>Ga0182742_1000170_pt1 | contig 124370 bp, 119 predicted proteins | sample eDN5th37CBELigMG_FD_128880 | JGI IMG/M metagenome (GOLD analysis project Ga0182742, IMG submission 128880) | Enriched Miracle-Growth compost microbial communities from Emeryville, California, USA - eDNA 5th pass 37_C BE-Lig MG (version 2)... ... | reverse complement strand
GGCGCCCTCGCCGATCACCTTGCAATTGAGGCTTTCGCCGGTGACGCGGATCGCGTCGTTGGCGCGATCGCCGACCTGCTCGTCGGTTTCGTCGGCAGCGCGCACATAGGTACCGATGCCGCCGAAGAACAGAAGATCGGCCTCGCATTTGAGGATGGCGCTCATCAGCTGGACCGGCGTCACCTTGTCCGCCGTCAGGTTCAGAAGCGTCTTCATCTCCTGCGTCAGCGGGATCTCCTTCAGCGAGCGCGAAAAGACGCCGCCGCCCTTCGAAATCAGAGACTTGTCGTAATCCTGCCAGCTCGACCGCGGCAGTTCGAACAGCCGCTTGCGCTCGGCAAAGCTTTTCTCCGGATCGGGATCGGGATCGATGAAGATGTCGCGGTGATCGAAGGCCGCCACCAGCTTGATGGTCTTTTCGCGCAGCATGCCGTTGCCGAACACGTCGCCCGACATGTCGCCGACACCGACGGCCGTGAAGGGCTCGCTTTGGATGTCGCGGTTCAGCTCGCGGAAATGGCGCTTCACCGCCTCCCACGCGCCGCGCGCGGTGATGCCCATCTTCTTGTGGTCGTAGCCGGCGGAGCCGCCGGAGGCGAAGGCGTCGTCGAGCCAGTAGCCGTGCGCCTGGCTGATGGCGTTGGCGGTGTCGGAGAAGGTCGCGGTGCCCTTGTCGGCGGCGACGACGAAATAGGGATCGTCGCCGTCATGGCGCACCACGGCCGGTGGCGGCACGATACGGTCGCCGTCCAGATTGTCGGTGACCGACAGCATGCTGGAGACGAAATTGACATAAGCCGCGCGGCCGGCCTCGAAGACCGCCTCGCGGCTGCCGCCCGCAGGCAGGCGCCGGGGGAAGAATCCGCCCTTGGCGCCCACCGGCACGATCACCGCGTTCTTGACCTGCTGCGCCTTGACGAGCCCCAGCACCTCGGTGCGGTAGTCCTGCGCCCGGTCGGAGAGGCGCAGGCCGCCGCGCGCGACGGGGCCGAAGCGCAGATGCACGCCCTCCACCTCCGGCCCGTAGACGAAGATCTCGCGCCATGGCTGCGGCGCGGGCAGGCCGACGACCTTGCGCGAATCGAGCTTCAGCGCCAGCGACAGCGGCTGCTCGCCCTTCGGCTGGAAATGGTTCGTGCGCACGGTGGCGTCGATCAGGTTGAGGTAGCGGCGGATGATCGTGTCGTCGTCGAGGTTCGGCACTTCGTCGAGCGCGGCCTCGATGCGCGCCGCGATCTCCTTGCCGGTGGCGGCGCTGGCCGGATCGAGCCGCGCCACGAAAAGCGCGTGCAGGTTGCCGGCGATCTCCGGATAGCGGGCGAGCACGTCGGCGATGAAGTCCTGGCTCTGCGGAATGCCGGCCTGCTGGAGATAGCGGCCATAGGCGCGCAGGATGGTCACTTCGGCAGCATTCATGCCGGCGACGGTCACCAGCAGGTTGTAGCGGTCATTGTCGACGGCGCCGTTCCACACCGCCATGAACATGTCCTCGAACAGCGTGTGGCGCTCTTCGATCCGCAGGTCCACGCCGCCGGCGCTTTCCAGCTCCATGTCGTGCAGGAACACGGTCGTGCCGCCGCCGTCCGGCAGCTCGAAGGTGCGCTCGCTGATGACGCGGAAGCCCATGTTCTCCAGCAGCGGCACGCGCCGCGACAGGGCCACCGGCGCGCCGCGGTGGTAGATGCGCAGGCTGGCATGGGTGGCGCCCTCGCCGCCGTCGCGCAGGAAGTCGATGGCGATCGGCCGCTCCGCGCTCGTGGCGGCGACGCGGCGCGCATCGTTCAGCGCGTCGGCGGCGGTGAAGCCGTTGCGGTAGTCTTCCGGGAAGCCGCCGGCCAGCACCGCCAGCACCGGGTCCGCACCCTCGGAGACCGCCTCCTTCAGGGCGTCCTCCCAGGTGCGGACGATGGCCCGCACGCCCTCTTCCAGCGCGGCCTGGGCGATCTTCGGCGTCTTGCCGCCGGAGCGGCCGATGATGAAATGGACCCGCGCCAGCGTGCCTTCGGGGAAGGCCGGATAATAGGCCGAGACCCGACCCTCGAACACGCGCTTGAGGAAATCGCCGATGCGGATGCGCGCCACCGAATCGTAGCGGTCGCGCGGCACGTAGACGAGCACGGAGACGAAACGGTCGAACTGGTCCGCGCGGGGGAGCACCCGCACCCGCGGCCGCTCGCCCAGCGCCAGGATCGCGGCGGCGTGCTTGCGCAATGTCGGCAGGCCGATCTGGAACAGCTCGTCGCGCGGATAGGATTCCAGCACGTTGATGAGCGCCTTGCCGGAATGGTCGTTGGGGTCGAAGCCCGACTTCGCCAGCACCGCCTGCGCCTTGGAGCGCAGATAGGGGATGCTCATCACCGAGCGCGTATAGGCCGTGGAGGTGAACAGGCCGACGAGGCGCAGTTCGCCGGCGAGCTTGCCGTTTTCGTCGAAGGTCTTGATGCCGATATAGTCGAGATAGATGCGGCGGTGCACCACCGATTTGGCATTCGCCTTGGTGACGATCAGCGCCTCGGGCCCGTGCAGGAAGGCGCGGATCTCCGGCGTCGTGTTCACCGCATCGTCGCCGCGGCGCAGCACCCGCACCTGCGGGTCGGCGAGGATGCCGAGGCCGGGCTGCTCCTTGCGTTCCAGCGTGCCCGTCTCGGCGCCGCCGCGATAGACGAATTCGCGCATGCCGAGGAAGGTGAAATTGTTGTCGCGCAGCCATTCCAGCAGCGCCACGGCCTCGTCCAGCTCCTTGCGCGCCAGCGGGATCGGCAGGTCGCGGAAATCGGCGATGGCGCGCTCGAGTCGCGCCAGCATCGGCTGCCAGTCGGCCACCGCCGCCTTCACCTGCGACAGGGTGTGCGCCAGCCGTTCCGCCAGGTCGCGCCGCGCCGCATCGGGGAGCGCCGCCACATGCACCTGGATCAGGCTGACGCGGTCGCCCTTCTGCTCGCCACGTCCGTCGCCGAGGATTTCCGCCACGCCGTCGGCGCCATGGCGCACCAGCAGCACCGGGTGAAGCACCAGCGACGCCTCGCCGGCGGCGTCGTTGATCTCGCCGACGACGGAATCGAACAGGAAAGGCATGTTGTCGTTGACGACGGTGATGACCGTCTGCCGCCGGCCCAGCCAGGTGATGGCCGGATCGTTCTCCACCACGATGACGCTCTCGCCGCTGCGGTGGCGCGCCAGCGCCTCCCCGGCCTGCCGCGCGGCGGCGGCGAGCATTGCGGGATCATAGGCTGCCAGGTCCTCCGCCGGCGCGTTGGCGGTCATCAGTTCGAGCAGGCGCGCCTGGCCCCCGGCCTTCTCCACTTCCGCCTTCTTCGCGCGCATGTGCAGCCTCCCCGGTGATTTGATCGCATGGTAGCAGAGCCGCCGTGTTTGGCGACCGTCATCGGCAAAAATGCCCGCGGCCGACGAAGGAGATGTGACGGGCTCTGCGCAGGCTTGCGGGCGGGCTTTCCGCGCGGCGCACAAGCGGCTACAGGAATGGCATGTTCATTCCGTTCTTCCTCGAACTGAAAGCCGCCCGCCTACCGGTCTCGCTGCGCGAATACCTCACCTTGCTGGAGGGCATGGACGCGCATCTGGTCGATTTCGACGTCGAGGGCTTCTACTATCTCGCCCGCGCCGCGCTGGTGAAGGACGAGCGCCACATCGACCGTTTCGACCAGGTCTTCGGCCATGTCTTCAAGGGGCTGGAGGCGGTCGGCGGCGAGGCGGCGATCGACGTCGCCACACTGCCGGAGGAATGGCTGCGGCGGCTGGCCGAGAAGCATCTCACCGACGAGGAAAAGAAGCTGGTCGAATCGCTCGGCGGCTTCGAGAAGCTGATGGAGACGCTGAAGAAGCGGCTGGAGGAGCAGCAGGGCCGCCATCAGGGCGGGTCCAAATGGATCGGCACCGCCGGCACCTCGCCCTTCGGCGCCTATGGCTACAATCCCGAGGGCGTTCGCATCGGCCAGCACGAGAGCCGCCACCGCCGCGCGGTGAAGGTGTGGGACAAACGCGAGTTCCGCAATTTCGACGATTCCGTCCAGCTCGGCACGCGCAACATCAAGGTGGCCTTGAAGCGCCTGCGCCGCTGGATTCGTCAGGGCGCCGACGAGGAGCTCGACCTGCCGGGCACCATCACCGCGACCGCCGAGCACGGCTATCTCGACGTGCAGACGCGACCCGAGCGCCGCAACGCGGTGAAGCTCCTGATGTTCTTCGACGTCGGCGGCTCCATGGACGATCATATCAAGGTGGTCGAGGAGCTGTTCTCGGCCGCCCGCGCCGAGTTCAAGCACATGGAATATTTCTACTTCCACAACTGCCTCTACGAGGGCGTGTGGAAGGACAACCGCCGCCGCCATTCGGAAACCGTGCCGACATGGGACGTGCTGCACAAATACGGGCCGGACTACAAGGCGATCTTCGTCGGCGACGCCTCGATGAGCCCCTACGAGATCGCCTATCCGGGCGGCTCGGTCGAGCACTGGAACGCCGAGCCCGGCAATGTCTGGCTGGAGCGCGTGCTGTCGCAATGGCGCAGCACGGTCTGGCTCAACCCGGTGCCCGAGAAGAACTGGGTGCACACCCATTCCATCCAGCTCATCCGCGAGCAGTTCGGCGACGCCATGTTCCCGCTCACGCTGGCCGGGCTGGAGGCCGCGACGCGCCGGCTGTCGCGGGTGCATTGAGCGGGTCGTGCGTCCTTCGAGGCTCGCTTCGCTCGCACCTCAGGATGAGGGATGTAGGCGATCGAACCCACGGTCGGGAGCTCGATTGGCGATACCCTCCCTCATCCTGAGGTGCGAGCCCGCATGGCGGTGCCGATATGGTATATGCCCTTCACGGGCGAGCCTCGAAGGACGCACCGGCTTGGCTAAGAGCCTTACGCGCCCTACATTCCGGAGACGAAATCCGGCCGGGAGACTCCCATGGACACACACAGCTTTCCCTTCACCCGCACCGACGCGGAATGGCGCGAGCGGCTGACGCCCGAGCAGTATCACATCATGCGCGAGCACGGCACCGAGCGGCCGGGCAGCTGCGCGCTGCTGCACGAGAAGCGCGCCGGCACCTTCGCCTGCGCCGGCTGCGAACAGCCGCTGTTCCAGTCGACGCTGAAATTCGAGAGCGGCACCGGCTGGCCGAGCTTCAACGACCCGCTTCCGGGTGCGGTGGAGACGACCACCGACCGGAGCTGGGGCATGGTCCGCACCGAGGTGCACTGCGCCCGCTGCGGCAGCCATCTCGGCCACGTCTTCCCCGATGGGCCGCCGCCCACCGGCCTGCGCTACTGCATCAACGGCGTGGCGCTGAACTTCATGCCCGCCTGAGGGCTCACAGCAGCGAGGCGACCGCCAGCCAGCCCAGTCCGGCCAGGCGCCATGCGGCGGCGCGGCCTGCCGGAATGCGGGTGGTCGCGCGCCACAGGCTGATCGTGAGGAAGATATTGTAGGGGATCGGCAGCGCGTAGACGGCGATCGAGACCCATAGCGGGAACTTGAATCCCAGCGCCATGAGCGAGGCGAAGGTGGTGGCGAGATTGATCGCTGTGCCCACCGCCAGCATGTCGACGAACAGGATGCGCTCGGCCGACACCGCGCCGCGCCAGCGGCTGGCGAAAAAGGCGGTATCGGGCGAGGGGTGGGTCATGCGTGTCGTCTCCGGCAGCCGACACGCAGCCCCTGTCAGGCCATGCCGAGGGCGGCCTTGTAGAGGTCGAGGATCGCTTCCTCTTCCTGCCGCTCCGCTTCTTCCTTTTTGCGCAGGCGGATGATGGTGCGCACGGCCTTGGTGTCGAAGCCCGTGCCCTTCATCTCGGCATAGACTTCCTTGATGTCGTCGGCGATGGTCTGCTTCTCCTCCTCGAGGCGCTCGATGCGCTCGATGAAGGCGCGGAGCTGACCCGCGGCGACGGTCTGGGCGGTTTCTGCTGTAATGTCTTCGGCCATGGCTACTCTCGATCGGGGGCCGCGCGACTCGCGGCGATTGAGGCGTGCGGTTCGATGCCCGAGCCGGGCCGAAGGGTCAAGCCGTCAGTGCGACGGCCTGGTCTTCGCGAAAGCGGCCTTCTGCGCGTCGGACGCCTCGGTCTGGTGGCGCGCCTGCCATTCCGCATAGGGCATGCCGTAGACGATCTCGCGCGATTCCTCCTTGTCCAGCGGCACGCCCGCGGCTTCCGCCGCCTCGCGATACCAGTTGGACAGGCAGTTGCGGCAGAAGCCGGCGAGGTTCATCAGGTCGATGTTCTGCACGTCGCTGCGTTCGCGCAGGTGCGCGACCAGCCGCCGGAACGCCGCCGCCTCGAATTCGCGCTGCTGCTCTTCGGTCAGGTTCGCCATTGCGGCCTCCGTTCAGTCGATCGGTCCGGTCCGCGATCCCATGCGCCGGACCTCATGGATATCGGGGCGCGCATTGATCGCGTCAACCATGGGGGCGAGCCGCCGCGCCCATTCATGCGCGCCGGCCGCGTCGGCGATGAGGTCCTGGCGGATCTCGACCAGCGCATGGGCGAAGCCGTTGACGATGCAGTGGCGGAACATGGTGTCGCCGCGCAGCGCGCCGTCATAGGGCTCGTTGTCGCCCACCACCATGCCGGGCTCGGCCGACAGCATGTCGATCAGCGGCCGCACGGCGCGGTCGTCCATGTCCCACAATATGCCGGCATGCCAGGGCCGTGCGCGGCCCTGCATGCGCGGCGTGAAGGAATGGACGGAAAGCACGAAGGGCGGCTTTCCCGACGCCGCCGCCACCGACGCGACCAGCGCGCCCACGGCATCGTGATAGGGGCGGTAGAACCGGTCGAGCCGCTGCTCGCGCTCTTCGGCCGACAGCGGATAGTTGCCGGCGATGATCGTGCCGTCATAGAGCTGGCGGATCAGCGTCGGGTCGTCCTCGCCGCGATTGGGATCGATCAGCAGCCGCGAGAACCGCGCCATCAGCGCCGGCGCGCCGGTCAGCGCCGCCAGCTCGCGCGTCACCTCTGCCACGCCGATGTCATAGGCGATGTGGCGGTCGAACTCCGCAGGCGGCAGGCCGAGCGAGCCGTATTCCTCCGGCAGTTCGCGGCCGGCATGGTCGGCGAGCAGGACGACGCCGCATGCGCGGTCGCCCTCGATCAGCTCGAACGGAGAAAAGGCGGCGGAGCGGGTCATGGCCGTTCAGGGAATCGCATTCGGTTCTCCTGTGTTCCATGCGTCTTTGCCCGACGCAATGCCGTGATCTCGACAATGTTCTTGCGCAGCCATGGCGGAGCGCGGTCCGAAATGGACATTCCTGGGCCATTTCGACGGCGACCGCGCGGCGCGCGTTGACACGCGGGCGCGCTTTGCCGAAAAGGAATCACGGGCATGCTCCTCTCGTCGATCAAGGAATTGCGGATGTCTTCTGTCGGACTGACCTGGCTGCGCCGCCTCGCGTGTGCTGCGGCGCTGGTCCTTTCCGGCGGCATGCTGAACGTCGTCGCGACGGATGCGGCGCGCGCCGATTTCCGCGTCTGCAACGCCACCCAGAATCTCGTCGGCGTGGCGATCGGCTATCGCGCCGAGAGCGGCTGGATCACCGAGGGCTGGTGGCATGTCGAGGGATCGAGCTGCAAAACCCTCATCGAGGGGCCGCTGTCGTCGCGCTACTACTATCTCTACGCCGAGGATGCCGAGCGCGGCGGGCGCTGGGAAGGCCCCGTCTCGATGTGCGTGGCCGAGCGCGAGTTCAAGATCGCCGGCGTGCGCGACTGCTTCGCGCGCGGCTTCCAGCGCGCCGGCTTCCAGGAATACGACACCGGCGAGCAATCGAGCTGGATGATCCAGCTTTCCGACGAGGCGGCCGGCGGCGCGCCCACCATCACCTCACCGGGGTCGCAATGAGGCGCAGCCGCAAAGTCAAGATTCTCGCCACGCTCGGCCCGGCTTCGTCTGAAGAGGTCATGATCCGCAGGCTCTTCGAGGCCGGCGCGGACGTCTTCCGCATCAATATGAGCCATGCCGACCACCCGCTGATGCGCACGCTGGTGGCGCGCATCCGCAATGTGGAGGCCGAGCTCGGCCGCCCGATCGGCATCCTGGCCGACCTGCAGGGACCGAAGCTGCGCGTCGGCCGCTTCGCCAACGGCGCGGAAACCCTCGCCGTCGGCCAGACCTTCACGCTGGACGGCGACGCCGCGCCGGGCGACGCGACCCGCGTGCAACTGCCGCATCCGGAAATCCTGCGCTCGGTGAAGCCCGGCCACCGCCTGCTCATCGACGACGGGCGGCTCCAGCTCCTGTGCGAGGAGGCCGACGGACGGCGCCTGCGCTGCACGGTCGTCTCCGGCACGAAGATCTCCGACCGCAAGGGCGTCAGCCTGCCCGACACCGACCTGCCGGTCGGCGCGCTGACGGAGAAGGACCGCAAGGACCTCGACGCGGTGCTGGACGCCGGCGTGGACTGGATCGCGCTCTCCTTCATCCAGCGGCCCGAAGACCTGGCCGAGGCGCGCAAGATCGCGCGCGGTCGCGCCGCGCTGATGTCGAAGATCGAGAAGCCGCAGGCGGTGACGCGGCTGCCCGAGATCATCGAGCTCTCCGACGCCGTCATGGTGGCGCGCGGCGATCTCGGCGTCGAGATGCCGCTGGAGACGGTGCCCGGCATCCAGAAGCAGATCACCCGCGCCTGCCGCCGCGCCGGCAAGCCCGTCGTTGTCGCCACGCAGATGCTGGAATCGATGATCTCCGCCCCGGTGCCGACCCGCGCCGAGGTCTCGGACGTGTCGAGCGCGGTCTTCGAGGGCGCCGACGCGGTGATGCTGTCGGCCGAATCCGCCGCCGGCGACTATCCCGTCGAGGCGGTGGCGATGATGAACCGCATCGCCGAGAAGGTCGAGACCGACCCGCTCTATCCCGGCATCATCAATGCGCAGCGCTCCGAGCCCGAGGCGACCGGTGCCGACGCCATCTCGCTGGCGTCGCGGCAGATCGCCGAGACGCTGCGGGCGGCGGCCATCGTCACCTACACGTCCTCCGGCACGACCGGCCTCAGGGCCGCGCGCGAGCGGCCGCAGGTGCCGATCATCGCGCTGTCGCCGGTGGTGGAGACGGCGCGGCGGCTGTCGCTGCTGTGGGGCACCCACTGCGTCGTCACGCCCGACGCGACCGACCTCGACGACATGGTGGACAGGGCCTGCCGCATCGCCGCGACCGAAGGCTTCGCCGAGCCCGGCGAGCGCATCATCATCACCGCCGGCGTCCCGCTGCGCACCCCCGGCGCAACCAACATGCTGCGCATCGCCTATATCTCGCCGGACGGCGCCGGCGGCCGCTAGGCCCGCACAGCTTCAGCTACGGGAAGACATGCCCTTCAAGATCGCCACCTGGAACATCAACTCCGTCCGCTTGCGCATGCCGCTGGTGGAACGCTTCCTCGCCGAACATGCGCCGGACGTGCTCTGTCTCCAGGAGACCAAGTGCCCCGACGACCTGTTTCCGGTGAAGGCGTTCGAGGCGGCCGGCTACGGGCACATCGCCTTCCACGGCCAGAAGGGCTATCACGGCGTGGCGACGGCCGCGCGCCGGCCGCTCGAACTCATCGAGAAGCGCGAATATTGCGCCAAGGGCGATTGCCGGCACCTGTCGGTGCGGCTGGACGCCGGCGGCAAACGCCTGATGATCCATAATTTCTACGTGCCGGCGGGCGGCGACGAGCCGGACCCGGAGATCAACTGGAAGTTCCGCCACAAGCTCGATTTCGTCGAGGAGATGCGCCTGCTGCGCGCCGACATTCCGGAAGCGGACGCCTCCATCCTGGTCGGCGACCTTAACATCGCCCCGCTCGAGAACGACGTCTGGTCGCACAAGCAGCTTCTGCGCATCGTCAGCCACACGCCGGTCGAGACTGAGGGGCTGGAATCGATGCGGACCGGCGGCGGCTGGACCGACCTGATGCGCCACCACATCCCCGCCGACCGGAAGATCTACACCTGGTGGAGCTACCGCGCCGCCGACTGGGCCGCTTCCGACCGCGGCCGGCGCCTCGACCATGTCTGGGGTTCGGCAAGCCTCGCGCCGCTGCTGAGCGACGTGACGGTGCTGCGCGAGGCACGCGGCTGGGAAAGGCCGTCCGATCACGTGCCGGTAATGGCCACCTTCGCGCTGGACTAGGGCAAGTACGCGGCGCACTTGCGCCAGCAATGAGGCGAAAACAAAGGGACGGAGCACTCCCGCGATTCCGATGAAAGGCGGAAATGCTCCGGACGCCGGCGGCCGCCCCGAAGCAACGCTTCCGCCGCCCCGGCGCCCCCATCGACCTCTGTCCAGCCGGCTTCCCGCCGCCGCCGCCCGCTGCTCGTCCTGACGAAGCCGGCTCAGACACCGATTAATTAACTGGTTGATTATTTTCTCGGCTGAGCTATCGTTCCTGTGTTGCCACCACCCGGATGAAGCAATTCCGAGCGTGAATTGTGTTTTCTCCGGCGAGATCGAAATAGAGAATCCAGACAATGGAAGCGTCGTCTTCGTTGTGAATGGAAAGGCATGGGCAGGAGGAGCAGCATGGCGAAGTATATCCTATCCGATCCGAATTTCAGCGATGGAACACGCAAGGAGGTCATCGAGGAGATCGTCGGCCAATTCCGTGATCGTCCGGGCGTAAAGCTTATCGGGTACGAACCGGACGCGGACTTCGATCGCCTGCCCTGTGAACTGCTGGGCAGGCCGGAGGCGATGCGGGAGGCATTGCTGGCGGCGGCGGCCAAGGCCTATGAGCTGATCGACATGGAGAAGCAGCACGGCCGCCACCCGCGCATCGGCGCGGTCGACACGATCGAAATCTATCCCGCCAAGGACATGACGATCGAGGAATGCCGCGACTTCGCCGAGGACCTCGGCGCCGAGCTCTACAAGCGGCACGGCGTTCCCATCTATTTCACCGGGAAGAATGCGCGCAAGCCGGAGAACGAGGGCCTGACCTTCATCCGCAAGGGCAATTATGAGGGCCTCCGCGAAGCCGTGCTGACCGATCCTTCACGCGCGCCGGATCTCGGGCCTGCCAAATTGCATCCGACGGCCGGCGCCACCATCGTCGGCGCGCTGGAGGAGCACGACGCCTATTTCAACGTCATCCTCGACACGACCGATCTGTCGATCGCCAAGAAGCTCGCCAGCATCGTTCGCGGCCGGACCGGCGGCTTCACCAACATTCAGGGCGTGATCGGCCTGCCGCAAACCCACCGGCGCACCGGCAAGGCCTGCACGATCGTCTCCTGCGAGGTCAGCAACCCGCTCAAGACGCCGCTGCACCGGATCTTCAACCTGCTGAAGTCGGAAGCGGCGCGCTACGGCGTGAACGTGATCGGCGGGCAGGTCTGCGGAACGATCGCGGCGGAGGTCCTGGTGCAGACGGCCGAGTGGTACCTGCAGCTCGAGGCGATCAACGGCCCCTGGGACTACAAGACCCAGATCCTCGAAAACCATCTGCTGGAACTCGAATCGTAACGCTGGTCTGCATTCCTTTCCGGAGTTTCCGTTCACGAAAACCAAAGGGACGTTCGCAATCACGGGAAAGGCGCGGCGGGGGAGAATTGTCCGCGCCCTTCCCGGCGATCAGCTTCGTCCTGCCAGTCAAATAGAGGTCGAAAGAAATTCTGCCCGGCACTGACAAGTAACAACAACCTCTGGGAGGAGGGTTACATGAGTGTGGAACTGGACGCCAACCTGGCAGGCGCACACGGCCATGCCAGCAACAATGGCATGGTGCGCGCCGTCAACTGGTGGCAAGTCGTTTTCATCGCGCTTGGCGCATGCGCGCTGGTGATGTTCAGCCTGGGCGGGATCTCCGCGGTCACCGGAACCATCTCTCCGCTGGTCTGGGCGACGTCGGCCTTCATCGGATTGATCGCCACCTTCGCCTACGCCGAAATGGCGGCGATGATGCCGAACAAGTCGGGCGGCACCGCGAACTACGGCGCCACCGCCTGGATCCGGAGCGTCAAGTTCGTCGCGCCGATGTCGGTCTGGGGCAACTGGATCGCCTACAGCCCGATCCTCGCGATCGGCTCCGGCCTCGGTGCCGGCTACCTGCTTTCCATCTTCATCCCGCCGGACCACTACCTGACCAGTTGGGAACTGACGCTCGTCGACCTCAGCGCGATCAAGACGGGCCTCACCATCCGCCTCAACATGCAGTTCGTCGTCGGCACCATCATCATGCTGGTCATATGGACCATCCAGCATGCGGGGATCCTGAGGACCGCATATGTCCAGATCGCATTGACGCTCGGCGGCCTCCTTCCTCTGGTGCTGGCCTGCTTCCTGCCGCTGGTCGGCGGCAAGGTGGACATGGACAACTTCTCGCCGTTCGTGCCGCTGAGCGGGGCATGGGACTTCGAAGGCTGGAAGCTGTTCATCGGCGGATTGTTCCTGGCCGCCTGGTCGGCCTACGCGGCCGAGAATGCGGTCTGCTACATGAGCGAGATGCGCGACCCGAAGAAGGGCGGACCGAAGGCGATCATCTGGACGGGCGTGATCTGTCTGGCGGTCTACTCCATCGTGCCCTTCGTGTTCCAGGGGAGCCTGGGGACCGAGGGCATGCTGTCGCCGGGCATCCTGAGCGGGGAAGGCGTCGGCGTCGCCTTTGCCGGCCTGATCGGAGCCGGCTCGTTCTTCACCAAGCTGCTGGTCGTGATGCTGACCTTCAGCCTTCTGCTGGGGGTGATGACCGCCATGGCCGACTCGGCCAGGACGCTCTACCAGGGCGCGCACGATGGCTGGTTCCCCAAATATCTCGACCAGCTCAACGAACACGGCGTCCCCACCCGCGCGATGTGGGTTGACCTCGCGTTCAACTCCTTCCTCCTGCTCATGTCCGACTATCTGTTCGTGCTTGCCGTCTCCGCCGTGAACTACGTGATGTTTCACATGCTCAACATGAGCTCGATATGGATTCACCGCCTCGACAATCCGCGTTCGGCACGGCCGTATCGCGCACCGACGCTCATCTTGATCGTCGTGGGGTGCCTGTCATACGTGAACGCCTTCTTCATCGGCGCCGGAGCCAATTTGTGGGGCAACGGCGTGATCCTGCTCGGCCTCGCCGTCCTGTTCGCCTCCGTGCCGGTCTTTCTCTACAGGCACTACGTGACCGACCGCGGCAGGTTCCCCGACCATATGCTGGCCGATCTGATCCCGCCCGGCGAGACCGAGCTGACACCGACCCGATCGGGCATCCTTCCCTATCTCGCGCTCGCCGGCAACGCGCTCGCTATATTGGCCGGATACATGATCTTCTGGGGATTCTGACCGCGAACGCGATCCTGACACTGAACGTGGAGACGAGAATGCTGACTGGGAAAACGATCGACGAATTCAGCCGCGTCCTGGCCTCGAACGCCCCCGCGCCGGGCGGCGGCAGCGTCGCCGCGCTGTCCGGCGCGCTCGGCGCGGACCTCGTCGCCATGGTCTGCAATCTGAGCATCGGCAAGGACGGCTACGAGGCCTTCGCGAAGGAACTTTCGGATGCCCTGCCCAAGGCGCAGGCGCTTTCGAAGTCGCTGCTGCAGAGGGTCGATCTCGACACCGAGGCCTTCAACGGCGTGATGGCGGCGTTCAAGCTGCCCAAGGCGACCGACGATGAGAAGAAGGCGCGGACGACGGCGATCCAGGCAGGCTACAAGGAGGCGATCCAGTCGCCTCTCGGGATCGCGCGCGAATGCGTGGCGGTGCTGCAGCTGGCGACCGGGCTGCTCGGCAAGTCCAACACCAATGCCCTGAGCGACCTCGGCGTGGCGGCGCAGCAGGCCTATGCCGGGCTCGAAGGCGCCATCATGAATGTCAGGATCAACCTTCCCTCGATCAAGGACGCGGACTTCGTGACCGCCACAAAATCGGAGATCGCTTCCCTCCTGCAGGAGGGCAGGAAAGCTTCCGAAACCACCTATGCATATGTGTCCCGAAACCTGAGCTGAGCGCCTTTCATCATCCGTCATATGAATGCGGGCGGCCGGAGACGCGGGGATACCCCGCCTCCGGCCGCCGCTTTTTCGCGCCGGAACAACCCCGTGGCGAGCAAGTTGTTTTGGCGTGTTACGCCTGATAACGACGGAGTCGATGAGCAGACTTCACAAGAAAGACAGGCAGGCGGAGCCGAAGCTCGGCCGCAGGATGATCGACGAGGCGCGTCCGGGAGCCGACGACCTCGCCCGGATCGCGCTCGACCTGTTTGCCGAGCGTCATTTCTCCCTGGTGACGATCCGGGACATCGGCCGCGCCGCCGGCGTCAACAGCGCCATGATCTATTATTACTACAAGGACAAGGAGGCGTTGTTCCGCGCCGCGATCGAGAATGCCATCGACGAGGCGTTTCTGCTCTTTGCCGAACACAGTGAATCGCACGATTACGACGACGCCGCCGACGCGATCCGCGCCTGGTTCGACGTCCATGTCACGCTGAGCAAGCCGCTGGGCAACGTCATCAAGATCAGCATGGACTGCAAGGGCCTCGTCGAGGTGATGCCGGACATCCATGAGCCGATCCGGCGGTTTTATCGCCATGAGAACGAGATCCTGCAGACATTGATCCGCAGCGGCATCGACAAGGGCACGTTCAGGAAGGTCGACCCGGCACTGATGGCGACGATGATCTCCACCAGCCTGGACGGCATCCTCGCGCGCTCCAACATCCTGCCTGACTTCGAGATGCTGGAAATGGTCGAGGAGTTCAAAGAGGCGATATGCTCCCATCTGGAGCACGACGCTTCCACGATCGAGGCCCAGATGGGCGAAGGCTCCTCAAGGCCCGGCGTGCACCGCATCCGATCCTGAACGCACCGCAATCCCGTGGGCTGCCGGGATGCGCGGTCTTCTTGTCTGGGGAAAAACAAGGGGACCTGGCGGCGCGTCCGGCTACAGGCATGCCGCCTTCCTCGGCCGTCAAGGCGTCGGCGGATGCGCATCTCCCTCGCCAGCGCGGTCACGACGTACGAACCTCATTCGTCCTCGACGAAAACGTCCTTCCGCCGCCTGGCGATGAAGGGCAGGCTGACGACGATCAGCATGACCGCCGCGAAGGCGAGCAGGGCCGCGTCATTCTCGCCGGCCTTCCGCCCGCCGAGCTGGACGCCTGGCTGGAGCGCGTGCAGCTGGAGCCGCTGACCAGCTTCTCCTGCCCGTCGGTCGATGACCTGCGGCGCCGAATCGGCGAGGTTGCCGACAGGGGCTACGACATCAATCAGGGCGAGATCGACGAGGGCGCATGCGGCATTTCGGTTCCGGTCCGCGACAGGAGCGGCGCGGTGGTCGCGGCGCTCAATGTCGGCGGACCGACCAACCGGATCACGCAGCAGAACATGGTCGCCGACATCCTGCCGACGCTTCTGTCCGCCGCGAACCGGACGGTTCTGTGAACGAACTTTACCTGTCGGGACGTCAGGCTGACGTTTTCGCCTTCGCGGCGCGGCCGGCCTTGGTGAGCTCGGCCCACCAGATCAACTGGTCCAGAAGCTCCTGCGCGCTCTGGCCGATGGTGCCTTCGATGGCGGTCATCGGCTGGTCGCCACCGCCGTGCCACACGGTGAAGAACTCCGTGCCGCTGATATGCACGGTCGAGCGCACCGGGACCATGTAGAGCTCCACCGTGATGCTGCGCAGGTGCTCCACCGCACGCGCCCCGCCGACGGCGCCGTAGCCGACGATGGCGGCGGGCTTGTAGTTCCACTCGACATAGGCCTGGTCCAGCGCGTTCTTCAGCGCGCCGGGGATCGAGCGGTTGTACTCGGCGGTGACGAAGATGAAGCCGTCCATCTCGCCGATCTTCTTCTGCCAGGCGCGGGCCTGCGGGCTCTCCGATTCCTGCCACGCATTGGATGCGGCCTCGTTGAAGAGCGGCAGGTCGTAGTCGCGCAGGTCGATCAGCTCGGCCTCGATCTCGTCGCGCCTCGAAGCGAGCTCCAGCATCCAGCGCGCCGGCTTTTCGCCGAAGCGCGTGTCGCGCGTGGAGCCGATGATGATGCCGATCCGGGGCTTGCTCATGTTCAACTGTCCTTGTTCTGTCGGGAGGGAAGGCGCGGCTTCGGGAATGATTACGCGGCTGGCGAGCTGGCGCGCTTGGCCACATGCGCCTCGAATTCGCGGGCCACGTCATAGGCCAGGATCCAGTGGTCGACCGAATTGCCGAAATAGCCGGTGATCGCCTTGGAGGCCTCGCGCCACTGGAGGTTGCGCTGGTTGATCGCGAAGGGGTCCTTCAGCATCATGTAGTTCGACCGCGCCCGCGACTCGAGCTGCACGCGCGAGGCGCGCGGCAGGCGGAATTCCTCGTAGAGCTTCAACGCGCCGGCCGCATCGTCGGACATGTGCGCCAGCGCGTCGCCGAGTGCGCTCGCATCTTCCGCACCCTGCCCGGCGCCCTGCCCGATGAAAGGCAGCGTGGCATGGGCCGCATCGCCCAGAAGCGCGACGCGCCCCTTCGCCCATTCCTTCAGCGGCTCGATGTCGAACAGCGGCCAGCGGAGAAAATCCGTCGACTTCGACAGCCATTCCTTCGCGGACGGTTCCCAGTCCTTGACGAAATCGAGAACCTGCTCCGTCGGAACCACGGCGGTGCGGTTGCCCGTATCAAAATCCTCCAGCCGCTGATTGTTGCGGTAGAGGCTGAGATTGATGGTCTCGCGGCCGGCAAAATTCTGCAGCAGGAACTGGCCCGGCGCAGGCCAGGCATTGGCGGTCCACTTGTAGCTCTCGAAGTCGGGCAGCTCGCTGGCGGGGATCAGCCCGCGATAGGCGACCTTGCCCGAAAACACCGGCTCGACCTCGCCGAAGACCAGCCGGCGCACGGTCGAGCGGATGCCGTCGGCGCCGATCAGCACGTCGCCGGTCGCGACATGGCCGTTCTCGAAGATCGCGCGGACACCCCGCTCGTCCTGTTCCACGGCGACGCATTTCATGCCGTAATGCGCCACGCCCGCCGGCAGTTGCTCGCCCAGCCGGTCAAGCAGCTCCGAGCGTCCGAACACCAGATAGGGCGAGCCAAGCTCCTTCTCGGCGATCGTGTCGCCCAGCCTGTTGGTGCTGATGATGTTGCCGGTGTTCCATTCGCGCATGTTGCGCACCCCCACCGGCGAGCCGCAGGCCTTCACCAGTTCGAGCAGCCCGATGCGCTTGAAGATGTTGGTCACATTGGCGGTGAACTGGACGGCCGAGCCGATCTCGGGATTTCCCTCGGCGCGCTCGTAGAGCTCGACCTCGATGCCCTGATGCCTGAGGACCAGCGCGCTGATGATGCCGCCGATGCCGCCGCCGATGATGATCGCCTTCATGGATGTTTCCCTTCGAAAATGACCGCCTGCGCGGACCTCATGCCGGCTGACCGCGCCGGGCGCGCTGGGCGACCGGGTCCGGCCTTGGAATCGAATCCAGCAAGGCCCGCGTGTAATCGTTCGCCGGATTGGACAGGACCTGCCCGGTCGGACCCTGCTCGACGATCCGGCCCTTGTTCATCACCACCACCCGGCTGGAGATGTTGGAGGCAAGGGACAGGTCGTGGGTGATGAAGATGCAGGCGAAGCCGTGCTCGCGCTGCAGCTTGCCGAACAGTTCCAGCACCGTCTTCTGCACCGATACGTCCAGCGCCGAGGTAGGCTCGTCGGCCACCACCAGAGACGGCTTCACCGACAGCGCACGCGCGATGCCGACCCGCTGCTTCTGCCCGCCCGAAAGCTCGTGCGGGAAACGGTCGAACAGTTCGGGGCCGAGGCCCACCTCGGCCATGATGCGGCGGATATAGTCGTCGCTCGTCTCGAGCTCCGGCTTGAAGCGCCGGGTCCATTTCAGCGCGGCGCGCAGCGTTGCCCCGATGCGCATGCGCGGGTTCAGCGAGGCATTTGCGTCCTGGAACACCATGCTGACGCCGGGCGAGTGGCGGTCGCCGCCTGCCTTGGCCCCTTGCCGGGCCACGCCGTCGATCACGACCTCGCCGCCGTCGATGCGCACCAGTCCGGCGGCGACGTTGCCGAGCGTGCTCTTGCCGCTGCCGGATTCGCCCACCAGCGCCACGACCTCGTTGCGCCGGATCGACAGGTCGATCCCGTCGAGCGCCCTGATGGGCTCGCCGTGGCGCCCGGCGAAGGTCACGCCGATGTTGCGGAACTCCAGCACGTTCCCGTCCGGTTCGACTGCCGCTTCGCCAGCCGCTTGACGCCCCTTGTCCAGCGAAGGCACGGCGGAGAGCAGCAGCTTGGTATAATCGGCCTGCGGGTTGGCGAAGAGCGAGACGGCGGTGCCGGCCTCCACCTTCTGCCCGTGCCGCATGACCAGCACGCGGTCGGCGATGTCGGCGACGACGCCGAAATCATGGGTGATGAACAGGATCGACATACCCATCTCGGCCTGCAATTCGCGCAGCAGGTCGAGAATCTGCGCCTGCACCGTCACGTCGAGCGCGGTCGTCGGCTCGTCGGCGATCAGCAGCTTCGGGCGGCAGGCGATCGCCATGGCGATCATCACGCGCTGGAGCTGGCCGCCGGACAGTTCGAACGGATATTGCGTGTATTTCGTCTCCGGCGTCGGCAGCTTGACCTTGCGCAGCAGGTCAAGCGCGCGGTCGCGCGCTTCCGCCGGCGACAGGTCCAGATGGTTGCGGATCACGTCGCTGAGCTGCCGGCCCACCTTGTAGACGGGGTTCAGCGCCGACATCGGCTCCTGGAAGATGATCGAGATGTCGTTGCCGCGCAGCCCGGTCAGCCGCTCGAAATCATAGGGCAGCAGGTTATCGCCGCGGAAATCGATGGCGCCCGAGACATGCGCGCGCGGCCCCAGCAGGCCCAGAAGGCTGAGCGCCGTCACCGACTTGCCGGAGCCGGATTCGCCGACGATGGCCAGCGTCTCGCCTTGCCTGATGTCGAAGGAGAGGTCGCGGACGATGTTCTTGCGCTTGGCCCCCGCCTCGAAATCGATGCACAGATCGCGGACCGAGAGCAGCGCTCCCGCCTCGTCCGGCTTCGGCGCGGCCCCCCTCACGACCGGCCTCCCTGCTCGCGCGGGTCCCACTGCGCGCGCAGCGTGTCGCCGAGCGCGCTGAAGATCAGGATGGTGCCGACGACGAAGAGGCCCGGCACGATCATCAGCATCGGATGCGAGCTCATATAGCGCTGGCCGTCGGCGACCATGCCGCCCCATGACGGCGCCGGCGGACGGATGCCGAGGCCGAGATAGCCGAGGCCCGACCCGACGAGGATGGCGGCGGCGATGGTGAGCGAGGCCTGCGCCAGGATCGGCGCCATGATGTTCGGCAGGATCTGGCCGAGCACGATCGAGCGGCGCGGCGCGCCGAAGATGATGGCCGCCTGCACGAACTGCCGGTTGCGCACCGACAGCGTCTGCCCGTAGGCGACGCGGGCGAAGCCCGGCGTGAAGAGCAGCGCCAGCACGCCGATCAGCGTCGGCACGCTGGGGCCGAGCGCCGCGACCACCAGCAGCGCCAGGATGAGCGGCGGGATCGACAGCATCACGTCGATGCCGCGCATCAGCACGCCCTCGGTGAGGCCGCGCGAATAGGCTGCGATCATGCCGATGGTGACGCCGAAGGCCATGGCGAGCAGGGTGGCGCTGAGCGCCGTGAAGAGCTCCACCTGCGCGCCGGCCGCGATCCGCGCCAGCACGTCGCGGCCGAAATTGTCCGTTCCGAGGAGATGCCCCGCCGTGCCGACCGGCGCGAAACGCGCCACGATGTTCTGCGCCAGCGGATCGTTGGGCACCAGCAGCGGCCCGGCCACGGCGAAGACGACGAGCGCGATGGCGAGCGAGGGCAGGATGTACTTCTTCATTGCCGGCTCGCCCGCGGGTCGAGGAAGCCGTACATGATGTCGGCGACGATGTTGATCGCGATGTAGAAGGCGGAGATGACGAACACCGCCCCCTGGATGAGCGGATAGTCGCGCACGCTGACGGCCGAGACGAGCAGCGAGCCGAGGCCCGGCAGGTTGAAGACCTTCTCGACCAGTACCGTCGCGCCGATCAGGCCGCCCAGCTCCAGCGCCGAGACCGTCAGCACCGGCGTCAGCGCGTTGCGCAATATGTCACGGCGAAAGGTCCGGCGCGGCGCGAAGCCGTAGGCGCGCGAGGTGCGCACCCAGTCCTGGTTGCGCACTTCGAGGATCTCGTAGCGGGTCACCTTGGCGATGGTGGCGGCGATGGGCAGCGACAGCGTCAGGATCGGCAGGACGAGGCGGCGCAGATGCTCGACCGGGTCGGATATCGGCGCCATGCCGCCGGCGGGCAGCCAGCCGAGCGAAAGCGACAGCGACAGGATCAGGAACGACCCCGCCACATAGCCCGGCACCGATAGGATGAAGGGTCCGAGCACCGACACCAGCCGGTCGCCCCAGCGGGTCTGCACGCTGAGGCTGCCGAAGAAGATACCCGCGGTGATGCCGACGAGGGAGGCGAAGATCACCAGCTCGATGCTGACCAGAAGCCGGCTGCCGATGATTTCGGCTGCCGGCTGGCTGTATTGGAAGGAGGTTCCGAAATCGAGCAGGAAGAGGCCGCGCATATGGTCGAGCAGCCGCACCGGCAGCGGCCGGTCGAGGCCGAACTGCTCGCGCATGGCGGCGATGACGTCGGGGCTGACATTGCCCGCCTCGCTCATCATCGCCTCGACCGGATCGCCGGGCACGACCTGGACCGCCAGGAAGATGACGATCTGGACGCAGACGACCATCACAAGGCCGATCAACAGCCTTCTCGCGCTGTAAGTCGCCAATTCCATTTGCGCTGCGCTCTTCAGGGAATACCGGGGCATGGCGCCCGGCGGGTTGCGTGGCACCTGCCCGCGGGACCGGCCCGCCGGCAGGCCGGAATTACTTGATCCGGGCCTTCTCGACCATGTAGCCGGTTCCCGTGATGCTGAGGAAGCCCGGGACGTTCCTGAAGCCCTCAACCTTGCGATTGTAGGCGAAGGCCTGGCTGCGTTGGGCCACCGGCAGGAACGGCACCTGGTCGCGGATCAGCTCGACCGCCTTCATATATTCGGGTCGGGCGGCCGCGTCGTCGCCGATCGCCTCGCCGGCCTGGATATGCGCCACGATCTCAGACGCATCGAAGCCGTAGCTGCCGAAGGACGAGGCCGGGGCGCCGATGGAATAGGCCTGGAGATAGACCGGGCCCGTCACCGAAGGCGCGCCGCCGGCCACGGCGAGGTCATACTTGCCGCCGCTCTTCGAGGCCGTGTAGGTCGGCCAGTCCGGCGCGTCGAGCTCCGCCTCGATGCCGACTTCCTTGAGGTCGGCCTGCATCGACAGCGCCATGTCGCGGAAGAAGGAATAGGTGGAGGAGGTCAGGAGCGAGATCTTCAGGCCCTTCTCGACGCCGGCCTCGGCCAGCAGCTCGCGCGCCCGCTCCGGATTGTAGTCCCACAGCTCGCCCATCTTGGGGTCGTAGCGGTCGTTGCCCGGCGACATCGGGATGCCGTTGAGCGGCGTTCCGTGTCCGTAGAAGGCCGCCGCGACCGTGTTTTCGCGGTTGATCGCATGGGCGATGGCCTGCCGCACCTTCGGATTGTCGAACGGCGCCTTCTCGACGTTGAACAGCGCGTAGACGAAGGGGCCCGGAACCGCGTCCAGCACGAGGTTCGCATCGGCCTCGACGCGCTCGAAGTCCTCCCAGCCGACGAAGTCGATCATCTCCACGTCGCCGGCGATCAGCGCATTGGTGCGTGCGGAGGAATCCGGATAGAAGATGAACTTCACGCCATCCAGCGCCACGGCGTCCTTGTCGTAATAGGTGTCGGCCTTCACCAGCGTCAGGCCCACGCCGCTGTCGTTCTTCTCCAGCCTGAACGGGCCGGCGCCGATCCAGTTCGCGGCGCCCGAGGCGAGCGCTGCGGCCGGCGAGATGCCGGCATTGGGATCGGCCATGTAGTCGAGGAAGGAGGCGTTCGGCTTGGACAGGTGCACGACCACCGTGCGGGCGTCCGGCGTCTCGATCGACTTCAGGGTGGACAGCGCCGAATAGATCGCCGCGCCGGTCGCCTTGTTCGCCAGATATTCGAGGCTCGCCTTCACCGTGCCGGAATCGATGGGGGAACCGTCGTGGAAGGTGAGCCCCTCGCGCAGCGTGAAGCTGTAGGTAGACGGATCGGCGGCCTCGTAGCGCTCGGCGAGCGCCGGCACGATCGTGCCGTTCTCGTCGAACTTGACCAGCCCGCGATGCAGCTGCTGGTTGACGATGAACTGCGCCGCGCCGCGCGACGGACCGTGGACCAGGTTGCCGACATTGGCCGACAGGCCGAAGACCAGCGTGCCGCCGGCCTGAGCCACGGCGCGCGACAGGTCCGCGCCCAGGACCAGCATGGTTCCGGCGGCGGCCGCGCCGCCCAGGAAGGTGCGGCGGCGGATGGAAGTGGTGAATCGCGTAGTCATTCTCTGTTCCCCATGATGGCCCCGCCTGGACGAGGGCGAATCTTGTTCAAAGGCAGCTCGGGCTGGACATGATGAAAACGGAGATTGATTGGCGCGGCCCCGTTCGACGTCCGCCCCGGACGCGTGGCTCCCGCCCTCCGGCGATGGACCGCCGGCTTTCCATATTCCATCCCACGGCCGAATTGCTCACATGACTGAAACATTCTGTCAATAATGATCGGCGTTTAGTTGATAAATTAACGGCGTTTTGATGGGATTTCGCCGCCTTGCCCTGTGCTGCGCCGGCCATTCCTATTCCTCCCTCTCGGCCGCAGGGCCGTAGCCGCCGCCGGTCGGGGTCTCGATGATCACTGCATCGCCCGCATGTGCGACGACCTGGACGCAGGGCTCCAGTTCCTCGATCCGGCCGTCGCGACGGCGCAGCTGGTTGCGCCCCAGCGCACCCGCTTCGCCGCCGGCCGTGCCGAAGGGGGCCACCTTGCGGTTGCCGCTGAGGATCGCGCAGTCGACCTCCTCGCGGAAGCGGATTACCCGGCGCACGCCGTCGCCGGCATTCCACCGCCCCTTGCCGCCGGAACCGCGGCGGATCGAGAACTCCTCGAGCACGACAGGGAAGCGCGCCTCCAGCACTTCGGGGTCGGTCAGACGCGTATTGGTCATGTTGGTGTGCACGGCCGAAACGCCGTCGAAGCCTGGACCGGCCGGCGCGCCGGAGCAGATGGTCTCGTAATATTGCGACGCCGCATTGCCGAATGTGAGGTTGTTCATCGTCGCCTGCGACGAGCCCAGCCGTCCGAGCGCGCCCAGCAGGCAGTTGGTGACGGCCTGGCTGACCTCGACATTGCCCGCCACCACGGCGGCCGGATAGCGCGGCGACAGCATGCTGGCCTCGGGGACGACGATGTCGATCGGCCGCAGGCAGCCGGCATTCATCGGGATGCTGCGACCCACCAGCATGCGGAACACGAACAGCACGGCCGCCCGCGTGATCGGCTCCGGCGCATTGAAATTGGTCGGTTGCTGTTCGCTGGTGCCGGTGAAGTCGATGCGCGCGCGGCCACGCGCCCGGTCGATCGACACGGCGACCGCGATCTTGCAGCCGCCGTCCATCGGCAGTTCGAAACGCCCGTCCTCGAGGCTGTCGATGACCCGCCGCACGGCCGCCTCGGCATTGTCCTGCACATGCGCCATATAGGCGGTCACGACCTCTTCGCCGAACTGGTCGATCATCTTGTGCACTTCGCGCGTGCCGCGTTCGTTGGCCGCGACCTGCGCCTTCATGTCGGCAATATTCTCGTCGATGTTGCGGGCCGGATAGCGCGCGCCGGCGAGGATGGCGCGCATCTCCGCCTCGCGGAACACGCCCGCGTCGACCAGCTTCACATTGTCGATATAGACGCCCTCCTCCTCGATGGAGCGCGCCTGCGGGCTCATCGAGCCCGGCGCGACGCCGCCGATGTCGGCATGATGGCCGCGGCTGGCGACGATGAAGCGGATGTCGCGGCCCTCCCTGTCGAAGACCGGCGTGACCACGGTGATGTCGGGCAGGTGCGTGCCGCCCTGATAGGGGGCGTTCAGCACATAGACGTCGCCCGGCCTGATCGAGCCGCGATTGCGGTCGAGCACCGTACGGACCGAGGAGTCCATCGAGCCGAGATGGACCGGTACATGCGGCGCGTTGGCCACGAGGTTGCCCTCGCTGTCGAACAGCGCGCAGGAGAAGTCGAGCCGCTCCTTCATGTTGACCGAGCGCGCCGTGTTCTGCAGTACCACGCCCATCTGCTCGGCGATGGACATGAACAGGTTGTTGAACACCTCCAGCATCACCGGGTCCGACCCGGTCCCTAACCGGCTCGCGGCCTCCACGCCGGCCTCGTCGCGCGTCAGCACGAGGTCGTCGCCTTCGCTGATCCGCCCGGTCCAGCCCGGCTCGATCACCACCGTCTGGTTGGGCTCGATCAGCAGCGCCGGCCCTTGCAGGACCTGCCCGACATCCAGCTGCTCCCGCAGCACGACGCGCGCTTCGCGCCATGCACCCTGGCTGTACATGGGGGCGAAGGTCTCGGGGAGCGCCGCGGCCGCGCTGGATGCTTCGCGCCGGCGCTCGGGCACCGCCGCGCCGCCGCCGATCGATTCCACGGCCAGCGTCTCGACCACGAGGTCGTGGCCGGCCTGGATGAAGCCGAAGCGCTGCCGGTGCTCGCGCTCGAAGTCGCGCACCATGTCGTCGAGCGCCGCGGCCTTCACCTCGACGGCGGAATCCGTGCCCTTGTAGCGCAGATGCACGCGCACCTCGTCGGCGATGACGCCCTCTGCCACGCCCTGCGCCACCAGCGACGCGCGCGTCTCTGCCAGAAGCTCTTCCGCAAGCCGCCCGATCGACGGCATGATGTCGGCCGACAGCGGCTCCTCGACGCTCTTCTGCCGGCTGGCGCGCAGGTCGCCCAGCCCGATCCCATAGGCCGACAGCAGGCCGGAGAAGGGATGGATGACGATGGTCTTCATGCCCAGCGTCTCGGCCACGCGGCAGGCGTGCTGCCCGCCCGCGCCGCCGAAGCAGGCCAGCGCATAGCGCGTGATGTCGTAGCCGCGCGCGACCGAGATCTTCTTGATCGCGCTCGCCATGTTCTGCACGGCGATGGTGATGAACCCGTCCGCCGCTTCCTCCGGCGTGATGTCCATGCCGGCCACCAGTTCGGTGAAGCGCTGGCGCACGATCGCATCGTCCAGCTTCTGGCCCTGTCCGGGACCGAAGATGCTCGGGAAATGCTCCTTGCGCAGCTTTCCGAGCATCACATTCGCATCGGTGATGGTGAGCGGCCCGCCGCGGCGATAGCAGGCGGGACCGGGATTGGCGCCCGCCGATTCCGGCCCGACCTGGAAGCGCGCGCCGTCGAAGGAGAGGATCGAGCCCCCGCCCGCCGCGACCGTGTGGATCATCATCATCGGCGCGCGCATGCGCACGCCGGCCACTTCCGATTCGAAGGTGCGCTCATACGCGCCTTCGTAATGCATCACGTCGGTCGACGTGCCGCCCATGTCGAAGCCGATGATCCTGTCGAAGCCCGCCGCCTCGCAGGTGCGCGCCGCGCCGACCACGCCGCCGGCCGGACCGGACAGGATGGCGTCGCGCCCGCGGAACAGGTCGGCCGAGGTGAGCCCGCCGCCCGAGGTCATGCACAGAAGCCGCGCGCCGGTGGCGTTCAGGTCGAGATCGGCGATCACGCCGTCGAGGTAGCGTTGCAGCACCGGCGAGAGATAGGCGTCCGCCACCGTCGTGTCGCCGCGCCCGACGAGCTTGATCAGCGGCGAGATCTCGTGGCTGACCGACACCTGCGCAAAGCCCATCCCGCGCGCCAGCTTCGCCAGCGCCTGCTCGTGCGCCGGATAGTGATAGGCATGCATGAGCACGATGGCGACGGAACCGATGCCCCGCGCCCGCACCGCTTCGAGCTGCCGGCGCGCCGCGTCGAGATCCAGCGGCCGCTCGACCGTACCGTCTGCAAGCACGCGTTCCGCGACCTCGAAGACGCAGCCGTACAGCGTCTCGGGCTTCTCGATCTTCATCGCGAAGATGTCGCTGCGGGCCTGATAGCCGATCTCGAGCTGGTCGCGGAAACCGGCGGTGATCAGCAGCGCCAGCGGCTCTCCCTTGCGCTCCAGCAGCGCATTGGTGGCGACGGTGGTGCCCATCTTGATCGTGCCGATCGTATCCGGCGGTATCGCGTCGCCCGGCTTGAGGCCGAGGAATGCACGGATGCCGGCCGTCGCCGAATCCCGGTAGGCGCCGGGATTTTCGGACAGCAGTTTCCGTGCCTCGAGCGTCCCGTCCGGCTTGCGCGCGATGATGTCGGTGAAGGTACCGCCCCGGTCGATCCAGAAATCCCAGCGCATAGCCAGCCTTGCAAAATTCTCACGTCGCCTTGATGTGATTTTATCGATAATATGTCAACGTTATGGGGGAATATTTCGCCATCATGCCCCCATCGTCTTGCGGATCGCCGGCGGCTTGCCTGTGCCGCGATGTGCTGTGGTCAACCGTTTTCACCTCCGGACGGCGCGTTGTCTTCCGATAAGATACAGCTATTATGCCCGCGAAATGCCGCCGTCGGGGCTTCGGATGACGTGGCCGGGGAGATCAAGGAACGTGGCGATGAGCAAGCATGAGACGGCATTGGACGTGTTGGGCAGCGGTCACATCGTCTCGTCGGCCCATCTCGCGGCGTCCAGTAGCCTGCCGGAGCTGTCCGAGTTCGAGTTCGGCCTGATCCTCGCCAGCAACGCCTTCGACCGCTGGATGGTCCGCTGCATGGCCGCCGCCGGCCAGCCGGGCCTGACCTCGCTGGAGGTGCTCGTGCTGCATTCGGTCACCCATCGCCAGCGGCCCAAGCGGCTGTCGGACATCTGCCTCGTGCTCGGCATCGAGGACTCGCACACCGTCGTCTACGCGCTGAAGAAGCTGGAATCGCAGGGGCTGATCACCCGCGTCCGCCAGGGCAAGGAGAAGCTGGTGCTGATCACGCCCGCCGGCGAGGCGACCTGCCAGCGCTATGGCGAGATCCGCGAGCGGCTGCTCGTCAATGCGGTCTCGGCCCTGCGCCTCGACCCCAAGGCGATCAGCGCCGTCGCCTCGACCATGCGGGTCCTCTCCGGCCACTACGATCAGGCAACCCGCACCGCCGCGACTCTGTAGGGATGGACCTGCCACCTCGCCGCGGATAGCCTCCCCCGGCCGGGAGGATCCGATACCATGCTGCCACAACGCCCCACATTCCGCTCCGCGCTGGAAGCCGAGCGTCCCCTGATGCTGTTCGGCGCCTATGATGGCCTCTCCTCGCGGCTCATCGAGCTGGCCGGCGGCAAGGCGATGTTCGTCAGCGGCTTTTCGGTTGTGGGCGGCCGGTACGGCGTGCCGGATTACGGCTTGCGCGCCTTCGGCGACATCGCCGGCGCGGTGGCGGACATCATGCAGGCCTCCGGCCTGCCCGCGCTGGTCGATGCGGACAACGGCTATGGCGACGTCAAGAACGTGGTCCACACGGTGAACCAGTATGAGCGGCTCGGCGTCGGCGGGGTCGTGCTGGAAGACCAGACATGGCCGAAGCGCTGCGGCCACCTGGCCGGCAAGAGCGTGGTATCCATGGCGGAAGCGGCGGCCAAGATCCGCGCCGCCGCGAGCGAGCGCATGAGCCCCGACACCTTCATCCTGGCGCGGACCGATGCGCGCACCGTCAACGGGCTCAACGACGCGATGCGCCGCGCGGAGGCCTATCTGAAGGCCGGCGCGGACGGTATCTTCATCGAGGCGCTGGAAACGGTCGAGGAACTGGCGACGGTCGGCAGGGCCTTCGACGTTCCCATCCTCGCCAACCCGATCGAGGGCGGCCGCTCGCCGCAACTGTCGCCGGCGGAATATCGCGAGCTCGGCTTTGCCATGATCGGCTATGGCATCACGCTGCTGCTGCGGGCCGCCGGCGCCATGCGGCTGGCGATGGACGACATCCTCTCCGGCCGCTTCGCGCATTGGGACAGCGGCATGAGCTTTGCCGACTTCACCCGCGCCATGGGCATCGAGGACTGGCAGCGGATCGAAGCCGCCTATCCGACGAAATCCGATTGACCGGATGAATCAAATCTCGTGATGCTCGGGCATCTGCGCGATCTGGTCCTGCGTCCACGACGTGACCGCGTGAACGCTGCCCTCCTCATCCCGCATGAAGCTGAGCTGGCTCATCGGCACCGCGATCCGCTTCGAACCGGCGCCCTCAGAGCCCTCGCTGACATCGATCACCACCAGGCTGGGCGTCCCCGCGCCGTGCATGTAGGCGACCTTGCCAATTCTTGCATCATGCGCGCCGTAGATGGTCGCGCCTTCCAGTACCGCGGATGTGAGCTCGTCGATGGCAAGCCGTTCGTGATTGCTGTGATCCATGGTCGGGGCTCCTTGCTGTTCGCTTCTTAACAAGGCATCAGCCGAACCGTTCCACCCGCCACCGGTGTCGGAACGGGAACGAAGCCCCACCTCCCGCATTGGAACGGCAGGAGGACTGCCCGATGACCGAGAAGAAGAACCAGCGCGCGACGCTCGACGAAGAACGGGCGTTGAAGCTCGCCGAGACGACCGATGTCTCGCCCCGCCAGGCCCGGCTGCTGATCGAGCGCTACGGCGACGACGAGGAGCGCCTGATGGAAGCCGCCAGGAACTTCAAGGCCGAGGGCTGACGGACGACGGCCGAAGCCCTATCCGCGCAGGCGCCGAACGAGCGCCGGAATGCTTCCCGCCAGCCCCTTGGGCAGGAAGATCAGCACCGATACGAGGATCGCGCCCATGATGATCTTGTTCACGTCGCCGCCGAAGGACAGGTAGTTCTGCTGGATGATGATAACGGCGATGCCCAGCAGCGGGCCGAGCAGCAGGCGCTGGCCGAACAGGATGACGGCGCTCAGCATCATCAGCAGGAAATATCCCTCGAACATGTCGGGGCCGACATAGGCGCGCTGGTAGGCGTAGAGCCATCCGGCGAGCGCGGTGATCGGCGCCGACAGCACGAAGACGGCCACGCGCACCACGCGCACGTCGATGCCCATGCTGGTGGCGAGCGCCGGGTTCATGTGCACCATCATCGCCATGCGCCCCAGCCGCGACTGGCGGAACCGCGCGACGAAATAGACGGTGATGGCCAGCAGCCCGAAGGCGACCGGCCACAGCCGCCAGCTCGTATTGGCCGCATAGTCGAGGCCGAGGAACGAGAACTGCAGCATCGGGATGCCGACGATGCCGTCGGAAGCGCCCAGTGCCGGCGTGCTGAAGACGATCTCGTGGACTACGATCGCAGCCGCATAGGTGACGAGCGCGAACACGAATTCGCGCGCCCGCAGCGTGATCAAGCCGAGGATGAGGGCCGCGGCAACGGAGACCAGCACCACGGCGGCCAGCGTCGCCAGAGGGCCGACCCCGTATTGGGTCGTCAGGTAGCCGGTCACATAGCCGCCCGCCGCCCAGAAGATGACATGGCCGAGGCTCATCTCGCCGAGATAGGAAAGGATGAGATCGACGCCGTAGGCCATCACCGCGAAGATCGCGATGGTGATGCAGGTCGTCAGCACGCCGCGCGATCCGCCGGCGAGATAGGGCGTGAGGAAGAACGCCGCCAGGAGGATGGCGTTCACCGTCATCGACGAGGCAAGGGGCATTTTGGGGCGTCGAACCGCTGGCGACACCGGTGCGTCAGGCTTCATGTTCATCCCCTCGAAAGCCCCTCGGGCTTCACCGCGAGCAAGATCAGCAGCAGGCCGAAAGCGCCTGCCATCGCATAGGCCGGCGAGACGAGCGCGCCGAAGAAGGCGATGAACAGGCCCAGCCCGAAACCTGCCAGCAGCGCTCCGCCGACCGAACCGATGCCGCCGACGACCACGACCACGAAGGTCATGATGACTTCCTCGAAGCCCATATTGGTCAGGATCGGCGTGCGCGGCGCGATCAGCACCGCGGCCAGCGCCACGCTGGCGCCCTCGAAGGCGAAGGTGGCGATGTAGAGCCGGCCGGTCCTGATGCCGAAAGCCTGCGCCAGCTTGGCGTCCTCGGCGATGGCACGGATGGCGGTGCCGACGCGCGTATGGTTCCTGACGGTCCAGACCAGCGCATAGAAAACGAGCGCGCCCACCAGTATGGCGACGTCCTGCATGGTGAAGCGGACATCGGCGAACTCGATTCGCATGGCCCGCAGCGGGCTGACGAAATTCTGCGGATTGCCGCTGAAGAGCAGCGTCGCCGCGCCGTCCAGCATGTAGCCCACCCCGAGCGTGACGATCATGATGCTGGTGAGCTTCTGGTCGTAGACGAGGCCGCGCAGCATCACCTGCATCACCGCGCCCAGCAGCGCCATCAGCACCACCGCGACCAGGCCGGCCGCCACGTAGGGCATCCCCATGGCCGCCATGAAGTACCAGGCGATGAATGCGCCCAGCATGTAGAACTGGCCGTGGGCGAAGTTCACCAGCTTGGCGGTGCCGAGCAGGATGGTCCAGCCGATGGCGACGAAGGCGTAGCCCGCGCCGAGGAAGATGCCGTTGACGATTTGCTGACTGATGTTCATGGCCTAGATCCCACCCAGATAGGCGGCGGCGATCTTGTCGTTGCCGACGAATTCGGCGGCGCTGCCGTCCATCACCACGCGGCCGCGCTCCAGAACCATCACGCGGTCGACCACCTCCAGCGCGGCCTTGGCGTTCTGCTCGACGAGGAGGACCGCCAGTCCGTCGTCCACCAGCTTGCGCACGCTGCGCAGCAGTTCCACGACGAGGCGCGGCGCCAGCCCGATCGACGGCTCGTCGAGGAGCAGCGCCTTCGGGCCGGCCAGCAGCGCGCATCCGATCGCCAGCATCTGCCGCTCGCCGCCGCTCAGCTGGTGTCCCTTGTGCGCACGGCGCTCGGCGAGGCGAGGGAAGAGCGCATAAAGCTGCTCGGTCGAGAAGACGAAGCGGCCGCTCGTGTCCCGCGGGCGGTTGACCAGCAGGATGTTCTCTTCCACCGTCAGCGTGCTGAATATGTTCTTGCCCTCCGGCACCAGCAGGATGCCCTGCCGCGCCCGCTCGCTGGCGGAAAGCCCGGTTATGTCGGTGCCGTCGAGCCGAAAGCTTCCGGTCACCCGCGCCGGGCCGCGCGACCAGCCCGCGCAGGCATTGGCGAGGGTGGACTTGCCGGCGCCGTTGGCGCCCAGCACGCCGATCATGCGCCCCTTCGGCAGGTCGAGGTCGACCCCCTCGATCGCCGTGCTGGCGCCGTAGCGGACGCGGACGTCGCGGCAGGAGAAGACGGTGCTCATTCTTGCTCGCGCCCCAGATAGGCCTCGCGGACGGCCGGGTTCTGGCGTACCGCCTCCGGCGTGCCCGTCGCGATCTGACGGCCCTGGTCGAGCACGACGATCTCGTCGGCCAGCGCCATGATCAGGTCCATGTGATGTTCGATCAGCACCAGCGCCACACCCTGTTCCTTCAGCCGTCGCAGCACCAGCGACAGCGCCGTCATGTCGTTGCCGCCGATGCCCGCCGCCGGCTCGTCGAGCAGCAGCACGTCGGCGCCGTCGCCGAAGGCGAGCGCCACCGACAGCAGCCGCTGCGTGCCGTAGGGGATCTCGCCGGGAAGCTGCGCGAACCATCTCTCGTCGATCTCGAAGGCGCGCAGCAAGGAAGCCGCGGCCTCCTCGGCCAGCGCCCGCCGCCGCATTTCGCGCAGCGGCAGGAAAAGGCTCTCCGCCAGGCTCGAGGCGTGGCTGGCATGCAGCGCGCACACCGCGTTCTCCAGCACGGTCAGCTCGCCGAAGAAGGAGTTCTGCTGGAAGGTCCGCTTCAGGCCGCGCCGCGCCAGATCCTGCGTCGGCACCGCGCCGATGTCCTCGCCCTTGAGAACCGCGCTCCCCGAATGCGGGACGACATTGGTGATCGCGTTGAAGGCCGTGCTCTTGCCGGCGCCGTTGGGGCCTATGATGCCGAGCATCCGCCCGGACACCACGTCGAAGGACAGGCCGTCGAGCGCGCGCAGGGCACCGAAGCTGACCGCGAGTTCGCGGGCCGACAGCACGGCTGATCTTGTTTCAGTCATGTTGGTTCCGCAGTTTGATGCCGGCCGGCATCCGGGAAGGACGCATCCGCGAGGCAGGCGGAAGCCATGGGGCTCCCGCCGGCGCTCCGATCAATCGAGCGCGATCGGCTCGAGCTTGCCTGTGGCGTAGTCGGAGACCTTGTAGAGGACCAGCTTCGCCTCCATCTGGCCGTTCCCGGAGAAGGTGACGTCGCCGAAGATCGTGCCGTCGATCTTGTGGCCGCGGATCGCCTCGGCGACCTTGACGCGGTCGAAATCGCCGGCTTTCTCGACGCCCTTGGCCCAGACCTGCATCGCGGCATAGCCGAGCGCGGCCATCTTCTGCGGCTTCTTCCCGTATTTGGCCTCGTAGGCTTTCACGAAGGCATTGTTGGCCTCGATCTGCGAGTAGGGCGGCAGGTCGGGAATGTAGACGTCGGCGGTGACCATGCCGTTGACGGCCGCGCCGGCGATCGGGAACACGGTGTCGAGAAGGCCGCCGACCGAGCCGACGAACTGGGCGGTGACGCCCGCCTCGACATATTGCTGGATCAGCGCCGGCATGCCGGCAGACTGCGAGCCGTTGATGACGATGACGGCATCGGGGTTGGCCGACTTCACATTGGTGAGCGCGACGCGGAAATCCATCTGCTTGAAGGGAAACTTCTCCGTCACCACCACTTCATATGGCTTGCCGAGCTTGGTCATCTCGGTCTCGATCACCTTCTGGGCGCCTTCGCCATAGGTGTCGTTCTGGGTCATGAAGGCGACGCGCTTGGCGCCGAGCTTCTCCAGCACGTAGCGCGCGACGATGTTGCCGTCCTGCGAGTTCGAGCTGTTGATGCGGATGGCATAGGGATTGCCGCCGGCATCGAGCACCGCGTCGGCCTTGGCGACGGCGGTGATGTCGATGATCTCGGCCCGCGCCAGGATCGGCTGGACAGCGAGCGTCACGGTGGAATTCCAGCCGCCCAGAACCGCCGACACGCCGTCGGCGACGAGCTCGTTGGCCCGGCTGACGCCGATGGCGGGCGTGCTCTCGTCGTCCTTGGCGATCAGCTTGATCTGGCGCGACAGCAGGCCGCCCTTGGCGTTGATGTCGTCGGCCGCCATCGTCATGCCGTCGAGCACTGCCTGCCCGTTCGGCCCGGTCACGCCGCTGAGCGGCAGCAGCGCGCCCACGGTGACCTCGTCGGCGGCCTGCGACGGCTGCCATGCCAGCGCCGTCAGCGCCACCGCGAGCGCGGCAAGCCGCGACAGCTGTTTCAATCTCTGCATCGATTCCTCCCTTGGCGCCGAGCACCATCGCGGCCGCGCCCTCTTCCGGACGGCGGCACCTCCCATCCCACCGCAATCACGACAGAACGCGATGGACAATAACCATTATGGATAATAATAATAACGTCGTCAATGCGCCATTGGAGGGCTCGGGCGGATGCCGCCAGCGGCCGGGGAGGAAAGATGATGAATGAGAGATTCGGGTGTTCGACGGTGACGTTCGGCGGCGACCTGCCGACCAAGCTCGATGCGATGCGCAAGGCGGGCTTCGCCGCGACCGAGATCACCACCCGCGACATGTTCGAGACCCTGCGTGGCATGGACCATACGGCAGCGCAGATCCGCGCCTCCGGCCTGCGCCTGTCCGGTTACCAGCTGTTGCGCGATTTCGAGGGCTGCCCGCGCGATCTGCGGCAGGGCAAGCTTGAGCGCTCGCGACAGATTTTCGAGCAGGCGCGGATGCTGGACGCCGATCTCGTTCTCCTCGCCGCCAATACGAGCCAGGATTGCAGCGCCGACATCGGCATGATCTGCGACGACCTCGCCGCGCTCGGCGAGGTCGCCGCCAGCTTCGGCGCCAGGGTCGCCATCGAGGGCCTGTGCTGGGCGACGCATCTCAGCGACTACCGCAAGGTCTGGGAGGCGGTCAGGCGCACCGACCATCCGGCGGTCGGCATCATGCTCGATTCCTCCCATATCGGCGGCATCGATCTTCCCTTTTCGCCGATCCGCGACATTGCCGGCGACAAGATCTTCCTGGTCGAGATCGCCGACCTGCCGAAGACCAGCCTGCCGCCGATGGAGGTCAGCCTCGCCTACAGACTCTTTCCCGGCGAGGGCGTCCTCGACCTGGTCGAGTTCATCCGTGCGATCGAGAGCACCGGCTATGACGGTTACTATTCGGTCGAGGTCTTCAACGCCTACTACAAGCAGCTCGATCCCTACGCGACGGCCGCCCGCGCATTGGCCGCGCTGCAGTCGGTCTCTACGCGGGCGACGACGGCCTGACATGACGGGGCTATGGATGAGCGGAAAGGCACGGCGGCAATGAGCCTGCCCGCCCCGGACATCGAGACGGATCTTCTCGTCGCCGGCGCCGGCTGCGCCGGGATGGCGGCGGCACTGGTCGCCGCCATCCGCGGCATGAAGGTCGTTCTGGTGGAAAAGTCCGCCACGGTCGGCGGCACGACCGCCTATTCCGCCGGCACCGCCTGGATTCCGCTGACCGATCACATGGCAGGCCGCTTCGACGACACCGCCGATGCCGTCGCCACCTATCTCGACGGCCTGATCGGCGATGCGCCGGGCGCCGGGCTGCGGCAGGCATTTCTGGACAGCGGCGCCGAGGCCGTGCGCCTGCTGGAAGAGAACAGCCAAGTCTCCTTCGTCCTGCCCGACCACGGCCCCGACTACCGCGACGCGCCGGGCTCCGTGGCCGGCGGGCGGGCGCTGGTGGCGCGCGAATATGACGGCCGCAAGCTGGGCGCCTGGTTCCGCGCCATCCGCGCGCCGCGGCCAGGCTTCACCGTCCTGTCGCGCATGATGGTCGGCAAGCGCGACATCGACGCGCTTCTGGCTCCCTTCGGCTCATGGGCCAATTTCAGCCATGTGGCGCGCATCCTGCTGAGGCATGCGGCGGACCGGCTGTTGTTTGCGCGCGGGACGCGCCTCGTGATGGGCAATGCGCTCGCGGCGCGCCTTCTGGCCAGCCTGCTCGAACGCAGGGTCGACATACGGACGTCGACGGCGCTGGTCAGTCTGGAGCTGGACGGCGGCACGGTAGGTGGCGCCATGATCAGAATGCCCGACGGATCGCTGCGGCGCGTCCGCGCGGCGCGCGGCGTCGTGCTCGCCACCGGCGGCTTCGCCCAGTCCCCGCAATGGCGGCGCGACCTGATCGGAAGCGAGGATTTCGGCCTCAACGTCGCCTGCGAGGATGCCGGCGGCGACGGCCTCACCCTCGCCCGCAGCGCCGGCGCGCAGGTCGATGGACCGCGCGGCCGCGGCGCCGCATTCTGGATGCCCAGCTCGGCGCTGCGCGAAAAGGACGGCAGCGTCTCGCTGTTTCCGCACATCATCCTCGACCGCGCCAAGCCGGGCCTGCTCGCCGTCGACCGGCATGGGCAGCGCTTCTGCAACGAGGCAGATTCCTACCACGACTTCTCGATGGCCATGCCGGAGTGGAATGCTGAACCGTCGCCCGGCGCGCCGGCCTGGCTGATCTGCGACAGCACCTTCGTGCGCAAATACGGGCTGGGCCTCATTCGTCCCGGTCGCCTGTCGAAGCGGCTCATGCGCCGCCGCGACTATCTGGTCGAGGCACCGGACATTGCCGCGCTCGCCGCGAAGATCGGCGTGCCCGCCGAAACCCTCCGGAAAACCCTGTCGGAACACAATACCGCGGCTGACAGCGGCGTCGACCTGCGCTTCGGCAAGGGCACCACGCGGCTGAACCGCCAGAACGGCGACAGCCGCCACCTGCCCAACCCTTGCATCGGCAGGATCGATAAGCCACCCTTCCACGCGCTCGCCGTCTGGCCTGCGACGCTGGCCACGAGCGCGGGCGTGGTGACCGATGCCGACGGGCGCGCCCTGCGGGCCGACGGATCGGCGGTCGCGGGGCTTTATGCGATCGGCAACGACATGCGCTCGATCATGCATGACAGCTATCCGGGTCCCGGCACGACAATCGGCCCGGCGCTCGTGTTCGGCTATCGGGCCGCAATGCACGCGGCGCGTGCGGAGATGCCATGAAGCCTCCATCGAAAGCACGCGAGACCGCCGAGACGGAGTGGCAGGACGACGACCGGACGGAGATGCCCGGCTCGGACGAGGCCAATCCGATGGAAGCCGTCATCGGATACAAGCTCAGGCGCGCACAGGTCTGCACCTTCAAGGACTTTCAGCGGCGCTTCCGCGAGCTGGGCATCCGCCCGGCCGAATTCGCGGCGCTGAAGATATTGCATGAGCGGCCGGGCCTGCGCCACGCCGAGGTCGCGCGGCTGATGGGCGTGAAGGGAACGAATTTCGTCCCGCTGATGGATTCGCTGGAAAGGCAGGGGCTCGCCATGCGCCGCCCCTCCAAGGTCGACCGCCGCTCGCATGCGCTCTATCTGACCGAGGATGGCATGCGGATTTTCCGCCGGGCGATCAAGGTCAACGAGCGGCACGAAGCCGGCCTCGTCAGGCGGCTCGGCGGTGAGAACGAACGCCGGATCCTGATGGAACTTCTGGATCGCCTGATCGACGAGTGAGTTCCCGGCGGCGCCTGCCGCGATGCTTGACCGTTATATCCGTCCGAACATAACAATGGGTGAGCCCGCGCCGCTTCCGGCGGGGACTTCCGCATCGGGCGAAGAAAGGAACCGGCACCATGAAGATCAGCGCGCGCAACATCCTCCAGGGCAAGGTGGTCGAGGTGACGAAGGGCGCCACGACGGCGCATGTGAAGATCGACATCGGCGGCTCCACCGTCGTCGCCTCCATCACCAACGCCGCGGTGGACGACCTGAAGCTGGAGGTCGGCAAGCAGGCCTATGCCGTGGTCAAGGCATCCGACGTGATGGTCGCGATCGACTGACCGCCATGGTCCGGGAGAACGAAATCCGCCGCGGCGAGCAGGCCGTGGCGCTGCCGCCCGACACGGATGCCGGTCTGATCTTCATCGGCACGATCCGCACGCCCTGGACGTCGCGGCTGATGACGCCCCGGCAGGGCCGCGCCGACGGGCCCATCTGCCGCATCGAGCTTCGGGAACCGTGGGTCGCGGCGCTGGACGGCGTCGAAAAATTCGAGCGGCTGGAAGTGCTCTACTGGCTGCACCGGTCGCGGCGCGACCTCGTATGGCAGAGCCCGGCCAATGACGGCACGGTGCGCGGCACCTTCGCCTTGCGCACGCCGGTCCGTCCGAACCCGATCGGAACCTCCATCGCCACCCTCGTCGCGGTGGAAGGGGCGACGCTGCTGGTCCGTGGCCTCGACTGCCTCGACGGCACGCCGCTGCTCGACATCAAGCCGGACCGCACGCTGTTCACGCCCATCGCCCCGCCCCAGCCGGGCGATTTCGAGACCGGCTGAAGCCAGACGGCGTGCCGGCGACGAGCTGCTGGCCGACGATCCGAAAGCCGCGCAGTGGCGTCATTGCGGATGCAATCGGGGATCGCCTGCCGGTCCTCGACGTGGCGCTTGAGCGCGGCGATGCGTTTCAATATGTCGGCATTGTCCATATCTGACATTTGCCCCTCCCAGACAGCCTCCCGGAGCAGCGATCGTGCTTGCGCCATGCCGCGCCGGCGAGGCACAATATATACCTCTTGGGAGAGGAGCAGGATGCGCGACACGCCGACAGCCGAATTGTTCAGGCCGCTGACACTGGCGGGCATGACGCTGAGGAACCGGATCGTCATGTCGCCCATGACGCGCGGCCGCTCGCCGGGCGGCACGCCCAACGAGCTGAACGTCGAATATTATGCGCAGCGCGCCAGCGCCGGGCTGGTCTTCGGGGAATCCACCGCGATCGCCGACCATGGGGCCGGCATCATGGATTCACCCGGCATTTTCACCGACGACCAGGTCGACGGCTGGAAGCGCGTGACGGACGAGGTCCATGCGCGCGGCGGGCATATGGGCCTGCAGCTCTTCCATTGCGGCCACAACCTGCATCCCTCGCTCCATCCGCGCGGCGAAGTGCCGTTCGGGCCTTCCGCAATTCCCGCCAAAGGCACGATGCGCACGCCGCAAGGCCGCCTGCCCCTGCCCACGCCGCGCGAACTGACCGTGGCGGAGATGCCCGCCCTGATCGAGGACTATCGCAAGGCGGCGCTCAATGCACAGCGCGCCGGCTTCGACGTGGTGGAGGTGCATGCCGGCAACGGCTACCTGCTCGACCAGTTCCTGCGCGATTCGACCAACCGCCGCACGGACCAATATGGCGGCTCGCCGGAAAACCGCCGCCGCCTGCTTCTGGAAGCGGTGGACGCCGTGGTCGGCGTCTGGGGCGCGGAGCGGGTGGGCGTCCGCATCTCGCCGACCAATCCGTCGACCTACGAGATCACTGATTCCGATCCCGAGTCGCTCTTCACCTGCGTGGTGGAAGGACTGCAGGAGCGGCGGCTGGGCTTCCTCGACGTGGTCGAGGGCGGCACCGGCGACACGCCCGCCCAGTGCCCGTTCGACTTCGGCAAGCTGCGCGCGCGCTTCACCGGCATCTACATCGCCAACAACGCCTATACGTTCGAGACCGGCAATGCCGCGATCCGCGACGGCCACGCCGACATGATCGCCTTCGGCCGGCCCTATCTGGCGAACCCGGACCTCGTGCAGCGCTTCGCGGCCGGCGCGCCGCTCAATGCCGTCAACCGGGACACGATCTACGAAAAGGGCCGGACCGGCTATATCGACTATCCGCTTCTGGCGGGCAGCCTGCGCCAGCACAGCCTGTGACCGTGCCGGCGCTGCCTGGCCTGCTATTCGAGCAGGCCGGGCAGGAAGAGGACGATCTGCGGGAAGACCGCCATGATCGCGATGCCGAGGAAGATGACCCCGACGAAGGGCCACGTCGAATTGTAGACGTCGATGATCGATCGTTCGGGCACCGCCGCCTTGAAGACGAACATCGTCATGCCGAAGGGCGGCGTCATCCCGCCGGTCACGACGTTGATCAGGTAGAGCGTCCAGAACCAGATCGGGTCGAAGCCGACCGCCGCGGCGATCGGGCCGAAGACCGGCACGGAGATCATCATGAACTCCGTGGCGCCGAGAAACATGCCGGCGAAGAGCGTGATACCCATCAGCATGAGGAAGACCACCCACGGGGCGACGTCCCATCCCTCGACGATCTGCACCATCTGCTCGGTCGCGCCGGTGAATGACAGCAACTGACCGAACAGGTTGGCGCTCATGATGATGGCCAGCACCGAGCCGGTGATGCGCGCCGCACCCGTTAGCGATTCCCACACCATGCCGATGCTGGCCGAGCGCAGGTAGATCGCCACCATGAAGGTGGCCGCCACGCCCATCGCGGCCGCTTCCGTCGGGCTGGCGATGCCGAGCATGATCAGCCCGACCACCATGAAGACGACGCCCCCGAATGGAATGATGCGGGCGAAGCCGCGGGCGCGCTGCGCCAGCGTGCGCGATTCGCTCTCCAGCATCGGCGGCGCCTTGGACGGATCGAGCAGCACGCGCACATAGGCGTAGCAGACATAGAGGACGGCGAGGAAAAGGCCCGGAAGGATGCCGGCGATCAGCATCTTGCCGATCGATTCGCCCGCCAGCGTGGCGAGGATGACCATCAGCACGCTGGGCGGGATGATCGGCGCGATGGTGGCGCCGGCAAGGATCAGGCCGGTCGACATCTGCGGATCGTAGCCGCGCGCCACCATGCCGGGATAGACGGACCGGCCGAGCATGGCGGCGTCGGCCATGGCCGAGCCCGACATCGTGCCGATCGCCGTCGCCAGCATGGTGCACAGCGCATAGAGCCGGATCCGCGTCCGGCCGAGGATCGAGTCCAGCGCTTCGTAGAGCTCTTCGAGCGCCCGCGAGCGCATCAGCATCTCGCCCATCAGCAGGAAGAGTGGAATGGCGATGAAGGACTCGCTCGTCAGCGTCGAGACCATGCTGTTGGAGAACATGCCGAAGGCCTGCGGTCCAATGATGATCAGGATGCCCAGCACATTGACCAGCAGGAAGACGACGAAGACCGGGATTCCGGTAAAGGTCAGCGCGACGATCGACCCGAAGGCGATGGTGAGGGTCCAGTACCACGGAAGGTCAAGCACGTGCGGTCTCCTGCACAGGACGCGCCGCGATGCTCGCGCGGAACTGTCGGGCGAAATGGATCGTCGTGCTGGCGAGGCCGTAGACGATGAACCCCATCAGCCACCATTTGGGGATGAACAGCGTGTCGGTGGTGCGGATGCCGCGCGCATAGGTCCGCGCCATCTCCTCATAGGTGATGTAGGTCGACGCCAGGCATACGAGCGCGGAGGCGGCGATGGTCGTGATGGTGAGGCAGCGCGCGACCGCCACGGGAAAATAGTCGTTCATGCTCACCGCCACATGGTCGTTCTGCATGGTGAGGAACGGCAGCATCAGCATGGTGACCACCAGCATGAGGTAGATGGATACGGCCGCCGTCCAGCTCGTGGGCGCATGGAAGAAGTACCGGCTCAGCACTTCGCTGAAATAGAGAAGCCCGATGGCTCCGAGGCATAGCGCGGCGGCGACGGCGCCCGCCCGCGTCACGAAATCATGCAGCCTGCCTAGCCCTGTCAGGACGGACATGGGATCACCGCTTCATATTTAAGAGGGGGAAGGTATGGCGCGGGCTTCGCCGCCCGCGCCGCAATGCCGGTTCAGTGCCCGTTGAAGACGAGATCGTTGTCCTTGATGAAGGCGACCAGATCGGCGACCTCCTCGCCGCCATTCTGCACCGCCTGCTCCCAGGTGCTCTCGTTGTAGTGGCTGTTGATCTCGCCGGCGGCCTTCTCGTTCAGGTTCACGATGGCCGATCCGCCGGCGATCAGCGCCGCCTCGTCGGCGGCCGCGATGTCGGCCACAACCTTGAAGCATTCCTCCTCGAAACGCCGGCCAGCCTTTTCGAGCTTCGCCTGAAGCTCGGGCGAGAGCGTGTTCCACTTGTCGAGGTTCATGACCACGAGCGCCGTGCCCTGGCCGTAGGTCGGGCGCACCTGCCCCTTGGCGATCTCGCCCATGCGGGCCGAGACCACGCCATGAACGGGGAAGGCGGTTCCGTCGATCAGCCCTTTCTGCAAGGCCGTATAGACTTCCGGGATCGGAAGCTGGATCGGCGCGCCGCCGAGCGCGCGGATCGTCCCGTCATAGGCGGGATTGCTGCGAATCTTCATGCCGTTCAGCGTGCCGTCCGCGCTCAGTCTTTCGCGGATCAGGAACTGGAAGCCGGTCGAGGGGCCTGCCGCGATCATCTTGACGTTGCGCTTCTGGTAGGCCTCGTCGATCTTGGCCCACAGGCCCGACGAATGCCGCTTCCCGATATCGGCCACGACCGTGTCCATCACCTGGCCCACCGACGTGTCGCCGGCATGATAGGCCGGGTTGGTGTAGTGGATGTCGAACACGCCGCTCGCCACCGGCTCGAACTGCTCGAAGGGCGGCACGACGCCGTTGTCGAAGCGGCGCAGGGTCACCTCGCCGCCGGTCTCCTCCTCGATGATCCGCGTCAGCAGGTCCGCGACGGCGATATTGCCGGCGCTGCTCGCATTCCACGGCATGAGGAAGCGAAGCTGCTCTGCCTGCGCCGGCAGCGCGGCGGCTCCCGCGACGAGAAGCGCGGCCGCGGCGACCCGCAGTCGCTGCGCGATTTTCCGATGGATCATGATTTCCTCCCTGGGATTGTCTGATTTGCTGTCACCGGCGCCCGTCTTTCCTCGCGCCGGCCTGGCTTCACATCTCCACCACGACGTATTTTCCCTCGATGGAGACGGGAAAGCTTTCGGCGACATAGGGCCCCTTCACGAGCTCCTCGCCCGGTTCCACCGTCACGCCGTACTGGCGCACGAAGATGGAGTTGGGATCGCAATAGGACTGGCCGGTACGGATATCGAACTCCCAGCCATGCCATGGGCACTTGATGAACTCGCCCTCGCGCGTCACCTCGACCTCGCCCGCGCGCTTCGCCTTGACGAGATGCGTGACCCGCCCCCGGCACAGTTCCGCCATTTGGTGCGGGCAGCGGTTGAGCAGCGCGTAGAACTCGCCGCCGACATTGAAGATGCCGATGTCGCGGCCTTTCACGGTCCTGAGCAGCGGCGTGCCGGGCACCACCTCGTCGACGCGCGCCACGACATGCTTCTCCTTGTTACGCAAGGTTGTAGAGCTCCCTTGCGTTGAGCGAGAAGATGCGCTGCTGGTCGTCCCTGGCGAGCGGATATTTGAAGGCGTAGCGCGGGTCGTCCATGTCCCAGTGCGGGTAGTCGGTGGCGAAGAGCAGGCGGTCCGCGCCGATCCAGTCAACGATCTCGCCAAGCTGCGCGGGCACCTCCGGCTCCTCCACCGGCTGCGTCGCATACCAGACGTTGCGGCGCATATATTCCGACGGTGCGCGCTTCACGTTCGGCACCTCGGAGCGGTTGCGCGCCCAGATCTTGTCGAGCCGCCAGGCCAGCGCCGGCGCCCAGCCGAAGCCGCCCTCGACCACGACGAATTTGAGCTCGGGGAACTGCTCGAACGCGCCTTCCATCACCAGGCTGGTGATGGCGGTCTGCATCGTGTGGGCGTAGGAGTGATGCTCCTCGATATAGAAGGACATCCAGCCGGCGCCGGACGGCGCATACTGGCCATAGCCGGTGGAATGGATGGCGACCGGCATCCCCGCCTTCACCGCCGCCTCGTAGATCGGCCAGTAGCGGCGCCTGCCCAGCGGCTCGGCCGAGCGGCCATGCACGGTGACCTGCACGAAACGGCGATCGCCGGCGCGGCGCTCGATCTCGGCTACCGCGGCGGCGGTATCCTCCTGCGGTACCATCAGCGAACCCTTGAGCCGCGGCTCGGGCTCGAGCCAAAAGGCCACCTGCCAGTCGTTCACCGCCGTGCAGATCGCATTGGCGAGGCCGGGATTGAGCAGGTTCTGGCCGCCGCCGGGGCCGAACGGCTGCAGGATGCCGTATTTGATGTCGTAGAAGTCGAGGAGCTGCTGCTGCACCAGCTTGAGGTCGGAGCCGGCCGGCCCGGTCTCCGGCATCGAATCCAGCCGCGCCTGCTGCACCCGCGGAATGTGCATGAGGCCGAGGAAGGGCTGGCTGCCCCGCGCCCCATAGGTGTCGATATGCTCCCGCCAGCTGGCCGGCAGGAATTGCAACATGTCGGCGCGCTTCTTGGGATAGGGATGGATGTCGCAGTCGATGATCTCGAAGCGCGACTGCGCCTTGACGTCCGGCTTTGCGGCAATGGCGGCATCACTCATGACGGATCTCCCAGTCTCGGATAGGCACGCAGTGCGTTGGCGAAGAGCAGGCCGTCGAGATGTTCGTCCGGCATGCCTTCGGGGATCGCGGCGTCGCCGTCGAAGTGCCAGTGCGGATGATCTGAAGCGAAAAGCAGCATGTCGGCGGTGCCGAACTGGCGGATCACCTTGGCGACCGCATCGGCCGGCGCATCGAAGGGCTGCGCCGTCAGGAAGACGTGGTCGCGCATGATGTCCGACGGGCTGCGGTCGATCCACGGCACCTCGTTGCGGACGCCGCGCCAGTCCTTGCTGAAGCGCCACATGAAGGGCGGCATCCACGACACGCCGGATTCGATCAGCACCAGCTTCAGCTCCGGATAGTCGACGAAGACGGCCTCGGAGATGAAATTCGCCACCTGCGCGGTGAAGGCGGAGATATGGGCCGAATAATCCTCGCTGAAGGTCGAATAATAGCCGCTCTGCGAGGCGGGATTGCGGAACATCGATCCCGCATGGAGGCCGAGCGCCAGGCCGTTGCGCGTACAAGCCTCGAAGATCGGCCGATGGACCGGCCGCCCGAGCGGAATCTCCGTCTGCACCGGAAAGATCACCTGCACGAAGCGGCGGTCGGCGGCAACGCGGTCGATCTCCTTCGCCGCCTCTTCCGGCCGACCGGGATTGACGACGATCGAGGCGCGCAGGCGCGGCTCGCGATCGAGCCACTCGCGCGCGATCCAGTCATTGTGCGCGGCGCAGAGTGCGCCGCCGAGGAAGGCGTCGTGCATCATGGCGGCGCTGAAGAGCGGCGTCAGGATCGCCGCGCGCAACTGCCAGCGGTCGAGCAACTGTTCGCGGATGCCCTCCAGCGTCGCGCCGGACTCGCCCGCCATGCCCCAGTCGGGACGGCGCACCAGCGGCGCGTTCGGCGGATAGGAGGTGAGCTCGCGCATGACCACGTCGCGATGGCGAACCGTGTCGGCCCAGTGCTTGTTCAGAAACGGCAGCAGATCCTTCGCCGTCGGCGCGACGGGATGCACGTCGCAATCGATCGCGCCGGCGAGGCGCGCGACCATGCTCGGATCATGCAACGATTTCAGCATCTCCACCCTTTCGTTTCTATATAATCAACACTAACGATTGATTTAGATCAATTCTAGGCAGCGTGATGCGATTTAGTCAACATAGTCATTTTGACTTTTGGAATATCCGCGCATATGTTGACTATATAGAAACGACAGGGGTCTTCATGCGAACGGTGACGAAGGTGATGGCTTTGCTTGAAACCCTTGGAGAGCGCGGCGAAGCGGGCGTTTCGGAGCTCGCCAGGCAGGTCGGCGCCGACAAGGCCGCCGTGCACCGGATCCTCCAGACCCTGTCGCGCGGAGACTGGGTGCAGCAGGACCCGGCAAGCAGGCTCTATCACATCGGCCCCGCGCTTTCGGAACTGACCGGCCGCGTGCCGACGCGGCCCGACGTGATCGCCGCCGCCGGTCCGGTCCTGGAGGACCTCGTGCGCCAGCTCGATGAAACGGCCTTTCTGTCGAGCCGGCAGGGCAGCTTCAACGTCGTCGAGCTGATCCGCGAGACGACGCAGGAGGTGCGTGTCGTCTCCGAGGTCGGAAAGCGGATTCCGCTCCATGGCGGCGCCGCCGGCAAGGCGCTGCTCGCCTTCGAGCGTGCTTCGATCCGCGACAAGCTTTTCGAGGCCGAGCTGGCGGCCTTCCCCGGCGCGATCCCGGACCCCGACAGGCTGCGCGACGAGATGGGGCGCATCCGCGAATGCGGCTGGAGCTATGACGACGGCGAGACGACGCCGGGCGTCTGCGGCCTGGCCGCGCCGATCCTGCTGCGCGGCCATCTGCTGATCGGCTGCATCGCGGTGCGCGCGCCGTCGACGCGGCTGGACCTCGCCCGCGCCGAGACATATGCGCCCGCCTTGGTCGAGGCCGCGAACAGGGTGGCGCGCGGCCTGCTCAACCACACGCTTGCGAGCGCGCATCCGTAGAGAAATCAGGATGCGGAGGCCGATCCTTCGATATCGCTCGCAAGAAGATATTTGAGCAGGGCGTCGTAGCGGGCCGAGCGCGGCGCGCCGGCGGGGCGGGTCAGCCCGACCACGGTGCCCGTCACCCGCTCGTCCACTTCGAGGATGACGAGCCTGTTGCCGTCATAGGTGACGGGCGAGGCCGGCCGCTGGAACAGGACGCCATAGCCCAGCCCGCGCGCGACGAGGCAGCGGACCAGCTCGAAATTGGTGGTCATGTGGCCGATCAGCGGGCGCAGGTCGAGCTGGCCGAAAATATGCTCGGTGTTGAGCCGCGACGGGTCCACGTCGAGCAGGATCAGCGGCTCGGACACGAGCTCGCCGAGCTGGATGCTGCGCCGCGACGACAGCGGATGGCCCTCGGCCACCATCACATAGGGCCGGTATTCGTGCACCGGGTCGAAGGTGAGCTGCGACGACACGTCGACGCTGTACATCAGCGCCACGTCGAGCCGGCCCTGCAGCAGCAGTTCGTTCAGCCCCGGCGCCGCCGCCTCGACGAATTCCAGCTCCAGGTCGGGATGACGGCGCTGGAACACCTGCATCATGCCCGGCAGGAAGAAGGGCGCCAGCGTCGAATAGCAGCCGATGGCGAAACGGCCGCCGAGGCTCGACGAGGCCTGCCACGCATCCGCCGCCATCTGCTCCACGCCCGACAATACGCGCCGCGCATGCGAGAGAAGCCGCGAGCCGGCCGGCGTGAGCGTGACGCCCTTGCCCTTGCGGCGCACGAAGAGCTGCAGCGTCAGGTGGTATTCGAGCTCGTCCAGCGCCAGGGCCAGCGCCGAGGCGCTGACATTGCAGCGCTGCGCCGCCGCCGCGAGCGATCCCTCGCTGGCCACCGCATCGAAATATTCGAGCTGCCGGATGGTGAAGGGAACCGTCGCCATAAACAGGATTTCCTTGGGTATGTACCATTAAAAACATGTTTTACATGAGAAGGCGCCTGCTTCAAGTTGGCGCCGCATCCGGAGCATCGGTCACCGAACACGCGCGCCGCGCCAATGCGGCCGGCCCGGAAGCGCCCAAACCGAATTTTTCACGGAGGAAACGAAGATGGCTAAGAACCTCGAAGAGGCGATCAAGCAGGCCGGCAGCGCGGTCAAGCTGCTGTGGAACTCCACCACCCCGCCCGCGGTCGTTCCGCGCGTGGTCCCCGAATTCACCAACTGGCGCGACGAGCAGCTCGCATGGCGCCGCACGGCGGTGCTCTACGACCAGTCGCACCACATGGCCGACCTGAACATCAAGGGCCCCGACGCGCTCAAGCTGATCCGCGACACCGCGATCAACAGCGTCGAGAACTTCCCCGTCGACATGGCCAAGCAGTATGTCGCGGTCAACCATGACGGCTACGTCATCGGCGACAACATCCTCTTCCATCTCGAGGAAGACGAGTACCAGGCGGTCGGCATCCCGCCGTCGATCAACTGGCTGCACTACCATGCCGTCACCGGCGGCTACGACGTGCGCATCTGGCGCGACGACAACTCGTTCTACCGCAAGGGCGATCCGGTCAACTACCGCTACCAGATCCAGGGCCCCGGCGCGATGGACGTCATCCGCGAGGCGACCGGCCAGGATGCGCCGAAGCTGAAATTCTTCTACATGACCCACTTCACCATCGCCGGAAAGCACGTGCGCGGCCTGCGCCACGGCATGGCCGGCGAGCCGGGCTTCGAGATCTGGGGCCCGTGGGAAGACAACGAGGTCGTGCATGCCGCGCTGCTCAAGGCCGGCGAGAAGTACGGCCTGACGCAGGTCGGCGGCCGCGCCTACCACACCAATGCGCTGGAATCCGGCTGGCTGCCGCGTCCGCTGCCGGCGATCTACTCCGGCGACAAGCTGAAGGGCTACCGCGAGTGGCTCACCGACCAGGCCTATGAGACCACCGCTCCGCTGGGCGGCAGCTTCTACTCGGACAACATCGAGGACTACTACTTCACGCCCTACGAGCTGGATTACGGCCGCATCATCGGCTTCGACCACGACTTCATCGGCCGCGAGGCGCTGGAGAAGATGCGCGACAACGGCCAGGCCGAGAAGCGCAAGAAGGTGACCTTCGTCTGGAACGGCGACGACACCGCCGCCGCCTACGGCTCGATGTTCCACAAGGGTCCGGGCGCGAAGTTCATCAACCTTCCCATGTCGCTCTACGACACCTTCCACGCCGACCGCATCGAGGTCGACGGCAAGGTGGTCGGCATGTCGACCTGGACCGGCTACTCGGCCAACGAGCGCGCGATCCTGTCGCTGGGCACGATCGACGCCGAATATGCCAAGCCGGGCACCGAGGTGACGCTGATCTGGGGCGAGGACAAGCCGTCCAAGAAGGCGCAGGTCGAGGACCACGTGCCGTTCAAGATCCGTGCGACGGTGCAGAACGCGCCGCTCTTCGAGAAGGCCCGCACGGTCTACCGTTCGGATGCCGGCGTGAAGTAAGCATCTGCCGGAATTGAAAAAAGGCCGCCCGCCTCGACAAGCGGGCGGCCTTTTTGTTGGCGGATGCGGTCCTATTCGCCCCTGAACCGCACGATCACCTCCGCGGGCAGCGGCGCCGACCTCAGCCTGCCCGTCTCCGGGTCGTGCTTGGTCCACACCCGCGTCTCGTGGCCTTCCACGCAGACCTTCCCGTCCTTCACCAGCTCGTGTTTGATGTCGAAGCTGGAATTGCGGATCTCCACGATGGTGCTGGTGATTGCGACGTCGTCGCCATAGCGGCAGGGCGACATGAACTTCGCCCGCGTCTCCACCAGCGGGCAGCCGGCGATGCCGAACTTTTCCACCATGACCGGCTTCGGCCAGCCCGCCGCCTCGTAGAGCATGGCCGTGCCATGGTCGAAGAAGGAGAAGAAATTCGGGTTGAAGACGATCCCGGCGGGGTCGCAGTCGCCCCATTCGATGCGGCGGGAGAGTGTGTTGGAAAGCATGATCGGACCTGTTTCTGGAAGTTCTGGCCGGCGCGACTCTTACCCGCTCAGCCCTTGCCGCGCTCGTCGAAAACGCGCTTCGCCTTCATCTCCGTCTTGGGCAGCGTGCCGGGCGCCAGCACGTCGACCTGACAACGGATCTCGCAGCGGCTGCGGATCTCGCGGCTCACGGCTTCCGCCACGCCGGCATCCGCATGCTCCACCAGCACCGTCATCACGTCCATCCCGTCATCCTGCGTGGAGAGCCTGATCTGGAACTCGTCGCCGGTGCCGGCCACGGCCCGCACGGCCTCCTCGATCTGCACCGGGAAGAACTTGATGCCGCGCAGGTTGACGAGGTCGTCGGCCCGCCCGGTCATGCAGCCCATGGCGCGGACATGGTTGCGGCCGCAGGCGCAGGGCTCGGTCGACAGCCGCGTATAGTCGCCGACGAGGAAGCGCAGTTGCGGCGAGGATTCCGAATTGAGGTTGGTGCAGACGGTCAGGCCGCGCTCGCCCTCGCCGACCGGCTTCATCCCGGCCGGATCGACCGTTTCCCAGACCTGGATGTCCTCCATCAGATGGATGAAGGGCTCGTCGCCGGTCTGGTACTCCGGGCAGGAATAGCCGCCGCAATGCGGCGAGGCCTCGGTGCAGCCGTAGAATTCCAGCGACATCGCGCCCCACAGGTCCTGTATGCGCTGCAAGGTGCCTTCCACGCCCGAAAAGGGCTCGCCGCCGGTGATGATCCACTTCACCGAAGTCTTGGCCGGGTCCTCGCCCATCTCCTGCATGACGCGGGCGAGATAGAGCGCATAGGAGGGCGTGCACAGGAGCACGGTGGGCCGGAAGCGCAGGATGGCGGCCGCGCGCGCCTTGCCGTCCATGCCGCCGCCCGGAATGACCGGGATGCCCATCTTCGCCAGCGTGTACTGCACCCCCCAGGCGAAGACATGCGGCCCGTAGCCCACCATGGCGAAGACGGAATCGCCCTGGCGCAGGCCGCCCGAATAGAGCGCCCGCGCATTGGCCTGCTCCCAGAACCGGCGGTCGAAATGCGTGTAGCGGAAAACGCGTGGAACACCTGTCGAGCCCGAGGAGGAAAACAGCATCCAGCCGCGGTCCCGCCATTCCGCCTCGCCGCAGGCCGTGTAGGTGCCGTAGGGCGGATTGGCGATGGCGTCCTCCATCATCTCCTTCTTGTCGACGACGGGCCATTTCGCCACCAGATCGTCGACGGAGCGGATGTCCGTCGGCGCCAGCCCCAGCCGGTCGAAGCGGCGGCGGTAGAAGGTGCTGTTCTCGTAGAGAAACGGTGCGACGGCGGCGATCTTCTCGTCCTGAACGGCGCGGATGCGGTCGCGGCTCCACGTGTCCATCGGCGACCAGTAGCGCGCCTCCACCGGCTCGCCGCGATCCTCGTAATATGTCTCCAGCACCGATTTCCAGACGCGGCGCGTCTCCTCGGCCCGGCCCGACGGGTTCGTCATCTGCTTTCCTCCCTCACGCGCGCTGATCAGGCTTCCTCCAGCGAGCCGCGCTTCACGCCGATGTCACTGCGATAGGACTGCGCCGCCTGGCTGATGGGCGAGGGCGCCACGATGGCGCGGATCTTCACCTGCACATGCGGCTCGATATTGCCGGCGCTGCGCGCGCCGCCGCCATCCTCGCCCCACACAAGCACCACTTCCGTGCCGTGCTCGGCATGTTCGGCGTCGATGCTGGCGAGCGACATGACCGCCCGCTCGTTGGTCGTGTAGGTCGGATAGGTCGCAAGCCCGATCGTCTTGCCGGACTTGTCGGTCACCCGGTCGTAATGCATGCGCGCGGTCGCTGCGAGCGGCATGGTGATCGGCAGCGGGTTGGTCCTGCCCGTCTCGAACATGCTCTGCATCACCTTCAGCACGTCCTCGCCGTTCCAGACCAGCGTCACCTTCCTGCGGTGCGGCTCGTCCTTGATCTTCTCCAGCGCCTCGCGGCCCACATAGTCATGATCGAACTTCACCAGATGGCCGTAGTTCAGGTCATAGGGCGTGAGGTAATAATCCTCGATGTCGGGCGAGTAGAAGCTGCCGCCGAGCGACATGCGCATGGCCGCGTTCTTCGCCGTCAGCCAGTCGCGATAGGCTTTCATGCCGGGGCTCGTATAGACGGCAGAGACCGGCACCGCCCACCAGCCGGATTCGATGACCGTGGTGAAATAGCCGATCGAGCCGACCTGCCGCAGGCCGAACGCCTTGCCTTCCTTCACCAGCGCGTCCTTGACCGTCTTGCGGTCCTCCCACGGGCCGGAAAGCTCCAGCCCCGGCACGCCGCCCATGGTGTGGCGCATGCCGCGCACCTTGCAGCCGGCGATGTCGATCGTGTCCGACTTGAAGAACTTGATCTCCGGCAGCTTCCCGCCATGCAGCTTTTCCAGCAGCTGCCACGCATTCGGCCCCTCGACCTGATAGCGGTAGAAGCTGCGCTTCTTGGCCTTGTTGAGCGCCCACATCGCATCGAGCTCGGCCGTCACCTCATAGCCCAGCGTCTCGGCGTTGAAACGCACCCAGTCGGTGGTGGAGGGGTTGCCGACGACGAGGAAATGCTCCTCCTCCAGCCGGTAGAGGATGGCGTCGCCGATGACGAAGCCGTCCGGCGAGCAGGCAAGAAGCTGCTTGGCCGCGCCGACGCCGAAATTCTTGAAGGTGTTGACCGAAAGATACTGGCACAGCTCCAGCGCGCCGGGGCCGCGCAGGTGCAGGCTGTCCATGTGGTAGCTCTGGTCGTGCAGCGCGATCGTCTCGCGCCATGCCCGCTGCTCGTCGCGCCAGGTCGAGAATTCCGGCCGCACGGCGTCGCCCGGCATCATCTGCGTATAGATGGTCAGCGCATTCTTGGGCGGGTTGCGGAAAAGATGGTCGACGATGTTGGGAACGGTCTCGAGCAGGTCGCTCAGGGACTTGGGCTGGTCGGACATCGCATTTGCCTTTCACGTTCGATCGCGGCGCGTGGCGCGGTTTTCGGAATCTGACCGGAAGGCAGGCGCGGCCGCGCGGCGCATGGCACCGGCGTCAAACCGTCTCGTCTCCTCCCGCGACGGCGGCACGCCATCGTTTTTGCAGCTTGTCGGGAGATTGTTGAGTTGTCAACTAATATGTCGCGAAACGGAGGCGCGATTCGCCATGGGCGAACCTCACCGCTCAGTCGTCGTAATCGCTCGGATCGTCCAGCGCCGGCAGGTTGGCATGCACGCGGCGCAGATAGGATTGCAGCGTGGCGCGCTCTTCCTTGGTCAGGCATGAAAGAAGGCGCTGCTCGCGCCGCATCACCACCGGCAGCATCCGGTCGTGCAGCGCGAAGCCGGCCGGCGTCAGCTCGGCGAAGCGCTTGCGCTTGTCGTCGGGATCGTCGGTGATCTCGATCAGCCCGCTCTCGTGCATGTGCTTGAAATTGCGGCTGACGGAGGCCTTGTCCATGCCGATGACCTGGCAGACGCGGTTGGCCGTGATTCGCCCCTCGACCGCCAGCAGCACCAGGAGCCGCCACGCCTCGATGCCGATGCCGTAGCGCTTGAGGTAGAGATGCGAGGCGCTGCGCGCCCATTTGTTGGCGGTCCATGCCAGATAGGCCGGGAAATAATTGTCGAGGTCGATGACGGTCGGCCCGCCGGGGCGCCGCAGCAAGGGCTGGTCGGCCACGTCGTAGCGCTCCGCAGCCTGCCTTTTGCCGGTCTTTTTCGGTGTGCGCTGGTCCATTGGCTTCCTGTCGTCCCGATGCGGGCGTAACCGCTTATCGCCGCCATGCACCTTCTGGCAAGCGCCGCGCCGTCAGGCGCCGAGATAGGCGGCGATGACGTCGGGATGTTTCAGCGCGATCTCCGGCGCGGCGTCGACCAGCGAGCGGCCATAGTCGAGCACATGGATGCGGTCCGCAAGCTCGGCCACCATCTGCATGTCGTGCTCGATCCAGATCATCGGCAGGCCGAGACGCACCTTCACCCGCATGATGAAGCGCGCCATCGCCTCGCGCTCCTCCTGCGTCAGGCCGGCGGAGGGCTCATCCAGCAGCAGAAGCGCCGGCTCGGCGGCGAGCGCGCGGGCGCAGCCGACGATCTTCTGGATGCCGAAGGCGAGCGCGCCGACCTGCGTATCGGCATATTGCGCGATCTCGCAATGCGCGATGATGCGCAGCGCCGCGTCGCGATGCGCCGCCTCGGCCGCCCGCGCCGAGGGCAGGCGGAGCATTTCCGGCACGAGGCCGAGCTCCATCAGCCTGTGGCGGCCGGACATGACCGCCTCGACCACCGTCATATGCGGCGGCACCTCGCCATGCTGGAAGGTGCGGGCGATGCCCAGCCGCGCCACCTGGTGCGGCTTCATGCCGATCAGCTCGCGCTCGCCGAAGCGGATCGAGCCGCTCGGCCGGTAGATGCCGCTGATGCAGTTGAAGACGCTCGTCTTGCCGGCGCCGTTCGGCCCGATCAGCGCCAGTATCTCCCCCCTGCCGACCGACATGGAGACGTTCTTGAGCACGCTCAGGCCACCGAAGGCGAGCGACACGTCCTCGATCGCCAGCACCGTCATGGCGTGTCCTCCAGCCCCGCCATGCCGATCTCGCGATAGGACCGGCGCGCCTGCCCGCCGCCGAGATAGAGGTCCTGCACGCGGCTGTCGCCGCGCAGTTCCGCCGCAGTGCCGGAAAGCGCCACATGGCCGTGCTCCAGCACATAGCCGTGGTCGGCCATGCGCAGCGCCAGATTGGCGTTCTGCTCGACAATGACCATGGTCAGCTTCAGCTCGTCGCGGATGCGCATCAGCCGCGCGGCGAGGTCGTCCACGATCACCGGCGCGAGGCCGAGCGACAATTCGTCGATCAAAAGCACGCGCGGCGCGCAGGCAAGTGCTGCGCCGATGGCGAGCATCTGCCGCTCGCCGCCGGAAAGCAGGCCGGCAAGCCTGTTCTTCAGCCCGCCGAGGCGTGGGAAGAAGTCGTAAACGGTATCACCCGATGCGCCGCGCTGCGCCACGACGGCGAGGTTTTCGGCTACGGTGAGATTGGGAAACACCTTTTCGCGCTCCGGCACCAGAACGAGGCCGGCCTGGCTGACCATATGCGGCTGCCAGCCGGTGATGTCCCGGCCCGCGAAAGTGACGCGCCCGCCGGCGACGCGCGCGTCGTCCAGCCCGATGAAGCCGGTGATCGCCCGCAGCGTCGTGGTCTTGCCGGCGCCGTTCGCCCCGAGGATCGCCACGGTCTGGCCTTCGGCCACGTCGAGCGACACCGAGCCGATGCCCTCGATGGCGCGGCTGTAGAGCACCCGCAGGTCGCGCACGGACAGGAGCGGCTCAGCCATCGCCGCGCCTTCCTTTGCCGGCGAAGCGCTTCGCGATCCGCCGCCAGATGCCGATCAGCCCATGCGGCTCGAAGGCGAGGAACAGGATCATGATCAGGCCGAAGGCGGCATAGTTGGCGGCGAAGGCCGCGCCCGCATACTGGTTGGCGCCCGGCAGCATGAAAAGCAGCGTCTCGATGCCGTAGGGCAGCACGGTGACGAAGGCCGCGCCGAGCAGCGCGCCGGGCAGCGAGCCGATGCCGCCGATGATGATCATCGCCACATATTGCACCGCCAGATAGAGCGAGAAGGCCTCGATCGAGACGAAGCCGCGATAATAGGCGAACAGGCCGCCGGCGAAGCCGGTCAGCGCCGATGCGATGACGAAGGCGAGCAGCTTGGCGCGCGCCACGTCGATGCCGATCGCCGCGGCCACCGTCTCCTTGGTGCGCACCATGGCCCAGGCGCGGCCCGTGCGCGACCGGATCAGGTTGCTGCAGATGAACCAGGTGAAGGCGAGCGCGGCAAGCAGCACGAAATACCAGTTGAAGCCGCCATAGACTTCATGGCCGAAGACCATCGGCGGATCGACCAGAATGCCTGCGGAATAGCTGCGGGAGGCCTCGTACTCGCCGCCGACATAGATGACGATGAAATGGAGCGCGAGCGTCGAGATGGCGAGATAGAGGCCGCGCAGCCTGAGCGACGGCAGGCCGAACAGCACGCCGATCAGCGCGCCGACCAGCGTCGCCAGCGGCAGCGTCACCCAGAAGGGCATTGCGAGCTCGCGGAACAGGATGCCCACCGTGAAGGCGCCCGCCGCCAGCAGTCCGGCGCTGCCGAGCGAGATCTGGCCGGCAAAGCCGGTCAGAAGCATCAGCGCCAGCGCGCCGATGCCGGCGAGCAGCATCTGGTTGGCGAGGTCGAGCAGGAAGGCGTTGGCGAGGAAGGGCACCGCCAGAAGCACGGCGAGGCCGACGATCCATCGCGCGCGGCGCCAGACCGGCGGGTTGGCCGGCGCATCCCTTGTCGCCACGTCAGACACGGTCGAGCTCCTCGCGCGTGCCGAACAGCCCCCATGGCCGCACCATCAGCATCAGGATGAGGATGAGGAACGGCACCACGTCGGCGAGCAGCGGATTGACGTGCCGGATCATCAGCACCTCGGCGGCGGCGACAACGAAGGAGCCGATCAGCGCGCCGAGCAGGCTGTCGAGCCCGCCGACGAGGGCTGCCGGAAAGGCCTTCAGCCCGATCATGACCAGCGTCGAATTGAGCCCCGAATCGAGCGCGATCAGCATGCCGGCGATCGAGGCGGTGAAGGTCGAGATCGCCCATGTCATCGCATAGATGGCATGGAGGTTGATGCCGCGCTGCGCCGCCAGCAGCGCGCTCTGCCCGGCCGCCCGCATGCGGATACCCCAGCGCGAGCGGTGCAGGAAGACGAACAGCGCCAGATAGGTGACCGCCGTGACGATGACCAGCGCCGCGGCGAAGGTTGACACCCGTGCGCCGAAAAGCGCGATCGACGGGTTGGGCAGGCCGAGCTGGTGTGCAGGATGGTGATGCTGCGCCGACCAGATCAGCACCACCGCGCCGCGGATCAGGATGCCGAGCGCGACGGTGGTGAGCACGGCGGCGAGCACCGACTTGCCGGTCATGCCGCGCATCAGCGCGAAATAGACGGCGAGGCCGACGAGGATCGACATGAGCCCCGCCAGCCCGATCGCCAGAACGGGGCTGGCAGGCGCGATTCCCGCGCTTGCCACGAGCAGATAAGCCCCGACCATCATCAGTTCGCCATGCGCCAGATTCAGGATGCGGCTGACGCGGTAGACGAGCACGTAACCGCAGCAGATCAGCGCATAGATGGACGCCAGGACGACGATGTTGGCCAGGACCTGCATGTCGCGCCGTTCTTACTTGCCGACCGCGAAGGCCTGCCAGTCCTGCACCGTGCTGATGGCATCGCCGGACCACTGGTAGACGCGATAATACTGGTTGGTGCGGAAATGGTTCTCCGCCGTCCATTCGATCGGTCCGCCGCGCAGCCCCTTGGTGTCGACATTGAGCGCCTTCATCGCCGCCAGCAAGCCGGCCGCGTCGGCGTCGGGGCCCGCCTTGCGCAGGGCGGCCTCGACCACCATCGCCGCGATCCAGCCCTCCGCCATCTGGTTGGCCGGATAGCGCGAGCCGTCCTCGGACACGGCCTGCTCGATCTCCTTGTGGATCGGCAGCGCCTCGTTGAAGAGCGCATTGGCGCCGATGACATGGAGCTTGGCGTCCTTCAGGCGCGCCAGCTCGCCCTCGGCCTCCAGATGCGCCCAGGCGATCAGCTGGCCGTCCCAGCCGAGCTGGCGCAGCGATTCCAGCGAGCGCACCTGCGTCACCCACGGTGCCCAGGCATAGACCCAGTTCGCGCCGGCCGACTTCAGATTGGTGGCGAAGGGCGTGTAGTCGGGCGTCGGCGGCGGGATTACCTCCTTGCCGACGACCGTCATGCCCTCTTCCTTGGCCAGCCCCTCGGCATAGTCGATCTCGCCGCGCGAGACGGGAATGGCCATGGCGACGAGGCCCAGCTTCACCTCGCCCTGCGCCTTGTCCTTGACATAGGCGAGCGTGGCGCGGCTGTCATACTGGGCCGCGAAGGCCGTGGTGCAGAAGAGATTGTCCACCGCCGGTGGGAACACCTCCTTGGGGCAGGCGGAGGCGGCGAAGAGCATCGGCACGCCGGCCCGGCGCGACTCCGCCATCATCGGCGCATAGGTGGACGAAAGGCTCGAATTGATGAGCAGCTTCACGCCGTCCTGGTTGATGAGGCGCGTCGCATTGGCGGCGCCGCGCGAGGCCTCGCCCTGGTCGTCCTGGATGACCAGCCTGACGGTCTTGCCGTCGATGCCGCCATTCTTGTTGAGCCGGTCGAAATAGATCCGCATGCCATCGATGGCGGGCGCATAGCTGCCGGCCGACGGGCCGGTGAGCGCGCCCGACAGGCCGATGACGAAATCGTCCGCATGGGCAACGCCGGCGGTCGCGACGGCAAGCGCCGCCGCACAGAAGGTGCGTCTGTACATGTTTCCTCCCTTTCCCGGCATCCTCCTGCCGGTTGGCGGAAAGTTGACAGCGCAACGGTCTGCTTGTCAAGATGATTGGCAACTCAACTTTCTGCGCGGCCGCGCAGAAACCAGTTGACACCTCAACATAAACCGGATTGTCATGCGTTGACTGATCAACTCGTTTGAGGAGGCGGGTGGTCGGCGTCAGGCAGGAGGAGCCGGTCCGGCGTCAACGGTCGCAAGGGAGAAATCCGGCAGGAAGCGCGCAGCTTTGCGCCGGAAATCGCTCGAAACGAACGATCGGTCATTTCCGCCGGAGAGGACGGAAATAAACCAAAGGGAGGAAATCATGAGCATCATCAGGCTCGCGGCCGTCGCCGCGACCGCGCTTCTCGCCATGCCGGCGGCGGCGCAGGACAAACTCAGCCTGTCGCACTGGGTGCCGCCGAACCACGCCATGCAGCCCACCGGCCTGGTGCCGTGGGCGGAATCCATCAAACAGGCCTCGAACGGCGAGCTGGAGGTGGAGATCTATCCCGCCCAGCAGCTCGGCGCCGCGCCAGACCACTACGACATGGCGCGCGACGGCATCGCCGACATCACCTATGTCAATCCCGGCTACCAGCCCGGCCGCTTCCCCATCGTGGCGCTCGGCGAGATGCCGTTCCACGTCACCAATGCCATCGAGGGCTCGCAAGCCTTCGACGAATGGTATCGCGAATATGCGGCCAGGGAGATGCCGGACGTCTATTTCTGCGTCGCCTTCTTCCACGATCCCGGCTCGCTGCATTCCAAGGGCCCGATGCGTGTGCCGGCCGATATCAGGGGCAAGAACATCCGCCCCGCGCAGGCGACCATGGCGCGTCTGGTGAGCATGCTGGGCGGCTCCAGCCTGCAGGTCTCGGCGCCCGAGACGCGCGACCTCCTAGCCACCGGCGCCGCCGACGCCGTCACTTTTCCGTGGGACGGGCTCTACCTGTTCGGCATGGACACGGTGGTGAAGCACCATATCGACATGCCCTTCTACGCCACCACCTTCGTCTATGTGATGAACAAGGCGCGCTATGAGGGCCTGAGCGAGCCGAACCGCAAGGTCATCGACGAGCACTGCACCTCCGAATGGGCGATGAAGCTCGCCGAGGGCTGGGCGAAGGTGGAGATGGCCGGCCGCGAGCGCATCAAGGTCGCGCCCGACCACACGGTCTACAAGCCGACGCCGGAGGAGCTGCAGCTCTGGAAGGACGCGGCCGCACCCCTGCTCGACGCATGGAAGAAGGACGTCGCGGCCAAGGGCGACGACGCCGACGCCATCTATGCCCGCTTCCGCGACGTGCTCTCCAGGCACAATTCGCTGATCGACTAGCAAGACTGGGGAACAGGCCCGGCCTCCGGGCCTGTTCCCCTTCCAGCAAGAGGAAAAGACGATGGCCCTCGCGATCGACCAGCTTCCGGTCTCCGATATCGACCCCTACGACGCCGACGTGCTGCGCTGGCCCTACGACGCCTATGCCGAGCTGCGCCGCCTCGGCCCCGCGGTGCGCCTGTCCAAATATGACGTGGTCACCTTCGCGCGCTATCGCGAGGTCTACGAGGCGCTGCGCGACTGGCAGCGCTTCTCGTCCGCCGCCGGCGTCGGCCTGGACGATCTGCGCAAGGGCAACAAGTTCCGCCCCAAAAGCCTGCTTCTGGAGGTGGACCCGCCGGTCCACGACAAGACCCGCACGGTGATGAACCGCATCCTGTCCATGCCCGCCGTCAACAAGATGCGTGCGGACTTCGCCGCCGAGGCCGAGCGCCTTGTCGACAGCCTCGTCGCCAAGGGCGAGTTCGACGCGGTGAAGGAGCTGGCCGAGCCCTTCGTGCTCAAGGTGTTCCCCGATGCGGTCGGCCTCCCCGTCGAGGGCCGCGAGAACCTGCTGCCGTGGGGCGACATGGCCTTCAATTCCTTCGGCCCCAACAATGAGCGCTTCCGCCAGTCGGCCGCGACGGCGCAGAAGGTGCTCGACTACGTCTTCGCCAGCTCGCGGCGCGAGGCGCTGATCCGCGACGGCTTCGGCCGCGACATCTACGCCATGGTGGATGCCGGGCGCATCGACGAGGAGGAGGGCGGCGTGCTCGTCCGCTCCATGCTCACGGCCGGGCTCGACACGACGGTGACCGGGCTCAGCGCTTCGGTCTACGCCTTCGCCACCAATCCCGACCAGTGGGACGTCGTCCGCGCCGATCCGTCGCTCATCCGGCCGGCCTTCGACGAGATCGTGCGCTGGGCCGGGCCGGTGCAGACCTTCTACCGCACCGTGACCGAAGATACCGAGTTCGGCGGCGTGCGCCTGCCCAGGGACCGCAAGATCCTGCTCATCATGGCCGCCGCCAACCGCGATCCGGATCACTACGCCGATCCGGAGAAGTTCGACGTGCGCCGCGACGCCCGCGATCAGGTCGGCTTCGGCCACGGCATCCACAAATGCGTCGGCCAGATGGTGGCCAAGCTCGAATCGGAAGTGATGCTCCAGACCTGGGCGAAGCGGATCAGGCGCTTCGAGATCGCCGGCGAGGTGGAGTTCCACCTCAACAACACCGTGCGTTCCTTCAGCCGCATCCCGGTCCGGGTCCTCACCTGAGCGGGATGGTCGACGCACGGTCTTCCACTCTCCTGCCGAAGGCTCTAGACCGAACAGGCGGATGATGGAGACGGGTCGCCGATGGGCAGGGCAGAACGTGGCATGGAGATCGACGCGGTTCCGTCTTCCGGGTCCGTGCCGGCCGGCATGCCGGGCTCGTCGAGGATCGTCGACGGGCATGCCGTCCTCGACCTCGACAACTACATTCCCTACTTCATCACCTCGATCAACAATACGCTGAACAGCGGCTCCTCGCAGCTCTACCTGCAGCGCTTCGGCGTCGGCGTGGTGGAATGGCGCGTGGCCGCCATGCTGGCGATCGAGCCGCGCATACCGGCCGCGCGCATCTGCGAGGTCGTGGCGCTCGACAAGGCCGCGACCAGCCGCGCGCTGACCAAGCTGCACCGGAGCGGCTATGTCGATTACGAGGAATTTCCGCGCGACCCGCGCCGCAAGATCTGGTGGCTGAACGAGAAGGGCCAGGCGCTGCATGCCGGGATCATCGCCATCGCGCTGGAGCGCGAGCGCGCCCTGCTCGACGGGCTTTCGCCGCAGGACAGGGAAACGGTTCTGCGCGCCCTGCGCATCATGCACGTCAACGTTCAGAAGCTCGGCGGCCCGGACCAGAGCTGATCCGGGCCGCCGCTTCGTTCCATCAGGCGGCGAGCGCCCGGTATTTCGACAGGATCGCGTCGCCCATCTGCGTCGTGCCGACGGTCGCCTCGCCCTTGGCGGCGAGGTCCTTGGTCCGCAATCCGTCGTCCAGCACGCCGGCGATCGCCTTCTCCAGCCGGTCGGCCTCGGCGATCATGTTGAAGGAATAGCGCAGGCACATGGCGAAGGAGGCGATCATGGCGATCGGGTTCGCCGCACCCGTGCCGGCAATGTCGGGCGCCGAGCCGTGGACCGGCTCGTAGAGCGCCTTGCGCGCACCGGTCTTGGCATCCGGCGCGCCGAGCGAGGCCGAGGGCAGCATGCCGAGCGAGCCGGTGAGCATCGCCGCGATATCCGACAGCATGTCGCCGAACAGGTTGTCGGTGACGATCACGTCGAACTGCTTGGGCCAGCGAACGAGCTGCATGCCGCCGGAGTCGGCCAGCATGTGGGTCAGCTCGACGTCGGAATATCTCGCCTTGTGGGTGGCCGTGACGACCTCCTTCCACAGCACGCCCGACTTCATGACGTTGTTCTTCTCCATCGAGCAGACCTTGTTGGCGCGGGTCCGCGCCAGCTCGAAGGCGACGCCGGAGATGCGCTCGATCTCGTAGGTGTCGTAGACCTGCGTGTCGATGCCGCGCTTCTGGCCGTTGCCGAGGTCGATGATCTCCTTCGGCTCGCCGAAATAGACGCCGCCGGTCAGCTCGCGCACGATGAGGATATCCAGCCCCTCGACCACCTCGGGCTTCAGCGAGGACGACGAGGCCAGCGCCGGATAGCAGATCGCCGGACGCAGGTTGGCGAACAGCTCCATGTCCTTGCGCAGGCGCAGCAGGCCCGCCTCGGGGCGCACCTCGTAGGGCACGCCGTCCCACTTCGGTCCGCCCACCGCGCCGAACAGAACCGCATCGGCGGCCATGGCCTTGCCCATGTCGGCCTCGGAAATCGACTTGCCATGCGCGTCATAGGCCGAGCCGCCGACCAGCCCTTCCTCGGTCTCGAAGCCGGCGCCGTCGGCATTCATCGCCGCGACCAGCTTCTTCACCTCGGTCATGGCTTCCGGGCCGATACCGTCGCCGGGGAGAAGCAGGAGTTTGCGCGATGCCATTGCAGGAGCCCTCATTCAGAGAAGAAATGTCGGCGCCTTGCTAAACGCAGCCCGTTTGCGGCGCAAGAGGACGCATCGGTCGGGAGCGCCGCGCCGTCACCTCGATCTCGACCTTCATCTCCGGCTCGGCCAGCCCGCAGACGAGCAGCGTCGCCGCCGGCCGTATGGCGCCGAAAACCGCGCCGACGGCACGGTAGACCGCCGCGACATGCGCCCGGTCGGTGACGTAGTAGCGGGCGCGCACCACGTCCTCCATCGCGAAGCCCGCCTCCGCGAGCGCGCGGCCGATCGTGGCCAGCGCATTGCGCGCCTGCGCCTCCACGTCGTCGGGCATCGTCATGCTGGCATAGTCGTAGCCGGTCGTGCCGGCCACGAAGCAGAAATCGCCGTCCGCGACGGCGCGCGAATAGCCTGCTTCCTTCTCGAAAGGCGATCCGGTGGAGATCAGCCGGCGTGCCACGTCAGCGCCCGAGCGCGGCGGTCATGGCCTCGTGCACGTCGGCCGGCCACTCGCCGGCCTTCGGCCACATGTCGGGCGTGTCGCCCTCGGCCTGCTGCGCGAACCAGAGTTTCCGGCCCGCCACGTCGATCGCCATGAAGGCGTCGGATGCGCCGCAGGCGTGCGGCACGCAGCCGCTGGCGGTGAAGATGCCGGACGGCAGGCGTTCCATGCCGCTGCTCACCGTCAGGCCCAGCGTGACTTCGCCCAGGCTCTCGCCCAGCAAGGCGCGGCTGGCTTGGTAGACGTCGGCATTGGCGAATGCGTCGACCGGATAGGCGAGCGCCGCCGGGTCGAGGTCCGCCCAGCCGGTGCCGAGCTGCGGCGTGAACTGGAGCATGCCGGCGATCTTCAGCCCGCCGTCCGGCGTCCAGACCTGCACCGGCAGGCTTTCGCCGGGCATCAGATAGGGCACGAAATGGATCGCATCGGCGCCGATGGCGGCCGGCGGCGAGCCGCAGTCGTCGCCCGCCTTCGCCGTTCTGAGTTCGCCGCCCTCCGGCCGCCAGGCGATGACCGTGTTCGGCCCGCAGGCATTGCCGCCCGGACCGACCTCGAACAGCGCGACCTGTACGCCCGCCACCTCCGCCGTGCGGTCGAACATGACGAAATAGTCGCGCGCGATCTCTTTTCCGTCGAAGGACAGGACCTTCTCGGCGTCGGCGGTCTCGGTGATGGTGAAACGGCCGCCGGCGAAGGGAACAGGCTCCGTCGCCTCGTCCTGCTGGGCTTGCGCGGTTGCGGCCACCGCGGCGAGGGCCGCCGCGGCAAGCAGGGAGCGCAGAAGCCCGGCCTTCATCAGGCCCAGGGCCTCGTCTCGGCGTAGCGGCCCTCAAAGCTGGCGATCTCCGGCGCCTTCTCCATGGTCAGGCCGATATCGTCGAGCCCGTTGAGCAGGCAGTGGCGCTTGAACTCGTCGAGCGAGAAGGTGATCACGCCGCCGTCGGGACCGCGGATCTCGCGAGCTTCCAGATCGACCGTCAGCGTCGCGTTCGCGCCGCGCTCGGCATCGTCCATCAGCTTGTCCAGGTCTTCATGGCTGACCGTGATCGGCAGGATGCCGTTCTTGAAGCAGTTGTTGTAGAAGATGTCGGCGAAGCTGGTGGAGATCACGCAGCGGATGCCGAAATCGAGCAGCGCCCATGGCGCATGCTCGCGGCTCGAGCCGCAGCCGAAATTGTCGCCCGCGACGAGGATCTGGGCGCTGCGATAGGCCGGCTTGTTGAGGACGAAGTCGGGATTCTCGGAGCCATCCTCATTGTACCGCATCTCGGCGAAGAGACCGACGCCAAGGCCCGTGCGCTTGATCGTCTTCAGATAGTCCTTCGGGATGATCATGTCGGTGTCGACATTGACGATCGGCATCGGCGCTGCGACGCCGGTGAGTTTGGTGAACTTGTCCATTGGCTCGCCTGTTCGGTGGCTGAAGAAGATGAGTGCCTTACACCCACCCGCCGCACAAATCAAAGGGCGGCCACCGGGAGAAGGGGCCGCCCTTTCGCATCAGGCGCGTGCAAGCGCCATCACGCCGGTCTCGGTGCCGGTCAGCCGCCGCGAGCGGCCATCGGCGCCGACGACCATCTCGATGCGCCGCCGCTCCGACGAGAACAGTTCGGAAGTGACGACGTCCACGGGCGGGTCGAACTTCACCGTCGTCCGCCACAGCGTGGGCTTGATGGTCTCGGCCATGCCGATGACGCGGCCTTGCGCCGGCTTGCCGTTGAAGGTGCCGGCCACCCGGTCGCCGACGGCGAAGGGCGCGGCCGGCTGCGCCGCTGCTTCCGGCACCGGGTCGCCAGCGGCGGCCAGCGTGTTCCAGTCGCGCACGCCGTGCTGGCGCGCCACCAGCTCCAGCGCCTTGCTGTGGGATATGGCGATCCCGTCATCCGCCAATGCGGTTCGCAGCCGTCTGGCCTGTGTCTTGTAGTCGCTTGATGTGTTCGTCATGCTCTGTTCCTGGTCGTCGGACGGCAAGGAGTGGAACGGGAGCCCGCATTGCCGTTTCGGCCGTCCGTGGACAGGAAACCGCATGTCGGAAGCTTCACCAGGCATGAGCCGCGGGCGGCGGGCGCTTCCGGGCCCGCGCCTCACATAGAAGCGGCGGCCTATCTTTCAAGCGCTGCCCGCAGCCACCTTGAAGCCTGCGCCGGCCGCGCCATATCGGCGCGATGAGCGAAGCGCCGGCTTTCATCGGAACGGCCGGCTGGGGGATCGCCGGCCGCCACGCCCACCTGTTCCCCGGATCGGGTACGCATCTCGAACGCTATGCGCGCTGCCTCGGCGCGGTGGAGATCAATTCGTCCTTCTACCGCCCGCACCGCCGCGAGACCTATGCGCGCTGGGCCGGCTCCGTTCCTGACGGCTTCCGCTTCAGCGTCAAGCTGCCGAAAGCCATCACTCATGAGAAACGCCTCGCCGGCTGCGAAACGCTTCTGGATGCCTTTCTCGAATCCGTGAGCGGTCTGGGCGACAGGCTGGGCGTGCTGCTGGTCCAGCTCCCGCCCAGCCTGCCCTTCGACATTGCGGTGGCCGAACCCATCCTGCGCCGGCTGCGGCAGAGCACTGCTGCCGGCCTCGCCTGCGAGCCGCGCCATGCGAGCTGGTTCGGCGCAGAACCGGCAGCCGTGCTCAACGAACTGCGCATCGCCCGCGTCCAGGCCGACCCTGCCCCGTTTCCCGAAGCCGCCGAACCCGGCGGATGGCCGCAGCTCGCCTATCTGCGCTGGCACGGCACGCCGCGCATCTACTACTCCGACTATGCGCCGCGGCAGCTCGCGGCAATCGACCGGCAGGTGATGTTGCTTCACCGTGCCGGCCGCGAGACATGGTGCATCTTCGACAACACCGCCGAAGGCCACGCGCTCGCCAACGCCGCCGCGCTCGCCGGCCTCGCCTGACCCGCGCATGTTGGACAGGTTTCCCTTGCGCCAGCCTCCGGCAGGCGGCATGAGAATACCCATGTCGACCATGCCCTCACGCCCTCGCCGCTCCGTCCTCTACATGCCCGCGACCAATGAGAAGGCGCTGGCCAAGCTGCCGTCGCTGGCCTGTGACTGCGTGATCTTCGATCTCGAGGACGCCGTCGCCCCGGAGGCCAAGGCGGATGCGCGCGAGCGCCTGCGCGGCTTCCTCACGCAGAACCGCCCCGACCGCGTCGAGATCGTGGTGCGCATTAACGCGCTGTCCACCGAATGGGGCACCGAGGACCTGATCGCCATGCGCGCCTGCCAGCCGCACGCGATCCTGCTGCCGAAGATCGACACGCCGCGCGACGTGAAGGAGGCCGACGAAGCGCTCGACGACATGGATGCCGGGCGCAACCTCGCGCTGTGGACGATGATCGAGACGCCGAAGGCGATGCTCAACATCGGCGCGCTCGCCGAGCTCGGCCGCGACAACGCCACCCGCCTCGCCTGCTTCGTCGCCGGCACCAACGACCTGGTCAAGGATACCGGCGTGCGCGCCACCCCGGACCGGCGCTACCTGATGCCCTGGCTGCTGCAGATCGTGCTCGCCGCGCGCGCCGGCGGGCTCGATACCCTCGACGGCGTCAGCAACGACTTCCGCGATCTCGACGCCTTCGCGCGCGAATGCGCCGAGGGCCGTAATCTGGGCTTCGACGGCAAGACGCTGATCCATCCGGCGCAGATCGACCCGGCCAACACCGCCTTCTCGCCGGCCGAGGAGGAGGTGCGCGAGGCACAAGCCATCGTCGCGGCCTTCGCCCTGCCCGAAAACGCCGGCAAGGGCGTCATCCGCCTCGACGGCCGCATGGTCGAGCGCCTGCATCTGGCACAAGCCGAGCGCCTCCTGGCGAAAGCGGGCCTGTAGCGAATCCAACTATCGTCGAGTGACGACAGGTGCCCTAGAGGAAGCTCTGCGGGTCGATGTCGAGCTGCACGCGCACCGAGCCGCGGGGCCTGGGGCCGGCGGCGACGAGGGCGCGGACGTAGTCCTGCATGGCGGCGCGGCGGGAGCCGTGGACGAGAAGCCGGAAGCGGTGGCGGCCGGCCAGCAGCGCCAGCGGCGCCTCGGCCGGGCCGAGCACCTGCATGTCCGGCGCGGCGGGCGCGGCTCGGCGCAGGGCGCGGGCGTGGCCTTCCGCCTCGGCGCGCGTGGCGGCGCTCACCACGATGGCGGCCAGACGGCCGAAGGGCGGCAGTTCGCCGCGCCGCCGCTCGTCGATCTCGCGGGCGTAGAAGCTTTCGGCGTCGCCTGACACGATCGCCTGCATCACCGGGTGGTCGGGCTGCCAGGTCTGGATCAGGCCGCGGCTCTTCTTGCCGGTGCGGCCGGCGCGGCCGGTCACTTGGCTCAGCAGCTGGAAGGTGCGCTCGGCGGCGCGCGGGTCGCCATTGGCGAGGCCCAGATCGGCGTCGACTACGCCGACCAGCGTCATGTTGGGGAAATTGTGTCCCTTGGCGACGAGCTGGGTGCCGATGACGATATCCGCCTCGCCCTTGGCGATGGCCTCCAGCTCCAGCCGCAGGCGACGCACGCCGCCCAGCATGTCGGAGGAGAGAACGATGGTGCGGGCGTCGGGGAAATGGCCGACCACTTCCTCGGCGATGCGCTCGATGCCCGGCCCGCAGGGCACGAGATGGTCCAGCGTGCCGCATTCGGGGCAGGCGTTCGGGCGCGGCTCGTGATGGCCGCAATGGTGGCAGACGAGCTGGCCGCGAAAGCGGTGCTCGACCAGCCAGCTCGAACAGTCCGGGCACTGGAAGCGGTGGCCGCAGGCGCGGCACAGCGTCAGCGGCGCATAGCCGCGCCGGTTGAGGAAGAGCAGCGACTGTTCGCCGCGTGCGAGCGTCTCCTTCACTGCGCCGAGCAGTTTTGGCGACAGGAAGCCGCCGCGCGCCGGCGGGTGGCGGCGCATGTCGATGGCGGCGAGCTCCGGCAGCGCGGCTTCCGCGAACCGGCGCGGCAGGGCGACGCGGCGGTAGCGGCCCTCGTCGGCATTGACGCGCGTCTCCACCGAGGGCGTGGCCGAGGCCAGCACGACCGGGAAGTTGCCGATATGGCCGCGCACCACGGCCATGTCGCGGGCGTTGTAGAAGACGCGGTCCTCCTGCTTGTAGGCGGCGTCGTGCTCCTCGTCGACGACGATCAGGCCGAGGTCGCGAAAGGGCAGGAACAGCGAGGAGCGGGCGCCGGCGACGACCTGCACCGTGCCCTCCGCCGCCTGCCGCCAGACCTTTTCGCGGGTTCGCGGCGCGAGGTCGGAGTGCCATTCGGCCGGTTTTGCGCCGAAACGGTCCTGGAAGCGTTCGAGGAACGCCTGCGTCAGGGCGATTTCGGGCATCAGGATCAACACCTGACGACCCTTTCGGACCGCGGCGGCGATGGCCTCGAAATAGGTCTCGGTCTTGCCGGAGCCGGTCACGCCGTCGACCAGCGTGACCGAGAAGGTGTCTTCCTCCACCCGGCGCGCCAGCTCAGATGCGGCGCTTGCCTGGTCGTCGGTGAGCGCGGATGCGGCATAATCGGGGTCGGGCCGCGCCACGACCGCACGGGGCGGCAGGAGCACCGGCTCCAGCACGCCCTGCGCCGTCAGCCCGTCCACGACGGTAAGCGACACGCCCGCGGCATGGGCGAGGCCCGAACGGGTCCATGCCATGCCGTCGGCGGCGAGCGCCAGCACCTTGCCGCGCGCCGCCGTCACGCGGTCGGGCTCCGCTCCGGTGGCGCGCAGGCCCTCCACCAGCGGTTCAGGGTCGAAGGCCGCCGGCACGCGCAGCAGCATGCGGGCGACGAGGCCGGGCGGGGTCAGCGTATAGACCGCCACCCAGTCGACGAAGCGCCGCGTGGCGCTGGCCACCGGCGGGCAGTCGAACAACTGGCTGATCGGCCTGAGCTTTCTGGCGTCCACCGCCTCGCCGTCGCCGTCCCAGACGACCGCCGCGACCTCGCGGGGTCCCAGCGGCACGCGCACGATCGAACCCGGCTCCACCGCCATGCCGGGCGGGACCGCGTAGGAATAGGGCCTTTCGGCAGGCATGGGCACCAGCACGGGAACCGTGCGGCGCATATTCGATTCTTCAGGCATCGGTAGTGACCTTGCGCGGTTCTTGCTCTAGAGCAAGGGCCGATCCGCACTTGTCCCGATGCGGCCAGAACTGATGAGGAGAACCGCCATGAAATTCTTCGTCGACACGGCCGACGTGAAGGAAATCCGCGAGCTCAACGAGCTCGGCTTTCTCGACGGCGTAACCACCAACCCGTCGCTGATCCTCAAGGCAGGACGCGACATCAAGGAAGTGACCAAGGAGATCTGCGACATCGTCGCCGGTCCCGTTTCCGCGGAGGTCGTGTCCACCGACTACAAGGACATGATGCGCGAGGCCGACATCCTTTCGAAGATCGCCGACAATATCTGCATCAAGGTGCCGCTGACGCTGGACGGCCTGCGCGCCTGCAAGGACATCACCGCGTCCGGCCGCATGGTCAATGTGACGCTGTGCTTCGGCGCCAACCAGGCGCTGCTCGCCGCCAAGGCGGGCGCCACCTTCATCTCGCCCTTCGTCGGCCGGATCGACGATATCGGCGAGGACGGGATGCAACTCATCGCTGAAATCCGCCAGATCTACGACAATTACGATTTCGGCACGGAGATTCTCGCGGCCTCCATCCGCACGGTCAACCATGTGAAGCAGGCGGCACTGATCGGCGCCGACGTGGCGACGGTACCGCCGGCCATCCTCAAGGCGCTGGTCAAGCACCCGCTGACCGACAAGGGGCTGGAGCTGTTCACCGCGGACTGGGCGAAGACCGGCCAGAAGATCGCCTGATCCGCTTATCAGGTCTGTTGCAATACGATCCCGCGCTTAGGCGCGGGATTTGCGTTTCAGGTCAGACGAACTCCGCCTGCGGGTCGTCGGCCAGCCGCTCGACCGTGTGTTCCTGCAGGCGCTGGGTGAGGGCGGCGGCGTCGCCCGTCAGCCTGTCCGGCGCGATGGGCTTGCCGACGATCATGCGGAAGGACATGCCCTTCTTGTTCAGCAGTTCGCGGAACACGGTCATGTCGCGCAGTTCGCTGCCCAGGCGCGACATCAGGTAGAAGAGCGGCGAGTTGCGCGCCTTCATGTTGACCGGCACGATCGGTACCTCGTAGCGGCGCGCCAGCGCCACCAGCGAGCTCTGCCACGGACGCTCGGTCAGCTTACCGTCGTTCCAGTAGGCGATGCGTCCGGAGGCGAACAGCACAACGGCGCGCTCTTCCCTGAAAGCCTGCGCCGTGCGCTCCAGCGTGTCGCGGCTTTTGGCATGCGATTTCTCGCCGGCCCGCCATTCGACCGGGATGATGATCTCGCCGAATCGCGGCGTGACGCGCAGTGCGTCGCGATTGGCGAAGATGGCGATGTCGCGCCGTATCGGCCGCAGCAGGTCGAAGATGGCGATGCCGTCGGCGATGCCGGTCGGATGGGTCGGCGCCATGATGAAGCCGCCGCTCGCCGGGATATTTTCGAGGCCGGTCGCATGCAGGTCGATCTTCAGCAGGTCGCTCAGATATTCGAACGCCGCCCAGGCCGGCATATGCGCGATCTCGTCGGCCATGCGGATGGCCTCCGAATAGTGCAGGAACCGGTAGAAGAGCGGCCGCATGGCGGGCCACAGGGGATGGGAGGAGAGGTTCCGCGTCCGCTCCGCGATCAATTGGTCGACGATATGCGGCGTCTGCGAGGGGGCGGACCATTTGAGCGCCAGGGCACCGATCATGGCGGCGAAGGAAGCCGGCATCGTCCTGAAATCCATCTAGTCTTCTCCAGCCCGGTTGTCTGCGCCGCAAAGGTGACGCGGCAATGACATCCGGATGCTATGAACTGGTGTGCGGCCGCTTGGTTCCGGCGTCTGGTCCCCCGCTTTGCCGGCTCAGGGCGTGCGCGCGAGGCTCTGGCCGACGGCCAGATAGACGAGCTGCGCCGCCTCGCGGGCGGCCCGGTTCTCGGCATCGCGTTGCGCCCGCAGCGCGGCATATTGCTGGCGCGGATAGTCGAACGGCGCGGACGCCATGCGCGATCCGCTGAACAGCGTCTTGCCGGTGGCATTGTCGACGACGGTATAGTTCGCCGTCACATTGACCAGCGAGGCGGTCGGCTCCTGCGCCACCGAGCCCACCTGATAGACGGCGGCGCCGATCACGGTCGTGGCCACCGAAAGCCGCATCGTATAGGCGGGGCTCGCCGGCTCGCCGGCGCCCCGGCCGAACAGGAAGACAAGATGGTTGCGCACTTCCTGGCCGGGCCGCGTGGTGGCCGGGCTCACCGCGACCGAGGCGAGCCGCGCCTGGTCGCCGCCGGCCGCGCCGAGTGCCGACGGGCCGGTCGAGTAGAGCGGGCGCACGGTGCAGCCGGCTGCGGCCAGCACCGCCAGAAGAAGGGCGGCGCCGCGCAGCATGTTGCGGCCGGCGGAGCCGAGGCGACGTCTGTCCCGGTAGGCGCGATCCACTGCTTCAGGCCCCCTGCTCAGGCAACGACATTGACGATCCTCTGGGGCACGACGATGACCTTCCGCGGCGGCTTGCCGTCGAGCGCCTTCTGGACGAAGTCGAGCGCCAGCGCAGCCTGTTCGATGGCAGATTGGTCAGCGTCGCGGGCGATTGTCAAATCTCCCCGTTTCTTGCCGTTCACCTGCACCGGCAGGACGATCTCGTTGTCCGTGACCAGTGCCGAATCAAATTCCGGCCAGCGCTGCTCGGCCGCCAGCCCCCTGCCGCCCAGCTCAGCCCAGCATTCTTCGGCCAGATGCGGCATCATCGGGGCGATCATGAGAACGAGGAACTGCGTCGCCTCGCGCAGCGCGCCCTTGAGGCCGGCATCGGCCTTGCCGGCGGCGGCAGCCGCCATCGGTGCCTGCAGGGCGTTCGCCAGCTCGTAGAGCCGCGCCACCGCCCGGTTGAAGGCGAGCTTGCCGATGTCCTCGCCGACCGCCTTGAGGATCTTGTGGGCGGTCCGGGACACCTGTCCGGCCTCGCCTTCCGATGCCGAAGCGGGCGCGATGCCCGCCAGTGCCGGCGCGCCTTCGGCGACCAGCCGCCAGACGCGCTGGACGAAGCGATGCGCGCCCTCCACGCCGGCCTCGGTCCAGATCACGTCGCGGTCGGGCGGCGAGTCGGACAGCATGAACCAGCGGGCCGTGTCGGCGCCGTAGGAGGCGATGATGTCGTCGGGGTCGACCACGTTCTTCTTCGACTTCGACATCTTCTCGATCGGGCCGATCGCCACCTCTTCGCCTGACGCGATGAGCGTCGCGTGGCGCTGCCCGTCGCTCTCGGCGATGCTGACCTCGGCCGGCGTCACGTAGCTGCCGTTCGGTCCTGTGCCGATGCGGTAGGTCTCGTGCACCACCATGCCCTGCGTGAACAGGCCCTCGAACGGCTCCTCGACGCTGTTGACATGGCCGGTCGCCTTCATGGCGCGGGTGAAGAAGCGCGAATACAGCAGGTGCAGGATCGCATGCTCGATGCCGCCGATATACTGGTTCACCGGCAGCCAGCCGTTCGGCCCGTCGACATAAGCGAGGTCGGTCGGCTGCGCGGCGTCGTGCGGGTCGGTGAAGCGGGCGAAATACCAGGACGAATCGACGAACGTATCCATCGTGTCCGTGTCGCGTCGCGCCGGCGCGCCGCATTGCGGGCAGGCGACGTGCTTCCATGTCGGGTGGTGGTCGAGCGGATTGCCCGGCCTGTCGAAGCTGACGTCCATCGGCAGCTCGACCGGGAGCTGGTCGGCCGGCACAGGCACGGTGCCGCAGGCGTCGCAATGGATGGCGGGAATCGGGCAGCCCCAGTAGCGCTGGCGCGAGATCAGCCAGTCGCGCAGGCGGTATTGCACCTTGCGCTCCGCCATCGGGCGGCCGTTGATCTCGACCTTTGCGAGCCGGTCGGCCACGGTGTCGAAGGCTTGCTGCGGCCGCATGCCGTCGAGGAAGCGCGAATTGATCATCACGCCGTCCTCGACATAGGCTTCTTCGTGAACCGCGAAGCTCGCCGCATCGGCGCCGTCGGGCATGACCACCGGCACGACCGGCAGGCCGTATTTCCGCGCGAAGTCGAGGTCGCGCTGGTCGCCGGACGGACAGCCGAAGATGGCGCCGGTGCCGTAGTCCATCAGCACGAAATTGGCCACGTAGACAGGCAGCGTCCACGTGTCGTCGAAGGGATGGACGACGCGGATGCCGGTGTCGAAGCCTTTCTTCTCGGCGGTCTCGATCTCTGCCGCCGAGGTGCCGCGATGTCGGATGTCCTCGATAAAGGCGGCGAGTTCCGGATTGGTCTCGGCGGCCTTCTTCGCCAGCGGATGGTCGGCGGCGATGGCCATGAAGGAGGCGCCGAAGATCGTGTCGGGGCGGGTGGTGTAGACTTCGAGCTCGGTCGCGCCGGCGGGCGCGGGGCCTTCCGCCAGCGGCCAGCGGATCAGCAGGCCCTGCGACCGGCCGATCCAGTTGGACTGCATCAGCTTGACCTTTTCGGGCCAGCGGTCGAGCGTCTCCAGCCCGTCCAGCAGGTCCTGCGCGCGCGCGGTGATGCGCAGGAACCACTGCGTCAGGTCGCGCTGCTCGACGGGCGCGCCGGAGCGCCAGCCCTTGCCGTCGATCACCTGCTCGTTGGCGAGCACGGTCATGTCGACCGGATCCCAGTTCACCTTGGCGGCGCGGCGCTCGACCAGCCCGGCCTGCCAGAAGTCGAGGAACATCTTCTGCTGGTGGCGATAGTAGGCCGGGTCACAGGTCGCGAGCTCGCGCGACCAGTCCAGCGACAGGCCCATGGTCTTCAGCTGGCCCTTCATCGTGGCGATGTTGGCATAGGTCCAGTCGCGCGGGTTGACCTTGTTGTCGCGCGCGGCGTTCTCGGCCGGCAGGCCGAAGGCGTCCCAGCCCATCGGGTGCAGCACATTGTAGCCCATGGCCCGGCGCCAGCGCGCCACCACGTCGCCCATCGTGTAGTTGCGCACATGGCCCATATGGATGCGCCCCGACGGATAGGGGAACATTTCAAGCACGTAGTATTTCGGCCGCGGATCGTCGTTGCGGGTGGCAAAGAGGCCGGCATTTTCCCATGCCTGCTGCCATTTCGGTTCTGCCGCGCGCGGATTGTATCGTTCGGTTGCCATGGCCGGCTTATCGCTTACAAGGAATGCGGAAATCGGGTTCGGGCGGACCTTCACCATGGTTTGCCGGAAGCGTCAACAGCGCTGACCCGGCGCGGCAGGGCGGCAGAGCGGATGGACAGTGCGGTCGAGCGGTTGGCTTCGGTAAAGGCAGGCATTGCACGGGCCGCGGCGGAAGCCGGCCGCGCGGCCGATGCGGTGACGCTCGTGGCGGTTTCGAAGACCTTCGGCGCGGAGGAAATCCGCCCGGTGATCGAGGCCGGACAGCGCGTCTTCGGCGAGAACCGCGTGCAGGAAGCGCAGGCCAAGTGGCCGGCGCTGCGGGCCGACTATCCCGGCGTCGAGCTTCACCTGATCGGCCCGCTCCAGTCCAACAAGGCGAGGGAGGCGGTGGCGCTTTTCGACGTGATCGAGACGGTCGACCGCGAGAAGATCGCCGAGGAACTGTCGAAGGAAACGACGCGGCAGGGCCGCCCGCTGCGCTTCCATGTGCAGGTCAATACCGGGCTGGAGCCGCAGAAGGCCGGCATCGACCCGCGCGAGACGGTCGCCTTCGTCACGCGCTGCCGCACGGTCCACGGGCTGGCCGTGGACGGGCTCATGTGCATTCCGCCGTCCGACGAGAATCCGGGGCCGCATTTCGCCCTGCTGGAAAGGCTGGGGCGGGAATGCGGCCTGAAACACCTCTCGATGGGCATGTCGGGCGACTACGAGACCGCCATCGCCTTTGGGGCGACGGCCGTCCGTGTCGGCTCGGCGATTTTTGGCACGCGCTGAGTGTTATCCGGCAGCAGTCGCCGGTCTGGCATAGCGCACCACCGCCGCGAGGATCACGCCCAGCATCACGCCGTTGAGCGTGTGCCACATGAAATGTGAACCCAGCGGGAAGCCGTCGCAGACCAACGGGTCGATGGCGCGGAATGTCACCGAGACGCAGAAGATCGCCGCGGCGGCAAGATTGTAGCGTCCGGCAGGATGCCCGCGCGCGGCGAGCCATGCTCCGAAGAAGACCAGCGCGAGGAAGGGCGGCAGGTAGCCGGTGGAGCCTGCGGTGGCGAGGCGCAGCCAGTCTGGCACGAGCCAGGTGATCAGCCCCGCAACGGCATAGAAGGCGACGAAGATCGCCAGTGCCGCGCCCCAGCCGAAGCCGAGGAAGCGGCGCAGGTTGTAGAGCGTGTAGGCGAGCGTGAAGATGGCGATGGGCAGGATGTCGGCCCATTTGGTGAGTTCGTTGGCGAAGGTGTGGAAGAGGCCGGAGCCGACGCCGATCGCCACCACCCACCAGCACAGCACTTGCGCCGCGCGGCCGGCGCCGGTGGCGCGGGCGCGCCGCAAGCCCCACAGGCCGGCGATGATGAAGGCGAGGTTGGTGATGGCGTTGAGCGGCTCGGACCACAGTTCGGGGCCGGTGCGCTCGCAATAATTGTCGATATGCGTCAGCAGGTGCTGCATCTGGTCTCCCCCTCCGCCCCAACGGACGGAATTTCACCGCAACGTGACTTCACCTTGATATCCGCGCTGCCTAATGTACCGGCACTCGGGATGGGGCCGGGTGCCGGCCGCATCCAGCCCGCCGGCTGGACACAATCGGACAGGACCATGGGGTTCAGAACCTTCCTTTGGCTGGCGGTCATGCTGGCAAGCCCGGCGCTTTCGCCTGTTGGGGCATCCGCACAGGAAAGTGTCAAGGGCACGCGCCCGCTCGCGGTGGTGGAGCTGTTCACCAGCCAGGGCTGCGGCGCCTGCCCGCCGGCCGACGCCCTGCTGTCGCGTCTCGCCGACCGCGGCGACGTCGTCGCGCTCGCCTTCCATGTCGACTACTGGGACTATCTCGGCTGGCGCGACACGCTGGGCAGCGCCGAGAACACGGCGCGCCAGAGCGCCTATGGCAAGCATTTCGGCAGCCGCTCCGTCTATACGCCGCAGATCGTCGTCAACGGGCGCAAGCCGATGAGCGGCGGCAAGACCCGCATGGTCGAAAGCGCGATCACCCATCTGGAGAGCACCGGCGCGGGGCTCACGGTCGAGGTTTCGGCGCGTTACACGAAGGACAGCCTGCTGATCGAGGCAGGCGCGGCGCCGGGCGGCGGCAAGGCGCATGTCGTGGTGGCCTTCTTCGAGCCGGCGACGCCGATCGACATACGCGAGGGCAAGAATCGCGGCCGCAAGGTCGTCTACCGCAATTCGGTTCTGGCGACGCAGAGCGTCGGCATGTGGCACGGCAAGGCCGCGCGCTTCGAGCTGCCGATCACGGAAATGAAGAAGCGCAATGCCGGCGGCTGCGCGGTGCTCCTGCAGGCGGTCAGCGAGGACGGGCTGCCGGGCGAGATCTACGGCGCGACCATCGTCGCCATGCCGTCGAGCTGAAGCAGACCCCCCAACAAAGAAAAACCGGATCGGCCCGTAGGCCAAATCCGGCTCTTGCTTTGGGATAGTCCTGCCCGGAGTTGGTTCGACCCGGCATCAACCCCGTGGGCGGGGGGCTTGGGGTTTACGGAGCTGCACCGGATCGAACCGTCTCAGGCAACGGTCGGATGGTCGCGGCACAATGGGGCTGCAGCTTGGATGAAAAACGGCAAAACTGTGGCCGAAGATCACCAATGGCGACACCGTATTTCGATATGTGAGTGGTAGGAGGATTGCTTTTTTGCGGGTTGCAATTCGCGCCGCCGCTGGCAAGCTGTCACGATATCGTCATGTTCGCCATTGGGCACAGGGAGATGGGATGGATCGCGGCGCCGGAGGGGAGGATAGGGACGAGTCGGCAATACTCATCCCGCTCAGCGAGATGCGCCGCGAGCGCATGGACATTCCGGTCACGTTCGACCGGCGCGAACTCGACACGATCCTGCGCCTGTACAGCCGCATGGTGGCCGCCGGCGAGTGGCGCGACTATGCGATCGACCATCTCAGCGAGCAGGCGCTGTTCTCGGTCTACCGGCGTACCAGCGAGGTGCCGCTCTACCAGATCGTCAAGACGCCGAAGCTGCGGACGCGGCAGGGCATGTATTCCGTCATCGCGGCGTCGGGCGCGATCCTCAAGCGCGGCCACGAGCTGGCACGCGTGCTGACCGTGTTCGACAAGACGCTGAAGCTGGTGAAGGCCTGAGCAATTCCAGCAAAAGTGCGTAGCGGTTTTGCGTACGGAATTGCGCCAAAGGTACCTGATCCTCATCCGCCGCGATGGCGGCGTTCCGGCAGCGAATCCGGAGAGGGGGCGGCGTCGGCGCCGCCATTCATCGCCAGCTGCATGAACACGGTGTCGAGCCAGCGGCCGTGCTTGTAGCCGGAGCCGGCGAGCCGGCCCGAATGGGAAAATCCCATCCGCTCATGCAGTTTTATGGAGGCGTTCTGCGGACGGCCGTCGCCGATGACCGCGACGAGCTGGTGGAAGCCGAGCGCCGTGCTTCGCGAGATCAGCTCCGCCAGAAGGCGCCTGCCCAGCCCCTTGCCCTGCGCATCGGGCGCCAGATAGATCGAATCCTCGACGATGAAGCGATAGGCGGGCCGGGCCCGGAACGGCCCGGCATAGGCATAGCCGCGGATGATGCCGCCCTCGTCGGCAACGATATAGGGGAAGCCGCCGCCATAGAGGGACTCGAACCGCGCGGTCATCTCCGCGAGGTCGGGCGCCTCGAGCTCATAGGTGGCGGTGCCGTTGTGCACGGCATGGGCATAGATCGCGGTGATGGCGGGGAGGTCGTCCGTTGCGGCGTCGCGGATCGTGATGTCGCTCATGCGGGACTTTCCAACGACGATCCCCTGATCAGGCGGTCTTGCTCTTGTGGCCGTCATTGTGGCCGAGGTCGCGGTCCGGCCAGACGCGGTCGCGCACGCGCTGCTTCAGCACCTTGGCCTCGGGGAAGCCGCCATCGGTCTTCCGGTCCCAGACGACCTCGTCGTCGCAGGTGATGGTGAAGGTGCCGCCGGTGCCGGGGACCAGCGCCACCTCGCCGATGTCCGGCCCGAATGTCTGCAGCAGTTCCTGCGCCATCCAGCCGGCGCGCAGCAGCCACTGGCACTGCGTGCAATAGGTGATGGCGATGCGCGGCTTGTCCGTCATGCGGCGCTCAGCTTTGCCATCGTCTCCTCGTCCACCTCGAAATTCGCGTAGACGTTCTGCACGTCGTCATCGTCCTCGAGCGTGTTGATGAGCCGCAGGATCGACTGGGCGCGGTCCTCGTCGACCGGCGTGGTGGTCTGCGGCTTCCAGATCGTCCTGACGCTCTGGGCCTCGCCGAGCGCCGCCTCCAGCGCCGCAGTGACCTCGCCGATGCTCTCGAAGGCGCACAGGATGGTATGGCCCTCCTCGTCCGACTGCACGTCGTCGGCGCCGGCCTCGATGGCGGCTTCCATCACCTTGTCGGCGTCGCCGGCCGCTGGCGTGTAGACGATCTGGCCGACGCGATCCCACAGGAAGGACACCGAGCCCGTCTCGCCCAGCGCGCCGCCGGCCTTGGTGAAGGCCGCGCGCACGTTGGAGGCGGTGCGGTTGCGGTTGTCGGTCAGCGCCTCGACGATGACGGCGATGCCGCCGGGGCCGTAGCCCTCGTAGCGCACCTCGTCGTAGTTCTCGCCGTCATTGCCGGCGGCCTTGTTGATGGCGCGCTGGATATTGTCCTTCGGCATCGACTCGGCGCGGGCGTTCTGCACCGCCAGGCGCAGGCGCGGGTTCATGGTCGGGTCGGGCACGCCCATCTTGGCCGCCACGGTGATCTCGCGCGCCAGCTTGGAGAACATCTTCGACTTGGCCGCATCCTGGCGGCCTTTCCGGTGCATGATGTTCTTGAATTGTGAATGGCCGGCCATGACACTCTCGCGCGCGTTCGATGATGTTTCGGAATTCTGCGGGCTTATAGTCAAGCAAGCCGGCTGCGTCCAGAAGGAGGAGCGTTCGACCATGAGCCGGATCGAGATCCCGCCGCTGCCGCTGCGGGGCGGCTGCCAGTGCGGGCAGGTGCGCTATGCCATCACCGCCGTGCCCTACGTCTTCTATCTCTGCCATTGCCGCGAGTGCCAGAAGCAGACGTCGAGTGCGTTCGGCGAGTCGCTGCGCGTCCGCGCCGCCGACATCGCGCTGACTGGGGAATTGCGGGTTCACGAACGGATTTCCGACAATGGCAGCCGCAGGCAGGGCCATTTCTGCCCCGCCTGCGGGGTGCGCGTCATCCACGGCACGGCCGGCGCGGAGATGGTGAACGTCAAGGCCGGCACGCTGGACGATGCAAGCTGGCTGGTGCCGGCAGGGCATATATGGACGCGGTCGCGCCAGCGCTTCGTGGCGATCGGCGCCGACGAGCTCGTCTATGCGGCGCAGCCCGAAGATTCCTATACCGCGCTGGCCGCCCGCTGGCGGGCGATGATCGCGAAATCGTGAGAAGGAACAGGCTGTACGGGGTGGCGGGCGGGATGAGTATGCCTATCGTGGGAGACGCACCTGGGAGCCCGCGATGAATCCGTTTCGCCTCGCCTTGATGCTCGTCCTGATCGCCGCGTCGCCGGTCGCGGCGCAGACCGCCTCCGACGACGGTCCGGTGCCGGGCCAGTGCCTCGCCATCGCCCGATCGCTGCCCGGCGCGACCTTCGCCAGCTACCGGCCGCGCGCGCAGGGACTGCCGCTGGTCGCGGCGCAGGCGACTTCCGCCGAGGTGACGATCACCTATGCCGGCCACTCCACCTATGTGATCGAGACGCCGGCCGGCCTGCGCATCGCCACCGACTTCTCAGGCCATTTCGGCACCGACCCGCTGCCCGACGTGGTGACGATGAACAAGGCGCACCGCACGCACTACACCGACACGCCGGACCCGCGCATCGGCCATGTCTACCGCGGCTGGAATCCCGACGGTGACGGTCCCGCCCGTCACGCCGAAACGATCGAGGATGCCTATATCCGCAACGTGCCGACCGACATCCGCCGCTGGGGCGGCGCGCTGGAGGTTGGTGGCAATTCGATCTTCATCTTCGAGGTGGCGGGCCTGTGCATCGGTCATCTCGGCCATCTGCACCACCATCTGGAGGACGCGCACTACGCCGCGATCGGCCGCCTCGACATCGTCATGGTTCCCATCGACGGCGGCATGACGCTGTCGGTCGACGGCATGTCGGCCATCGCGAAGCGGCTTATGTCGTCGATCATCCTGCCGATGCACCGCCATGCCACGCCGCTGTCGGAATTCACCGGCCGGATGGGGGAGGCCTTCGCGGTCGAGTTCCGCGACACGCCCGCCTTCACCGTGTCGCTGCGCACCCTTCCGCGGCGCCCGACCGTGCTGGTGCTCAAGGGCGTATAGGCCGGGCGGCGACCCCTTCGCCGTCCTCTTGCGACTGCGAACCTATCGCGGCTTTCCGCGACCTTGCAGGCACGCCGCGGCGGCGAGGGGTTGTGCGTACATTTCCCGTGTGCCATGACGCGTCCAGCACGCTGCTGCCGGTTCCTTCCGGACCGGCCGGCGCCTGCCGTCGCATACGGTTCCCGCCCATGACGTTCCCGCAAGCCGATTCCTCTTCCGACCGCCCAGGCGGCGGACGCCCCGCCATATCCGGCCTGCCGCTCCGTCTCGCCGGCTGCGAGACGCTCAATCCGGCGGCGCGGTGGCCGAAATGAGCGCGGTGGCCAAGTCGCCGCCGCTCGTCTTCCTGATCGTGGTCAGCCTCGTCGGGCCCTTCGCAACCCATCTCATCGTGCCGGCCCTGCCCAAGCTGCAGCGCGAGTTCGCGACCGATTACGGCACGGTGCAGCTCGTCGTGACGCTGTTCATGATCGCCTTCGGCACGGCGCAGATCCTCGTCGGCGCGCTGGCCGACGCCTATGGCCGGCGCCGCGTCCTGATCGGCGGGCTGGCGATGTTCTGCGTCGCCAGCGTGCTGTGCGCGCTGGCGACGTCGGTGGAGATGCTGATCGCCATGCGCGTCCTCCAGGGCCTGTTCGCCTCGGTGGGAATCGTGCTCGGCCGCGCCATCGTGCGTGATGTCACCGACGGCGACCAGACGGCGCGCATGCTGGGCTACATGGCCATGGGCGTCTCGGTGGGGCCGATGCTGGCGCCGGCCGTCGGCGGCCTGCTCTACGAGAATCTCGGCTGGAAGGCGGATTTCTGGTTCCTCGCCGCCATCGCGGCGGCGGCGGCGGCATTCGCCTGGTTCTCGGTCGCCGAGACGCATCGCGGCCCGGCGACGGGCTTCCGTTTCTCTGTGCTCATCGCCGATTTCCGCACCCTGCTCTCCAATCGCCGCTTCATCCTGTGCGGCGCGGCGATCTGCTTCAACACGGCCATGTTCTACTGCTTCGTCACCGGGGCGCCCTTCGTCGCGGTGGAACTGCTCGGCATGACGCCCACCAGCTACGGGCTGTGGTTCTCGGTGGTGGCCTTCGGCTACGGCCTGGGCAATCTCATGGCCAGCCGCGTCACCGGCGTGCTGCGGGCCAGGACGATCATCATGCTCGGCTCGGTCTTCGTCTCGACGCTGGTCGTGGTGGAGGGCCTGCTGTTCTGGCTCGGCGTCCAGTCGCCGGCCGCCATGTTCGTGGTGATGGGCGGCATCACCTTCTCCAGCGGCCTGATCATGCCGCAGGCGCTTGCCGGCACGATGAAGGCCGACCCCTCCAAGGCCGGCTCTGCATCGGGCCTCATCGGCTTCACGCAGTTCGCCTTCGCCGCCGCCTTCTCCTATGTCGGCGGAATGGCCATCGAGGGCAGCGCCTCGGCGCTGCCGCTCTTCGCCATCATGTTCGTCATCTCGCTGGCTGGCGCGCTCGCCGCGGTGCTGATGGAGGAATAGGGAAGCTAACTCCCCACGGTGCGGCGGGAGGACAGCAGTTCGACGCGGCCGATCTCCGTGCGCGTCGACAGGGAATGCAGCGCATAGAGGCCGCGGCCCACCGGGGCATAGACCAGGCGCATGTCGCCCTTGTCGCGGATGTAGTTGAAGGTGGCGTTGCCCTGCTCGTAGCCGGAGACCGGCCGGACATCGGCGCGGCAGGTCACCGCATTGGCGCCGACCCCGTCGACCTGCCCGACGCCCGCCAGCGACAGCTTCACGTCGATCCGCGTCGCGCCCTCATAGACGCGCAGCGTGCGGCCGCAGACCTCCTGCGGCGTGCCGCGCGCGATCAGCGCCGCCGAGACCGGATCGGCGACCGAGCGCAGGTCGGAGCGCGACACCGGCACCAGCTTCTTTCCCGGCTTCGGCTCGGGGCTGATGCGGGTGCTGGCGACATTGCCGCGGCGGAACGAGATGTCCGTGGTCGTCTTGCGGCCGCCCTGCACGAAATCGAGCACGAAGCGCTCAGGCGTCACCTTGCCCGGCTGCACGCGGCCGCTGGCGCGCGCATTGGCGTCGGTCTGGTCGAAGATGCGGGCGAGCCCGGCGCTGCGCAGCGTTCCGTTGACGCGGTAATTGTCGCCGGCGATGGTCGCCTGGAAGCTGGCCCGCCCGACGGTGAGGCCGTAGATGCGCACCACGTAATCGGAGGTGAAGTTCAGCGGCGCCTGCGCCTCCGCCGAGCCCGCCAGCATCAGCGTGGCGACCAGCAGGGCGGAAATGCGCGGCGCGCGAAGGGCTGCGGATCGCATGCGGCAGGGCTCCATTCACAAGGCTTGCGAGCTTGGCTAGGCAATGATTCCGGCTGATATGTGGACGTGGCAAGGCGTTTTTCCGCGCTGCACTTGACCGGCACCCAGCTTGGCGTCATCGCCTGTCCGGATGAATATAGGTGACGAGATGGTGTTTGCCGAGAGGCTGGCCGCAACGGCCGATCTGGTTGAGCATTCGCTGCATGCGGCGCTGGGCGAGCGGCTGCGCGCGGGCGAGATCGCACGGCCGGAGCGGCTGATGGCGGCGATGCGCCATGGCGCGCTGGCGGGCGGTAAGCGGCTGCGGCCCTTCCTCGTGCTCGAAAGCGCGGCGCTGTTCGGCGCCGCTGCGGACGACGCGCTGGTGGTGGCGACGGCGCTCGAATGCATCCATTGCTATTCGCTCATCCATGACGACCTGCCGGCCATGGACGACGACGACATGCGGCGCGGCCGACCCACCGTGCATCGCGCCTATGACGAGGCCACCGCGATCCTCGCCGGCGACGCGCTGCTGACGCTGGCCTTCGACCTGATCGCCAGCGACGGCGGCGGCATGGCGCCGGCGGTGCGCGCCGAGTTGATCGCCATGCTGGCGCGCGCGGCGGGGCCGGGGGGCATGGTGGGCGGGCAGATGCTCGACCTCGCCGCCGAGACGACGCCGCCCGACGAGGCCGGCATCGTGCGCCTGCAGGCGATGAAGACCGGCGCGCTGATCCGCTTCGCCTGCGAGGCGGGGCCGGTCCTTGCGCAGGCCGGCCCGGCGGAGCGCGAGCGCATGGCCGCGTTCGGCGCGGCGATCGGCCTCGCCTTCCAGCTCGCCGACGACCTGCTCGACATCACCGCCACCCCAACCGACCTCGGCAAGGCCACCGGCAAGGACGCCGCCGCCGGCAAGGCGACGCTGGCGGGCCTGCACGGCGCGGACTGGGCGCGCCGGCAGCTCGACGGTCTTGTAGCGGAGGCCAATGCGCTGCTTGCCGGCTACGGTGCCGAAGGCGACACCTTGCGCGCCGCCGCGCTATTCGTGGCACAGCGGCGCTCCTAATCTGATATTTGCTTTCCGAGGCAGGCCACACGCGCAGGACGAACGATTCAATCCCGTCCGGAAATGCGCTAACGATTCCCGTTCTCTGCGTCGGCGCGCGGAGATATGGAGCCGGAGACCCGGATGGCGATGAATTTCGAGCAGGCCGCGATCCTTTTGCTCCTCGCAGCCATGCTCGCCGTCTTCGCCTTCGATCGCATCCGCATGGAGATCGTCGCGCTCGGCGGGTTCGGCATCGCGCTCGGCCTCGGCCTCGTCGCACCCGCAGCCGCCTTCAGCGGCCTTTCGAACCCCGCCTTCGTCACCGTCGTCGAGGTGCTGCTGATCGTGCAGGTGCTCGGCCGGTCGGGCGCCCTCGATCCGCTGGCGCGGCGCATCCCTGACATCGCCCGTTCCGAGGCCGGCGCGGTTGCCATCCTTTGCGTCGCGACGGCGAGCCTGTCGGTCTTCATGAACAATATCGGCGCACTCGCGCTGATGATCCCCGTTGCGGCAAGCGTCTGCCGCGTCGGCGGGATCGACCAGCGGCGGGTGCTGATGCCGATCAGCTTCGCCGCTTTGCTCGGCGGCCTCTGCTCGGTGATCGGCACGCCGGCGAACCTGATCGTCAGCAACCAGCTCGCCGCCGCCACAGGGCGCGGCTTCGCCTTCTTCGACTTCGCATGGGCGGGCGTGCCGGCGGCAATCGCCGGGATCGCCGCGATCGTCTTCTGGACGAGACGCGTGCTTGCCCCGGCGGCGCGAGGCGGGCCGGCGGTCCAGGCGTCCCGCCCGGTCGTGGCCGAGCTGCGGATGGGCGCGCATTCGTCGCTGGCCGGGAGGCTCTATGCCGAGCTGGACGCCACCATCCACGCCGTGCGCCGCGCCGGTGCGAACCTGATGTTCCAGCGGCCCGGAACCCGCATCGAACCCGGCGATACCGTGCTCCTCACCCTCGACCTCAGGCTCCTCGAAGCGTGGCTCGCCGACGGCACGGCGCATTTGCCGGCAAACCATGGGGCCGAACGCATCGAAGCCGTGATCATGCCCGAAAGCACGCTGGTGGGCTCGCGCATCGCCACGCTGGAGGGCCTGGCCTCGCGCGACATCCATGTCCTCGCCGTCGCGACGCGGACCACGCGCGTCGAGGGATCGTTCGCCGACCTGCGGCTGTCGATCGGCGACGTGCTCTACCTGTCGGGCGAACGCCAGGCGATCGCCGAGGCCGTCGCGGAGGCCCAGATCCTGCCGCTCTGGCCGAGGCCGCCCGAGGTGGCGTTGAACTGGCGCCCGATGGTCCTGTTCGCCGGCGGCGTGGCCCTCTCCGCCTTCGGCCTTGCCGCGCCCGCGCTGGCCTTCGGCCTCGTCGTCTTCGCGCTTGCCGCCACCGGCGACCTCAACCTGCGCCGCGCCCTTGGCGACCTCGACTGGCCGATCCTCATCATGCTCGCCGCGATGATCCCCCTCGGCTTCGCCGTCGAGACGACGGGCGCAGCAAGCGTCATGGCGAACGGCCTGATCGCGGCACTGCCGTCGGGCAATCCCATGCTGGCGGCGGCCGCCGTGCTGGGGCTCGCGCTCGTCATCACTCCCTTCGTCAACAATGCGACCACCGCCATCATCCTCGGACCGGTCGCGGCCGGCATCGCAACTGCCCTGGACATGCGGCCCGAACCGCTGCTCATCGCGGTCGCGCTCGGCGCGTCGATCGATTTCCTCACCCCCATCGGCCACCACAACAACACCGTCGTGATGGGCATGGCGGGCTATCGCTTCGCGGATTTCCTCAAGGCCGGCTCGGCGGTCGCCGCCGTGGTCGCGCTCGTCTCCGTCGCGGCGATCCGGCTGGTCTGGATCTGACCGCCGCCTTCATTCCGCGAACCGATAGGGCTGCGTCCATGCAAGGCCCTTCGGCGTGACGTTCCCCTCGATCGCACGCGCCGCGGCGAAGCCGGCGATCTCGCCCGTCTGCACGCACCAGTGGAAATTGCGCATCGCCATGAAGATCGTCTCATAAGTGAAGGACATCGACGCGCCGGTCAGCAGGAGATTGTCCACGCCCTTCGGCAGGAAGCTGCGATAGGGCACCTCGAACGTGTGCTTGCGGTGGCCGTTCCAGAAGAAGGAGCGCGTGATCGGCGCGATCACCGCGTCGGGAAAGCGGCGGTTCGCCAGCATGTCCGCGAGGCTGAAGCAATGCTCGCCTTCGGGATGGCGCCCGTCGCGCACGCCCAGAAGCCGCCCGACATGGATGATGAATGACCTGTCGAAGCCGGGCACGTATTTCTTCAGGAAGGCGACCTCGGCATTGATGAAGCCGCGCAGCGCGCGTACCGCCTTGGCATGGTCCTCGACGCTTTCGTCCATGTGCAGCGCCCATTCATAGGGCACATTCTGCCACAGGATGAACGTGTCGCCCGACAGCATCGGGCTCATGTCCACGGTCGGATGGCCGATATAATGCGCGCCATAGACCTCGCTGCCGCCCATGCGCGGCCGGTAGATGTTATCCGGCAGGTCGCCGGCGGCCTTGGCTTCCGCGATCAGCCGCCGCAGGTCGGCATCGCCGCTGCCGGCCTGATAGCGATGCAGGGCCGGATAGTCGACGCCGCCGAGCATCCACAGCAGGCCGCCGGGAACGGGGCGCGCCACGCCGTCCCAATCCGCGCCCGGCGGCTGGCCGCCGCCGCCGGCCCTGTAGGGGACGCCGGCGCGCGCGGCGACCTCGCCCGTGCCCGATCCCTCGATGAAGACCTTGCCCCGGATCGCGAAAAGGCCGTCCGGCCCCTTCACGACGATGGCCGTGATGGTGCCGTCGGCGCCCGCGGCGCGCTCCATCACCACATCGACGAAGCTGCATCCGTAGAGCGCGAGCACGCCCGCTTCCTCCAGCATGGTGAGCATCACCGTGCCGGCGCCGTCGGGGTTGAAGCTCATGCGCCGGAAAGGCGTTCCGGGCGCCATGAAACGCTCGTAATGCGACAGCGGATTGCCGGCCCAGCCGGGATGCGTCTCTTCGGTTGCGGTATAGACATGCCCTTCGTCGGCGAAGCGCCGCATGAGCTCGGAATGGATCCCGCCCACCGGCGGCGAGGCGTGCCCCTGCAGGCCGCTGGTGTGAACGCCGCCGGGCATGTCGAATTTCTCCACGACGATCGTCCGCATCCCCATCCGCGCCGCCTGCAGCGCCGCCGCGAAACCCGCCGGCCCGGCGCCGATCACGACGATCTCGGCCTCGTACTCGACCGGCACGGGCGCTTCGGAGACGAACCTGCGCGGCTCGCCGCGGGACGTGAAATCCGGCCTGTTCATGTCCAGCCTCCAAAAAACGCCCGGCTTCTCCGTGGTCCGATCCGCACGCCTATTTACCGCTTCGCGGAGGCGAAGCCACCGCCCGCTTTCGCGGCCGCGGCCGCCGACCCGGCACTTTTAAGTGGACACCTATCCTCATATTAATTAGACGATCCGATTGAAGAGGGCGAGAAATGTCTTCGAACTGGGCGCTCAAGGACGACATCCGCGAATATTGGTCGAAGCGGGCCGAGACCTTCGATCTCTCGCCCGGCCACGAGATTTTCGGCGACGACGAGCGTGCCGCCTGGCACGTCCTGATCCGCCGCCATCTCGGGAACGGCGAGGGTCGCTCCGTCCTCGATCTGGCAAGCGGCACCGGCGTGATCTCGCGGCTGCTGTCCGAAACCGGCTTCAGGGTCACGGGCCTCGATTTCTCCGAGCCGATGCTGGAGCGGGCGCGCGCCAAGCACCGTACCCTCGGCAGCGGCGCGACTTTCGTCATCGGCGATGCGGAGGACACGCGCCAGCCGGACGATCATTTCGACGCCATCACCACGCGCCATCTCGTCTGGACGCTGCCCGATCCGCGCGCCGCCTTCAACGACTGGTTCCGGGTGCTGAAGCCGGGCGGGCACGTCCTGATCGTGGATGCCGACATGGCCGCGCGCGACCTGCGCCAACGCAGCTTGCGCAAGCTCGCGGGCTGGCTCAAGCGCCTCTCGCGCAACCCGGCCGCGACGCCGGGCGTCGACAGGGAAACCCACGACCGCATCCTGAAGCAGGTGCATTTCGCCAAGGGCGCGCGCGCCGAGGATGTCGCCGCGCTGCTCGCCGAAGCGGGCTTCGAGGACATCGTCATTGATCGTGACCACGGCGCGATAAGGCGCGCGCAGGGTCGCCACATGCCGCTGCATCAGCGGCTCGATCGAGCAAGCCAGGACCGCTATGCGATCCGCGCCAGCAAACCGTTGCAATCTGCCGCCGCGAATACGAATGCCGAGATGCAGGCAAGGGTCGGGCTGGCAGCAGCAGGCTGACGGCTCGCATCGTGGCGCGGCGGCCTCTTTAGGAGGAAAGCATGCCCGGATTTGAGGGGACGCTGCGACGCGTTCTGGAAGTGGTTGGCGGCCTGTTCGCCGCGCTGTTGATCGTCATCGGCCTGTCGGCGCCGTCCTTGGCGCAGGAAAAGATCAAGGTCACCGACCTCGCCGGCCGCACGGTGGAGGTGCCTCACGGCGCCAAGAAGATCATCCTCGGCGAAGGGCGGATGTTCTACGCCACCGTGGTGCTGGACAAGGAGCACCCCTTCAGCCAGCTCGCAGCCATCGGCGACGACCTGCCGAAGTTCGACCCCGACACCTGGAACAAATATCTGGCGCGCTTCCCGGACGCGAAGGACGTGCCGATGATCGGCGCCGCCGCCTCCAGCGATTTCAGCGTCGAGAAGGCGCTCGAGCTCGACGTCGACGTGCTCGTCGTCACGCTCGGCTTCTACGACAAGATCCGCGAGAGCGGCATCATCGACACGCTGGAGAAAGCCGGCGTACCGACCGTGTTCGTCGACTTCCGCGAGCGGCCGACCCAGAATACCGTGCCATCGATCCTGCTGCTCGGACGCATCTTCGGCAAGGAGGCGCAGGCGCAGGAATTCGCCGATTTCTACATGGCGCAGATGCGCCGCGTCTACAACGTCACCACCAAGCTCAAGCAGGACGAGCGGCCGCTGGTCTTCGCCGAGCAGGCGGCGGGCCTCGACCCGGCTGTGTGCTGCCGCGCCTTCGGCAACTTCAACTTCGGCGAGTTCATCTCCGAGGCCGGCGGCTTCAACTGGGGCTCCAAGTTCTTCTCCGGCGCCGGCGGCGTGGTGAACCCGGAAAAGATCATCGTCGACGATCCGGCCTATGTCATGGTCACGGGCGCCAACTGGTCGAACTCCAATCCCGGCAACATCGCCGTCTGGCTCGGCTACGAGATGACCGAGGAGAAGGCGCAGGAGCAGCTCAGGGGCCTGATGCAGCGCACCGGCTTCCCGCAGCTGAGCGCGGTCAAGAACAACAGGGTCATGGCCGTCTATCACCAGTTCTACCAGAGCCCCTATCACTTCGTCGCCGTGCAGGCCTTGGCGAAGTGGTTGCATCCCGACAAGTTCGCCGACCTCGATCCGCATGCCACGTTCAAGGAACTGCACGAGCGGTTCCTACCGATCGACGTCTCCGGCGTGTTCTGGACCTCGCTGAAATAGGCGGAAGCCGGCGGCCGCCTGCCGGCCGGCCGCCGCATTGCACGAAAGGGCCGTATCCATGGCAGATGTCGCGTTGCGGGCGGGGGAACGCTACCGCCTGCGCATCTTCCGCAAGTCGCTGTTCGTGGCCGGCGCCTTCGCCGCGCTGCTGCTGGCGGTTTGCGTCGACATCGGCGTCGGCCCCGGCTTCTATTCGCCCCTTGACGTGCTCCGGGCGCTGGTCGCGCCCGACAGCGTCGCGCCCAAGCTGGCGATCATCGTCTGGGACGTGCGGCTGCCCGTGGCCGTCATGGCGGTGCTGATCGGCGCCATGCTCGGCGTCGCCGGCGCCCAGATGCAGACCATCCTGCACAATCCGCTCGCCGACCCGTTCACCCTCGGCATCTCGTCGGCCGCCAGCTTCGGCGCGGCGCTGGCGATCGCGGTCGGCGTCGGGCTGTGGCCGGTCGGCGGCACCTTCTTCATCGCCGCCAACGCCTTCCTGTTCGCGCTCGCCACCTCGGCCGTCCTGTTCATGTTCACGCGCATGCGCGGCGTCACCGTCGAGACCTTCGTCCTGGTCGGCATCGCGCTTTTCTTCACCTTCAACGCGCTGCTCGCCTTCATCCAGTACCAGTCCTCGGAAGCGCAGCTGCAGCAGATCATCTTCTGGATGATGGGCAGCCTGGCGCGCGCGACATGGACCAAGATCGGCATCTGCGCGTTCCTGCTCCTGCTCGTGGTGCCGCTGTCCTGGGCGCGCAACTCGATGATGACCGCGCTGGCGATGGGCGACGAGCGCGCCGCCAGCCTCGGCGTGCCGGTGGCGCGGCTGAGGCTGGAAATGCTCGCCTGCATCTCGCTGCTTGCCGCCACCGCGACGGCCTTCGTCGGCACGATCGGCTTCGTCGGCCTTGTCGGGCCGCACATCGCCCGCATGCTGGTCGGCGAGGATCAGCGCTATTTCCTGCCGGTATCGGCCGCGGCCGGCGCCATCATCCTGTCCGTCGCCTCGACGCTGTCCAAGGGCATCACCCCCGGCGTGATCTATCCGATCGGCATCATCACCGCGCTGGTCGGCGTGCCGTTCTTCCTGAGCCTGGTCATGTCGATCCGGCGCGAGACCTGGCATTGAGGGCGCCATGAGCCTTGAAATCCGCGCCCTTTCCTTCGGCTACAGGGACACGCCGCTGTTCTCGTCGCTCGACGCCCGGCCGCTGCGCCGCGGCGAGCTGACGGCGCTGGTGGGGCCGAACGGCGTCGGCAAGTCCTCCCTGTTCCGGCTCATAGCCGGCCTCGCGAAACCCTCCGGCGGCACGATCATGCTGGACGGCAGCGATACCGCCCGCATGCCGTCGCGCATGCGCGCCGAGCGCATTTTCCTGCTCACCCAGCATGTGGCGATGCGCGCCGCGCTCGGCGTGTTCGATGTCGTTCTCCTCGCCCGGCGCGGCTGGCGCGGCGGAAAGGCCTCGGACGAGGATGTCGCGCGGGTGGAGCAGACGCTCGAATCGCTGGGCATCGAGCATCTGTCGGACCGCATGGTCACGGATCTGAGCGGCGGCCAGCAGCAGCTGGTCGCCCTTTGCCAGGCGCTCGTGCGCGACCCCGACGTGTTGCTCCTCGACGAGCCCACCAGCGCCCTCGACCTGCGCCGCCAGCTGGAAGTCATGCACCTGATCAGCGATCAGACGCGGGCGCGCAACATGGTCACCGTCGCCGCGCTGCACGACCTCGGCCTCGCCTGCCGCTTCGCCGACCGGTTCCTGCTCCTGCATGAGGGCCGGATCGCGGCGGACGACCACCCCGAAGCCGTGCTCGCCGACGACCGCACCGGCCGGGCCTATGGCGTCGGCATCAACCTGGAGCGCACCGGCAAGGGCAGGCTCGTCGTCGACCCCTACCTGCATCCATAGCCAGCAGCCGCCGGACTTCGGCACAAGCCCGCCATGACCCGTCGACCTGCCGACGGGCGACCGCAGCGAGCGGCGATCCTTCCGCGCTCGCCGCCTTCCAGAAAGGGAGCATCCTCGCCGTGCCGACCGCCCAAACCGATACCGCCACGCTTCCGGGCCGAATGCCGCCGGCCGACCTGCTGCGGCGCTTCGCGGCCTATTACCGGCCGCATCGCCGGCTGTTCCTGCTGGATTTCTCCAGCGCGATCACCGCCGGCCTGCTGGAGCTGGTCTTTCCGGTGGCGGTGACGCTGTTCATCGACAGGCTTCTGCCGACCGGCAACCTCCTGCTGATCGCGCTCGCCGTGCTCGGCCTGCTCATGGTCTATTTCCTCAATGCCGGCCTGCATCTAGTGGTCATCTACTGGGGCCACATGCTCGGCATCCGCATCGAGACCGAGATGCGGCGCAGGGCCTTCGACCACCTGCAAAAGCTCTCCTTCGGCTTCTTCGACAACGTCAAGACCGGCCATCTGGTGGCGCGCCTCACCAAGGACCTGGAGGAGATCGGCGAGGTCGCCCATCACGGGCCCGAGGACCTGTTCCTCGCCGTGATGACGCTGTTCGGCGCCTTCGCGCTGATGCTGTGGGTGCATGTGCCGCTGGCGCTCATCACCGCCGTGGTGCTGCCGCTGTCGCTCTTCGTCATCGTCCGCTACGGCGGCCGCATGACGTCCACGTGGCGCTCGATCTACGGCCGCGTGGCCGAGTTCAACGCCCGCATCGAGGAGAATGTCGGCGGCATCCGCGTGGTGCAGGCCTTCACCAACGAGGACCATGAGCGGCGGCTGTTCGCCCGCAGCAACGACGCCTATCTGGAGACCAAGCTGCAGGCCTACCGGCTGATGGCCGCGGCGCAATCGCTGTCCTATGTGTCGATGCGCTTCGTGCAGGTCGTCGTCATGCTGGCCGGCGCATGGTTCGTGGTGCGCGGCGAGCTTTCGGCCGGCGGCTTCGTCGGCTTCCTGCTGCTGGTTTCCGCCTTCATGCGGCCGCTCGACATCATCGGCGCGGTCATCGAGAGCTACCCGAAGGGCATCGCCGGCTTCCAGCGCTATACGCAGTTCCTCGACACGCGGCCGGACATTGCGGACGCGCCGGATGCGAAGACGGTGGAGCGGCTGGACGGCGACATCGAATATCGCTGCGTGGCGTTCGGCTACCGCGGCGGCAAGCCCGTCATCGCGGGACTCGACCTGTCGATCGAAAGGGGCGAGACGGTGGCCTTCGTCGGATCGTCCGGCGCCGGCAAGACGACGATCTGCTCGCTATTGCCGCGCTTCTACGAGGTCGAGGCGGGCGCGATCCTCATCGACGGCATCGACATACGCGACATGACGCTGAAGTCGCTGCGCTCCAACATCGGCATCGTCAGCCAGGACGTGTTCCTGTTCGCCGGGACGATCCGCGAGAACATCGCCTATGGGCGGCTCGACGCCTCGGAGGCGGAGATCGTCGAGGCGGCGCGTCGGGCGCGGCTGGCGGAGCTCATCGCCGGCCTGCCCGAAGGGCTGGACACGGTGATCGGCGAGCGCGGGGTGAAGCTTTCGGGCGGGCAGAAGCAGCGCCTCGCCATCGCCCGCATCTTCCTCAGGAACCCGCCGATCCTCATCCTCGACGAGGCGACGTCGGCCCTCGACACGGAGACGGAGCGCGCCATCCAGCAGTCGCTCGCCGAACTGGCCGAGGGGCGAACCACGCTGGTCATCGCGCACCGTCTCGCCACGATCGCCAACGCCGACCGCATTCTCGTCATCGAAGACGGCAGGATCGTCGAGCAGGGAGACCATCACGACCTGCTCAGCCGCAGTGCCGGCCACTACAGGCGTCTCCAGGCCGTACAGAGCGCCGGCATCGCCCCCGGGCTTCGATGACCGGACACAGCCGCCCGATCGCGAAAGGCCGCCGGGCGGCTGTCGGATGTCGGGGCGATGCGACGGCATCCCACCTCCCCATGGCGCCCAACGACAAGAACCCGCTATTGTGACGCCATATGAGGAGAACACTGGGAGTTGCATTTGTCCGGATACAGGCATTTGCGCTGGAACCTTCGCCACCTCGCCTATGTGGCAGAGGCGGGAAAGGTGGGAAGCATCGCCGCCGCCGCTGAGCGCCTGCAGGTGTCGCAGGCCGCGGTCAGCGGCGCGATCAACAATATCGAGGAGATGTTCGGGGTGCGCGTCTTCCATCGCCAGCCCGGGCGCGGACTGAGCCTGACGCAGGCCGGCACGTCCTTCCTCGTCCAGGTCGAATCGCTCCTGCAGCAGGCCAAGCGGCTGGAAGAATCCGCCACCCTGCTCTCCACCCGCCTCTCCGGCACCATCCGGCTCGGCTGCTTCCCGACCGCCGTGCCGCACATCGTGCCGTCGATCATGGGCGCCATGAAGAACAGGTATCCGGCGATCTCGCTGGACCTCAGGGAAGCGACCATCGCCGAGTTCGTCGAAATGCTGAACCGCGGCTCGATCGACGTCGCCCTCACCTACGACTTGTCCCTGGACGACAGCATCCGCTTCGAACGCCTCTTCTCCGTCTATCAGCATGTGGCGGTTTCGGACTACGACCCGCTGGCGCGGCGCGACGTCGTCAGCCTGGCGGAGCTGGCGCAGAAGCCGATGATCCTTCTCGACCTGCCCGTCTGCCGCGAGCGCATCCTGGACGCCTATCGCAACCTCGGCCTGACGCCGAAGATCCATTTCCAGACGGCGTCCACCACGGTGGTGGAGCGCCTCGTCGCCTCTGGCCAGGGCTATGCCATGCTGGGTTTCCGGCCCCAGCCGAATACCCTCGATGCAACGGGACGGATCAAGTTCCTGCGCCTGTCGGAACAGCTGCCGCAGATCGACTTCGGGCTGGCGATCGCCAGGAATGCCCGGCTCAGCCGGACGATGGAGGCATTTCTGGAACTGGTGCGCGCCCAGTCGCCGGGATGGGGCTTTTCCTGAGCGTCAGCGGGCGCGCGAGATATTGGCGCCGACATGGTCGAGATGCCGCCGCATCGCCTTTGCGGCATCGCCCGGAGTGCCGTTCCCGGCACTTTCGAGAATGGCATCATGGTCGGCCAGATACTGCTCGATGTGGAGCGCGGAGGGGAAGCTCTCGAGTGAAAGGCTGAAGAGTTTCTCCCGCGTCATCTCCACCAGCATGCGCAGATAGTCGTTGCCGTTCCGCTCGATGAAGCGGTCGTGGAAGCGCCGGTTCAGCGTCTCGAACGTCTCGACGTCCTTCTCGGCCAGCGCCTTCTTCATTCCGTCCTGAAGCGAGGTGAGGACGGCGAGGTCTTCCTCCCGGTGCGCGCCCGCGGCCCATTTCTCCACCGCGAAGGTCTCGAGCAGGCTCAGCATCTCGAGATGGTTGGCGATCGATTCCGCACTCGCCTTCGCGACGATGACGCCGACATTGACGGTGCGCTTGACCAGCCCGTCGCGCTCCAGCTTGTAGAACGCCTCGCGGATCGGGGTTCGGCTGACCTTGAAGCGCGCCGCCAGTTCGACCTCCACCAGCTTCTCGCCGCCGCCGATGCGTCCTTCGAGTATGTCCGCACGCAGCGCTTCGTAGACCCGCTCGTGCTGGGCCGTCGATTTCTTCGGTCGCCGCGTCGTTTGGTCAGCCATCACCCGCTCCTCGTTCATGAAGCGAGATAACCAGCCTTGCGCAACAGCGCAAGACATGGCAGGAACATGATTGCATGCAATCTTACATGCAATCATGGATGCAAAAAACACGAGCGTTTCGGATGCGAGCAAGCAAATGACCCATCTCATCGAAATTTCGACGAACCAGTCGCAGCACCGCGTCACCGCGGTTCTGCGCACGGACCTGCCGCAGAACGTGATCGACACGTTCTTCGCCGCCACCAGGGAGCCGCTGCGCATGGCGGTCGACCACACCATGTCCACCGGCGATTACTTCCTGTCGCGCGGCCGGCCGCCGCGCCATCCCGTGCAGGCGGGCTCGCAGGCCACGCCCTTCGGCGGGGTTCCGGTTCTGCTGAGCCGCCTCAAGGCCGGCGACGTGCTCTATTCGGGCGGAAACGACATGTCCTTCGCCTATGGCCCCCATATCACCGAGCCGCTGGTCGCCAGGGGACCGGTGCTGGCGCGCGTCCCGGCGGCAGAGCTCGACGCATATTGGGGCTTCGGACGCGACGTCTGGGAGGCTTCCTACCGTAAGCACGAGCTTTCGATCATCACCGTCATTCGCAAGGGAGCCTGAGATGGGCAAGCATTGGACTGAGGTAAAGGACGCGCTGGAGCGCGAAATCGACAGCATCTGGTGGGACGAGCCGGAGGAGGTGCGCATGGCGCGCAACCTCGAATTTCCGAGCGGCGCCGGCACGGCCGGCCAGGCATTCGGAAACCTGTTCTTCCTTGTCTGCGACACCCAGGCGCTCGGCTGGTGGACGGCGGAGCCGGCCATGAAGTCGGCCCTGGCCGATCCGACCTTCGACCTGGAGCAGTGCAAGCGCATGTGGAAATACATGAATGTCCACATGGCCAAGCTCATGGGCGACATCGATCCGCCCACCTGCCCGGCACCGTGGCTGAACATGCCCAAGCTCGTCGCCTACTGCAACGACATGGTCGAGGCGTTCGACACGCTGCAGACCAAGGAGGAGATGGCCGACCTGGTCTGGAGCTGGTGCAACTATGTGAACCGCCTGAACAAGTGGTTCTTCCTCATATTCCCATGGCACCTCGGCGACCAGTTTCCCGCCAGGGGACCGAAGACGCCGCGCTGAACCATGTCCTTCGCAAGCGGGGCACCGCTCTCGGACAAGGACATGCGCAACGCAACCTGAAGCCGCCGACCCGATGCCGGGGATCATGGCCCGCTTCAGATCGGACTGCGTCCGGGAAAGCCCCGTCGCCCATGCAAATGCATGTGGCGGCGGGGCTTTCCGTTGTCGGCGGGACTTCCATGGTTTTTCCGATGAAGTTCCACGGCAAACGCGCTTAGTTGAACCGGCCCGTTGTGTCGCAACCGGATTGGAATAGGCTCCCTCCATCCGGCAGGGGAACGCCGCGCTTATAAAATAGCGGATAGAAATCATCCGCATTCTGAGGAGAACAACATGACTGCTCCACCCGTCTCGTCCACGAACAACAAGCGAAAGATCGTGCTGGAATTCGAGCGCGGTGGAAGGCTCATCGCCGACCTGCTCGATACGGATGCGCCGGACACGGCCGAGGCATTCTGGAAGAAGCTGCCCATGCGCGAGCTGTGCGAGCACGCGAAGTTCTCCGGCTTCGTGATCTCGATCCTGCCCGACCTCGACGTTCACAAGGCGGAGAACTCGCGCGCCATCGGCGTGTTGCCGGGCCAGATCCTGTTCAACCCGCACCTCAACAACGCGACCTGGCACAAGCGCGAGATCGGCATCGTCTACGGCGTCGCCGCGATGCGCGACTCGTTCGGCTACGCGCCGTTCAACCTGGTCGCCAACATCGTCGACGACCTCGACCTGCTGCGCGAAATCGGAGTCCGCATCCATCACGAGGGCCGCGAATACCTCGAGGTCAAGCGGTACGAGCCGGAGCAGTAAGCATCGTCGCAAACATGGCCGGCCGGTGGCGCCGGACGATGCGTGGCGGGGGATGCTCCGTCACGCAGCGACGAAAGTCCGCCTTTCGACCGATCCGGGACATGCGAGATGAGAGTTGCGATAGCGCTTTTATTGCCGGTGATTACGCTGCTGGGCATCTTCCTGATCCTGCCCATCGGCTCGATCATCCTGGTGAGCCTGACCGAAACACCGGGTCAGCTCAGCGGCGTTGAGGCTTATCTGCGGCTGGTCACCGACGCCTACTACCTGCGCATCTTCGCCCAGACCTTCGTCTTCTCGCTGGGGCTGACGGCGATCACGCTCGTCCTGGCCTATCCGCTTGCGACATTCATCTCGCGCACCGCCGCGCGCGAGCGCAACTTTCTTCTCTTCATGATCATCACGCCGCTTCTGGTGAGCATGGTGGTGCGCTCCTATGGCTGGCAGATCGTCCTCGGCAACCAGGGCATGATCAACACCGCATTGCGGGCTGTCGGACTCGATGGCCTGCAGCTGATGAGCAACTGGACGGGGGTGGTGATCGCTTCCGTTCACGTGCTCCTGCCCTTCGCCGTCATCTCCATCGCCGGCGTCCTGTCGAGCCTCGACCGTTCGGTCGAGGAATCCGCCGCCGTGCTGGGCGCTTCGCCGGCCAGGGTGTTCTTCAAGGTCACGCTGCCGATGGCCATCAACGGCCTCGTCACCGCCGCCACCTTCGTCTTCCTGCTGGCGATGGGCAGCTTCGTCACCATCATGATGCTCGGCGGCAGGGGGACGATGGTCGTCCCGCTGCTGATCTATCAGCAGGTTTCCGTGACCTACAACCAGCCTTTCGCCGCGGCGATGGCGACGATCCTGATGGTGATCACGCTCGGCCTGCTGTTCGCGCAATTCAAGCTTCTGCGCCGGAGGGGTTGATGTACGACAGGCCGAACCCCTTCCTGCGCCTCTATGTCTGGCTGCTGATCGCCTTCCTGGCACTGCCTCTGGTGGTGGTCATCGGCTCGTCCTTCAACGAGGCGTCAAGCATCTCCTTCCCGCCCAGGGGCTTCACCTTCCACTGGTACTCCGAGGCGTGGAACAATGCGGACATGGTGCGCAGCGGCCTCAACAGCCTCCGGCTCGCACTCTTCTCCACGGCGATTTCGATTGCGGTGGGGGTTCCCGCGGCGCTGGCCCTGGTGCGCCACGTGCACCGGCATCGCGACGTGCTTCAGGCCTTTCTGCTGTCGCCGATGACCGTGCCGGCCATCGTTCTCGGCATCGCCTTTCTGGTCTTCTTCGGCAGGTCGGGAATGGGCCTGTCCTTCACCACGCTGCTCATCAGCCACGTGGTCATCACCATTCCCTACGTCATCCGCTCGGTCGCCGGCGTGTATCTGGGCGTCGCCGTTTCGGTCGAGGAGGCCGCCAAGGTTCTCGGCGCGAACCCGCTGCAGGTCTTCCTGCGGGTCACCTTGCCGCTGATCATGCCGGGCGTCGTCGCCGGGGGCCTGTTTTCCTTCATCATGTCCTTCGACAACGTGCCGGTATCCATCTTCCTGACGCGGCACGAGACGATCACGCTGCCGGTCTACGTGATGAGCTATCTGCAGCACAATTTCGACCCGACCATCGCCGCCGTCTCGGCGATCCAGGTCGTCTTCACGACGGTTCTCATCGTCCTCATCGAAAAATTCTACGGCATACGCCGCCTGACGGAGACGATCTGATGGCAGAGGCAGGGACGAACCCACGCGCGCTGCGGGTTGCCGCGATCCAGATGGCTTCAGCCGCCGGCGACAAGGAGGCCAACCTGGAGAAGGCGGCGCGCCTCATCGAGGCGGCGGATGCCGATCTGGCAGTATTGCCGGAACTCTTTGCCACCGAGTTCTTCGCCACCGCCAGGGATACGCGCTTCTTCGACTACGCCGAGCCGGCGAACGGGGAGATCGTGACCCGCATGGCCGAGGTCGCCCGGCGCACCGGCACGATGCTGGTCGTTCCCTTCTTCGAATATGCGGCCTCCGGCGAATACTACAATTCCGCCGCGCTCATCGACCGGACGGGCAAGACGCTGGGCGTCTACCGCAAGACCCACATACCGTTCACGCGCACGTTCGAAAAATACTACTTCGCGCCCGGCGGCGCGCTGCCGGTTTTCGACACGCCGCTCGGCCGGATCGGCATCCTCATCTGCTACGACCGCTGGTTCCCGGAAGCGTGGGCAAAGCTGCGCGAGGCGGGCGCCGAGATCGTATGCGTGCCGATTGCGAGCTGGCGCTTCGAGGGCGGATCGGAAGCGCCCTTCTGGGAAGCGCTCCATACGATGAGAGCGCGGGAGAACCTGCTCTTCGTCGCGGCGGCCAACCGCACCGGCCGCGACGGCGACTTCGCCTATATCGGCAACAGCCTGCTGGCGGACCCGGCGGGGAAGCTTCTCGAACGATGCGACGAGACTTTCGAGGGAAGCGTGGTTGCGGACATCGACCTCGACGACGTGCGCCGCATACGCGGTGCATGGCCGTTGCTGCGAGATCGGAGGCCGGACCTGTACTGAGGAGGACAGGCACGGCTTCCTGAAACGAAATCAATAAGTTGACAAAAAGGGGAACTGACATGCTGATCAACAAGAGAGAATTTCTCAAGCTCGGCGCCGGCGCCGGCGCGATGACCGTGATGGGTGCGGGGAGCCTTTGGGCTGCCGGGCCCCGGCTGACGGTGAACACCTATGGCGGCGTCTACGAAGCCGCCGTCACCGAGAACTTCATCAATACATACAAGACGCTGACCGGCGGCGATGCGCAGGCCGTCGTCGACGTTCCTTCGGCGGCGCTGTCGAAGATCGCCGCCACGATGCCGAAATCCGACTACGACCTCTATGTCGGGCTGGCCAATGACACGCTGCGCGCCATCGAGCTCGACCTGGTGGAGGAACTGTCGCCGGCAGATCTTCCCGCGCTGCCCGACCTCATGCCCGAGGCCGTCTCGCAGTGGGACAACAAGGCGGTGAGCTTCTCGCTGTCGGTGTGCGGCTTCCTCTATGACAAGCGCAAGATTCCCAACCCGCCAAAGACCTGGGAGGAGTTCGCCACCCGCACCGCCGCGGGCGAGTTCGGCAGGACCGTGTCGATGCCGTCGGCGTCCAATCCCGGCGTGATCGAGACGGCGATCTATCCGATCGCCGATGCCTTCGGCGGCTCGATCGCCAATCCGGCGGTCGGCTTCGAGAAGATCGCCGCGATGCTGCCCTACATCGCCAACTTCTTCACCGACCTGTCGATGGTGGTGAACCTGATGTCGAACGGCGAGATTTCGATCGCACCCTATTCGTCGTCCCGCGCCTGGGTGTTCCAGGACAAGAACGAGTGGGCCGGTTTCCAGATCCCCAGGAAGGGCGCCATCGCGCAGTCCTCGCAGGTGATGAAGGTGAAGAACTCGCCCGCCGAGAGCTGGAAGCTGATGAACGCCTTCATCGACAGGGAGCCGGCCGGCGGCTTCGCGAAGAAGATGAACAGCATGGTGCCCAACACCAAGGTCCAGTACCCCGAATCCCTGGTCTCGCGCGTCCCGGCGCAGGAGGACATCCTCTACCCGCCGATCCGCGAGATCGTCAAAAACAGCTCCGCGCTCATCGAGCAGTGGAACAGGGAAATCGGCGGCTGATCGATGATGGCTTCCGAGGACAGCGGGGCGCCCCCGTTTCAGGTCGAGCTTCGGAACGCGACGAAACTCTACGGGGACTTCGTCGCGATCCGGGATGTGAACCTCGGCATCGCCAAGGGGGAATTCTTCTCCATCCTCGGGCCAAGCGGGGGCGGCAAGACGACGGTGCTGCGCGCCATTGCCGGCCTTCTCAACCTGACCTCCGGCGATCTGCTGATCGCCGGGGCTCCGGTGAACGACGTGCCCGTCTACAAGCGCGGCATGGGCATCATGTTTCAGAACTATGCCCTGTTCCCGCATATGACCGTGTTCGAGAACATCGCCTTCGGCCTGCGAATGCGCAAGGTCGGCAAGGCGGAGCTGCAGGCCCGCGTCAAGCAGGCGATGGCGCGCGTCCATCTCGACAAGTTCGGCGACCGGATGCCGTCCCAGCTGTCGGGAGGTCAGCAGCAACGCGTCGCCCTGGCGCGCGCCATCATCGTCAACCCGACCGTCATCCTCCTGGACGAACCGCTGGGCGCCCTGGACCGTAACCTTCGCATCGCGATGCAGGCGGAACTGAAGTCGCTGCAGCGCGAACTGGCGATCACCACAATCTGCGTCACCCACGATCAGGAAGAGGCGCTCTCGCTGTCCGACCGGATCGCCATTCTCGACAATGGCAGCGTCCGGCAGGTCGGAACCCCGATCGATATCTATGAGAGTCCCCGGAGCCGCTTCGTCGCCAGCTTCGTCGGCGGCACGAACCTCATCGAGGGCATCGTCGAGGAATGCTCCTCCGGCGCATCGTCATTGCGCCTTGCGGGCGGGACGCTGCTGCGGGTCGCCGGCGGCCGCCGCGCGGCCGGCGAGAAGGCCGCGTTCTCCCTGCGCCGCGAGGCCATCCGCATATCGAAGCAGCGCTCCGCCTCGCCGGACGACGTCACGCTTGCCGGAACCGTGACCAACATCGCCTATGGCGGCTCCGAGAGCATTTTTCACGTCCGCGTCGATGACGGCCTGACGCTGGTCGTCGCGGCCGGCGGCAAGCCGGCCTTCGCAACGGGCGATACGGTTCATCTCTCCTGGCAATCGGGTGCCGGACGATACCTGCAGGACTGATGGAGAATTTCCCCAATATTTCCAATAGAATACGAGGCTATTCATGTATGAGAACGTAAAACTCTTCATCGCCGGCCAGTGGAGAGACGGATCGGACGGTGCGTCGCTTTCGGTGGTCAACCCGGCGGACGAAGAGGTCATCGGTCAGGTCGCCGTCGCCACCATCGCGGATCTTGACGAGGCGGCGGAGGCCGCGTGGCGCGGCTTCAAGGCCTGGAGCAAGGTGTCGGCCTTCGATCGCAGCAAGATCCTGCGCAAGGCCGCCGACCTGCTGCGCCAGCGCGCCGATGAGATCGGCCGCCTGATGACGCTGGAGCACGGCAAGACGCTGTTCGAGTCCCGCTTCGAGACCGTGCTCGGCGCCGACATCGTCGACTGGTATGCCGAAGAGGGCCGGCGCTCCTACGGACGCGTCATCCCGGCGCGCGCCACCGGCGTCCGGCAGTTCGTGGTCAAGGAGCCCGTCGGCCCCGTTGCCGCGTTCACGCCGTGGAACTTCCCGATCAACCAGGCGGTCCGCAAGATCGCCGGCGCGCTCGCCGCCGGATGCTCCATCGTGCTCAAGGGGCCCGAAGAGACTCCCCGGTCCTGCGCCGAGCTGGTCCGCGCCTTCGTGGATGCCGGCGTGCCCGGCGATGCGATCAACCTCGTCTACGGCGTGCCGGCCGAGATCTCGTCGCACCTGATACCTCACCCGCTCATCCGCAAGATCACCTTCACCGGGTCGACGTCCGTCGGCAAGCAGCTGGCCGCGCTGGCCGGCGCGCATATGAAGCGCATCACGATGGAGCTCGGCGGTCACGCCCCGGTGGTGGTCATGAACGACGCCGACATTCCGAACGCCGTCACGGCGCTGCGCAGCTCCAAGTACCGCAACAACGGACAGGTCTGCGTCTCGCCCACCCGCTTCCTGATCCAGGACGGCGTCTACGACACCTTCGTTTCCACCTTCGTCGAGCAGACCAGGCAGATCAAGGTCGGCAACGGACTGGCGGATGGCGTCGACGTCGGCGCGCTCGCCAACGAGCGTCGCCTGTCCGCCATGGAAGTGCTGATCGCCGACGCCACCGCCCACGGCGGCAAGGTCGCCACCGGCGGCCGCCGTATCGGCAATTCGGGTTACTTCTTCGAGCCCACGGTCCTCACCGATGTCCCCACCGGCGCGCGGATCATGAACGAGGAGCCCTTCGGTCCCGTCATCATCGCCAACCGCTTCAGCGGGATCGATGAAGCGATCACGGAAGCGAACCGCCTGCCCTACGGTCTTGCGGCCTATGCCTATACGAGCTCGGCGAAGTCCATCGACATGCTTTCCGATGCGTTCGAGTCCGGCATGGTTTCGGTCAACCAGCAGGGGCTCGCCCTTCCGGAGACGCCGTTCGGCGGCGTGAAGGATTCCGGTTACGGCTCCGAAGGCGGCTCGGAGGCGCTCGAACCGTTCCTGAGCACCAAGTTCGTCTCCCAGATCGGCGTGTGACCGGTACATCGACGGTGCTGTGCCGCTCCGGCGCGGCGCCGTCACTATCCCGAGAGAACCAGAATGACATTCTCCCTCGTCGCCCGCGATCCCGAGACCGGCATGTTCGGCATCGGCATTGCAACCTCCAGCATCGCCGTCGGCAACCGCTGCCCCTGGGTGCGTGCCGGCGTTGGCGCCGTCACCACCCAGAGCCGCACCGATATCCGCCTCGGGCCGCGCGGGCTCGACCTGCTGGAAGCCGGCCTGTCCGCCGCGGAAACGGTCGACAGGCTGGTGGCGGAAAGCGAGTTTCCCCAACAGCGTCAGATCGCGGCGGTCGACCGCCATGGCAATGTCGCTTTCTACTCCGGCCCGAAGATCACCACCGTCAACGCCGGCTTCGCCGGCAGTCACTGCGTGTCCACCGGCAACGGCCTCGACAACACCGGGGTGCCGCGCAAGATGGTCGCCTATTTCGAGGCGGCGGGCGACGTGCCGTTCATCGAAAGACTTCTCGGCGCAATCGATGCCGGTATCGCGGCAGGCGGCGAATACGGGCCCGTCAAGGCGGCGGCGCTGCTGGTGGCCGACGAGCAAAGCTGGCCCCTCGTCGATCTGCGCGTCGACTATGAGGAGGAGCCGGAGAAGAAGCTCAGGGCCCTGTGGGAGCTCTACGCGCCGCAGACGGCGCATTTCGTGACGCAGGTTCTGCGCCCGGACGAAATCCCGGCTTCCAGGTTCTGAGCGATGCGCCGGCCGGGCGAGCCCGTCACCAGACCACGATCAGAACGACCAGCCGCCCGACCCCAGCGCGGGAGCGGCGCGGCCGTGATCGAGCGTGCTGCGCGAGAACAGGATCGGCGTGCGCAGGCCGGCGATGTTCTCCGGCGCGATCCTCAGGCCGCGTGCGGCGATCTGCGGCTCCGACAGGGCTTCCGCGACATCGTTGATCGGCCCCGCCGGCACGCCGGCCGCCTCGAGGGCGGCGATCAGGTCGCCGCGGCTGCGCTGCACGGTGGCGGCGGAGATCTGCTGGCAAAGGCGTTCGCGGTTGCGCACGCGCAGCCGGTTGGTGGCATAGCCGGCATCCGCTGCCAGGAAGGCCAGCCCCAGCGCGCCGCACAGCGATGCGAACTGCCGGTCGTTGCCGCAGGCGATGATGAGATGCCCGTCGCTGGCCGGAAACACCTGATAGGGCACGATATTGGGATGCGCGTTGCCGAGCCTGTGCGGCGTCGCACCGCCGAGGAGGAAGTTGGTCGCCTGGTTGGCAAGCACCGCCACGCCGCAGTCGAGCAGCGACAGGTCGACGTGCTGGCCGCGGCCGGACCGTTCCCGCTCCGCCAGTGCCGCCTGCACGGCGATCACCCCGTAGAGGCCGGTGAAGATGTCGATCCAGGCGACGCCCACCTTCTGCGGCTCGCCGCCGGGCTCGCCTGTCAGGTCCATGATCCCGCACATGCCCTGGACCAGGAAATCGTAGCCGGGCTGGGCGGCGCGCGGCCCGGTCTGCCCGAAGCCGGTGATCGAGGCATAGACCAGCCGAGGATTGAGCGCGGCGAGACTTTCATAGTCGAGACCGAACCTGCGCAGCCCGCCGACCTTGAAGTTCTCGATGACGACATCCGCCTGCGCGATCAGTTCCTTCAGCCGCGCCAACTCATCGGCATTGCCGAAATCGCAGGTGACCGAAGACTTGCCGCGGTTCGCGGCGTGGAAATAGGCGGCCACCTCCTCCGTCGTTCCGTCGGGGCGCAGCCTTTCGATGAAGGGCGGCCCCCATCTACGCGTGTCATCGCCCTCCGGCGCCTCGACCTTGACCACGCTGGCCCCGAGATCGGCCAGGGTCTGGCCGATCCAGGGGCCCGCCAGGATGCGCGCCAGCTCGACGACGCGCAGGCCTTCGTGCGGTGCTGATGCCGGCATCAGAAGAACGCCTGTATTCCGGTCTGGGCGCGGCCGAGGATCAACGCATGCACATCATGCGCGCCCTCATAGGTGTTGACCGTCTCGAGGTTCTGCGCGTGGCGCATGACATGGTAGCCGATCTGGATGCCGTTGCCGCCATGCATGTCGCGCGCGGCCCGCGCGATGTCGAGCGCCTTGCCGCAATTGTTGCGCTTGACGATGGAGATCATCTCCGGCGCCATCCGCCCTTCGTCCATCAGCCGCCCGACCCGCAGGCTCGCCTGCAGGCCCAGCGCGATCTCCGTCTGCATGTCGGCGAGCTTCTTCTGGTAGAGCTGCGTGGCGGCCAGCGGCCGGCCGAACTGCCGGCGGTCGAGCCCGTACTGGCGGGCGCGCAGCCAGCAGTCCTCGGCCGCGCCCATGACGCCCCAGGAAATGCCGTAGCGGGCACGGTTGAGGCAGCCGAACGGCCCCTTCAGCCCCTCCGCGCCCGGCAGAAGCGCATCCTCGCCGACCTCGACATTGTCGAGAACGATCTCGCCGGTGATCGAGGCCCTGAGCGAAAGCTTGCCGCCGATCTTCGGCGCCGACAGGCCCTTCATGCCCTTGTCCAGCACGAAGCCGCGGATGGCGTCCTTGCCGTCCTCGCCGCGCAGCTTGGCCCAGACCACGAAGACGTCGGCGATCGGCGCGTTGGAGATCCACATCTTGGAGCCGTTGAGGCGATAGCCGCCGCCGGTCTTCTCGGCGCGGGTCTTCATCCCGCCGGGATCGGAGCCGGCATCCGGCTCGGTCAGGCCGAAGCAGCCGATCCATGCGCCCGAAGCAAGCTTCGGCAGGTATTTCCTCCGCTGCTCATCAGTGCCGTAGGCATGGATCGGATACATGACCAGCGAGGACTGGACGCTCATCATCGAGCGGTAGCCGGAATCGATCCGCTCCACTTCCCGCGCCACGAGGCCATAGGCGACGTAGCCGGCGCCGAGGCCGCCATATTCCTCGGGGATGGTGACGCCGAGCAGGCCGGCCTCGCCCATCTCGGCGAAGATCGCCGGATCGGTGGTCTCGTCCATATAGGCCTGCTCGATGCGCGGCGCGAGCCTGTCCGCCGCAAAGGCAGCGGCCGCATCGCGCATCATCCGCTCCTCCTCCGAAAGCTGGCCTTCCAGGAGGAAGGGATCCTCCCAGGCGAATGCGGCAACGGAATGCGACATGGAATTCCTCCTTCGGACCGCTGCAGGCACGGTGCGCCATCCATAAGCAGCGAGCATGCCTTAAAGCTTACGCCGGCCGGGCAGAAATTATATTGTCGAATGAATTGATGCATTGGATGCATGAACATGAGGTCACGCCGCTTCATACCGTCCGTCAGCCAGCTGCTCGCCTTCGAGGCGGTGTTCCGGACCAGTTCGGCGACGGGCGCCGGAAAGGAACTCAACCTGACCCAGAGCACGGTGAGCCGGCTGGTGCAGAACCTCGAAGCGCAGCTCGGACAGGCGCTGTTCATACGCGACCGCAAGCGGATGTTGCCGACCGACGCGGCTGCGTCCTATTTCGAGGACATCTCCTCCGCGCTCGACATGATCCAGCGCGCCGGAATGACGCTCGTCGCCAACCCGAACGGCGGCGCTTTGTCCTTGGCTGTCCTGCCGACCTTCGGCACGCGATGGCTGGCGCCGCGGCTGGGGCAGTTCCTGCAAGCCAATCCCGGCGTCACCGTCAACCTCTCGACGCGCGTGCAGCGCTTCAGCTTCGAGACCGAGAAGGTCGACGCGGTGATCTTCTTCGGCAAGCCGGACTGGGCGGATGCCACCCATCAGAAGCTTTTCGACGAATCGCTGACGGCCTGCGCCTCACCCGATTTCCTGCGGGCAAATCCGGTCGACCACCCTGCGGACATGGCCCATCTGCCGCTGCTGCAGCTTGAAACGCGCCTCAACGCCTGGGCGGTATGGTTTCAGGCACAGGGTGCCGTCCGGCAGGCCGGAGCAGGCATGCTGATGGACCAGTTCTCCATGATGATACAGGCGGCCATCTCCGGGCTCGGCATCGCGCTTCTGCCCGATTATCTGGCGCGGGTGGAAATCGCCGAAAGGCGTCTGCTTCCGGTGCTGACGCCCGGCATATCGGGAACCGGCAGCTATTGGCTTGCCTGGCCGCGATCCAAGGAACGCCATGCGCCGCTGAGGGCATTCCGCGCCTGGCTTGCGTCGATCGAACCGCAACCCCACGGCACCGACCAGCAGCATGAGAGAGTGTCCACGCCGGCGCTTCGGTAGGTCGGAAACGCCGATTTCCCTCCCTTGAGGGCTATTGGAGTCCTCGATCGAATGGCTTTCGATCCCGTTACGTGGAACTCGGTGTCGGCATCACAATGTCCACCTCCGATCCGAACCCGCGAAAGCGAGGCATTGGAGACGGTCACCGGCGAGCCCGCGCTCTCGGTCGGTGCCGCCGTGCTGCGGCTGGCAGCGGCTTGGCTGATCACCTCACTCGGTGGTGCAGCACGGTTGCGTATCCTTCGGATCGATTTCTATCGGCCGGAAGCCGGCGGCCGGAGCAAGCACCACCTCCGCCATTTCGGCGTACAAGATCCATTCGCGCCAGATGGTGACCAATTTAGATGCAGGCATCCCATGCCCGAGCACAACCGGCTTGTTGTCTTTTCGTCCGTCAAGGCATAGTGCGAGCGAGCATCAACTTGCGGCCCCTCAAAATGTCTCCCCATGAAGTCAGCGAGCCATCACGGCAGCGCTCCCACCAAGCCGATGAACCGGCGGTGTCGCCTCCGCGCGATCAGATTCTCATCGGCCCCGATTTCATACACAAGGGCGGGCCCCACGAGCGGCTCGACCGCTTCTTTGCCGATCTGGCAAGCCGCTTCGACAATGCGCCCGCGGTCGTTTCCGAGGGCCACATATGGTCCTATCGCGAGATCGACAACCGGGCCAACCAGTTCGCGCACCTGCTGATCGAACGCGGGGTGAAGCCGGGCGACAGGGTCGGCCTTCTGCTGGATCGCTCCGCCGCAACCTATATCGCCATGCTGGCCGTGATGAAGGCCGGCGCCGCCTTCGTGCCGCTCGCCACCGCATTCCCGGAAGAGCGCATGGCATTGATCCTCGACGATGCCGGCGTGACGATGATCGTCAGCGTTTCCGGCTACGCGGCGCGCGTGGCGCGGTTGCCCGTCCCGCACATCTCCATCGATTCCGCTGCGTCTGAAATTGCCCTGAAGCCTGAAACCGCGCCGGAGCCCGGCGAACCGGCGGACCCCACCTGCTACATACTCTACACCTCCGGTACGACCGGCAGGCCGAAAGGCGTCGTCGTCAGCCATCAGAGCTTCTGCAACTTCGTGCGGGTCGCGGCGGCCTCCTACGGCTACCGTCCGGGCGACCGGGTCTATCAGGGCATGACGATCGCGTTCGACTTCTCGTCCGAAGAGATCTGGGTTCCCTTCGCCGCCGGCGCGACAATCGTGCCGGCGCCCGGCCAGCAGCCGCTCGTCGGCGAGGAACTCGCCGAATTCCTGCGCGCCAATGAGATCACCTGCCTGGCTTGCAGCCCGACGCTGCTGTCGTCCGTCGAGAGCGACGCGCCAAGCCTGCGTGCGATCCTTGTCGGCGGCGAGGCCTGCTCGCAGAAGCTGGTCGTGCGCTGGGCGAGGCCAGACCGGCAAATCCTCAACACCTATGGGCCGACCGAAGCGACGGTCACCGCCACGATGGCCCTGCTGACGCCTGACAAGCCGGTGACGATCGGCGCCCCGCTGCCCACATACTCGATCGCCATTCTCGATCCTGAAAAGCCGGCGGTACTCACGGGCGACGCGCTCGGCGAAATCTGCATCGGCGGCATGGGCGTCGCCGTCGGCTACCTCAACCGGCCGGAGCTGACCGACCAGAAATTCATCCGCGACTTCATCGGCCTGCCGAACAATCCGTCCGGCCGCATCTACCGTACCGGCGATCTTGGCCGCATCAATGGCGACGGCGAGATCGAGTACCACGGCCGTATCGACACGCAGGTGAAAATCCGCGGCTACCGCATCGAGTTGGGTGAGATCGAGGCCATCCTTCTCGACCAGCCGCAGATCGCGCAGGCGGCGGTGACGACCTGGGAGATAGAGCCCGAGCGCACCGAGCTCGTTGGCTACTACGCGCCGAAAAGCGGCGTCGGGGAGATCGACCGCACGGCCCTGGTGCAGGAACTGAAACGCCGCCTGCCCGACTACATGGTGCCAGCCTATCTTGAGCAACTGCCGGCGATACCCATGACGGTGTCGAACAAGGTTGACCTGCGCAAGCTGCCCAAGCCGATGAGCGCGCGCGTTGCGGCCGGCTATGCAATGGTCGATCCGCGCAACGAGGATGAAAAGTTCCTCGTCGACACGTTGGCCGACGTTCTGAAATTCGAGGCGATCTCGATCGAAGACCATTTCTTCGACGATCTCGGCGCCAATTCCCTGCTGATGGCCCGCTTCTGCGCGCGCATCCGCGCCCGAAAGGGCTGGGCGACGACCTCGATGCGGGACATCTATCTGCATCCGACGATCGCATCGCTTGCCGATCGTCTGCGCGCCCCGCAGGCGGCGGCGGTGGCGGCCAGCGAGCCGATCCTCACCCACAAGGCATCGAATTTTGCCTACTGGAGCACCGGCTTCGGGCAGTTGCTGTTCTATCTCGTCTACAGCTACGTCTCGCTCTGGGCGATCAATGACGGGCTCGACTGGGTCTATGGTGCACTCGACGACCCAAGCCGGCTCTACCTGCGCTGCGTCCTGCTCTCCGCCGGCATCTTCTTCGGTCTCAGCGGCTTTGCGGTGGTTGCCAAATGGGTGTTGGTCGGCCGCTGGAAGGCGGAAACATTTCCGATCTGGGGCTGGCGCTACTATCGCTTCTGGGTGGTGAAGACGCTGATCCGCACGGCGCCGGTCGTGCTGTTCCGCGGCTCCCCGCTCTACAGCATCTATCTGCGGCTGCTTGGCGCGCGGCTGGGCGAGCGGACCGTCATCGAATGCCGTTCCGTTCCGGTCTGCACGGATCTGATCACGATCGGCGACAACTCGATCCTTCGCAAGGAATCGATGATCCTCGGCTTCCGTGCACAGGCCGGCTACATCCACACCGGGCCCGTTCATATCGGCGACAACGCCTTCGTCGGCGTCGCCTCGACGCTCGATATCGATACCCGGATGGGAAGCGGCTCTCAACTGGGCCATGCGTCGGCCCTGCTGCGTGGCCAGTCCATCCCGCCGGGCGAGCGATGGCATGGCTCGCCCGCCGTGCAAACCGATTCCGACTATTGCCGCGTGCCGAACGTGCCGCTGTCGAGGCTGCGCCGCATCGTCTACGAGGCGATGCAGCTTGTCATCCTGTTCGCGATCGTCACGCCGTTCCCGCTGCTCTCCCATACCTACTGGGAGAACATCTCGGACGACTACCAGGAGACGATCGGGATCGTGGCGATCGGCACGACCGTGACGGTGTTCGGGTTCATCGCTGGCGTCACGCTCCTGGCGATCCTGCTCCCTCGCCTGTTCAACCTCATGCTCAAGCCCGGGCGCAACTATTCGCTCTACGGCTTCCATTACTGGTTGCAGTCGATGCTGGAGCTGGCGAGCAACATCCGTCTTCTGAACGTGCTGTTCGGCGACAGCTCTGCAATCGTCTATTATCTGCGTGCGATCGGCTGGAAGCTCAACGAGGTGGAACAGACCGGCTCCAACTTCGGCACGAACCAACGCCATGAGAACCCGCAGCTGACCGAGATCGGCTCATCTACGATGGTGTCGGACGGTTTGTTCATGATCAACATGCAGAAATCGGCGAACTCGTTCCGGCTCGAACATACGCGTATCGGGGACCGGAACTTCCTGGGCAACAACATAGTCTACTCGCCGGATTCCCGGACGGGCGACAACGTCCTGCTGGGAACCAAGGCTCATGTGCCGGTGGACGGTCCCGTCCGCGAGAATGTCGGCCTGCTGGGATCGCCGCCCTTCGAGATCCCGCGCATGGTCAACCGCGACCGGGAATTGCTCGGCCTGATCTCGCCCGAGGAGCGCAGACGTCGCCTGCCTCTGAAGAACGCGCACAATGCCGTAACGGCGGTGTTGTTCGTCGCCGCCCAATGGCTGATCCTTTTTGTCACACTGGCAATCTGGGATCGCGCGCTGAACTACTATACCGAATGGGGCACGATGGCATTGTTCGCCGCGGTAATCCTCACCTCGGCCGTTGCGATCCCGTTCTATATTCTGCTGGAGCGGCTGAGCCTCGGCTTCCGGCGACTGAAGCCTCGCATGGCAACCATCTACGATCCGGTGTTTTGGCGCCACGAGCGTCATTGGAAGCTGTCGGACTCCCCCATCATGATGCTTTTTACCGGCACTCCGTTCAAGGCGGTGATCCTGCGCCTCGTCGGCGTCAAGGTCGGCGCGCGTCTTTACGATGGCGGCAGCATCATCACGGAGCGGTCGCTGGTGGAGCTCGGCGATGACGTGACCCTGAACGAAGGTTGCGTGATCCAGGCCCATTCGCTGGAGGAAGGTGCCTTCAAGTCGGACTACATCCGCATAGGCAACGGCTGCACGCTGGCACCGGCCGCGTTCGTCCACTATGCGGTGACCATGGGCGATGGGTCGATCGCGGATGTCGACTGCTTTGTCATGAAGGGCGAGGTTCTTGAGCCGGACACGATGTGGCGTGGCAATCCGGCAAAGCTGCATGGCGTCGTGCAGCCGATCGATCTCGTGCGTGCCCGATGACGTCCCGCCAGTCCGGCAGGGATGCGCGAGTCCGGCTTGAGGCGGTCACGCCGCGCAATCGGTCAGCCATTCTGGCGCTTGAACTCCCGCCACATCAGCGCGGCTTCGTCGCCACAAACGCCGAATCGCTGGCCGAGGCCGCAGAGGATGACGAGGCGATCCCCCGTGCCATCGTTGCAGATGGCCGCGTGGTTGGCTTTCTGATGTACAGCGCGCCCGAGGACGATGACGAGGCGATCGTCTATCGGCTCATGATCGACCGCAGCTGGCAGGGCCGCGGCCTTGGCCGCGCCTCGGTCGCGACGTTGCTGGAAGAGATTGCCGGCCAAAGCCGCATACGTCGTGTTTTGATCTGCTACGAGCCCGAAAACGAGGCTGCGCGTCACCTGTATGCAAGCTTTGGCTTCGTGGAGAAGGGATTGGACGAGGATGGAGAAATGATGGCCGCGCTCGATCTCAAGCTGTAACGAGCCGACCATCGGTCCGGCCGGCGCGATGTCTGCGATCGAAAATGCTGCTAACCGGGCGTTGGCCGCACTTGCGCCGCCCGGCCTGCTCACCGGCTGCCGCAGCATCCGCCCGGGAGACGCACGTTATCTTCTTCCGGCGGAACGAGCCTCCATCGCAACGCGCGAGCCCGGGGCACGCACGGCCAGCGGGACGGGACGCCGCGTCGCGCATGAATTGCTGCGACGGCTGGGATATGTGGATCTGGCGATCTTGCGCGGCCGCGCGGGGGCCCCAATCTGGCCTGCGGGGGCGGTGGGCTCGATTGCCCACGACGACGAGGTCGCCGTAGCGGTCGCCGCTCGCGCCGCGTCGGTAGCGAGCCTCGGCATCGATATCGAGCCTGCCCTGCCGCTTCCGTCCGAACTCGGAAAAATGGTGATTGCACCACGGGACCGCCTCGGTGACCTCGATCCGGGCATCGGCGGCCGTGTTCTGTTTGCCGCCAAGGAGGCGGTCTACAAGGCCTCGTTTCCGCTTGACGGCCGCATGCTGGATTTTGAGGACATCGCCGTCGATTTGGAAACAGGCGAAGCCGTAACCTCCTCCGGCCTCCGTCTGTCAGTGCGCTTCACCATCTTTCCTAAGGTTCTGGCACTCGCTCAGGCGGCTTAAGGGCAATCGGGTACAGAAATGGTGCGGGACCAGACCGCCCTGGTCGACGCCGCGATTTCACGCTCCGTCGGTCCGCCGAGTCGTTTGTAGTGCTTGATGCGGTCAGCCAGGCAAAAAAGCTCGCGGCATATCAGCCCTGTCATCAGCTCCCCTTGCTCGCGCGTCTTTCAATCGCCCGTCGATGTTGCCGGGAAAGGGGTACTTCGGGAGTCGATGCATGCCGGCGTGCGGCGCGGCCACGCATGAACCTGATCGTCACGATGATTGGAATGGCCGCAACAAGGCCGACCAGCAGGGGTATGAGAATGTCGGCCAAGGGGGGTATCCTTCAGGAGTAAAACGGGCAGGCTACACCGTGATTGGTGCACACGGAACAATCGCGCACCCAGGCGCCAGCGCGATCTCACGCTCCGCGAGGCTTTAACCCGCGTGTACACGTGCCGCGTCCCTCCGCTATGGGTATGAGCATGGCACAGAACATCTACGATAATCCCGAATTCTTCGCAGGCTACAGCCGGTTGCGCCGGCAGACTCATGGACTCGACGGCGCGCCGGAATGGCCCGCAATCCGGGCGATGCTGCCCGACTTGGCCGGCAAGCGCGTTGCCGATCTCGGCTGTGGCTTCGGCTGGGCATCGCGCTGGATGCGCCAACAGGGCGCTGCCTCGGTGCTCGGAATAGACCTGTCGCATAACATGATTGACCGCGCCAGAACCGACACAGCCGATCCGGCCATCGCATACCGAATTGCCGATATCGAGATGCTGGACCTACCCGAACTGGCCTTCGAACTGGTCTACAGCGCCCTGACCTTTCACTACATCGCGGACTTCGGTCGCCTCGCGCAAATGATCCACAAAGCGCTGACTCCGGGCGGGAATCTGGTCTTCACCGTCGAACATCCGATCTTCATGGCGGCAGCACGTCCGCACTGGATCGTCGACGAGGACGGCCGCAGGACTTGGCCGGTCAACGGCTATTCTATCGAAGGCGAACGGCGCACGGACTGGTTCGTCAACGGCGTGGTGAAGTATCATCGCACGCTCGGCACGACGCTCAACGCGCTGGTCGGTGCAGGTTTCGAACTGCGTCGAATCGAGGAGTTCGCGCCGACCGACGATCAGATCGAGCAAGCACCGGAACTTGTCGAAGAGCTCGATCGCCCGATGATGATGCTGATCTCGGCGCACAAGCCCGAAGCGTAGCGCGGATCTATCCCTAAGACCATCAAGGCCGGCAACCTGCTCGGAGCCAGGCAGGCAGTCATGCCGACCACGGGCAGTTTCGGCTCGTCCTGGCGGCCGCCCCTACCCGAGCGCCGCTCCGTCGCTCGGCGATGTTGCCGGGATGCAGGTCGTGTCGGGACCCGGCGGATTTCGGCGTGCGCGCACCCTAACGCCGCTGCGATTCATCTCTCGCCATCCGTATACTGAGGGCCTCCTTCGTCGTGAAAACTGGCGAGAGCAGACGGGGGCGGGCTCGTGTGGAAGGCCGCGCCCTTGACCCACAGCTTGAGCGCCTCCCAGTGAATGCCGGCGAAGATCTTCAGCGTCATGAAGGGAAAACGCAGCAGGAAGGCGAGGAGGCGCGCATCGGTCAGGGGTTGTGCGTCGCCGTTGAAGGTTGCCGCCAGAAGCGGCGCATCGCCTTCGGTCTCATGGATACGCAGACGCACCGTGCGGCCGGGTGGCAGGATACGGAAATGATAGCGCGCGCCCATGCCGACAAAGGGCGAGACGTGGAAAATCTTCTTGCGGCTCTGGCGGATGCCGGCCGGCCCCGCCTCACCGGGAAGCACCGGCGCGACATAGCTGTGGCGCTGGCCGAAGGTGTTTCGCACTGCATAGATCAGCGCGATCAGCTGGCCGCGTTCGCCATAGGCGAAATAGACCGAGATCGGATTGAAGACGTAGCCGAATATCCGCGGATAGGCGAGCAGCAGAACGCGCTGCGCGGGCTTTTCAAGCCCGGCTTGCGCGAACAACCGGTCGGCGAACTGGCGCAGCGTCTCATTTTTTTCCGCCACATGATCGCTCTCGCGGAAGGACAATACGCCGGGTTTGTTGACGGACATCAGCCGCGTCATGCGGCCGAGTTCGGCAAGCCGGTCGACATCGACCAGCAGCGAGAACACCGAATAGGTGAAGCGGTGGCCGAAGGGCATCAGCCGCTGGTGCATCACCTTGCCCGGATAGAGCGTGCCGGCTTCCGCAGGCGGCGGCCCGTTGGCGGCGACGGTGGTGATGCGCTCGCTGCTCATGCGGCGTTCCGGATCGACCGGTAGGCGGCGAGCGCGCGGGCGCGGGCCCTGGCGTGGTCGACGATCGGCGTTGGATAGGTTTCGCCCAGTGTGACGCCGGCGTCGGAAAGCACGGACTTCGGAGCATCCCAAGGGGTGTGCAGATAGCGGTCGGGAAGCGCCGCCAATTCCGGCACGAAACGGCGGACATAGACGCCGTCGGGATCGAATTTCTGGCCCTGAAGCGTCGGGTTGAAAATGCGGAAATAGGGCGCGGCATCTGCGCCGCTGCCGGCGACCCATTGCCAGTTGGCTGGATTGCTGCCTGGATCGGCATCGACCAGCGTGTCCCAGAACCAGCGTTCCCCCTCACGCCAGTCCATCATCAGATGCTTTGTGAGAAAGGATGCAGCGATCATGCGAACGCGGTTGTGCATGGTTCCCGTATGCCACAATTCGCGCATGCCGGCATCGACGATGGGATAGCCGGTCATGCCGCGCTGCCAGGCACGCAGCGCCGTTTCGTCGGTCACCCATGGAAACGCGTCAAAGCTCGGCTGGACGTTTCTGTCGTGAAGGTTGGGATTGTGGAACAGCAGATGGCGGCAGAACTCGCGCCATGCGATTTCCTTGCGGAACTTGGCGACGTCATCGCCGGAGGCCGCGATCTTGCGTTCCCGCAGCGCGGCGAAAAGCTGGTGCGGCGTGATCTCGCCATGCGCGAGATGCGGGGACAGGCGTGAGGTCGCGGAACGGCCGGGAAAGTCGCGGCCGTCCGCATAGCCATCGAGCCCGTCCTTCAGAAATTCGTCCAGCAGCGCCTGGGCGCCATCTTCGCCAGGCATCCAGCTCTCACGCATGCCGCCGGCCCAGTCGGGTTTTGCAGGCAGTGGAACGAGGTCATCGAGCCGGATGGAGAAGACCTTGCCTGAATAGGCTGCGAGCGACGTTGGCGGATCTATCGGATCACGGGGGTCCGGCCCGGAGGTAAGCGATTTCCAGAACGGGGTATAGACCTTGTAGAATGAGCCGGCACCGGTGAGGAGTTTCGACGGCTCGTGCAGGAGTTCGCCGTCGAAACTTTCGGCGCGGACGCCGCGTTCGCGCAGCGCGCCTTTCATTGCAGTATCGGCGGTGACGCACGCCGGTTCATAGCGACGGTTCCAGAAAACGGCGTCGGCACCGGTTCTTTCGATCAGCTCATCGACGATGCGGCGCGTCGTGCCGCGCTGCAGGACGAAGCGGATGCCAAGGTTGCGGAGCTTCGTGTCGAGCGCTTTGAGCGAATGGTGCCGCCACCACAACGACGCGCCGCCATGGGCACGGAAGCCTTTCCCTTCCTCGCCGTGGATATAGACGGCGAGTACAGGCTTGTCGGTCTGTGACGCAGCCCATAGCGCGCCATTGTCCGCGACGCGCAGGTCGTTGCGGAACAGCACGAGTGCAGGCGGCTCGCCCTTGGAAGCGGACATGCTCAATTGGCCGGAGCCCAGCTCACATTGCGACAGACCAGACCGCCCAGCACGCAGCCGCGCGTGACGAGGCCGTTCGGCTTCACCTTCAACGTCATCGAATAGCTGCGGTCGCGCTTTTCATCGAAGGCCGTGCCTTCCAGCGTGCTCGCGTCCTTTGGCTTGAGCGACATCACCAGCCGGTCGCCGACCGCCTCGCCCTTGCTGGTGTCGCCGATCCATTCATTGGTGGCGCAGATCTTGTCCCCGCACGGCGCTATGCGCACTCTGGCGTTGCCGTCGTCGCGCATCCACGTGCCGCTGGGATCGGCGGTCTGCGCAAATGCGGGCGGGCCTGCAAGCAGGAGCGAAATGACCGTCAGGACTTCAAATATCCTCATCGCCGTAACACCCGTTTCGTCGAGCGGAAATACGCAAGCGCAGGCTGTTCGGTTCACCCGAGGTGATCCGTGAGGTTCACATTTGCGTAAAGCCGTCTGTTTGGACGGAATGGGAAGACATGAAAACGATATCTGTCGCCTACATCGCCGCAGGGCTTGCATTTCTGATCGTCGATGCGATCTGGCTGAGCACGATGGCCGATATTCTCTATCGTCCGCTCCTTGCCGACATGCTCGAGCCGCAGTTCAAGCTGGCACCTGCCGCCATTTTCTATTTCATCTACATCGGTGGCATCGTGTTCTTCGCCGTCATGCCGGCGCTGGAGGGCGGCGGGCTTGGCAAGGCCGCGCTGAACGGCGCGGTGCTCGGCCTCGTCGCCTATGCGACCTACGACCTGACCAACCATGCGACATTGCGCGACTGGCCTTTGACGCTGACGCTCGCGGACATCCCGTGGGGCATGTTCGTCACGGCGGTAGGCGCGTCAGCGGGATATCTCGCCGCCGCCCGGTTTGGCTGACGTCTCGGCCTTGGCCAAAAGGTTTGAGAAGATTAGCGCCGCACACGCCGTCAGCATGCCGGCGCTGACCACGTTGAGGCGGATCAGCGCCGCATATTCCGTCGCGCTGTAGACATGCGCGGACGCGCCATAGCGACCGCTGAGTAGCAAATAGGCGAGGAAGGCGATGCCGGCGAGCCCAAAACTCACCAGCCGCTCATGCGGGCGATAGATCAGCAGCGCCAGCACCGCGCAGGGGATCAGGAAAATCTCGACCGCCGACTGCACGCCGAACAGCTTGGCGCAGAGCACGGTATTTCCGATCCCGGCGAGCGGTAGCAGCGCCCTGCCTGCGATGGTGTTGCGGCGCGAAAGCCACGGCACCGTCAGGAAGAACGGCGTCGACAGGAACGTGTAGTAGGTCGGCCAGATCGTGCCGCTGACCAGCCACCAGAAATAGAGCGGGTAGAACGGCTGGTTGGACGCGACCAGCAGCGCGACGAAATTGGCGGATGCCACACGCGGATCGGGATGATGCGCGTAGGCGCGCAACGCCTCCATCGGCGCGCGTATCAGCCACATCATGATCTACGACACAGGCTTCGGTGACGGACGCAGCAGATAGTGGCTGACGGCCCATTCCTCGCCGTCACCATGCCCGAACAGCCCGGCGGTGGCGAGGAAGAACAGCCGCCAGCGCCGCATCCACAAGGCGGCGTCCCTGCCGTAGGTTTCCCGGAAGATCGCCCTGATCGCGTCGCGGTCGGCGTCGAAATTGCGTAGCCAGTCAAGCGCGGTGCGCGCGTAATGGCGACCGTTCCAGCGCCAGTCCTGCTCGACGGCAAAACTGTCTCCGAACTGGCGGATGAGGCCATGGCTCGGCATGACGCCCCCCGTGAAGAAATGCTGCGCGATCCAGTCGGATTTGTCGGCGTGGTCGAAGCGGTAGGCGTTCTCGCGATGCGAGAAGACATGGATGAACATGCGCCCGTCATGCTTGACCCAGGACCGGGCGCGCCGGAACAGTTCGGGCCAGTTCGACATATGCTCGAACATTTCCACCGAGACGATACGGTCGAAGGTGCCGTCGGGCACGAAGGCGTTCATGTCGGCGGTGACGATGGTGAGGTTGGTGATGCCGCGCCGCGCGATCTGGGCCTCGATGTGCAGGCGTTGCGGCGCGGAATTCGACACCGCGACGATGCGCGAACCGGGGTAGCGCTCGGCCATGAACAGCGAAAGCGAACCCCAGCCGCAGCCAAGCTCCAGCACGCGCTGCCCGTCCTCCAGCATCGCATGGGCGCAGCTTTCCTCCAGCGCCGCGATTTCGGCTTCCTCCAGCGTCGCACCGGCATCGGGGTAGAGGCAGCAGGAATATTTGCGGCGCGGTCCGAGCACCAGTTCGAAGAACGCCGGCGGCACTTCGTAGTGCTGCTGGTTGGCCTCGTCGGTGTGCACGGCGATCGGCCACTGGTCCATCGCCCGGGCGAACTCCCGGTCGCGAATGCCGGCGCCGCCGGCAAGCTTGCGGCTGGTGCGTTCGACAAGTTGGTCGACCCCGAAGCGCAGCGCCGCGTCGGGAAGCGGCAGGCGTTCGGCCGCGGTGATGGCGGCTGCGGCAAGGCTCATGACTGGGCTCCCTGGCTTTGCGGGCCGGGCCAGAACGCATTGACCCGCTTTTGGTAGGCGGCATAGGCAGCGCCGCGCGAGCGCATCATGTGCGCCTCGAGCGGTGGAATGCCGGATGCATGGACCAGCAGCCAGTACATGAGCGCCGGCCCGGCCAGAGCCGCCCAGCCGGGGAGCCATGTCCCGTCGGGGCCGATGGCGATGACGGCGTAGCCGGTCCAGCCCAGCCACTGGAAAAAATAGTTCGGATGACGCGACAGGCCCCACAGGCCGATGTCGCAGACCCTTCCCTTGCCCCTGTTGGCCGGGTCCTTTCGGAACCGGGTGAGCTGCGCGTCGGCGATGCCTTCGCCGGCGACGGCAGCGATCAGCACCAGAACACCGGCGATGTCGCTCCATTGCAGGCCGGTGGCGGGGTTGCGCGCAGCAAGGAAGATCGTGGTGGCGAGAAGCAGCGCCGCTGCGGCCTGTATCTGCAGGAACGTCCACATCCGTGCCGGCCATCGGTCGCCCCAGTCGTTCTTGAGCGCGGCATAGCGCGGGTCTTCGCCGCCGCCGCGCGTGCGGGCGGCGATATGCAGGCCAAGCCGCAAGGACCATGCGGCGGCAAGCGCCGCGACGATCAGCTGACGCTGCGCGTCGCCGTCCCAGTCTTCGAGCGGGGCAAGTGCGACGGTCACGCCCGCGGCACCGACCAGGAACGACCAGACCGCATCGATCCACCCGGAACTGGCGCCGCGCCGGACGGCCAGCCACACGACGGTCATGGAGAGCGAGAGGGCAACGGCAACGGCGAGGAAGAGGATTGCCGCGCTCATGATCAGATCCCGAAGATCGGCTGAAGCATGCGGCCGATGAAGCCGTTGAACCGCATCTTGCCCTCGAGCGCTGCGAGACAGATGCATTCCTCATCGGCATCGACGATCGGCTGATGCTCGACATCCTCGTCCATCTCGGCGATGTCGCCGGCCTTGAACCGGCCGAACCTGTCCGTATAGGAGCCGGCCACGAGATAGGTGAACTCGGTGCCGGCATGGCCGTGGTCAGGCAGGGCGCGGCCGGGCCCGACCTTGAGCATGATGACGTTGGCGTCGGGATCGTGCGGAATGCCGATCCGGCTCATATGCATGCCGGGCCCGATCCATTTCCAGCGGCCTATGTCGCAGCCACGAAGGGAATCCGGCAGCCTGACGCCGTCGATCTCCACGGGCGTTTCGACTTTCGCCGGCGGCGTCGGCTGCGGGTCTTCGGCGTCGATGCGCGACAGGACGTCGGCGAGTGCGTTGGGCGACAGGACGGTCGGCTCGAGCTCTTCCAGAACGGCGCCGCCCAGCGCCTGGAAGGCGGATACGCGGGCGCGGCAGGCCGGGCAATGGGACAGATGTGCCGCGACCACGATGGCCGGGCCGGCCGCGAGCGTGCCGGCGGCGTAACGCATCAGCGTTTCGTCGGTGGCGTGGTGGTGTTTCGTCATGGTCTGTCTTCCAGCAGGGCGCGCAGGCGGTTCATGGCCAGCCGCGCCCGCGATTTCACGGTACCGAGCGGTATCCCCAGCTCGCCGGCGATTTCAGCTTGCGATTTCTCGCTGTAGTAGGACAGGCGTATGATCGTCTGCTGCTCCGGCGACAGACCCGAAAGCGCGTTTCGCACGCGCAGGTCGCGTTCGGCATCGAGCAGGACATCCTCCAGCGAGGGCAGCGTTTCCACGGGCTCGTGAGGAAGGTCGGCCGGGTTGCGCTGGCGGCGGAGATGGTCGATCCGCAGGTTCCTGGCGATGGTAAATATCCATGTCGCGACACCCGCCCGCGCGGGGTCGAAATAGGATGCCTTGCGCCAGACCGACAGCATCGTCTCCTGCACGAGGTCTTCGGCCAGGCCTGGCGACATGCCGCCGCGCATGAAGAATGTCTTCAGCCGCGGACCGAAATGCCGAAACAGGGCGGCGAATGCCTCCCGGTCGCGTCGCGACGCGACGGCGGCGACGAATTCCGCCAGTTCCTCGGCGGCGGGAATCTGCATGCCTTCGCCCAAAGTCACCAGCCCCAAGCGTGCGTTCGCGGGGCGCGGGGCGGCGACTTTCCGAATGGCAAACTGATGTGACGCCTCATGCATGCACCCTTCTACGCCGCGGATACGCGACCGGATCACACGCCCGCTACAGCCCACGTCATCTGAAACCGGAGATGTGATCCGCGCGTATCCGTGGCCCGTAAAAGCTATCGCAACTCGGAAATCAAATCGACAGCCGCTCTCGATCCGGCATGCAGGAATGCGATGCGTCACTTCTCCCCCTCCGACCGTCCTTTGAAGATCGCCGTGGTCGGAAGCGGCATCGCTGGTCTTTCAGCGGCGTGGCTGCTGTCGCAACGCCATGACGTCACGGTGTTCGAGGCGGATTCCCGCATCGGCGGCCATTGCCATACCGTCGATACGGGCGAGGCAAGGGTCGATACCGGCTTCATCGTCTACAACGACACGACCTATCCCAACCTTTCAGCTTTGTTCAGCCATATCGGCACGTCCACCAAGGTGTCGGACATGTCGTTCGCCGTCTCGATGGACGAAGGCGCGCTGGAATATTCGGGCTCCAGCCTCTCAGGCATCTTCGCCCAGAGACGCAACGTCGCGAGCCCGCGCTTCTGGTCGATGCTGCGCGATCTCGTAAGGTTCTACCGCGCAGCCCCCCAGGATGTGCGCAACATCGCTCAGGCCACGAGCCTGGACGAATATCTCGACTCCGCCGGCTATGGCCGCGCCCTTCGGGAAGACCACCTCTACCCGATGGCGGCGGCGATCTGGTCGACCCCTGCGGTGGAGATCGGCAATTACCCGGCGGAATCCTTCATCCGTTTCTGCGAAAACCACGGGCTGCTGAAACTCTTCCGCCGTCCGGTCTGGCGCACGGTAGACGGCGGCAGCAGCGCCTATGTCGAAAAGCTGATCGCGCCGTTCCGCGACAGCATCCGCGTCGATGCGCCCGTGACCGGGATCCGCCGTGTGAGCGGCGCGGTGCAGATATCCACGCCGGGCGCAGAGCCGGAATGGTTCGACGATGTGGTGATCGGCGCCCATGCCGACCAGGCATTGCGGATGCTTGCCGATGCTTCGCAGGAGGAGCGCCGCCTGCTTGGCGCGTTCACCTATGGCCGCAACGAGACGCTGCTGCATACGGATTCCGCGCTGATGCCGAAGCGCCGCGCCGTGTGGTCGAGCTGGAACTACCTCGCGCAATCCGCGAGGACCGGGGCCGGCGTGAACGCGAGGGGCATGCGCAAGCCATGCGTGACCTACTGGATGAACCGCCTGCAGCGCATTTCCGATACCACGCCGCTGTTCGTGACGCTGAGCCCGGCAACGCCGCCGGCACCGGAGAAGGTGATCTGGAGCGGGATTTACGAGCATCCGCTGTACAATGCGCAGACGCTGGAGGCGCAGAGCAGGCTCTGGTCGCTTCAGGGGATGCGCAACACCTGGTTCTGCGGCTCCTATTTCGGCTCGGGCTTCCATGAGGATGCGATCCAGGCAGGCCTCGCGGTTGCAGAAAGCCTTGGCGGCGTGCGCAGGCCATGGACCGTGCAGGGCGAGTCCGACCGCATTCATCTTCGTCACCATGCCGAGCCGGTTGCAGAGCCAACGAGTATCGAGCGCTAAGAACCAGGCTCGGGTTCGCTGGCAGAACGCCGGAGTTCGACCCCCTACCCGGCCCCAAAGCTGCCGCCTCTCGCTTTCAACGCCGCAACAGCTAAGCTGGCGAGATGGAAGCACGGGCGATCATAGGCAATGGCGGCGAAATCAACTCCTTCGGCATTGCGGCCTCGGTCCCATGGTGGAGCTTCACCAAGACGATCCTTGCGATTGCGCTTCTAAGATTGTCGGAAGTCGGCAGGATCAATCTGGACGAGGCAGTTTCGGGCCGACAATTCACGCCGGCCCAGCTTCTCCGCCACGAGGCTGGCTTGCCCGACTACGGTGCGCTGGAAGCTTATCACGCCGATGTCGCGGCGTGCCGCGCGCCATGGTCGATCGAAAAGCTTATGGCGGCGGTCGAGGCGGATCGGTTGCGCTACAAGCCGGGACGTGGCTGGGCCTATTCGAATATCGGCTACTGGTGGGTCGCCCGGCTGATCGAACAAACCGCGGATCGACCGCTTGCGGAAGCTCTCACGGATCTTGTCTTCGGCCCGGCCGAGCTCACGACGGCCCGGCTTGCTACAGTTCCAACGGATCTCGCCGATGTCAGCATGGGGGATGCGTCCGGCTACCATCCGGGGTGGGTCTATCATGGCCTTGCGGTCGGAACCGTGACGGACGCTGCATGGCTGCTGCTTTTGTTGCTCCGAGGCGCACTCGTCAACGAGCGCACGCTTTCACGTATGCACCAACCTATAGCTCTCCCGCAGTTTCGAAGTGACCTCTATCCTGATCCTGCCTACGCGATGGGGCTTATGCTGCGGGCGACGAATCCGCTCGATCATCCGATAGGCCATACCGGAGGTGGCCCGGGCAGCCAGATAGCAGTCTACGGTCAGCGCGGTATTACATGCGCGGTTTGGGCATCTTCCGCTGTCGGTATCGATCCGGTGACGGAAGCGTTTCGAACATTGGGAAACGGCGGGGATCGCGAAACCGTGGCCTAGAAGACGCTGTTCCGCTTACCACCCCTCGCCGAAGCTGCGCCGAGTTCTTTCGCCACGTTCACGATCACCATTGGACCAACCTACGATACCCGGGGCTTCGTTAATCCGGGTGTTGCGGCAAGCCGATACCCCGGCACTGCCGCGCTCCTCAGCGCCATCGCGATTTCACCGGCTCTTCCACAAAAAGATAACCGCGCGGTGACCGAGCCCTTTCGAGCCGCCTCCGCACCTTGCGATTTCAACCGCCCCGAAACGACAAAAGCCGCGGAGCTCCGCGGCTTTGGACTGGTTGGGAAACTGGAGCGGGCGAAGGGATTCGAACCCTCGACCCCAACCTTGGCAACCCGTCCGGGCAGTTTTCGCTCCAGCAAGTATTAAACCGCAAAACTACGAAAAACCCCTATACCTCAATAACTTACGTTGACACCCTTTCCGCCGGGCATACGCTTGTTATGCCGTGGATTTCCGTTCTGCTGCTTCCCCCCTGCTTCCCCGGCCATGCTGCACCTGCCCGGGGAAGCAGATTCGGCGGATCGCGCGCGCCTCCTCCGTAGCGATCGACCGAACCGAAGGAAAAGCAGAATTTGAAGGATTGACACAATGCCGAAACTTACAAAGAGACTCGTCGACGCGCTGGAGCGCGATCCCAACCGCGATGTGTTCGTTTGGGATACGGAGGTGCGCGGGTTCGGCGTGCGGACGAAGCCGTCCGGAACGAAGACCTTCATCATCCAGTATCGAAACGAGGAGCGCCGCACGCGCCGGTTAGTGATCGGGCAGTATGGTGTTCTCACGGTGGAGACGGCCCGCGATCTTGCCAAGAAGAAGCTGGCATCGGTGATCGACGGCGCCGATCCCTCGCAGGAACGGCGGGCCGCCCGCGAAGGGATGACGGTGGCCGAGGTCTGCGACTGGTATCTGGAAGAGGCCGAGGCCGGGCGGCTGCTCGGGAGAAACAGGCGTCCCATCAAGCCCTCGTCGGTGGCCGGTGATCGCAGCCGTATCGAGCAGCACATCAAGCCGTTGATCGGAACGCGCGTCGTCGCCCATCTGAAACTGGCCGATATTGAGCGCCTCCAGGCCGACATCGCCGTCGGCAGGTCGGCGCGGGAACGCCGGGCCGGGCGCGGCGGCCAGACGTCGGGCGGCGCGGGCGTGGCCGGGCGCGCTATCAGCACGCTTCGAAGCCTGCTCAATCATGCCCGCCGGCTCGGGATCATCGAACAGAGCCCTGCGAACGGCGTTCGGGTCATCGCCTCAAACAAGCTGAAACGGCGTCTGAGCGCGGGCGAGGTCCGGCACCTTGGCAAAGTCATGAAGCAGATGGAGCGCGAAGGCGAGCATCCGACCGGCCTCGCGGCCATCCGCGTCATGCTGCTGACCGGCTTCAGGCGGATGGAAGTGCTGGCAATGCGCAAGGAGTGGGTAGAGCCGGACAACAATTGCGTAGCCTTCCCCGACACCAAGTCCGGTGCGCAGATGAGGGCGGCCGGTGACGCCGCGATCATGGAACTGATGAGCCAGGGGCAGCGCAGCACGTCGCCCTATGTCTTTCCCGCCGATTGGGGCGACGGTCATTTCATCGGGGTCGTGCGTGTCCTCGACCGGGTGTGCGCCCGAGCCGGTCTGGAGAATGTGACGCCGCATGTGCTGCGCCACACCTTCGCCAGCATAGCGGCCTCGCTGGGGTTTAGCGAACTTACGATCTCGGGCCTGCTCGGGCATGGGCCGAGAGGGGTGACACAACGCTATGTCCACCTCGATGCCGCTCTCATGATCGCTGCCGATCAGGTCGCGGCTGAGATCGCCAGACTACTCGAGGGAGGTGAGGTCTTGTCTATGAAGGAAGCAAAGCGTCTTCGGTATTCGCAAGATGTCAGAGCTGCGATGTTTCGCTGTGTATAACAATGATGCGCAGCTTTGGAACTCTTTCGGCAGCTTATGTCGTAGTTGGTTCGTCCTCATCGGAACATTCAGGACCTTCCGGAATGCCGACAAACTCTCGTATCTCCCGTTCGTCCAACGTCTCGTGCTCAAGCAGGCGGCGGGCGGTCCGCTCAAGCAACTCTCGGCGTCCCGCGAGCAGGTCCACGGTCCGGTTAAAGTTATCGTCGACGATCCGGCGCACCTCCTCGTCGACGGTTGCCGCCGTCTCGTCGGAATAGCCGCGCTCCTGCGGCCCGTACCAGGACTGGTCGGTGGCGAGGAAGGAGCGCCTGTCCTTCTCCAGCGCGACATGGCCGAGCTTCTCCGACATGCCGTAGCGGGTGACGATGGCGCGGGCGATGTCGGTGACCTTGGCAAGGTCGTCCGCCGCGCCGGTGGAAAGATGTCCGAACACGATCTTCTCGGCTGCGCGACCGCCGAGAAGGACTGCCATCTTGTTCTCCAACTCTTCGCGCGTCATCAGGAAACGGTCT
>Ga0182742_1000169_pt1 | contig 124488 bp, 109 predicted proteins | sample eDN5th37CBELigMG_FD_128880 | JGI IMG/M metagenome (GOLD analysis project Ga0182742, IMG submission 128880) | Enriched Miracle-Growth compost microbial communities from Emeryville, California, USA - eDNA 5th pass 37_C BE-Lig MG (version 2)... ... | reverse complement strand
GACCACGGAGAAGCACACCGCCCACCAGGGGATCGAGCGGTCGGCGAGGAAGTAGTCGCGCGCGTCCTTCTGCCTGCGACCCATCCAGGTGCCGAACGCGGTGATGCCCGCGAGGTAGGCGACCAGCACGGCGACGTCCAGTGCGGTGAAGGCTCCCATCACGCCTCCGTCCCGCCCCGCCCGGATTCCGGGCGCACTCCTCCGTTCCTCGATTGCATGGGCTGACAGCCTCCGGTTGCGGTCCTTTTCGGGGGGAGCGGGCAAGGTAGCCGCCCTCCCCGCCCGCAACAACGCCCGGTGCGGAAGCGGCCGAAACCCGGCGAGCGGCTATGCCGGGACGAAGCGGGTGGCGCTCTCCAGGTACTCGCTGAAGGGGAACATGTCGAAGCAGCGCACCGCCTCGGGGCGGTATCCGGCGCGGACGAACGCGAGGGTGTCGCGGAGGTGGGAGTCGAACGAGCAGGAGACGAGACAGACGGACTCGGGGCGCCACGCCGAGACCGCCTCCGGAACGCCGGGGCCGCAGCCGAACCGCGATGGGTTGACGAAGACCACGTCGGGCGAGTCGAAGGCGCGCGCGGCGGAGAAGTCCTCCGCGGACTCCCGCGCGTACTCCGCGCCGGTCAATCCGAGATGGAGAGCGTTCCGCCGGGCGCTCTCGATGGCCCAGCGGTTGTTGTCCGCGCCCGCCACCCGCGATCCGGGCGCCGCGGCGAGGAGGGAGTGAAGCCCGGCGCCGCAGTAGAGGTCCACGATGGACGAGGGTGCCCGGACCGGGCCCTGCACCTCGGCGACCATCCCGGGGACGAGCCGGATGTTGCTCTGGAAGAAGGCCCGGTGGTGCGCGGCCACCGTCTTCCCGCCGAGGTCGTTCAGGAGGTAGGTCTCGCCCGCTTCGACGGCCTGGGACGGGACGGCGGCGCCGAGGAGTCCCGGCACCTCGTCCAGCAGCGCACGGCACAGCCCATCCAGCGGGGCTGCGCCCCGTGGCGCCGAGACGACGAGGTGCGCGCGGAGGCTGCCGTGCTCCAGGCGCACGTCGAACCCGAAGACGGCGCCCGCCCGGTCCTCGCGCAGCAGCACGTCGCGCGCGGCGAGCACCACCGCGCGGGCCTCCGGGGGAAGTACCCAGAGCGTCTCTTCCAGCGGCGCCCGCCCGTGCCGGGGATCCAGCCCCAGCACGCGGGCATCGCCGCTCTCCCGCGCCACCCGGAAGCTGGCGTGCCCCCGGAATCCCTCCTCCACGGGGCAGCGGCGGATCCCCCCGAAAAGCGGCTCCAGCCCGTGGGAGCGGAGCCGGTCCCGGACGCGCGCCTCCTTCGCGGCGAGGTGCCGGCGGTAGTCCGCGGCGAGCCCGGTGTCCGTCACCCGCCGGGCCGCCCCCGCACCACGCGGGCGGTGGTGACCACCTGCCCGGCGTGCCGGGCCGTGTGCTCCCCGACGTGGTACAGCAGGCCCCGCACGCTCGACGGGAGCAGGGCGCGCCCGACCTCGCGCGGCTCGTCCAGCGTCTCTTCCGGCGTGGCGCGGAGCTGTTCGAGCGCGCGCCCGACGGCCTCGCGGACGGCGGCGAGCAGTTCCACCGCGCCCGCCCCGGACGCTTCCGTCTCCTCGGCCGCCAGGAAGGCGAACTGCGCCTCCGAGAGCGGTTCCCCCCGTGCGTAGGTGAGCAGCCGGTCGATGCTTCCGGCCAGGTGCCGCAGGTGGAACCCGACCGGGGACGCCCCACCGGGTCTCGCCCGCAGCTCTTCGGGAGAGAGGAGGGCGGCGGCGCGCTCCACCTCGTCCATGGCCTGGACGAGGGCGTGCGCCACGGGCTGGAGCTGCACCGGGACGCCCTCCACGGGGCCGCGGAGCCAGGCTTCGGGTTCGCTCATTCCGTTTCCGGGGTACGGGGTGCCTGGATCGCAAGTTGCATTTCGAGGGCCGCGGGAGCCGGTCGACGCCCCCCCCCGGAACCGCGCCACGGGAGCCATGTTCGAGAGCTTCGCTCCGCTCGCCCACGGCGTCACCCGCGTGTTCGAGGTCGCCGGGATCTCGGCCATCGTGATCGGCGCGCTCCTGTCGACGGCCGGGTTCCTCCGCCAGATCCTGCGCGCACGAGGGTTCGATCAGGCGTACCGCGACTACCGGAGCCACCTGGGACGGGCCATCCTCCTGGGGCTGGAGCTGATGGTCGCCGCCGACATCATCGGCACGGTGGCGGTGGAGCCCACCTTCCGGAACCTGGGCGTCCTGGGGCTGATCGTGGTGATCCGCACCTTCCTCAGCTTCTCCCTGGAGGTGGAGATCAACGGCCGCTGGCCGTGGCAGGCCAGCGGCCGGAGCGACCTCCCGCCGCGCGACGCGCTCTGACTACCGGCCGGCCGCCTTCAGGCGGCGAAACTCCCGGACGAAGGCGCGGGCGTCGGCGTCGGAGAAGCTCTCCATCACCTCCGTGTCGTTCACGCGGACGTTCTCGAAGACGCGCTTCCCGTCCTCGCCGGTGAAGACCAGCCGCCCACGCCTGTACTCCACGTCCCGCAGCTCGCCGACCGGGTACTCGATGCTCCGCCGGAGCATGGACTCGACGGTGCTCCGTACCACCGTCTGGACCATCTCCGCGAAGAAGCCGCTCTCCCCTTCTTCCTCGGCTTCGCGCCGCATGTCGTCGCGGATGTCGCGCAGGCCCCGGTCCGTGAGCTGCATCACCACCGCCTCGCCGGTCAGCAGCAGCGCCACCCGGTCATCGCGGGTGGCGATCGCGAGCCGCGCGTCGCGGGGGTGCCGCCGCGACCCGACGCGACCCGGCGAGTCGGTGTCGGAGACGCTGACGCGGATGTCGTTGCCCTGGGCGCGCGCTTCGACGGGAGCGGCCAGCAGGGGGAGCAGCAGGAGGAGTGAGGCAGCGGCTTTCATGGCTTCGTCCGTGGACGGGGGGTTCCGGATACGGGGTCACCCAACCCTACGGAACGGAGCCGGTCTGGTTTCAGGCCGCGCTCACCCGGAGGCCGCCCGGGCCGCGTAGCGCTCCAGGATCCACGTCCACCCCTGCGGCGACCCCATCCCGGCCCGGTACGCGTCGGCGTCGTCCCCGTGCCGCGCGAAGTGGCGGTGCTCCAGCTCCACCCGCGTGGTCTCCGGCCCGGCCGGGACGAAGCGCACCTCCACCTCGCTCGCCTTCGCGGGGTCCGGCACAGGCGCGCGCGTGGGGCCGATCTGCCAAGCCAGCACGAGGCGGCGCGGCGGGTCCCAGGCCAGGACCCGTCCCCAGTCGCAGCGGAACCCGTGCGGCCCGCGCTCGGAGCAGAGTCCGCCCTCCCGCGGCTCGATGCCGATGTCCTCCAGCACCCCGCCCGCCCAGGTGTACTCGCGCGGCCACCACCCCGCGAACCCCGCCGTGAACGCCTCCCACGCCCGCTCGGGCGAGGTCTGCACCGTCACCGTGCCGCGCACGGAATCGCCGCTGCTCGAATCGGTCATTCGCTTCTCGTCCGGTTCTCCGGATCGTACGACACTCGCCTACCGCCGCCGACTCGCCTCGTACTGCGTGATGAAGGCTTCCGGCGGGGTGGATGCGATCGCCCTGCCGATAACGTCCAGCGGGAGGTCGTCGAGCCGGCGGAAGCGGATGCACGACTTCCCCATGTCCAGCCGCTTCCCCGCCCCGGAGAACTCTTCCCGGAGCCGCTCGGCCCGCGCCGGATCCTGGTACACGCACGTGAGGTAGAGCGCGTAGTGGTTCTTCTGCGCCGCGAGCGCCGCGTACGCCAGGGGCTTGCCGTTGTAAGTGTCCGGGTATCGCGCGAGCGGCACCTCGTACGCGATCATCCCCCAGCTCACGGCCTCGCGGTACCCGGCGGGGAGGTTGCGGAGGACCACCTCCCTCACCGCCGCCACCACCTCGCGGCGGGGCTCGGGGAGTTCGGCGAGGTATTCCTCGACGGTGGCGACAGGATGGGCGACCATGGGCGTTCGTGAGTCGGGGTACTCGGTCGGCGGGGGCTACGGCTTCTCGTCGTCCACGTCCTCCTCGACCTCGTCCCAGTCCTCGGCGACCTCCAGGTCGTCGAACGCGAACTCGGTTTCGCCGCTCCGGGCACGCGCCGCGGCGATCTCCAGGGTGTCGAGGAGCGCCTCGTGGGCGGGCGAACGCTCCATGGCGTACTCGTGCTTCTCGTACTCACCGGCCAGGTAGCGGGCCATGATCTCGTACATGACCTCCCGGTCGGTCTCGTAGACCATGACGTCGTCTTCGGCCCCGGTGAGGTCGACCACGAAGTGGTGGAGGCGTCCCTCGCCGTCCATCGCGTCGTGGAATTCGAAGTGCCCCAGCCCGAACAGGTGCCGGGTCCCTCCCTCGGACCGCTCCTCGTGCTCGGCCTCGGTGCTCAGTCGGAACATCTACTCCCCCTGGTCTCGGTACCATGCGCGCCTGTGCCCCCCCGCGCATGCACGACGCGGACCGGCGGCGAACTCTCCCGCGCCACCGCGCCCGCGACGTCGCGCGGGCTCGGCGCCCGTTCAGATGTCGGCCGCGGAGCGGCTGTCAGCCGGAAGGAACGAAGCGGGGCTCCGCCCGGTCCCGGGTTCAGTCCGAACCGTCGAGGGGGCTCGCCGGAACGACGGCGTGCTCCGCCACCTCCGCCCCCGCGATCAGGCCGGACAGGTCCTCTCCCGGGCCGTCCTGGCGGAACGCGTGGAGCGCCTCCATGGACGCCCACGCCTCGTACACGTTGACTCGGTCCTCCTCCAGCGGGTCCGCGGCCACCACGAAGTCGTGGCACCCGGGGGTGCCCCGCGCCTGCCGCATCGCGTCGGCCGAGAGCGCGAGGAACCGGTCGCGCGTGCCGGGCCGGAGCCGGAGCCTGCCGGATACGATGATCACGGGTTCCACTGGAAAAAGGGGCGAGCCGGCGAACCGCTCTCAGCGGGTAAGCGGCGACCACGCGAGGCCGTCCGGCCCCGCGCCCGGCCGGATCCGGCCCACCACCGTCCGCTCCTCCAGGTTCACCACCGCCACCTCGTTCCCCTGCATCATCGCCACGTAGGCGAAGGCGCCGTCCGGAGAGATCAGCACCCCCACCGGCACGGGGTTCGAGGCCGCGTCCGCCGCCACGGAGATGGTCGCCACCTCCCTGCGGGTCGCCGCGTCGAAGACGCGAAGATCCCCGGACATGGCGTTGGAGACGAGGGCCTGCGTCCCGTCCGGGGTCAGCTTGACGCGGATGGGCACGGCCGCCGAGGCGAGCGTCCCCAGCGGCTGGAGCGTCCGGGCGTCCAGCACCGTCACGTCGTTGGCGTCGCGGTTGGTGACCCACAGCTGCGAACCGTCCGGCGATACGTCGATCCCCTCGGCGCCCGCCCCGGTGGGCACGGTGCGGAGGTGCGCGCCGCTCTCCAGGTCCAGCACGGAGATGCTCCCGGATTCGATGTTCGAGGTGAAGACCCGCTTCCCGTCCGGCGCGAGCGCCAGCATGTGCGACCCCTTCGCCTGCGTGGGGATCGCCCGCTCCACCCGGCCGGCGGGGACGTCCACCAGCAGCACGGCGCCGCTCGTCTCCGAGGTGACCGCGACGCGCCTCCCGTCCGGGAGCCAGGCGATGCCGTGCGGGCGGCGGTGCTCGCCCAGGTCGATGGTCGCCGTCACGCCGCGGCCGGCCAGGTCGAGCACCGTCAGCGTCCGGCCGGGCGTCTGGTCGCCGTAGTCCGCCACCACGGCGGTGCGGCCGTCCGCAGACACCGCGACCTCGTGCGGCCCCACGCCGGTGGGGAGGGTGGCGTACACCTCGCCGCTCGCGAGGTCCACCAGCGCGGCGTTGTTCCCGGCCTTGTTGAGGACCACGAGGGTCCCGGTGCCGAAGCTCCGCGCCTCCGTGGCCTCCGGAACCGAGGCGGACGCCTCGCCTTCCGTACGGGGGCCCGGAGAGCAGGCGGTGGAGAGGGCGCACACGAGCGCGACGAGCGGTGTGACCATTCGGACCTCCCGGTTGTGGGTCGGCGGAAAGGAACGGCTCCAGACCGTTGTCCGGAGCGCCCGCGTTCCAATGCTACGCGGAACCGGGACGCCGATCAATCGTTCCGCGCCGACGAAGCGCGCGACCCGGGAGCGGAATGACGAGAGGAGCAAGAGAGCACCGGGACCGGGGGATGGGATCGGGGGCATTCGCTCACCCTTGCGGAGCGCCGCCGCCCGCCCTAAAGTATACAGTGTAACGACAACGGGAGTATACGGAATGAACAGGGCGCCAAGCCGCCCAAGCGCCCGCTCCTGGAGCGGGTGCGGAACTTCATCGCCGTGTACACCCGCGCACATTCCCTTCGCCACGTAGCCGAGAAGCGGCTGGAGGGGAAGGTCGCGCACGGGACCATCGACAAGTTCATCCGCGGCTCGGAGCCGCAGTACGCCACGCGCCAGCTCCTCCGAAAGCTCTACATGGAAGAGCATCTCCGGGACCTCCCCACCGACCCGGACCCGGACGTCGCGGCCCTCTACATGCTCCACCTCCTCAACCGCATGCCGGACGCCCACCACCGGGCCGCCTACGACGGGATGGTGCGCTGCATGAAGCACCTCCACATCGAGGCGGGCATGGACGTTCCGCCGTGGCTGGAGCAGATGGCGGAACTCTACGAGAGCGACGAGCCGCTCCCGGCGCAGTCCCGGCAGCCCGACCCGCCGCCGGACCCCGACGCCGGCCCGCACGAGTACATCCGGGAGCGCTGACGGCCTTCCCGGGCTGCCCTTCCCCGCCGGACCCTCACGCGATCCGCCGGATCGTGCCTCAGCGCCCCTCTCGGATCCGGACCGTACGCTCCAGCTCGTCGCGCGACTGGAGCACCTTGCGGCGGATGTCCACCGGCAGCTCGGGGTGGGACCCCAGGAATCCGTCCACGACCTCCAGCGCCTCCCGGCTCGCCTGCCCGTTCAGGAAGGCGCCGATCCAGCGCGGGAGGAAGAAGATGCGCCGGTTGTCGCGGATCCACTCCAGCTCCTCCAGCGCGGGCCGCAGGTGGGGAAGCGTGAGGGCGGCGTGGGCGGGGTCGTTGAACCCGCCCAGCGACGCGCTCGCCCACTCCTCGTTCAGCGAAGGGTCGCGCAGGTATCGCTCGAAGTAGAGGGCCTTGCTCGCGGAGTCGGGGCGCGCGGCCCCGGCGACGAAGGCGCGCCGCGCGGACTCCGGCGTGGTGTCGCGCGCCTCCTCCGCCACGAGGAGCGAGTCCGCCGCCGGGTCGCCGAGGGCGAGGAGCTGCGTCACCACGCTCCAGCGGCTCGGCGCGCGGAGCGGCTCCCCCGCGAAGCGCCGCGTCCCGGCCAGGTACTCGCGCATCACGCCCCGCGCCGCCGGGGTCCGGGCCACGCCGAGGTAGGTGTCGAGCGCCGTCTTGCGCAGGCCGTACGGGAGCGAGTCGTTCTCCGCGCGGGCCAGCAGCACCTCCTCCCATGCGGGGAGGAGGCGCGCGGCCTCGTCCGGCGGGAGGTAGCGGGTGAGCGCGGTGGAGGCGCGGCCCAGCAGCGCGCCGGAGATCTGCTCGTCGTGCTCCCGCGGCAGCTCGCGCAGGGAGAGCGACAGGTACTCCGCGGGATCCAGACGGGCCTCGCGCACCAGGTCCCAGAGCGCCCCCCAGAGCATCGCCCGCAGCAGCCCGTCCTCCGTCCCGCCCACGTGCCGCGCGAAGTACGCGGCGCTCCGCGCGTCCGGGAGGAAGAGACCGTAGCCGAAGTCCCCGTCGTTGGCCCACACCCAGTCGGGCGCCGGGAGCCCCGCGGCCTCCTCCACCACCGTCGTCTCCCCCGCGAAGGTCGCCGGGAGCACCGTGTCCGGCCGGTCGTGCCAGCCCAGGCGCACGCGCACCCGGCCGGGCCACCACCCGCCGCGGTCTCCCGGGAGGGCGCGGGCGGGGCGCTGCACCAGCGCGAGGCGCCGGATCCGCCCTCCCTCCTCCTCCAGCACCGGCTCCACCACCGGCATCCCCGCCCGGAGGATGTACTGCTCCCCGAAGGCGCGGAGCGAAGTCCCGGACGACTCCTCCACGGCCCGCAGCAGGTCCTCCCAGGTGGCGTTCCCGTAGGCGTGGCGCCGCAGGAACACGCCGAGCCCCTCGCGGAAGGCGTCCTCGCCCACCAGGAACTCGAGCTGCTTGAGGATGGACGGCGCCTTGTTGTAGACGATGGGGCCGTAGTTCCCCTTGGCGAGGTCCAGGTTCTCCAGCTCCTGCCAGACGGGGACGGTACCCTCCGTCACGTCCACGCCGTACGCCGCCGGCTTGTTGCGCAGGTAGAAGGTCTTCCACGCCTCCGAGCCGGGGTCCAGCTCGTCCTGCATCTTGGCCGCCATGTAGGTGGAGAAGCCCTCCTTGAGCCAGAGGTCGTCGAACCACCGCATGGTCACCAGGTCGCCGAACCACTGGTGCGCCACCTCGTGGTACGTGGTGGCCTTGCGCGACAGCCGCTCGTTGAGGGTGGGGGCCTCCCGGAAGACGAAGGAGTTCTCGTTGTAGAACACCGCGCCCACGTGCTCCATCCCCCCGAAGGGGAAGGCGGGGGCGAGGAGCATGTCGTACTTGGCGAAGGGGAACGGGACGCCGAAGTACCGCTCCAGCCACGCCAGAGCGTCCCGGTTGCTGCGGATCAGGGTGTCCGCGTCCACGTCGCGCGCCACCGAGTTCCGGGCGTACAGGGCGATGGGGCGCCCGCCTTCGGACGACTCCCAGCGCCGCCAGGGCCCCGCCGCGAAGGCGGCCAGGTAGGTGGAGATGGGCTCCGTCTCGGCGAAGCTCCAGCGGACCGCGCCCCCCTCGGGGGTGCGCGACGTCTCCGGCCCGTTGGCGAGCACGCTCCACTCCCGGGGCGCCACGATCTCCATCGTGAAGCGGCCCTTGAGGTCCGGCTGGTCGAAGGAGGGGAAGAGCTGGTTGGCGTCCGCGGGGACCAGGAGCGTGTACAGGTAGCGGGAGTCGTCGGTGCGGTCCTCGAAGCGGATCACGCTGGCGCCCACGGGCGCGATGCGCGCCGCGAAGCGGAAGCCCAGCGTGTTCTCGCCTGTACGCAGGTGGCGCGCGGGAACTCGGACGTGCCCCTCGGTCCAGGCGTGGTCCGCGACGGGCCTGCCGTTGGCGGCGACGCTGTCCAGCACGAGGCCCCGGAAGTCCACCACCAGGTCGCCGGCTCCCGCCGCGCGGACGAACGAGAGGGTGAGGCGCCCCCGCGCCGTGTCGGGGTGCGTAACGTCCAGGGCCAGGCCGTAGCGCACGTCGGAGAGGGTGCGGGCGCGCTCCCGCGCCAGCTCCAGCGAGACACCGGGCCGCATGAAGTCGCTCACGCCCACTCTCCCGCCCCGGACCGCGTGCGCGCACCCGGACAGCGCCACGAGGGAAAGTGCCGCGGCGACGAGGGGGAGGCGCATGGACGGAGGCTCCGGTGCGAGGGCGGGTTCTCGGGGGACGGCCGGGGAATGTGGGGCGCCCCGGGAGGCGCGGCAAGCGCTACGGCGGCTTCGGATCGGCGCCGGCGGGGAGTGGAAGCCCCCACGGCGCTCACCCGCCGCCCACGCCCACCGCCATCCCGTCCGCCGCACCCACTCCGCGCCGCCGCCGCACACCGGCCAGCACCGGCACCAGCAGCACCGCCGCGATGGCGCCCGCCGCCCCCAGGACGGCCCGCTCGCCGGGCGCCGGCATCCCGGCCGCCACGGCTCCCGCCCGCAGCACCCCGGAGACCCCGAGCACGAGCGCCACCGCCACCGTGAATCCCATGAGGGTGTTGGAGAGCGGCCCGTTGATCCCCCGCTCGCCCATGACCACGCGGTCGTTCACGACCAGGAGGAGGAAGACCGCGGCGAAGGGGAGCACCACGCCGTTGAGCGCCTGGGCCAGGATGATGGCCGGGATGGGCCGTACGCCCGCGACCCCGAACCCCACCCCGACGAGGAGCACGCCGGCCCACACCGCGCGGAAGCGCGGCCCACGGTCGCTCCAGCGCTCCGTGCCGTCGCCGAAGAGCGCCCGCGCGGTGATGGCGGCGGCGAGGGGAGCGGTGACGCACGACGAGAGCCCGGCGGCGAAGAGGCCCCACGCGAAGAGCGGCCCCGCCCAGGCGCCCAGCCGCCCGGAGACCGTGGCCGCCACCGCCTCGTACGAGAACTCCCCCGCGACGCCGGCCCCGACCACCATTACCCCCATGGAGATGATCCCGCCCAGCACCACGGCCACCGTGAGGCCGAAGCGGATGTCCCCCAGCGACTGCCCCCCGGCGATCCCGGAGCCCAGGAACAGGTTGTAGGGAACCACCGTGGTGCCGACCAGCCCCAGGACCAGCAGCCCGGCCCCCGACGGGAGAGTGGGGACCAGGGAGCCTCGCAGCACGCCGGACGCCGGAGGGGCGAGGAGGAACGCGGTGACCAGGAAGGCGATCCCCATGAACGCCACGGTGAGGCTGAGCAGCGTGGCGACCGTCTTCGGCGTGCCGAGCCAGAGGATCCCCGCCGCCGCCGCCCCGACCGCGAGCGCCACCCAGACCGACTCGAGGCCGATCCCCAGGGAGGCGCCCGCGGAGGCGCCCAGGACGTTGCCCGCCTGGAACGCGGCGTTCCCCAGGATGATGGAGCCGGTGACCAGCCCGAGCACCAGCACCCCGGAGCCCCCCGCGCCGAAGCGGTCGCGGATGGCCTCGCCCAGGTTGCGCCCGGAGACCACGGTGACGCGGGCGGCGGCTTCCTGGAGCACCAGCGTGGCGACGGTGGAGAAGGCGAGCGCCCAGAGGAGCGCGTAGCCGTGCGCCGCTCCCGCGGAGGCGGCCGTGGTCACCGTACCGGGGCCGATGAAGGCGGCCGGGACGATGGACCAGAACAGGATCTGGACGCTGCGCTTCATGGCTCCGCTCTCACTGTGCTCGTGCCGGCCGCATGCCGGTGGGGTTCCGCGTGGGTCGGACGCGGAAGGATGCTACCTCGCCTTCTTCCGCTCCGCCCGGATGGCCTGGACCGGGGTCTTCCCCCGGAGGCCCGGGTGCGGAGTCCGCGCCCACGTCCGCTGCCGTCCGGCCAGCTCGCGCCGCACGGCCTCGGGCTCGACGGTCCCGGCGCGGATCACCTCGTCGCGCCACAGCAACCATCTCCGCTGGAGTTCGCGGTGAAGCGTGGCTTCCACCAGCCCCATCGTCCCGTCCCACGCTTCCCCCCTAACCATCTCCTGCTCCGGGAGGAAGGCTCGCTCCCACAGGTCGTCGTACAGCCCGGCCCGCCAGTCCTTCACGCCCTCGTCCCACCAGAAGCCCTCGGGGAACTCTTCGAGGCGGCGCTCGAACGCCACCCGGTCGCGCAGGATCGGGTCTGCCCAGGGACAGGCTACCCCCTCCGCCTCGGCGAGAAACGAGAAGAAGCGCCGCAGCGAGGTGGGCACGGCGAGCGCGCGGGTGCGGGTATCGCTCACCTTGCGCGGATACCAGTCGTACAGGAACGTCCTCAGGTCGAGTTCGGTGACGGCACGGTGCGGGACGCCCTCCCAGCGGACGAGGAAGTCGACGAAGAGCCCCGCGTTGGTCGCATGCTTGTCCACCGTCGCATGCGAGACCCCGGTCCGTTTCAGCCACTTCGCGAAACGCCCAACCACGGGCGCCTCCGCGTCCGCGAACTCGTCGGGGTCGTCCGGGACATCGAGCGCGGCCGCGGGCTCCGCGCCCGCACCCTCGGCGCACCCGGGCTGGAGCAGGGTGGGGGCGTCCCACAGGCTCTCCTCCCAGCCGCCCTCGATGATCGAGAGCCGGAGCACGGCGCCGGTCACCGGGTCCCGCCACTCCGGCGACGGAACGCCGCCCTCGGGGGAGTCGATCTCCTCCATGACCCGCGCGACCGCCTCCAGGAGGACGGTCAGGTCCTCCATGTCGACGGGCGAGATCCCGCCGTCGGGAGCGTTCAGAACGGTCAGGTACGGGTACGCGGCCGGCCCGACCACCTCCCAGCCGGCCTTCCGGACCTCCCGGACCATGGGGGCCGGCAGCTCGTCGCGGGAGGAGAAGCCGAGGGAGAGCGCCAACCCGCGCAGCGCCGCCAGCGCGGCCATCGGGTCGGGCGCCGTGAGCATTCCCAGTAGGTCCTCGGCCTCCTCGTACAGGGCCAGACCGTACTCCATCCCCCCGGAGCCGAGTACGCACGCGGTCCATCGGCGTCCGCCGGGAAGCTCCGCGTCGATCACGACCTCGTCGGTGAGCACTTCCCACGGGGCGGCCCGGTAGAACGCGGCGCTCGCGCGGAAGAGGGCCGCGACCTGCGCGGCGGAGAGGCCCCACCCGGCCCAGGTATCCGGGGAGTCGGGGGATAGCAGCTCCGGTAGCCCCGCCACGGCGGCGAACAGATCCGCGGCGATGAAGTCGAGGTCCGGCAATGCGTCCACCGCGGAAACGGAGAGGTCGGGAAGCGCCAGCACGGCGGCGACGGCGGGGTCGCGGACCAGGACGCGGTCGGGGGCGTAGGCGGCCACGCGGGAGGCTTCTCGGACGGCGCGCTCGATTTCCTGGGCCTCCCCGGCGGGACCGGCAGGGACGCGGTCTCGCACCTCGCTGAAGAGCAGCCGGTCCCCCTCCACCACCATCAGGACTGCGGGAAGCGCGGACACGTCGCCCGAAACGGGCAGGGGAACCGTTATGAAGCCGGCCTGCCAGACGGCGGGGGCCGCGGCGGTCCCCGGGAAGTGGATGACCTTCCCCGACGGGAGGTCCGCTTCCATGCAGCAGCTCTTGTACTTCTTCCCCGATCCGCAGGGGCAGGGGTCGTTTCGTCCGATCTTCACCATGGAACTCCGGTCGAGGAACGAAGGAGGCGCTGGCGCGGATCCGTAGACATTGTGCACGCCCGCGCCCGTTCAGACAATCGGGGAGCGTGCGCCCCACCCCCCGCCCCCCGGCGTCTCCAGAACCAGCCTGTCGCCCGGCTCCAGCTCGCACCCGTCCACCGGACCCAGCTCCACCCTTTCGCCGGAGGCCCGGACCACCCGCTGCCTCCCGGGAGCGCCGGCCTCTCCGCCGTCCACCCCGTACGGCCCCTCCACGCGGTGCTGCGTGAGCACGGAGAGCGACACCGGCTCCAGGAAGGTCAATTCGCGCACCGTCCCGTCGCCTCCGCGCCACCGCCCCGCGCCGCCCGAGCCCCGGCGCACCCCGAACCGCTCGACGCGCACCGGGTAGCGGTGCTCCACCGTCTCTGGATCGGTGATGCGGGTGTTGGTCATGTGCGAGTGGACGGCGCTCGCCCCGTCCCACCCCGGCCCCGCGCCGCACCCGCCGCACACCGTCTCGTAGTAGCCGAAGCGCTCGTTCCCCCAGAGGACGTTGTTCATGGTCCCCTGGCCGCAGGCGGAGAGGCGGAGCGCCTTCAGCAGGGTGTCCGTGAGGCGCTGGCTCACCTCTGTGTTCCCGCCGACCACCGCGGGCGCGCGCGCCGTGTCGGAGGGGAAGGGTGGAGAGAGCATCCCCGGCGGAACGCGGAGCGTCACGGCGCGCAGGAGCCCTTCGTTGAGGGGGAGCGACTCGTCCACCAGGAGGCGGAGGACGTAGAGCACCACGCTGCGGACGATGGCCGGGGTCGCGTTGAGGTTGCCCGGGTGCACCCCCGCGGTCCCCGCGAAGTCGACGATCGCCCTCTCTCCTCGGACCTCCACGCGGACGCGCAGGGGCGAGCCGTCGTCCAGCCGCTCGCGCCCCTCGTAGACCCCGTCCGGCACGCGAGCCACCGCCTCGCGGACCCGCGCCTCCGCCCGTGCCTGGAGCCCGTCCATGTAGCGCCGGACCACTTCCGCGCCGTGCTCCCCGGCGAGGGAGCGAAGCATCTCCGCCCCGCGGTGGTTCGCCGCCACCGCCGCCGCCAGGTCCGCCACGTTGTCCTCCAAGGCCCGGGTGGGAAACGGCCCGGAGGAGAGGATGCGCCGCAGCTCGTCCCAGCGCGCCTCCCCCCGCCGCACCAGGTACGTGGGCGGGATGACGACGCCCTCCTCCGCGAGCGTGGTCGCAGCCGGGGGCATGGACCCCGGGCGGGCGCCGCCGATCTCCGCGTGGTGGGCCCGGCTCGCCACGTATCCCAGGAGCCGCCCGCCGTCGTCGTGGACCGGGGTGATCACGGTGACGTCCGGGAGGTGCGACCCGCCGAATCCCGGGTGGTTGGTGACCACCACGTCGCCCGGCTCCATCGCCACGGCCTCCCGCACCATCCTCACGCACAGCCCCAGCGCCCCCAGGTGGACGGGGATGTGGGGTGCGTTCACCACCAGCTCTCCGCCCGGGTCCAGCAGCGCGCAGGAGAAGTCCAGCCGCTCCTTGACGTTCACCGAGAGCGCGGTCCGACGGAGCTGTTCGCCCATCTCCCCCACCAGCGCGCGGAATCGGTGCGTGAAAAGCTCCTGCCGGACGGCCTCGGGCGTCTCCGCCCCGTCGCGGGCCCCGGCGGCCCGGGCATCGCGGCGGAGCACGAGGCTCCCCGCCCCGTCCACCTCCACGCTCCACCCCGCCTCCACCACCGTGGCGCTGTGACGCTCGGCCACCAGCGCGGGACCGACAAGGCGCGCGCCCGCCCGGAGACACGCGCGGTCGAACACCGGCACCTCGCGCCAGGCGCCGCCGAGCCAGGTCCGCGTGCGCCCTCCCGGCTGGGGCGTGTACGCCTCCGCGAGGGGCGGCGGAGCCGGCGCCTCGGGAGCGGTGGAGGCGACGACGCGCAGCGACTCCAGCTCCACGGGGCGGCGCTCGGGACGGTGGCCGTACAGGGCGACGTACCGCTCCTCGAAGGCGGCGCGGAGGGAGAGGCCGGGCCTCCACTCCACGGTCAGCGTGGCGTCCTGGCCGGCGTAGCGGAGCCCCGCGATGCGGCGGCGGACGACGACCTCCTCCGGCACCACGCCCTCGCCCGCGACGGCGGCCACCGCGTCGCGGGCCATCTCCTCCATCCACCCGGCGACCCGGGGCTCGGCCTCGTCCAGCGCGAGGAGGACCTGCCGCTCGGCGAAGCGCTCCAGCGGCGCGTGGCCGATCCCCAGCGCGCTCAGCAGCCCCGCGTCCGGGGGAACCAGCACGGTGCCCGCCCCCAGGCGCGACGCCACTCCGCAGGCGTGCTGCCCCCCCGCCCCGCCGAACGCCACCAGCGCGTACTCCGCCGGGTCGTAGCCGCGCCGCAGCGAGATGCCGCGGATGGCGTCGGCCATGCGCTCGTCGGCGATCTCCAAGAGGCCGGCCAGGAGCGGCTCCCGCCCCGCGTCCTCCCCCGTCCGCTCGCGCAGCCCGCGGCGGAGCGCCTCCAGCGCCGCCTCCGCGGGGGCGGGGTCCACGGGGATGCCGAAGCGCTCCGGCGCCAGCCGGCCGAGCAGGAGGTTGACGTCGGTGACGGTGAGGGGTCCCCCCGCCCCGTAACACGCGGGGCCGGGAGCGGCGCCCGCGCTCTCCGGCCCCACGCGGAGCCCCCCGGAGTCCAGGGTGCAGACGGAGCCGCCCCCCGCCGCCACGGTCTCGATGGCGAGCGCCGGGGCGACCAGCCGCGCCCCGCCCACCTCGTGCTCCCACACGTACTCGAAGTCGCCGTCCCAGCGGGCCACGTCGGTGCTGGTGCCGCCCATGTCGAAGGCGACGGCGCGCCCGAAGCCGGAGCGCCGCGCGGCGAGCGCGGCCCCCACCACGCCCCCCGCGGGCCCGCTGAGGAGCGAGTCCCGGGGCCGGAAGTCCTCCGGACGCGCCAGCCCGCCCGCGCTGGTCATCACGTGGAGCCGCCCTCCGCCGAGCGCGTCCCGGACGCCGCGGAGGTATCCGGAGAGGACCGGCTCCAGGTACGCGTCCACCACGGCGGTTTCGGCGCGGGGGAGGAGGCGGATGAAGGGAGAGGAGTCGGAGGAGCAGGAGACGGCGTCGAACCCCAGCGCCAGGAGGAGGTCTCGGACCGCGTGCTCGTGCGCGGGGTTGCGGAAGGAGTGCATGAGCGCCACCGCCGCGACGCGGACCCCGGAGCGGAGCAGCGCCTCCGCCTCCGGGACGAGGGCCGCGGCGTCCAGCGCCCTGAGCACGCTCCCGTCCGCAGACAGCCGCTCCGGGACCTCCACCACCCCCGCGTACAGCGGCGCCGGCTTCTCCACCCGCAGGGCGAAGAGGTCGGGGCGCTGCTGCGTCCCGATCTCCAGCAGGTCGCCGAAGCCCCGGGTGACGAAGAGCGCGGTGGGGGCGCCCCGGCGTTCCAGCAGCGCGTTGGTCCCCCGGGTGGTCGCCAGCCGCATCGCCAGCGGGGGGAGCGGAGCACCGGACGGGGTGCCGGTGACCAGCCGCGCCGCCAGCACGGGCGCCTCCTCCGGCGACCTCACCTCGAACGCCGCCCCGGCCGGGATCGCGGCCACCGGCGCCGCCAGGCGGAGCACCCCCTCGCCGGGATCGTAGTCCTCCACCGGGATCGTCTCCTGTCTCCCCAACAGCCGGAAGCCGAACCCCCGCACCAGCCCCGCGGGGGCTCCCCAGTCCTCCCGGACCCGAACGCCGCGCGGCCCGACCGTCTCCACGACCGTGCCGCGCAGCGCGCTGCTGCTCAGCACCTTGGCGCGCCGCAGCTCCCCCGCCGGGGCTCGCGCCAGGCAGTCGGTGAAGGTACCGCCCGTGTCGATCCAGACCTGCCAGTGAGGGACGTGCATGCGGTGCGGGAGCGGGTGGAGACCGGACCGGCGAGGCCGCGCCTCAGAACAGGCGGCGGAGGAGGTAGAGGACCAGGCTGATGGCGAGGGAGACGAGGATCATGGAGGTGAGCGGGAAGTACACCCGCATGCTCTGCCCCTCCCAGCGGAAGTCGCCCGGAAGGCGGCCGAACCACCCCAGGGCGCCGCTCAGGACGAGCACCCCCACGATCACGGCCAGCAGGCCCGCGACGACGATCAGCAGCCCGATCGAGCGCGAATCCATACGTCTTCCCGGCGTGGCGAGTGCGACGACCGGCCCGTCTCCGGGGCCGCCAAGGAAAATATTAGGACCGCGGACGGGGCCGCGCCAGCGAGATCGCGCCCCCGTCAGGCCCCGAAGCACCGCGCGCCGGACCCCCTGGGAGCCCGGCGCGCAGAAGAGTTACCGCCCGCCGTGTCAGTTCGACGGCGGGGTGACCTCGATGTCCGGCATCACGACGGTCTGCGTGTCCGTGGTCACGGTCACGTCCGCCGCGTCCACGTCGTACTTCGGAAGCTGTCCGCCCTCCACGTTCACCTCCGGCATCTCGCCGTCCTGCGTCTTCTCGGCGGTGCACCCGGCGACGACCAGCCCGGTGGCGAGCACGGGAACCCAGAAAAGCCTCTTGGCGCGCATCCCAAATCTCCTCGTCTGTGATCGAAAACCAACCCTCTCGTGGCGGGGCAGTGCAACTGGTGTGCCTGAACTGATCCGCACACCTCTCCCCGGGCCGGAACGGTTGCACGGGATCTGCACCCCGTCTACGTTCCAGCAGGGATTCCGCGCCTCGCGGAGCCCGCCTTCACCCCACGATCGCACCCGAAGCAGCGGTACGCAGATGAACGACCTCCCTCCCCGCCCTCCCGTTCCCCTGGAACGTGCCCGGGAACACGTCATCCGGGAGCTGTGCGAGCACTACGCGCACGACTCCCTGGACGACAGGCAGCTCGAGGAGCGGCTGGACCGGGCCCACTCCGCCGTCTCCCTGCAGGAGCTGGACGCCCTGGTCTCGGACCTCCCCGCGCTGCGGCCCGAGACCTCCCCGGCCATCCATCCGGCCCAGGCGGAGGAGGTGCGCGAGCGGCAGACGGTGATCGCCGTCATGGGCGGCGCGATGCGCAAGGGGAGCTGGGTGCCGCCGAAGCACCTCCACGTCTTCGCCATCATGGGCGGCGCCGAACTCGATTTCCGCGAAGCCCGCTTCGGCCCCGGGATCGTGGAGGTCACCGTGTTCGCGATGATGGGCGGGGTGGAGATCACGGTCCCCCCCGGGGTGCGCGTGGAGGTGGAGGGGATCGCCATCATGGGCGCCTTCGATTCGCGGGAGGAGGGGCAGCCCCCCGCCGGCCCGTCCGTGCCGGTGATCCGGATCGGCGGGTTCGCGCTCATGGGCGGGGTGGAGATCCGCACCCGCCTCCCGGGCGAGAGCAAGCGGGACGCGCGCCGTCGCGCCCGGCTGGAGCGGCGGGAGATGCGCCGGCTGAACCGGGGAGGCTGACCGCCCGGGGCTGGCGCGCCGTTTCCGGAGCGTTACATTTTCCGTCCGGTCCTGCGCTCTCCCGCCGTACCGGGGTATCCGCCGGTACACGACCACCCCACGGCAGCACACCTCCACCGCCCAGCCTCACACCGTCTCGATGTCGAGCGAGGAAGTCCGCAGGCTGATCTCCGTGATCGGTCTCCTGGCGCAGCTCGGAGGCGCCGTCCTCCTGGTCGCGCTGTTCTTCCTCCTGTTCCACAACGCCAGCCGGCGCCGCTACTTCCTGTACTGGGGACGGGGGTGGCTCGCACTGGCCGTGGGGCTCAGCATCCTGGTGCTCCGCTACCGCCTCCTCCCAGGAGGCATCGCGCAGGACCCCGTCGCGGCCCCCGCGCTGCACGCGGGCTACCTGTTCGCCAAGGTGGCCTACTTCGCCCTCCTGGCGGCCGGCACCGCCGCGTACTGCTCCGGGCTCCGGCTGCGCGGGACCACGCCCTACGCCCTGGCGGGCCTCGGCGCCTACACGCTCTTCGCCGTGACGGTTTCGCCCGCGCTGGACCGGACGTTCCTCTGGCAGTGCGCGCCCGCCATCGCCGCCCTGGCGTACAGCTGCTTCCGCTTCCTCCGCCTCCCCCCGTCGCGCCGTTCGCTGGGGAGCCGCGCCACCGGGACCATCTTCGGCATCATGTCGGTGCAGTGGGCGATGTACTTCGTCGCCTTCGGGTTCACCGACCGTTTCGCCGCGCTCCCGGCCCCGGTACGATTGGTCGTGCAGTTCAACCCGTACTTCGACCTCCTCGCCCAGGTGCTCCTGGGGTACGGGATGGTGGTGCTGCTCATGGAGGACGCGAAGCGCGAGGTGGACGACGCGCACGCGGAGCTGGCGGTGGCGCACGACCAGCTCCGACGCGACTCGCTCTACGACGCGCTCACGGGGTGCCTGAACCGGCGCGCCTTCGTGGAGCAGGTGGCGCTGGAGGGCGCGCGGGCCAGCTTCGGCGCCGTGATGATGGTGGACCTGGACGACCTGAAGACGGTGAACGACACGCGGGGCCACGCGGCCGGGGACGACCTGCTCCGGACGGCCGCGGACGTCCTCCGCCGCGCCACCCGCCCCTCGGACCGCCTCTTCCGCTGGGGCGGGGACGAGTTCCTGCTGCTCATGCCGGGGGCGCTCGCGGTGGAGGTGCAGCCTCGCCTGGAAGAGCGCATCGGCCGGCTCTCCCGGGAGGCGCACCCGGAGGGCGCGGCTCCGCTCCGGGTGAGCCTGGGGAGCGCCGACTACGCGGACGCGGAGGGGCTGGAGGCCGCGATCGACGCCGCGGACCGCGCCATGTACGCGCAGAAGGCCCGCCGCAAGCAGGACCTGGCGGAGGTCACCGCCGGCAGCTAGGCCCGGGTCGCGACGCGCCTCCGCTTCCTTCCTCCGCCCCCCCCGTCCTTCCCCCACCCCCCGCTCCACGCCCGCAGCAGCTCGCCTCGTCGATCCGCCCTCCGGGAGAAATCGGAAGGGGTCCGGATGTACGTCGTGGCGACCCGCGCTTGTCAGGATTGTGGCCGCAGGACAGATTGCGCCGTCATGTCGGCGTGAGGGAGACTTCCCGGCGCCACGTACACGCACGCTCCCACTCCCTGGATGCAGCCTATACTGGCGCTCCTTTCCAGGAGCGAATCGTTTTCCGATATCTGGCCCCGGCTCGCCGCGCTGTCCGGGACCGAGCTTCGCCATGCCGGCGACCCGGCCGCGCTGGGTTCGCTCGACGGCGTGTGCGCCGTCGTGGTGGCCGCGGGCGGCGAGGAGACGCGCCTCCAGGGGGTCCTGGCGGAACTCCGCGAGGGCCCTCGTCATCCCGTAGCGGTGGTGGGCGCGGAGACGGACTACCGCGTGGCCGTCTCGCTCCTGCAGATGGGCGCGTCCGACTACTTTGCCCTCCCCGACGAGCTGGGCGCGCTCCGCGCCTGGCTGGTGGAGCGGGCGGAGACCATCACCAGCCGGCGGAACGCCGAAGCCCTCGCCGCGAGCCAGCGGCGCAAGTTCGACTTCTCCCGCATCGTCGGGAGGAGCGCCGAGCTTCACGCGGCGCTGGAGCGCGCGGCCAAGGTGATCCCCAGCGGGAACGCCACCGTGCTCGTCACGGGGGAGACGGGGACGGGGAAAGAGCTTCTTGCGCAGGCCATCCACTACAACGGCCCGCGCGCGGCCCAGCCGTTCGTGGAGATCAACTGCGCGGCCCTTCCCGCGAACCTGCTGGAGGCGGAGCTGTTCGGGTACGAGAGGGGGGCCTTCTCCGACGCGCGCGCGCCCAAGGCGGGGCTGTTCGAGGCCGCGTCGGGCGGGACGCTCCTGCTGGACGAGGTGGGCGACCTCTCGCCCGACCTGCAGGCCAAGCTGCTGACCGTGCTGGAGAACAAGAAGGTGCGGCGGCTGGGGAGCGTGCGGGACGCGACCGTGGACGTGAGGATCGTCGCCGCGACCCACAAGGACCTCGCGTCGGAGGTGAGGCAGGGGCGGTTCCGCCGCGACCTCTACTACCGGCTCCGCGTGGTGCCCGTCCACCTCCCTCCCCTCCGGGAGCGCGGGGACGACGTGCTGCTCCTGGTGGAGCACTTCCTGGAGCGGTTCAGCGAGATCCACGGCAAGCCCGCACCCGTCGTTCCCCCGGAGGTGCGCGCATCGCTGGTGAAGCACACCTGGCCCGGGAACGTGCGCGAGCTGAGGAACGCCGTCGAGCGCGCGGTGCTCCTCTGCGACGGCACGGTACGGATCGACGACCTGGCGCTGGAAGGGGACGAGGGATCTCCGGGTTCCGGCGTTCTCCCCTTCCCCGCTTCCCTGGAGGCGATCGAGCGGTCCGCCGCGGTCGCGATGTTGCAGCACTGCGAAGGAAACAAGTCCCAGGCAGCTCTGCGGCTCGGCATCAGCCGCAAGCGGTTGTATCAATTGCTCGCTGCCCACCAGCAGGGAGGGGGGGAATGAGCGCGACTACACTTATGGCACGACATGTTGGGACTCCGGGCCGAGGGATGCTCAGATGGGCATAGCAGTTGTCGAGCGGAATGCGCTGCTGGAGCAGGTGTGGGATCTTCAGACGGTACGCGACTATGTAGCAATTGCCGACCTACTCGGTGAGCTGCCCCTGGAGGAGCATCTTAGAGAGCCAGAATTAGGGGTCATTCTATGTACTGCCTGGTATCAACTTGGCGCGTACAATAATGCGATCGAGTTAACGCAGAAGCTCACCCCTGTATGCGAGTATCGCGGAAACACTCGCCTTGCACGTAGACGGATGAACACGGAAGCACTCCTCCGTATCGTACGGGGAGAATTAGACATAGCCGAATCGCTATTACAAAAATTGCTATACAGAGTCGAAGAGGCAGGCGATCTTCAATTCACCACATGGACCCACAACAATCTCGGGATCCTATACTGCACAAAAGGTTTATGGGACTTCGCCCTTTCCCACTATCGACGTGCAATGGTCGCAGGCCAGCGATTCGGACAAGTTCGCCATATCTCTCTTTGCCATTTAAATATAAGCGTTGCCTATCTCAGAATGAACCGTATTTTTGACGCAAGAGAGCACGTCCTCCAAGCAATAGAGCTTTCTCGCGACAATGGCAGCGATGCTGAACTGGCACATATCGAATCAACCCAGGCCTCCATTCTTTTGGAACACAGAGACTATTTACTCGCAAGAATTACTGCCAACCAATCAGGGCTTCGGTTTTCAAGGATCAATAGCAAAATGGGCGCCGCAATGACATCCCATCTACATGGTCGCATCTCGATTGCGGAGGGCCATATCCCAGAGGCGCGCGCTCACTTAGAGGATGCTTTTGCCGCATATGCAGATTCAGGTTATTCGGCGGATGACGGATACTTAATGGAGTCGTTTGCCTCATTAAATGCTGCAGAAGGAAACTCTGCGGCCGCTATTGCGTATTTCAACAAAGCATTGTTGTTTTTCTCAGAACTGGGCAATGCTTTCGAAGTCGACCGCCTTCACAAGAAAGTGCTGGATCAACACTCCAATTTTTACTAACAATACTTCGCCAAGCTCTGCTCCCCGCCCCTGGAATACCCCGTATTTGTTAGGTTTCCGGTCGATGTGGGGATAGATTCGCCAGGGCGGAATCCCAGCAAACACGCCACTTTCATGACAACCTGGCGAAGTCGTGCTAGAATTTTGTGCTGGCCACCTACATCGGAAATACGGCCCCGACCGGAACTAATCCTATGATGAAGCACTTCCTCCTCCTGACGCTCCTCACTCTCTCCGCGCGACCCGCCGGGGCACAGCAGCCCACTGCAACACCCAGCGCCAGCCACGACCAGGCCGTCGAGCGGCTCCTGGAGGTGTCCGACGTGGAAGGCGCCATGCAGAAGGGGATGCAGCAGATGATGGACATGCAGGTGGAACAGACCCCGATGTTCGCCTCCATGCGCGACATCATGGAGGAGTTCTACGCGACCCATCTCACCTGGGACCGGATGAAGCCGGAGGTGGTGAGAATCTACACGGACGCGTTCACGGAAGCGGAGATCCGCGAGCTGACCGCCTTCTACCAGACCGAACTCGGGCGGAAGGGGATGGAGCGGATGCCGGAGATCATGGCGAGGTCCGCAGAGGTCAGCCAGCGCCTCGTCCAGGCACACCTTCCGGAACTGGCCCAGAAGGTCATGACCCGCATTCAGGAGGACCCGGAGGCGATGCGGCGGGCGATGGAGGAAGCGCAGCGCATGATGCAGGCGGTACAGCCGAGCCAGCCCTGACCGGGATGTCCGTCGTCGCGTAAGTCGGCCCGAGTCTCGCCCGCCGCCGCACCCGACCCTCCGTCCGATTGCGGTCACCCGTCCGGTGACCGTAACCGGGCTGTAGCAGCCCCACACCCGCTCGGCAATCGACCGAGCAGCTGTTCCCCACCACCCTACCGGTTCCTCACAGACACACCTTTCCCACGCTCCACGAAAACCCCTCGACCAGGCTCTCCCAATCATATGGATCTTCGTCGCCTACGCACCTCACACCATCGCGGGAAAAGCCGGCACGAACGATTCCAGGACCGGGAGCATTCCGTACGACTGCACTTCCCGTAAGCATCTGCCTCCAGTGCAGAACCGAGCGCCCGATCTTCCCCCCACGCCGATCTCTCGTCGAATCCGCCCGTAATTCGGACTCGCGCGCGAGCAGGTAGCGCGACCGGCCGCGCACGTCCGTGCCCCGAGCCGCGGGCTGTTGGAGAGCCCATACACGCGTGACGGATCGCCCCCCGCCTCCGGATGCAGACTCGGGCACCGGACGCGAGTTGGAGTGCCGGAGCAGAACCCAGGCGCGGGAACGTCCCGCGAAAGGAGGACCCGGGCCGGCGAGCCCGGCACCGAGTCTCGCAGTCCTACCGCGTTCTATTCAGGGAAACATTCATCGGGAGTCGAACGAATGGAAACACGACGGACCGTCCAGGGGCACAGGCTGCGCGCGCTCCGGGTACTGGTGGTGCTGACGGGGCTCGGGGTCGCGGGGTGTTCGGACACCTTGCTGCCGCCGAAATCGGACCCCAACGGTGATGGGCCCGATCCCAGCAAGCCGATCCAGCTCGCCCCCCTCGACGTGACGGCCTGCCAGTACGGCGGAATATACCCGGACTGCCAGCTTGCGCCGAGCCCGTCCGGACCTCCGCAGCCCACGCCGGAACCCGGCTCCCCGGTCGGCCCCCCCGGCACATCGCCGGGGACGGGTGGCGGAAGCCCGGGTCCCACTCCGGTCCCGGCCGACTCGGCCTCCCGGACTCCGTGCGACACGAAGGACCCCGTCGTCGACACGCCGGCCGTTCAGGCCGGTATGGACGCGCTGTGGAAGGACAGCAATCCGGACGCTCCGATGGCGCAACGGCGGGAGAGGGGCGGGTGGATCCTCTCGACGGCGACCGGCTACTCATTTCAGCCCTTCCCGTCGAGCTGGACCATCGGCGCCTGCGGCATCGACGTACCGGCCGGCGGCACCACGGTCCCGTCGGGAGCGGTAGCGTGGGTGCATACCCATCCGTACGCGAAGGGAGAGAAGCTTACCGCGTGCGAATCGACCACGCTCATAATCGGCGGCCAGACGATCACCGCCTATACCACCTATATGAACGAACCCAGCGGATACGACGGTGACGCGTCGCTGGCGTTCGGAGTGCCGGGATACATGATCGACAGGGACGGGATCACCCGCTTCGACGGCGACCCGAACTCCCAGGATCGACTCACCATCCAGTCGCGATTCGGCCGCTGCGGATACTGACCACCAACCGCGAGATCCATGACTACGACTTTCCTGCTCGCAATGCTCCTCGTGGGAGCGCCCATCCGGCCCGAACCCGCCGTCGAAACCCAGACGGGAGCCTGCACGGTCGACAATTCGAAGGGCCGGGCGATGGCCGTGCGCTTCCTGACCTCCCCCTCGCTCGCCGGAACCCGCCAGGCAGCGGGCATGGGTGCCGTCAACGCATCCAACCTCCGCCTGCTCACCCCGCTACGCGATTCGGCGGTGTGCCAGGCGCTCAGCACGAAAGTGCAGCTTCCCGCCGCCCGGTATCCGCGTACACTCACCTTCTACTACGCGGATGGCTTCTACTTCGTCCCCGTCACGTGGATCGTGCCCCAGGACCGGATATGGATCGCACACGCTCCGCTCCTCGTGTTCGACCAGAACCTCAACCTGGTCGATTCGTACGCGATGTGACGGTCGGGGAGCCCTCCTGACGCACCCCAGTGAGACGAGCGTGGCCGGCCCTTGCAGTGGGGCCGGCCGCGCTCGAACACACCTGCCGGCGATGGAGAAGCTGGCATATCGCCGCCCGCTCTTCGGATCGAGTCTCCATCCCTCACCGGACTTCGTCGATCCCCCCGACCACCCTTCATCCCGAGCCCGCAGATCGGGGCTCCCCGCGCGCAGCCCGTGCCGCCTGCGCGAGAAAGCGGCGGGACAGGTGTCGCATCCGCGACACTCCCCGGGCTCCTCCCCGGAAGGCACGCATTCACGCAATGCGTTGTAACCACACGCGTTGTGGAGATTACGCAGGACAACGCCGGCCGGTCCCCCACTTGCCCCTTTCACGCTCCGAGGTCCGTCGCGCGGGACCGACCGCGCCCGCCCCTCCACCCGTCGAAAGGAGCGCGCCATGTCCACCATCGTCGAACAGTCCGGCGTCGCCGCGCAGGTACCCGGCGCGGAGAAGTTCTCCATCCGCATCCCCATCCGGGCTCGCTACGACAACTGGATCGGGGGCGAGTACGTCCCGCCGACGCGGGGACTGTACTTCGTCAACCCCACCCCGCTGACCGGGCAGCCGCTGTGCGAGGTTGCGCGGTCCACGCACGAAGACGTGGACCGCGCGCTGGACGCCGCCCACACCGCCGCGCGCACCTGGAACCACAGCTCCGCCACGCAGCGCGCCATCCTCCTCAACCGCATCGCCGACCGGCTGGAGGAGCACCTGGAGACCTTCGCCGTCATCGAGACCATCGACAACGGCAAGCCCATCCGGGAGACCCGCGCCGCCGACCTGCCGCTCGCCATCGACCACTTCCGCTACTTCGCCGGAGTGCTGCGCGCGCAGGAAGGGAGCATCGGCGAGCTGGACGCGGACACGGTGGCGTACCACTTCCGCGAACCGCTCGGCGTGGTGGCGCAGATCATCCCCTGGAACTTCCCGCTCCTGATGGCGACCTGGAAGCTGGCCCCGGCCCTTGCCGCCGGGAACTGCGTCGTCATCAAGCCCGCGGAGCAGACGCCCGTTTCCATCATGGCGTTCATGGAGCTGGTCGCCGACCTCCTCCCCCCCGGAGTCGTCAACGTGGTTCAGGGCTTCGGCGTGGAGGCGGGGAAGCCGCTGGCCTCGTCGCCGCGGGTCGCCAAGGTGGCCTTCACCGGAGAGACCACGACCGGCCGCCTCATCATGCAGTACGCCTCCGAGAACCTGATCCCGGTGACGCTGGAGCTGGGCGGTAAGTCGCCCAACATCTTCTTCTCCGACGTGATGGACGAGGACGACGACTTCTTCGACAAGGCGCTGGAGGGCTTCGTCCTCTTCGCGCTGAACCAGGGCGAGGTGTGTACCTGCCCGTCGCGCGCCCTCGTCCACGAGTCCATCTACGACCGCTTCATGGAACGGGCGGTGGAGCGGACCCGGCGCGTGGTGGAGGGGCACCCGCTCGACCCGGCGACCATGATCGGGGCCCAGGCGTCCAACGACCAGCTCGAGAAGATCCTGAGCTACATCGAGATCGGGAAGCAGGAGGGGGCGAAGGTCCTCACGGGCGGCGGGCGCCGGGTGCACGAGGGAGCCCTCGAGGGCGGCTACTACGTGCAGCCCACCATCTTCGAGGGGCACAACCGCATGCGGATCTTCCAGGAGGAGATCTTCGGCCCGGTGGTGGCGGTGACCCCCTTCAAGGACGCGGACGACGCCCTCGCCCTCGCCAACGACACGCTGTACGGCCTGGGTGCCGGGGTGTGGACACGCGACATGAACACGGCGTACCGCATGGGACGCGGCATCAAGGCGGGCCGGGTGTGGACCAACTGCTACCACCTCTACCCCGCGCACGCGGCCTTCGGCGGCTACAAGCAGTCCGGCATCGGCCGGGAGAACCACAAACAGATGCTCGACCACTACCAGCAGACCAAGAACCTGCTGGTGAGCTACAGCCCCCGGGCGCTCGGGTTCTTCTGAGCGCCCCCCGGCCCCTCCCCCGCCCGTGGGGGAGGGGCGCAAGGCCGGCGCCGTACCGTAGGGGATGGGAACACCCCGTGACCCTGCGTTCGAGCTTCGCACCGGAGGGATCCCATGACCGTCTCTCGCGTTTCGGTGACCGCGGACGCCGCCGCCCTACTGGAGAAGCTGGCGGCGGAGCACGGGGAGCTGGTCTTCCACCAGTCCGGCGGGTGCTGCGACGGGAGCGCCCCCATGTGCTATCCCCGACGGGAGTTCCGTATCGGCGAGCGGGACGTGTACCTCGGCGCGGTGGCCGGGGTGCCGTTCTACATCGGGGCGCGGCAGTTCGAGTACTGGCAGCACACCCACCTCACGGTGGACGTGGTCCCCGGACGGGGGAGCGGCTTCTCCCTGGAGGCGCCGGAGGGGGTGCGCTTCCTCGTCCGCTCGCGGCTCTTCGAGGACGCGGAGTGGGCGGAGCTGCAGGCGGCGGGGCCTCCGCCGCGGGGACCGCGGGAAGGGTCGTGAGCCGTTCGGGACCGGGCCCGGAGAGCCACGCGGAACTCCGGGCCCGCGTGCGTGGGGCGGGGACGCGTCCCCTGTCGGAAGGAGGGGGAGGGAGCGAGATTTGCGCCCTCGCTCCCTCCCGCGCCCGCCGGTGCGCGGCCCCCCGAACCGAGGCGACGATGCGCAGACTCGTCCTTTTCGACATCGACGGCACGCTCCTCACCGCCGACGGGGCGGGACGCCGCGCCTTCCACGACGCCCTGCTGGAGGTCTACGGGACGACCGGCCCCATCGAAGGCTACTCGTTCGCCGGGCGCACGGACCCGCAGATCGCGCGGGAGCTGCTGTCGCGGGGCGGGTTGGACGCGGAGCGCATCGTCGCTGGGATGGAGGGGCTCTGGCGGGCGTACCTCCGCAACCTGGAGGACGAGATCGCGCGGGTGGACGTCCACCCGCTTCCGGGCGTGCACACACTGCTGGAGCGCGTGGAGACGGCGGGCGAGGCCGTGGTGCTCGGGCTCCTCACCGGGAACGTGGCGGAGGGCGCGCGCCTCAAGCTGGACCGGGCGGGGATCGGCTTCGGCCGCTTCCGGGTGGGCGCCTTCGGCTCCGACCACGCCGACCGCCCGGAGCTTCCCGCCGTGGCCGTGGCGCGCGCGGAGGCGCTGACCGGGCACGTGTTCAGGCGGAAGGAGATCGTCGTCATCGGCGACACGCCCTTCGACATCGCCTGCGGGGCGCACCTGGGCGTCCGCACCGTCGCCGTCGCCACGGGCGGGCACCCCGCCGGGGAGCTGGCCGCCTGCGCCCCGGACTACCTGTTCGCGAACCTGGGCGACACCGAGCGGGTGTGGGAGGCGATCTCGGGCGGGTGAGCCGGGCGGCGAACGCGCGTCTTGCAGCGCATCTCCCGGAGACGCCACGCACCGGCAACGGGCCGGTTTCGCCACGGAGGAAGCCATGTCGCGAACGATCCTGCTGGACGGCGCGAAGTGGCGCATCTGGATGGACGACCTCCCCCGGAAGGCGGGGGCGCGGGGGGAGAGGATGGGGCACCCAGCGCCGCGGAAGTGCCTCCGCTTCGCCCCGGTATCCGGACCGGGCGACGCGCGGCACGACCGCGACTACGCCGACCCGGACCCGTACGACGCCAACGTGGGTCCCTTCGACCTGTCCGAGGAGTTCCTGCAGGGCCGCCTCCGCGCGCTGTTGCGCCATCCCCGCGGCGGCTGAAGCCGGCGACAAGCGGAGTCCCCGGTGTCGCCCGGCCCCCGCTACTTTTCGAGCTGGTGGGAAAAAAACATGATGGCGAGCACCATGATCCCCATCGCGACAAGAACGAAGATAGGTGATTCTATCAGCCGCGCAAACGTGCCCGGCTCTCCCGGCCTCGATCGCCAGCTGTCAGGTACGACATCGGAGAGTGACTCCTCCTCGGCAACGGCCCCTGGAGGATTCACGAGTGCGGCAGGAGTGTGGGCAGCCAGTCCCTGGATGTCCGTAGCGGTGGGCATCGAAGGCTCGACGCGTACGTCGCTCGGTGGAGTACGGTCAATGCTTGTCGCCTCCTCTGGGAGGATCTGAAACGTGGGGGAACTGGCCTCCGGAGCATCGCCGGACACGACTGGAGCCGCATGTTCAGCGTCCTCAATAATCCGCGCCACGGCCTCGCGGACACGCAGGCTGTCATCGTCCTTCAATCCTTTCAATGCTTCCTCGGCAGCCAGTACCATCCTCGAATCCGCCCCCTGCAAGATCCGCCCGAGTTCGTCCACGACACCAAGACGTATCCACGGGCGAGGGTCGAGGAGGGATTCGGTCAGTTCGGCCGGCAGCTTCGCCGGCTGGAGCGGCACCGGGCGGGGGTTGCGGGCGATGATCAGCTCGCCCTTCTGATTGTAGCCCCACTTGCACGGCGTCTGCGAGGGCCGCTCGGCCACGACCCGCTCGTAGGCGTAGTCGTACCAATCGTTCAGCGAGATCACCTCGGCTCCGGGGCGGGCCGCTGCCCCGTTGGACAGTCCCTCGATCAGGAAGTGCGTGAACAGGGAAAGCTGGGCCTGCTGGATGACCTGCCCGCCCTCAAGAGCGTACTGGGTAGAGTCCGAGGCGGTAAGGACGACCCGACCGTACCCATTTCCCTGGAAGGTTGCTTGGTCGATAACACGGGCGTGGCCCTTGCCTCCTGCCATGAACGCCCCGCCATAGCAGCAGTCCAGGATCAGCACCTGCCGCTTTGAAGTGGAAGCGTCCATATGATCGGAGACGTAGGCCGCGGCAATTCCGGTGGCCGAGAGGTCGTCGTGCTGGGTGTCGCGGGCCGCCCAGAAGAGCCGGCCTCGCTCGTCCTTGATCCCGTGCCCGGAAAAGAACAGGAGTAGGAGGTCGTCTCTGCCGCGACCGCGGAAGAAAGCGCTGATGCTCCTGCGGATGCGCACCTCCGACTCATCCAGCAGCTCGTCCACCTGATCGAAGCCGCCCACGGCGGGGTCTGCCAGGAGCATGGAGAGCGCGTGGACGTCGCGGGTGGGGGTCGAGAGGCGCTCGATCAGCGTGTCCTCGTACTCCCCGTTCCCGATCAGCAGTGCGAACCTTCCCATGACTCACCTCATTCGAGGTTCGCGGAGCGCGCCTGCTCAGTCACCATGCCCAGTGAATCTGAGGATGTCGGCGAGACGAGCGTACGCACCAGAAGGCTGAGGTCCTCCACCGAGCCGCGGAAATCCAGAGAGTGTCCGTTGAGCGTTCCGGTGAGGTGCACATCCTGCCTGCGCTGGCGCGCGAACCAGCTGCGCATGAAATCGACCACGAAGGGGAGTAGCTGCGGCACAACGGCCAGAGTGATCATCCCGATGCTGACTGTATCCGCCGCCTTGGTACCCGGGGGAGCCGAGCCGTCACGCACCAGCCTCACACTCTCCACCTGCTGATCCTGCAACTCGGTCACCAACTGCCGTGTGAGGCGGTCCAAGTCTTCGCGGTCGCCGGCTTCGCTGCCGAGTCGAAGAAGCATCTCGACGGGAACCTGTTCCGACATCGATCCGTGAGAGAGGAGGGGAATTGAGCGCAAGAAGGCGCAGTCCATTCGCGCTGATCTTTCCAATTACGGACCGGGAGAGCAGAAGTCAAGGAGATTGGATGGAAATCTTCACCCGGAGCAGAGTCGGAACGACGCCCCCGGCGGGACCAATTCTTGAATCCGGCACAGGTGCTTCCGCGCCCCGGGAGCGCCATCCACCCGACGCACGACGGCGGCACCGTGAAGGAGATCCGCGCGAACATCTGGATGGACCTGAACGAGCAGCTCTACGAGGGCTCGTACCGCCGGGAGATCGGCCGGGACCGGTCACCCCTCGTCTTCCGCGGCGTCACCAGCGCCTTCGACACACTCAGCACCTCGCTACACCGGCTGGGCGGCGACTACGGACGGATGGAGCACCACCTCCTCCGCAACTTCCGCAAGTACGCCCACCGCAACGCCGTGGAGCACGACTCCCCCAGGAACTGGCTCGCCGTCGCACAGCACCACGGCCTCCCCACGCGGCTCCTGGATTGGACCTTCTCCCCCCTGGTGGCGATGCACTTCGCCACGCACGAGATGGCGCGCTTCGACGTGGACGGTGCCATCTGGGCCATCGACTTCGTGCGGGCCCACGGGCTCCTCCCGGACGGGCTCCGCCGGATGCTGGAGGAGGAGGGGAGCCAGGTGTTCACGGTGGAGATGCTGGAGCACGCGGCGCCGAAGCTGGCGAAGTTCGGGGCGCTGGCCCCGGACGAGTTCCTCCTCTTCTTCGAGCCGCCCTCGCTGGACGACCGCATCGTCAACCAGTTCGCGCTCTTCTCCGTGATGTCGCGCCCCACCGGGTCGCTGGACACCGGGCTGAAGGGACACCCGGAGCTGTGCCGGAAGGTGGTGATCCCCCGCGAGCTGAAGTGGGAGGTGCGCGACAAGCTGGACCAGGCCAACATCACCGAGCGCGTCCTCTTCCCCGGGCTGGACGGGCTGGCCCGCTGGCTGAAGCGCTACTACACGCCCCGGAGCACTCTCGCCCCGGTGACGGAGGAGGGCTGCGGTGGCGCGCCGGACGGGGAGGATCCCCCCGCTCCGGGTCGGGTCCGGGAGCCGGAAGGGGCCGCGGGGGGATGACCGCCCCGCGGATTGTGGCCGGCGCACCCGTCCCGTACGTTTGCGCCTCACGCGATCCCTCACCGACCGAGCCCCGGCACGCATGAGCCTGATCCCGTCCGAGACCGCGACCGAGCGCGGAGCGCGGCTGCACGCCACGCTGCGGCGCTTCCCCGCCGCCCTGTTCCAGTTCGATTCCCGGATCCGCGACGGCTGGCTCTCCGACCGCTACTTCCCGCGAACCGTCCATACCCTGGCCCACGCCGGGCGCGACCCGCGCGTGACCATGCAGGTCTTCGCCCGGGAGAGCGGCGTGGCGGCGGGGCTGTACGAAGGCGTCCGCCTCCTCCAGACGCAGCTCGCGGAGGGGTACGCGCCGGGCGACATCCAGGTGGACACGCTCCTGGAGGGGGACCGGGTGGAGCCGTGGGAGCCGGTGCTCCACCTCCGCGGCCCGTACCGCGCCTTCGGGCACCTGGAGACCCCGCTCCTGGGGGTGCTGGCGCGCCGCTCCCTCGTCGCCACCAACGTTCGCGCCGCCATCGAGGCCGCGGCCGGCAAGCCGGTCATCTTCATGGCGCCCCGGCACGACGACTGGCGCGTGCAGACCCCGGACGGATACGCCGCGCAGGTGGGCGGGGCCCGGAGCGTTTCCAGCGACGCGGGAGGCGCGTGGTGGGGCACGCGGGGGATCGGTACGATGCCCCACGCCATGATCGCCGCCTTCGGGGGAGACGTGGTGGAGGCCACCCTCGCCTTCGCCCGCTACGTCCGCGACTGCGAGCCCGGCGTGAGCGTCGCCAGCCTGGTGGACTACCACAACGACGCGGTGACCGACTCCGTGCGGGTGGCGCGGGCGATGCGTGAGGAGTTCGGGGACGGGGTCCTGTCGTCCGTGCGGGTAGACACCAGCGAGCGCCTGATCGACCGGTCGCTGATCGGCGACCCCGAGGTGTGGGGGAAGGAGCGTCTGAACGGGGTCAACCCCTGGCTGGTGCGGAAGATGCGCGCCGCCCTGGACGCGGAGGGGTTCGAGTACGTGGGGATCGTGGTGAGCGGCGGGTTCACCCCGGCGCGCATCCGCGCCTTCGAAGAGGCGGGGGTCCCCGTTTCGGCATACGGCGTGGGGAGCAGCCTGCTGGGGCACAACCCCGGACACGGCGGGCTCCTCTCCGGCTTCGACTTCACCGCGGACGTGGTGGAGGTGGACGGCCGCCCCGAGAGCAAGGTGGGCCGCGGCTACCGTCCCAACCCCCGCCTCGTCCGGATCGACTGGGAGGAGATCGGCGAATGAGCGCGCGCATCGGCTGGATCGTGGACGTCCAGAACGACTTCATGCTCCCCGAAGGACGCCTCTACGTCCGCCACCTGTCCGACCCGTCCGACGCCGGGGCCGTGCTGGCCCGGGCGCGGATCGAGGAGGCGGTGGCCTGGATGAGGGAGTACTGCGACGTGCTGGTGTACACCGGCGACTGGCACGGCCCGGACGACGCGGAGATCGACCCCGTGTCGCCCGACGCCGCCCGGGGCACCTACCCGCCCCACTGCATGGGGCTCTCGGAGGACCCCGCGGAGCGGCGGGGAGCGGAGATCCTGGAGACCGTCGCCCCGGAGGACCCCATCGTCCTCCCCCGCGGCGCCGCGCCCGCGGACGCCCGCGCCGCGGCCCGGCAGGCGGTGCGCGAGGGGCGCCCGCTGTTCGTGCAGAAGGAGCGGTTCAGCGTCTTCGAGGGGAACCCCGGCGCGGAAGCGCTCCTGGACGAACTCCGGGACATTCTCGGCGAGCCGCTGGAGGTGGTGGTGGTCGGCGTCGCGCGCGACGTGTGCGTCACGCAGGCCGTGGACGGGATGCAGCAGCGCGGCTACCGCACGGTCGTGGTGCGGGACGCGACCTGGGGCCTCGGCCTGGAGGACGAGACCGCCACGCTCGCGAGGTGGGCCCGCGGCGGCCGGGTGGTGACGCTGGACGAGCTGCGGGCCGAGATGGCGATGGGCTGATCCCGGACCCGGCGGGGGGAGTGAGCACACCCGCCGGGCCTGCCGTGAAGCGGAAGACGAGGCGCCGGTCGGGGAATCCCCGGCCGGCGCCTCGTCCACGTGTATGCACTTCAGGGTCGCCGGGGGCGACCTCCCCGCGAAAGACCGCGCCCGGGTGGCTCCCGGGCGCGGAGATAGCGTGGGTCGTCAGCGGGCCGCGGCCGCGCTCCCGACCTCGGCGTCATGGCCGCCGGACACCACGATGGCATCCAGCTCGCAGGGGCGGACCGCGTCGCCGCAGAGTGCCCGCGGGGCCTCGTGGGCGGCCGTGCGGGCCGGATGCGGGGAGATCGGCTCCGCCGGGCGGTCGACGCAGGCGGAGATCACGAGACCGATGACGAGGGCGGCGGCATAAGAAGCAAGGCGAGACATGAGTCCTCTCCGGGTTGGTGAATTCGGTGCCTGGGCTGCACTACGTTACCAGCACCCGGTTGGATTCAACCAAACGCAAAAAGGTTGGCGTCGGCGGATACTTCCCTGCCGACCAGGAGCCCGCGCCCCGGCTGAAGATTCCACCATCCGCTTACACGACAAACAGTTACGATAAATTCAACAAACACACGAAGCGCCCGCACCGCCGCCCGGAAACGCGATCGGGGGCGCGCCGCAGCCGCGGCGCACCCCCGTCCTCTTCCCGGAACCGGCTTTCGCGGCCCGGCCCTTCGCCTACGGCACGATGGCCGGGAGCGACATGTCGTGCGCCTCCCAGCGTACGGCGCCGGTCCGGTCCTGAAGCACCAGCCCCGTGGTGCCCGTGGTGAGCCCCGCCGCCTTGAGGCTGGCCGTGGTGAAGGTGAGCTGCCGGTCCATCCGCCCGTCGCCGTTGAAGTCGCGGGTGCTGGTCTGGTACGCGGTCCCCCGCGTCGCCACCGTCGCGCCCGACCCGGAGCCGTCCACCACCAGGCGGAGGTTTGCCACGTCGACCGTGGTGGCGTCGAAGCCCGGCCGGGAGTACAGCACCACGTTCACGACCGGCGTGTTGGCGAGGCTGATCGTGCCGGGCTGCACGTCCATGGTGGCGAGCAGCGCGCCGTCGTTGCCCTCGACGATCCGCTCAACGGGGTCCGGGAGCAGGGCGAGCAGGTCGTATCCGGAAGCCGCCTCGATGGCGTCCACCGTGGTCTTGTACTGGTGCCAGGGGACGTTGCGGATCCCGGCCCGGTTGGGCATGTCCACCGCGATCACCTCCACGTCGGACGGGTCCACGACGTCGGCGAGACCCTTCCCGGCCGGCATGATGACGGCGACCTTCCAGACGCTGGCGGGGATCACGATCTTCCCCTCGTTCTTCACCGTGCCGATGTTCCCCGCCACGCCCGTGACCACGTACACCTCGCGGTTGTGGTTGCGGGCCAGCTTGCCGAGCGAGTCCTCCAGCGCCGCCCAGGGTCCCTGGTTGTTGTCGGCCGCCTGCGGGATGATGTTGGTGAAGTAGTAGGTGACGGCGTTGTCCAGGCTCCCCGCGGTGCGGTCGAACGAGCGGGCCAGGTGGCCGCGGTCGATGCCGTACCCGTGGAACGCGCCCGCGCCGGTGTAGTCGGCGGTGGAGATCTTCGCGTAGCTGCCCGGGAGCGCCGGATCGGGGGTGAAGCAGTCGCAGCGGTCCTCGGGCCCGAAAGTCGTGGGGTTGATGGCGTAGCTCACCCAGTTCGGGGTGCCGCGGCTGCTGTTGTACGACGCGGTGAACTGGTCGCGGCGGACGATGAAGTCGTCGCTCGGGTCGCCGTCGCCGGGCTCCCCGAACTCGGTGTTCCCCCGGTAGACGACCGAGGAACTCGCGGTCGCCACGCGCGTGGGGAGCTGGAAGGTGCCGATCCGGCCGTCCTCGCTCGTGGCCGTGATCACCGCGGTGCCGGCGCCCTTCGCCGTCACGACGCCGTCCTGGTCGACGCTGGCGAGGTCCGGGGTGGTGGTGCCCCACGTGAAGGTGGTGGTCACCACGTTGCCGAGCGCGTCACGGGCGGTGGCGAAGAGCTGGTCCGCGAAGCCCACCGGGAGCGGCGGCTCGGAGCTGGCGCGCCCGGTGAAGGTGATGCTCGCCACGCCGGTCGGCGGGGACGGGGGCGTGGAGCTGAGCACCCCGTTCGGCGCGCCGGGCGTGCCCAGGTCGCCGGCCCCGAACGGGGTGGTGGAGTACCCCCAGTTGGCGCCGTTGGCGTTGGCGTTGTCCTGCGAGAGGTCGCGGACCGCGCGCGTTCCCCCCTTCGGGGTTCCGCTCCACGCCACCGAGTCGACCGTGGCGCCGGACGGGTCGCGGAGCACCAGCCAGTCGTTGTCATCCAGCCAGATGGTGGTGCTGCTGGTGAAGTAGTTGTAGTCCAGCGTCACGCCGCCGTTGCGGGAGACGTCCGCCCCGCGGCCGAGCACCGCGTACCCGCCGGCCGGGATCGGCACGCTGCTCTGGACGACGTGCGGCGCCTGCCCGCCGGAGACGAGGGTCCACCCCCGCAGGTCGACGGCGACCGTGTCGCCGTTGTAGACCTCGAACCATTCGCCCCAGCTCGGCGACTCCGCGGCCACGGGGTCGCTCATCAGCTCGCTGATCACCACCTTGTCCGAGCCCGGCGGAGGAGGGGGCGGCGGGGTGAAGTCGCAGCTCGTCGCCGGGCTGGCGCTGTTGCGAGGAGAGGGCGCGCCGGTGCCGAAGTCCACCGACAACGTGCCCGTGTACGCGCACCCCCCGTCCTTGCGGAGGGCGGCGAGCGTGTTGCTCAGGTTGGCGGTGGTGCCGGCGCCGCAGTTGGTGGAGGTGGTGCCGAAGCTCACCTGATCGACCACGCCGGAGGGGCAGGTCCCGGTCAGCGCCGCCGTGCTCTGCGACAGCGCCACCTTGCCGGCGGCCGCCGCCATGGGGATGGAGCCGGACGCGTCCGGCGTCGGCAGGTTCTCGGTCCCGCCGGCGCCCACCGCCTGCTGCACCAGGTAGTAGCCGCCCGGCTGGATCGTTCCGGACAGGGGCGTCACCTGCCAGGTCGAGCCCGCCGCGGAGGCGTACTGGACGCTCCACCCCGCGAGGCTCACGGGCTCCTCTCCGGGGTTGAAGAGTTCGATGAAGTCGTTCCGGAGCGTCGCGCCGGCGTTGCCTCCGCCGCCGTAGACCTGGCTGATCACCACCTGCGGGATCGCGGCGGCGGTCGAATGCTCCGCACCCTCCACGGAGACGGGGGGGCCGAGCGGAGCTTCCGAACACGCGAACAGCACCAGCGCGAGCGCCGACGGACACGCGGCCCGGAGCAACGTTCTGTGCATGAGGCTTTGAAATTGGAGGTGGGGACGGGATACGCCGGTCGGCGGAACCCTCGGGCTGGACGGACGCGGCAAAGATATGCCGCGCCTTTATTTGAGGCAACACGTTCGTGTAACGACCCTGCAAATCACGGCAGGTTCAGTCGGGGCGGGCGCTCGACCGTCCCTCCGGCGTCCTCGCACCCACCTCCCTCCCGCGTCCGGACCGCGCATCCCGCGCCTCGTACCGGGCGAGGAGCCACACCGCCGTGCGCTCCAGCACCACCAGCACCGCCGTGATCGCCACGGAGAGGAAGAAAAGGAGGAGGTTGGAGGCGTCCCCCGCGCGCAGGCCGAAGCCCATGGCGGTGCCCACGGCCGGCGGGTGAACCACGTCCAGCACGATCATCAGCACGATGGTCGCCACCATGGCGCCGCCGGCGGCGTCGTATCCCGGCCCCAGGAGGGAGTACAGCCCCCACCCCAGCACGGCCGCCAGGGGCTGCGAGACGGCGAGTGTGCGGATGGAGTTGGTGCCGTGCTGCGGGTCCAGGTAGATGAGGAAGGCGCTGGAGGCCAGCGAGGCGAAGAGGAGGCGCTGCTGGCTGAGCACCTCCACGAAGGCCAGCACCACGAGCACCGTCACGGTGGGGAGGAGGGCGAGGGTAAGCTCGTCCTTCAGGGTGAGGCGGCGACGCATCCTCCGGTCGGCCCCCTCGACGGGCTTCAGGCTCTGGCGTTCCTCGGGCATTCTCCTCGCGGGCTCGGGTCCGCCGACGGGCGAGTAAGATCCGTGCCGGCACGGATGCGCCGGCCGTCCTGAAACCCACCGTCCCCCCGGTCCGTAGTGCCGGAGACGGGAGCGGCGTACGGCCGCTCCCTCCAGCGGCACCCACGAACGCGGATCCCAGGAGGAACCCTCGATGAAGAACCCCGGCACCGCTGCCGTCCTGAGCTTTCTCGTCCCCGGTCTCGGCCAGGTCTACAACGGGACCCTCTGGCGGGCCGTCTTCTGGCTGATCATCACCCCCGGGCTGTGGCTCGGGACCGGCGGCCTGCTCGGCTGGGTGTGCCACGTCGTCTCCGCCTGGACCGCCCACTCCTACGCCCGCGACCACGCGTACGACTGAGGATCCGCGCCCGCGCCGCACCCCGGCCGCGGGCGCTATCTGCTTTCCGCGCACTCCGGTTGCACGATCCGACCCCGCCGCGCAAGTTTGTCCGGGACGCCCGGTCCCGGACCCCGAGCGCGACTCCTCGGGACCACGCCCCTCACCAGAATCCACGCGCGCGGGAGAGTTCCGTCGCCACCGAACCCGGCCGGCACGCGGGCGCCGGGGCGGAGCCGGGCGGACCCGGTCCCGATGTTGCGGAACGCGGACGGACCCCAAGAAACCCCGACGAGCACACGATGATCAGTCTGCTTCGCAGGTTCTTTCAGCCCACCCTCCGGCAGCAGCTCGAAGAGGGAGTGCGGGAGGCGCTACGCCGCTACGCCGACCGCCGCAGCGCCCCGGACCTCCGCGTGTTCGTCTCCACCGACCTGGTCCCGCAGGGAATGGCACCCGCGCTCTGGTCGCGCGACGAGGCCGACCACCTCCGCCGCTTCGCGGCGCAGTGGGCTCAGGACAACGGGATCGCCCGGGCCGGGCTGCGCGTGGAGGTCGTCCTGCTGGACACCAAGCGCGAGTTCGCCTTCGTGAAGCCGCTCGGTCTGCAGCCCGCCCCGGGGGCCGACGGGAACGGGGCCGCGCCGGCCGCCCCCGCGGCCCCGGAGATGGGCCGGCCCCTGGTGTCCTCCCCCCGCCCCGCCGCCCGCCAGGCGCCGCTGGACACCGCCCTCCTGGAGGTGGTGCAGTCGGAAGTGCTCAAGGAGCCGGTACAGGTGCGCGGCGAGACGGTGCTGGGACGCAGGCCCGTCGACGGCGTGGTCGCCCTGGGCGACCGCTACATGTCGGGGCAGCACGCCCGGGTCCGCGTCTCCGGCGGTCGCGCCACGGTGACGGACCTGGACTCCAAGAACCGGACCTACGTCAACGACGCCCCCCTGCCCCCTCACCGGGAGCACCCCCTGGAGCCGGGCGACACCCTCCGCATGGGCAACACCGTGCTCCGCCTGGTACGCGTGGACTGACCGCCGAAACGTCCGGCGACCTCGCGCGTAGTATCTGTTGAGACCCCGAGCGGGAGGAAACACCCCCGGCACCGCCGGCACCGAGCCGTCGCGCGAAGCGCGCGGCGACGCTCGGCGGCCGGCCTGGTGCAGTGCTTGCCGTAGCACACGCGAAACGCGGGGCACCACGAGCCGTCGTCCTGGAGATTCAGCGTGCTGGATACGATCCTGAACTGGGTCCTTCGCGGCGTCTTCCTCGCCATCGGGGTAGGCGCCGCGGTCGCCCTGGCCCGCCTGACACGGGCCATCTGGAAGGAGCGCAGGGAGCGCTGGGCGGTACGGATCGCCCTGGGGATGCTCCTCCTCGCCGGGGTGTACACGGCCGGCCACGCCCGCCTCCTCGCCGAGCGAGGGAAGCTGGAGGAGGGACGCCGGATGTACACCCGCTTCGGCGACCCGCGCCTCACGGAGCTGCGCCGGGCGGAGGTGAGGGGGTGGATCCTCGACTGCACCGGGAGCGACCGGGAGGCCCTGGCCCGCTACGCGATGCGGGAGGGCGAGGTACGGCGGGTGTACCCGCTGGGCGAGGCCGCCGCGAACCTGGTGGGCGGCGGGCGCGACGCCGACGAGCGCGACTACACGGTGGAGCGGCTCTTCGCGGAGGAACTCCGCAGGCCGGTGTCGCTCGCGGAGGCCGGGCAGCTCCACCCCGCCGGGACCGACCTGCAACTCACCCTCTGCGGTGGCCCCACCCGTACCGCCTGGGACCTCCTCCGCGGCACCGGGAGGCCGGGCGCGGTGGTGGTGCAGGACGTCGGCACGGGGGCCGTGGTGGCGTACGCGGCCACCGGCGGCCCGGACGATCCGCCGCTGGGGATCAAGCAGTACGCGCCGCCCGGCTCCGTGTTCAAGCTGGCGCTGGCGGCGCTCTGGTGGGAGAAGGGGCTGGGAGACCCCCCGATGCCCTGCCCATCGAGCATCCAGATCACCTCCCGGGCCACCATCCGCAACTACGAGGGGCGCGCCCGCGGCGTCGTGCAGGGCCCGGCGGGGATGCTGATCCCTTCGTGCAACACCGCGGCGGTCTGGATGGCGCAGCAGATGCGCGAGCGGCTGGGCGCCGACGCCTTCGTGGAGGCGTACCGCCGCTTCGGCTTCGAGCCCTACACGGACTCGCCTCCCACGGACACCCTCCGCGCCTTCTGGAACACCTCGTCCGACGCCTGGGCGCGGCGGATGAGCCCCGCGCTCTCGCGGATCCGCATCGGAGAGAAGACGGGGAGCGCCGAGTGGGCGCAGCTCTCCATCGGCCAGGGGCCCGTGGACGTCACCCCCATCGCAGTCTCGCGCTTCGTGCAGGCCATCGGCAACGGCGGCGTCATGCTCCAGCCGACGCTGGAGGCCGCCCGCGCGGAGGAGCCCGCCGGGGGCACGCGGGTGATGAGCGCCCAGACGGCGCAGAAGCTCCAGCTGGCGATGAGGGCGGTGGTGGACTCCGGGACGGCGGTGAGCACGCGGCCCCTGCTGGAGGGGCTGGCCTGGGACCTGGGCGGGAAGACGGGGACCGCGCAGATCGCGGGGCGCCCCGACGACGGCTGGTTCGCGGGGCTGGCCTTCGGGCCGGACGGCAGGCCGCGTTACACCATCGTGGTGTACCTGCGCGGCGGCGGCCCCGGCGGACGCCAGCCCGCGGCGGTGGCGGCGGGGATGCTGCGGGTCCTGGCCCGCGCGGCGCCCGCCGGGGGGAGGGGCTGATGGGGATCCTCGACCGGTTCCGGAGGCGGCGGCCCGACGGCCCCCAGGGGGTGGCCGTCCGCGTGCGCGCCCCGTCGGGGGGCGGCACGGCGGTGCGTCCGGCGCGCCGCACCTCGCCCTGGCTCTGGGTGGCGCTCCTCGGAACGGCGGCGTTCTACCTGGTGGCCCACTACTCCATCGTCGTCGGCGTGTGGCCGGTTCACGGCACCTCCACCGGCGCCACCCGCACCCTGATGCGGGACTGCGGGGCGCTGGCGGCCTGGCTCCTCGTGCTGGGCGCACTGCGGTGGCTGGGGTACCGCGGAGCGTGGGCGATCGTGGTGCTCCCGGTGGTGATCTTCTTCGTGGCGAGGCCGGCCCAGTTCCAGGTCTTCACGGACCCGGTGTACCAGGCGTCCGGCCCTTCGCGCGCGCAGGCCAACGAGCTGAAGGCGGACCGCTCGCGCATCTCCACCATCGAGCGGGCGTACACGCCGGAGCGCCAGGAGGAGGTGTTCGGCGGAGCGCCGCCCCCGCTCCCGGACCCCTTCGCGCAGGCCATGCGCGGCGTGGCCGAGGGCGAGACGGCGTTCCTCCGGGCGATGTCGCACTACTCGGTCTTCATCGCCCCGCTGGCGCTCCTTCTCGGGTACCTGCTCTCGCGGCGGACGGAGCGGCTGCGATGGTTCCGCCGGAACCGGCAGGTCCCCTACCTGGTGACGCTGGGCGTGTTCTTCGTCCTCACCCGTTTCTTCACGGAGCTGGGCAAGGTGGGCGGTACGACGCCGTGGGAGCTGTTCCTCCCGCTCTTCGTCGCCACCTGGGCCGCGGTGCTGGCGGACGACGCGTACAACCTGGCGCGGCCGGGGGAGGTGCTCGCCCCGCAGCGGCTCCTGGGGCTGGCGCTGTACGGGCTGCTGCCGGTGGTCCCCTTCCTGGTGATCCGCGAGCTGGGGCTCTCCATCGTGCTGGCGGGGAGCCTGGCGGCCATGCTCCTCGTCGGGACGCGGCGCGGGTGGTGGGCGGGGCTGATGCTCGTGGCCTGGGCGGGGCTGGTGTTCGCCGCCTTCAACGTGGACGAGCGCTCCCGCACCCGCCTGGAGCTGGCGTACGACCCGTACCGCAACCCGGCGCAGATGACCGAGCCGCAGGCGGAGGCGTGGGCGGCCAAGCTCCACCAGATGAAGCTGTTCGACGCCAACGTGCTGGCCGGTGGCCTGCTGGGCGCGGGGCCGGGGCGCGGGCACGGAGAGACGGCCCCCAACGCCGCCGACGACGGGTACATCACGCTCCACGCGGCGCAGTGGGGCCTGGCGGGGGGGGTGGCGCTGGTGTTGCTCTACACCGTATTTCTCATCGGAATGTTCATGGTGGCGGTGCGCGAGAGGGGCGCGTTCGAGCGGACCCTGGTCACGGGGCTGGCGATGCTGATCGCCATCCCCTTCTGGCTCGCGACCCTGGGCGGGATCCGGGTGATCCCTCTCACCGGCGTGGCCGCCGCCTTCGCCGCGCACGGCGGCGCCAAGCTCCTGGCTTCGGCGCTGGCCGTGGGGATCGTGGCGGGAATCAGCCATCGCAGAACCGAGGAGGACGAGCTGGAGAACGCACTCGCTCCCCCGCCGGAGGCCGCCGAGGCCCGGGGGGTCCGGATCGTATGAGCGGCATCGTCACGCAGTCCGCCCGCTACCGGGGCCTGCTCTTCGACCTGGCCGGGTTCAGCGGGCAGGGGCCCCGTCCGGAGAACCAGGACGCGTTCGCCCTCGACGGCTTCGAGCGCACGGGCACCGTCGCGGTCGCGGACGGGATGGGAGGGGAGCGGGGTGGCCGCCTCGCCGCCGACACCGCGCTCCGCGCCCTGCGGGAGGCGGGCCCCGTCCGCAGCCTGGACGCCGCCCGGCACGCCGTGCGCGCCGCCGACCGCGCCGTGGCGCTCGCGGCGCAGGAGAACGTCGCGGAGCGCGGGGGGATGGGGTGCGCGCTGGCGCTCCTCTCCCTCGCGCCGGACCGCGCGGGGGCGCCCGGCTGGATCGGCGCCTTCGCGGGCGACGTCCGCATCCTCACGCGCTCCCCGGACGGGACCGTGCGGCTGGAGAGCCGCGACCACACGCCGGCGTTCGCTCGCTGGGAGGCGGGGGAGATCGGGCTGGACGAGGTCACCGAGGCCGAGGGCGCGAACCGTCTCCAGCGCGCCGTGGGACGCGGCGGCGAGGCGGACGCGGTGTGGATCCCCCTCCGTCCCGGCTGGACCTACATCCTGGTCTCGGACGGGGTCTCCAAGGCCACCCGCCTGGACGAGCTGGGCGAGGCCATGGCCGCCCCGACCGCCGCAGCGGTGGCGGAGAGCATCCGCCGCAAGGTGGAGGAGCGGGGCCCCGACGACAACTTCACCGCCGTGGTCGTGCGCCTGGCGGCCCAGGCGCCGCGCGAGGACGACACCGAGCCGGAGCCGCCCCCCCGCGGGACGGCCACCCCGGCGCCCCCGATCTTCAACCCCGCGACGCCCGTGAACGCGACGCCCCGCAGGTCCCCGTGGGGGGCCGTGGCTCTCTTCTTCTCCCTGGCGGCGCTCGCCCTCGCGGGATGGGCCGCGTGGAGCGGCTTCCAGGCCCGCGAGGCGGCCGCCACCCGCGAAGAGGTGGCGAGGCTCCGCATGGAGGTGGACTCGCTCCGCGCGCGCGTGCCCCCGGACACGGCCGTCGTCCCGGACACCACCCTCGTCCCGGGCGCGGCCGACACCCTCTCCGTTTCCGCCCCGCTGGGCCCCACGGGCGCCCCGGTGACCCAGACCCCGACCGCGCCATGAGCAGCATGCCCCCGAGCGACCCCCTCGCGCACACCGGCGAGCCTCTCCTGGACGCCTTCCTGCGCGACTCCCTCCCGGAGATCAAGCTGGAGCTGGGACGGGTCATCGACCGGGAGAACGCGCGCGCGCTCCCGGAGCGCTACGCGCAGCTCCTCCCGCCCACGGTGCTGGTGGTCACCCTGCGGCCGGACGCGGCGGATTCGCTCCTCCCCCTCGCGCGGGTGGTGGAGAAGGAGCTGACCGACTCGTGCATGCGGCACGGCTCGCTGTACGACCGCGAGTACCGGGTGCAGATCCACCGGGCGGAGCGCGACGAGGCCCCGCTCTTCACCGTCTCGTCGCACAGCGAGAACGAGATGTCGGAGATCCAGGCGGTCCCGATCTCCGCGCCCGCGCCCACCCCGGCCCCGGTGTTCGCGCCGGGGATGGACCCGGACGCCACCCGGGTCGAAGGCGTCTCGGGCGCCCCGGCGGGGTGGGAGCCCGGTCGCTTCGTGCTGGTAGTGGAGGACCTCAACGGCGGCGAGCGGGAGGTGTTCCGCATGCCCGAGACCATCACCACCGTGGGCCGGCGCACCGACGACCCGAGGCTGCGGAGCACGGTGTCGCTCACGGGGGCTCCGCACGTGAGCCGCCGCCAGCTCGCCCTGGCGTGGGACCCGCGCGGGGAGGAGCCGGGCTTCCGCGTGTACAACCTGGGCCTCAACTCCGTCCACGTCGGCGGCCGCGAGATCCCGGGCGCGAACCGCAAGCAGGGACCGCTGCAGCTCGACGACCTGCAGGGGATGCACACCGAGTGGCTCCCCCTGGACGAACCGCTCCGCATCGGGGAGCAAGGACCCGTCCTGCGCGTGAGGGAGCTGGAGCCGCTGGACGAGGAGCAGGACCCCGACGCCACGCGCCTGGAATAGCGCGCGGCGCCCCCGAGCACTTCCACCCGAGCAGTCCATGTCCGGCTTCGAGCACCTCCTGATCGGACGCATCGTCGGCCGCCACTACCGTATCGAGGAAGTCCTCGGCGACGGCGGCTTCGGCGTGGTGTTCCGCGCGAGCGACCTCCGTCCCGGAAGGGCGGAGCGCGCGGTCGCGGTCAAGGTGCTCAAGGTGCCCGTCCGCGCCACCGAGGAGGAGGTGGAGCGCCTGCGGACCCGCTTCCGCCACGAGGCGTCGTACGCCGCCCGGCTCCCCACGCACCCGGGGATCGTCCCCATCTACGACTACGGGACGGACGAGGCGCTGAACCGTGACTTCCTGGTCATGGAGCTGCTGGAGGGCGAGGACCTCCGCGCCCGCCTGGCGAACCCGGAGCCGATCCCCCTCCCGCTGGCCCTCCGCATCCTCCGCGACGCGGCGCGGGCGCTCGCGGTGGGGCACCAGGAGGGGCTGGTGCACCGCGACGTGAAGCCGGGGAACCTGTTCCTCGCGCGCCCGGAGGACGGGAGCGGGGAGCCGGAGGTGAGGGTGCTGGACTTCGGGATCGCGAAGCCGCTCCGGCACGACCCGGAGCACACCGCCACCCACCTGACCCGGGACGGCCGCGCGCCGCTCTCCGCGCGCTACGCCGCACCGGAGCAGCTCGTCCCGGGGGCGGCGGTCTCCTGCGCCACCGACGTGTTCTCGCTGGGGGTGGTGGGGTTCGAGCTGCTGACGCGCACCCGCCTGTTCACGGACGCGGACCAGAACCGCCGCGAGGCGGGGCTCCCCGTCCCCCTCCCCTCGGCGCGGGCCCGCGACCCCGAGGTCCCCGCCGAGGTGGAGGAGGTGCTCGCCCGGGCGCTCGCGGAGGAGCCCTCGGCCCGCTTCCCGGACGCGGCGGCCTTCGCCCGGGCGCTCCAGCAGGCGGTCGGCCGCCGCTTCGAGCCGGACACGGTGGCGCCCGGCGCGTGGGCGGCGGGCGCGGAGCGGACGGGTGGAGACCCGGAAGACCTCACCGCCCTCGTGCCGGAGGAGCGCCGCGCCGCGCCCGCCCCGGAAGGGGAGGACGCACCCCCGGCGCGCCGGCGTCCCGGGGTACGCCTCCCCCGCCTGCGCCGGAGCACCGCCGTGGCGGCGGTGGCGGCCGGCGTCCTCCTCGCGGGAGGCGGGGCGGTCGCCCTGGACCTGGCCGGCGGAAGCGCCGCCGCGAGCAGCCCCCGCGAGTCCGCAACCCCGCGCCGCTCTCCCGCGGCCGAGGCCCGCTCCGCCAACGGAGACGGTCTCCGGCACTTCCGCGCGAGGGAGTACGGCCCGGCGCTGGAAGCCTTCCGGCGCGCCGTCCGCCTCGCCCCCGGCGAGGCGGAGTACCGGAACAACGAGGGATACGCGCTGTACCGCCTGGGTCGTACCCGCGAGGCGGCGGCGGTGCTCGCGGAGGTGGTGGATCGGAACCCGGACCGCCTGGTCGCCTACGCCAACCTCGCGGACGCCTTCCTCGCGCAGGGCGACACCGCCGCGGCGGTCGACGCCCTGGAGCGGCTCCTGGACCGGGATCCGCCGGACACCCGCAGGCGGATGGCGGAGCGGGTGCTGGACCGGATCCGCCCGAGGAGGGACCGCGGCGAGTACCCGTCGCCCCTGCTCGCGATGCCGCCGCTGGAGCGGGTCCGGCCGGACCTGGAGATCGCCGTGGACTGGGACGCGCCGCTCGGGGACGTGGCGGTGGACACCTTCCGGTGGGAGGACCCGTGACGGTCGCGGGCGGACGGGGGTGTCACCTGTGAAACCTGGGATGGATCGATAAATGTCGGGGTTCGAAGCGCTGCTCACGGGGCGGGTCCTGGTGGACCGCTACCGTATCGAGGAGGTGATCGGCCGGGGCGGGATGGGCGCGGTGTACCGCGCCACCGACGGGCGGCTGGGACGCCACGTCGCGGTGAAGGTCATCACCGTGATGGGGGCGGCCGACCCCGCGGCCCGCGAGCGGATCCGCGCGCGCTTCCGGCAGGAGGCCGCCGCGGCGGCGCGCCTCCCGCACCATCCCAACGTGGTCCCCGTCTACGACTACGGAACCGATCCCGACCTGGGGCTCGACTTCATCGTCATGGAGCTGCTCCGGGGGGAGGACCTGGCGACGCGTCTCTCCTCCGCCGGCCCTCCCCCGCTGTCCCAGTCGCTGGAGATCCTCTTCCAGGCCGCTCGCGGGCTGGCGGTGGGACACCGCTCCGGGGTGATCCACCGGGACGTGAAGCCCGGGAACGTCTTCCTCGTGCGGACCGAGGAGGGCGACGAGATGCAGGTGAGGGTGCTGGACTTCGGGATCGCCAAGGTGATCGCGGACGAGGACACCTTCACGCAGCTCACCCAGGACGGCCGCGCGCCGCTCTCGCCCACGTACGCCTCCCCGGAACAGCTCCGGGGCGACGCGCGTCTCACCCCGGCGTCGGACGTGTTCTCCCTGGGCGCGGTCGCCTTCCAGCTCCTCACCGGGGAGCGGCCGTTCAACGAGGCGGACCGGAACCGCATGGGGATCGGGCTCCCGGTCCCCGCGCCCTCGATCCGCGCCCGGAACCCCGCCGTCCCCCCGTCCGTGGAGGAGGTGGTGCTTCGCGCCCTGGCGAGCGATCCCGGGGAGCGGTTTCCGCACGCCGGCGCCTTCGCTGCGGCGCTGGACCGTGCCCGCCGCGGCATGGGCGAGTCGCCCCTCCCCCCGTACGCCCCGCCGGGCTTCGCGGCCGCCGGCGAGGACCGCACGCAGCTGGAAGAGGACGACCGCACGCTGATCGCCCCGGCCGACCACGCGCCCGCGCGCGCTCCCCTTCCGCCGCCCCTCCCTCCCCCCTCGGAGCGGACGCCCCGGTCCCGCAGGGCCCCGGAGCCGGAGAAGGGGCGCGGGTGGACCTGGGCCTTGGTCCTGCTCCTCCTCGCGGCGGGAGGGCTGTTCGCGTGGTACGTGGGCTCGCAGCGCGAGCCCCGGACGGCGGGGCGTCCGCTGGACACCCTCCCCGACAGCATCCTCGAGGACACCACGACGAGCGTCGACACGCTGGTTCCGGTCGTCCCCGACGTGGTGGACGCGGCCGTCGCGAACCAGGAGGGGCTGCGCTTCCTGGACCGCGGCGACTTCCCCACCGCGGTGGAGCAGTTCCGCCGCGCCGTGGAGATCGAGCCGGACAACGCCGAGTACCGCGACAACCTGGGGTACGCGCTGCTCCGCGGGGGACAGCCGGCGGAGGCGCTGGTGCAGATCCGCCGCGCGGTGGAACTCGACCCCGGTCGGGTGGTGGCGTACAACCACCTGGCCGACGCCGCCGTCGCGCAGGGAGACACCACCGGGGCCATCGTCGCGCTGGAGCGCTACATCGAGCTGAGCCGCTACGAGCCGGGCCGGAGGGCGGCGGAGGAGCGCGTCCGTGCGCTGCAGGCGGCGCGGGCCCCGATTCCGGACACGCTGCCGCTGGACACCTTCCCGCAGCCTCCGTCCGAGGGGACCCCGGAGCCTCCGCGCCGGTCCGGCCCGCGCGACACCATCATCATCCCCCGGTGACGGGGAGCGCGCCGTCCGCGTGAGGCACTCCGTCCGGGCGGAGGGCCGTGGGCGAGCCGTGCTCCCGGCCTACGGCCTCGCCGACGCCGAGCACCAGGCGGAGAAGGAGGTCTGCCGCTCCTGGCCGGACGCGCGCGTGGAGGTGACGGAGGTGGTGAGGACGGAAACGGCGGGACGGATCGTGGAGGAGTTCGCCGTGAGCTATCGCGTCCACGCCTCCGTGGAGGTGGAGGCGGACTCCCCCGACGAGGCGCGACGGGACGCGCTGCGTGCGCTGCGCGCCGCGTTCGAAGGGTCGCGGCACCGCCGGATCGAGTGGCTTGACGTGAAGGTGGGGTGAGGGGCGGCCCGCGCCTTCCTCTCGCTCGGCGACGCCTCGGCCTGCGCGGAAAGGTCCCTCCCGGGCGGGAGGGACCTTTCCGCGTCCGGCGTCAGATCAGCGACCGGCCCTGTCCGCCGTCCACGGCGAGGCAGGCGCCGGTGACCAGGCCGGCCCGCGAGGAGGCGAGGTAGGCCACCAGGTCGGCCACCTCCTCCGCGGTCCCGAAGCGGCCGAGCGGGAGGTGGTCGGCGACGAAGCGCTCCATCCCCTCCGGGTCCTCCCGGACCCGCCGGTCCCAGCTCCCGCCGGGGAAGCGGATGGACCCCGGGGCGACGCTGTTCACGCGGATCCCCTCGGGCGCCAGCTCCAGCGCCATGATCCTTGCCGCGCTGATCACGGCGGACTTGGTGGCGTTGTAGAGGGAGAGGCCGGGGCCGCCCGTCTCCCGCCCGAAGAGGGACGAGACGAAGACGATGGCGCCCCCGCCCCGCTCCCGCATGCGCGGGATCGCCTCGCGGGAGAGGCGCAGCCCGGCGAGCAGGTTCAGCTCCAGGAGTTCGCTCCAGTCCTCGTCCGTGGTCTCCTCGAACCGCTTCCTGCGGTTGCCTCCCAGGTTGTTCACGAGCACGTCGATCCCGCCGAGCCCCCCGGCGGCCCGCTCCGTGAACTCGCGGGCGGCCCCGGGCACGGTGAGGTCCAGCGCCACGGGAAGCACCTTCCCGCCGTTCAGCGCGCCGACCTCGACCGCCGTCCGCGCCAGCTCCTCCTCGCCGCGCGCGCAGATCGCGACCGAGCACCCCTCCGCCGCGAGCGCCCGGGCCACCGCCTTCCCGATCCCGCGGCTCGCCCCGCTCACCAGCGCCACGCGCCCCCTCAGCCCGAGGTCCATCCCGGTTCTCCTCGCTCCCTGTTGTCGGCTCCCACGACCGTCCGGCCCGCGCGTGGCACGAGCCTGGAACCGGGTCCACGGAAGTGGTTTCCATGCTCCCCGCCCGTGGAGGACGGGAGCCGAAATCCCGCCTGCGCGTCGCATCAGTTGTTGCGACGGAGCCACACTTTCGCGCAACGGTTCGCGCGTCCGCAAGGGTGCGGGCGTGGCGGCCGGCACATCCGCACCCGACGCGGCACGACAGGCGTCGCACCCCACCTCCAGGCGCGATACCCCACCGCCGCTTCGGTGAGTCGCCCCACGCGCGATCGGGGATTTCCCGATCCCGCGGAACGGACCCGCGGAGATACCTTCCCGCAAGCTACGGCGGCCCGGCGGGCTCCGCCAACCCCGCCGCCCCTCACCCCGGAGGAGGTGGAATCGTTGGACACGCTGACCGCTGCACGCGCGCAGATGGAGGTCTCGCTGGCCTTCCACATGGTCTTCGCGGCGCTGGGGATCGGGATGCCCCTGCTGATGGTGGCCGCGGAGGGGCTGTGGCTCCGCACGGGGCGTGAGCACTACCGGCAGCTCGCGAAGAAGTGGGCCAAGGCGACGGCCCTCACCTTCGCGGTGGGGGCGGTGTCGGGGACGGCGCTCGCGTTCGAGCTGGGCCTCCTCTGGCCGCGCTTCATGGAGTTCGCCGGAGGGATCTTCGGCTCCGCCTTCGCGCTGGAGGGCTACGCCTTCTTCATCGAGGCCATCTTCCTGGGCCTCTACCTCTACGGCTGGGACCGCCTGTCCCCGCGCGCCCACTGGCTCACCGGGATCCCGGTGGCGGTGAGCGGGATGCTCTCCGGCGTGCTGGTGGTGGCGGCCAACGCCTGGATGCAGGTGCCGGCGGGCTTCCGCATGGTGGAGGGGGAGGCGGTGGACGTGAGCCCCTTCGCCCCCTTCCTTTCCCCCGCCTGGTTCCAGATGGCGCTCCACTCCACGCTCTCGTGTTACGTCGCCACCGGCTTCGCGGTGGCGGGGGTGTACGCGGTGGGGATCCTGCGCGGCAGGCACGACGCCTACCATCGCTCCGGCCTGGGGCTCGCCATGGCGCTGGCGACCGTGACGGCCCTCCTCCAGCCCCTCAGCGGCGACCTGAGCGCAAAGAACGTGGCGCGGTACCAGCCGGCCAAGCTGGCCGCCATGGAGGCCGTCTTCGAGACGGAGCGCGGGGCTGCGCTCCTGGTGGGAGGGATCCCGGACGCGGCGACGGGCGAGGTCCGCTGGGCGATCCGCATCCCGAAGATGCTGAGCGTCCTGGCCTACGGGAGCCCGGACGCGGAGGTGCGCGGGCTCAACGACTTCCCGGCGGATGAGCGCCCCAACGTGCTCATCACCCACCTGGCGTTCCAGGTGATGGTGGCGTGCGGGTTCGCGCTGATCGGGCTCGGGATCTGGTTCTGGTGGATGCGCTGGAGGAGGCCGCAGGCGCAGGGGCGCTGGCTGCTCCGCGCCCTCGTCGCGGGCTCGCCGCTCGGCTTCCTGGCGCTGCAGGCGGGATGGATCGTCACCGAAGTGGGCCGACAGCCCTGGGTGGTCTACGGGGTGATGCGGACCTCCGAGGGGGTGACCCCGGTGACGGAGGTCCCCGCCACGCTCTTCGGCTTCACCGTGCTCTACCTCGCGCTCGGCGCGGCGCTGGCCTACCTCCTCCGCCGCCTGGCCACGGGGTCGGCGGCGCCTCCTCCCGAGAGCGCGGACGCGGCCCCGGCCCCGGGAGGGCTCCGTGTCGCCTGAGCTGGCCCTGGCGGGGGTGGCGCTGGCGGCCCTGATCGCCTACGCGGTCCTGGCCGGGGCGGACTTCGGCGGGGGGATCTGGGACGCCTTCGCCGGAGGGTCGCGGCGCGACGAGCAGCGCGCCGCGATCGCGCACGCCATGGGCCCCGTCTGGGAGGCGAACCACGTCTGGCTGATCTTCGTCATCGTCCTCCTCTTCACCGCCTTTCCTCCCGCGTACGCGGCGCTCGGCGTGGCGCTCTTCGTCCCCTTCCACCTGGTGCTGCTGGGGATCATCCTGCGCGGGGCGGCCTTCGTCTTCCGGGCGTACTCCCCGCAGAGCGCCCGCGCCCTGGGACCCGGGCGCGGGGCGTACCGCTGGGGCGCGGTGTTCGGGGCGGCGAGCGTCATCACCCCCGTCCTCCTGGGGATGTGCCTGGGAGCGGTCTCCGCCGGGACCCTGCGGGTGATGGACGGCGAGGTGCGGGTGACGGGGGTGCCGCCCTGGCTCGCGCCCGTCTCCCTCGCGACGGGGCTCTTCGCGCTGGCGGTGTGCGCCTACGTGGCGGCGGTGTACCTGGCGAACGAGACGGAAGCCGACCTGAGGGAGGACTTCCGGAGACGCGCGCTGTGGGCGGGGACGGCCACGGTGGCGCTCTCGGTGCTGACGCTCCCGCTCATGCGGGCCCAGGCGCCTCACCTCTGGAACGGGCTCCTGAGCGCACGCGCGGCCCCGGTGGTGGCCGTCGGGGTGGCGGCGGCCCTCCTCTCCGGGTGGGCCCTCCTGCGACGCCGCTTCCGCCTCGCCCGCGTCGCCACCGTGGTGCAGGTGGCCTGTCTCCTGGCCGGATGGGGGATCGCGCAGTATCCCTACCTGATCTATCCGGACGTGACGGTGGAGTCGGCCGCCGGGCACCCGGCGACGCTCCGCTTCGTGCTCTGGACGCTCCCCTTCGGGATGGCGCTCCTCCTCCCCTCCCTCGGGTACCTCTTCCGCGTCTTCAAGGGAGAGCGGCCCGTGGACGGCCCTCCGTAAGACCCGCAAGGCGCACTCATTATCGGACATTTCCGAAGATCGATGTTCCGGTATACGTTTTGCCTTGGAGAGTTCCGCATGCAGGAAACACGAATAAGGACGGGCTCGTAAAGATCGCACGCCCGGATTCCGAGAACTGTTCGCAACGCGGCGGACGTCCAGGGTACCGGTTCGTCATCGCGGGGAGGCAATATGCGCCGTGCCAGGTCGCTCGTACTCGTCACCGTGGGAGGTGCGTTCGGGCTCGTGGGGTTCTTCGCCCAGGGAGTGATGGCGAAGGCCGGATTCAGGGACTCGCTCGTGGAGACGTTCCGCCCCGCCGGGGAGCCGGCCGTGGCCCTGCCCGTCCACGCCACGCTCCGGCCGGCGGGCGCGAGCGCGCAGTTCGCCTCCTTCGTCGAGGGGCGGCTCCTGCCGCTGGAGATGGTGGGCGACACCATCCGTTACCGGGTCTGCAAGGACCTCTCGGTCTGCTACATCGCGGCCCGCACTCCGCGTACGGGGATCCCCGTCGGCGGCACGCCGCCGCTGCTGCTCTCGGGGCCCTCCCCCGTGTTGCCTGAGCCGTCGGCGGAAGCGGAGGCGAGACCGCGGCTGGGATACCTGGCGACCGTTCCGCTCCTGGGCCTGGCGGGGTACACCCTGATCGGCAGGGGCGGCACCGCCGGGGTCGTGGACAACCCTCCGGGCGAGAACCCGCCGCCGAACCCCCAGCCCCCGATCGAACCGCCCGAGCCTCCGGTCAATCCTCCGGGGAACGTGGTACCCGAGCCCGTGAGCATGGTGCTCCTGGGAACCGGCCTCGCCGGGGTGGCAATGGCGCGCCGCAGGCGTCGCCGCGCCTCCGGGGACGGAGAGTAGCCCGGTCCCACGGAGCCCGGCGTCGCACCGTCGGCGCCGGGCTCCGCCGCGACGCCCCCGGACCTCGCCGCCCCGGGCGGCGGCCCTCTCGAACCACCCGCGCACCGTACCCGATGCTCTTTCGCTTTCCCGGACCGGCCGTTTTCCGGCGGGTCCCGCTCCTCGCGCTCGCGCTGTTCCTCCCCTCCGTCTCGAACGCCCAGGACGCCCCGCACGGAGCGGTACCCTCGGGGCCCGCTCCGGCCGCGGACACCGCGCGCGCGACCCCGTCCGTGCCCACGGACCCGCAGGCCGCCCGGATCCTGGCGGAGGCGGAGCGCGCCACCGGGCTCCGGCTGATCGTCTCCCTGACCGACCGGACCGTCTGGCTCAAGCGGGGGTCCACCGTCCTCCACTCCGCCCCCGTGGCGATCGGGAAGGCGGTGATCCTGGAGTACGAGGGGAGGGAGTGGAACTTCGCCACGCCGCGGGGCCGCCGCACCGTCATCTCCAAGGAGCGGAACCCCGTCTGGATCCCGCCGGACTGGCACTACGTGGAGCTGGCCCTGAAGCTGGGGTTCCAGCTCGAGTTCGTGCAGCGGGGGCAGAGGTTCCCGCTGGCGGACGGCAGCTACGTCACGGTGAGAGGCAACCGGATCGGCCGCCTGCTCGCGGACGGGAGCTTCGTCCCGGTGCCGGAGGGGGAGGAGGCGGTCTTCGAGGGCACGCTCTTCGCACCTCCCACGGGGACGCTCAACCGGCGGATCCCGGGGGAGCTGGGGAAGTACAAGCTGGACACGGGGAACGGCTACTACCTCCACGGCACCCCGTACCAGGACTCGGTGGGCGACGTTACAACGCACGGGTGCCTGCGGCTCCGGGAGGAGGACCTGGAGCTGCTGTACCGGAGAGTCCCCGTGGGAACTCCGGTGTACATCTACTGAGCGGGGGGCGGCTCCGGATCGGTCCGGGGGCGTCCGCGAACCTGCCCGCGACGACCCCGAAGAACGATCGACGATGGCGACGACGGCCGGCGAGGCGCACCCCGGTGCGCCGGAGCGAGAGTGGACCGTACCGCGGGCGGTGGTCCCGCAGGAAGTGCCCGGGGACGCGGGGCTGGACCACCCCGCGCTCTACTTCAACCGGGAGCTGGGGCTCCTGGACTTCAACTGGCGCGTGCTCCAGCAGGCGCGTGACCCGCGTACTCCGCTCCTCGAACGGGTGCGCTTCCTCGCCATCGCCGCGGGGAACCTGGACGAGTTCTTCCAGAAGCGCGTCGGCGGGCTGAAGCGGCAGGAGGCCGCCGGGGTCCTGGCGCGCTCTCCGGACGGCCGGACGCCGTCCGAACAGCTCCTCCTGATCCGCAGGGCCTCGGAGGAGATGCACGCCGCGCTGGCGGAGACCTGGACCCGCGCCCTCCGCGCGGCGCTCCGGGCGGAGGGCGTGGTGATCTCCGACTACCTTGACCTCACCCCGCGGCAGCACCACCTCCTCAACCGCCACTTCCGCGAGCAGGTGTACCCCGTGCTCACGCCGCTGGCGGTGGATCCCGGGCACCCCTTCCCCTTCATCTCCAACCTGAGCCTCTCGCTCGCGGTGCAGCTCCGGCACGCCGCGCGCGACTCGCTGCACTTCGCGCGGATCAAGATCCCCACCCTGCCGGGACGCTGGCTCCCCGTCCCGGAGTCGGAGAACCCGTTCCACTTCGTTCCGGCGGAGCAGGTGGTGCAGCACAACGTGGCCGCGCTCTTTCCGGGGATGGAGGTGGCCGGGGTCCACCCGTTCCGCATCACCCGCAGCGCCGACGTGGACCGCGACGACGACGAGGTGGCGGACCTCCTCGCCGTGATCGCGGAGGAGCTGAGGGAGCGCCGCTTCGCCCCCGTCGTGAGGCTGGAGGTGGACCGCAGCATGCCGGAGCAGGTGAGGCAGCTCCTGGTGCGCGAGCTGGAGCTCGCCCCGGAGGACGTGTACGAGGTCGAGGGACCTCTGGCCGCCGCCGACTTCGCCCCGCTCGCGGACCTCGACCTCCCCTCGCTCCGCTTCCCCCCCTGGGAGCCGGTGGTGCCCGAGCCCTTCCTCTACGAAGGGGAGACGGAGGAGGAACAGAACGTCTTCGCCATCATCCGGCGCGGCGACGTCCTGGTCCACCACCCGTACGACTCGTTCTCGGCCACCGTGCAGCGGCTCCTGGACGAAGCCGCGGACGACCCCGACGTGCTCGCCATCAAGCAGACCCTCTACCGCACGGGCGACCAGTCGCAGATCGTGGGGGCGCTGATGCGCGCCGCGGAGAAGGGGAAGCAGGTGGCAGCGCTGGTGGAGGTGAGCGCGCGCTTCGACGAAGCCAAGAACATGCAGTGGGCGGAGATCCTGGAGGACGCGGGGGTGCACGTGGCGTACGGCCTGGTGGGGCTCAAGACCCACACCAAGGTGACGCTGGTGGTGCGCTACGAGGAGGGACGACCCCGCACCTACTGCCACGTGGGCACCGGGAACTACCACGCCCGCACCGCCCGCCTCTACAGCGACCTGGGGCTCCTCACCTGCGACCCGGAGATCGGCTTCGACCTGGTGAACCTCTTCCACTTCCTCACCGGGTACGCCCCGGACCAGCAGTACTCGCGCCTGGTGGTGGCGCCGCGCGACATGCGGCGCACCTTCGAGGACCTCATCCACCGGGAGATGGAGCGGCAGCGGCAGCACGGCGACGGCCGCATCGTCGCCAAGATGAACGCGCTGGACGACGTGGAGATCATCCAGGAACTGTACCGCGCCTCGCGGGAGGGTGTGAAGATCGACCTGATCGTCCGGGGGCACAGCCGCCTCCGCCCCGGGCTCCCCGGGTTCAGCGAGACCATCCGCGTGACCAGCATCGTCGGCCGCTTCCTGGAGCACGACCGCGTCTACTGGTTCGAGAACGGAGGCGACCCGGAGGCCCTCATCGGGAGCGCGGACTGGCGGCACCGCAACCTGGCGGACCGGGTGGAGGCGCTGGTCCCGGTCTCCCACCCCGCGCTCCGGGACCGGATCCGGGAGATGCTCGAGTGCGCCCTCCGCGACAACCGGCTGGCGTGGGAGCTGGGACCGGACGGCCGGTACGTGCAGCGCCGGGCGGCGCCGGGGGAGCCGGAGGTGGACTTCCAGGCGCTGCTGATGCAGGACGCCCTGGAGCGGACGCGGAAGGGGGCGCGGCCCTGGGAGCTTTCGGTGGTCTGATCGGGAACCCGCGCGAACCGGGATGATGCTCGTCGGGGGAGGCCGAGCCTCCCCCGACTCGCTCCCGGTTCACACGGGTCCGGTCCGGCTCCTTCCCCGGGTCACCGACTGACCGAGAGGGTGTACGAGCCCGTCTGGTTGACCCAGGTGGTGAACGTCCCGTCGGTGAACTTTCCGCTCCCGATCTCGATGGTGTGGTACGCCGTCGCGGCGGGCGTCACCGTGACCGTGCGCGACGCGACCACCCGGTCGTCCGGCGTGGAATGCGCGACGATCTGCCCCCCGACGAACACGGCCAGCGAAGGATCGAAGCCGGCGCCGATGCCGCCGAGCGTGATCGTGTACCGCTTCCCGGCCTCTAGCTTGACGGGATAGTAGTGCGTCCAGAGCGGCTTGCCGATGGCCTGGGGGACGGGGCTGTACTTGACGGACAGTTCGCAGCTGTTCGCCCGAGAGAGGCTTTCCTGGACGGAGACGCCGGGCATGAGCACCGTCTGCGTGCTGCAGCTGTGCGCCAGGGGCTCCGTGGACCGCGTCACCGAGTACGCGCCGAACTCCGTGGAGTCCTGGCTGCTCACGAAGAGCTGGAGCGGGCTGCCGTTGGAGACGAGGCGCATGGAGCCGCCGAGGGTGCCCGAGTTCCAGACCGTCCCCGTCGTCGGGTCCTCGGCAGCCGCCTTGATCCCCACGATCCCCTGCAGCGTGCCTTCCGTGGCGACCGTGACCAGCTGCCCCGCGGGCGCCGTGAACGCGTAGTAGTCGCTGCGGCGCCCCGCCACGGGGTACAGGCAGTCGTGGGTGCTGATCTTCCCCGCGGTGGTGCCGGTCGGGAGCGTACCCACCACGCACGGGTCGCGGACGACGCCGTAGCTGGAGAAGGACCGGATCGAGGCGCTCACCTTCCCCGCCACCGAATCGACCGAGGCGCCCTCGGTGAGGATCTGCCACTCCCCTCCCACCAGCTTCGCCACACGCAGCGCCGAAGGCGGCACGTCGGGCGGGAGCGACTGCGGGTCGTACTTCAACTCCAGCGTCACGGGCTGGGAGAACCGGGTGCCGTCCGGCCCGAACTCGTACGAAGTGCCGCTCACCACGTGCTCGTTCCCCGTGGGATCCACCGTCGGGGCGACGGTGATCTTGGTCTCCGCCGGGACGGCGCCGGCCGGGAAGGTCAGCGTGACGCCGCTGTTCGGCGTCGTCACGCTCCCCCCTCCGCTTCCGACCATCCCGCCCGGGGCGATGGTGAACTCCACCGAGCCCGACTGCCCTCCGCTGGTCGCGGTCACCGTCGCCATGCCCGCGCCGACGGCCGTCACCAGCCCGTCGGCGGCTACGGTGACGACGCCGGCGTCCGAAGACGTCCAGGCGACGCCCGCACCGGCGATGGGGTTCCCCCTGGCATCGCGCGCCGTGGCCGTGAGGGCGTGCGTGTTCCCCGGAACGAGGCCGCTCGCCGCGGGACCTACCTCCACGGAGGCGACGACCGGCGGCGCCGAGGGACCCGAATCGCTGCAGGCGGCAAGGCCTGCCAGGAGAAGGGCGCAGGCCAGCAGCCGGGGTCTAACCGATGATTTCATCTTTCTGACTCCTTTCCGGGAAGCCGCGCAGAGCGTGCTCCCGGGATCCGGTTTCTAGCGGGAGATTCCGATGAACAGGCGGGTGGTCGAAGGGGAGACGCCGGAGGTGTAGACGAACTCTCCGTACTCGCCGTCGCTACGCTCCACCGAATAGCTGCGCTCGCGGCTGACGCTCATCGTGTGCGTCTCCCAGCCGATCGTGAGGCCGCGGAACCGCGCGCCGACGGTGAACGACCGGGTCGCGCCGGCCGCGGCCTCGTGGTGGGTGTCGGAAACGTCCACGGTGTTCTCCTCGTCGATGGGAGCGGAGACGACCGAGACGCTGGACCCTCCCGCGGCGCCGTACCCGAACTTGAAGGCCGCGTCGAAGCGGAGGCCGGGAAGGGGCATCACCGAGACCACCGGGCCGATGCGGGCGTCCACCAGGGCTTCGCCCAGGCTCTGTTCGAGATAATCGTCCGCGTAGATGTCTCCCCACGCGATGTTCATGTAGCCCCCGGACAGCGTGGCGTCGATCCCCACCTTCACCCTCCCGGGGAGCGGAAGCGGGAGGTAGCTGATCCGGCCGAGTTCGCCGTAGTAGCCCTCGCCCGCCCCCGTGCCGTTCCCCAGCCCCGCTTCCGCGCCGGCCGGGGAGTAGAAGACCGTGCGGGGCTGGCTCGGCATCGCGGCATAGTCGCCGGTGGCGGTCATCCTGCCGCCCCGCAGGTAGAGTCCTCCCTTCAGGGAGGCCGGCGCGTTCGGCTCCTGGGCGGCGACCGGGCTCGCGGCGAGCAGCCCGGCGATCAGGAGGCCCGCGCGCCTGCCGCGGCCCGGGGAGGAGGAAAGGAGGGGAGGCCGGTTCTTCCGAAGTCGTGCGAAACGTGGTGACATGGGGCAGTCTTGCAGGGAGAGTCGAGTGAGGGCGGACCCGACGGGAACCCGTCGCGCCGGGTACCGCTTGTGACGTATGCGGAGAAACGTTAGTGTTCGCCCGTCAACGCACTCTCGCCCGCCTATCAACTCCCTCCCTCTCCGACGTTTACGATGCAGCTCCGTCTCCTGGGAAACCCCGCCGTCGAACAGGATGGAGAGCGTCTCAGGGGAGCGGCGGTGCAGCGGCACCGCATCGCGCTGCTCGCCCTGCTGAGCGCGGCGGGCTCCCAGGGGGTGCCGCGGGAGCGGCTGCTGGGATACCTCTGGCCCGAGAGCCCCGAGAGCCGGGCACGCCGGCTCCTCTCCGAATCCGTGTACGTGCTCCGCAAGGCCCTGGGCGCGGAGCTGGTGAACTCCGACGGGGACGTGCTCTGCCTCTCCCGGGACCGGCTCCGGGTGGACGTGTTGGACTTCGAGGCCGCGGTCGGCCGCGGCGATCCGGCGCGCGCGGTGGAACTCTACGCGGGCCCGTTCCTCGACGGCTTCTACCTGGAGCAGGCCGTCGAGCTGGAGCGGTGGATCGAGCGGGAGAGGAGCCGGCTCGCCGGGCTGTACCTGCAGGCGCTTCGGGACCTCGCCCGCGAAGCCGCCGGGAGGCGGGAGTGGGGCGCGGCGGTCGCCTGGTGGCGGCGGGCGGCGGCGCAGGAGCCGACCAACTCCGGGATCGCCCGCGAGCTGATGCTGGGGCTGGAGGCCGCCGGAGACGTCGCCGGGGCGGTCCTTCACGCGCGGGTCCACGCGCGCCTTCTCGGGGAGGAGCTGGGGATGGAGGCCGACCCCGCGGTCGAACGCCTCGCGGAGGAGATCCAGGGCAGGCGTACCGCCGCAGCGGACCGGGAGGACCCGGAGCGCCGGCCGCTCCCCGACGACGAGGCTCCCCCGGTGGGGGCTTCGCCGCCTGCGCCGGCCCCCGCCGCCGTGGAGGCGATGGTGGACGCGGTACCCCGGAACGTGCCTCCTTCCCGGGTGGGAGGCCGCCGCGGCAGGCGGAGCGCGGCCGTGGTCGTCTCGCTCCTCGCGCTCCTCGCACTCGCGGGGCTTTACTCGGCCGGGCGGCCGGGCCGGGCGGAGCCAGAACCGCCGGAGGCGGCGAACACGAGGCTCGTCGTCCTTCCCTTCGTCGTCCGGGGGGCGCCCGAGCTGAACGACCTGGGGCAGGGGGTGATGGAACTCCTCAGCGCCCAGGTGGACGAGCTGGGCACCCTGCGCCCGGTCAGCCCGCGAACCGTGCTGGCCGGCCTGGAAGAGAGGCCCGCGTCGGGGCCCGTGGACGACGCGGCGGACGAGGCCGTCGCCACGAGGCTGCAGGCCCGGTACTACATCGTCGGCGAAGTCGTCGCGGTCGCGTCCCGGCTCCGCCTGGTCGCGGCGCTCCACGAAGTGGGCTCGCCACGGCCGCTCGCGACCGCCGCCGTCGACGGGACCGTCGACGACATCTTCGTGTCCGTGGACCGGCTCGGGATCGAGCTGCTGACCCGGGCCGACCGCTCGCCGTCCGGCCGTCTCGCACGGGTGGCGGGCGTGACCACCACCTCGCTCCCGGCCTTCCGGGCCTTCCTGCGGGGGGAGAACGCGCTCCACAACCGCTCCCGGGTCGCAGCGATCGACGCGCTGGAGGAGGCCGTGCGCGAGGACAGCACCTTCGCCCTCGCGCACTATCGGCTCTCCGTGGTGGCGGAGGCCGCCATCCGCCCCGAACTCGCCGAGAAGGCGGCCGACGCGGCGTTCCGCCACCGGGGGCGGCTCCCCGGACGCTACCGCCGGCTGGTGGAGGCGTCGCACGCCTGGCGACGGGGCGACGTCGAGACGGCAGAGCGGATGCACGGGGAGCTGGTCGCGACCTATCCGGACGAGGTGGAGGCCTGGTCCGGCCTGGGGGAGGTGCTCTTCCACGCGAACCCGCTGCGCGGCCGCGGCCTGGCGGAGTCCCGCACGGCGTGGGAGCGGGTGCTCGCCCTCGAACCGGACCACCTGGCCGCACTGAACCACCTGGTCCGTATCGCCGCGATGCAGGGAGACGCCGAGCGGACCGTCCGGCTCGCGACCCGGATCCAGCAGGAAGACCCGGGGAGCGCCCAGGCCCTGGAGGCCCGGGTGCTGGGGTCCCTGGCCCGGGGAGCCGCAGGCGGCCACCGGGACCTTCCGGACGACCTCGGCGCCGCCCGCCCGGCGTCCCTGCTCTACCTGGCCTGGATGACCGCCGGGTTGATGCAGGACCCGGCCTCGGCGCTCCGCCTCACCGAACCGCTCCGCGACCCCGCGCGCCCGGCCGACGTCCGCGCGTCCGGGCTGATCCTCCAGGCGTACCTCGAGGCGGCTCAGGGGAGGTGGAGGGCCGCGAACTCCCTGCTGGCGGAGGCGGACCGGCTGGAGCCGGCGGCGGCCCTCCATGCGCGCGCCATCCTCGCGACGCTCCCGCACTCGCCGGTTCCCGCCGCGGAGCTGGAGCGCATCCGGGGCGACCTGCTGTACCGGCCCGCGCACGCCACGCCGGGCGCGATCTCCGCCGGCCCGTCGGGATACGTGAACGAGGACTTCTACCCGGTGCTGCGGTACTACCTGCTGGGGCGGATCGAGGCCCGGCTGGGCCACCGAGGGGCGGCGCTCTCCCACGCAGACACGCTCCAGGAGCTGGGCGTGGGCTCCCACTCGGTCCCCGTCGGCTCGGTCCTGGCGGCGGGCCTGCGCGGGCGGGTTCGGGGAGACGGCGAGAAGGCGCCGATCTACGGTTCGCGCTTTCCGTCTCCCCTGAGCGGGATCTCCTACCAGTTCGCGAACCGGTCGCCCGTGCTGTCGCAGGCGGACGAGCGGTACCACCATGCGCGGGCGCTCGAGGAGGCGGGGAGGGCACAGGAGGCGCTGGCCTGGTACGGGACCATCGCCGAAGGGGCGAGGTTCGACTTCGTCTACCTCGCCCCGGCCCACCTCCGCCAGGCGGAGATCTACGAGAAGCTGGGGAAGAAGGGCGAGGCGCTACACCACTACGGAGAGTTTCTGCGGCTGTGGGAACGGTCCGACCCGGAACTCCGTCCCCTGGTGCTCCACGCGGCGCGGAGGCGCGCGGCGCTCCTCCGGGCGTGATCCCTGCGCGGGCCCCGCACAGGGATCACGTACCCGTCCCGCCCAGCGCCCGCCGGACCGCGGGCGCCACCTCGGTTCCCAGCAGCTCGATGGAGCGCATGATCCTGGCGTGCGGCAGGGTGCCCACGCTCAACTGGATCAGCATGCGCTGGTGGCCGAACAGCTCGTGCTCGAAGAGGATCTTGTCCACGACCTCCTGCGGGCTCCCCACGAGCATCGCGCCGCGCGGTCCGCGCTCCGCGTCGAACTGGCGCCGGGTCGGCGGAGCCCAGCCGCGCTCCCTCCCGATCCTCCCCATGACTTCCAGGTACGGCGGGAAGGCGTCGTCGGCCGCCTGCTGCGAGGTGTCCGCGATGAAGCCGTGCGAGTTGATGCTCACGGGGAGCCGGTCCGGGTCGTGTCCGGCCCGGCGCGCGGCCTCGCGGTAGAGGTCCACCAGCGGCACGAAGCGCTCCGGCTGGCCGCCGATGATGGCGACCGCGAGCGGCAGGCCGAGCGTGCCTGCCCGCACCACCGAGTGCGGGGTGCCGCCCACCGCGATCCAGACGGGGAGCGGGTCCTGGAGGGGCCGCGGGTAGACCCCCTGCCCCTGCAGCGGCGCGCGGTGCTTCCCCTCCCAGGTGACGTGCGTGTCCTTCCGCAGCTCGAGGAGCAGCTCCAGCTTCTCGGAGAAGAGTTCGTCGTAGTCCTGGAGGTCGTAGCCGAAGAGCGGGAACGACTCGATGAAGGAGCCCCGTCCGGCCATGATCTCCGCCCGCCCGCCGGAGAGGAGGTCCAGCGTGGCGAAGTCCTGGAACACCCGCACCGGGTCGTCCGAGCTGAGCACCGTGACGGCGCTGGTCAGCCGGATGTTCTTCGTCCGTGCCGCCGCGGCCGCGAGCACCACCGCGGGCGAGGAGACCGCGTAGTCCGGCCGGTGGTGCTCGCCCACCCCGAACACGTCCAGCCCCACCTGGTCCGCCAGCTCGATCTCCTCGAGGAGGTCGCGCAGCCGCTGCGCCTGGCTCACCGTGTGGCCGGTGACCGGGTCGGGGGTCGTCTCCGCGAAGGTGTAGATGCCGATTTCCATCCGCCGCTCCCTGGGTGGCCGCCCCGCGCCCGCCGGAAGGCGGGCCGGCGCTTCGTGATCCTGATCCGTACAAACGTAGGGGAACGTACCGGGGCGGAGAAGAACGTGCCGGCGCGCCCCCCGGAAGCGAAGCGAGCGCCACCCCGCGGCGGGGTGGCGCTCGCTCCGTCCGCGCGGGGGCGGCGGGCTACTCCTGCGAGACCGGCGACTCCTCCATCCCCTGCGAAACGCGGTTGGCGAGCGCGTCCTCGTACACCCGGCGGAACTCGTCGAACTTACTCTGCGACTCGGCGTCCTGCGGGCTTCCCAGGCCGGTGAGCGTGACGAGCCCGGCGGTGCCGCCCGCGAACCCCACCGTCCCCCACATGGGGTCGGTGACCGCGGGCCGGAACCGGTGCAGCACATCCAGGTTCGCCTTCACCGCCCCCGCCGCTTCCATCTGCGTCTTCGCGTCCGCCTCCATCCGGTCCGCGGAGGCGATCATCTGCCGTAAGTCGTCCTCGTCGTACCCGGTCTCCTGGCCGCCGGCCCGCAGCCGGCGCATCTCCTCGGCCTGTGCCCGGAGTTCGGCCGCGCTCTTCGCGGCGGCCTCGTACATGGGCTTCATGGCGACGTACCCCGCCACCTCCACCATGCGCTCCCGCACCCACTCCATCTCCGCCGGGTTGTGACCGAGCGTGCGCGCGGAGCGGACGTAGCTCCCGCCGAGCATGTCGCCCATCCGGTAGAGGGTCTGGCCGGCCGCCATCATGTTCCTCAACCCGCTGAGCGCTCCGCCCTTCTTCTCCCGCTCCTCCATCTCCGTCACCTGAGCGTGGATCCCCGCGCTCTCCCTGCGGACGAGGTCGAACTGCAGGAGGCTGGTCTTCAGGTACGCCTCCACCTGGGCCGGGGTGAGCACGCTGTCCGCGGGCGCCCTGAACTTCGCCTGCTCCTCGTCCGTCACGGCGATGGGAGTGTCCATGTCCACGTCCTCGGGCCGCGCGTCGGCGTTCCCGTCGCCGCCGCCACAGGCCGCGAGGGCGAGCACGAGCAGCCCCGCGGGGAGCAGGGCGGGACGGGGAGCGCGCGCGGGGAAGGGCATGGGAACCTCCCGGGGGAAGGGGTGGCCGTGGGTGGGAGCGCCGAAGCGCCCGGAGCCGAAGGAATGCGGCGGGGGAACGGCCGCGTCAAGCGCCCCGGTCGGGGGCGCCGGAGAGGTCGGCGAAGCCCGCCGCCCCCTTCACCGCCCCGCGCCGCCCCCGCCCGGCGGGAGGCGCAGGGTGAAGGTGCTCCCGGCGCCATGGGTGCTCTCCACGCTCACCTCCCATCCCAGGAGGGAGGCGAGGCGGCGGGTGATCCCCAGCCCGAGCCCCACCCCGTCGGCCCGGCGGGTGAGCGGCTCCTCCGCCTGCCAGAAGGGCTCCCAGATACGCTCCAGGTGCTCCGGGCGGATCCCCACCCCGCTGTCGCGCACGGTGATGGTGGCCGATCCGTCGGCCTCGCGCGCGGCGCCGAGCCTCACCTCTCCGTACTCCGTGAACTTCACGGCGTTGGTGAGGAGGTTGTGGACCACCTGGCGCGCCTTGGCGGCGTCCACCACGCACGGCCAGGCGCCCGCGGGGACGTCTAGGACGAAGGACAGCTCCTTCTCCCGCGCGGCCGGCGCGACCGCCCCGGCCAGCTCCCGCAGGAGCGCCGCCAGGTCGGTCGCCTCCGCGTTCACCGCCTCGCGCCCGGACTCCATCCGGGCGAACGCCAGCACCTGCTCGATCATGGCGGTGAGGTGCCGGGCGGTGTCCCGGACGCGCCCCAGGTGGCGGTGCTGGGTCGCCGTGAGCGGCCCGGCCTCGCCGTCGTAGAGGAGGTCGGCGTACCCGGTGATGACGTTGAGGGGGGTGCGGAGTTCGTGGCTCACGACCGCCAGGAAGTCGCTCTTGGCGCGGCTGGCGGCCTCGGCGTCGGCGCGGGCCGCGCGCTCGCTCCGCAGGAGCACCTCGCGCTCCTCCTCGGCCCGCTTCCGCGGGGTGATGTCCTCCGCGATGGCGTACACGCCCAGGATCTCCCCCTCCACCACGATGGGGAACACCGTCGCGGCGGCGGCCACGCGCCGGCCGTCGCGGTGCACGATCCCCACCTCCACCTGCTGCGGCGCTCCCCCCACGGCGAGGCGGAAGTACCCGGCCGCCCGGTCGGCGTCCCCGGGCGCGACCATCTCCCGGAAGGGGGTGCGGAGCAGGTCCTCCTCCGCGCAGCCGCACAGGGCCTCGGCGGCGGGGTTGGCGCTGACCAGCCGGCCCTCCAGGTCGAACGAGCAGACTGCCGCCGGGTTGTACTGGAAGAGCGAGCGAAGGCGCTGGCGGCTCTCCTCGTACTGCTGGGCGACGTGCTTGCGCTCCGTGAGGTCGCGGGTGATCTGCCCGACCCCCACCACCTGCCCGCGCCCGTCGGTGACGGCGGTGAGGACCACGGAGGCCCACAGGCGCGTGCCGTCGCGGCGGACGCGCCAGGCGGTGGTCTCGTAGCGCCCGTCGCGCAGCGCCGCGGCCAGCTCCCGCCCGGGCGCTCCCGCGAGGACCTCCTCCGGAGGATAGAACACGCCGGCGTCCGCACCCAGGATCTCCGCCTCGCGGTACCCGAGGATCCGCCCGGCGCCCTCGTTCCAGCCCGCGACCCTTCCCTGCGGGTCGAGCATGACGATGGCGTAGTCGGTGACGTTCTCCACCAGGAGGCGGAACAGCTCCGCCGTGTCCGGAACGGGTGGCGGCGACGGCTGGAGGCGGGGGAGAGGCGGCATACCGGAGACGACGGAGGGACTGGACCTGCGCGGGTCGGGAACGCATGATAGTGAGTTCCCGTGGAGCGTGCCAGCGATCATGGAAAGGCGCCACGGCTCGGGGATACCGGGACCGGCGGCTTCCACGGACGGTGCGATCCGTCCGCAAGGCGCTTCCCGGATTTGTGTTGCACGACTCCTGAGAGTCTCGGCAGCCCGGCCCCCAGGCTACAGGGGCGCGCCGACGACTCTTCCCGACGACCCTCACCCGGAGGCCCCATGCACGCCCGATCCGACGGCCGCTCCCGCAGCGCCGCCCTGCTCGCGGCCGCGCTCCTCCTCGCGGCGGCGTGTTCGCCGGGAGGCGGGGGCGGGAATCGCGATGCCGAGCGCCCCGCCATCACCGTCGAGCCGCTCACCGGCCCGCCGGGAACGGAGGTCCGGGTGCGTGCGACCGGCTTCCCCCCGGACGCGGTGATCGACGTGGGCTTCGGCCCGCCCCGCGCCAAGTACGACCTGATCGCCCGCACCCGGACGGACGGCAACGGGAGCACGGCGGCCACCGTGCTCGTCCCGGCGCGGGCGCAGCCGGGCCAGCCCTACGTGTTCGTGATGGCGTATCCGCCCACCTTCCTGCGGATCACCTCCGACATCTTCACCGTCACCGCCCCGGCCGCCGCGGCCCCGGGCGAACCCAACCCTCTCCCGGGAGAATCCATGGTTCCGGACACGAACGAGGCAGAAGCGTCACCCGCCGGCACGGTCCGCGTCACCGGCCGCCTCACGGACGAGGGGGTGGAGTGCCCCGCCCTCCGCGGCGAAGACGGGAAGCTCTACACCCTGTCCGGGGCCACGGACGGCTTCCACACGGGCGACCGCGTGACGGTGGTGGGGACGCTCGCGGAGATGTCCATCTGCATGCAGGGAACGACCATCGCGGTGCAGAGCATCGAAGCGGCGTGAGACCTGCCGGGTCCCGGGCGCCGCGCCCGGGACCCGGTCCCTGCGGAAGGTTCTACCGCTTCACCGCGCGCAGGCCCAGGAAGAGGGGGATCTCCCGGCCCGCCCGCTTCTCGGCTCGCGCACGAGGGCCGGGCGCGGCCTTCCCGTACGTGGGGATCTCCCGCACCCGCTCCGCGAGGAGGCCGCAGGCCGCGAGGCCGTTGACGTAGTCTCCCAGCGGGCGGTGATAGCTGCGGGTGGCGCCGCGGCCGTCCGCGCCGAAGCGCTTCATGGGCACGGCGAGCGGGGTGAGGTAGTGGTCCACGCGCCGGAACTGGAGACGGCGGCCGGCGTCCCATCCCCAGCCGCTCTGCCGGGGCACGCGGAAGCACGGGTGGGTCATCAGCAGGACCAGGCGCCCTCCCGGGCGCAGCGCTCCCGCCGCGGAGCCGAGCGCGTCCTCGAGCGGGTCGATGTCCTGGATGCTCAGCAGGAAGGTCACCGCGTCGAACCGGGCGCCCTCCAGCCCCGGCAGCTCGCCCAGCCGCGTGGCGTCGCCGAGCAGGAAGCGCCCCCGCGCGCCGTGGTGTCTTCGCGCGAAGGCCACCATCCTGCGGCTGGCGTCCACGCCGGTGTAGCGGGCCCCCGCCGCCGCCACGTGGGGCGCCAGCACGCCCGGCCCGCAACCCACGTCCAGCACGCGCTCCCCCGGCGCGGGTTCGAGGAGGTCCAGGAGGGCGGGGACGGCGAAGCGGCGGTGGTGCTCGCTCCCCTCGGCCCCCACCCAGCCGGTGTACCAGTCCGCTACGGGATCCCAGTCGCGGCTTGTTTGCTCAGTCTTCTTTTTTCGGATTGCCATGATGCGCTCGTTATAGGCATGGGTCGGTCTTGATTCCGGGAAACGCCAAAGGCCGCGGTGTGCGCCTGCACACGCCGCGGCCCGGAACAAACGGAAAGGCCGTGGGCGCTCACGAGGGAGCACCCACGGCCTGTCAGCTTCAGCGATCGGGAAGCTTTACGACGTCCGGCAGATGGGCACGCGCTCGCGGCAGGCAGCTCCGCGACGCGGGTCGCGGAGGCGCACCATTGCGATGCTGACCATCCAGGGGACGAAGATTCCCATCATAAACTCGGTTCGAGGTTCGGGCTCAACGCTAACGGAACGGGAAACGACCGTCAACCCGGCGCCAGCCCGGCGTAGTCCGGGTGGAAACCCACCGTCTCGCGTTCCCCGAGTTCCTCCAGCATGCGGCAGAACACCTCGCTCTGGGTGGGGAACCGGACCCGGTAGGCGCGCCGCCAGATCCCGTACACCAGCTTCAGCACCTCCTCCGCGGGGAGTTCCCGGCGCGGGTCGCCGTCCGGCTCGCGGTAGAGCACGTATCGCCCCTCGGCGCGGAGCGGCATCCAGGGGTGGAAGTAGCTCAGCGCGAACGGGACCGCCCGCCCGCTGCGGACCAGCGTGCGCAGCCAGGGGCTGTCGCGCCGCACCTCGCCCACCGTCCACGCCAGAGCCTCGCCCCGGATGCGCCGGGCATCCGCCCGGAAGGCGGCGATCAGGTAGTCGCGCAGCTTCCGTCCCAGCCGCCTCCTCCGCTGGTCGGAGCGGACGGCCAGGTAGGTGACGAACCCGGCGTTGGAGGATTCCAGGTACACCCCGGACGCCGCGGCCACGGGGGCGCCGTCCGGATCGGTGAAGGCGAGCAGGTGGTAGCGGCCGCCCGAGGGGAGGCCGCGGCGGCGCTCCTCCAGCTCGGCGAGGAGGTCTTCCACGGGCTGAACGTCGCCGATGGCCTCGTGGATCAGCGCCAGGGTCGGGCGGGCGAGCGGGGCACGCTCGTCGTCGACCTCCACCGCGCGAAGGTCAGGGGGCAGTCCCATCGACTCCCTGGCTCCCCCGCACCCCGTCGAGGTCCAGCCGGAAGATCCGCGCCGCGTTCTCCCAGAGGATCTTGGAGATCTCCTCCTCCCGGAGGTCCAGCTGGCGGACGAAGCGGATGTAGCTCCCGAGGTCGCAGATGGGCCAGTCGGTCCCGAAGAGGAGCTTCTGCGGATCCCCGGCGAAGGCCAGCACCTCGTTGACCTGCTGCAGCATGAAGCGCTCGAAGCGTTCCTCGAACTGCCCCAGCGTGAAGCCGGAGATGTCTCCTACCACGTTCTCGTTCTTGTAGATCACCTCCATGGCGTCCGTCACCCACGGGTTCCCCAGGTGGCAGATCACGAAGGTGACCTCGCGGAAGTCCACCGCGACCTCGTCCACCTCCAGGGGGTGCGCGTACTTGACCTTCCCCTGCGGGTCGAAGGTGTCGCCGGTGTGGATCATCACCGGGACCCCGAACTCGGCCGCCAGCTCGTACACCACCCGCATCCGCGGGTCGTGGACGTAGAAGGCCTCGTACCCGGGGTAGAGCTTCAGCCCCTTGACGCGCCCTTCCCGGAGGAGGACGCGCAGGTTGGCGAGGTCCGAGGAGCGGTAGCCGTAGTAGCTCACCCCCGCGACCACCCCGATCCTGGGATCGCCGTCCACCACCTCGAGCACCTCCTCCACCGCCGGCCGGTGCTCCGTCACCTTGTACGAGGTGAGGACCAGGGCGTAGTCCACGCCGTTCCGGTCCATCTCGGCGCGGAGGTTCCGATAACGCTCGCTCAGCGTGGAGGTGTCCCCCTCGTCGTAGCGGTTCAGGTGGGTGTGGCAATCGATGATCAACGTGCGCCTCCGCCTCCGGTTCCGTATGCTTTCGCTCTCCCGTGCGCTCCGCGAAGCAGGGATCGTACCGTCCGGGCACGCTTCCTGACGGCCACGGAAAGAGGCCGTACCGGATCCCGGCGGCCGGTGCGGAGTATTCTCGCGGATTCGAGATCGAGCATGACGACTACCCGGAACGGGCCGACCGAGATGAACCCTCTGCTTTCGTACGACCACCTGATCCCCTTCGACCGGATCCGCCCCGAGCACGTGGTGCCCGGAGTGCGCCAGGCGCTCGCGGACGCCGAGCGCGAGGTGGAGGCGATCGTCGCCGAACCGGGCCCGCGCACGTGGGACAACACCCTGCGGCGGCTGGACGAGCTGGAGGAGAGGCTCGACCGGGTGACCCACCCCGTGGCGCACCTGGTGGCGGTGATGAACACGCCGGAGATGCGCGAGGCGTACGAGACGGTGCTCCCGGAGATCTCCGCCTTCAACGCCCGCCTCCCCCTCCACGAGGGGCTGTGGCGCGCCCTCCGCGAGCTGGCGGACTCCCCGGAGGCGCGGGAACTCACCGGCGTGCGGCGGCGCCACCTGGAGAAGTCGGTGCGGGAGTTCGTCCGCGCCGGCGCAGACCTCCCTCCGGAGGCCAAGGCGCGGGTGGAGGAGGTCAAGGTGGAGCATTCGCGCCTGCAGACCCGGTTCTCCAACCACGTGCTGGATTCCACCAACGCCTTCGAGCTGGTGGTCACGGACCCGGACGACCTGCGCGGGCTGCCGCCTTCCGCGGTCGCCCAGGCGCGGGCCTCGGCGGAGGCGCGGGGGGTGGAGGGGTGGCGCTTCACGCTCCACGTCCCCTCGTACCAGCCGTTCATGGAGTACGCCGAGAACCGCGAGCTGCGGCGACGGATGTACGAGGCGTACATGAACCGCGCCGCCGGGCCGCCCCACGACAACCGCCCCCTGATCGCCCGCATCCTGGAGCTGCGCCGCGAGCTGGCGGCGATCCTGGGATACGGAGACTACGCCGACCTCCGCCTGGAGGAGAGCATGGCGCGGACGGGGGAGCGTGCCGTTGCCTTCGAGGCGGACCTGACCGCCCGCACGCGCCCCTACTGGCGGCAGGAGATGGCGGCGCTGGCGGAGTTCGCCCGCGAGGAGCTGGGGATGGACGAGCTGAGCCCCTGGGACACCGCGTTCGTGGCGGAGCGGATGCGCCGCGCCCGCTACGACCTGGACGAGGAGGAGCTGCGCCCGTACTTCCCGCTGGAGGGGGTGCTGGCCGGCCTCTTCGAGCTGGCGCGGCGGCTCTTCGGCGTGCGGGTGGAGGAGCGCGAGGTGGCGGAGGTCTGGCACCCGGAGGTGCGCTTCTACGACGTGTACGACGAGGGCGGCGAGCGGCTGGGCGGGTTCTACGCCGACTGGTTCCCGCGGGACACCAAGCGCGCGGGGGCCTGGATGAGCGGGCTGGTGATCGGCGGCCCGTCGGAGGAGGGGTGGATCCCCCACCTGGCCTCCCTCGCCGGGAACGTGTCGCCGCCGGAGGGAGAGCGCCCCGCGCTCCTCACGCACCGCGAGGTCCAGACCGTCTTCCACGAGTTCGGGCACCTGCTCCACCACGTCCTCTCCCGGGTGGAGGTCCGCAGCCGCGGCGGCACGCATGTGTCGCGCGACTGGGTGGAGCTTCCCTCGCAGATCATGGAGAACTGGACGTGGGAGCGGGAGGCGCTCGACCTGTTCGCGCACCACTGGCAGACGGGGGAGCGGATCCCGGATCCTCTGTACGCGAAGATGCTGGCGGCACGCAACCACATGGGCGCCTCCTTCCAGATGCGGCAGCTCAGCTACGGCACCCTCGACCTGGCGCTCCACGCCCTCTACGACCCGAAGACGGACGGCGACCCGGTCCTGTACGCGCAGGAGGTGATGGGAGGTTTCTCCACCCGTCCGGAGTTCGCCCGCAACCACTTCGTCACGGGGTTCTCGCACGTCTTCGGCGGCGGCTACGCGGCGGCGTACTTCAGCTACATGTGGGCGGAGGTGCTGGACGCGGACGCCTTCTCCCGCTTCCAGCGGGAAGGGATCTTCAACCGCGAGACGGGACGCGCCTTCGTGGACACGATCCTGTCGCGCGGGGACGCCGCGGACCCCGGCGAGCTGTTCCGCGAGTTCATGGGGCGCGACCCGGACCCCGCGGCGCTCCTGCGGAGGAACCTGGGCGAGGGGGTGCCCGGGCACCACGAGGGCGCCGCGGGAGAGGTGCCGGCGGGAGGGTGAGGGCGGCCGGTCCGTCTCCGGACCGGTTCACCGGCTCCCCCGCCCCGCGGCGTCGAGCGCCCGCTCGAGCGCGTCGGAGGTGATCTCCAGGTGCGAAGCGTTCCAGACGGGTTCGCCGCCGCACAGGAAGATCGCCTGCGGGGAGCGGTGGACGATCCCCGCCCGCGTGGCGACGTAGTGCGACACCGGCCGGCTGAAGATCACGTCCACCCGGTACACCGGGACGTCGGGGTGCGCCCCGGCGAAGCGCTCCACCTCCTCGTGCGCCATCAGGCTGATGGCGCAGCGGCTGCTGTGCTTGTAGACGAGCGCAACCTCCTCTCCGAAGGCGGCGTCCGCCTCTTCCTGCGTCGTGACCTCGGTCATCCGGCCGTTCCTCCGGGTTCGTGGGACGGGCTCGCGGCCCGTCCTCCCGCCGCGCAACCCGCGTACCGCCCGGACCGCGCCTTGCCCGGCGGGCGCCCCGGCCACATGATGCGGGACCGCTCCGCCCGCCCCGGCCGGAGCCCGTCGTTCCCCGTTCCACCCGGTCCATGCAACGCGCCCTGCTCCCCCTGGTCCTCGCCCTCGCGGCCTGTGCCCCCGCGGGCGCGCAGGCGGACACCGCCACCGATCCCGAACGTCGGGCACGGGAGCTGTCGGCGCTCCACGAGCGGTACCGGGTGGAGGAGATCGACTCGCGCCGCTTCACCCACCGGGAGCTGTGGAACGCGCTCGGCCCGGTGGTGGACGGGGCGGCGGGGATGCGGCGGGACGAGGTGGGCCGATCCGTGGAGGGACGCCCCCTCTACGGCGTGCGCTACGGCCGCGGACCGACGCGGGTCCTCCTCTGGTCGCAGATGCACGGCAACGAATCCACCGCCACGATGGCGCTCGCCGACGTGCTCCGCTTCCTGGCGGAGTCGCCGGAGCACCCGCTGGCGCGGCGGCTGGCCGAAGGGCTCACGCTGGTGGCGGTCCCCATGCTCAACCCGGACGGCGCGGAGCGCTTCCAGCGCCGCAACGTCCTGGGGATCGACATCAACCGCGACGCCCGCTCCCTCTCCACCCCCGAGGGCCGCGCCCTCCGGGAGCTGCAGAGGACCTTCCGCCCCGAGTTCGGCTTCAACCTCCACGACCAGGACGTGCGTGCCCGGGTGGGGACGAGCGACCGGCTGGCCGCCGTCGCCCTGCTCGCCCCGCCCTTCGACGAGGAGAGGTCCGTCAACGAGGTGCGCGACCGGGCCATGCGGCTCGCGGCGGTGATCCGGCACGCCGTGGAGCCCATGGTGCAGGGGCACGTCACCCGCTACGACGACACCTACAACCCGCGCGCCTTCGGCGACGGGATGCAGCGCTGGGGAACGAGCACGGTGCTCGTGGAGGCGGGGGGATGGCGCGACGACCCCGAGAAGCAGTACCTGCGCCGCGTCCACTTCGTCGCCCTGCTGGCGGCGCTGGACGCGATCGCCACCTCCGGGTACGCCGGCACGGACCCCTCCGGGTACACGACGCTCCCGGCGAACGGCCGCCTGGTGACCGACCTGGTGGTGCAGGGCGGGACGGTGGTGCTCCCGGGCGCGGAGCCGTTCCGCGCAGACCTGGCGGTGGACTACGCGGACGGGCCGGCGCGCACGGGCGGGCGCCTGACCGACGTGGGCGACCTCGCGGAGCTGGCCGCGCGCGACACGCTCGACGCCACCGGGCTCTTCGTCCACCCCGCCCGCGCGTCGCTCGCCGGGGACGGCGCGGGGCGGGCCTCGCTCTCCACGGGCGCCCCGGCACGCTTCACCGTGCGGCGCGGCAGGGAGCCCGGGAGCGCCCTCGTCTGGACCGTGGACGGCGGAGTGCCGGTCCGCGCCCCCTGAGCGGCGCTCACCCACCCCTTGCGCTGCGCTTCCGGTCCTATTACATTCGGGCTTGCGAGCTTGCTTGGCCGAGACAGGCCGGAATCCAGTGTGCGGCTAGGACCTGGACCATCGCGTCCGGGTCCTTTTCGTTTGCTCGCAGCGCCCGTCGCGGGGGGCGTGATCACCCGCAAGAAACAAGGCAGTCGGCTGGTACGGATTCACCGGACCTCTGACAAGACCAACACCCAAGGAGTGCGGTATGCGTACCACCGGAACTGTGAAGTGGTTCAACGACGAGAAGGGCTACGGGTTCATCACGCCGGACAACGGCTCGAAGGACTGCTTCGTGCACCACTCGGCGATCCAGGGCACCGGCTTCAAGTCCCTCAAGGAGGGGCAGCAGGTCGAGTTCGACATCGTGCAGGGCACCAAGGGCCCCGCGGCGGAGAACGTCGCCCCGATCGGCTGAACCGCCGAACGGTAGCCTGAAAGGGCCCTCCCGACTTCGCGTCGGGAGGGCCCTTTTCGCGTCCGCCCCCGCGGGGACGGTCCGCTACTTGTGGCGGTACGTGATCCGCCCTCGTGACAGGTCGTACGGCGAGAGGGAGAGGGTCACCCGGTCGCCGACCAGCACCTTGATCTTGAACTTGGACATCTTCCCCGCCCCGTAGGCCAGGACGACGTGTCCGTTCTCCAGCTTCACGCGGTACTTGCGGTCGGGGAGCACTTCCGTCACCACCCCCTCCACCTCGATTCCTTCCTGCTTGGCCATTCGCACCTTTCGCCGCCGGGAAGCTCCCGGCCGGGGGATGGCCCGGGACGCCTGCCGGAGCACGCGTCACGGGCGGATCGCGGTAGCGGGGGCCCGGCGACCCCCGGATTTTCCCCGTCGTCTACACCACACCGGAACGAAAGTGCCGCCGGCTCAGGAGCCGGCGGATTCCGCGCGCAGACGCTGGGTACCGGTCCACGCCTCGCCGGCGGCGAGGCGCACGGGAGCGGCGGCGTTCGCGGGCTCCACGCAGAGCATGCGCGGGTACTCGTCGCCGCCCAGGTCCGGGAGCCGGCGGGCCAGCGCCTCCCACGGGTTCCACACCACGGCGTCGCGGAACCCCTCCTTCTCCAACGTGACGGCCCGGCCTCCCGCGGCGTCCCGGATCCTCAGCCGGTCCGGAGCGGCGACGTACACCCGATCGGTCTCGCGCGCGAAGGCTACGGCGTCTCGCTCCTCCAGGTGCGCGGCGCCGGACTCCAGCTTGTCCAGGTACCGCACGCCGCGCAGCCCCTCCACGGTCGTCCGGCGAACGTCGTCCACGCGGAGGTAGGTGTGGAGCGCGCAGGTGAAGGCCATGACGCCGTCGCCCGTGTTCTCCACGCGCAGGGCCACCTCGAGCGTCGCGGCGGCGAGGGCCACGCGCACCTCGGCGCGGAAGGGATGGGGCCACAGCGCGCGCGTGGCCTCGTCGTCCGCCAGGCGGAGCCGGACGAAGGCGGCTCCCTCCGCGCCGGTGCCGGCCTCCACCTCCTCCCACCGCGCGGTCCGGGCGAAGCCGTGCTTGGGGAGCGGGCCCTGGTCGGCGAACTGGGGGAAGATCACGGGGATCCCGCCGCGGATGGCGAAGCCCGGCTCCCACCGCGCGTGCTCGCTCACGAAGAGCCGCTCGACTCCGGAGGCATCCGTCCACGAGGCGACGTGGGCACCCTGGAGGTACACCACCGCGCGTGCCCCGGAGGGGTGGTCGAGGCGGACGTGGGGGAGGTCTTCGCGGGTCATCTCGGGCTCCTCTGCCGGTACGATCCGGGAAGGGATGCGAACCTCAGGCCAGGTCCTCCCGGGAGACGCCCTCGAACCCCAGGACCCAGTCGGGGCCGAAGGCGAGCGAAGGGGTCCGGAAGCCCGGCCCGACGTGGCCGGCGAGAACCTCCTCCGCCGCGCCGACGGCGGTCATGGCGGTGAGCGTGTACCCCTCGGGGATCTGCATGCGGGCGGCGGCGCGCCTCCCCCCGTCGTCCTCTACCTCGCCCCAGACCAGGCTCTTCCTGCGTGCCCGCTGCGCGTCGGTGGGGCCGGGCGCCGCGGCGTCCACGCGTCGCTTGAGGAAGCGCTGCACGGGGCCGGAGCCCAGGATCCATCCCAGGTACCGCGACGCGACCAGGAATCGCCGCGCGGAGGCGGAGAGCCGGGTGTACACCTCCACGTCGGGGATCCCGGTGCTGTGGTACGCGGTGGACACGTCGCCCCAGGGGATGGTGGTGACCTCCACCGGCCCCCGCCCGAAGTCCACGCGTCTCGTGCGGTACGCGGCGGGTACGGGGACGATGCGCCCGCCGCGCCGGACGGCCCCGCCCCCCGCGAGGTTCTCCACCAGCGTGAGGGCGGTGCCGTGCGAGACTGAGGCGCCGCCCACGGACTGGAGGGCGAGGGCCAGGCGTACGGCCCCGGGGAGGCGCCGTTTCAGGTGGGCGGCGAGCGAATCCGTGGGGACCACGTCGAAACCGACGCCCGGGAGGAGCACCACCCCCGCGGCCCTCGCCTCCGCGTCGCGGGCGGCCAGCGCCTCGAACACGGCGATCTCGCCGGTGATGTCCAGGTAGTGAGTGCCGGTCCGGAGGCACGCGTCGGCCACGGGGCGCGAGGTGCGCGAGAAGGGGCCGGCGGCGTGAAGCACCGCGGGGACGTCGGCCAGGGCGGCGTCGAGCCCGGCGGGGTCGTCCAGGGCGACCGCGCGCCAGGGGAGGCCGGTCTCGCCGGCCATCTGCCGCAGCGGCGCTTCGCGCCGGCCGGCGAGTACGGGGCGGAGGCCGCGCTCCAGCGCCCGTTCCGCGATCAGGCGGCCGGTGTAGCCGTAGGCGCCGTAGAGGAGGAAGGAGGAGGTCACGGCACCGCCGCCCCCGCGAGCGCGAGGCGGATCACCTCGGCGCGCGCCACTTCGGCCCAGCCGGGGCAGAGGTCGTGGAGGAGGTGCTGGACCGCGGCCGGAGCGATGGTCTGCACCCACTCCCCCGTCTCCGGGTCGCGGAGGCGGGTGGCGCTCAGCCACTCGCCCTCGGGGCTCGCCGGGGTGCGGGCGAAGAACTCCAGGTCCACCCCCGTCGCCACCCCCGGCCTCCCGTCCGCTTCGGCGCGGAGCATGATCGCGATCAGGACCCGGTAATCCTCCACGAGTTCGCCCGCGCCTTCCTCCGTCCCCCCGGGTCCGGCGAGGGGCGCCGGCTCCAGGCCGCGGGAGAGGAGTTCCTCCCGGGTGACCGGCACCTCGAAGCAGGCGTGGAACCCGCGCTCGGGCTTCAGCTCCCGGATCGCGGGATTGTTCCGTAGAGCCTCCTCCACCGCCTCCCTCGCCTGCCGCTGTCTCTGCTCGTCCATCGCTCGCTCCCCCATTTCCCGGTCCCGTACGCCACCCGCCCTCCAACATACGCGGACGGGCGACGGAAGGCGACCATCACCGCCCCCGCCCTGAATTAAGCTCCATATCATTTCACGGCACGAATTTAGCCAGAACGCGCCGCTCAACGGAACCACTGCGAACGGGGGCGGAAAATGAGCGGAGCTCGGGGATGGATCGGGATGGGCCTGGCGGCGGCGCTCGCGGCGGGGGCCTGCACGCCGGAGCGGGACGCGGGACCGGTCGCGGGGAGTCGTCCGGACCGGCCGGGCGCCCTGGCGGCCGCGGAGCCCGGTGCGCCCCTCGTCACGGACCGGGAGCTGGACGGGGCGAGGGCCACGATCCTCGCGCGGAGCGACTCCGTCCGGGAGGCTTTCCGGGGCATGCGTGGGCTCTCGCGGGAGGAACTCGCGCAGCTCCGCCGCGACGTGAACGCGCAGCAGATCGCCACGGCGCGGAGCCTCGGGGTGCGCGCGGGAGGCGACGAAGGGATCGACCGGCTGGTGCGCAGGGGCGAGCTGGTGGAGCTGGAAGACAGCACGCGCTACTGGGTGACGCGCGAGCTGCGGCACTCGCACCCCTACGTGACGCCGGACACCCGGGCGATGCTCCTGGAGATCGGCCGCCGCTTCCAGGCGCGGCTGGACAGCGCGGGACTCCCGGCGTACCGGATGGAGGTGACGTCGGTACTCCGCACGGCGGAGAGCCAAGCGGACCTCCGGGGCGTGAACTCCAACGCCTCGCAGGGGGTGAGCGCGCACGAGTTCGGGACCACGCTTGACGTGTCGCACGTGAGGTTCACGGCGCCCCTGGCGTCGGAGCTGAGGGCGGAGGTGCCTGGCTCGCCGGAGGAAACGCAGGCCTTCCGGGCGGTGGAGGCGGCCGTGCTGGCGGAGCTGGCGAGGCTGAACGCGCAGGCGCTCCAGGCGGAGCTGGGACGGGCGATCGCGGAACTCCGGGAAGAGGGGAAGCTGCGGGTGATGATGGAGCGCAGGCAGCCGGTGTACCACATGACGGTGGCCCGGCGGTTCCCGGAGCCGGACGCCGTGGAGGTCCGGGAGGAGGGGGCCGGACAGGTAGCGCTGGGGAGGTGATCCCGAACCCGGCGTGACGGGGGCGGGGGCCTTCCCCCACCCTCCACGCCGGCCCTCCCGGACACCCTCTCCACACTTTTCCCGCCACCACCCTCCGGCATTTCACGGTCCGGGGGTTGACCGATTTCCACGTCCCCCCCACATTGCGCCGCTTCGACTGGTCCCCCGGACCATAAAACGGAGGAAACCGTTGAGCACTGCAGCTCTTTCAGTCGGCACCCAGGCGCCCTCGGGCGCCTTACGCCGCTCCGCGCTCGGGGCGCTGTTCGCCCTGTGCGCCTGGGTGGCGCCCGCGGCCGGACAGCAGCACGCGGACACCGCCCACGCATCCGTGTCGCCGCGCATCGCCGACCACGCGCCCTTCGGGCGCGACTTCTGGACCCGACTCCGCGAGGAAGCCCGCCGCTTCCGTGAGATGGAGATCGGGTCCTTCTTCTACGCGCGCCAGTACTCCATCTCCACGGAGCTGGCGGCCATGATCCACGAGGAGGCCCACGCCCAGGGGCTCGACCCCGAGCTGGCCTTCCGCCTGGTGCGCGTGGAGAGCCGCTTCCACACCCGCGCCCGTAGCCGCGCGGGCGCCCTGGGGCTCACCCAGCTCATGCCCGGCACCGCTCGCCTGCTGGACCGCCGGATGCACAACGCCGAGGCCATCCTGGAGCCCCGCGCCAACCTGCGGGTGGGCTTCCGCTACCTGCGGAGCCTGATCGACCGCTACGACGGCGACGTGCGCCTGGCGCTCCTGGCCTACAACCGCGGCGAGGGCGCGGTGGACCGCTCGCTCCGCAGCGGGCGCGATCCCGAAAACGGGTACTCCCGCAAGGTTCTCGGCACCGGCACCCGGAACGTGTACCGCGGCACGGGGCTCGTGCAGGACGAGAGCTAGGACGAGGAACGGGACCGGTTGAAGCCGAAGGGGCGCGCACCCACTGCCGGGTGCGCGCCCCTTCGCGCGTTCGCCGTTCGCTCGAGGTTACGTCCGCGCGGGCGCCATGACCATCGAGAGCTGACGCGCCTCCATCACGTCGTTGCGGCTCTCCACCGCGCCCAGGTCCGCCAGCGCCTCCGCAGCCTGGTCCAGCACCTTCCGTCCCAGCTCCGGCCGGCGCATCTCGCGCCCACGGTAGCGGACGGTCACCCGGACCTTCTTTCCGCTCGCCAGGAAGCGGCGGGCGTTTCGGACCTTCACCTCGAAGTCGTGCTGCTCCGTGAGGGGGCGGAACTTCACCTCCTTCACGTCCACCGTGTGCTGCCGCTTCCGCGCCTCGCGGGCCGCCTTCTGCTGCTCGTACTGGTGCCTCCCCCAGTCCATCACCCGCACCACCGGCGGGCGGGCCGTGGCCGCGACCTCCACCAGGTCCAGCCCCGCCTCACGGGCGGCCTCGCGGGCCTGCTCCAGCGAGACGATCCCCACCTGCTCGCCGTCCGCGCCGATGAGGCGGACGGGGGAGATGCGGATCCGGTCGTTCACGCGCGTCTGATTCATGTTTCCTGCGATGATCGCCTCCGTGTTCTGTTCTCCCTTCCCCGGGAGCCGTGGGCCCCCGCCGGGAGCCCCGCCTTGCGCCGGGGCCTCCTTCCCGTACACTACACTCCGTCCCCCGGTCCCCGCACGCATCGTACCGCCCCGAACTCCCCGGCCATGAAGCGTCTCCCGCTCGCCCTGCTTGCCCTCGCCGCGCTCGCTTCCCCCGCCGCGGCCCAGGAGCGCCCCTTCGGCACGCTGCGCGAGCAGGCCGACACCCGCCAGGAATGGCTTCGGCTCCGGATGGAGCGCGTGCTCCCACGGTTGATGCGCGAGCATGACGTTTCGATGTGGATCGTCCCCATGCGGGAGTACAACGAGGACCCCGTCTTCCGCGCCCTCGCCTCTCCCACGACGCTCGCCGCCCGGCGCCGCACCATCTACGCCTTCTGCGACCGGGGGCCGGAGCGCGGCGTGGAGCGGATCGCCGTCGGCGGCACCTCGCAGGGCGGGCTGTACCGCGTGGTCCGCGACCCCGACGCGGCCGTGGGGTCCGCCGGGGTGCAGCAGCGCCCGGCCGAACCGTACGGCCCCGACCAGTGGAAGCTGCTCGTCCCCGTGGTGGAGGCGTGCGACCCGCGGACCATCGCCGTGAACGTCTCCCACACGTTCGCCTTCGCCGACGGGCTCAGCGCCGGCGAGTGGGAGCAGCTGAGCGAGGCCCTCCCCGCGAAGTACCGGGACCGGGTGGTGCGCAGCGAGCGTCTGGCCGTGGACTACCTGGCCGAGCGCATCCCCGAGATGATGCCCGTGTACGTGGAGATGCAGCGCGTGGCCCACGGGATCATCGCCGAGGCGTTCTCCGAGCGGGTGGTCTCTCCCGGCTCCACGCGCGCCTCCGACGTGGTGTGGTGGATGCGCCAGCGGGTGAACGACCTCGGGCTGGGGAGCTGGTTCCAGCCGTCGGTGACCGTCCAGCGGCGCGGGGTGGAGATGGGAGACTCCGCCGACCCGGTGATCCTCCGGGGCGACGTCCTCCACTCCGACTTCGGGATCGCCGCGCTGGGGCTCCACACCGACACGCAGCACATGGGGTACGTGCTCCTTCCCGGCGAGAGCGACGCCCCCGCCGGCCTGTACGCCGCGCTGCGCCGCTCCAACCGCCTCCAGGACCTGCTGCTGGAGGAGATGGCCCCCGGCCGCTCCGGAAACGAGGTGCTGCGCCGCACCCTGGAGCGCATGCGCGCCGAGGGGATCGACGGCAGCGTCTACACCCACCCCATCGGCGACCACGGGCACGGCGCCGGCTCCATGATCGGGCTGTGGGACCGCCAGGAGGGAGTGCCCGGCCGCGGCGACGTGCCGCTCCGCCCGGACACGTGGTACTCCATCGAGCTGCAGGCCACCTCCCCGGTCCCCGAGTGGGGCGGGCAGCGCGTACGCATGGCGCAGGAAGAGGAAGCGTGGCTGGACTCCGACGGCACGCGGCGCTGGGTGCTGGCGAGGCAGGAGCGATTCCACCTCGTCCGTTAGACGGGGCACCGGGCCCGGGTTCCGAGGTACGAAGGAGTGGCGGGCGTCCGCCCCGTCCCCGAACCCGAGACCCCCGGATGCCGAAGCCAGACGAACTCCCCGATCCGACCTCCGCGGCGGAGCCCGAGTTCCGTTACCGGAACGGGCTCGCCATGCTTCGCCACGTGCGGGAGAAGCCGCCGGAGTGGATGGAGTACGACCCCCGCGCGGACGCGCACGTGGCGCCGGGGAGCCGGCTCCCCGAGCTGCGCGCCTGGGCGGCGGAGCACGGGGTGCGGGAGCGAGGACCCGGCGCGGAGGCCCTGGGCGCGCCGCTGCTGGACCCTCGCGAGCCGCGCGACTACCAGCGCGAGGCGCTGAAGCGCTGGGAGGCCGCCGGCCACCGCGGGACGGTGGTGCTCCCCACCGGGGCCGGGAAGACGCTGGTCGCCCTGCTGGCGGTCCACGCCGGAGGGCGGGGCGCCTGCGTCGTGGCCCCCACGCAGGCCCTGGTGGGGCAGTGGTTCTCCCAGCTCGCGGACGCCTTCGGAGCGGAGCGGGTGGGGGCCTTCTACGCGGCCGAGAAGGAGGTCCGGCCCATCACCGTCACCACCTACCACTCCGCCTTTGCGCTTCTGGAGCGCTGGGGGGAGAGCTTCGACCTCCTCGTCCTGGACGAGGCGCACCACCTGGCCGACACCGCGGAGGGCGAGGCCAAGGCGTGGCACGACGCGCTGCGGATCGCCCCGGGGGCGCGCCGCCTGGGGCTCACGGCCACCTACCCGGACGGGCGCGACGCCGGGCTGCGGCGCCTGGTGGGGCCGGTCGTCTACCGCCGCGCGGTGGGGGAGATGACCAATGCCGAGCTTGCGCGCTTCTCCCTGGTGCGGGTTCCCGTGTCGCTGGACGCCGCCGAGACGGACGACTACCGGCGGCGGACGGAGGAGTACGAAGCCTACGTGGCCTCGCGCCCGTGGGGTGAGCTACCCGCGCGTGAGTTCTGGCCGCTCTTCATGACGGAGACCCGGCACTCGCCCCCGGCGCGGCGCGCCTTCCGCGCGTGGCTGGACCGGGAGCGGATCGTCGCCACGTCCGGCGCCAAGCTGCGCGAGGCCGAGCGCATCCTCCGCCTGTTCCCCGCGGAGACGGCGGTGCTCTTCTGCGGGAGCGCGGACGCCGCCGAGGCGGTGTCCCGTCGCCTCGCCATCCCGGTCATCACCGCCGGGACGCCCGCCTCGGAGCGGAAGGCGGTGCTGGAATCCCTCGCCGCGGGCGAGACCCACGCGGTGGCGAGCGTGCGCGTGCTGGACGAAGGCTGGGACATCCCTTCCGCCAAGCTGGGAATCGTTCTGGGAGACAGCACCCGCGGGAGCCCCCGGCAGTTCGCGCAGCGGCTCGGCCGCCTGCTCCGCCTGCAGGGAGAAACCGTGGCGTCCATGTTCGAGATCGTGGCGGCGGGGACGCACGAGTTCTTCCTTTCGCAGCGGAGGAGGAAGGGTCTGCGCGCCTCGTCGGAGGGCCAGCTGGGGCTGGGGCTCTGATGCTGCGGCGTACGCACGTGCTGCCGTTCGCGCGGGAGGGCGCGGGCGGGATCGTGGTCGACTACCTCCCCCGCGCGCCCGCCGTGGTCGAGCGGCTGGACCGTCTCTGCCGCCTGCTGGAAGACCTGGAGGGGCGCCCGCGGCGCGAGGTCGTGGACGCCCTGGGAGAGTGGCGTGCCCGGGATGCACGGCGGCTGTCGGGAATCGTCAAGGCGCTCCTGGACGCGGCGGAATTCCGCGCGCCCCCCGGCGCGGAGCGCGCCCCCGAAGTACGCGCCGCCCTCTTCCGCGCCCGCGGCCGCCGCTGGCCGCCCGTTCCCGGGGACCGGGACCGTCCGTACCAGGACGCCGCCGCGGAGCTGGGGATCGCCCCCACGGAGGTCGAGCGCCTCCTGTACGCCGACGCGCCCGGCGCCCGGCTCCTGGTCCGCGCTCCCCGACTGGACGGCGAGGGACTGCTGCGCCGCTACAACCTGGAGCTGGCCCGCGGGGTCCTGCTGGACGCCGTCCGCCTGCGGGTGACCGCGGCGGGTGGGTGGAAGGACCTGTTCCGCGCCGTCAAGCTGGCGCGCCTGATGTACGTGGTCGGCGCCGCCCCGGGGGGCTACTCCGTCGACCTCACCGGCCCCGCCGCCGCCTACGTCGTGCGTCCCGGCCGCTACGGGGCCCGCCTGGCCCGCGTGGTCCCCGCGCTCGCCCGCGCGCCGGGGTGGCGCCTGGAAGCGGAGGTGCTCCGAGACGGGCGCACCGTCCCCTTCCGCCTGGACGGGGAGACGGCTCCCTTCGGGGAGGAGGCCGGGCCGGAGACGTACGACTCCGGCTGGGAGAGCGCGCTCGCCGAGGAGTTCGCCGAGCGGCTGGGGGAGGAGGAGCGGCGCGGATGGACGCTCCTGCGCGAGGCCACCCCGGTGCAGGTGGGCGAGGACGTATTCCTCCCGGACTTCACGCTGCGGCACACCGACGGCCGCGAGGCGCTGGTGGAGGTGGTGGGCTTCTGGACCCCGGAGTACCTGGAAGAGAAGCTGCGCAAGGTGGAGGCGGCGGGCCTGCGCAACCTGGTGCTGGTGGTGTATCGCGGACTCGCGGCGGGCGCGGACTGGGACCGCGCCGGCGCGCGGGTGGTGTGGTTCGCGCAGAAGCCCAGGGCGGGGCCGGTGCTGGAAGCGGCGGAGGCGGTGGGTGGGGCCGCGGGCGGGTAGCCGCAGCCCTATCCGCCCCGGATCCTCTGCGTGAGGGCCGGCACGAGCCCCATCAGCCGCGCGTACAGGGCGAGCTGGCCGCGGTGATACTCCTCGTGGCCGATGCCGTGGTGCATCCAGGTGAGGCGCGAGGCGTACGAGCCGTCGAACTGGCGGATGGGGGAGAGCATGTGCTCCGGCCCCGCCTGGCGGATGCGGCGCGCCCCGTCCTCGTGGGTGTCGCGCAGGAGCCGCAGGAGGGTGTCCCGGTCCTCCACCCCCTCCGCCGCGGCCCCGTAGTCGGCGAGGTGCGCCTCGAAGGAGCGCCGGGTGAAGTCGCCGTCCGGGCGGGACAGCTCCCCCGCCATCATCGTCCCGGACTGGATCACGTGCCGCACCAGCTCCGCCACGCTCCGGGACTCCGGGGCGGGACGGAAGCCGAAGCGGTCGGCGGGGACGTTCCGGACCTCGTCGACGACGCCGGCCCGGACGTACCCCCACGCCTCGACCGCCTCCTCCAGCAGCCGCGCGGCGTCCACGGCCGCGCCTACACGCGGGCAGCGGCGGGCTCCGCCACCACCTCCACGTCGGGGCCGGGCTGCGCCAGGGTCTCGGCGGTGGGCGACGGCTCGGGCTCGTCCACCAGCGACGAGAGGCGCTCCAGGTGCTGCGGGGTGCAGTACAGGCGGATCTCGCCCCGCTCGCCCCGGCGGACCCGGGGGCGCGAGAAGCACACCACCCGGTGCTCGTCGCAGAGGCGCTCCAGCGTGCGCGTGGCCCGCGCCACGTCCAGGATACCGGCCTCGTCGGTCCACGCCAGGTGCCGGGCGACCTCCTCGGCGGAGACGGCGTCGTGTACGGTGGGGTTGAAGGCGTCCTCGTCGAGGCGCTCGATCACCAGCTCGCGGTCGCGGAGGAAGCGGAGCACGTCGTCGCAGTCGCGGCCGCACTCCTCGTCGTCCACGGCGCCCGCCACCCTCACCGCCTCCAGCTCGCACACTTCCGTACCCCCCACACCCTCCTCCTCCGCCTGCCACATCTCCTGAGCCAGGCGCTCGGCCGACTCGCGATCCGGCGCGCTCACGGCGTAGCGCACGGTCACCCGGTAGACGACGTCGACCTCGAACTGCTTGTCCTCCATCTTCCGAACCCTCCGGTGGATTCCAGTGTGTGCCGGGAGCGGGGGGCGCTCCCCTGGCCGGAGGCAATGCGAGGATCGTGCTAACGGGTCCGGGAGTGGACGGGGCCGGGGTCAGCGGGGCGAGCCCGCCTCCGCCGCTTCCAGCGCCTCCGCCAGCTCCCACAGGTCGAAGGGCTTCTCGAAGGCGGGCCGGCCGCTCTCCTCCAGGAACGCCTTGCGCGCGGGTGAGATCACGTCTCCGGTGGCGAAGACCACGCGGCCGGCGGTCTCCGGGTGACGCTCCATGAGCCGGTGGAAGAGTTCGTCGCCCCCCATCTCCGGCATCTTCAGGTCCAGCACCACGGCGCAGTAGGAGACGGCGGCGATCCGCTCCAGCGCCTCGGCGCCGGAGGCCGCTTCGTCCACCCGGTGGCCGCGTCCTTCCAGGAAGCGCCGGACGATGCGGCGCAGCTCCGGCTCGTCGTCCACCACGAGCACGCGCCGCACGGCGGGAGCGGGTCCGTCCGTCCCGGGAGGAGGGGTCTCCTCCACGTCTTCCGGGACCGGGACCACGGGGATCTCCACGGTGAAGACGGCTCCGCCGCCGGCCCCGGACCGGACACCGATGGTCCCGCCGTGCTCGGAGACGATCCCGTGCGACACGGCGAGCCCCAGGCCGGTCCCCTCCCCCACCGCGCGGGTGGTGAAGAACGGGTCGAACACGCGGGTGAGGTCCGCCTCCGGGATCCCCGGCCCGTCGTCCTCCACGTGGAAGCGGAGCGTTCCCTCCCCCGCCTCGGTGGTCACGGTCACGTGCCCGCGCCCCTCTCCCGAAACGATGGCCTGCTCCGCGTTGGTGAGGAGGTTCAGCACCACCTGCTCGAGCTGCGAGGCGTCGGCCAGGGTGCGTGGAAGGCCCGGCGCGAAGGCGGTGTGAAGCGCCACCCCCTGGGCGCGGAGCCCGCCCTCGCGAAAGCGGCACACCCGCCCCACTACCTCGTTCAGGTCGGTGGGCGCGCGGGTGTGGGGCGTCTGGCGGGCGAAGTGGAGCAGCCCCCGGACGATGTGCGCGGCCCGGTCGGCGTGCTCCCGGATGGCGCGCGCGTCCTCCGCCGCCTCCCCGTCCAGCTCCGACTCCAGCAGGGTGGCGACCGTCTTCACCACGGTGAGCGGGTTGTTCAGCTCGTGGGCGACCCCCGCCACCAGCTCGCCGATGGCCGCGAGCTTGGCGGACTGCATCAGCCGCCGCTCGCTCTCCACCTGCTCGGTGAGGTCCACGGCCACCGAGACCATGCCCGTCATCGCGCCGTCGGGATCGTAGTAGGGGGAGGCGGAGACCAGGAGGGGAAACTTCTCCCCGGTCCTGCGGGTCGCCTGCACCACCCGCGTCCACGGCTCCGCCCGGGCGGTGGCCGCCGTGAGATCCTCCGCGATCCCGGAGGCCGGCGGACGGATCCGCCCCAGCACGGTGGCGGGCTTCCCCACCAGCTCCTCCGGCGCGTAGCCGTGGGTGCTCTCGGTTCCCGCGGCGTACGTGATGCGCCCCTCCAGGTCCGTCACCAGCACGGTGTGCCCCACCATCCGCTCGATGGCGGCGATCAGCTCCCGGAAGCCCCGGTCCGCGTCGCTGGCCTTCTTGTCGAGCAGCACGCCCTCCACCGCCACGGCTGCTTGGTCCGCGATGGACTCGAAGAGCCTCACGTCCTCTTCCGAGTACGGCTCGCCGTAGCTGAACACCGCCAGCACACCCAGCACCCGCCCGTCCTTCACCAGCGGCGCGTGGACGGCGGCACGCGCGTGGCGGGAGGTGTTCCCCCACACCCGCCCGCCGGGGCTGGCCCGCCCCGACCACACCACCGTGCGATGCTCCCGGATGGCCCGGCTGGTGGGGCCGTCGCCGAGCGGAACCCGCTCGCCGGGGTACTCCATCCCCTCGTCGTACAGCAGGGGGTAGCGGATCGTCGCGGAGGGCTCGTCCCACAGCGCGACGTAGAAGGCGTCGCGCCGCAGCACCCGCCCCACCTGCGCGTAGATGGCCCGGTACAGCCGGTCCGGCGCGCGCTCGGATGCGAGGATGCGCGCCACGTCCACCAGCACCGCCATGCGTCCCGCGCGCCGCTCCCGGTCCATCGAGACGGCCTCCAGGCTCCGGTAGGCGGCGTGGAGGCTCATCCAAGTGACGGCGCGGGTCCGGGCGTACAGCAGGGCGAGGACGAGGATCAGCACCAGGACGGAGACGTACGCCGCCACCGCCGCCCATCCCTGCTGGGACGCGGGAACCACGTCCGGGAAGGGGTAGCCCCGCATCTCCAGCGCCCACAGCCCCGCGGCGGCCGCCACCACCGCGGCGCCCCACGCCGCGGCCCCGCCGACGCCCAGCGGGAGCGCGACCGCCACGGGGAGGAGGAAGAGCCACATCCCCCGCGTCCCGTCCGGCCCCCCCGTGAGGTAGACGATTCCCAGGATGAGCGACACCGCGACGGCGACCGCGAGGTGACAGGCGAGCGACACTCCCAGCCGGCGCCTCGCCCGGTAGGCGGCCGCCATGGCAGCCGCTCCGGCCATCAGGGCCGCGCCGATCAGCGGCACACCGGAGAAGAACCAGACGAACGACCACACCAGCCCCGTGCACGTTCCTACCACGGCGAAGCTGCGGAACGTCTCCTCGGCGGCTCCCCGCGCGTGGGCGTGGGCCGTAGGCGGGAAGGATTCGTTCATGGACGGTGCTGCGGAGGACCCGGCGAGACGCATACGGGGAGCGGGAGACTCCACCCTCCCGGGGCGAACACAACCCCGGAACGGTGAAGCGGTTTTCGGATCGGCCTGTGCAGGAAACTTCCCTCAAGAGAGTTCCCCTAGCGGCTTTGCGCAAGCCTCCACCGCGCGACGCGACGCCGCGTCCCGGCCCGCTCCGCCGAACCCGGGTTGCCCCGCCGGCGCGCGTGGACGAGATTCGATCCGGCGGGGCCGCGCGGCGTCAGCGCGCCAGGAACTCCGCGATGCCGCTCATCAGCATCTCGATGGCGACGGTGATGAGCAGCATCCCCATCAGCCGCTCCACCGCCACCAGCCCCCGCTCTCCCAGGAAGCGCCGCAGCCCGCTGGCGAAGTACAGGATCACCGCGCTGGCGAGCCAGGCGATCAGCACTGCGGCGAGCCACACGGGCCAGCGGTCGGGCTCCTGGCTCATGAGCAGCAGCTCGGTCGCCAGCGCGGAGGGTCCGGCCGTGTACGGGATGGCGAGCGGGACGATGAAGGGCTCCTCCTTCACCTCCTCGCGCAGCGACTTCTCCGCCGTCGGGAAGATCATCCGCAGCGCGATCAGCAGCAGGATCACCCCGCCGGCCGTGGTGAGCGCGGGCGAGGAGACGTGGAGCACTCCCAGGAGGAAGCGCCCGGTGAACAGGAACACCACCAGCACCGCCAGCGCGATCAGCAGCTCCCGCACGATCACCCACCTCTGCCGCGCGGGGTCCACGTGCTTCAGCGCGGAGAGGAAGAGCGGCACGTTCCCGAGCGGGTCCATCACGAAGAACAGCAGCACGGTGGCGGAGGCCAGCGTCATCTCGCTCCCCTGGTTCGTGGACTGCGTTTCCGGTCGATCCCGTGGGAAAGATGCGAGGTCCGCGCCGTGACCGCACGGCGTTCCGCGGCGTCTGAGCAGTATCCGGGACGCGTCCGCGTACCGGCTTCCCACCCCCTTCATCCGGAGGAACCATGCACCGGCTCCCCACCGCGCTGGTGGCCGCTCTCGCGCTCGCCGCATGCGTCCCCGCGAGCGGCGCCCCCACTCCCCGGCAGACCCTCACCCCCACCCGCGTCGAGACGCCGGGCGGGAGCATCGAGACCTGGATCAGCGCGGACGCGCAGATCCGCACCGACACCGTCTTCGCGCCGGCGGAGGCCGCGTGGAGCGCCCTCGTCCCCGCCTACCTCGCGCTGGGGATCACCGACTCACAGGTCAACCTGATCGACCCCGACGGGCGACGCGTGGGGGCGATGCGTCTCCAGGTCCGCCGGCTGGGCGGACAGCGCCTCTCCAGCTACCTGGACTGCGGGCACCAGGTGGGCACCGTGCGGGCGGACCAGGCGCTCGTGACGCTCTCGCTGCAGACGACGCTGGAGCCGCGCGGCTCCGGGGAGACCGTGGTGCACACGCGGCTCGACGCCCAGGCGAGGGACGTCGGGGTGAGCAGCCAGCCGCTCCCCTGCACGAGCAACGGGTCCCTGGAGCGGAGCATCGCGATGGCAGTGAAGACGCGCACCGGGGAGTCGCGATGGCGGTGACGCCCCGGCTCCCCGCCCTGCTCTGCCTGGCGCTCGCGGCCGCGGGGTGCGGCGACGCGCCCGACCGCTCCGTCGAGTCCGCCCCCTCCGCGGCCCTGGAGGCGCCCGTCGAGGTACGCCGGGACACGGGGGTGATCATGAGGCTCTCCCCGGGCGACCGGGCGTGCTACGTGGAGGTGGACGACGGGCATGGCATGGCGCGCGAGGAGAAGGCGGGGTTCGAGCTGTGCGAGCGCGGGGAGCTGGTCGGCCGCCGCGTGGAGCTGACGGTGGGGCCCGGCGAGGTGCCCGCCGCGTCCTGCGAGGGCGACCCGGCGTGCCCCCGACGCGACACCGTGCGTGTGGTGAAGTCCGTGAGCGAGATCCCCTAGAAGAGTGTCGAAGAAACCGGGCCGGCAGAGAAATCGTGTGAATCAAGGCGGACCCGAGCAGCGCAATGAGGCGTGGCCGTTTCACGCCGCAGTGAGCAGCACAGGATCCAACGCAGAGTCACGCGATTTCTCAACGGCCTTCTAGCGCCGGGCGGCCCGCAGCGCCGCCCTCGCTTCGGCAAGGGCGGCGGCCAGCCCGGCGCGCTCGTCCTCGCCCAGGGCCTCCCCACCGAAGCGGGCACGCACGTACAGCTCCACCGCGCGGGCCGCGGCCTCCGCGCCGGGCGCCTTCGCGGTCCGGAGCCCCGCCGCGAAGTCCAGCGGCCCTCCCGCGTCCGCGGCGTAGCCCGCCCGGGCGTACGAGCGCCGGAGCGCCAGGTACGCCCGCGACTCCGCGGGGAGGCTCCGCCGCCGCCAGCGCCCGCCCCGCAGCAGCCAGGCGAGCGCCACGGCGCCGGCCGCCCAGGGGAGGAGGTCCCGCAGGGGGATCCGCCCGCCGCCCCCGCCCCGCCACGCCCCCTCCCGGCCCCCGGCGCCCCGCCCGAACCAGTCGCCCACCTGGCGGAAGACGCCCACCTGCTTCTGCAGGTCGTACCCCACCACCCACTTGTACCAGCGGTGCTGGAGGCCGTCCAGCCAGAGGAAGGCGGGCCGGGTCCACGCCGCCTCCGCCGCGGCCGCGAGCGCCCGGCTCCCGGGCGGCGTGGGGTCGAAGGGGACCCACCCCAGCCCCGGGAACCACGCCTCCACCCAGGAGTGGGCGTCGTTCCCGGTCACGGCCAGGTACCTCCCGAACTGGTTCCACTCCCCGCCCAGGAACCCCGTGACGTTGCGGGCGGGGATCCCCTGCGCGCGGAGGAGGACCACCATCGCCGTGGAGAAGTACTCGCAGTGCCCGGCCCTGCGCCGGAAGAGGAAGCTCTCCAGCCGGGCCTCCTCCGCGTCGCGCGGGAGGTCCAGGGTGTACCGGAACTCCGTGCGCAGCCAGCGCTCCACGGCGCGCGCCCGGTCGTAGCGGGTGGCCCCCTGCCCGGCCAGCGAGTCCGCGAGGCGCAGGACCCGGGGGGAGAACGGGGGGAGCTGGAGGTACCGCGCCGCCCACGGGGGAGAGTCCTCCGGCACGGCGCGCAACGCGTCTTCGGCGGGGAAGGGAGCGGCGGAGACGGCATCGTACGAGGGGGCGTCGGAGCCGAAGAAGCGCACGTCGCCGGCCGGGTCGGTGAGGACCCGCACCGCCGAGCGGGGGCTCAGGTCCAGCAGCGGGTGTAGCCCGAACAGGACCTCCGCACCCGGGGGGCCGCCGTACACGCGGTACCTGCGCAGCGGCCCGCCCCACGTCTCCCCGTAGCGGCGGGCGGGGGGAGCGGCGTACGGCTGGCCCGGGCTCCGGGACCAGCGCACCCCGTCGAACCGGTCGAAGGACCGGCCCCGCCAGTACAGCCCGGCGGGGTCCGGCGCCGCCGAGTCCGCGAACTCCACGCGGAAGGCCACCTGGGGGTTGGACGAGATGCGCGACCCGTGCTCCCCCAGCGACACCTGGTCGCCGAAGCCGGCCATGACCTCCGCCGCGCCGGGGCGCCCCTGCACGTTCCAGCTCCGGGGGAGCCGCGGGAACACCACGAACACCACGGCGCTGCACAGCACCGCGACGCCGGAGAGCGCCGCCGTGGCCGTGAGGAAGCCGCGCCCCACCCCCACCCCGGGGACCCGGAAGCGCTCCGCCTCGCGCCGCAGGTGCCCCGTCATCAGCGCCAGCGTCGTGAGGGCCACGAAGGCCACGAACGCCGCGGCGAAGGCGAGCCCCGGATGGTAGGCGGTGGCCGCGACCATCAGCGACAGGGCCAGCGCGTACAGCCGCATGTCGTTGCGGGCGTCGAGCGGGCGCAGCGACTCTCCCACCAGGAGGAAGAGGAGCATCGCCAGCACGTCCGGCATGAAGTCTCCCCGCGCGACGAAGGCCACGTACACCACCCGCGCGCAGAGCGCCATCGCCCCGATGCGGACGGCACGCTCCACCCACGCCCCCGCCTCGGGAGGGGGGAGCCGGTACAGGGCCACGGCCAGGGCGAGCCCGGCGAACGCGGTCACGGCGGAGACGCCGGCTCCCGCGGTGAACGCCGCCAGCGCCGCCAGCGCCATCCCCGTGGCGAGCCTCCGGTGGAGGACCTCCAGCGTCACGCCCCCGCCTCCCCGGCCCGGTACACGTCGCCCCACTCCGCCCCGCCTCCCGCGCCCGAGCTCACCAGGACGCACTCGGCCGGCGGGGCGGGCGGGGACACGCGCGGCGCGTCCGGACGGAAACGGGCGCGCGCCAGGGCTTCCAGCACCCGGTCGAGCTGTGGCGCCCCGGTCCCGGGCGCCACCCGCGCGTCCCCGGTCGCCAGGCCGAAGGGCTCCCCCCTCCGCATCGCCCCCGCGGCGAGGGAAGCCGCCGTCTCCACCGCCTCCTCCGCGGCTTCGCCCTCCGGCGCGCACAGCTCCAGGCAGAGCCAGAGCGCCCGCGAGCGGTCGCGCTCGAACTCGCGGACCACCGGCTCGCCGGCCCGCGCGGTGGTGCGCCAGTGCACGTCGCGAGGATCGTCACCGGGCCGGTACGGGCGCAGCGCGCGGAAGTCGCCCCGCCCGCCGGACGCGCCCGCGAGGGCCCGGTCCGTGGCGAGGGAGCGGCGCCCCGCGGGACGCGGGTCCCGCACGCGGCGGTCGACGCGGGGCCGGACCACGGCCTCGCCCGGAAGGTCCAGGTCCCGCTCCTTGCGGAAGAGCCCGAAGGGGAAGGAGGTGGCGAGCACCACGGTCGCCAGCGGGTAGGCGCCGCGCCGCTCCCAGGTGTGCTCCGCCCGCGCGGACCCGGCCTTTCCCGCCGGCAGCGCCGGGATCCATCCCCTCGACGGTAGCTCCGACTCCCCCACCTCCACCGCGAAGCTGGGGAGCCGCCGCTTGCGGTTCGCCACCTCGTACACGATGCGCGCCGGCTCCCCCGCCGTGGCCCCGCCGGATACGCGCCGCCTCACCTCCAGGCCGCGCAGCGTCTGCTCGGACATCCACCCGCTGAGCGCGATGAAGCCCAGCACCGCCCCCAGGAGGAGGAAGAGGAGGTTGTTCCCGGTGCCGATGGCGGCCACGCCCAGCACCAGCGACCCCACGGTGACGATCCACCCCTGGCGGGTGAAGCGCAGCCGGCGGGGCGGGCGGAGCAGGGCGCGGAAACGGGGAAGTCTCACCCTGGACGGGGGCTGGAGCGGGACGTGGAGCGCACGGATCGGAGGGGGAGCCGGCCGGGCCGCCCGGTCACACCGGGACCTCGATGGCGGAGACGATCTCCTCCAGCACGGCGGCCGCCTCGTCGTGCCCGCTCCCCGCGGAGGCGCCGGCCGGCGAGACCCGGTGCGCCAGGCACGGCACCACCAGCCTCCGTACGTCGTCCGGGACCAGGAAGTCCCGGCCGTCCACCAGGGCGTACGCCCGCGCCGCCCGGAAGAGCGCCACCGCCCCGCGCGTGCTCACCCCGGAGCGCAGGCGTCCGTCGACGCGGGTGGCCGTCACGATCTGCATCAGGTAGTCCACCAGGGCGGGATCGGCGCGTACTCCGTCCACCAGCGCCTGCAGCGCCAGCACCTGTGCCGGCCCCATCACCGGCGCCAGCCCCTCCACCGGATCGCCCGCGGTCGCTCCGAGAAGGATCTCCCGCTCGCGTTCCGCGTCCGGATAGCCGATATTCAGCTTCATCAGGAAGCGGTCGAGCTGGCTCTCCGGGAGCGGATAGGTGCCGTACTGCTCCAGCGGGTTCTGCGTCGCGAGGACCAGGAAGGGGCGCGGCAGCTCGCGGGTGCGGTCGTCCAGCGTCACCCGCCCCTCCTGCATGGCCTCCAGCAGGCCGCTCTGGGTACGCGGCGGGGCGCGGTTGATCTCGTCGGCCAGGAGCACCTGGGCGAAGATCGGCCCGGGGCGCGTCTCGAACTCCTGCAGGCGCGGGTTGTAGACCGAGACGCCCAGGACGTCCGAGGGGAGGAGGTCGCTGGTGAACTGGATCCGGCGGAAGTCCAGCCCCAGCGCCGTCGCCAGGGCGCGGGCCAGGGTGGTCTTCCCCACCCCGGGCACGTCCTCGAAGAGGACGTGCCCCCCGGCGAGGAGCGCCGCGACGGAGAGGCGGACGGTCTCGCGCCGCCCGCGGAAGACGGTTCCCACGGCGTCCACGAGCCGTTCGAGGACGTGGTGGTCCACCCCGCGCAGGGGGCGTGCGGGTGCGTTCTGCATCGCGAGGGAACATTGAGTGCGCATGGATTTTAGAACCTGCCTAACGTACCGAGGATCCCCCCCCGTGACCAGGGGAGCGGGTCCCGGTGCCGCCACCGCCCTCCCGCGGCCCGCGCTTCGCGGCGCGTCACGCGGCACACCCGTAGATCCTGGAGCCGCCGCCCGGCTCCGGACCCGACCTCCTTCCATCGTAATGAAAGCACGCGCCCTCGCCGCGCTGGCGCTCGTCGCCGTCGCCGCATGCTCCGACGACGCCGGCCCCGTGGCGTCCGAAGGCCCCGCCGCCTTCCTCCCCTGCCTCTTCGACGGCGCCAACGCCCTGCAGCCGGGCGAGGTCCGCCAGGTCCGGGGCGCCGAAGGCGAGATCGTCTGCCTGGACGGCGGCGGCGAGTACGCGCTCGTCCCGTTCTTCGCGGTCCGCAACGGCAGGACGCAACTGAAGGTGTCCGCCGTCGGCGGGAACCTCCAGTCGGCCTCCGAGCTGGGCGCCTCGGCCTCGCGCGGCGCGTCCGCCCCCCCGCGCACGGGCGCCGCCGTGGAGGCGAGCCACGCCCTGCACATGAACCTGCGCGACCGGATGGGGGGCGAGGTCGCGAAGCTCCTCCGCGCGAGCGGGGGATCCCTGGCGAACCGTGCAGGGGCCCTCGGGGCTCCGTCGCTCGCGGCGGCCTCCGGAACGTCGGCGGCCGGCGCCGTCGCGGCCGCGTCCGCCCCCGTCGTGGGCGACCTGCTCCAGCTCAACGTACCGCTGTTCAACGGGATCATCTCCGCCTGCGACAACCGGAACACCCGGCCGGCGCGGGTGGCGGCGGTGACGCGGCGGGCCATCATCGTCCACGACGAGGGGAACCCCGCGGGCGGCTTCACCGACGCGGAGTACCGGGCCTTCGGCGAGCAGTTCGACAACCTCGTCTTCCCCGTGGACTCGGCCGCCTTCGGGCTCCCCACGGACCTCGACGAAAGCGGCGGCCGGGTGATCGTCTTCTTCACCCAGGAGGTGAACCGGCTCACCCCGCCGGGGTCGTCCGGGTACATCGGCGGCTTCTTCTGGGCCGGCGACCTCTTCCCACGCGTGAGCAACGCCGGGTTCGAGGGGTGCCCCACCAGCAACGCAGGGGAGATCTTCTACATCCTGGTACCGGACCCGGCACGCGGGGGGCCCTTCTCCAAGGAGAACGTGCAGCGGGGCGCCATCGGCACGCTGGCGCACGAGATGGAGCACCTGATCAGCGCCTCGCGCCGCCTGTACCTCCTCAACGCGCCGCTGGAGGAGTCCTGGCTGGACGAGGGGCTGGCCCACATCGCCGAGGAGCTGGTGTTCTACCGCGCCACCGGGCTGCAGCCGCGCCAGAACCTCGGCCTGCCGCAGCTCCAGCAGAACGTGCACGCGGCCGACACCTACATCCTGGACAACCTCCTCCGGTACATGACGTACCTGGAGAAGCCGGACAGCAACTCTCTCATCGGGCAGGACGACCTCCCCACCCGGGGCGCGGCCTGGGCCTTCCTCCGCTATGCGGCGGACCGCCACTCCGGCCCCGACGAAGCCTTCTTCTACAACCTGGTGAACTCCCGCGAGACGGGGGGTGCCAACGTTTCGGCGCGCATCGGGGAGGACGCGATCGACTGGATGCAGGACTGGACGCTCTCCGTCCTCACCGACGACGCCGTGTCCGGGGTCGACGAGCGATACCTCCAGCCGAGCTGGAACTTCCGCTCCATCATGCCGATCTTCACGACGCGCGGAGACTTCCCGCTCCGGACCATCCCGCTGACGTCGGCGGGCACGGCGCAGGCCGACCTCCTGGGCGGCGGGACGGCCTTCTTCCGGTTCGGGATCCCCTCCGGCGGACGCGCCGCGCTGCGGCTCTCCGCGGCGGGACGCGCCACCCCCGAGACCCTCCGCTTCTCCATCGTGAGGACCCAGTGATGAACCGTACCGGCAGGCTCGTGGCGGCGCTGGCGGCGCTCGCCCTCTCCCTCCCCGCCGCCGCCCGCGCGCAGGGGTGCATCGGCGCCCCCGTCCCCGAGCGGGCGCGCGGCGCGCAGCTGCAGGCGGGCGGGTCCACCGTGGACGTGGGGCGCGATTACGGGTCCTTCGACGTGGGGGCCGCGTACCGCGCCAACCCGGCCGGCCCCCTGGCCTACTCCGCGGAGTACCTGCTCCGCTCCGTGGGCGACGTGGACACGAAGGTCCACACGGTGTCCGGGGCGCTCGCCTTCCGGCTCCCCCTCCCGGTGAACCTGCTGACGACGTGCGTGCGGAGCGGGGTGGGCGCCGCCTTCCTCTCCGACGGGTCGAGCGGGAGCAGCTACACCAACGTGACCATCCCCGTTGCCCTGGTGGTGGAGCTTCCCCTCCCGGTGGGGCTGGGGAGGACGCTGACCCCGTACGTGGCCCCGCAGTTCCTGTGGTCCACCACCTCGGGCGAGGTCTTCGGCATCGACGGCCTTAACGAGTCCGACACCGGCTTCGGCTTCGAGGCCGGGGTGGGCCTGCGCATCAACCGGGTGCTGCTGGGGGCCGGCGCCACCTTCGCGGACCTGAGCCCCACGCTCGGCACGCCCGCCGTCCCGGACCGCGCCTTCCACGTCCGCGCCGGGCTCCTGTTCTGACGAGGCCGCCGGCGGCGAACCGCTGAGACCGTGGAACCGCGCCCGCGCCGGAAGATCCCGGCGCGGGCGCGGTTCGATCCGACGCACCCCGGCCGTCACGGTCGATCCCCGACCCCGGCCGAACCCCTCCGCCGGAACCCCATCCGGCCCTCCCCCGACCTCCGAGAACGCCCCATGCCCACGCTCAGCTACCGCCAGCCCGGCCTCGTCATCGCCGTCGACTCCCCCGGCTCGCACCCGCAGGTGTGCGACCTCCAGCGCGACCTGCGCGCCCTCGGCTACCTGCGCCGCGGGATCGACGGGGCGTTCGGCTCGGGGACGGAGAGGGCCGTGAAGGCCCTCCAGCACGACCTGCTGAACAACGCCGGGAAGGGGTCCGACGGGAGCGCCCCGGTCCGCGTCCTCGACTACAACCGCGGGCGCGTATCCGCCGTGACCGGCCGGGTGGACCAGTCGCTGGTGGAGTGCATCTCCGACATCCTGGACGACGCGAACTTCCCCAGGCTCCCCTTCTCGAAGGACCCCGCGGGGGACAACCGGAAGATCGCCGTCCAGATCGCCGCGCTCCCCTCCACCCGCGTCCCCACCCCGTACCTCGTCGCCATCCTCAAGCAGGAGAGCGGGCTCCTGCACTACGTCGTCCCGCACGGGACCGACGAGGACGACTTCGTGGTGGTGGGCACCGACACCAACTCCGGCGACCCCGACGTCATCACCTCGCGCGGCTACGGCGCGGGCCAGTTCACCCTCTTCCACCACCCGCCGCGCCCGGAGGAGGTCGCCGGCCCCATCCTGGACCCGGGGCACAACGTCGACCGGGCCGCGTCGCTCCTGCGCGACAAGTTCGACGGCTTCGTCGCCGGCCCCACCTCCACCGCGGACGACCGCATCGCCGAGATCGGCAGGGGGCCGCTCCGCCTCTGCAAGTACGAACCGTCCGACCCGCGCTACATGACCGACTGCAGGGCGTGCGCGGCCGCGGCGGGGTCCCGGAGCATCCGGCCGGGGCTGCCGGTGTTCCCGGGGAGCGGCACGCCCTGGGCGCCCACGCAGTACTACGCGAGCGCCTCGTACGACGGGGTGCCGGTGCGGGAGAAGATCGGGTGCGACTGGCCCTACGCGGTGCGGCGGTACAACGGCGGGGGGATCAACTCGTACCATTACCAGGTGAAGGTGTTGAAGAACCTGGCGGGGGAGTGAGCGGGGCTTGAACGGCTTTGAGGTGCGGGTTCGGGCGTGTCCCCCGCGGGGCGGGGGTCGGGCTGCGGCGCACTAGGCCGGCAGACGACGCCGGCCAAGTGCGGCGAGCCCCGGAAACAGCCCCGGGTCTCGCCCCTCCGGGCTCGCATCCCTCACGCGAGCCCCCACCCCCGGCCCCTCCCCCGCATGCGGGGGAGGGGAGCACTGCAGGAAGCATGGGGCCTGTCGTTGGTGCGATGACCGCCGGGAGGTGGGGGGAGGCTCAGCAGGTGGTGCGTCTGTATGAGCCCTCGCTGTAGCACCGGATCTCTCCTCCGGCCGGGCGAGTGCTCTGGCGAGTCCCTTCGGGTGACCCACCTCCGGAGGAGCCTCCCCCCGCCGACCACCCTCGCGAACCATCACCCCGTGTTCCGCAGGCCGGCGGAGATCCCGTTGATGGTGGCGGCGAGGGCGTAGTCCAGCGCCTCGCTCTCCTCGCCGGCGCGCTTGCGGCGCAGCAGGTTCACCTGGATGAGGCTCAGGGGGTCCACGTAGGGGTTCCGCAGCCGGATGGAGCGGGCGAGCACGGGGTTCGTCTCCAGCAGGAGCGTCTGTCCGGTCACGCGGAGGATCATGCGACGGGTTCGCTCGAACTCCTCCTCCACCCTGCGGAAGACCCGCTCCCGCAGCCCTTCGTCCGGAACCAGCTCCGCGTAGCGCCGCGCGATGGAGAGGTCGGCCTTCGCCATCCCCATCTCCACGTTGCGCACCAGGTCCTCGAAGAGCGGGAAGCGCTCCACCATCTCCCGCAGAAGCTCCCCGTTCTCCGGGGCCGCCTCCGCGAACCGCTCCAGCGCCCACCCCACCCCGAACCAGGCGGGGAGCACGTGGCGGCTCTGCATCCACCCGAACACCCAGGGGATCGCGCGCAGGTCGTCCAGCCCGCGGCTCTCCCCGCGCCGCGCGGGGCGAGAGCCGATCCGGGCGTGCTCCAGCTCACCCACCGGCGTGGCCTGCTGGAAGTACGGAAGGACGTCCGGGTTCTCCGCGATGCTCTCCCGGTAGAAGGTGAAGGCGTCCGCGGACATCGCGTCCATCGCCTCCTCCCAGCGCGCCTCCCGCTCCGGACCGGGGCCGTCCGGCGGCGCCAGCGCGCCCAGCGACGCGGCCACCATCAGCTCCAGGTTCCGCTCCGCCAGCACCGGGTCCGCGTACTTCCAGTTGAGCACCTCCCCCTGCTCCGTGACCCGGATCCCCCCCTCGAACGCCCCCGCCGGCTGCGCGCTGATCGCCCGGTGCGTGGGGCCGCCGCCCCGGCCCACCGTTCCCCCGCGCCCGTGGAAGAGGCGCAGCGTAACCCCGCACTCCCGCGCCACCCGGTGCAGCTCGCGGTGCGCCCTGAAGATCTCCCAGGTGCTGGTGAGCATCCCCCCGTCCTTGTTGGAGTCGGAGTAGCCCAGCATCACCTCCTGCCCGCGGCCCCACGAGTCGAGGAGCCGCGCGTAGTCCGGGCGCGTCCAAAGCTCGCGGCAGATCTCCGGGCAGCGGCGCAGGTCGTCGATGGACTCGAAGAGCGGCACCGGCATCAGCCCCGGGTCCCCCTCCTCCGCGGCCACCCGCACCCCGGCCACCTCCGCCAGGCGCACCAGCGTGAGCACGTCCTCCACGCCGGTGGCCCCGCTGATCACGTACCGGCGGACGGACTCCGGCGGATAGGTACGCTTCAGCTCCGCCACCTCCCGCAGCGTCTCCATCAGGAGGAGCGTGTCGGGAGAGGGCGGCCCCGGGAGCACCCCGTCCTCCCCCGGGCCGAACAGCTCTTCCCGGGCCCGCGCGTGGACGCGCGCGTGCTGCCGGACGTCCAGCACGTGGAGGTGGAAGCCGAAGGTCTCCACCTGGCGCAGGAGGGGATCCACCCGGAGCGCCGCCAGCCGACCGCCGCGATTCGCGTCCAGGCTGTCGCGCACCCGGCGCAGGTCCGCCGCGAACACCTCCGCGTCCGGGTACGCGAGAGGGTTCCCGGCATCCTCCCGCGCCGCCCGGACCCGCCACCCCACGTACCCCAGGAAGCGGCGGTACACCTCCGTGGGCGCGCGGCTCTCCGGCACCGGGTCCAGCGAGGGGATCGTCTCGCGGTAGCGCTCCAGCGCCTCCCGCAGCTCCGCCGAGACCGGGACCTGGTCCGTGGAAGCGCTCAGCCGCTCCACCAGCGACTCCAGCGCTTCCACGTAGCGGTCAAGGATCGTCTCGCGGGCCAGGCGGAGCGCGTCGCGCGTCACCTCCGGCGTGACGTACGGGTTCCCGTCGCGGTCCCCGCCGATCCACGACCCGAAGCACACGACCGTCGGCAGGTCGCGCGGAGAGACGGGCTCCCCGTACACCCTCCCGAAGGCGTCCGCCATCTCCTCGTACAGCTCCGGCACCGTGGGGACCAGGACGCCCGGGTAGTAGTCCAGCCCCATCCTCACTTCGTCCAGCACCGTGGGGCGGCGGCGGCGGACCTCGTCCGTCTGCCAGAGCGCCGTCACCTCCGCGGCGATGGAATCCTCCATCGCCGCCGCGGCGGCGTCCGTGAGCGGGAGCACGTCGAGCCGCTCCAGCGCCTCCATGATCCGCCGCCGCTTGAAGAGAACCGTCCGCCGCGAGACCTCCGTGGGATGCGCGGTGAACACCGGCTCCACCCCCACGCGCGCCAGGAGGGCGAGCGCCCCTTCCCGGTCCACCCCCGCGTCGCGCAGGCGCAGGAGGGTGCCGTGGAAGGTCCCCGGCTGAGGGGGCCGGTCCGCGTGGAGGCGCGAGGCGCGGCGGCGGCGCCCGCGGTGCGCCGTCTCCGCCAGGTTGGTCAGTTCGAAGTAGGTGGAGAACGCCCGCGTCAGCCCGTACGCCTCGCGCACCTCCATCCCGCCCACGATCCGCTCCGCGCGCAGCATCCGCTCGTCGTCGTCCTCCTCCGGCGACTCTTCCCGGTGCCGGATCGCCAGTCCGCGAAGCTCCTCCACCGCCGCGAAGAGCGCGTCGCCCTCCTGCTCGCGGATCACCTCGCCCAGGATCATCCCCAGCGAGCGCACGTCGCGGCGGAGCGGCGCCTCCTTGAGCGCCGGGTCGTCGCCGGTCAGCTCGGCCAGGCGCCGGAACTGGTCGTCCACCTTCCAGAGGGGGTCGGTCGCGGGCATCCTCTTCACAGTTCGAGTCCCCGGATCATGCAGCGGGGAACGCGGATCCGGGCTCACCGGAAAGGGCGTCGTTGACGGTATAAAATCGGCCAGCTAATTTCCTGCGCATTCTCCACCCCTCGCGGGACCGAGCGACGAACCCACCCGCTCCCCCACACGAACGCTCTCCGCAGGGGGTAGCGTTCGCGACGTGCACGCCTCCGCTCACAGGGAGACCCGGTCATGCGTAGAACGCGCCCGCGCAAGATCCTCGCCGCCTCGATCGGCTGGGCGATGTCGCTGATCCGGTTCGTCGGCAGGGACGTTCTCAAGCCCCTGTCCGTGAAGCTCAACCTCGCGTACCTGACGTTGAGCACCCACCGGTACAGGCTGGTCTACGAGGGCTCGCCGGACGACCTCTTCATCGTCACGTACCCGAAGTCGGGAACGACGTGGCTCCAGATGATCCTCTACCAGCTGACCTCGGACGGGGAGATGGACTTCGCCCACATCGACGAGGTCTCGCCTCACCTGGAAGAAACGCTGGTGCCCATGGGCCGGAAGGTCTCCGACCTGCCGGGGACGCCGCGCGTCGTGAAGAGCCACCTTCCCTACCGCGACATCCCGAAGGGACCGGGACGGTACATCTACGGCATCCGGAACGGGCTGGACGTCGCGGTATCCTACTATCACCACTCCCGGAAGTACTGGCCGCAGCGGAACCAGCGGCCGATGGACGAGTTCTTCGGCCAGTTCATGGCGGGCCGGGTCCCCTACGGAAGCTGGTTCGAGCACGTGGCGGGCTGGCTCCGCAACGAGGATCGCCTGAACGTGCTGGTGGTCAACTACGAGGAGCTGAGCGCGGACCTGGAGGGAGGGGTGAGGCGCATCGCCGACTTCTGCGGGATCGCGATCGATCCGGCCGAGATGCCCCGGATCCTCGAGAGGTGCTCGTTCGCCTTCATGCGGGAGCACGACGCCCGGTTCTCGATGGACCGGCGGCTGCTCCCGAAGCCGGCCGAGTCCCGGACGGCTTTCATCCGCCAGGGGAAGGTAGGCGGGTGGCGGCAGGAGCTGGACGCGCGATTCGAGAGGGAGTTCCTGAAGGCGTGCGACCGGTGGCTGCGCGACGTGGGCGACGACCGGTTCCGGATCCTGTCGGGCCAGGGGTCCGGGCAGGGCGGGGCCGTCGAACCCGCCCCGGGTCCAGAGTCGGGGGAGGCGGCCGACGACCGCGGCCGCGCTCCGCTCGGCGTGGGGTGACGGGGTGGTCCCCCGCCGTCACGGCCGGTTCTTCCATGCGACAGGGCCCCTCCGAGCGGAGGGGCCCCGTCGTTCGCTTCCGAGGGCCTGACCGGCGGCCTCAGTCCTCCACCAGGTAGGCGATCCCCCAGGCGCCCTCGCCGGCGTGCGTGGCGATGATCGGCGTCCCCGGGGACACGAGGATCTCCCGGTGGCTGCCGTAGCGGGCGCGGATCTCGCGCGCCACCTCGTCCACGGCCTCCGGGCAGGCCACGTGCATGATCCCGAAGCGCACCTTCTCCACGTCCCGGGGCACCCGCTGCTCCAGGATCTCCATCATCTTGGGGAGCACGCTCTTCCGCCCGCGCACCTTGGCGATGGGGACCAGCTTCCCCTCGCGGTCCACGTCCAGCACCGGCTTGATGTCGAGCAGGCTCCCCAGCCACGCCCGGCCCCGGCCCACGCGCCCGGAGGCCAGCGCGCGCTCGAAGGTGTCGAGCTGGATGAAGAAGCCGGAGCGCTCGCGCACCCGGTGCAGCTCCTCCACGATGCGTTCCGGCTCCCAGGCCGTCTCCCCCAGCTCCGCCGCCTTGAGGGCCAGGAGCCCCTGTAGCAGCGACCCGCCCCGCGAGTCCACCAGGTGCACCGGGGTGGCGCCCGGCTCGCGCTGGCGGGCGGCGGCCTGCGCCGAGGCGTACGTGCCGGAAAGGGCCGAGGAGAGGAGGATCGCCACGATGGACTCCCCCTCCTCGCCGGCCCGCTCGTACGCCTTCAGGAAGGCCGCGGGCGCGGGCTGGGAGGTGCTGGGGTGGGCGCCCTGCCGGAGCCGCTCCGCGAACGCGTCCGCGGAGATGTCGAACCGGTCTCGGAGGACCTGGTCGCCGAAGATCAGGTTCAGCGGGACCAGGTGGATCCCGTGCGCACGCACCACCTCGTCCGGGAGGTCGCAGGCCGTGTCCGCCACCACCGTGACGGGGCGGCGGGCGAGGACCATGTGCCCGGACGCCGCGGCGCGCTCCACCGCGGCGTGCTGCGCCTGCATGTCCTCCGCCTTGTGCGTGGCGAGTTCGCCCAGGCCGCGGAGGTAGTCGAAGACCCCCTCCGGCTCGTCCGTGTGGATGTGGACCTTGATCAGCTCCTCCGTGCGGATCACCACCAGCGAGTCGCCCCGCTCCCGCAGCACCGCCCGGATCTCGTCCGAGGTGGGGAGGCCGCTCCCGCGTACCAGCGCCTCGGTGCAGTAGCGGTAGACCTCGCTTTCCGCCGGGTACTCCACCTGCGCCGCGGCGAAGGGCTCCGCCTCGAACTCGGGGACCTCCTCCAGCGCCGTGAGCGGATCGCCGGAGATAAAGGCCGAGATCCCCTCCAGGATGTGGACGAAGCCCTTGGCTCCCGCGTCCACCACGCCCGCGCCCTTGAGCGCCGGGAGCAGCTCCGGAGTACGGGCAAGCGCGTCCCGCGCCTTCACCAGCAGGCGCTCGAAGAGCACCACGAAGTCGGAGTGCTGGAGCCGCTCCGCCTCGTCGGCGACCTCGCGCATGATGGTGATCATCGTCCCCTCCACCGGCTTCTCCAGCGCCCGGTAGACGTGCTCCGTGGCGCTCCGCAGCACCGCCCCGAACTCGGAGACGCCCAGCCGGCTCCGGTCGCCCACGGCGTTGCTGAAGCCCAGGAGGAAGTGGGAGAGGATCATCCCGCAGTTGCCGCGGGCGCCGAGGATCCCCGCCTCCGCGGCCCGCTTCGCGACGACGCCCACCGAGGAGTCGTCGCCGTCGCGGAGGTGGTCCGCGATGGACGCGACGGTGAGCGCCAGGTTGGTGCCCGTGTCCCCGTCGGGAACGGGGAAGACGTTGATCCGGTTGAGTTCTGCGCGGTGGTGCTGGACGTAGGCGGCGGCGGCCAGGAGCGCCCCGCGGAGACCGGGACCGTCGAGATGGGTGATGTTCATGGCTTGCATAATATGGGCGCCGCATTCGGAACGACAGGCGGCCTCCACGCGGGCCGCGCCCGCTCGCGGGCGCCTTGCCAGGGGGAGGAGGTGCACCGTAGAATCCGCGCCGCCCGGAGCCACCCGCACCGGGCAAGGACCGGGCCGGAAGCGTCCTCCGCACTCCGCGAAGGGCGACGTCCGGCCCAACCAGGGACCAGGACATGAAGAAGATCGCAGCAGGGTTCTGTGCGGCGCTCGGCCTCCTCGCCGCCGCCGGGGGCGCAGAGGCCCAGACCGCTTCGCTCCCCCTCTCCTTCGAGATCCGCGCCGGCCTGGCGCAGCCGACCGGCGACTTCGGCGACGCGCTCAACACGGGCTACACCGTCGGCGCGAACGCCATGTTCAACATCACCCCCATGCTGGGCGTGTACGCCGGCTACACCTTCAACAGCTTCGGGATCGACGACGAGGACGGGATCTTCGACGAGGACCTGAACTTCAACGTCCGCGGCTTCGACGCGGGCGTCCGGGCCTCCTTCCCCACGAGCGGCATGCTTCAGCCTTTCGTCAAGGGCGGGCTCGTCTACTACAAGGGCGAGCTTTCCGGCGACGGGGCGAGCGTCGCGGGCGACAACGAGCTGGGCTTCGAGGTCGGCGGCGGGCTCGACTACGCGCTCGGGAACAAGATCTCCGTCACCCCGGCGATCAGCTACACCCAGGTCTCCGGCGACGAAGGCTCCGATGCCAAGATGGTGAAGCTGGACATCGGACTCCGCTTCAAGCTGTAAGCGGGCGCGGAGGGCAGGACCGGGCGGCGGAGCGGGAACGCTCCGCCGCCTCTTTTTCGTGCGCGGAACGCCGTGCCTGTGTCCCCGCGGAGGGGCGCCCCGTCCGCCACGGAGGACGCGCCCGCGCGGCCGGACGCCCGAAAATCGAGTCTCCACCTCGTTTTTCGACTGGCACGCCCCCTGCCCGGAGCGTGGCCCGACGGCGGCTCGCGACTCGCCGCCGCGACGTGAAGCACGGAAGTCAGAACATCCTCTGGAGGCAACATGAAGAAGACCATGGTAGGGATCGTCGCCGCGCTCGCCGCAGTCACCTTCGCCGATCAGGCCCGGGCGCAGTCGATCATCCCCTTCTCCGTCGAAGCGCAGGCCAGCGCGGCGGTCCCCACCGGCGACTTCGGCGACGTCGAGGGCGGCATCGGCACCGGTTACGGCTTCGGCGTGCGGGCCGGGGTGAAGCTGAACCCACTGTTCGGCGTCTACGGCGGCTACAGCTGGACCGGCTACGACTTCGACGTCGGCGACGACCGGCTCACCCAGCAGGGCTTCGACGGCGGCATCCGCGTCGGCCTGGGACTCCTCCCCATGAGCCCGTACGCGCGTGGCGGGGTCGTGTACCACAAGCTGGACGCCGGGCACGGCCACGACGAGGACCGCAAGCTCGGCTACGAGGTGGGCGCCGGGCTCAGCTTCCCGCTGGGGATGGTGCTCTCCGTGACGCCCGAGGTCACCTACACCCGCATCAACGACGCGATCGACGGCGACGCCCTCTCCGCCGTCCGCTTCGGGGTGGGGCTCCGCGCAGCGCTGTAACGTCGTACGGCAGCGCACGCAGGGGTGCGGCGGCCGGGATCTTCCCGGCCGCCGTTCGTTTTTCCGGACCGGAGGCCGGCGCGCCGCTTGCAGGGGCGCGCCGGTGTCCGCCACACTCGCGGGTGAGGACGGATTCCGTTCGGACACACGCTCCGCCGCGGGTGGAGCCGGTCGCGAGGAGAGCGAGGATGAGACGACTGCTGGCGGGCGCCGCCGTGGCGGCGGCGGTGCTGGGAACGGTGGAGGGCGCGGGGGCGCAGGGACCGTTCGGGCTGACGGTGCCGGTCTCGGCGGAGGTGCGCGGGGGTCTCGCCATCCCCAGCGGCGACTTCGCGGACGTGGCGGACGCCGGCTTCGGCATCGGCGCGAGCGTCCACGTGCAGGTGGCGCCGCGCGTCTCCGTCTACGGCGGATACAGCTGGACGGAGTTCGACCTGGACGGCCCCTCCGCCGACGGCACCGACCGCGGGTGGGAACTCGGCGCGCGCGTCGCGTTCCCGGGAGTCGGCTACTCGCCCTGGGTGCGCGCGGGGCTCCTCTTCCACGACTTCGACGTCGAGGTGGCGGGGGTGGACTTCGACGGGGACGACGACGTGGGGTTCGAGGTGGGGGCGGGCGCGGCGTTCCCGCTGGGTCCGCGCGTGTCGGTGTCCCCCGGCTTCGCGTACCGTCGCTACTCCACGGAGTTCTTCGACCGCTCCGACCGCTCCGTGTCCTACCTGAGCCTGGACGTGGGGCTGCGCATCCGCCTCTGAGGCGGACGGGACCGGGCCCCGGCGCCGCGCGGCACCGGGGCTCCTCCCTTTCTCCCCGGCCCCTCTCTCCCGTCCTACTCCCCGACCTCCAGGGCCGGGTTCCACACGACCTCCCACAGGTGCCGGTCGGGGTCCTCGAAGTAACCCGCGTACCCGCCCCAGAACGTGTCCCGGGCCGGCTTCACGATGCGCGCCCCGGCCCGCCCGGCCTGCTCCATCACCGCGTCCACCTCCTCCCTGGAGGAGACGTTGTGCCCCAGCGAGAACTCCGTCGGGGACGGGGGCCCGGCCGGGATGCCGGTGTCGTGCGAGAGGCTCGATCGCGGCCAGAGGGCGAGCTTCAACCCCGCCTGGAGATCGAGGAACACCACCGCTCCGTGCTCGAACTCGGTCCCGACGATGCCCGCCGTCGGAAACCCGAGGCCGTCCCGGTAGAACCGGAGGGATCGTTCGAGGTCGTCGACGCCGATCGTGATCACCGTGATTCGTGGCTTCATGCTCGCGTTCCGGGTGCGGGTCCAGGGCAGGAGACGCCACAACCTGAACGGTGGGCCACCCGCGGGCAAGCCCCGGCTGCGCACCGGGCCGGGAGGTGCGGACCACCCCGCGCCCGCTCTCCCGGAACGGTGCTTGCGGACGGGACATCCCGAGCCCTCTTCCCCCGGACGTGTACCCCGATGGCCGACTCCTTCGCCCGGAATGCATCCGCCGGCCCGCCGGCCGCCACGGAGGAGCGTGGCTGGCGCGAGCTGGTCAGCGGCTCGGCCGCCGAATTCCGCGAGCGCCTGGGCCGGGCCCGCCTCCCGCGCCTGAGCCCCGCCGACCGGGAGCGGCTGGCGAGGAGGTTTCACGAAGCGGTCGACGTGGCGCTGGAGGTCCCGCCCGACCTCCCGGAGCGCGTCGTGGCCGACGCGGCGCGACTCCGGGAGGCGAACCCGGAGCTGGACCCGGTGGCGCTCGCGTGGGCGCGGACCCGCGAGCGGGCCCGCCGGAGCGCGGCCGTGGGGGCCGTCGCCACCCTCCCGGCCATGGTCCCCGGCATCGGCCCGGCGCTCGCCGCGCTCGGCATGGTGGCGGACTGGCGCTACGTCGCCGAGCAGCAGCGCGACCTGGTGCTGGAAGTCGCCGCGATCCTGGGCGTTCCGCTCCGCGAGCCCACCCGCGAGGTCCGGGGGCTGTTCGTGGCGTCCATGGCGACCGCGTTCGGCGCGGTCCGGGCCGGAGAGGCGGTGGTGGACGCCGCCGCGCGCCAGGTGGCGCGCCGGAGCCTGGCCCGGGTGGTCCCCGGCGTGGGAGCCGTCGTGGCCGGCGCGCTGAACTACATGGCGACGCTGGCGCTGGGGCGCGCCGCGATCCTGAGCTTCGCGGACGAGGCGGGGATCCCGGTGCGAGGCATCGTCCCGGAAGCGATCCACCCCGCCCTCCCCCGCCTGCGGCAGGCCGTGGTGGCGGCCGTCCGCACCGTTCCCATCGGCGACGGGGGGACGCCGGTGTTCACCCGCGAGCAGAGGGAGATCCTGGAAAGCCTGCCCCTCGCCGAGCGACAGGAACTCCTGGACCTGGCCGTGCTCAGCGCGGCCTCCGAGGGAGGGATGTCGGACGAGGAGGAGCACGTGGTGTCCGAGATCGCCGCCGGTCTCGGCTTCACGGCGGACGAGCTGACCGCCGCGCGACGTGAGGCGGAAGAGGAGATGAGCGCCTACGCCTCCCGCCTGCGCCGCCTCCTCGGCTCCGCGCGCCGTGGCGGCTCCGACACCGCCGCGCGAGTGTGGAGGCGGGCCTCCGGGATCGCGCGGCGCGGGCTGCGCGATCCCGGCGCCGGAGACGCCGGGTAGCTCCCGCTCCACCTCCGTGCACCAGAATGGTGCTCCCGCCCGGATCCCGGGGCGGGAGCACCATTCTGCATCTCGTCGCCCTGCCTTCCGCCCGCTCCGCTTCCGTTGTTCCCCGCCCGGCCCCGGTTCCGACGAACCCTCTGCCGTACAAACACATACCCGTTTCCCTCACCGACACACGCAGTGTTACGGCGCGGAAGACCATGCGAGAGGCATGGTAAATGCATGTTCCCTGTCTTAAAAGATGCGGTCCCGTGAGGCTGAGTTCGGTCAGGTTTCGCCACCAGGCGCGTACCGGATAGGAGCCACCGACTGTCCGCGGCCACTTCGCCCCGCCTCGCCGGGGCGCGTGCGGCGGTACCCCGTGCGCCAGGGCGCCGGCCCCGCCTTCCCATACCCCAGCAGGAGGGATCCCCATGCGCAGCATCCGCTCCCTGGCCGTCGCCGCGGCCACACTGTCGCTCCTCGTCGCCTGTAGCGACGAGCCGACGACACCGCTCACGGCGCCGCCCGAGCCCACCCCCGCCGGACAGCTCGACGCCACCTTCGACCGGGCCGCCCGCGAGTTCGAGGTCCCGGTGTCGCTCCTCAAGGCCATCGGCTACGTGGAGACCCGCTGGCAGATGGTGAAGGGCGAGCAGGAGTTCCCCGGACAGCCGGTCGCGTTCGGCATCATGGCGCTCAAGGGCGACCAGCTCGACCGGGGCGCCGCCCTGGCGAAGGTTTCCGTGGAGGCCGCGAAGACCCAGCCCGAGGCCAACATCCGCTCCGCGGCAGCGATCCTTTCCGCCCTGGCGGACGAGATGGGGCTGGCCCGCACGGACCTGGGGGCGTGGGCGCCCGTCGCGGCCCGCTACAGCGGCATCGAGAACCCCGACGGCCAGGCCAACTACGTGCACAACGACGTGTACGCGGCGATGCGCGAGGGAGTGGTGGGGAAGGGTCCGCTCGGCAGCGTGGTCGCCTCGCTGAAGCCCGTGAGCGTGGCGCCCGACTTCCCGAAGCCGATCACGATCATGGCGGCGGGTCCGGACTATGCCGCCTCGGTCTGGCGGGCCTCGCCCAACTACAACTCCCGCCCCTCCGGCGACATCGGCAAGCCCGGGATGATCATCATCCACACCTGCGAGGGCTCGTACACCTCGTGCTGGAGCTGGCTCACCAACTCCAGCTCCGGCGTGAGCGCGCACTACGTGGTGAACGAGAGCGGCTCCGAGATCTCCCAGCTCGTGCGTGAGTCCAACCGCGCCTATCACATCGGAGCCACGTACGACTGCTCCCTGAACAGCAGCGTGGAGTGCTGGAGGAACGGGTACTCCGCCAACCACTTCACCATCGGCATCGAGCACGGAGGATACGCGTCCCAGACCTCATTCCCCGTCGGACAGATCGACGCGTCGGCCAAGCTGTCGTGCGACATCACCCGCGACAACGGCATCCCGCGCGACCAGTACCACATCGTCGCCCACGGGAAGCTGCAGCCGTACAACCGGACCGACCCGGGCCCGAACTGGCCCTGGACGGACTACCTGAACCGCGTCAACTCGCACTGCGGCAGCGGCGGCGGCTCGACCGGGTCCATCATCGTGGACAGCAACAACGGCAACAACAACTCGGCGAACGCGCGCTTCGAGATCTCCGGCAACTGGATCACCACCAGCTCCAGCCCGGGGTACTACGGGTCCGGGTACTCGTACGCGAGCACGCAGGCCCTCTCGGACCCGGCGGTGTTCTGGTTCTACCTCCCCGCCGCGGCCACCAAGACCATCGACGCCTGGTGGGTCGCGGGGACCAATCGCGCTCCCTCCGCGCCGTTCATCGCGTACAACGCTTCGGGGACGCAGCTGGGAACGGCGAACGTGAACCAGCAGATCAACGGCGGGAAGTGGAACGCCATCGGCACCTGGAACTTCTCCGCCGGCTGGAACAAGGTGGTGCTGTCCCGGTGGACGACGACGGGCTACGTGGTGATCGCCGACGCCATCCGCGTCCGCTAGACGGAGCACGGCAGGAGGCGCGCGCGGCATCAGCCGCGCGCGCCGACGTAATTCTAGAAGATACCGGGCCGGCGGAGAAATCGTGTGAATCGAGGCGTACCCGAGTAGCGCGATGAGGCGTGGTCGTTTCACGCCGCAGTGAGCAGCGCAGGGTCCAACGCAGAGTCACGCGATTCCTCAACGGCCTTCCAGGGAGGGAGATGAAGATTCGCACATGGAGGGGGCCGGGCGCGGCGCTGCTCCTGGCGCTCGGCGCCTGCGGCGGCGGGGACCGCCCGGCCGGCGGCGCGTCCGCGGCGGCCGACACGCTCCCGCTCGCGGAGCGGCGCGCGATCGAGGGGACGATCGCCTTCGTCTCGGAGCGCGAGGGGAGCCCGGACGTGTTCCTGGTCCGTCCGTCGGGCGACGGGCTGCGGCGCCTCACCGAAGGGCCCACGGCAGACTACCCCGCCGCCGTCGCTCCGGACGGCTCCGGTGTCCTGGTGGTGTCGGTGTCGCAGGACTCGTCGCTCCACCTGGAGCAGCTCGTCTTCCACCCGCTGGACGGGGGCGAGCCGCGCGAGGTGGGCCCGAGGATGGGCCGTTCGCGGAGCCCGAGCTGGTCGCCGGACGCGCGCTGGATCGTCTTCGAGTCCGACGAGGCCAGCTTCCGGGACCTCTATCGCATCGGCATCGACGGGTCGTCGCCCCTGCGGCTCACCGACGACGAGCACGGCAACTTCGACCCCGCGGTCTCGCCGGACGGCGAGTGGATCGCCTTCGCCTCCAGCCGCGACGGCGACGCAGAGCTGTACGTGATGCGCGCGGACGGATCGGAGCAGCGCCGCCTCACGGCGTTCCACCGCGACGACTGGGGAGCGCAGTGGGCGCCGGACGGGCGTACCCTCGCCTTCCTCAGCAGCCGCGGGGGCGGAGACCGGGTGTACCTGTTGGCCCCGGACGGGACGGGGCTCCGCCGGCTCAACCCGGTGGCGGCGGACACGGGGGCTGCGATGGTGGACGTGCAGGAGGCGGAGCCGGCCTGGTCGCCGGACGGGTCGCGCATCGCTTTCACGAGGCACACGCGCGACGGCACGTCCCGGATCTGGCTGGCGGAGCCCGGGACGGGGAAGGTACGGGAGATCTCGGACGGGAGTGGGAGGGACGGGTCGCCCACCTGGTCGCCGGACGGGAAGTACCTCGTCTTCACCTCCGACCGGGACGGCGACCCGGAACTCTACCTGATGCGCGCGGACGGATCGGGGGTCACCCGGCTCACCCGGTCGCCGGGACCGGACTGGCTCCCCCGCTGGATCCGGGAGTAGCCCGGCGGAGGAGGGACTCCCCCGCCGCAGCCTCAGCGGGGCAGGTACGCCACCGCGCTGATCTCCACGAGCACGTCGCCCAGGTCCACACCGACGGTGGTGCGCGTCGGGTACGGGGCGCGGAACGTCTCCCCGTAGACCCGGTTGAATGCGTCCCAGTCGCCGATGTCCTGGAGGTAGGCGGTGACGGAGACCACGTCGGCCAGCGTCCCACCGGCCAGGCGCAGCACGCCATCCAGCTTCTCCAGCGTGTAGCGGGTCTGCTCCGCCACGTCGCTCCCGAGCAGCTCGCCGGTCGTGGCGTCGCGGGGCACCTGGCCGGAGACGTAGACGAAGTCGCCCGCGCGCACGGCGGGAGAGTAGTGGCCCCGCGGGGGAGGAACGTCGCCTCCGGGGGCGACGGGGTCCCAGCTACGGGCGCGATCGGGCATCGGCATGACTCCGGGTTGCGGTTCGGGAAGGTGCGGAAGCCGGGAGTTGTAGGGCGGGAGCGCGGCGCCGTCAAGCGGCGGGAGGCGGCCCGGCGAAGGCGGATGCCCGCGGGCCTCCCCTACGTCGTCGCCCCGCCGCAGCTCGACCCCGCCCCGGCGGTGCACCCGAAGCAGTGGGGCCCCAGCACGATCTCCCGCCGGGCCAGCGCCTCCGCGTCGAATTCGAACACGGTGCGCGGCACCCGCGGGTCCACGGGAAGCTCCAGCATCTGGTTGAAGTCGCAGTCGTAGAGCGTGCCGTCCCACCCCACCGAGAGGGTGCCGCGACACATCACCCCCGCCGCCGCGGCCGGGTTGAAGGCGTCCGCCAGGCGCTCCAGGTACTCCTCCAGCTTCCCCGTCTCCTCCAGGTGCTCCAGGAAGCGGGAGATGGGCATGTTGGTGAGGGTGAACAGGCGGTTGAACTCGATTCCGTAGAGACGCCTGAGCTGCACCTTCCAGTCGCGCTCCAGCGCCGCCTGGTTCCCGGGGAGGAAGGTCCCCACCGGGTTGGTCACCAGGTCCAGGATCAGCCCCGATCCCTCCCGCCCGTACCCCAGCGCGTTCAGACGCCGCAGCGCCTCGACGGACTGCTCGAACACCCCGTCGCCGCGCTGCGCGTCCGTGTTCCGCTGCCGGAAGTGAGGGAGCGACGCCACCACCTCCACCCGGTGCTCCGCGAAGAACTCCGGGAGGTAGGCGTAGTTGGGGAGGAGGGTGATGGTGAGGTTGCAGCGGTTCATCACCCGCTTCCCCGCCGCGCGCGACCTCGTGACGATCTCCCGCCACCGACGGTGCAGCTCCGGGGCGCCGCCCGTGATGTCCACCACGGGGACGTCCGTGGTCTCGACGATCTCCAGCACCCGGTCCACCACCGCGTCCGGCATCATCTCGCGGCGGTCCGGCCCCGCGTCCACGTGGCAGTGGCGGCACGTCTGGTTGCACCGGCGGCCCACGTTCACCTGCAGGACGTCGATCCCCGCGGCCCGCAGGGGGAAGAGGCCCGACGCCTCCAACGCGGCCTCGAATCCGCGGTCCAGCGGCACGCGCGCGAGGGCGTCGCGCTGCGCCCGCGCCGAGGCCAGCGGAGCGCCGCGCTTGCGGAGGGTCGGGAGCACGCGTCCCCCGCTCACATCCCCAGCCCGTCGGCGCGGTTGCGCATCTGGATCCCGTGCACCAGCGAGGCTCCGCCCCGGATCGCCGCCGCCACGTGCACCGCCTCGGTCATCTGCTCCACGTCGGCCCCCTTCTGCAGGCAATCGGAGGAGTACGCGTCGATGCAGTACGGACACTGCACCGCGTGCGCGACCGCCAGCGCGATCAGCGACTTCTCCCGCTGCGAGAGCGCCCCCTCCTCGAACACCGCCTCGTACCAGGCGAAGAACTTCTGCGCCAGCCCGGGAGCGTCCCGGCCGATCTCGCCGAAGCGGGGGAGGTCGTGCGCGTCGTAGTAGTGCGTGTGCATCGGGTCCCGTTCAGAGGGTTCGTGGAGGAAGTTCCGGGTGATGGAAGGAACGTTCCACCGGGGTGGCCGGTGGAACGTCCGGGCCACTCGGAGGCGCGGGGGCGCCGGTCACCCCTGCTGCACGACGGCCGCGGGGCGGCGGTTGCGGAGCGCCTGCAGGTACCCCCGGATACGCGCGGCGTTGGCGCCCGCGTCGCCCCGGCCCACGCGCGACTTGGAGCGCACGTCCACCCGGGAGATCCCGGACGCCGGCATCACCCGGATCACCACGTCGTCCCGAAACCCGAACCACGTCGTCCGGGCCGTGGCCTCGATCCTCCCCTGCTCCCGGTCCGCCGCGACGATGTCCCACCCGCGGTCGCGCGCCACGGCCAGCGCGTCGTCGAACACCACCGAGAGCGGCGCCGCCATCAGCACCGGCCCGATGTCCGGGTACGCCCGGCGCTGCTGCTCGGCCACCGCGTCGCCCTCGTACGCCACCGGGTTCGGGGCGTCGGCGCGGAGCGGCGCCACGGCGACGAAGGCGGGCGGGTTGCGGGTGTCCGTGGTGATGTCGTGGATGGGGGGCGCGCCCATGGCGCCTCGCCGGAAGCTCCAGGGGACCAGGAACGCCAGCAGTGCGACGGCGAGTCCGGCCAGGGCCAGCCAGCGCCCGCCCATGCGCCAGGACCTCACGATCGCGACGAGGCAGACCACCGCCGCCGCCACGCCCAGGTACGCGCCCCAGCGGAGCAGCGTGAACCCGGAGCCGAACTCCCACCATCCCCAGCGCGTGCCGGGGCCGGCGAGAAGGACCACCAGCCCCGCCACGAGGGCGAGGACGAAGGCTGCGACTGCGAACCGGGAGAGGGGGCGCTCCTCCGCGAGCGCCGCGAGGCTGGTGCGGCCGCGCCGGGGGCGCGAGTACGTCGTCGTCATGGGACGTCTCCGGGCTGGGGGGTGCGTAGCTTCCTGAGCGCCACCGGGAGCAGGGCCAGGAGGCCCAGGAGCCCCAGCGCGAGCAGGACCTCGGGGGAGAGGAGCTGGTCCGGCGACTCGATGCGCCCCAGCGACTCTCCCAGGTTCGCGAAGACGAAGGTCCCGGGGAGGATCCCCAGGGCGGTGGTGAGCACGTAGGTGCGGGTCCGCACGGGCGTGAAGGCCGGGACGAGGTTCGCCAGCCAGAAGGGGAAGACGGGCACCAGCCGGAGGAAGAGGAGGTAGTTCACCGCGTCCCGCTCGAACCCCTCGACCACCCGCTGCGCCCGCGGGCCCAGGCGCCGCCGGGCCGCGTCCGCGAAGAGGTGGCGCGCCGCCAGGAACACGATCGTGGCCCCGATCGTGGCGGCGGACGCGATCAGCAGCGTCCCCACCCACCGCCCGAACAGGAACCCCACCACCAGCGAGGCCACGGTGGCGCCCGGAACGCTGAGCGCCACCACCACCACGTACGCCGTGAAGGCGAGGAGGAGGGCCGCGCCCCGGTGCGCGCGGGAGAGGGCCAGCAGCTCGTCGCGGTGCGCCCGGATGGTCTCGAAGCGCAGCCACTCGTCCCCGCCCAGGACGAAGAAGAGGCCGACTCCCACGAGGAACGCCCCGGCCAGCGCCCAGCGGCGCCCGTGCCCGCGCTCCGGCGGGGACGGATCGAGGTCCGGGGGCGTACGCGTTTCCGGGGGTGCGGACCCGCCGGGAACGACCGTGTTGCGGAAACGACTTCTCATGCAGGCTCCGGGCGTGCGCGCTGGGTCCGGGTGAACCGGCGGACGGAGCGGAAGTCGGGCGGGACGGACAGCAACCGACAATCTAGCACCCGCTCCGGGAAGTGCAATCACGCGCGGACGTTGAGGGAACGCGGAGGGAACGTTACTCTACACTCTACGGGACCCGGCCCGCTCCCGCGGATTCCCCTCTCCCCGCGCACCCCCGGCCCATGCCGTCCGAAAGCTCCGAGCGCCACCATGCCCTCGCCGCCGAGCGCGGTCCCGTACCCGTCGCCGTGGTGACGGTGAGCGACACGCGCACCCCGGAGACGGACGTCAACGCCGCTTACCTGCGCGAGCGCGTCGAGGCCGCGGGGCACCGCGTGGCCGGCTACCGGCTGATCCGCGACGAGCCGGAGCAGGTGAGGGAGGCGCTGGAGGCGGTTTCGGGCGGAGAGGCGCGGGTCGTCCTCTTCAACGGCGGGACGGGGATCTCCCCCCGCGACACCACCTTCGACGTGCTGAGCGGGATGCTGGAGAAGACGCTCCCCGGCTTCGGGGAGCTGTTCCGCATGCTGAGCTGGGAGCAGGTGGGGGCGGCGGCCATGCTCTCCCGCGCCACGGCGGGAACGTTCCGCGGGCGGGTGGTGTTCTCCACCCCCGGATCGCCCGCCGCCGTGCGCCTCGCCTGGGAGAAGCTGATCGAGCCGGAGCTGGCCCACCTGGCCTGGGAGGTCGCGCGCTGACCTGCCCGGGGGGCCGTCGGGGTCCGCCGCTTCCACTCGTCCGCCTCCCCGCGCGCGGTTAGATTTCCACCGTCGCAGTACCCGTCGCCACGACTCCCGGCACCCCGCATGACCGAAATCCCCGGACCGGCGCGCCCCGGCCGCGCGCTCCTCCGCGCCCTCGTGGCGCTGGCGCTCGCGCTCCCCGTCCCCGCCGCCGCGCAGGGATCCGGAGCCATCACCCTGAAGGCCCCGCCGCAGAGCGCCAAGGTGTACGCGCGCGACGGGTCGCTGATCGCGGAGCTGGGGCCGCAGGCCCGCACCTGGGTCCCGCTCTCGGCGCTGCCCCGCTACGTCCCCCGTGCCTTCGTGGCCGTGGAGGACCGGCGCTTCTACGACCACGCCGGCGTGGACCCGGTGGGGATCGCCCGCGCCGTGAAGAGCAACCTGGAGGGCGACCGCGAGGGCGCCTCCACCATCACCCAGCAGCTCATCGGGACCATGTACCCGGAGCGGGTGGACCGCCGCCAGATGACGCTGGAGCGAAAGGTCCGCGAGGCGGAGCTGGCGCTGGGGCTGGAGCGCCGGTTCGGGAAGGACCGCATCCTGGAGTCGTACCTCAACTGGATCTACTTCGGCCACGGCTGGTTCGGGATCGAGGCGGCGGCGCGCCACTACTTCGGCAAGTCCGCCACCCGGCTCACCATCGAGGAGGCGGCCATGCTCGCCGCGCTCCCCAAGGGCGCCGGGGTGTACTCGCCCAAGATCGACCCGCAGAAGGCGCTGGAGCGGCGCAACCTGGTGCTGGACATCATGGCCGAGAACGGCGTGGTCTCCCGGGCGGAAGCGACCGCGGCCAGGGCGCGCCCCATCCGCCTCGCCCCCAACCACGGGTACTCCGCGCGCCCGCCGTACGCCATCGAGCAGGTGAGGCAGTTCCTGGCGGAGCGCTACGGCCCGAAGTTCGGGGAGATGGGGCTGCGCGTCTGGACCACACTGGACCCCGTAGCGCAGAACGCCGCGGACAGCGCCCTGGCCGGCGGGCTCCGCCGGGCGGAGCGGCAGCCCTGGTTCCGCGGCCCCCGCTATGGCACCCCGGCCGCGAAGGCCACCCCGCAGGGCACCCCGTACCTCCAGGGGATGGTGGTGTCCGTGGACGCCCGCACCGGGGAGATCCTGGCGATGACCGGCGGGCGCGACTGGGAGGACTCGCGCTACAACCGGGCCACCGCCGCGCGCCGCCAGCCCGGATCGTCGTTCAAGCCGTTCGTGTACGCCGTGGCGCTGGAGCGCGGCGTCACCCCGGCGACGGTGATGCAGGACACCGCGCTGCAGATCCAGATGGCCGGCTCCTCCGTCTACCGCCCCAAGAACTCGGACGACCTGTTCCGCGGCCCCGTGACCGTGCGCCAGGCGCTCACGCAGTCCATCAACACCGTCGCCATCCAGCTCGGGATGGAGGTGGGCTTCGGCCAGGTGGTGGAGGCGGCGCGGCGCTTCGGCTTCAGCACCCCCGTCCGTCCGTACCCCTCCTCGACCCTGGGAGCCGCCGTGGTGCGCCCGGTGGAGCTGGCCGCGGCATACACCGCCTTCGCCAACCGGGGGATGCGGGTGGAGCCGTTCCTGGTGCGCCGCGTGGCGGACGCCTCCGGGAAGACGCTCTTCGACGCCCGCGGCAAGGGGACGCGCGTGCTCTCCCCGGGCGTGGCCTTCCTGGTGACGGACATGCTGCGCGACGCGGCCGAGAAGGGGACGGGAACGGAGGCGCGCCAGCGGCTCCCCTCGCGCATTCCGATGGCGGGGAAGACCGGCACCACGGACGACGGGACGGACGTGTGGTACGTGGGGTTCACGCCGGAGGTGGTGACCGCGGTGTGGGTGGGCTTCGACACCCCGAAGACGCTGGGCGCCGGCGCATACGGCGGCGCCGTGGCCGCGCCGATCTGGGGCGACATGATGCGCGACCTGTACGCGCGCCGCCGCACCCCGGAGCCCTGGACCGTTCCCTCCGGAGTGCTCAGGGTCGCGACCGACGGGACGACGGGGCTGCCGCTCACGGCGCCCTGCCCCACCGGCCCGGTGAGGACCGAGTACTTCGCCGCCGGCACGGAGCCCTCCGGAGCGTGCGTTCTCCAGGACGGGATCCTGGTCCCCGCCGGGGACACCCTGCCGGCCGACTCCATCCTCCTGGGCGACGTCCCGCCCGACACGCTGGCCGCCGACACCCTGGCCATCGACTCGCTGGGGATGGTGTACCGGCCCGGGCGGCCGTAGCCGCCGCGGGGCCCGATCGCGAGGGGGCGCGCCGGACAGCCGCGGCGCGCCCCCTCGCGCGCTTCCGCCCGCTCCCGAACGTTCGGACATCCCCAAGCACTCTATGCGCGCTTCAAAATGGGGTGTTACGCAAAGTTAGGGGAACGCCCGTTCCCGACCGGAGTACCATATCTCTGGTCGTCCCCCGCTGGTCCGAGAAAGCCGATTTGACCCCATCCCCCAGGCTCACCGAGTCCTCTCCAGGATGGCACGGATGAGGACCCGGGGGCGGCCACCTACCCGATCCACGATCTCCCGTCATCTCCCGGAACGCCTCTGCGTCCCCGTTCGCCGCGCGCGTCGGCCGGGCCCCCGCCGGGATTCTGGAACTCCGTTTGCGTTCCGCCGCCCCGACACGGTGGGCCCCCGGGCCCCGGACGTCCACGACACCGACGAGGGCGGAACATGTCTCCGAAGGGCACGTTCGATCTTGTGAAGCGGTCCCTGAAGTCCTTCTCCGAGGACGACTGTCCGACCATGGCGGCGGCGCTCTCGTACTACACGGTCTTCGCCCTTCCTCCGCTCCTCCTGCTGATCGTGATGATCGTGGGCGCGGTGATGGACCCGCAGACCGTGCGGGAGGCGCTCCACGGACAGGTCGGCAGCCTGCTGGGCGAGTCGGGCGGTGAAGCGGTCCGGACCATCATGGAGAAGGCGCAGGAGACCCGGACGCCCGACACGAGCCGGCCGGTCGCGGCGGTCCTGGGAATCGGCACGCTCGTCCTGGGTGCCACGGGCGTCTTCGGCCAGCTCCAGGCGGCGCTGAACCGGGCGTGGAAGGTGAAGCCGGACCCGAAGCAGGGAGGCATCCGGAACTTCCTCACGAAGCGCATCTTCTCCTTCGGGATGGTGCTTGCGATCGCCTTCCTCCTCCTGGTGTCGCTCGCCCTCACGGCCGCGATCTCCGCCGTCGGCGACGCCTTCGGGCGGCTCGTCCCGGGGCTGGGAGAACCGCTCCTCCACGTCCTGAACTTCGGGGTCTCCTTCGGGATCGTCACCCTGCTCTTCGGGGCCATGTTCAAGATCGTTCCGGACGCGGAGGTGGCCTGGCGGGACGTGTGGGTGGGCGCGGGGGTGACGGCGGTCCTGTTCGTGGCCGGGAAGTTCGCGATCGGCTTCTACCTGGGCCGCAGCAACCCGGGCGAGGCGTTCGGGGCCGCGGGCTCGCTGGCGGTCCTTCTCGTGTGGATCTACTACGCGTCCATGATCGTGTTCTTCGGCGCGGAGTTCACGCAGACGTGGGCGGAGCGCCGCGGCGCGGGGGTGGTCCCGGAGGAGGGCGCCGTGCGGGTGGTGCAGGAAGAAAAGGAGGTTCGCGGGTCGGAGGCCGCGCCGAGCGGGAGGCCGGGGACCTGAGCCGCGAGTGCCGGAGCGGACCCTTTTCGAACTGGGGGGTAGGGAGAAGGGCTCGCGCTCCGGCTCCAATGTGCCCGGACCGCGAGCCGCCCGCCCCCCGCGGGCATCCCCCGAAGCCCGAGGAATCCATGAAGCTGCACTCCGCCAAGCGCATGCACAACGTCAAGCTGCACGTGGACAGCGAAGCGCGCCCCGGCTGGCCCACCGGGCACGACCGGGTACCTTTCGTGGGCGAGGAGGTGTTCTGCACCATGGGGACGGGAGAGGTCACGGCCCTCCACGGCAAGACGAGCGACGGGAGCCGGCTCCTTCAGATCCGGCTGTCCGCCCCCGGTACGGCTCCCTTCTTCGCGGCCGCCTCCAACGTGCTGGTGCATCCACACCCGGAGACCGCGACCGGGCCCGGTCCAGGCCCCCTCTCCGCTGGAAGCGAGGAGTGGCTGTCCTGACCGGTACGGAGGAGGCGGCGAGCCCGCGGCCGACATGCACGACGGACGACGAAGGGGCCGGGATCGCGCGATCCCGGCCCCTTCGTCGTCCATACCTGCCCCATCCCTCGCTACTGCGCGGGCGCCGGCCGTACCGGCGAGAGCGCGGACGTCGGCGCGAACCCGAGCACGCCGTCCCCTTCCCTGTCACGGAACACCACCACGTCGCCGCTCACCAGGAGGTGTACCCACACCGAATCGCCCGGCTCCAGGCGCGTGGCGGCGCCCTTCTCGTCCCGGACCTCCACCGGGGCCACCACGTAGCGGAGCTGGCGCTGCTCGAAGCGGGCGGCGTGGGTGTCCGGGTAGCGGTAGCGGAACACCTTCCCCAGCAGCACGGCGGCGACGACCACCACCACCACCAGGACGAGGGCGCCGAAGACGACGAATCCCTGCGAGTCGCCTACCACACGCCCGCGCCGGCTCCGGGGTGCAGCAAGACGAAACCCCGCTCGCGGGCGGGGCTGCGGACGCGGACATAGGGCCACGGGACGGGACTCCCTGCGCTGTACGTGAAAGGCTCCGGCGGGATGGGAGATCGCACGAAGCGAGGAAAAGCTAATGGCTCCCCGGCAGGCCATCAACTCCCGGCGGAGCGAGGCGGGAGACGGCACGACCCCACGGAAAACGTTGAGCGGGCGGGGGATGCGTGTTATGATACGGAGCCTTCCACATCCGCCACCCTCGCGAACGGGAGAAGGTTCATGGAGACCGTCACCCCGCCCCCTGCAGCAGCCGGCTACCCCCTGGAGCACTTAGAGCGCCTGGGAACGTACGTCGTGGACACGCGTACGACGCCTCCCGACCTGTTCGTGGACAAGAGTTCGACGGACTGGTCGCGGCTGAGCTGGCGCGACCTGGGACGGCCGTACGAGGTACGGAACTATTCCCGCGACCGGCGCCGCTGGGAGGTGGAGCGCGGCGAGGCGATGCCGGTGCCCGTGCAGTGGGAGCACTTCAACCGCCGCTTCCACGAGCTGTTCCTCACCGACGTTCCCGCCCGCGGGGAGGAGCTGCGTGCCCGCCTGGGCGCCGGGGCGAAGGCGCTGGACCTTCACGAGATGGGGGAGACGCTGCGCGAGATGGCGCAGCTCCGCATCTGGAACAAGGTACACCGGGTGGAGGACGCGGTGTGGGACCCCCGAGGGAAGCGGGCGCTCTTCGAGGGGCTGGACGTCGAGCGGCCGGAGATCCTCTTCCTGGGCGCCGCCGACGGCTACGAGGGGATGCAGCTCGCGGCCATGTACCCCGGGTCGCACGTGGTGCTGGTGGACTACGACGACTTCTGCCGCACCGACCGCTTCGGAAAGTTCCCGGAAGCGTACCCCTTCCTGGGCCGCGACCCGTCCACCGGCGGGTGGAAGACCTTCCGGCGCGAGGACCTGGACATCGACTTCGAGGTCGCCGACATCCGCGACCTCAGGTACGGCCGCGAGTTCGACGTGGTGGTCTCCATCGGACTGATCGAGCACTTCCCCGACGAGCACAAGCCGCTGGTGTTCGACTTCCACCGGCGCTTCCTGAAGCCCGGCGGATACGCCATCATGACCACGCCCCGCAAGCAGGCGCGCAGCAAGCTGTTCTACCTGGCGATGGGCGAGATCATGAACTACGGGTACCGCGAGCTGATGGACGCGCGGCAGCTCGGCCTGTACGCCTGGGACAACGGCTTCGACGTCCTGCGCTGCGGCTACATCAAGGCCCACAACGGCGTGGTGGCGAAGGTGCGCTGAGGACGGCGCCCGGCATCCCCTCACCCGGTCGAGAGGGTCGGAGCCTCCGGCCCTCCCGCCGCGCCGACCTCTTCCACCCGGCCGACCCTCCCTCTCATTCCCAGGCGCACCCACTCGACCGCCGCCGTGTCGGGATCCTGTGGCGCCTCGCCGGACGCCTCCCCGCTCCCCCACCTCGAAACCATTTCGACCCGGACGTTTCGACCGCCCGCCCTGCTCGCCCCTCCACGACGGATCCCGGTTGACAGCCAGGGAAACACGCTTTACCATTCAATCCGGATCAACGGATGATTATGGCAACCAACACACCTACCATCTTCGACCGCATGTCGGCGCTGTCCGACACCACGCGGAGCCGCCTCCTCCTGGTTCTGGAGGAGCACGAGCTCACGGTGTCGGAGCTGTGCGCGGTCCTCCAGCTCCCCCAGTCCACCGTCAGCCGGCACCTCAAGGTGCTCGCGGACGAGGGATGGGTGGTGTCGCACGCCGAGGGGACCAGCCGGCGCTACCGCATGCTCCCCGACCGACTGGAGCCTTCCGCCCGCCGCCTCTGGATCCTGGTGCGCGAGCAGGTGTCCTCCTCCGCCTTCGCGGAGCAGGACGCGCAGCGCGTGCAGGGCGTCCTCGCGCGGCGGCGCACCCGCTCGCAGGAGTTCTTCACCGCCGCGGCGGGCGACTGGGACCGGATGCGCGCCGAGCTGTTCGGGCGGCGCATGGACCTCCTCGCCCTCCTCGCGCTGGTGGACCCGGACTGGACCGTGGGCGACCTGGGGTGCGGGACCGGGCCGATGTCCGAGTCGCTGTCTCCCTTCGTGCGCCGCGTGGTCGCGGTGGACGAGTCCGTCGCCATGCTCGCCGCCGCCCGCAAGCGGCTGGAGGGGACGGACAACGTCGAGGTGCGCCGCGGCACGGTGGAGAGCCTCCCCATCGACGACGGCGAGCTGGACGCCGCCATCCTCTTCCTGGTCTTCTCCTACCTCGCCGAGCCCGGCCAGGCGGTGAAGGAGGCGGCCCGCGCGCTGCGCCCCGGAGGGCGCCTCCTGGTGGTGGACATGATGCCCCACGACCGCGAGGAGTACCGGCACCAGATGGGACACATCCGGCAGGGGTTCGGACGCGAGGAGATGGGCGATTGGTTCCAGGAGGCGGGGTTCTGGGCCTTCCGCTACCACCCCCTCCCCGCCGATCCCGACGCCGCCGGCCCCATCCTTTTCGCCGCTTCCGGCCGACGTTCCGGCGCCAACAAGCCGACGTTCTGAAGCACGTACACGATCTTTCCGAAGGAGTCCACCATGAGCGCAGTCGCCGAGTTTACCAGCCCCTTCGCCGACGCCACCGAGGCGGGGCGCGTTCCCTTCAAGGTCCGTGACCTCTCGGAGGCCGAGTTCGGCCGCAAGGAGATCCGCCTCGCCGAGCACGAGATGCCCGGCCTGATGGCCCTCCGCGCCGAGTACGCCGGGCGGAATCCGCTCGCCGGCGCGAAGATCATGGGTTCGCTGCACATGACGGTGCAGACGGCCGTCCTCATCGAGACGCTGGTGGAGCTGGGCGCCGACGTGCGCTGGGTCTCCTGCAACATCTTCTCGACCCAGGATCATGCCGCCGCCGCCGTGGTGGTCGGGAAGAACGGGACGGTCGAGGACCCGCAGGGTGTCCCGGTCTTCGCCTGGAAGGGCGAGACGCTGGAGGAGTACTGGTGGTGCACCGAGCAGGCGCTGATCTGGCCGGACGGCTCCGGCCCGAACATGCTCCTGGACGACGGCGGCGACGCCACCCTGCTGGTGCACAGGGGCGTGGAGTTCGAGAAGACGGGCGTGGTCCCGGAGTTCGACGCGGAGAACGATCCCGAGGAGTGGGGCGTGATCCTCGACACGCTGCGCCGCACCATCGCCGAAGCGCCGGGCCGCTGGACGGAGATCGCGGCCGGGATCAAGGGGGTCTCCGAGGAGACGACCACCGGCGTGCACCGTCTGTACGAGATGATGAACGAGGGGACGCTCCTCTTCCCCGCCATCAACGTCAACGACTCGGTCACCAAGTCCAAGTTCGACAACCTGTACGGCTGCCGGCACTCGCTCACGGACGGCATCCTGCGCGCGTCGGACGTGATGCTCGCCGGGAAGGTGGCTGTGATCTGCGGTTACGGCGACGTGGGCAAGGGGTGCGCCCAGGCGCTCAAGGGCCAGGGCGCGCGCGTGGTGATCACCGAGATCGACCCGATCTGCGCCCTGCAGGCTGCCATGGAGGGGTACCAGGTCTGCACCCTGGACGACGTGCTGGAAACGGCGGACATCTTCATCACCGCGACGGGGAACAAGGACATCATCACCGTCGACCACATGGCGCGCATGAAGGACAAGGCCATCGTGGGGAACATCGGCCACTTCGACAACGAGATCGACATGGCCGGCCTCAAGAAGCGCGGGATCGAGCGGGTCAACATCAAGCCGCAGTACGACGAGTTCGTCTTCCCCGACGGGCACAGCGTGATGATCCTGGCCGAGGGGCGGCTCCTGAACCTGGGCTGCGCCACGGGGCACCCGAGCTTCGTGATGTCCGCTTCGTTCACCAACCAGGTGATGGCGCAGATCGAGCTGTTCGGCAACACGGAGAGCTACGAGAAGAAGGTGTACGTGCTGCCGAAGCACCTGGACGAGAAGGTGGCGCGGCTGCACCTGGACAAGCTGGGGGTGAGGCTGACGAAGCTGTCGCCGGAGCAGGCGGCGTACATCGGGGTGCCGGTGGAGGGGCCGTACAAGCCGGAGCACTACCGGTACTGAGGGGGTTCTCGCGGGTTGGATGGCCGCGGCGGGCTGCGAGAACCCGCGTGATACCTGGATCGTGGAAATGGGCGGCCAGCTTGGCCGCCCATTTTCTTCACACTGTCTTGAACCCGGATCCTGCAGGGGTGGAGGTAGGGTGAGGTAGGGGTAGGATGCAGAACACCGCCTGGAGCCGTAGGTTGGGGAAACTTCCTGGCAGAAGGATTCCTCACAACCATAGGCACCCAGACGGTGCGAGTTCACACTATCGCTTCACGCCCCCACGTGCAAGGCGTCTCGGCGCCGCTGCGTCTGCGCCACTCGGCGGGGGAGCTGACGGACGGCGGCGGTCTGCTGCTGGTGCGCCGGCTCTGGGACCGGCTGGGGCTGGGGCAGCGGATCGACACGGAGGCGGCGTGGCTGCGCGGCGAGTACCGGCCGAGCCTGATGGTGGAGCTCTGGACGACGCTGCTGCTCTACGGAGGCGGCAGCATGGATGACCTGCGCCTGCTGGGCGGGCGTGGCATCCGGCGTCTCTTCGGCTGGAAGCGCGTGCCGGACCCGACGACCTTCGGACGCTGGCTGCGCCGCGGGGGAGAGCGCCTGGCGGGGCAACTCGACGGCGTGCTCTGGCAGATGGTGCGTGCCCGCTGGGGG
>Ga0182742_1000168_pt1 | contig 124691 bp, 112 predicted proteins | sample eDN5th37CBELigMG_FD_128880 | JGI IMG/M metagenome (GOLD analysis project Ga0182742, IMG submission 128880) | Enriched Miracle-Growth compost microbial communities from Emeryville, California, USA - eDNA 5th pass 37_C BE-Lig MG (version 2)... ... | reverse complement strand
GTGGGCGTCGGCGTCGGAGTGGGCGTCGGCGTTGGAGTGGGCGTCGGCGTCGGGGTGGGCGTCGGCGTCGGGGTGGGCGTCGGTGTTGGAGTGGGTGTCGGCGTTGGAGTGGGTGTCGGTGTTGGAGTGGGTGTCGGCGTCGGCGTCGGCGTCGGGGTGGGCGTCGGCGTCGGGGTGGGCGTCGGCGTCGGAGTCGGAGTGGGCGTCGGAGAGGGTGTCGGCGCGGGCGTCGGGGAACCCGCCGGCGTGCCGGTCGAGTTGACGCCACCGCCACCGCAGGCGGACACCATCAGGGACGCAATGAGGGGCGCCGCCCAGCGCGCGGACTTCGACATGATTCGTGCTCCCAGCGGCCTTGAGGGGGGTCGGCCGTCTGGGCAGAAGAGACCATAATATGGTTTACAAACCGTTATCCACGCCCGGCGAAAGCGCCATTCATGTGCCGTCCAGCCTGTGCCCACGCCCGCCCTGTCCCTGATCGGGACGGCGTAGCGTTAACGCTCTTTAAGGCTTCTCAAGATGTTAACGCCGCAATAACCTTATTGGCATGAGACGGATTCTGGTGCTCACCCATGACGCGGCGCGTCATCCCTTCCGGCGGAACCTGCCGCGCCACATCTTCGCGCAGGCGCCAGCTCCGGTCGCCGCGTCCGCTCGCCGGGCGCCCGATGCCGATGACAAGGACTGGAAGCTCTTTCTGCTCAGCTTCGCCGCCTTCTTCACGGTGGCCTACAGCTTCATCGCCTGAGCCGGCCGGCGGCTTTCAGGGCCGTTTCGCCAGTGGGTTCTCCTGTTCGCAGGCGCGCTGGAGCAGAATGGCGAGCCCCGCCGAGAAGAAGCACATCACCACCACGGCGAGCAGCGCATCGCGATTGGAGAAGCCCGCGCCCGTCGCGCCCATGATGACCAGCGCGCCGAACACCATGGCGCCGCTGTTCACCACATTGTTGGCGGCCACGGTGCGCGCGGTCTCGTCCTTGGGGACGGTGGTGGTCATGAAGGCATAGAGCGGCACCACGAACATGCCGCCGAACAGCGCGATGCCGAACAGCGCGAAGAGCACGCGCCAGCTATGCGGCTGCGCCAGGAACTCCGGCACGGTGTAGAGTGCGTCCCCGCCCGCCTGCACCCAGCCGCCCGAGACATAATGGAAGAACCAGATGAAGGCCGCCATCATCAGCACCGAGGCCGGGGCGTAACGCGCCGAGACATGGCCCTGGAGAAGGCGGTTGATCGCGATGGAGCCCACGGCCACGCCAATCGAGAAGATGGCGAGGAACAGGCTCGCCACTTCCTTGCTGGCGGTGAAATCGTTTTTCACCAGCGGCGGGAAGATGATGACCAGCACGGTGGCGATCATCCAGAAGAAGCTGATCGACATGATTGCCAGGAACAGCCGGCGGATGTGCATGGTGCCGTTGATGAGCCGCCAGGAGGCGCGGAACATGTTGTAATCCAGCTCTACCGGCGGGCCCAGGCGCGGCGCCGGCGGCACGAACCGGCCGGCGATCCAGCCCAGCGCGGCAACGCCGAGCACGGCGGCCGCGGCCTGCGGCGGGGTGATCCAGCCGGCCACGATGGTGCCGGCAAGAATGGCGACATAGGTGCCGGCCTCGACCAGACCGGTGCCGCCCAGCACATGATCCTCTTCCAGATGCTGGGGGAGAATGGCATATTTGATGGGGCCGAAGAAGGTAGAGTGCACGCCCATCGCCAGCACCGCCGCCAGCATCAGCACGACGCCGGTCATGGGGTGATGCTCGCACAGCAGCAGGCCCAGCCCGCCCACCATCATGATGCCGATCTCGGCGAGCTTTACGGCGCGAATGATGCGCGCCTTGTCCATATTGTCGGCTAGCTGGCCGGAAAGCGCGGAGAGCAGGAAGAAGGGCAGGATGAACAGGCCCGTCGCGGCCGCGTTGAACGTCGATTCCTGCTGGGGGTCCTTGAACACTACATAGGTGGCGAACAGAATCATCGCCGTCTTGAACAGGTTGTCGTTGAAGGCCCCCAGGAACTGCGTGACGAAAAGCGGCAGGAACTTGCGGTGCGCAAGGAGGCGCAGGGATGCCTGCATAGGGCTGGAAACTCTCAAGGCCGGGCGGAGCACTTGCCGCCGTGCGCGGCTCTTAACGCCGAAATATCGATGAAAAAAGGGGGGAATGCATCTGGCGATCGTCGCGGCCGTCGCGGGCTCTTGTCTGCGCCGCGCGCCTGTGGCAGGCCCAAGGGGCCGTGCTTCTCCTGCCGAACCTCCTCACGCTCTCGCGTATCCTGGCCGTTCCGCTGCTGGTCGCCCTGCTCTGGCCCGCCCAGCATGGCCATGAATGGCGCATCGGTTATCTCGCGGCCTTCGGCCTCTATGTGCTGATGGGCGTCACCGATTATTTCGACGGCTATCTGGCCCGCGCGCAGGGCACGGTGTCGCGGCTGGGCGTCTTCCTCGATCCCATCGCCGACAAGATCATGGTGGGCGCGGTCATCCTGATCCTGTGCGCCACGCGTGACATTGAAGGGACGCATATCGTCGCGGCGCTGGTCATCCTGCTGCGCGAGATCGCCGTCTCGGGCCTGCGCGAATATCTGGCGGGGCTGCGCATCTCGGTACCGGTCTCGCAGCTCGCCAAGTGGAAGACGGCGTGCCAACTGGTTGCGCTCGGCGCGCTCATTCTGGCGGGCGGTCTGCCACAATGGCCCATTGTCGAGACAATCGGCCTCGTTACGCTGTGGGGCGCGGCGCTGCTGACGCTGATTACCGGCTGGGACTATCTGCGCGTCGGCCTGAAGCACATGGCGGACTGAATCATGGCGTCGCTTACACTGCTCTATTTCGCGTGGGTGCGCGAGCGCATCGGCCTGGATGAAGAGCGCATCGCGCGCCCGGCACCCGGCACGACCATCGCCGCCCTGCTCGATCAGCTCGCCGGGGCGAGCGCCGGCCATGAAGCGGCCTTTGCCGACCGGGCCCGGCTGCGCGCCGCGCTCGACCAGCGCTTCGTGCCGCTCGACAGCGAGATCGGCGAGGCGCGGGAGCTGGCCCTGTTCCCGCCGGTGACGGGCGGTGGCTGAGGCGCCGCGTCTCGTCACGCGCGTCTGCGCCGAGGATTTCGACCCGGGCACGGAACTGACGGCGCTGGAGGCCCTGGGCGGCGGCGGTATCGCCAGCTTCACAGGCCTGGTGCGCGACGATGGCGGCCTGGAGGCGCTGCATCTGGAGCATTATCCGGCGATGACCGAACCGCGCGTGCGCGCCGTGGTGGAAGAAGCCGCCGCGCGCTGGCCGCTGCTGGGCGCCACGGTCATCCATCGTTACGGCACGCTGTCGGTGGGCGCGCGCATCGTCTTCGTCGCCACCGCCTCATCTCACCGCGTCGCGGCGCTGGAGAGCTGCGCCTTCCTCATCGACTGGCTCAAGGTCTCGGCGCCCTTCTGGAAACAGACCATCCGCCGCGATGGGCGCCGCGACTGGGTGGAAGCCCGCGCCGCCGACGACGCGCGCGCGGCGGAGTGGGATGGCGAGCAAAACGGACTCAACTCCCCACGCAAATAGCGGCCCGATCTGCCACTGGCTCCCCCGGAGATCGGCTGCTCTGACCTGGCGGCGCGGATTATGTGCCGGCGGCGGATCTCAGTTGGGGGTCTGCCGATGTTCAAGCAGGAGATGGACGAGGGCGAGCTCAGGGCCTTTGTCCGCGCGATTTCCGCGCCTATCGAGAATGCGCGGTTCCTGTGCATTCTCTTCATGAGCTATGTGCATCTCCACTTCGCCGCGCAGCCCGCCGGGCCGCTTGCGCAGAGTATAAGTACGATCATCGTCGATGTGCTCGGGCGCTCCAGCGTGCCGCTTCTGTCCGTGATCTCCGGGGTGCTGATGGTGCCCTTTTTCGGGCGCCGGCGCTGGGGCGAAGCGGTGCGCAGCCGGGCGCTGACGCTGCTCGTGCCCATGGTGATCTGGAATGCGATTCAACTCCTGCTCTTCGGCGGGCGGGACGGGAGTCTGGTCAATCAGCTCTTTGCGCTGACCGGTTCGCCCGCATTGCTGCCCATGGCCTTTCTGCGCGACCTGTTCGTCGTGGCGGCGCTGACGCCGGTGCTTGTCCGGCTGGTGCGAGCGGCGCCCCTGCCGGTGGCGGCGGTGGTCTTCGCCTATTACAGCCTCAATCCGCAGAGCTCGATCATCCTGCGGCCGCAGATCCCGTTTTTCTACATGATCGGCATTTATATCGCGCTGTGGAAGGACGTGCATGTGCGCCTGCCCGCGATCCCGGTGCTGGGCCTGTTCGCGCTGGTGCTCGCGTTGCAACTGATGGAGCTGGGCGAGGGCGAGTTGTACGACCTCTGGGTATTGCGCCCGGTGACGGCGGCGGCCTTCTGGGTCTTCGCCCGGACGCTGCGCGGCGTGCCCCGCTTCCGCCGGGCGATCTTCGCTTTCTTCCTCTCCCATGTGATCCTGTTCCACATCGTCGGCGCACTGCTGCCGGCGCTATGGATCGAAGAGGCGTGGCTGCCGCTGTGGATGATGACGCCGCCCCTCGTCTTCGCTGCCGTGGTGACCGCGATGCGGCTGTGGGACCGGGTGGAGCCGTTCGCGCCCGGCCCGATCCGCCGGTTGGTCAATCTCGCGACCTGAAGCAACGCCGGCGTGGCGGATAAGTACGAGGCCTCAGGCCGCCGCCGCGCTTTCCCGCTGCTCTTCGGCCGCGCTGCGCAGGATGTCGGCCATCATACGGAAATCGGCCTCGCGTGGGCTGTTGCGCCGCCAGATGAGCGCGATGTCGCGATGCGCCTGTGGCGAGCGGACCGGCCGGGCAGTGATCTGCGTGTTGGCGAGAATGCCGCCGCGAATCGCCATCTCCGGCAGCAGCGTCACGCCCAGCCCATTGTCGACCATCTGCACCAGCGTGTGCAGCGATGTGCCGGTGATGGAGGCCTCCGTGCGCAGCTCGGCGCGGTTGCAGGCCGCCAGCGCATGTTCCTTGAGGCAGTGCCCGTCCTCCAGCAGCAGCAGGCGATTGCCGTCGATGGCTTCGGGCGTGATCTCGGCGGGCGGATCGCGCGGGTCGTCGCGGGGGAAGGCGACGAACAGCGGATCGGAGAAGAGGATTTCCGTCTCGACGTCGCCCACCGGGAAGGGCAGCGCCAGCAGCACGCAGTCGGCATGGCCGTGGCGCAGCGAATCGAGCGCGGCGTGGCTCGTCTCCTCGCGCAGATAGAGCTGGAGGGACGGACGCTCGGCGCGCAGGCGGGGCAGCAGCCGGGGTAGCAGGAAGGGCGCGATGGTGGGGATGACACTCATGCGCAGCTCGCCCGCCAGTGGCGATCCGGAGGCCTGGGCGAGCGCTGCCAGTTCCTCCGCCTCGCGCAACACGCGATGGGCCTTTTCCACGATGCGGTCGCCCAGGGCCGTGAAGCGGACGATGCGACGCGTGCGCTCCACCAGGGTTACGCCGATCAGCGATTCTAACTCGCGAATGCCCGCCGAGAGCGTCGACTGGGTGACGAAGCAGGCCTCGGCGGCGCGGCCGAAATGCCCATGTTCCTTCAGCGCCACCAGATATTGGAGCTGCTTGAGCGTGGGCATATAGGCAGACATTGATCGCTCCATTCGATGGAATGAGCGATATTTAATCGATCTGTTCGATTAAAGCAAGGCGCGGTAGATGCCGAAGAGCGAGGTGAGCGTCAGGATGCCGCCGACCAGGATGAGCAGCGGCTTGGGCGCGACGCGCCGCGCGATCATGGCGCCTAGAGGGGCTGCCGCGACGCCGCCGATGAGCAGGCCGATGGTCGCGTGGGTGAAGGTCTCCCAGCCGAGATGGAGAAGGAAAGTGGCGCTAATCGCCAGCGTCAGGAAGAACTCCACCGTGTTGACGGTGCCGATGGTGTGACGCGGGCTCGAACCCTGCAGCAGCAGGTTGGACGTGACGACCGGCCCCCAGCCGCCGCCGCCGGAGGCATCGAGGAAGCCGCCGATGAGGCCCAGCGGCGTCACCCAGCGTGCGTCGCGTGCCTGCGGTGGATAGCGCAGGCCCCGCCACAGCAGCCACAGGCCGATCGCCGCCAGATAGGCGAGGATGAACGGCTTGATGAGCGATCCGTCGATATGGGAAAGCAGATAGGCGCCGGTGACGCCGCCGATCACGCCGGGCAACAGCAAGCGCCAGAAGAGCCGCCAGTCGACATTGCGATGCCAGATATGGCTGACGGCCGAGACCGCCGTGGTGCAGGTCTCCGCGGCGTGCACGCTAGCCGAGGCCGCGCGCGGCGGCACGCCCAGCGCCAGCAGCAGCGAGCTGGAGATTACGCCATAGGCCATGCCCAAAGCCCCATCGACGATCTGGGCGCCGAAGCCGACCAGCACAAAGGGGAGAAGCGCGCTGGTCGTCTCGATCCAGGGTTCAAGCATGACAATCCTATATTCTCAACTATCCCTATCAAGAATATGGAAATCAACGCCCGGCGCAAGACAAGGAATCCTTGTCCAAGCCTTGTGTCCGCCTTTCTCTGGAAATTGGCGTTCACGCTCACTAGAATAGTGGACTTGTTCGTGACGAGGGTCAACGCGCCATGGGGCTCATTACCTATCTTGATTCCGTGAAAGCGCGCGATCCTGCGCCGCGTTCCCGGTTCGAGGTCCTGCTTTATCCCGGCGTGTGGGCGCTTGCCTTTCACAAGGTGGCACACCGCCTGTTTGGCGCGCGGCTTTATTTCCTGGCACGCGCGGTGAACCATTTCGCGCGCTTCCTCACGGCAATCGATATCCATCCCGGCGCGAAGATCGGCCGCAATTTCTTTATCGACCATGGTTTCACCGTAATTGGCGAGACGGCGGAGATCGGCGATAACGTCACCATTTACCAATGCGTGACGCTGGGCGGCACGGACCCGGCGAACGGCATTGCCGGCAAGCGCCACCCCACCATTCTCGATGGCGCGATTCTCGGCTCCGGCTGTCAGGTGCTGGGCCCGGTGGTGATTGGCGAGCGCGCGCGCATCGGCGCCAATGCAGTCGTGACCAAGGATGTGCCGGCCGGCGCGGTGATGACCGGCATTCCGGCCAAGCCCATGCTGGTTGACGCGCGCGAATATCAGAAGAGCTTCGTGCCCTATGGCACGCCCTGCGCGGAAAATTACGATCCGCAGACGCAAAAGCTGGAGATTCTCCAGTGCGAAGTGGAGCAGCTGCGCAAGCGTCTCGCCGAGCTGGTCGCGGAGCGGGACGGCGAGGATGACGAGCCCAATACACCGGGCGGGCACCGCACCGGGGCGCGGGCATGACGGATCGCTCGCCGTGCCCTCAGCCTCAAGGCCGGGAGCGCTGTGAATAACATCACGCCCTTTCCCGGCGCCGCGCGGCCGGGAACTCCTTCGCAAACGGCTTTCGACCGCCTCGAACTCTCCCGCATCATGGATCTTTACGGGCGCATGGTGGCGGCCGGCCAGTGGCGCGACTATGCCATCGATCTCAATCGCGAGGTGGCCATTTTCTCGGCCTTCCGCCGTGCCGCCGAACGCCCCGAATATCGCATCGAGAAACGCCCGGCTTTGCGCCATCGGCAGGGCATGTGGGCGCTGATCGGTGAGCACGGCGCCGTGCTGCGGCGCGGACAGGAACTGGCCGGCATCCTCGCCCCGGTCGAGCGCCGGCTGGTCAAGCTGGTAGAGGATTGAAGAGGCGTGCGGGGACGTGACTCAACGCGCCGAAGATGCTCGGGCGCGGCGCGCCATAAGGGGACGTGTACCAATCAAAGCGGATCGCGCCGGTAAGGACGCAAAGGAAGGTGCGGCGACGCGCCGCGCGGAGTGCCACTCTGCCAGAGCGGGACGAGACGCTTTGAACGGCTGAGCCATGATGCTGGACGGGATGGGCGATGTCGCGTGCCCCTTCAACTATCCCGATCATTCGCTCGATAAACCAACGTCCCCCATGAGCCCAACTTGTATTCCTGCGAAGGTAGGAGCCCAGGGTGGACAGGCGTGGCGGCCGGATCATGGCTGCTGACGGAGCCTGGAGGCCCGCTGGGGTTGCTGTGCTGAGCTCGGGTTTCGAGCGATTATCATAGCCGCCCCGTGCTCCTGCCGGCGCAGGAGCACGGGAGATTCCATCGCCGTGCGAGGCTCTGTCGGGAAACGGGTCAGACAATATGGCGATGGGGTTCACCCATGCGGCATGGTGCGAGACGGAAAACGCCTCCCGCGTTCCGCGCCGCCCTTCAAAGCTCCACGCAGCCGCCGTCCACATAGAGATCGACGCCGGTGATGAAGCTCGCTTCGTCCGAGGCCAGGAACAGCACCGGGCGGGCGATCTCCTCCGGCGTGCCCATGCGCTTCATGGGGACCACGCCGGCCATCATGTCCTTCATGCCATCCACCTGATCGGCGGTGACGCCGCCGGTGCGCGTGATGATGGGCGTGTCGGTGGGTCCGGGGCTCACCATGTTGACGCGAATGCCTTCGCTCACCAGCTCGGCCGCCAGCGTGCGCACCACGGCGCGCAGACCCGCCTTGGCGGCGGCATAGATGACATTGCCCGGCACGGCGACCAGGGCGCCGATGGAGCCGGTCACGACGATGGCGCCGCCGCGCCCCATCAGCGGCAGTGCCTTCTGGATGGCGAAGAAGCAGCCGCGCAGGTTGATGTTGTGGACCTGGTCCCAGTCTTCCGGCGTCACCTCGGGGATCGGCTTGAAGGTGCCGATGCCGGCATTGACGAAGAGGATGTCGATACGGCCATGCGCCTGCCGGACCGCGTCCAGCACCGCGCCGCCGCTCTGCACGTCGCCGATGTCGGCCACGAAGCCGCGCGCGCCGGGGATCTGCGCGACGGTCTCGTCGATGGTTCCCTGCGAGCGGCCGGTGAGGAACACGTGCGCGCCCCCCGCGCCGAAGCCGATCGCCGCCGCACGGCCGATGCCGCTATTGCCGCCAATGATGAGGACCACCTTGTCCTTGAAGCGCATCAGTCTCTCCCTGTTCTCAGAATGGCGAATTGGGATTTGGTCCGTCGGTCGGCACGTCCATCGTCACGTCCCAATGCTCGACGATGCGCCCATCCTCGATGCGGAAGATGTCCATCACCGCGAAGCCCGGGTCACCGGGGAAGCGGCGGACATGATAGTGGACGATGACATGGTCCTTGTCGGCGAACATGCGCTTGACGTCGTGCACGGCCTGCGGCGTGGCGGTGCGGATCATGTCGAGGAAGGTCTTGAGCGCGTCGCGGCCGGGCGGGGCCATCTGGCTGTGCTGGATGTAGTCCGGCGCGATGTAGCGGTCGACCGCCCCGGACTCCATGGGATTGAGCACATCGCGGAACAGCCCCGTTACCAGCTCGAGATTGGCTTGCTCCTGCGCCGAATACATTTCGCTCTCCCGCCGCGCTCAGCCATTGCAGGCGCATCCGGCAGGCTTAGTGCATCGCAGATGGGCGGCAATGCAACTGTTTCCGCAGGCCTTGCCCTTCTTGCAGACCTTGCAGCAGGTGCCGGCGGCGCAGGCCGGGCTGTCGCCGACGAGGGGCGCGCCCATCAGCGGCAGGGCAAGCAGGAGCAGGCCGCGCAGGATGCGGCGCCGGACGTTCTGGCGCATGATGGCCTTCCTTTCCGGTTTGTTTCCTAGCGGCCCGATAAAGGCGCGGGCAGCGGATCAAGGTCCACGCTGCAGCCCATTTTCGAGCTTTCCCCATTTTTGAGCTTTCCACGCCAGGCAGCATCCCGCGATTGCGCGCAGAGCGCTTTCCATGCAGGGTCGCGAACGTGACCGATATGCCCGCGACCAGGATCAGCCAGCGCGACCCGGAGAGCCTGCCCTGGTGGCAGGGCGCCGCCATCTACCAGGTCTATCCCCGCAGCTTCGCCGATAGCGATGGCGATGGTGTGGGCGACCTGCCCGGCATCACCGCGCATCTCGATCATGTCGCGCGGCTGGGTGTGGACGCGGTCTGGCTCTCGCCCTTCTTTCCCTCGCCGATGCGGGATTTCGGCTATGACGTGGCGGATTATTGCGGCGTCGATCCACTGTTCGGCACACTCGCCGATTTCGACGCGCTGGTCGCCCGGGCGCACGAGCTGGGCCTGAAGGTCGTCATCGATCAGGTCTATGCCCACACGTCCGATCAGCATCCCTGGTTCATCGCCAGCCGCAACGATCCCGCCGGGCCGCATGGCGACTGGTATGTGTGGGCTGATCCGCGGCCGGACGGATCGCCGCCCAGCAACTGGCAGAGCGTGTTCGGCGGCCCGGCCTGGACATGGGACGGCCGGCGCCGGCAATATTATTTCCACAATTTCCTGAAAGAGCAGCCGCAACTCAACGGACACAGCCCGGCCGTGCAGGCGGCGCTGCTGGCGGCTGCGCGCTTCTGGCTGGAGCGCGGCGTGGACGGCTTCCGCCTGGACGCGCTCAACTTCCTGATGCACGACCCGCGCCTGCGCCACAATCCGCCGCAACCGGCCGACAAGGGCGCGGTTCGCTCGCGACCGTTCGATTATCAGCGCCGGCTCTACAATCAGGGCCACCGCCACATCCCCCGCTTCATCGAGAAGATTCGCGCGCTCATGGATGGCTATGCGGGCCGTTTCACTGTCGCCGAGATCGGCGGGGAGGACGCGCCGCGCGAAATGAAGCTCTACACGCGCGGTGAAACGCGGCTCAACACCAGCTACGGCTTCGATTTCCTCTATGCGCCGGCGCTGACACCGGCGCTGGTGGCGCAGACGCTGCGTGAATGGCCGGATCGTGCGGGGATGGGCTGGCCGAGCTGGGCCTTCGAGAATCACGATGCGCCGCGCGCGCTTTCGCGCTGGCTGCCGGACGATGCGGACCCGGAAACCCGCGCTCGCTTTGCGGCCATGAAGATGCTGCTGCTCACCTGCCTGCGCGGCAACATCTTCCTCTACCAGGGCGAGGAGCTGGGTCTTGGCCAGGTCGATATCGCTTTCGAGGACCTTCAGGATCCCGAGGCGATCGCCAACTGGCCGCTGACACTGAGCCGCGACGGTGCACGCACGCCCATGCCCTGGCAGGCCGACGCGCGGCAGCACGGCTTCTCCCCCGGGCGGCCATGGCTGCCCTTCGGCCCGGATCACGGCGCACTGGCGGTTGACCGGCAGGAGGCCGACCCGGCCTCGCTGCTCCACCTCACGCGGCGGCTGCTCGCCGCGCGCAAGGCGCTGCCGGCGCTGCGCTGGGGCGATGCGCGGGTACTGGCGGCGGATACGGCGCTGCTGCTCTTTCGCCGCCGGTTCGGGGAGGAGCGGCTGCTCTGCCTCTTCAACTTCGGCCCCGATCCTGTCACCTGGCCCGCCGGCGTGCCGCGCACGGCCGAACCGCTGCTTGCGGTGGGCGGCGCGGGGCGGGGCGCGCTACCGGGTTATTCGGGCTGCGTCCTGCGCGGCTGAGCGGCGCGCGCGATTATGGAAATCGTCATTGACAGGCTCTAGGTGCATTGTGGAATGAGGTTCGTATTTTGAAGGGGGAGGCTGAATGCGGAGTGTAGCGGGCGCCGTGGCTTTCGTGACCGGCGGCGCGAGCGGGATCGGCCTCGGTATCGCGCGGGCATTGGCGGAGGAGGGCGCGAAGGTCGCCGTCGCGGACGTGCAGGAGGAGAGCCTGGCCCGCGTGCGTGAAATGGCGCGCGAGGAAGGCTGGGGCGAACGCTGCCTGACGCTGACGCTCGATGTGCGCGACCGCCCCGGCTACAAGGCCGCGCTCAATGAGACCGAAGCGCGCCTCGGCCCGCTGCGCATTCTCGTGAACAATGCCGGCGTGGGCATTGCCGGCCCGGTGGACGAGGCGACCCACGCCGATTGGGACTGGGGCGTGGGCGTCAACGTCATCGGTGTTGCCAACGGTCTGGTGGAAGGCTTGCCGCGCATCAAGGCGCAGGGGCAGGGCGGCCATGTCGTCAATGTCGCCTCCGAGGGCGGGATCATGTCGGCGCGGCTCACGCGCGGCATTTATGCGCCGACCAAGGCGGCGGTCATTTCGCTCACCGAGCATCTGCGTGTGGAGCTTGAGCATAAGGGGCATCCCATCGGGACCACAGTGGTCTGCCCCGGCCCGGTCGCCACCAACATCGCCGAGACCGAGCATCTGCGCCCGCCCGAGTTCCGGGTGGAGAGTCCGTTCCGGAACCGTGACAATCCGCATGGCGCGTTGCCGGACAATCCCTCCGGCGAGGATTACTGGCTCGACCCGCTGCTCGTCGGCCGCTGGACCGTGCATGCCATCGTGCATGATCGGCTCTACGTCATCACGCACCCGCAGTTCATCGACTCCGTGAAGGCACGCCACCGGGGCATCGAAGAGGCCATGGCGCCCGATTATCTGCCGCGTTGAGCAGGGAGCTGCGACGCGGGAGAGGGGGAGCATCCGCCAGCGTTGATTGCCTCGACGGGGGTGGTGATGGCCGAGGGCGCAGGCTGCCTCGGGCCAGTGAGGGCTGTGTGAGATGGTCCCGGTCCTGACCGACCTGACGTCGACACAGATTGCGTGCGCAGGAGCACGGATTGCTCGATCGAAACGGGGTATCTTCGCGCCCGGCATCTTCGCGTCCGGTATCAAACGCAATGGCCGGGTGGATACAGTCGGCGGCCTGTGCATCTGGTGGCGCTGATCCTCTGCCGGCGGCCCATGCCCTCTGCCGGACGGGCCTTCAGTCGGCGGCGTGCGCCATCCACACCGCCGCGCCGGCCCCCGCTTCCTCGACCGGCTCGTTGATTGTCACGCGGCGCATGTCGCGGCGATAGCGGTCCGTGGTCAGCGCCGTCGCGGCATGGAGCGCGCAACGGTTCTCCCAGATGACGATGTCCCCTACCGTCCAGCGGTGGCGATGGATGTAATGGGGCTGCGTGCAATGGGCATAGAGCTCGTCGACAAGCTGGCGCCCCGCCTCCTCGCTCATGCCGACCACCCCCACGCAATGGCCGCCGACATAGAGGGCCTTGCGGCCATAGGGCATGGTGCGCACCAGCGGATGCGTGACCGGCGGCGACATCGGCATGGCGGCGCGCATCTCGGCGCTGACCTCCAGCCCGGCCCGCTCGCGCCCCTTCCAGAAATCGTGAATGCCCTCGAGATGCTCCAGCGCGATCTTCATGCTCTGCGGCAAATCGTCATAGGCGGCGCGCGTATCGATGAAGAGCGTGTCGCCGCCCGCTTCCGGGGGCGGGCATTCGACGCCGCGCAGCATCGACCATTTGCTGGGCAGCGCATTGAAGCTGCTGTCGGCGTGGAAGCGTTCGGCCCCTTTCGCGACGTCGCGGCTCGCGGGGGTCAGCGGCTTGATATGGCCCTCCCGGTCCAGATTGCCGGCGGAGAACAGCTCGGGCGCCATGCGGCCGGGCGGACGGGTGCCATAGCCGGGCGGCAGCTCCAGCGGGCCGAAGAGCCGGCCGAAGCGGATATGCTCCGCGTCCGTGATCGGCCCCTGCCGCACCACGCAGACGGCGAAGCGGTTCATGGCCTCCTGCACGGCGTCGCGCAGCGCCGGCGTGGGCTCGGCCTTGAGATCCGCGCCGACGATCTCGCCGAAAAACAGGGGATGGAGCTGGTTGACCGTAATCATCGCGATTATCCCACCCCCGCGCCGCATGTCGTCTCTGCGGTGGCGCCGGCGTGTCGCGCCCCGCATGGTCGTCCCGGTGGCAGTCTGGGCCCGCGGTCCCCGCCAAGTCAAGCGCGGCGGCTGGCCTGCCGACGAGCGATCGTTGACAATGTCACATTTCGGGGCGGGGCGCCTGTTTGCGCTTGCGCCGTTCGGCGGCGGCGGCATAGCATCGCCCATCGAGTCCGGACTGGTGCGCCAGGATCGGCCTTTTTCGTGAAAATGAGAGTGGCGCCATGGGCGCCGCGTCCGGGTCTTTTGAGGAGAGAGCACATGGCTGACGCAGGTTTCAATCCCGAGGGCGTGCATGTGAAGCATCCCGGCCAGGTGTGGATTGGCGGGCAGTGGCGCGATGCGCATAGCGGCCGGTTCATCGAGCTGGTCTCGCCGAACACCGAGGCCGTGGTCGGCGCCGTCGCGGAAGCCGATGAGGCGGACATGGACGCCGCTGTCGCCGCCGCGCGCGAAGCCTTCGATCATGGGCCCTGGCCGCGCATGGGCGTTGCCGAGCGCAATGAGGTGATGAAGAAGATCACCGCGCATCTCAAATCGCGCGAGGCCGAGCTGGCCAAGGCGTGGACGGCGCAGATGGGCGGCCTCGCCAGCTTCGCGCCGGGCATGGTCGCGGGCGCTACCATACAGTTCGACCAGACGCGCGAGGTCGGCGCCAATTTCCAATATGTGCAGGAGCGCCAGACCCCCGCCGCCGCCATTGCCTATTTGGTTTATGAACCGGTCGGCGTGGTCGCCTCCATCGCGCCCTGGAACGGGCCCTACGGCATCATGGCGAGCAAGGTTGCCAATGCGCTCATCACCGGCTGCACCGTGGTGATGAAGCCCTCGCCCGAGACACCGCTGGAAGCCTATATCATCGCCGAGGCGTGTGAGGCGGCGGGCGTGCCGGCCGGCGTCGTCAATCTCGTCTGCGGTCATCGCGAGGCGAGCGATCATCTGGTCTGCAATGCCGGCGTGGACAAGGTGAGCTTCACCGGATCGACCGTGGCCGGCAAGCGCATCGCCAGCGTCTGCGGCTCTCGCATCGCCCGCTACACGCTGGAGCTGGGCGGCAAGTCCGCCGCGATCGTGCGCGACGATTTCTCGGCGGAGGAAACCGCCAAGCTGATGACCGGCACGTTGATGCTGCTCTCCGGCCAGGTCTGCGCCATGCTCAGCCGCCTTATCGTGCCGCGCCGTCGCCAGGATGAGATCGCCGACGCCATTGCCGCCGAGATGGCGCAGGTGAAGATCGGTCATTCCGACGACCCGACCACGGTGCTCGGCCCGCTTGCCATGAAGCGCCAGCTCGAGCGCGTGGAGATGTATATCGAGGAGGGCAAGAAGACCGCCGACCTCGTTTATGGCGGCAACCGCCCGGCTCATCTCAACCAGGGCTATTTCATCGAGCCGACGCTCTTCAAGAATGTCGATAACAAGAGCCGGATTGCCCAGGAGGAGATTTTCGGTCCGGTGCTCTCGATTATCCCGGTCGAGGACGAGGCGGAAGCGATCCGCGTCGCCAACGAGTCGAACTATGGCCTTGCCGGCGCTGTGCTCACCAAAGACCCGCAGGCCGCTTTCGACGTGGCACGGCAGATCCGCACCGGCGGCATCGCCCAGAACGGCCTCAAGGTCGATTGGAGCCTGCCCTTCGGCGGCTACAAGCAGTCGGGCGTCGGCCGCGAGGGCGGCGTGGACGGGCTGATGGCCTATCTGGAGGTCAAGACCATGTATATGGACGCACCGGTCCGCGCGGCGTGAACCGCGAGGCGCTGTACGGGGCGCTGGATCGCTATCTCGCGGCGCTGGGGCGCAAGGACCCCGGCGCCGTCGAGTGGGCGAGCGACCCCTTCATCACCGAGAACAATGTGCGCCTGGCGCCGGACGATGGCCTGTGGGGCACCATCGAGCGCGTGGGCGATTATCGCCTGGTCTTCGCGGACGAGAAGACGCGGCAGGTCGGCTATTTCGGCACTGTCGTCGAGCCGCTCGACGAGAGCGCCTTCACGCTGCGGCTGGGCTTCGACGAAGCCGGGCGCATCGCGGAATGCGAGACCATCGTGGTGCGGCAGGTGGATTCATCGCCGCGCTTCGAGAACCAGCGTTTCTACGAGAAGCCCATTCTCAACGCGCCGGCGCAGGCACCGGTCAGCCGCGCCGAGATGATCGCACTGGCGGACGGCTATTTCGAGACACTCCAGCGCAACGACGGCACGATCCGCACCAAGTTCCACCCTGATTGCAACCGGGTGGAAAACGGCGTGCAGTCCACCAATAATCCGGATTTCTTCGTGCCGGTGGCGGCGCTTGGCTGCGAGGCGCAGTTTCGCCTGGGCAACTACCGCTATGACGACCGGCTGCGCGGCCGCCGCTTCCCGCTGGTGGACGAGGAACGCGGGCTCGTGCTCGCTTACGGATTCATCGATCATACCGGCCGGCTGGATAGCTACGAACTGACCGACGGCACCAAGGTGAAGAGCCATATCCGCCGGCCGCACACATTCTATCTCGGTGAGCTGTTCAAGATCGATCACGGCATGCTCTGCCAGATCGAAGCGAACTTCATCACCGTGCCCTATCACATGCCGAGCCCGTGGGATGGACGGTGAGGGGCAGCATTGACAGCAAGCTCATTCCGTTCGTGTCGCGCGAAGTCGAGACACGCATGGTGCCAGCGGTTCTCGACTGCGCTCGAACCGAACGGGGCGAGGGCTGAGACAGGATTCAAGGCGGGGCGATGACCATGAAAAGACTATTGGGGGCGTTCTGCCTGCTGGCGCTGGCGGGCTGTTCGGCGCTCAATGACAGCGGCAACAAGGCAGACACCAGCCTCGCCGCCGAGAACTGGATGACGCCCGGCGGCGACATCGGCAAATCGCATTATTCGACCCTGGCCGACATCAATGCGGAGAATGTCGGCACGCTGGGCCTCGCCTGGCAGGTGGAACTGGGCACCGGACGGGGGCTGGAAGCGACGCCCGTGGTCATCGACGGCGTGATGTACACCAGCGGCGTTGCCGGGCGGGTCTATGCCTATGACGCGGCGAGCGGCCGGGAGCTCTGGCGCTTCGAGCCGCAGGTGGACATGCAGGTCAATCGCACGGCCTGTTGCGACATGGTCAATCGCGGCGTCGCCGTCTCGCGCGGCAAGGTGTTCGTGGTTGCGCTCGATGGCTGGATGTACGCGCTCGACGGGAAGACCGGCGCGGTCGTGTGGAAGGCCGACAGCGTCGAGGACCGCACGCGCGGCGACAATTCCACCGGCGCGCCGGAAGTAGCGGGCGACGTGGTCGTCATCGGCAATGCCGGCGCGGAATATGACGTGCGCGGCGTGGTCAGTGCCTTCGACATCGAGACGGGTCAGCTTGCCTGGCGCTTCCATGTCGTTCCGCGTGATCCCAGGCTCGGCCCGCAGGAGAACGCCGCGCTGGAAGCGGCGGTCAAGACCTGGGACCCGGAGAGCCGCTGGGACGTGGGTGGCGGCGGTGCGCCGTGGGACGCGATCAACTATGATCCGCTGACCGGCTATGTGCTGGTGGGCACCGGCAATGGCGGGCCTTATGCGACCTCGCGCCGCTCGCCGAGCGGGGGCGACAATCTCTATCTCTCCTCCATCGTCGCGCTGGACGCCAAGACCGGCGAACTCAAATGGCACTATCAGGAGACGCCCGGCGACAATTGGGACTACACCGCCACGCCGCCGATGATCCTCACCGAGATGAAGGTGGACGGTGAGACGCGGCCGGTGGTGCTTCACGCGCCCAAGAACGGCTTTCTCTATGTGCTCGACCGGCGCGACGGCACGCTGCTGCGTGCCAACGCGCTGGTGCGCATGAGCTGGGCGGATGGCATCGATATGAAGACCGGCCGGCCGAACCTGACGCCCCAGTGGAGCGACTATACGGATGGGCCCAAGATCGTCTTCCCCGCGACGCCGGGCGCGCGCAACTGGCACCCGGCCGCCTATGATCCGCAGACCGGTCTATTCTACGGCACCGTGCAGGACATGGGCAACGTCATCTACATGACGCCGGGGCAAAAGCCCTTCCAGCCCAAGATGCTGAACAATGATGCGGCCCTGCTCTTCACGCCCGATCTTCAGGCCATCGTGCCGACGCTGCCGCCCGAGATGCAGAAGGCGATCACCTCCTTGCCGCAATGGGAGTGGGTGAAGCAGAACCCCGGCAGCACCGAACTGCGCGCCATCGATCCGCTGACCGGCAAGACCAAATGGGCGCACAAGATGAGCGGCTGGCAGGACCGGGGCGGGGCGCTGGCGACGGCGGGCGGCCTCATCTTCCAGGGCAGCATCGACGGGCATTTCCGCGTGTTCGACAAGGTCAGCGGCAAGCTGCTCAAGGAGATCGACACCGGGACCTCCATCCTCGCCGCGCCGATGACCTACAAGGTGGGTGGCGTGCAATATGTGGCGGTGATGGCAGCCTGGGGCGGGGGCGGCTATCCCTATGTCCCGCCCTATTCGGCGGCCTACAAGCGCGGCAATCAGGGCCGCATCCTGGTCTTCAAGCTGGGCGGCGGCGCCGTGCCGATCCCCGCCGAGCTGCCGCCGCTGGAAGCCGCCCCCGCGCCGCCCGCCCAGGCGCGCGGCGTCACGCCCGCGACCATTGCCGAAGGGCAGGCGCTGTTCATGGGCAATTGCGCGCTTTGCCACTCCAACCAGCACCGCTCGATCACGCCGGACCTGCGCCGCATGAGCGAGGGCGCGCATCAGGCCTTCCGCCAGATCGTGCTGGAAGGGCTGCTGCTCGGCAATGGTATGCCGCGCTGGGACGACCGGCTCTCGGAGGCGGACGTGGACAAGATCCATGCCTATCTCATCGACCTGCAGGCCAAAACCCGCGCCGAGGAGCTGGAGAAGATCAAGCGCGGCCTGCCGCTGGATACGCCGGGCCTGACTATCCTGAGCAATTATTGACGAAAATCGGCCCGCGAAGGCAGGCCGTGCGCCCTATGAGGATCGATCCATGACCTACTCCACGCTCGACCACCCCGTCCTCGACTTCGCGTTCGAGTGCCGCCTGCAATTCACGCGCGTCTTCGCGGTGCCCAATGTCCACAATGGCGGCTTTCGCTCCGCCGTGCTGGTCGATCAGGGCTATTTCGAGGGTCCGCGCCTGCGCGGCAAGGCCGTGCCCAATTCGGGCGGCGACTATGCCCATTTCCGCGACGACGACACTGCCGTGTTCGATGCACGCTATCTGCTCGAAACCGATGACGGCGAGATCATCTACATGCAGAACAAGGGCTTTTTGTGGGGTCGCAAGCCGGACTCGATGCAGCGCCTGCGCGCCTGGGCGTTCGAGGGTGGCGATCCCGTGGCGCACGAAGATTATTATCTGCGCGCCCAGCCGACTTTCGAGACGAGCAAGGGCAAATATGACTGGATGACGCGCCACGTCTTCATCGGCGTGGGCGAACGCAAGCCCGACGGCAATTTCGTCCGCTATTATGCGCTGACCTGAAGGCGGCGGCTTCTCGACCCTCTGCCTTCCATGGTTGTGCTCCTGCGAAGATAGAAGCCCAAATCGGCGATGCCCGCTGGCGGGGGTGTGTTCCTGCCTTTGCAGGAGCACAGCCGGTGCTGTGAACTATCGAGCCGGCACCGACGTTTTTGCGCTAGCCTCGCAAAAAAGTTCCGCTCGTCCCTTGCGGCGCCTCGCCTGTTCCCTAAATGACGCGGTGCAGCATAAATCGGGGATGGCTGCGCCGCAATTTTCAGGGCTGAAACATTACGGAAAGATCCCGCGCATATAGGGCTGAGTCCTAACATATGGGTGTTTTTGCGTCGGTCGATCGGAAGAAGGGCGGCGTCATCCATCGGGAACTGGCGGAAATCCGCGGTTAAGCCGTAACTGGCACGCCCCGTGCAATGCCATGACCAAGGCGGCGACCGCAGGAGTCGGCCCCCAGACTGGAGCAAGACCATGCAGTTCTTTCGCAATTCCCTCCTTGCCCGCTCCGATACCATGTTCGGCATCTGCCAGGCGCTGGGCGAGGATCTCGGCATCAGCCCCACCTGGTTCCGCGTTGGGGTCGCCGCACTGGTGATCTTCAACATCAAGGCCGCGATCGCGATCTATGCGGGCCTCGGCCTGCTGGTGCTGGTCTCGCGCCTGCTCTACCCGAACCGCGCGGCCGCCACCGAGACGCTCGAGGCCGCAGCGCCCGCTCCGGCAGCGGAAGCGCAGCCGGTGCCGGAAGCCGCGCCTGCACCCAGCGCAGGAATTGCCCAGGCGGCCTGAGCATCTGGCTCGCCGTCTTGCGGCGCCGACAAGCGATATACGCAAACGGCCGGTGCGGATCTTCGCGCCGGCCGTTTGCATGATGATCAAGAGGACGCCCGACGGCTTTCCGCCTGAGTTCCTTCTATCCGCCCTGGCCCGGTGGCGGCATCAGCGCGCATTCCACATTGGCGATACGCCCGTCGCGCAGGGTGTAGAAGATGAACTGCCGCATCTCCTGCACTTCGCCCTTGCGGATGGGGAAGAGGCCACTCGCACCGTTTGCATCGAGGGTCGCGCGGTCGAGATCGGCGAGGCCTTCCACGCGCACGATGGCGTCCACGGCGGTGAGCGTGTCGGATGCCGCAAAGTTGAGCACGCGTACGCTCTCCAGCACATAAGTGTGGAGGAAGCGGTAGAAGCGCTTCATGTCCTCGCGCGAGGTCAGCGAGACACCGAAGAAGCGCATGGCCATGGGCTCGGCATAGAAATCGCAGACGGCGTCGTAATCCTTGGCGTTGAAGGCTGCGAGATAGCGGTCATAGGCGGCGCGGTTCATGGCTGTGGTCCTTTCTTTTCCGCCTTGGGCAGAGGCTTATGATCTTCGTCATGCCCGCGAATGTGGGAACGTCAGGTGGTGCGGGCCATCCTGGGGCGGTTGGGGCGAGAGTCCTGCGGACGCGGGAATGACGGGGAGCGGACAATAGAGGAGAATGGCCTCGACCTAAGCCGCCCCGCCCTTGGCCGCCGCGATCAGCATCTCCTTGTTCTCCTCGATCATCTGGCGCACCGAGCGGGCGGGGCGGCCAGTGAGCGATTCCACATCGTCGGTGCGGATGGCGAGGAAGCCCTCGCGGATGGCGCGGCCGAAGCTCACCATGTCGTCGCTGTTCCAGGGGATGCCCTTCACGCTCTGGTCGTCGACCGGGCGGCGCGGGATACCCATGGCGTCGAAGATCGCATATTGGCCTTCATCGTCCACCTTCACATGCTCGACGGGGCAGCCGGTCACCTCGCTCAGGATCGCGGCGACCTCGTCGAAGCTTTGCAGGTCCGGGCCGGTGATGTTGTAGATCTTGCCTTCATGGCCCGTGCTGGTGAGCACCGCGACGGCGCAGGCCACGCAATCGTCGCGCCAGACCATCGCCTCGCGGCCGTCGCCGCTGTTGGAGAACCATTTGCCGGCCGCCATCACATTGGGCCCAGCCATCAGGATCATGGCGTCGGCATAATGGGCGTCGCGCAGCATCGTCCAGGCCATGCCTGAGGCGCGCATGAGATTTTCCGTCTCGATATGGTCGTGGCGCACTTCGGCCGGGTTGGCCGGATCGTCGATGCCAATGAAGCTGGTGTAGAGAATGTGCTGCACGCCCGCGGCCGCCGCCGCGTCGATGGCCGCCTTGTGCTGCACCACACGCGCGCCGACGCGCGTACCGGAGATGAGCAGCATCTTCTCCGCGCCGCGCACGGCCTGCGTCAGCGTCTCGGGCTTGTCGAAATCGCCGTAGCGCACGTCGCAGCCTTGTGCGGTGCGGTCGGCGAGCTTGGCGGGCGTGCGCGTGATGAGGATGAGCCGGTCGGCAAGGCCCTTGTCAATGAGCATGTCCGTGGCGAGCCGCCCATATTGACCCGAGGCCCCGGTAATCACGATTTTGCCGCTCATTGTCTCTCCCTCTCCCTTGGCATCGCCTGTGCCGGATATTTTGGTCAGCGGGGAGAGGCTTAGCGAGCCCCCGAGGAGCGGGCAACCGCCCCGTGCACCGACCGGGGGAGAGCGCCTGCGAAAGAAAACGACGCCGGCCACTGGCGTGAGCGGCGTGCCAGGATCGCCGCCAGACAGGCCGGGGCCAGATTCTCCTTTGGAACCGCGCGTCGGGCGCCTAAATGATCGATCCGTGGCTGGATCAATCCCTCTCTCGTCGCCAATACGCGCACTCAGCTCTGCGTTCGGAGCCCTTCTGCTGGCGCTGCTCGTGCTGTTTGCAGCGCCGGCCGCACAGGCGCAGCCGCTGGGCGGTGGACCGGCGCACATCCGCGCTTCGCTGGCGGCGGAAACCCTGCGCCCTGCTCCCGGCTCGCGGGTCACGCTGGCGCTCCTCATGCAGCCGGACAAGGGCTGGCACGGCTATTGGGACAATCCGGGCGATGCCGGCCTCGGCCTCACCATCGACTGGACGCTGCCAGGCGGTGCCACCGCCGGTCCGTTTCGTTATCCGGTGCCGCAACGCCTGCTCATCGCGGGGCTGATGAATCATGTCTATGAGCATGATTATGCGCTGCTCTTCGATCTGACGGTGCCCGCCGACGCGCGGCCGGGGCAGGTGCTGCCGATCAGCGGCGAGGCGCGCTGGCTCGCCTGCACGGACAGCATCTGCGTGCCCGAGCAGGGGCGCGTGCGCATCGATCTCACCGTGGGCGATGGCGCTATTGCCGCTGCCGACCGCGCGCGGTTCGATGGCTGGCGCGCGCAATTGCCGCGCCCGCTCGATCGTGCCGCCAGCTATGCCCGCAGCGGGGAACGCCTTGCCTTCGCCATCCCCTATCCGGCCGGCGCGCCGGTGGGCGAGCCCTGGTTCTTCGCCGAGACGCGCGGGCGCGTGCGCTATGCCGAGCCGCAGACGGCGCGACGCCTGGGCGACATGCTCATCGTCGAGACGGCGGCGGAGGCCGGCGCGTCGCCGGGCGGGCCCATCGACGGCGTGCTGGTGGTGGCCCCGGACGTGGCGCTGCGGATCAGCGCCATGCCGGGCACGGTGCCCGCCGGGGGCACGGCCATCGGCCCCGCGCCGGCGGACGGACGCGCGGGCGGCGCGGACCTGTGGACGGGCTTCCTGCTGGCGCTGGGCGGGGCGCTGCTCGGCGGCCTCATCCTCAATATCATGCCCTGCGTCTTTCCCATCCTTAGCCTGAAGGCGATCAGCCTGGCCAAGGCCGGCGGCGACGAGCGACAGGCGCGGCGCGAGGCGCTGGCCTATACCGGCGGCATTCTCGCCACCTGCCTGGCGCTGGGCGCGCTCATGCTGGCCATCAAGGCGGGCGGCACGCAGATCGGCTGGGCCTTCCAGCTTCAGGACCCGCGAGTCATCGCCCTGCTGCTGCTGCTCATGGTGGCGATCACGCTCAATCTCGCCGGCGTCTTCGAGGTCGGCACGGTGTCGGTGGGGCAAGGCAAGGCGGCGCAGGGCGGTTCGACCGGCGCCTTCTGGACCGGCGCGCTCGCGGCCTTCGTGGCGACGCCCTGCTCGGGGCCCTTCATGGCGACGGCGATGGGCGCGGCGCTGGTACTGCCCTGGCCGCTGGCGCTGGCCGTGTTTGCCGGGCTGGCGCTGGGACTCGCTTCGCCGTTCCTCGCCATTGCCTATGTGCCTGCCCTGCGCCGGATGATGCCCCGGCCCGGCCACTGGATGACGGCCTTCCGCCGCATCATGGCGGTACCCATGGCGCTGACGGCGCTGGCGCTTTTGTGGCTGCTCTGGCGCCAGCTCGGCACCGGCGGCGCGCTGCTGGGCGTGGCGCTGGCGCTGGCGGCCACGGCACTGCTCTGGGCGCTCGGCCGCGTGCAGCGGGCCGGGCGAGGGTTCAACCGTGCGCTGGGCGGCGCCGCGCTGATCGCCGTGAGTGCGGCCGCCATTCTCGTGCCGCCGCTGGTCCGCGCCGAGGGCGCGCAGGCCGCAAGCAATCTGGCCGGCGCGCCGTTCAGCGAAGGCGCCTTGGCGCAGGCACGCCGGGCCGAGCGGCCGGTCTTCCTCTATTTCACGGCCGACTGGTGCCTCACCTGCAAGGTCAACGAGGCCAATGCCATCGAGCGCGCGGAGGTCCGCCAGGCGTTCGAGGAAGCTGGCGTGCTTACCATGGTGGGCGACTGGACCAGCGCCGATCCCGCCATCACGCGGTTCCTGGAGGCCCATGGTCGCTCGGGCGTGCCGCTTTACCTTTATTATCCCAAGGGCGCGACCGAGCCGCAGGTGCTGCCGCAGGTGCTGACCCCCGGTACGCTCATGGCGCTGGTGAAGAGCTGAATGCCCCGCCACTGTGCGCATCCGTTCGTCCTGCGCGTCTGACATGGCCAGGAAACGCCTCGACCAGCTCCTCGTGGAGCGCGGCCTCGCCGAGAGCCGCACGCGTGCGCAGGCGCTCATCATGGCTGGCAAGGTGATGGTGGGCGATAAGGTGGTGGACAAGGCCGGCCAGCAGGTCGCCGAGGAGGCCGCGATTGCCCTCAAGGGCAGCGATCATCCCTGGGTTTCGCGCGGCGGCATCAAGCTCGACCATGGCCTGACGCATTTCGGCCTGGACGTGACCGGCCTCGTCGCCATGGACGTGGGCAGCTCGACCGGCGGTTTCACCGATGTGCTGCTCCAGCGTGGCGCGGCGCGGGTCTATGCCGTGGATAGCGGCACCAACCAGCTTGCCTGGCGCCTGCGCAGCGATCCGCGCGTGATCGTCCACGAGCAGACCAGTGCGCGCATCCTTACAGCCGAGCACATCACCGAGCCGGTTGGCATCATTGTGTGCGACGCCAGCTTCATTGGCCTCGCCAAGGTGCTGGAGCGGCCCCTTAGCTTCGCGGCGCCCGGCGCGCTGCTGGTGGCGCTCATCAAACCGCAGTTCGAGGCGGGGCGCGCGGAGGTGGGCAAGGGCGGCGTGGTACGCGATCCCGCCGTGCACGACCGGGTCTGCGCGGAGGTGCACGGCTGGATCGAGGCGCAGCCGCTCTGGCAGGTCATAGGCCTTACGCCCAGCCCCATTACCGGGCCGGAGGGCAATGTGGAGTTCCTCATCGCGGCGCGACGGGCGGAGGAGGGCGACCGCGCGCCATCCGGCCTGACGGTCAAGCGCGCCCCCCACTAGCGCAGCGGTTCCGCGTCTTGCGAGCCTGCTGGACCCGCCCGCCTGTGCCGAAATGAGGTTGGGCGTGCGTGATTTTGCCTTGCGCCATCGGCCGTTTCTCCGCAAACGATGGCGCAGGGATAGGGGGAGTGGGAAAATGATCGCGATTGCGCGGAGGCGCTCGTGAACGAGATTGCCTCAAGAGGGCAGATTCGCCTCTCGTTTCTTCGCTGGGCGATGGTCGTCCTGCCGACCATTTCGTTCCTCGGGTTCGCCTCGGGTATTCTCTCGGGCAGCGGCGCGGACAATCGCTGGTATGCGATGCTCGCCAAGCCGGCCTTCAACCCGCCCGGCTGGGTCTTCGGCACGGTCTGGCCGATCCTCTATCTGCTCATTGGCCTGGCGCTCTGCGTTATCCTCAATGCGCGTGGCGCGCGGGGGCGGGGCCTCGCCATCACGCTGTTCGTGGTCCAGCTGCTGTGCAACCTGCTCTGGTCCCCGCTCTTCTTCGGCGCGCATGAGGCCACTTTAGCCCATTATCTGCTGGTGGTGATCCTGCTGCTGTCGCTGGTGACCACATTTCTATTCGCCCGCATCCGTCCGCTTGCCGCATGGCTAATGCTGCCCTACCTCGCCTGGCTTGCCTTTGCCGCCGTCCTCGCCCATCAGATCGATCGGCTCAATCCGGATGCGCCGGCCCTTGTGCCGCCGGCTGCGCATACCCAGATTTAGCGTTCGGGGGCTTCTGGCCCGGATTATTTGGCGCCGGCACGGTCCGGCCGAGCAGGATATGAGCCATGCAGAGCGAAAACCGTTTTTTCGATGATCTTTCCCGGCTGATCAACGGCGCCGCGGGCACCGTCGCCGGCATGGGGCGTGAGTTCGAGAACCAGGCCCGCGAGCGCGCCCGCACGTGGATCGGCGATCTGGATTTCGTCAGCCGCGACGAGTTCGAGGCCGTGAAGGCCATGGCTGCGGCGGCGCGCGAGCAGGTTGTCGCGCTGGAAGCGCGCATCGCGGCGCTGGAGGCGGCCGCCGGCGGCGCGCAGGCCGCGCCTGCAAAAAAGGCTGCGCCGCGTCGCAAGCCGACGGACGACTGAGCGCCCTGTTTTCCACAGCTTATCCACAGTTTGGTGCACAGAGCGCCTGAGCGCGGCCTTTTTGGCGGCGTCCGGCGCTTTGCGTGGCGATCCACCCATGATAGGAACCGTGCCGGAACGAAAGCGCCGGCGGCATCCTGCTGCCGCGTGGGAATGGGTCATTTACCATGATTGACCGTGATGAATTGACGGCCGGCGACCACGAAGCCGAGCCGATCGATATGCTGGCTGCCTATTTCGAGGCGCATGACTGGTCCTTCGAGCATGTCTCCGAGGACGAGATCGTCGCGCGTCATCGTGGGAGCTGGACCGAATATGAAGTCCGCGCGATCTGGCGCGACGAGGACATGGTGCTCCAGTTGCTGGTGCTGCCGGACATCCGCGTCGCCGACGACAAGCGCACGGCCATCTGCGAGACGCTGGCGCTCATCAACGAGCAGCTCTGGCTCGGTCATTTCGAGCTGTGGTCGGCCAGCAGCGCGCTGCTGTTTCGCCATGGCGCCCTGCTGGGGCCCAGCGGTTCGCTCAGCTTCGATCAGGCCCAGCTTCTCATCGAAAGCGCCATTGATGAGAGCGAGCGCTTCTATCCAGTCTTCCAGTTCGTGCTATGGGGTGGCAAGTCGCCGGCCGACGCCATGGCCGCCAGCCTGATCGAGACCCATGGAGAAGCCTGAGCTTCTCGCGCGCGCTGCGCCGCCGCAGGAGTGGCCCAACCGGCTGCTGCTGATCGGCTGCGGCAACATGGCCGGCGCTATGCTGGCACGCTGGCTGGATTGCGGCTTGCCGCCTTATCGCGTGCATGTCGTGCGGCCGAGCGGCAAGCCGGTGGCGCCGGGCATCGAGGTGTCCACGCGGCTGGAAGAGCATATCGTCGCGGGCACCTGCGTTCTGCTCGGCTGCAAGCCGCAGCAGCTCGCCCAGGTGGCGGCGGAAGTGGGACCGTTCCTCTCGCAGAAGCACAAGCTCGCCTCCATCCTCGCCGGCGTGCCGCTGGCTCAGCTCGCTGCGACTTTCCCCAATGCCACCGGAATCGTGCGCTGTATGCCCAACATGGCGGTGCGGCGCGGGCAAGGCGTGTCCATTCTCTACGGCGGACCCGATCTGCCCGAGGACCGACGCGAGAATGTCCAATCGCTGTGCGAACCGCTCGGGCTCGTCGAGTGGCTGGAGGACGAGGCGCTGTTCGATGCGGCGACCGCGCTTTCAGGCTGCGGCCCCGCCTTCGTCTATCGCTTCATCGATGCGCTGGCTCAGGCGGGCGCCAGCATCGGCCTCGATTCCGCCATGGCCGCGCGCATGGCGGCGGCGACTGTGGCCGGGGCTGCCAGCAGCGCGGTCGCAGCCGAGCAATCGCCCGCCGCGCTCGCCGATGCCGTCGCCAGCAAGGGCGGCATGACCCGGCAGGGCCTGGACGTGCTCGACAAGGATGGTGCGCTCCAGAACCTCCTCGCCGCTACGCTCAGGGCCGCGCGCGATCGCGGTGTGGAGCTGGCGGAACTGGCGAAAGCCGGAGGGTAGGGGCGGCGAAACGGGATAGGCGAGGGCCGGGCTTGCATTGTCCACAAGCATGGATTTCCCCATAGTCTCGTTATTCCTGCGAAGCGGGAATCTACGGGCCGGGCGCTAGATTGCCTGCGGCGAACTGCCGTTTCCCGCTTTGACGGAAGTGATAAGGATAGAACTCGAGTCCTCCGCTAGCCCTTCAAGCCCAATGCTGCCACCATGCCCCGGTCCTCGGGCGCGATGAGGTTTTCGAGAACGCGCCAGAAGCCCGTCACGGCGCCCTGGCCGGCTTGCGAATAGGCGCCGGCCATGCGCTCGCGGATCAGTTCGAACAGCTCGGCCTCGATGCGCGCGCCCTCGGGCGTGAGCCGCAGCAGGCGTTGGCGTCGGTCCCGCTTGCCGGGCGCGACGGTGACCAGCCCGCGCGCCACCAGCGGGTCCAGCACGCGCCCTAATGATTGCTTGGTGACACCGAGCAGGCGCAGCAGCGCCGAGACGCTGAGGTCCGGCTGGCGCGCGATGAAATAGAGCGCGCGCTGGTCCGCCCGCCCCAGGCCAAGCGTGCCCAGCCGCGCGTCGAGCGCGCGGGCCATCTCCGCCTGCCCGAAATGCAGCAGCTCGATCCCGCGCCGGATCTCCTCCTCGCGCAGGAAGAGGGGCGACGCGGCGGGACTGGGCAAGGGGGAAACCATGCGCTCTCCTCAAGGCAGGGCAGAGTAGGCGGCGCGCTCATCGAGTCCGCCGGTCCCTGGGCTCTAGCCGAAGGGCCGCGCCGAGGGGAAGAGCCAGGCACCGGCAAAACCACCGCGCCACGCGCGGGGCAATCCGGCATCCAGGCCGTTTCCGATGCGCGCGAACCGCTTGGCATTCGCGCGCGGACCGTTATAAGGCGCGCTTCGCGGTCCACTGCCGCGATGCTGGGGCGTAGCCAAGCGGTAAGGCAGCGGTTTTTGGTACCGCCATGCGGAGGTTCGAATCCTCCCGCCCCAGCCAGTGATTGTCAACCAATCAACCTACTGAAAAATAAAGATTCATTCTGCGTATTTGTCGCGGTGGTTACAGGCCATGGTATCTGGCTGTGGTCTCGCTCAATCCTGTATGAGTCCATTTCTTGAAGGTTGCAATAGCCGCGCGGGCGATGATTCAAGGCGTAGTCCGCAGCCTTTTGGGGGGAGCTCTACCGCCGGTCAAAAATGCCACCGCCCACGGGGTCAAGCGTATTCGACCGATTGTCGGCCCTGGCGAACCTCGATCTCGAGCCGACAGCGGAACATGGCTTCAGTCCAAGCGTGCGTTTCGAGATCTAACCGCACGCATGCTAGAGAGCACGACGGTGGCGGACCAAGATGATCGAGCAGCGTGTCCGCGACCTGCCAAGTCGTACGCGTGTCCCGCTGTCAGATCGAGCCGGATCCGGAGTCCCGCGCATAGACGGCCGCGTGGATTTGGGTTGTGAGGCTGCCTCGGAGCGACCGAGACAATGCCGGCGAATGGTTCTGGCGTGAGCTGACAATCAGTCACCTGCTTCAGAACGTCGTGAGCTGGCTGCCAACACTGGTTGGAGTCTGCGGCGCTAAGAGCGGACTTCAACCTGGGCCCGTCAAGCGGGCGGGGGTCACGCCGCTACATTCCTGCGATGCAACTACCCAAACGCAGCTCAAAGAGGCATCAGCGCCCGTGTTTTGACCAAGCGGGTAAGCGTGAGCTGGAGACCGCAGATCAGGCGGCTGCGGCGATCGGTTGCTGATCGGGCCGCCAGTTCCACGGCATGAGTTCATCCCAGCGGGCAGCAGGCCAGTTGCCAGCGATCTTGGTGATGACGTCGGCGATATAGGCCTGGGGTTCAAGGCCATTGAGTTTGGCGCTCTCGATAACGGAATAGACGGCAGCGGCGCGATCACCGCCTGCCTTTGATCCGGCAAACAGCCAGTTTTTACGGCCCAAAGCCACACACCGCATGGCGCGCTCCGCAATGTTGTTATCGATCTCCAGGCGGCCATCATCAAGGAAGCGCGTAAGCGCGACCCAGCGCTTGCGGCCATAGGCGATCGCCTTGGCCATCTCGGACTTGGGCGAGAGACGGCGCAGGGCTTCGTCGAGTGCCTGGCGCAACTCGTCGATCAATGGCTGAGTGCGGTCCTGCCGACTTCGTCGCCGGATCTCGGGCTGATGGCCTCGAACCTCTGCCTCAATCTCATAGAGCTGACCTATACGCTCCAACAGATCGGTGGTGAGCGGCGTCGGCTTGGTGGCGTGGATGTCGAATATCTTCCGCCGGAAGTGCGCCCAGCAAGCAACCTGGGTGACACGGTTAGTGTCGTAGAGCTTGTCATAACCGGCATAGCCGTCGGCCTGGAGATAGCCGGTGAAGTTGGCCAGCTGCCGTTGGGGATGCGCGCCTGTGCGATCGGTGGTGAACTCATACCAGACCAGCGAGGGGGTCGTGGCGCCGGAGCCGCGATCATCGACGGCGTAAGCCCAGAGCCTGCCAGTCGCCGTCTTGCCCCGGCCCGGATCAAGCATGGGAACCGGCGTATCGTCGGTATGGATCTTCGAGGCGGTCAGGCCGACCTCGCGAATGCGACTGACGATCGGGTCGAGCAGCACGGATGCCTGCCCGACCCAGCCTGCCAGCGTTGAGCGGTCGATCTCGATGCCCTGCGCCGCCATGATCTCGGCTTGGCGGTAAAGTGGCAGATGATGGTCGAACTTGGAGACGACAACGTGGGCCAGCGTGCCAAAGGTCGCTTTGCCTCGGGCAATGGCTTTTACCGGCGCGGGCGCCTGGACGATCTTCTCGCAGGACCGGCAGCTATACTTGGGCCGGATCGTCCGAACGACACGCCATTGCACCGGCACGGCATCGAGCATCTCGTCGCTATCCTGCCCCAGCGGCCGCAACGCCCCGCCGCAGCCGGGACAGGTGCAGGTGCCTTGCACAGGCTCGATCCGCTGTTCCTCGCGCGGCAGATGGGCAGGCAGCGACCGAACAGGCGACGGCCGATCAACCTCTGCCGGATCGGCCCGACGGGCGGCGGCGACGATGGCCTCGCCTTCGAGCTCTTCGAGGGCCAGCTCAAGCTGTGCGATCTGGGTATCGAGCTTCTCGGACGACTTGCCGAACTGCATCCGCTTGAGGCGCGCGATCTGCACACGCAGCGTGTCGATCAGGATGTCGCGAGCCGAAATATCGGCGTGGGCCGCCGCCAAAGCAGCTTCGAGCTCGGCGATCCGAGCGTCTTTGTCAGCGGTGGAAAGGCCTGCGTCCGACACCGCGATCCTATAGCGGAACAGCGGTTATAATGCCAGAAAAAGCGCCGAAAAATGGGCATTTATCCCGCTAATGAAGGGGTGAAAGTGCGCTCGGGCCGCCGCCAATCTATGCCTTCCAACAGCATGGAAAGCTGGGCTGCGGTCATCACCACCGATCCAGTCTTGGTCGATGGCCACACGAACCGGCCACGATCCATCCGCTTGGAGAAAAGGCACATGCCCTGACCGTCATACCAGAGCAGCTTCACCAGATCGCCTCGCTTCCCGCGAAAGGCGAACAGCGCGCCGGAATGCGGGCTTTGCTCCAGAACCTGCTGCGTCATCACGGCAAGGCCGTCGAAACCCTTGCGCATGTCCGTCGCCCCGCAGGCCAGGAATATCCGCGTCGATGGCGGCAGCGGGATCATCGCGTCAGGATACCGATCACCCGCGACAGGGCGTCGGCATCGACCCTAGCGTCCACACTCACCCTGATGCCCGACGGCAGCTCGATGCCGATCACACCGTCGCTGCGCGCGGCGACCGTTGGGGCGGGCAAGGCCAGCTGCTCACTGATCTGCACCTCCGCAAATGCCGGCTCCGCCAGCTTGCGAACCCCGGCAAGCTCGCCGGACATCGCCTGTCGTCGCCAGGTGTAGATCGAGCCGCTGCCGACGTCATGGCGTTCACACGCCGCGCGCACGCAGCCCTCCGGCCCGAATGCATCCCGCAGCACGGCCAGCTTCTGCTCCACCGTCCAGCGCCGCCGGCCCGACAGCCGGCTAACGACCTCTATCCGACTACTCATACGACCGCTCGTATGAGTAGTCGCTGCACCGCTAGCTGAAACCTCGATCTCGTCCGACACCGGCCACCCCGCTCAAAGAGCGGCAATCATCCCCGCGAATGGGCGCCGTGCAAGGCGGTCGTCAGACCTCGCTTACCCAAGCGGGCTAGTCTTCTGATCTATTTTTGTTTTGTCTTTCGCGACGGAGAACGGCGCGCATTGGCTCCAACGCTGAGGATGAGACTGTCATCGCAAGACACTGAGCGGCGCGTACTGCGATGTGACGATCCACATTGCTATCGGGCGCTTTAGTCAGCGGAACTAACGAGTTTCGGAAATGGCCACCTGCACCAGCGTAATGCGCGCGGCCGACCATACCGTGCTTTATGTACGCAGGCGTGCCGCGTTTCGGCTCCCGCGACACTCGTGCAGCGTAATGGGACAGGTCGTCGCCGTGGCGGTTAAGCCAAAGGTGAGGATGATACAGCGCAGTATATCCCTCCGCACCCGCTGGCGGCAGCCGGTGCATCACACTTCTGGCTGCCTGGCAAAATTTTCCTCCAAATTTGCTATGCATTGCAAGAACGTCCAGTTCTTCAGCCGCTTCGTTCACGAGACGATCCACAGTTGAAGGATCTGTGAAGCGGAGGCCTTTGTCTCGTTCAGCTCTGAGTTTTCCTTCAATGACCGGTCTGAGGGCCGTTCGCAAAGCCCCCATCGAGTAACTTTCGAGCCAGAAGTGAGCGATTGTGGCAGCCGCCTGGTCGAGAGAATGGTCTCTGCCGGTGAGGGAAGATGCGCGATTGAGATTCACGGGGCCAGAACGTGCATCACGAAACTCACGGTTCCAGGCCCGCGCCTGTTCGGCAATCATTATCAGCCCAACCGCCGCGTGGTTTCGCCAGTTTAGCGACCAGTAGGTTGCCGCGAGATCCTTGCGCAGGGATTCTCCTTGGCCTGCACGTTTCTGGGGTTGCAGAAAGGAGTGGTTGCTGACCTTCCTTGCGACGCGCGCCGGCTGTTCCTTTGGCATGGTGTCGAAAAGTCGATCAGCGAAGGGCTTGCCGTATTCGTTAAAGCCTTGATGCAGTCTATCCAATCGGTTTCGGATCCAGCGAAACTGCTTGGCGGGGGCCAGTCCTTCCAGCAGAGTCTGTGGAGGGATAGCTGCAGTCGTCTGCAGCGAAGCGAGCTTCATCAGCCGGTCGGCTAGCAGCGATGGTTTTTGCATTTTGTCTAAGCTGCTCAGCTCCCGCTTCAGATCGGCAACGGAAACCTCATTGCCGTAGCAGTCAAACGATAGCGAAAGCAGAGCCGCGTGATTTTGGGCGAGGCGCGCGAGCTCATAGAGAAGCGCGAGGAAATAGATGGGCGGAATGAGGTCGAGGCCCTGGTTTGTTCGTTTCCAGCGCTTTCGAGTTACAGCTGGCCATTTGTCGTCTATCAATTGCGGCGATCGCGTAAGCGCACCCTTCAGGTCTTTCGCCAGTACGAGGCGTCCGAGTTCCGGTTCGCGACGCAACAGATCAACCAGATACTCGGCAGCATCGCGGACTGTGTGACCAATCAGCGATCGGATGAAGACGTCTCGCCCCTCGCCACGCTCCACATCTGGATTTGCTGAGACATGGAACGGATCTCCCTCGCTGACAGAGTGTACGGGACAGCAATCCGGGTGGATGCGCAACTGACGCCAGAGGCCTGATGCAATCTGGTCGACGTTCATGTCCACGGCGAGGATCGCCGGTCCGGGGCTTTCGCACTCATCCATCAAAATGTTCAGGTGCGCTGCGCGCCAGACGCCGAAGCGTGGCGGATCCAGTCGATCGATATCAAGCGTGTAATCCCACCCCGGCAGTAACAGCTGCGCCGCCTTTGCAATCAGCGTGGGATCGCCAGTCTCGTGCAATTTCACGTGGCTGGCGACGGCTTCGAGTTCGTTCCAAACATTCATATAAGCGGTCATAATTATCGCTCACGGCTTAGAGCTTGTTGATCAGCGCGATAAGTTCATCCTCGATCGCAGTTGCCTCAGCGTTAATGTCTCGGAGCCATTCCTCCTCGAAGGCGAGATGTTCTAAAAGAATGGCCGTCAATTCCTCGATATCTCGCCGTGATTTATCGTCCCGGTCGCGATCGAAGCGGGCAGCGACTTCCTTCAGCCAGCCAAGCACCTGGGTGATTGAAAGCTGGAGCAGTTTGAGATTGCCGAATGTTATCGGCCCATCTGCGGCCATGAATTCGCGTTCTTCATTCTCGATCATGGCTTAGTCCCCCATGGCGCTGTTGCGAAGGCGCAGATTGCCGCCATGGGCGCCGATCCAGTCCGCCGCTTCGCCACGGCTGAGGCCATGCGGCGCGTCGATCTCGAGATAGTGCGCGATGCGATCGATCAGGAAACCTTGCCGGAGCGTCGGACGCTTGGCACGCCAGTCATCAGACTTCGTCGTGTCTGCCCGCCGCGCATTGAAACTATCGCACTCGGCCTCGTAATCGATGCGAGCGCGTTCGAGAACGAGCCGATCACCCTGGCGCGTCCATTCTTCCAGATTTGCCAGCACTGCGGCCAGTTCGACATCGACCTTCGTGCGGTCAGGCCGATCGAACTCCGCGACCGCATGGACATACTCGGTCATGGTGAGATGGCTGAGATACATCCGAGCGGATGCCATCTCCCCGTCGAAGCCTGCCAGACGCTCTGGATGCGAGAGCGCCATGCGGTGCCAGGTTTCATGCTTTGCTGCGCCAGCGCGAATTGCGGCGCGTGCTTCACGTTCGCGGGTCTTGAGCTCCTTGATCTTTTCGCTCAGCCGTTCTGCAGCGATCTTGGCTTTTTGAAGTCGCTGGCGACGGCGGCGCTCGGTCGTATCAAATTGCATCTGCGGTGCTCCTCATTCGTTGAGAAGCAATCCATGCTCCGGGCGCAGACTAAAAACTGCGCGGGTAACTCTGCTTTCGTGCAGACGCGGAATCCGGCCATCTCGAGCGATAATTCAGACCGACGCTGGGATGAGGACCTCCCGCACATAATTACCCGCGCAGTTTTGTCTCCCCGCCATCCCTATGCTGCGACCCATGGAAAGCGAGTTGAAGGGTGAAGAGTAGGTGGGGGATGCGAAGGAAATGTTGTCTGGCGACAACGGCTCTGCGCTTTAGATCCCCCACCTGTCTTTTTCAGGCCGGCTTTCCAGCAGGAGAAGCCGCATGATGGTAGCAACGGAAAGTGGGATTTGGGCCCGGGCGGATGCCCGCATTTTTAAGCTTATGATGGCTCCGGGGAGAGCAGATCGCAAAGCGCTGGCGGCGGATCGCACTATGGCAAATGCAGCGTGGCAGGTCGCGTCGTTGCGCCAGCGAGCAGCCGCCAAAGCAGCGCGAGAGTTTCGTCAGGCCGATCGGGCCGTCGAGGCTGAAATGCGGCAAAGAAGCTGGGGCAAGCCACTCCATGTGAAAGCAAAAACATCGCGCCGGCAGCAACCGGGCGGGGCGGCGCGCGCTCAGGTTTCGAAGAGCGCGAAAATGCAAAAACGCGCGTTTCGCGCCTATATTGCGCCGCTTAAGGATGCGCGCGGTCGGGTCGCGATTACGTTCCTGACAAGCTATCGAGGCTTCAAATCCAAGAACTGGCGCAGCGGGCTTTCGGTTGATCATGCACGCTATATCCTGCGTGCCGACGCGCTGGAGCAGCCTGACGGACCGCTGATCTCAAACATGGGAGAAACGCCGCACGAAATTGCTGATTGCTGGCGGGCGCTTGAAGAGGTCGAAAAGGCCTACCGTGCAAATGCAAAAGTGCAGATGCGCATAATCTGGAATCTCCCACATGAACTCAGCGCCGATCAGCGCCGCGAGATGGTAAATCGCTTCTGCGAGCGTGAGTTCGCGAGGTTGGGTTTGCCCTACGTCGCGGCAATTCACGCGCCGGATCCTGATGGCGATCAGCGCAATTATCACGTCCATATCTGTTTCTCGACACGGCCGGTTGAGCGCGTAGGCGATCATGAGTGGCTAATCGCGCAGGAGAAGATGACCGGCCTGGATGACGCGCTCGGTTTGCGCCGGCTGCGTGCAATGGCCGCTGCACAAATGAACCTTGCGTCCCGCAGCGCCGGTTTGCCAAACCTCTACACGCATCAGAGCTATCGGGACCGCGGACTGAATGCGGTTCGCCAGACCCATGTCGGCCCTGCGCGCACCGCTGCCTACCGTTCTGGCGAGGACGTGCATGTCGTCGCGCACAACGCCCAAAGGGTCGCCCGCAATGAAGTGTCCGTCGCCTTGCAGCAGGCAAGTGCAAATGTTGATCGGCTGGATGGCATCGCGCGGCGGATCGAGCATACGCATGCTGCGGCGCAGACAAATAATCGCCGACAGCAAGCTCTTCGCGCGATGCGGATGCAGATTGCCGTGGTTCGTCGCCATGAAGACACGCCGATCGGGCAAAGACGTCCTGATCTCGCGGCGATCCTGACAAGGATCGCGTCCACATGCCGCGCGAAACCAACCTCGACGGCGGGCGGTCCGGCGCAGCGCCGTGACCAGCGGACGGGGCTGAACAAGTTGGGCGAGCTATTGACCCTGCTGGCGCACAGGCGCCCTGTATCCGGGCGCACTCCGCATATGGTCGAAACCCTCGAAGCAATTGCCAATTTAAGCAGGTCGTCAACTCATCCGGTGCTGTCCAATGGGGCACTGACTGGAAACCTGATCAAACTTCAGTCGGGCATTCAACAAACGGCCCAGATGAACCAGTTGTTGCGGACGGCTTCACAGCTCAAACAGGAGCGGACCCGGTCGATGGAACTTGTGATGAGACCTTGGGATCAAACCCGTGGTGTCGCAGGCGGGATCGAGCAGACGCGTTTGGCGCGTCAGGAAGACATGGCGGGTGCCAAACGCGCTTTTCATGCAGAGATTGATGAGGCTGCTTGGGCCGCGTGGCGCCAAGCGCGTCGCGAACAGCGTGTTGAGGAACAACAACGTCTTGCTTTCGATCTCTTGCGCAAGACCGATATGAAGGCGGCTTCTGCGAGCGCGGCGTCCGAAATGGAGCTGGTCAAAGCGGATGCTCGCGCTTGGCAGCAAAGGCTGGCCCTGCTGGAAAAAGCGCGAAACGATCGCGGGATGTGAACCATGATCCCGGGCTCAAGCGGTCCTGTCTAGTGTCGGCTAAGTTGGCCGCTGTGGACACGGCGTCAGTGTCTTCCGGAACCGGCGGCTCACGCAAGCTAACTCTATGCGGTCTGCTACGTGCAAGCACGCCACTCAGCGGCCATAGCGTATGAGATCCCGTTGATGCGATCGCTAGGCGGCTCTTAAGTTGGAGAAGTCGGGCCTGTGCCCGGATCAATTTGGCGCGCCCGCGAATTACCTGGCCAATCTGGGAACGTAGTAGCTTGGGCCGTCAGACCAAACCCTGCCTCGTCGGCGCATATGTCCGCTCCTGGCAGCGCCCGTCGTTCGGTCGTAGGCAGCCCGCTACATCCGAATTCGCGCTCTGACGAATGACTGCATCGTGGGACGAACCGGAACGTCTCCTTTCAGGAGTGCCAATTGCGATAGCGGACGTTTCGACCGGCGAGCCGGCGTCTCAGCAACGCGCCCCCATCCCGGTCATTCGAGCCGCCCTGGCCAATTCCAAGAGCGGACACTCGGTCGGAGTGCCACTACGGCTACAATGTTGGTCGGCGATTGAAATAAGCGCATCTTCATTCGGCTGCCTAAAAACCTAGGCTAGTCGGGTGCTGAGCGCATCTCGTTGGGGCAGTGATTATGCAAACGCTTTCATATTGGAAACGGCTTTTTAGCAATTCTTACACGCTGGAGTGCAGCGATATGCGGCTGGTTGGCAGGGATTCTGAAGGCTCCATTGTCTCCGGCCCTGGCCGGATTGAAACCGACGGTTCCTCAAGCATCCGTTTCTCAATGTACGGGAGCGCGGCTGACGGCGGCGCGGCTTGGCGTAAGATGATTTCGGCGCGCGAGAATCCCTATGATGCGCTTGAACAGTTCCGCCTCTTTGCCACCGACTACGAAGGCAATGAATGGGCTGGCGGTTATACTGCCGTCGATTTCTTCACCGACCACAAGCATGGCTGGCCGCTCGCCGGAGAATTGCAGGGGCTAAGCACGAAAGTCACCGGCCCCTGGGTGGCGAAGGACAGCAGCGTAGAGTTGCTGTTCTTGCCCCCTTTCCATTTGCCCATGAACGAATGGATGATGACGACAACGACTCGCGGCGATGAAGAGCTTGGCGGGAGCCGGGGACCGGGACGGCAGGTGATCTACGTCCTCGGCACCCGGGTCGTCTTCGCCAATGACCTGTCCGAGGATGGATTGTGGCTGACCGCCGATACAAGCGATCAGCTCCGCCACCCCGATGCCGAAGGCTGGCTGTCAGAGCCGCTGCGTATCCTGATGGGCGCAATCGTTTATCCCCGGCTCACCGCGCGGAACTTCGGCGACGGTTCGGCCTTCGTAACCCTGCTGCCCGCGCCACGGCAGGTGACGCCTTCGCCGTTCGGCCTGATGCAGCCAATGGGCCTCGACCGCACGCACGATGAGCGTTTTTGGCAGCTCTATGCCGACATCCTGTCGATGGTGGCCGCCGGGGACGATACGGCAGACATGCAAAATCACGAGGTGACGCGGCTTTATGAAGAACTCTGGCAGGCACAACGCGCCTCGCGGTGGGGCATCCTGCTCACACTCGCCAGCACGGTCGAGGCACTGGCAAAATCGCTTATGAGCGAGGGCGACAGGCGCTCGGAGTTTTCTGATGATACCCTGAAAGCCATGGAAAAGCACCTTCGCGCCTGGGACGGTGACGCTGCGCTTCGCGGGCGAATGTTATCCAATCTGGGGTTTGTAAAACAGCGCAGCCCACTCGCATTCCTCCGTACTCTGGCCAAAGCCAGAACGGTCAATCCGGCCCGTGTAGATACGTGGCAGAAGCTCCGCAACTCGGTCATGCACGGCGAAATGGCTGCGCCGTGGTCCACGGCGGAAGGCGACCAGCACGTGCATGAACTGATCGCCCTTGTGCATGACCTGACCAGGGCGCGGATTGCTAGGGGCTGAGCGCCCGCCGCTGCGCGCGCACAAGAAGCGCAGGTCTACGCGGAAATGCCCAAGTTTATGGGAAAACTGACGTGTTCAGGTTTTTTCGCATGCACTTCGAAGTGCTATATCAGCGTGTATCGCCATCCTTTAGTAAGTGAAGAGATTTGAGCACCTGCCTTGGCAAGAAACAGAGACGATTTTTCACAGAAGACAGTTCTCCAGATCGCGAAACGCGCGGGCTGGCTTTGCTCGTATCCCACGTGCCGCACGCTAACAGTTGGCGCGACGGCGGATGGCGACGGTGAAATCAATATCGGCACAGCAGCCCATATTTGCGCCGCTGCGCCCGGTGGCCCCCGCTATGACGAGAAGATGACGCCCGAACAGCGTTCGTCGGCGAAAAACGGCATCTGGATGTGCCGAGACCACGGCAAGGCCATTGATTCAGACGTGAGGGCATTCACCGTTGACCTCCTGCGTCAATGGAAAAGGCAGGCGGAAGAGGACTCCTGGCGGCGCGTATTACGGAATGAAGCGCCGCCCGCCTCAGCAGCGCAACCCGACGGCGATCTGTATGTGCGTCTACGGGACGCCGCCGCAACCGATCTCGCCGTGTTCCGCAATACGGCAAAATGGCCTGCCACACCGGTTCCGCTCAGGCTCGAAGTGGATGGGCTCGGCGAACCTGCAACGACAAACGCAATCGCGCGTGCGGTCGTGTCATTGGACGATTTAGTCCTCGTCGCGCCACCCGGCATGGGAAAAACGACGACACTCTTCCAGATCGCCGACGCCATGCTGGCGGACGGCAGCGGTACGCCGCTCATCGTGCCGCTCGGGGATTGGGCGACGGAAGACGTAACCGTTCTCAGCTCGATCCTTAAACGTCCTGCGTTCAAAGGCATTTCGGAAGACGATTTCCGCGCGGCGGCAAGCCAGCCCGGCATCGTAGTGTTGCTGGATGGCTGGAACGAACTGGACGCGGAGGCACGCAAGCGCGCGCGCGTGCAGGTCGAGACCCTCAAGGCGGAATTGCCGGAACTCGGGCTCATCGTCTCGACGCGTAGGCAAGCGCTTGACGTGCCGTTCGCTGGAACGCGCGTCGATCTCTTGCCGCTCAGCGAGGAACAGCAAATGCAGATCGCCGTCGCCCTGCGCGGCGATGCGGGGGCTAAGATCGTGGATCAGGCTTGGCGCACAACGGGCGTGCGCGAACTTGTCACGATACCGCTTTACCTGTCGGCCTTGCTTTCGCTTCCCGAGAATGTGTCGTTTCCGACGACGAAAGAGGAAGTATTGCGGCATTTCGTGACCGCTCATGAGAAGGAAGCCAGCCGTGCAGAGGCGTTGCATGGCGTAGCGAAAGGTTTTCAGGAAGACTTTCTCGACAGCCTTGCTGTTTTTGCCTCGCAAACGGCAAATACTGCCATTGCGGACAGCAACGCGCGGCGGTCGATCTCTGAAACGGGCGCGCTGCTCGTCCAGAACGGGCAATTGACTTTGAGTTCTCAGCCCGATCCCGGTGACGTGCTGGAAGTGCTGGTCAACAGCCATGTGCTCATGCGGGCCGGTGATACGCCCGGCGTTTCATTCCAGCACCAGCAGTTGCAGGAATGGTATGCCTCGCATGCGGTTGAACGCCGGATCATCAGCGAAGTGGATGATCCCAAGGGTCGCGAAGCACTGAAATCGGAAATCTTCAATCTCCCGGCATGGGAGGAATCTATCCTCTTTGCGGTGGAGCGCATGGCGCGGGGAACAGAACCCGGGAACGCTGCCTGTGGAAAGGCAATCCTCGCCGCTTTCGAGGTCGATCCCATGCTCGCCGCCGAAATGATCTACCGCGCGACGGATGAAGTCTGGGACTCCATCGCGGCGACGATCCAGGAACGTGTCAGCCATTGGCACACACCCGGCAAATGCGACCGCGCCTTCCGCTTCATGATGAATTCAGGGCGTCCGGAATTCCTTGATCGCATCTGGCCGCTCATCACGCATGAAAACGATCAGGTAAGCCTCAAGGCGCTCCGCAATTGCAGGCGCTTTCGGCCCTCCTTGCTGGTGCCAGATGCGGAAAAGCGCATCAAGGCTTTGCCGCCGCAGGCGCGCGCGGTTCTCCTGCATGAAATGGCGTTTCACAGCGGCATGGACGGCCTCGACCTCGCAACGGCGGTTGCGAAGGACGATCCCGATCCGGAGGTACAGGCTTCCGTCGTTGACGCGCTCTCATTCCGCCGCGCCGACCGCCACATCGCCGAACTGCTGCAAGGCGCAAAAGACGCAACCTTCGACTTGGTAGCGCGAAAAAGCCTTGTGGACGAAGTGGACGACGAGGCTGTGCAGCAGGGGATCACCGCTGCGCGCAAGCGGTACGAAGAAAGCGGCATGTCAACTTATGACCGGCTGCACTCGATCATTCTCGCCAGTGATACCCAAGACAGGAGCGCCGAACTCGCCACTATTATCAGCGATATGGAGATCAAGGACAGGCAAGATGCGGCGGTACGCCTCATTTATGAGGCGCGGAACCGGTATCCGCAGGCCGTAGCCGAGGGCTTGCTGGCGCGGGTGCGCGCGGACCGCGAGCTATTCTATGGGGCGGATGATATTCTCGCCAGCGCCGGTTTCGGCCTTGAAGACGATGATCTCCTCCGGCTCGCGCTGGTGGAATCCCCCCGTCTGGATGACCAGGCGGAAGCTGCTGCCTCCGTTCTCGGCCCCCAATCTGTGGGGCGCATGATCGATACGCTCTTGGATGCGGCGACACGGCTGCGCGATGCGGACGGCAAGTATAATCGGACGGCTGCGGACCGGTATCACTGCATCCAATCGCGTATTGCGCACGTGCCGGGTGCAAGCCTGGTCGCAGCCGCGCAGACGCGTTCCGCAGAAGCAGACAATGCGCAGATAGAGCGACTAGCCGAATTGCTGTCACGTCATCCCGACGAGGCCGACCGGGGTCGTCCTTTCGATGCGGAAAGCCTTGCTGCTATCCGTGCGCTCATCGAAGACTGGGGCAATCGCCTTTTGGCGTCCGGCGACGCGGAGCGGCGGCATATTGCGAGCGTCGCTACGCTTGCACGCCGTGCGCCCCATGTAAGTTTGCTTCCTCTCTTAAAGCGGATGCTGGATGAAAATCTCCGCCGCTACCGCGCTTTCCGGGAAGAAGCCGCTGCCGAAGGCTGGCAACAAGGTAAAGCAAGAGACGAGGCGAGTTGGCCCATGATGCACGAATACATGCGTGCGTTCATGGCCGTAAAGTCGCCGGAAACGACCGCGTTGATGTGTGAATATCTCGCCGATCCGCACTTTGGCGAACTCGCGGCATGCGTTCTCGCGGAGCATTGGAAGGCCGCAAACGAACCGCCGACGGACAAACGCTTCTTTGGCGGACATGATTTTAGCGGCGTGGCGGAAAAGCGTGCGGCCCAAGCCGCTGATCCCGCTGCGACATCGGACGCGGCGGAAGCCATTTTCTCTGTCATCGAAACGCTTATCGCGGATGGCGCAACAGATGACCAGAAGCGGCTTGCGGCCGAACTCGGTATCGTGGCTGTACGTTTGCCGCACGGCCAGCGCGACGCCATCATTGAGAAGCTTATCTCTCTGACACCCCGTCGCACGCGTTCCAAATTGCTGTTCAATTTGGTTCTGTCCGGCGCGGAAATCGACAGCAAGCTCGTCATCGATGGTATCGCCGAAACACTTGAGGCTGCAAGAATCCATCCATGGATGCTCATGGACAACCAAGACTATGAGTTACGGGAATGGTTGAGATTATTACCCTTTACCAATCAACCCGCTGTAGCACTCGATATTGTGCAGGACATGCCGGCTGCACAGCGGGAGCCGCGCTTTCTAGAGGGAATGATTGACGCCTTCGCCGTGACGCCCTCGGCGGGTGGCGAAGAAGCGTTGTTTAAACTCGCCGAAAAAGATCCACGATTCTACGAAAACTATCAATGGCGGGCGGCCGCGCTCAAGCTGGGCACCGCCTCATCCGCGCACCGTTTCGTTGAACTGACAGCGAAGGGCGTTTTCAACACCAAGTCAGTCGATGGCTGGCGGTTGTCGCGTGAACTCGGCGCACTGATCGCCAAACATCCGGATGTGCGCAAGCAGGTCTATGATTTACTGAAGGATAATGCCTGCTCCCCCGCCCATGCACTTCTGGCAAGGGCCGTTTCTGAAAACCCCGACTGCGAAGGCTTGCTGCTCCTGGTCGATGTTGGAGGGCAAACGCAGCGGCCCATGTTAGATTGGCACACGATTGAAGCCGTTGTGACGAAACACGTGCCGGTGGAGAGCTGGAGCAACGCCTACAACGTGGTGCCGGTGCCCGCCGCCGAACTGCGACAAGCACTGCTCGCACGAACGGTCGATGGCGGCCCTGCGGATGCCGCCGCGCGTTGCCTTACTGCCATTGACACCATACGGGATGAGCGCGGCGTACCCGTTTCGGAGCCGCGTCATCCCGATCTTGAGTCCGGTAAATCGTGGCCAATTATGACGCCCGATCCTGACGCAACGGCAGATTAGAGTTCACGCCCCTTTTGAGATCAGCGTGGCCGCGCGCAGCACTTGCAATCGGACCACGATGAAATAGCCCAATCTGATCTGAGGTATGGCCTCAGAAGACGCCGTTCGCAGGTCGGGTTTTCAACGGCACCTTCTGCCAGAACCTCCCGCTCGGCCGGCGTGAACCGTCTGGTAGCGATGACCTATCACAACTCCTCACGGGCGCGGATCGAAGTCGAAGGTGAAAAACCAAGGCCGCGCTTGCTCGACGTGCTGGCGGTCTAACCTCTCTCCACCGCGCCTTGCGGACGCTCAAGGGTGCGGCGCAGCACGCGGTTAGCGCTGGTGGCTGATACCCTTCCGCTGACGTATGACCCGAAGGCGCGTGCCTAAGGTGATCTCGCTCAAATATGCCCACCTGCCCGCGCTTCCTTGCTTTGGTCAGTTCTTTTTCGCCTTGAAGACCTCCAACAAGGTGGATGGCGGAATCGACCCGCGCGGCAAACGCCTGCGCAACCGGCGCGCGACCTCGCCAATGGCGTCGCTGCGCGCAAGGGTATGTTCTACCAGCCAGGCTGCCGTCTGTCGGTCTGCGACCTTCTGCTTGCGATCGCCAGTTGGCGCATGTTGGGCAGCGTCCTCCCCGCGAAGCGCGGCTGTCCAGCCAGCCTCGGCTCCTGCCGGGTCCATTGCTGCCAAGATCCGTTCGAAAGAAATTGGCGCGAACTGCCAGACGATCCGAAGGAACGGGAGCGGTTCACCGAAAAACGGTTGGGTCTTGCGCGACAATTGCTTGGCCGCGATCGCTACATGCGGCGCGATCATCGCATCGAGCAGGTCGGCATGAGCCTCTGCCAATTGCGCGAGCAGTGCAGCGCTCATCCGCCAGCTGAAATGGTCGTGGCTGGACAGCGCAACCTGACGCCCCGCCTTGAGTTGCGCGACGGCGGCATCTGGCGCCAGCATGGCGAGCCGCACCGAAAGCGCCTTGGTTTTGTCGAGGTTGCGCAGGATCATCGCCTGGATCGGCGCCTTGGCGGCGGCCGCGGAGAAGCAGATATGGAGGAGCACCTCCGTGTCATGGTTCATGCGGGCCCAGCTTTCGCGGAGGGTCCGATCCAACTGGTCCCAGTCGATCAACGCGACGGTCTCATTGAACTGCCTGCGCGAAACCTCACCGATGAACATCAGCAGCCATCCAGCCGGCTGGACTTGGCGTGGTGAGACGAAGGCGACTTGCTTCGCCAGATCCGCGGGCGCCCAGACCGCAGCCAACCTCTTCCCGATCGCGCGCATGCGGGCAGTCGGTCCCTTGGCACCCCGATAGAGGCCCAGCGAGTCGGTCAGTCGCAGGCCGTGCCAGACGATATCATGGACCTCATGGAATTCGCGGAAAGGCTGGGCGCGCAAACGCTCTGCGATCGCGGGGACGAAGGCCTCGACGAGGTCGAGGCCGAACTCCCGGTCGTCCCAGATCATGAGGCGTAGGAGCTCGTCGGCACCCGACAGATATTGGTCGCTAGGCCAACCGCTGATCGTGGCAAGGCATGCGGGCCGATCGACCGCGGCACTAAAGCGTCTGGTCCAGTCCTCGGAGCGATAGCCCATGCAGGAATAGATCATTCCGCCAGCTTCGCCCGCCAGCGCGGAATCACGTCGGCTGATGGCGGCGGCGGCTTTGAGAGGATCGGCACGGTCGATCAGCGCGGTTGTCAGCGCGGGGTCTTTCATCCCAAACTGTCCGAATAGATGGCCGACCGCATAGCCGGTTCCGGGCAAGCATTCGTCGAACCAGCGAGCGGCGGTGTCCTCATGACCAGTCGTCACCTTCGTGACCCAGTCGTTGAGATAGCTTTGCAGTTCGGAAAGCAGCCAAGCGGCTCCCCGCCGATCCACAACTTCCTCGGCGCGCCAGCAACGTTCGACGAGCGCCATCAGCAGCGGTCGGTCGATCAGATAGGTCCAGCGGGTGGGCCATTCGCCCATCATCCGCCATTCGGTCAGCAGCAGCGAGAGGCCGGCGAGCGGGAACGTCGAGCCCGTGATGACATGGTTGACCATCGCGCCGATGCGCTTGCGTCCCGCCTCATCCTGACCTTCCAGGATGCGCGCGATCAGCACGACCGACAGGCGCTGGTGCGGGCATCGCAGGTCGTCCGCACCGAGCAGTAGCCGCTGGCGGACCAGCCAGTCGATCGCAGCCGGGCGGTCTTCGGGCGCTATTTCCGCCGCATCGAGCAATGAGCCCAACTCGGCGAGCGTAGCGCGCGCATCGCGCGATGCCAGCTGGCGGATAGCAGCGGCCGCTAGGACTAGATCCGTGCTTGAGGCCTTCGCATCCTCGGCGGACTGGCGTGCCCGGCGCCAGCCGCCGCCCAGGATGAAGCAGAATTGCCAGGGGCGCTCGGCTTTCTCCGCCTCGTCGAGCCGGTCCTCGATCCACTCGCTTCCCACCGACAGTCCGATCCGGTCATCGATTCGCTGCACGACACGCCGGGTTGCGTCGATATCCGAACGCAGACCCGCAGCAATGACGGCGACAGCCTGTTCGGGATTGATCCGGATCGTGCCTGAGGGAGCGGCTTTGTCGTCGGCGAGGGTGTGGGCGCTTAGCAGCCAGCATGTCGGGGAGCATCGCTGCTCCGCACGCTGGAGCAGTGCGGGATCAGTCAGATGGGCGTCGTCGATGATATGCAGCGTCGGCGGATCGCCGGCCGCAAAATCGAGAGTGGGGGCCGCGGGATCGCGCAGCCGCACGACACGCCATCCGCGGTCGTGCGCGCGTTTTGCGACCTGCAGGGCGCAGACCGACTTTCCCGCGCCCGCCGTCGCTCCGAGCCGGGCGCTGTAGCCGACCTCGAGCTCGCGCCACAGCCGCTCGACCTGCGGCAATTCGGGGCAAGCGCTGACATCGGCCGGCCCAAGTGGCCTGCCAAGTAAGGCGGGCCCGAGGTCGCGGGCAGTCTCGAAGCGCTCCTCGACCCAGTCCGGAGCTTTTAATGCCAGGACTTGGCCATGCGGCGTGATGCTCTCGATCACCGCTCGAAGCTGGTCGGGGAGTGCGGTGAGCTTTCTGATCAACGTTGGCAACTGAGCGCCCAGCTCGGGATAAAATTGCTCGATGACTTCAGGATGCTGCGCCAGCAAAGCCTGAAACGTTCCCCAACCAAAGGCAGCCACCGGGAACTTACCGCCCGCGACCCGCGCTTCCGAGACCGCGCGGGCATGTGCTTGGAGAACGGCGTCGTCAGGATGCGTAGTCGTGAAGGTCCAGTGGCCGAGGGACGGCGTGAACTTCTCGGCCTTCAATAGCTCAGTATCGAATTCGGCAGTCGTCGCGGGCTTGCCGTAATGCTGGTCCTTGCCCTTGCACTGGACACCATAGGTCTTGCCCGGCACGGAAGCGGGGCAGCCATGGACATCGACGCCGTACTGCTTCTGGCCGGTGCGGCCATGTCGGCACGCACATGGATCCTTCCAGATCGCAGAGAACAAGGCGCGACTAAGCTCCTCGAACTTATCCCAGGATTTTGGAGGATTGATCTGCTGGTCGAGGAATTCCATGCCTCCCCGGATAGCCGATCGGCCCGACAGAGTCAGTGGCCCAAACCACGGTAAGCCGAGGGCGTTGCGGAGTCAGCGCACCCGCCGTTCACCCAAACCCCGCCTTGCCAAGGCTGTGGGCGCCATAGCAGCTATCCTCGGTTAGACTGCTGAAACTGCGAGTCCGCTGCCTGCCCAGTTTCCGCCGCCAGCCCGCACCTGAACAAGTGGCAGCTTTTGGAGCGCTCGTTCAGTGCGCAGAATGTCCGGAATGTTGGCGATGGATGCCAGAGTGTTTCCGCGTGATCGCGACCGCAGCATTCCGCTAGGGCCCCCGCCGCACGGGTCATATCGTATTAGGGCGGCGTCAAGGATTTGGTTGGAAAGTAGGGTCGATGTCACGCACAGCCCCGCTACCCCGTCTCGCCGTCCTCATTGATGCCGAGAACATTTCGCCACGCATCGCGCCACGCCTCTTCGAAGAAATCGCGACTTTCGGTGAAGCGAGTGTGCGGCGCATCTACGGTGATTTCTCGGAGGAGCGGCTTAGGGGTTGGGCACAAATCCTTGCCGATCACGCGATTATCCCACAGCAGAACTTCGCGCTGACTGCGGGTAAGAATGGCGCCGACATAGCGTTGGCGATCGACGCTATGGACCTGCTGCACAGTGGCCGGTTTGCAGGCTTCTGCCTCGTCTCGTCGGACAGCGACTTCACCCGCCTCGCTGCACGTATTCGTGAGCAGGGTCTCGACGTGTTTGGCTTCGGCGAGACCAAGACCCCAAAGAGCTTTCGGCAGGCTTGTAAGCGCTTTGTGTTAACCGAGAACCTGTTGCCTCCGTCAGATTCCGTTGTGCCAACAGCAAAGTCAAAGATTCCAGTTGGATCCAGTCCTGCCTCGACTTCCGCACCGCGCAAGCCTGCGCAGGCAACTGCCATGGTTCAGCGCGCCATTGCGCAGCTCGAGGACGAAGAGGGCTGGGTTCATCTCGGTGGGCTAGGGTCGCGGCTTCTGGCGATGGACCCCGAGTTTGATCCGCGCACATATGGCTGTGCCAAGCTGACGACGCTGATCGAGCAAGCAGGCGGCTTCGAGGTGCGACGCGGCGGCGGCATGTCCGTCCAAGTCCGGCGACGCGAGCTCGCGCGGCCTGCATGATCTTCTGTGACCTTCGTGTAGTCTCAGCCCCCCCCAACAGGCATCCCGTGTTCGTGGACTTGCGCCGATGAACGGACGGCAAGTTTCGGGAAGCCCATTTTAATCCGCGGAGGTCTGGAATGTCAGCGGCTTCAGCCGCAAAACTGCGAGGGCAGCGAAGCGCTGCTCACATCCTTAACATCTGCCTGTCCACACACGACAGCAAAGTCAGACACTCGAGCGTTTCACCTGTTGGCGATAGCTGCTGTTGGTCCGGAGATTTTCCAGATCGAAGGAGATGATGGGCTCGCCCGCCGTCGTCAGTGACGATCAGATTCAATTTTATCGCGTGTTGGTCGATCCCCGTCGCATAAAATTACCCATCCTTCATCAATATCCGGATGGCACCGGGAGCCGAACCTGCTGTGGGAGCGGCGGCAACGGGTTAAGCAGCCACATGCGTAATCCGGTTTTTGGGAGATTAGTGGTGAAATTCTATCCACTGCTTGCGGCGGCCGTCGGGCTCGCCGCACTTACGCCAGCGGCTGTGTCGGCCGCCGTGTTCGTCAAATATACCGATCGCGCGGCTTTCACGGCTGCAGCCGGGACGGTGGAGACCGAAACCTTCAACAGCATCACCTCCGATATCGATCTGGCCACGGGCCATGACTTCGGCGGCTTTACGATGAAGAATCAGCGCGTCGGAGCCTATGGCTTTTCGCTCGTCGATGCGACGCCGTTTACGAGCGGCCAAGGCAGCCTCAACGGCTCGACCTATGTACAAGCCACCACCTACAATCTCTCGGCAAATTTCTTTTCGTCGCTCGTGATCACGTTCGACGAAGGGATCACCGCTTTCGGGGCCAATTTCACCAGTGGCGCAGTCGGCAACGTTCAGCTTTTTGTCGATGGTCAACTGTTTGAAGGCTATGTCGAGCAGCAGGGCGGCTTTTTCGGTTTCATCTCGGATGTCGCCGTTTCGACGATCGAACTTCGCGCGCGCGCCGGCTCCGGCGTACCTTATACATTCGACGACCTGACCTTCTCGACATCCGCCGTTCCGGAACCCGCAAGCTGGGCGATGATGATCGGCGGCCTGGCCATGGTCGGCGGCGCACTGCGCCGGCGCAGTCGCCTCGCTCTCGCCTGATAAACAGGGCGTCGCGGCTGTCGTCAGCGGCGACGCCCGGGCATCCGGACTTCGGCCTTGGTCTGTCGGGATCGACATAGCTGCGACGAAGCCTGTCGGTGCATTCCTCGTCCTGTGCTAGGAAGTTCAGATGGCGGGCCTCGCTCCTACTTCACTTATCTCGCGAAAGAGCGTGCGCGCCGGTGCGCTGCTCACCATCTTGCTATGGGGTGCAGCACTGCTGCTCTGGGCGGCCCGGGATATCGCGAGCGGATCGGCCTTCCCTTTGCCTTATCGCCTTGTGCTGCTCGGCACGTTTCTCATCGGCATAGGCTTTTCCGCACTGCTCGCTTTCGTTCTGACGAGCGTGCAGCGGCTAGGTCGCGTCTGGCGCGTCCTTGCGACAGGGGTTACGGCAGTCACCCTCGCCGTGTTGCACGGCTGGATCGACGCATACATGCTCGACTGGATGCGGGATAGGTTGGGCCTCAAGGCCTCACCGATCTTCGACCTTTTCCTGAGCGGCATTATGCCCTTCCTGCTGATCTACGGGCTCTACGCTATGGCGCTTGGCCTGATGCTGAGCGCGATGACGACGCGGCAGCGCGAGATCCAACTCGCGCAGGCGCGCAGCGCGGCCCAACAAGCTCAGCTCGCGGCGCTCCGCTTTCAGCTCAATCCCCATTTCCTGTTCAACACGCTGAATGCGATTTCCTCACTCATCGTCACCAATCGCAATGACGAGGCTGAGCGGATGACCGGCAAGCTCTCGGAATTCCTGCGTGTCTCTCTTGAGACCGATCCAGAGACTGAAGTGACGCTCGACGGGGAGCTGGCGACCACCCAATCCTATCTCGACATCGAGCTGGTGCGTTTCGGTAACCGGCTGAGGGTTGATTTCGCCTGCCCCACGGCTCTGCTCGAAGCTTATGTGCCCAGCCTGCTGCTACAGCCGTTGGTCGAGAATTCTATTAAATATGCCGTTGCGCCGACGCGGCATCCGGTGACGCTTTCGGTCCGCGCCAGCAGCGAGGCGGGACAACTCTGCCTCGTGGTAGAGGACGATGGTCGCAAGGCGTTTGGCGGCAAACCGTCGGGCAGCACGGGCCTCGGCCTCGCAAATGTGCGCCAGCGGCTCGCCGCCTTCTACGGTGAGGGTGCGCAGGTGCAGGCGATCGCCACCGAGCGGGGCTTCACAGTCACCCTGCTGCTGCCCCTGCGCTTCGCCCCGGCGATCAAGGCCGCAGAATAATGCGCATTCTGTTGGTGGACGACGAGCCGCTGGCGCTCGAACGGCTGGAGGTCGCGCTTGCCTCGGTACCGGATGTCGAACTCGTGGGCACGGCGAGCGACGGCCTGGAAGCGCGCGACAAGATCGCCGCGCTCAACCCCGACCTGGCGATCCTCGACATCCAGATGCCCGAGCTATCCGGGATGGAGCTTGCACAGTCGCTACCCGGTCTGCCGCAGCGGCCCGACATCATCTTCGTCACGGCTTTCGACCGCTTTGCCATCGAGGCGTTCGGCGTGGAGGCGACGGACTATCTCTTAAAGCCGGTCAGCTTTGACCGGTTGCGCATCGCGATCGAGCGCGTGCGGCGCCGACGGGCGATCGCAGAGGTCGAGCAGCGCTCGGCAGAGCTCGCCATGACTGTCGAGGACAGGCGCGGGAACAAACCTGCCGACGGTTACGACGAAGGCATCTGGGTGCCTGGGCGGCAAGGCGCCGTGCGCGTCCCGGTCGTTGCGATCGACCGGATTGAGGCGGCGCGTGACTATACGCTACTCAACACGCCGACGCGCAGTTACATGCTGCGTGCCAAGATGAGCGACCTGGAGCAGCGGCTTGACCCCCGCATCATGGTCCGGGTCCACCGCTCCCATATCGTGCGGATCGACGCGGTTGTGGGTATCGAGCGACCAGGCAGGGGTGTCTTGCGGCTTCTGATGAATGATGGTGCCAGACTGCAAGTGGGGCCGAACTATCAGGCAAATGTGGTGGCGGCGCTTCGTCTGTGACTCCGGGACAGCATCGGCCGCCTCCGTTCAGGTTAGAACACTTTGCGCTCTGGACCCGTGGAAAGATTCTGCCTGCCGCCATGTCTGTGGATCAATGCGGCACGCTGGCAGAGCCTTAGATGCCGCCGCTTGCACGGGCTTGGAAACGCACACTTGTGGTCAGACCTGCCGTTCGACAAATCGCGAGGGAACGTCGGAATGTCCCAAAGCGAGCCGAGCGCTTCATGATAGCCCATGAACGAAGGACCGCTCTTAGGACGTACATGCGCACCCTCGAAGGGCCGCTCTGTCGGCGGTTCACGAACTCGCCAGATGCGCTCAAGCCCCGTCGGAGAGGACCGCTCTCGCCCGATCCGCCGCCGGGTCGATCCGGATACCGACCGCCTTGCGCTCGGAATAGCGATCGACAAGCTGCGCTGCATGGGGCCGCATCAGCACGGTGATCCGGACCAGCTCCTCCATCACGTCGACGATGCGGTCGTAGTAGCTGGAGGGCTTCATCCGCCCCGCCTCGTCAAATTCCTTATAGGCCATGGCGACTGAAGACTGGTTCGGGATGGTGAACATCCGCATCCAGCGGCCGAGCAGGCGGAGCGTGTTGACAGCGTTGAACGACTGTGAGCCGCCGGACACCTGCATGACCGCCAGCGTGCGTCCCTGCGTTGGGCGCAGGCCCTTCATCTCCAGCGGCAGATGATCGATCTGCGCCTTCATGATGCCGCTGATCTGGCCATGGCGCTCGGGGCTGCACCACACCTGCCCTTCCGACCACATCGAGAGCTCGCGCAGTTCATGCACGGCCGGATGATCGTCGCCCGAGACCTGATCGGGCAGCGGCAGATCCGAGGGATCGAAGATGCGGGTTTCAGCCCCGAAAAACCGCAGCAGGCGCGCTGCTTCCTCCACCGCAAGGCGCGAAAAGGATCGTTCGCGCAGCGAGCCGTACAGCAGCAGGATACGCGGAGGCGGCTGATCCTGGCCAAGGCCCAGTGCCGGTCGCGCGAGTGCATAGTCAAGGTCGAGCGCGGGGAGATGATCGGGGTCAAGCAGCGGGCGGACACGGCTCACGAAACGAGGCTCCTTTCATACCATGGGCGGCTGCGCTTCACGATTGCGACCACGGAGAGCATCACCGGCACCTCGACCAGCACGCCGACGACCGTCGCGAGCGCCGCGCCGGAGTTGAGACCGAAAAGCGAAATCGCCGCCGCGACGGCGAGTTCGAAGAAGTTGGACGCGCCGATCAGCGCGGCGGGCGCGGCCACACACCAGGCGACGCCCAGCCGGCGCGACAGCCAATAGGCAATGCCGGCATTGAGATAGACCTGGATCAGGATCGGCACGGCGATGAGGGCGATGACGAGCGGCTGCGCCACGATCTGCTCGCCCTGAAATCCGAACAGCAGGACCAGAGTGGCCAGAAGCGCCACGAGCGACACCGGCCCGAGAGCGCCGAGAAGCCGATCCAGCGCGGCCTGGCCGCCCGAGACGAGAAACGCCCGGCGAATGGCCTGTGCCACGATGACCGGCACCAGGATGTAGAGCCCGACCGAAAGTAGCAGTGTGCCCCACGGCACCGTGACCGACGCCACGCCCAGCAGCAGGGCCACCAGCGGCGCGAACAGGAAGACCATCAGCACGTCGTTCAGGGCGACCTGACTGAGGGTGTAGTTCGGCTCGCCATCGCACAGGTTCGACCAGACGAAGACCATGGCCGTGCAGGGCGCGGCCGCCAGCAGGATCAGGCCGGCGATATAGGACTGGATCTGGCCGGCTGGCAGCAACGGCGCGAAGAGCCAGCCGAGAAAGAGCGTGCCAAGCGCGGCCATCGAGAAGGGCTTCACGGCCCAGTTGACGAACAGCGTGACGCCCACGCCGCGCCAGTGCCGGCGCACCGAGCCGAGCGCGCCGAAATCGATCTTCAACAGCATGGGCACGATCATCAGCCAGATGAGCGCGGCCACGACGAGGTTCACCTGCTCCACTTCGGCGGACGCGATCGCGGCGAAGGCGCCGGGGACGGCCTGCCCGAGCAGGATCCCGACAAGAATGCACAGCCCGACCCAGAGCGAGAGATAGCGCTCGAACGTGCCCATCAGCGCACGCGCTGCCCGGCGGCATCGATCACCGGTTCGCCATCTTCCTTGGCGAAGGCCCCACGCTGCGCATCGGGCAGAATGTCGAGCACCGTTTCGGACGGGCGGCACAGCCGGACGCCGATCGGCGTGACCACCAGTGGGCGGTTGATGAGGATCGGATGCGCCATCATCGCGTCCAGCAGCGCCTCGTCGCTGAGGCTGGCATCGGCGAGGCCCAGTTCGGCGAAGGGCGTTCCCTTCTCGCGGAGCAAGGCGCGCGGCGTGAGGCCTGCGCGCTCGATCATCTCCACAAGCAGTGCCCGGGTCGGCGGGCATTTGAGATAGTCGATCACGTGCGGCTCGACACCCGAATTGCAGATGAGCGCCAGCGTGTTGCGCGACGTCCCGCAATCGGGATTGTGATAGATGACGACGATGCTCATGCCCCGCTCCTTCAGCAGCAGTTGAGTTCTGCGAGCAGCGGCTCGCACAGTTCGGCGCGGCCCTGGCAGCAATCCTTGGCTAGGAAGAGCATCAGGTCACGTAGTGCGCCGATATTGGCGCGCTGGATCTGCTGGCGGCCCCGCTTTTCCGAAACGACCAGCCCGGCCTTCGCCATCACCGCCAATTGGGTGGAGAAGGTGCTCTGGCTGAGGCCGCTCGCCGCAACGAGTTGCCCCGTCGACAGACCTTCGGGCTCATGCCGGACGAGGAGCCGGAACGTCGTGAGGCGCGTGGGATGCGAAAGGGCCGCCAGTACGGTGAGAGCGTTATCGGATTCCATTCATCGAAAATATCCGATGCAATGCTGCGCGTCAATAATCCATCGGAAATATCCGATAGTTAACCGGCGGATTAACGAGTGGATGCTTTTGGACCCGGCATCTTGGAGTGGCAATGTCTGGAAGGTTGGCGGCTGCCGACCAACTCAAGTCGTTCTCCGACGCTCGTGGAATGACCGCTCCTGCCAAAAATGGCCGTTCGGGTTTCGTTCAACCGCAGAGTCGCGGAGCGCCCGATCGGTGTCCTTCAATTTCTGAAGGCATGATCTCGAAACCAGTTATTCATTCAGGAGGTGGAATTACGCGCTCGCGGCTGGAGCCAAGTCACTGAGCGATCGTCAGATCCCAAGACGAAGGGGTAAGAGGCCGTGAGACGACAGCGGCAGAGCGTCCCTCGTCCGCCCGTAAAGTTTAAAATCGGCCGTGAGATGTGAATGGCTCGCTACCAAACAGGGGGCATGTTCAGTCGGCGGGCTATGGCGCTCCGCAAGGCCGCAGGCGATAGCGCGATACCGCGATCGCACCGTAAAAAATGGTTAGCAGCGCGAGATTGATCAACGCACCTCGCTGCTCGACCAGCGTTGCGCCCATCTGGTTGACGCCAACCATCAGTTTGATTCCCGGCGTCGTCGGCAGGAGGCGCGCCAACAGCGATAGCCAGTGCGGCGTCGCCTCGCTTGGCCAGGACAGACCGGACAGGAAGAAGATCGGGACCGAGGTGACGATCCACAACTGGATGGGGCGCTCACGCGTGCGGAAAAAGCTGGCGAGCGCCAACGCGCCGGCGACCGTCGCGGATATGAACAGCGCTGCGGACACGACCAGCGTCAGCGGATCGGCAGCCCCGCGCGGATAATCCTGAAACCAGAAGACGAAACCAGTGAAATAGGCGATGTCCGCGCACCCGATGACGAGAAAGGCCAGCGCGATGCCGAGCAGGGTGCGTGGCGCGAAGCTGAGCGTTCCCTGGCGCTCTCGCATCGTTGCGGCAAGCACGGTGAGCCCCATCAACAAGGTCTGCTGGATGATGAGAAAGGCGACACCGGGAAAGATCGTGCTGCCGTAGCCCTCGCGGGTGTTGAACAAGGGGCGCTGGATCATCGCCAGCGGGGCGGCGGCCGGCGCCCCGCTGGCCATCGCCTGGGCAACCGCAGCATCGCGTCCGATCTCTCCCAATGCGGCACCAATGCCGGCAAGCGCGGTCGAACTGCGCAGCAGATAGGCGCCGTTGCCATAGAGCGCGACGGTCCCTTGACCGCCGGACAGGATGCGCTGTTCAAAGCCTTGCGGAATCACCACGATCGCGCTCACCCGCCGTTCTTCCAGCCAGCGTAGCGCGACGGCGGGGGACGGGAGCCGCGCGACCACTTCCGCCTGTTGCAACGCGCCGAGCCGGGTCTCCAGCGATCGGCTGGTGGCGCTATGATCCAGATCGACCACCGCCACCGGCATCCGCACCGGCACCTCGCCGGAATAAGCGGTGGGGTAGAAGAAGGAATAAAGAAGGCACGACCCGATCAGCAGCAACAGCGCCGAGCTGTCGGCCAAGATTGCGCGGAAGGTGGCGAGGAAGGCGCGGCCGATCATCGTCGCCCCCAGGTTTGCGGTCGGCGTGCAGCCGCCAGGTAAAGCGGCAGCCCGATGCCTGTCCCGACGATCAGGAAGGCGAGCATAGCGAGCAGCTGCCCGGCAGATTTCATCGCGGGCGCGCCCATGGTCCATTGTTCCGACAGCAGCTTGGCGAATGCCGAATAGGGCAGGAGCGCACTCCAGATCCGGGCGAAGCTGGAGGCGGATTCGATCGGGAAAATCGCGCCCGCAAAGGCGAAGGAGGCGCCCGCGTAAAGCCCGGCGATCGATAACGTCCTGCCCATCGACAAGGTGAGGCCGACGATCAGCAAGGTCACGCCGATATAGGCGAGGTACATGGCGACATAGCCGATGAGCAGCAGAATCACGCTGCCCGCGACCGGCCAGCCGCGCAGCCCGGCGAGATAGCCGGTGGCCAGCAATCCCCAGCCGGTGAAAATTGCCAGATATGGCGTCAACTTGCCCGCCACCGCGGCGATCGCCCTCCGCCGATCCTCTCCGCCGATCCATGCGCCGATCGTGCCGTCGCGCAACTCGCGGCCCAGTGCGCTCGCGACGGCAACCATGAAGATCAGGTGCAGCAGCGCGGGGTGGATCAGCGCCACGAGTTGCAGTTCGTAGCTGCTCTGCGGATTGAACAGGATGGTGCTCTGCGCGGCAACCGGCGGCCGGCGCACCTGGCCGGGCCCGGCCAGAGCGGCGGCCTGCTCGGTGCCGAGCGTTGCGGCATAGGCCTGCACGACCGCGCCAATCTCGCGCAGGGCTGCCCCCGAAGCGGTCGAATAACTGGCGTTGTAAAAGGTGGTGATGCTGCCGGTCGTCCCGCGCAGCACCGCGCGCTCGGTATCCGCCGGGATCAGCACGACTGCATAGGCGCGGTTGGAGCGTACGATCCGTTCGGCCGCCTGCATATCTGGCACCTGCGCCACGACACGCAGCCCCGGCGCCGCATCGAGCCGGCGGGTCAGTTCACGCGCGACGGCGGTGCCGTCCAGATCGACCACCGCAATCGGCAGGTCGCGCATCACGCCCGCGGAAAACTGGATCGCCACCACCGCCATCAGCAGCAATGGCACCCAGATCACCAGCGCACGGTCCCAGAAACTGGTGGCGAGGAAACGCATTTCCCGGCGAAGCGCGCTGCCGAAGGCGTTCCCCACCCTGTTATGCCGGCCAGTCGAACAGCACGGTCATGCCCGGCCGCAGCGCCACGATTGGCGCGATGGGCATAACGCGAACCTCAAAGCTCTTGATATCGAAGCCGCTCGATTGCCGCGTTGCCCGCCAGGTCGCAAAGTCGCCAGCCGGTGCCGTATAGATCACGCGGAAGCGCGCGCGCAGATTGCCAAGCGCGGGGATTGTGCCGCTCAGTTCTTTGCCGCGGGCGAGGCCGTGGAGCTGATCCTCGCGCACGTTCAGCGTCACCCATGGATGGGCGGTATCGGTGAGCGTGAACACCGGAAAACCCTGCGGCACCAGTTCACCGGGCTGGGCGAGCCGCTTACCGATTTCGCCATCCGCCGGCGCGATGACGCGGGTTTCGTCGGCCGCCGCCTGCACTTCCGCCACCGCGCCGCGCGCTTGTTGCACCTGGCCGCTCGCTGCCTTTTTGTCCTGCGGTCGCGCGCCGGCCAGCGCGAGATCATATTGCGCGCGTGCCGCCTTGGCCTGTTCGGCGGAGGCGACGGCATTGGTGCGGGCCTCGTCCGCTTTCTGACCGGCGAGCACACCCTGTTCATAGAGCTGCTGGGTGCGTGCATAGGTGGTCTGGGCGAGCTCGGCGGCGGCCTTTGCGCGGCGCCACTGTGCCTCCGCCGCGCGGATATCTTCTGGCCGCGCACCTTCGTCCGCCTTGCTTTCCACCGCCTGCGCCGCCACGAGCGCGCCGCCCGCTTGTTCGGACTTGGCGGCAACTTCGGGGCTGGCGATTGTGTAGAGCAATTGCCCTGCCTTCACCGGCTGGCCCTCCTCGACATGGAAGGCGGCGATCCGCCCGGTCACCTTGCTACTGATCCGAAGTGCGCGCGCATCGACCATGCCCTGAAGCTGATCGGGCGCGGGGCGGTAGCTGAGCCACAGACCAAGCGCGAGCAGTGCCGTCACGATAATCGCCGCGATGATCACCATCGGCCGACCGTGCGTGGTGGGCGCGGGCGGGGCAGCGGGCACGGGGGCCTCGACAGGCGGGGGCGCGTCGTCTTGCGTGGGTTCGGTCATGGGATCACCTTGTCGGCCCGCGAGAGATATTCCGGCATCCGGTCGATCTGCCCGCTCATGCTGAGTAACCGGGCGAGCGCTTGCACATAGTCATTCGCCGCCTGTGCGCGCTGAATGCGGGCCCGGCCGCGCCCGAGTTGCGCGTCGACCACGTCGAGCGACGTCGCTTGTTGCTCGCGATAGGATAGGGTCTGGAGACGCACATTCTCGTCCGCCGAGACCAGCGCACTGTCGAGGAGCAGGAACCGTTTACGCGCCGCCTCCACGTCATTCCACGCCTTGGTCACGCCGATATCGAGCTGGGTGCGCGCCTCGCGCAGCCCGGCGTCGGCCTGCTCCACTGTCGCGCGCGCGGCCTCCACCTGCTGCTGCCGGCCCGCGCCGGAGATGAGCTTGTATTTCAAGCCGACGCCGATCGACCAATCGGGATCCGTGAGCAGTGAATTGCGTCGGTCGAAATTATATTGCCCAAAGCCGTAGATGGTCGGCCGGAGCTTTGATTGCTGGATCTTCACGCCGGCCTCCGCCTGGTCCTTCAGCGCCCGCAACCGGGCGAGCTGGGGATGTGTGTCCAGCGCGGCGGCCTTGAACGTGGCGAGCGGCGCGAGTGGCCGCGAATCGACCCCGAGCGGACTGATTGGGCGCACCCCCGCCGGCGCGCGCAGTATCCCGGCGAGCGCGGCATTGGCGGTGGCAAGATCGGAAATCGCCTGTGCATAGTCGCGCGCCGCGTCGTCGCGCGCGACCTCCGCCTGCAAGCGTTGCGCGCGACTGATGAAGCGTGCCTGTTCGAGCTTCACCGCGTCGGCAACGTGCCGCTCGAGGCCATCGAGCACATCGCGGCGGATGCCAAGCGCTCGTTCGGCAAGCTGTTGCCCGTAATAGGCCTGGACAAGCTGGACGAGCGCATCGTCGATCGCAATGTCCCGATCCGCCTTTGCCTGCGCGACCTGGGCGCGTGCGCCGGCCTGCGTGCCACTGATCTGCCCGCCGGCGTAGATTGGCAACGTGGCCGTGACGATCGGCCGTGTACTGGTGCGTTCCTGCCTGAACTTCAGCGGATCGGGGATGCCGAAGGCTTCCGCCACAGGTGCCAGCGAGCCGAGAGGCAGATAGAGCGTCTTTTGATATTCCAGCAGTTGCGCCTCGATATCGATATCGGGGCGGCCGAGCGTCCGGGTCGCTCCTTCCTGTGCTTCCTTGCTGCGTATGTTCGCGGCAGAAGCCTCGATCGCGTCGGATCGGTGGAGCAGCCGCTCTTGCGCAGCACCATAATCAAGCGGAAGCGGCAGCACGTCCTGCGTAAACGCCGGTGAGGCGAAAGCCACAATGCAGAGCATCGACCATGGAAAAAAACGCATCGGCAGTATCTCCAGCTACGCCGGCCGGATTGATGCCGATTTTTATCCGTGTAAAGAGTGATTTCGCATGTGGTACGCTCCGCACGACTGGTAGGAAGCTGAATGATCGGTTCATTCTGATGCGCGCCGAGGGCATTATCCCGGATTCAGTCCGTTCCTTCTCTTTTGAAAAATGGATTGGGGTGAAACTCGACTTGGATGAGAGGCGCATTTCTGAATGAACATTGAAAGATAGACATCAGCTTCTCACGTTGTTCTGCCGCGTGCTTCTGGACAGCAATCGACCAGATCTTGCTTGTTTCGGGGGATGACATCGGCAAATTATCGAACGTCCGCTCCTGCCGAAAGCCGCCGTTCTTCGTGCGCTTCTGAATGGCGGGTAAGTCCCAAATCTCGCCTTAACGAGCCGGATGAACGAGTGGCGGCTTTCGGGACCCTCATTTCGCGGTCTGAACGGCCGAGATGTTGGCGAGGCCCGCCGCGCTTTTTCACATTCGAGAACGACCGCCCCCGACCAGCTTAAGTCGCTCGATATTGAGGATGAACGACCGGCTTCTTAATGATAGCTGCCAATCCGCTTAGCTTCAGCGCTCTCGCTCATACAGGCCGCGCTGGAACCCGAGAAACGTAGAGCGGATCTCGGCGACCGATCCAAGCTCGCGCACGGCATCCATGGGCGTTCCGTATTTTAGTTCCAGTAGGGCGGGAAGCTTGCCGTCGTCCAATTCGCTCTCGCCAACCGCCGCATAGTGCGAGAGAACGAAATCTAGGAAGTCACGCTGCTTACCGTCATACCGGGAAAGGATCGTGTCGCGCCGAGTGTCTGCCCGCTCGATCCGCTTGAGGGGCGGGCGCGCCCAGGCGATGAAGGCCAGCACGTCGAATAGGTCGCTTTCCTGTGAATCCGTCGCCCGACGGATGCCATCAAGCGCCTCGCCGGTGAAGCCGCGTTCGGCCAGGCCTTCCACCAGCTTGCGCCGCGTGTCCGGCTGGCTCCAGATCGCGCGCAGTTCATCTTCGTCGCGGAACAGGTCGGGCAACTGACCGAAAAGGTCTTCGATGAATTGCTGCACCGAAACCGGCTTGCCGTCCACGCTCCAGAAGGTCGTGGCGCTGATATGCTGGAACGCGCGCTCCTTCCCGTCCGCCAGCCGGATCACCAGCTTGGTCTTCGGCGGTTCAGGCTCCGGCCCCGGTTCGAGTGGCTCCGGCGGGTCGCCTTCGGGCTTGCCGGTTCGCGGTTCCTTGGTCGGCTCCGGGTCCAGCGGCTCGCCATCCCATTCGGGATCGTTGAAGTGCTCATAGGCCTTCACGAAATCGAGGATCGTGAAATAGTCCTTGCCTTCGAACAGCCGCGTCCCGCGCCCGATGATCTGCTTGAACTCGATCATCGAATTGACCGGCCGCATAAGCACGATGTTGCGGACGTTGCGCGCATCGACCCCGGTGGACAGCTTCTGCGACGTCGTCAGGATAGTCGGGATGGTCTTGTCGTTATCCTGAAAGGTGCGCAGCCACTGGTCGCCGATCGCGCCGTCCGAAGCGGTGACGCGGACGCAATAGTTCGGGTTGGTGCTGGCCTTCACTTGGTTGATAAGGTCGCGCACGATGCCGGCATGTTCCTGCGTCGCGCAGAACACGATCGTCTTTTCGCGCTGGTCGATCATGTCCATGAATGTGCGGACGCGGTAGGCTTCGCGCTCGCGAATTTCGATCGTGCGGTTAAAATCGCTTTCGGTGTAGCGCTTGCCGTCCTCCACCTCGCCTTCGATCACGGCATCGTCGGACGTGTAGACATATTCGTCGATCGTCGTGCCGATCTGGCGGACCTTGAATGGCGTCAGATAGCCGTCGTTGATCCCCTCTTTAAGCGAGTAAGTGTAAACCGGCTGGCCGAAATAGGCGTAAGTGTCGGCATTGTTCTCGCGCTTGGGCGTGGCGGTCAGGCCGATCTGCACGGCGGGCGCGAAATAATCGAGGATCGCGCGCCATTCGCTTTCGTCTTTCGCGCCGCCGCGATGGCACTCGTCGATGATGATGCAGTCGAAGAAGTCGGGCGGATAGTCACCGAAATAGGGCGCGGGATCGCCGTTGGCATCGGTCCCGCTAGTGAAGGTCTGGAAGATTGTGAAGAACACGCTGGCGTTCTTCGGCACCGCGCCCTTCTTCTTGATGTCGCCCGGTGTGATCCGCGCCAACGCGCCATCGTCGAAAGCGCCAAAGCTGTTGTAGGCCTGATCGGCAAGGATGTTGCGATCGGCCAGGAACAGGATGCGCGGGTGGCGCTGCGGCTCGCCAGCCGCCTTCCAGTCGGAGAGGTTCCAGCGGGCATGGAACAGTTTCCATGCGATCTGGAAGGCGATGGCGGTCTTGCCGGTGCCGGTAGCGAGCGTCAGCAGGATACGGTCGCGGTTCTCGCTCATCGCCTCCAGCACGCGCTCGATGGCGTTGTGCTGGTAATAGCGCGGCTCGAACCGGCCGCCGCCCGTTTCATAGGCGACAGCTGCGAAACGGTCGCTCCAGCGGTTCGCCTCGGCAAAGGTGGTGTCCCACAGTTCCTGCGGCGTGGGATAGGCATCGACCAACCCTTCCACGCCGGTCTCCATGTCGATGCGGTAAATCTGCTTGCCGTTGCTGGCGTAGGCGAAGCGGCATTGCAGGCGGGTCGCATAGTCCTTCGCCTGCCCGACACCCTCGGTGTAGCTCTTGGTTGCGGCCTTGGCTTCGAGCGTCGCGAGCTTGGTGTTGCGATAGACCAGCACATAATCGCATGACAGCGCGCGGGCGCGCTTGCCCTTGCCCATGATTCGGCCGGGCGAGATCACTTCGCGGCGAGTGCGACTGCCATCCACCACGCCCCATCCGGCCTCGCGCAGCGCGGGATCGATTAGTTCGGCGCGGGTCTCGGCTTCGTTCATGCGGCGATTGTTTTCGGCATGGCGGCGGTGAGTTCGCCGGTGAAGGCGCGTTGGAGGACGGACTGCTTGAGTTCGGCTAGAGCAGCTTGCTTGGCCCGTATCAGGCTTACCAACTCGCCGATAGCATCATTCAAAGCATTCACCCTTGCGACAATCTCATGTTGAGTGGGCACATCAGGAAATGGCATTAATTGATTTTGGAATGTCTCGATATTTATGTTGTCCCGCGCAGTCCCCTTGCCCTTCTCTTTCAAATCATTTTTGAAGAATTGAAGAAGATATTCGATATATTCCGCGTCCGATTTATCATCGTCGGGAACAATTCCGATCACACTATCGGGAAAGCAAGCATCAAAGTTCAAAATAGCGCTTTCCCCGACATTGGCCCCCACGATCGCGACGCATACGGTCCCCTTTGGCCATAGCTTGCTCTGGGAAACCCCCATCTCCGAATACATTTGGGTGTAACTACAAAGCCAGTGATCTGCGTTGCTCACGTCTCCGGTCTGAATCAGCGGTGCCGCCGATCCGTAGAGTTTCGGATCACCGCGAGGTCGGTGACGGGACTTCCCACGTCCGAAGTCTCTTGCAACTTCTGAAAGGCGCTTGAGCTCCCATCCCGCAGATTCAACGGTGAAAATCTTGCTCAGCTCACAGGCGATTAGCTCCCTTGCATTGGCGAGATTCTTTTCGGCGTTGGCGGTTGCGGTGGCTATGGCGGCGAACGCCTCATCCAGCACCGCGACAATCCGCCGTTGGTCGCTGTGTGAAAAGGCAGGAACTTCAATTCCCTTGAACTTCTTGACCGATACTCCCCCAATCAGCCCGGTTGTGAGGGCACGAAACTGGTCTCTAAATTCCTCACTTTGCGAGAAATAGAACAGAAACTTGCCGTCCCAGCCAGCTTTGGGTTGCATTGCGAAAAGCTTGTTTCCGAAGCAGACGTCACGGTCGAGAAATCCAACCTTACGCCCGGCGCTGCCTCCTTCCGCGCATACCAGGGCCGTTCCTGCCTTCGCGACCTTGAACGCCTGAAGCTTGGCGGCGGGGATGGACACCCCTGCGTCGTAGTTGACTTCGGCGTCGAAACCGACTTCCGCCGTGCCAACGTAGGGCATCCCCTGTGCGCCACGATAGTGCTTATCCTTTTCCGCGGCACTGATGCTGTTGCCGTTGAACACGAGGGCAATGTCGCCAAGACGCGCGGTTTTCAAAGCAATTCCCTCACCCGCGCCAATATCTCCGCACTCTCGGCATCCAGCGCGGCAATCTCGTTGAGTATCTCCTGCGGGCTGCGTGGCGCCTCGGCTTCGGGCGCATTGGGGTTGCGCACGGTCAGATCGAAGGTAGCGGGATCGAGTGTCTCTGCCGCCACGCTCCACGCATTCGGCCCGTCGGCGAAGCTCGCCTGCCGCGCGATGAAATCCGTCATGTCGGCATCGTTCAGCGGGTTGGTCTTGCCCATATTGCGGCCGGGATCGAGCCGGTAATACCAGATGGAACGGGTCGGCTCGCCCTTGTCAAAGAACAGCACCACAGTCTTGACCATCGCCCCCTGAAAGGTACCGGCGGGCATGTCGAGCACAGTGTGCAGATTGCAGCTTTCCAGCAACTCGCGGCGTAGCGCCACGCTGGCGTTGTCGGTGTTGGACAGAAAGGTGTTCTTGATCACCACCGCCGCCGATCCGCCCGCGCGCAGCGACTTGATGAAGTGCTGGAGGAACAGATAGGCGGTCTCCCCGGTCTTGATCGGGAAATTCTGCTGGATTTCCGGCCGCTCCTTGCCGCCGAAGGGCGGATTGGCCAGGATGACGTCGAAGCGGTCCTTCTCCTGAATGTCCAGCACTTGCTCCGCCAGCGTGTTGGTGTGGACGATGTTGGGCGCTTCGATCCCGTGCAGGATCATGTTCATCGTGCCGATGACGTAGGCGAGACTCTTTTTTTCCTTGGCGTAGAAGGTGCGCCTCTGGAGCTTTTCTAGATCACCGGCGGTCTTCGCCAACGGGCGAAGATAGTCATAGGCTTCGCAGAGGAAGCCGCAGGAGCCAGCCGCCCCGTCATAGATGGTATCGGTCAGGGTCGGCTTCACCACCTTGATCATCGCGCGGATGAGCGGGCGCGGCGTGTAGTATTCCCCTCCGTTACGCCCGGCATTGCCCATGTTCTTGATCTTGGATTCGTACAGCTCGGACAATTCATGCTTCTGCGTCTGGCTGCCGAAGGACAGTTCGTCGATGGCGTCGATCGCGTCGCGCAGCGAGTAGCCGGACTGGAACTTATTGCGGATTTCGCCGAAAATCTCGCCGATCTTGTATTCGATGGTGTCGGCGCTGGCCGCGCGGTTCTTGAACCCCTCCAGATAGGGGAACAGCTCGCGGTTCACATAGGCAATCAGGTCCGGCCCGGTCTTGGCGCGGTTGTGATCAAGCTTGCCGGCGGCATCCTTCGGCGCGGCCCACAGGCCCCAGCGATGCGCAGCGTCGATGATTGGCGTGTAGGCCTGCCCGCGAAGCTCGGCCTCGGTCGCGCGGCTAATCTCCAGATCGTCCAGGTATTTCAGGAATAGCAGCCAACTGGTCTGTTCGGTGTAGTCCAGCTCGGAAGCGCAGCCGGCCTCCTTGCGCAGGATATCGTCGAGATTCTTGAAGGTCTGTTCGAACATGGTCCAAGGTTAGCAGCGGACGGCGAGCCACCACAAGTGGAGATAGCCCGCCCCCCTTTCGTCATCCGTGATTACCTGGGATTGGTTCTCAGATAGCGGGCTATAAGCCGACAATTCGCTGACGGCCCACCACGGTCAAGCGTCAGTGGCGCTTTTGCAAAGCGGGAGGGGCTGCTCTCGCTGAGAGCCGTCTTTCCAGCAGCGAGCCGGGAACGACGGCTTCGTCCCCCAGTTTCCGCCATTAAAACGGAAATGAACGAATGGCCGCTTTCGGGATGCACATTCGTCTGCCTGAACGTCGGACTTGTCGGCGCGGTCGGCCAGGGACCCGGCCAACAGCCGCATCTTCTGGGACCGAACTGTGCAATACCCGTAGCGTCCAAGCAGTCCTGCGCGGGCTGTTTGACTTGGGGAGACTCCCATCAGGTCACGGCGCCTAAAGACGAACGGCCCAGCCGCAGCACTTACCACCACGGCCGCTCAGCGAAGATGTTTTGAATTGCTGAAGTGAGAATATCAGGAAGGGGAAAAGGAACGTGGCTCCATCAGCTACGCGCCGCAGATGCTGACTGATGTTCTTGAGCGCCGGCTGCTTCCGGCATCAGGATTGCACTTCAATGAACAACTATCTCGTTTTCGACGTCGAATATGCCACAGACCGTGAAGGCCATGCTCTCTACCAGGCCGCTGAGCGCTTCGATCCATCCGCCATGGAGCGCACCAGGGATAATGATCCTCGGACCACGGAGCGCTGGGTCTTCAAACGTCCGATCTGCATCAGCTGGCTCCTCATGGAAGGCGCCGACGGGCACCTGACGCCGGGACTGCTCCAGACGGCCGGCATGCCGGAACTCGATGAGGCCGAGATGCTGACCCGCTTCTTCGAGGCGCTTAAGGATCTACCAGACAACGTCCCGCTGGTTTCCTGGGGCGGCAGCTCTTCGGACGAACCGCAGCTGCGGCTGGCGGCCATGCGGCACGGCATGGCGGTGCCGCCCCGGCTGAGCGTGCCGCTCAAGCCTCGACTGCGCCATGGCGATGGCCATATCGACCTCATGACCCATATGTGCGGAGATGCCGCCCGGGTGCACCTTGCCGAGATGTGCGCGGCGTTCCGCATTCCGGCGAAGGTAACGGCGCCACCAGCCGCTGTCGGCGGCTTTGTCGCCTGCGGCAAATGGTCGCTGGTCAAGTCAATCTGCGAGAATGACGTGCTCTCGACAGCGGGGCTGCTGGCGCATGTCGTCTGCAATCGTACCCGGACGCTCAGCCTGTTCGGTGCCCTCATGGGGCTCGCGCGTCTCGGGGCCGGGCGCAAGCACCGCCCTTATGCCGATGCCTTTGAGGGCTGGGTCAACACGCTCCTCCGTCAGGAGACCCAGCGCTGCATGGAGGAGCTGCTGGCCGGCGAGGCCGCGTTCTGAGGTCTCTCTCACAATCCCAGCCAACCCCAAGGCCCGCCACTGCGCGGGCCTTTGCTTATGGAGTCACTCTATGTCCAAGCATGTCATTCCCGGTTTCCGCCTTGTCCCTCAAATTGAAGGGCAGGGCGAACAGAAGGATTTTCGCCTGCTGCGCCGGCTGCCGCGAGTCGACGAGATCGAGATGCAGGCGGAGGCCTACCGGCCAATCAGGCTCGGGGTCCTCGATACCGAGACCACCGGGCTCGATCCTCAAGCGAACGAAGTGATAGAATTCGCGATCACAATGATGACCATTAACGCCGATGGCAGTCTGCACCGAATCGAGGAGCCGGTCAGCTGGCTGGAGCAGCCTTCGCTACCGCTCGAGCCGCGTATCGTTCAGGTGACCGGCCTGACCGACGAAGATCTCGCCGATCAGGCTTTTGACGATCACGACATTACTGACGCGCTTTATCGCTGCGATGTCCTCGTCTCCCACAATGCCAGGTTTGACCGGGCTTTCCTTGCCAAGCGCTTCGATGGGCTGGTGGACAAGCCCTGGGGGTGCACGGCCAACGACATTGACTGGCTGTCTCATGGGCTGGGAGGCCGATCGCTGGGGCACCTGCTCTATGAAGCAGGATATTTCTACGAGGCGCATCGCGCTGGTCCGGACTGCTGGGCGCTTGCCTGCCTGCTCGCGGGGCACGCATCGGACGGCCGCACCTACGCCGCTCACCTTGTCGATGCAGTCCGTTCGGTGACACACAGAATCTACGCACGCGGCGCACCCTATGCAGTGAAGGATCGGCTCAAGGTTCGGGGCTATCGCTGGAATGCCGCCGAAAAGTGCTGGTGGACGGATGTGCGTCCTGAGCTCGTGGACGCAGAGCACGCGCGGCTGCGCGAGCTCTCATTCCTCATCGCTCCGGTCGTCAAGCAGATTACTGCCTATGAACGATATCGTTCATAGGCCCCTGTCGCAGTAAGGGCGTCCTGAGCAGAACGGGCCGGCGTTCAAGCTGCGTGGCGCTTTGAACCCGGCTCCACGTCCCTCTTCAGAGCCTAGAACGTGCCGGTCGACGTGCCTTGCGAGGTTTTCTTAGTTCGCTTGGCAGAAGATTGAGGGGGTGGGGTGGGAGCATATCTGTCACCTTGGGAATTTTTTCCACGATGGTTTGAAGACTGGTCAGTCCGGAAGCTTTGGAATAGCGCCCTGCCGTTTCCGATCGAAGCTTGTGGCCTATGAGATCTGCCCGCCCTTCTTCGAAGACCTGCTGGCTTTTCAACTCGTTGGTGACCGTGTGCCGGAAGGAGTGAATTGCTTGGCCTCTTTCCAAGAAAGGTAGGTGTCGTGCGATCTTGGTCCAGTGGTTCTTGTAAAACGCGTCACCCGTGGCGCCGAGGGTTCGCTCATAGGCCAGCTCCGGGAATAGCAGGATCTCATCCGCTTTTCTCAGAGCGGTGACATAATGCAGAAAGTTCAGGCGGATCAGCTCTTGGGCGATCGGCACCAATCGACGCGACGAACTTGTCTTCACGCCTCGGGCTTCGTTGTCGCGAATGATGAAGTGGGAAGGAGCGTCGCCTTCGTCTACGATGTCCGCCAGGTTAAGGCCGCAAATTTCTGCCCGTCTAAGGCCAGTATACCACGCTATGAGCGGAACGAAATAGCAGGAGTCGTGAATGACCTGCCCACCGGGCTTAAGTCGATTTCGCAACGATTCACAACCTGTCCATGGCGGCAGGGAGAAAAGCACCCGTCCTTCGTCAGCGGAGTAAACATCTTGCTGGTCCCGCGGATCGCGATTGTCCTCCTGGAGGAAAGCAGAATAGTCGAGATCTGCAAGTCGACACTTCTTTTTGAACCACTCCGTCAGTTGGCGCAGGAAGCCCCAATGCCGATTGGTCGTGCCGATGCCGAGGCCGATCTCGTTCCGATCAAGTTTTCCAGCCTTCACGAGAGCCTCAGTCTCTTTGACAATGTCGCCAATGGACATCGCGCGCTGACGCTCCGATTTGCGGAAGCTGGGGCCATGTAGGCCTTGGAAGTGTCGATCCAGGCGAAGAAGGTCCTCTTGTGAAATGGAGGACAGCGGCCGGCCGCCCATGACCTGTTCGAGCAACAGCGCAGGAAGCTTGAACTGCTCCCTGGTTTTTGCGTCCCAACTATTGCCTCGCTTACGAGCCTGGCCGTCCAGACCGCCGGTTTTGGGATTAGCTTCGATGAATGAAAGAGATGCCTGCGATGCCGTAAGGAGGGTCCATTTGGACCCGGCTTCGACCGCAGGCGACGCGGGAGGAGAAATTGGTTGCAGCGGAGCCGGGGCGCCGCTGTCTGAGGCCGTGTCATGCTCATGCGGCGGGATCGTTTGATAGGCAGGAAGGGGATTTTCAATGAGTGCGCGCTGTTCCTGAACAGCTTTCATCTTCGCCGCGTGAATGACTGTTATCGCCATCCTTTGGTTCAATTCCGAGATAGGAAGCTTCAGCGCGGCGAGATGTTCATCCGCAACAAGCTCGACGGACTGAGGCGTCGAAGGAGCTTCATAGTCCTGCCAGCAGACCAGCTCTACGATTTCGCCTTCGGGCTCATTCTCGTCGGGGCGGAGTATAGCGATAAGTGCCGCACCTCTGTCCCCGTTCCTGATGCGATCGATGTGAACCTGTTCCAGGACTTCCAGCCGGCTGCGGAAAATGGCTTCGGGGAGTATGTCTGGGGCGTCCTCGTGATCGCCGAGTTGGAGATGCGCTTGCAGGCGGGCAAGCCGGTCGCGCTCCTGAAGCAACTGGCGTCTGTAAATTTCCTGGCGCTGTTGGCCGGTCAGACCGTCTGATGTCAGGTTGCCAATCATGTTCATGCGCAAGGCCTCACTCCGTACGGTCAACGCAGGGGCGAGAAAGCGCGCCCGTTCGTGATTCGTCGTCAGAAGAGAAATGCGTACCCTGAACGGCTTATCGACTCCTAAACGGATGAGGCGCCGGAAATAATATGTCCCGTTCTTGCGGGCGACATGTTGGATGGCTGGCATATGTGGTCCCTGTCCGTGGTATCACCTGGGGGCCATTCCCAAGTGAGGTGAAGACGGAATCCATATTTTTCAGTGTGTTGGTGTTGCTTTGGCTGGGGCTCCTCCCGCCCCAGCCAGAGCTTTTCCATTATTTTGACCATATTGATTCGTGCCGAGCCCATTGCATTCCCGGCAAAGTGCATCGGCTTGGCTGAGCGGAGCCCGCCGCCTGATCTCCGCACCATCGGCGTACGCCCGAAAACCGCCGGCCTTTTTCCCGGGCCGGAACCCATTCTATTCTGATCCGGCATTCGGCGTGGCTGACATTGCCGGCGTCCGGCGGGGCCGATAGGCAAGGGCGCAACATTGCGCGCCGGCGCCGTGATCCCGTTGGCCGGCGTTGCGCAAGGAGAGGAACGACGATGCTCGCACTGAGGACCTGCGCCGCTCTGGCTGCTCTCGCTTTGGCCCTGCCCGCCTGCGCGCAATCGACGGCGGCGGACAAGCCCGATCTCGCGCCGGTGGCAGTTCACGGCAATGTCCAGACCTTCGAGATCGCGCCCGTGCTGCTCGCCGCCAGCGACTTTTATCCGGCCGGGGCGACCGTGAAGATGGGTGGCATCCCCAATCTGGTCGGCGCGCCGATCATCCGCGGCTTTGGCGAACCCGGCGACGCGGATGTCGCGACCCATGCCGAGACGCAGGCGCTGCGCTATTCGGTGAAAAACCCCAATCTGCGCATCATCCTCAACGTCTCCAAGGGCCTTTATCGCATCGTCGCGCGCCGCTCGGCGGGCATCGCCAGCGTGGCGGACCTCAAGGGCAAGCGCATCGCGACCATTCCTCAGACCTCCTCGGGCTATTTCCTCTACCGCATGCTTGCCGACAAGGGCGGGCTGAGCTTCGAGGACATCGAACCCGTCACGCTCTCTCCGCTCAGCGAGATGACCAAGGCGCTGGCCGACCGGCGTGTGGACGCGGTGGTGATCTGGGAGCCGGAGAGCGAGAATTCGGCGCGGGTACTGGGCGATGACCTCATCGAGTTCGGTGGCGAGGGTGTCTATGCCGAGCATTTCAATCTCAATTCCACGGCCGAAAAGCTGGCCGATCCGCAGACGCGCGCCAGCATCGTTGCCTTCGTCCGCTCGATCATGGACGCGGCCGCCGCTATCCAAACCGACGCTGCCAAGGCCAAGACGCTGGTGACGGCGCGCGGCGGCTTCACGCCGGAGGAAGTGGACCGTTCGTGGAAGCATCATGCCTTCACAGCGGATTTCCCGGCGGACATGCTCGACATATTGGTGGCCGAGGAGACTTGGCTGGCCGCGCAGGACAAGCGCCCGGCCCGCAGCCGCGAACAGCTCGCCGCGCTGATCGACACCAGCATCTACGAGGAAGCCAAGGCGCTGCCGGCCGCCCGCTAAACCCATCCGTTCCCCGGTTGAGCAATCCCGCGCTCCTGCGCAGACAGGAGCCCAAGGGTGGCGACGATGTTCGGCAGGTCCAAAGCCGCTTTGCGGACGCTTGGCTCCTCTTCATAGGATAGCCGCTGGTGACCGCGTGGCCGGAACCGCAGGTGCGTCCGCGGTGGCACGGAGCGGTCGGACGTGCTCCGCCGCGCCTTGGCGGCTCCGCCATGCCCGGACAATTTCCGCCTCGCTTGCCTGCCTTTCTGCACCGCCGACCTTGCGGAGGTGCTGCGTCGCTATGGTTCGGCTGGAGCGCGGCTTCTTATCGGGTGATGCCGGAAAAACCCCGGAAATCCGCTAAACTTAGGACGGCCGTGCCTTTCTTCTGAACAGTCCTGAACGCGCCGGTGAGCCCGCCCGCATAGTGCCGCGCCAGACATGATCGCGCGCCACTTGGGGAAAGTCCGCCCCCCGAGCGCATGACAAAAGGCCGACAACGAGAAGGCCGGACAGCCCAGGGGGGCGGGCCCGCCAAGGTCATCAGAAAGGGAGAGATATTCCATGACGAGCACCCTCAGGGGCGCAATGCGATCGCGGCCCGCGCCGCTCCTTGCATCCGCTGCCATTTCCGCGCTCGCGCTTTCGGTTCTCATGCCGTCCGTCGCGCAGGCGCAGACGCAGGGCCCGGCCGAAGCGCAGGTGGACGAACGCGCCATCGTGGTGACCGGCACCCGCATCAAGCGCGATGGCTTCAACGAGCCCACGCCCGCCACGGTCATCGGCGCCGATCTCATGCAGGATCTCGGCCAGGTGAACATCACCGAGACGCTGAGGCTCATCCCGCAGAACTCCAATTTCCAGTCCGATGCCGTCTCCGGCATCACGGCGGGCGCGAATGTCGGCGCGTCCTTCGCCAACCTGCGCGGCCTCAATCCCTTCAACGGCACACGCACGCTCACGCTGGTGAACAGCCGCCGCTTCATCCCGACCTCGGACGGCGGCGCCATCGATCTCAACATGATCCCCTCGGCCATGATCCAGCGGGTCGAGACCGTCACCGGCGGCGCCTCGGCGGCCTATGGCTCGGATGCCATTGCCGGCGTGGTCAACATCATCCTGGAAAACCGCTTCGAGGGCATCAAGGCGCAGGCCGACTACGGCCAGACCTTCCGTGGCGACGGCAAGAGCTATCACGCCTCGCTCATGGGCGGCACCAGCTTTGCGGACAGTCGCGGCCATGTCGTGGTCGGCCTTGAATATCAGAAGAACGAAGGGATTGGCGATTGCGCCCGCGTGCGCCTGTGGTGTGCCGAGAGCTATGACATCTTCACCAATTCCAACAACATCCTGCCGGGCGGCGGAACCTCGGGCTACAACATTCCCGGATCGCCCGGCTACGGTCTGCCTCATTATGTGATCGGCCCGGGTTCCCGCCAGGCCTATAACGATCCGCACGGTGTGGTGCGTGACCGGGCCCCCGCGCCGCTCGCGGCCCGCAACATGCGCTTCAACGATGACGGCACCGGCGTGGTGCAGTTCGACCCCGGCCGCTATCTCAGCTCGGCCCAGATCGGCCCGCGCCAGGGCGGCGACGGCGCCTCCACCTATGACGACAGCGACATCCAGACGCCGCTCGAGCGCTGGGTGGGCTATCTCTACGGCCAGTATGAGCTGAGCGACACCATCCAATTCGAGACCGAACTGACCTATGCGCAGCGCATCGCCTCGAACACCAGCTATATCGTCGGCCCGCGCTCGACCTTCTTCGTGAACGGCGACAATCCCTTCATTCCCGACGATCTGCGCGCGCTGCTGGGCGGCGAGGGCTTCAGTCTGGGCAAGGATCTCGACGGCGACCTGACATCGGTCAACCGCGCCGATGCCAAGGTGTTCCGTGGCCTGATCGGCCTCTCCGGCCCGCTATTCGGGGACTGGACCTGGGACGCTTATTATCAATATGGCCACAATAAGCGGCACCAGGACCGGACCAACAATCGCGTCAACGCGCCCTTCCAGTGGGCCCTGGAGGCGGTGGACGAAGGTCTGGCGACCACGGGCACGGCCAATGGCAACATCGTCTGCGCCGAACTCACCAGAGCCAATCCGGACCCGCGCGCCCAGGGTTGCGCGCCGTTCAACCTGTTCGGCCTGAACAATGGCTATGACAATACGGCGGCCTTCAACTACGTCTATCGCCCCGTCGTGGAAGACTTCGTCTATTCCCAGCATGTGCTCTCGGGCGCGGTGCAGGGCACGCTGTTCAACGGCTGGGCCGGCCCAATCTCGGCAGCGGCCGGTGTCGACTGGCGCAGCGAGGGTGGCGACGTCACCCATGGCGACATCCCCGATTACAATGATTACGCCTTTACCTTCGGCCTTGATTATTCGGGCAAGATTGCCGTGCTGGAAGGCTTCACCGAGCTCAACGTGCCGGTCTTCCGCGACTCCGCGCTTGGCGATCTGTTGGAGCTGAACGGCGCCATCCGCTATACGCGCAATCACGCCACCAACAATGACAGCGGCGAGGAGAAGACCTCCGAAGCGGTAAGCTGGAAGCTCTCGGCCGTCTATGACGTGACCGAAGGGATCAGGCTGCGTGCCTCCCGCTCGCGCGACATCCGTGCGGCTGGCTTCCGCGAGCTGTTCCTGCGCAACGTACCGACCGAGCCGTGCTCGACCAGCGGCCTTGTCGATAATCCGGCTATCCCCGGCTCGCCGCCAGTAGGCGATGATTGCACGCCCATCCTGGGCGGCGGCAGCTTCGCACTCACGCCCGAAAAGGCCGATACGACGACGGCGGGCATCGTGCTTCAGCCGAGCTTCATCCCGGGCCTGCGCCTTTCGGTCGACTGGTATCAGATCAAGATCGCGGATGCCGTCACCTCGCTCGGTGCCCAGCGCATCGTCGACTTCTGCGACGATTACGACCTGTTCTGCGACCGCATCACTTACGGCTCGGAGGGCGATGGCGGCATCACCTTCATCGATGCCCGCCAGGTGAATCTCGCCAAGCTGGAGCTGCGCGGCGTGGACCTGGAGGTCGATTATCGCCTGCGGCTGAGCGATGTGGTGAGTAGCTGGAACGGCTCGCTCAACCTGCGCCTGCTCGGCAACCACCAATATGACTTCATCTCGCAGGCCAATCCCAGCGTGCCCGAGCTGAATTATGCCGGCCAGTCGGGTCCGGTCGGGGACGGCGGCGACTTCAACCCCGCGCCGCCGTGGATCTGGAACGCCTTCGTCAGCTACGATACCGACAATTTCAACATCACCGCCTCGTGGCGCCGGTTCAGCGAAGGCATCTACAACATCCAGCGCACGGGCCCCGAGGATGCCGGTTACGATCCCACGCAGACCAACAGCATCTCGACTAACCGCGTGAAGGGCGCGAGCTATTTCGGCCTCGCCATGACCTATCGGCTGCCCTTTGGCGGCGTCGACCGCCGGCATATCGAGCTGTTCGGATCGATCGACAATCTGTTCGATCGCAAGCCCCCCATCGCCCCGGGCGGCGGCGGCGGCGGCGGCTCCAACTATCCGACCAATCCGGTGTTCTTCGATACCTTCGGGTCGCGTTTCCGGGCGGGCATTCGCGTCCGGTACTGAAGACCTGCGCGGACCGAAGCGGCGTTGCATCCCTCGCGAAGACGCTTCGTTCCGCCGGACCTTCAGTCCTTCTCATGGGAAGAGGGCGGACTCCTTCGGGAGTTCGCTCTTTTTTTGGCTGGCGATTGGGCCACCGGACCAACCCGCACGCTTTGCTAGGCAGGGGATAGAAGCTCCGCCAAGCCCGTGCCCCTGCTCAGGCAGGAGCCCAGGGGCGTTTAAGCGCTTGGATCAGTTTATGGGCTCTTGCCTTCGCAGGAGCCCAGGCTCTCTTTGGATCGGGAGCCTAGTTGCTGGCCCGCCGCCTGTACTCGCGCGGCGGCATGCCGTAATGATCGTGGAACGAGCGCGCGAAATGGGCTGCGCTGTTGAAGCCCCAGGCAAAGGCGATCTCGGTCAGCGTATGACCCGCCCAGCTCGGATTGGCGATCTGACGCGCACATTCTTCCAGCCGCCGGCGAATGATGTAGGCCGAGACCTTCTCGCCCCGGCGTGAGAAGACGGCGCGCAGATAGCGCGGCGAAATGCGCATGCCGGCGGCGATGGCCGCGGGCGAAAGATCGGGATCGCGCAGATTTTCCTCAATATAGCGGATCACTTCGGATTGCCGCGCTGCGATTGCGGCGGACATCAGATAGTGCTGCTCGAAACCGATGGCATAGGTCATCGCCAGCATGTCCAGCACCTGCCGGGCAAAGCGCGTGTCGTAGACCGAGTTGAAGCCGCCTTCCAGGCGCAGGTCCAGCGCCTCCACCATGGCGGAGGCGGCGCTGGTGAGGCCGATATCCTTCTTGAGCGCCACGCCGCAATATTGATCGGGCGCGGGGAAATGCCCGCGGATGGTCGCGGCGTCGAGCCGCAGCATCACGATGCGCGAATCATCTTCCACCGTGAAGCTGTGCGGCGCGGCGCTGTCGCACAGCACGAAGTCGCCTTCCTCAAGCCGGGCCTCATGCCCGCAATGCCGTAGCTGGCTGCGGCCCTTCGTCTGCAACAGGAAGGAATAGAGGCGCGGCACCCCCCGCTGGATATGCTGACTGGAGCGTTCGATGTTGATGCGGCTCGTGCTCATCCGCGCGAACTGGATTGCGCCCAACTTGCCCAGGCTCAGCCGGGCGGAAAAGGCGGTCCGGTCCGCGGGCGTCAGGTCGACGCGGTTCATCTGCTGCGAATAGAGCGTGTTCCAGGCCGATGCGCGGCCCGCGGGCGGAAGCGAATCGGTGCAGTAGGATTTCATCGTTTGCCCCCTCCCGGCTTGCATCACCCGGCCCGTTTCCCGGGCCGATATTCTGCAGAGTGAGTTTCGGTTACCGGGCGCCAAATGCAACCTTTATTCGCCGCGTGCGGTACGAAAATCGGTGGATTTCCGGTCGAATGACGCATTTTCATCGCGGCGCGGCGCAACGGGTGCGTGCAGGCGGGCCCGCTGCTGCGCAAAGAGGGGTGTCCATGCGCCTGGTAACGCCCTGTACCCCTGTGGTGCGGGCGATAAAGCCACCAGAACACCTCGCCGATTAACATTGGTTAGGTCATTTGCACGCGCGGCGGCAGGATCGGCTCTGCGCAGCGGGCGTTAGGGAAAGGCTGCTTTGGCCTGGCGCTTGCCGGCGCTCTGGCCGGAGGGCGGCGAATAGGTGAAACCGGTCTTCGTGGCGAGGCATGGAGATGAATGGTCAAGGTCCCATCCAACCCTGTTCGACAGCGGGCGTCGCGAGTGCGGAAAAAGGGCATGTGGTTCTCGATGGGCCCGGTGGGGTCGCCATCACGATGACGGCCGAGGCAGCAGCGCGCACCGCCGCCAGCCTCATCGCCGCCGCGCATGAAGCCAAGTCTTTCGTGAGCGGCGAGAGCGGTGAGGAGAGTAGCCCTTAAGGGCGCGGCGATGCTCGCTCCGATCGCGGCTGCGAACGGTTTGCACCGCTGGGTCTTTAACAAAAATCAAGACGAATCCGGCCTGTCATGGGATCGCAAAGAGCCGTTCGGCGAGCTAGCCGCTGCATGAATGTCACATGCGGAGGATCTGCAAACAGTGCAGGCTGAGCGATTGCTGCTCAACCGTCCAGGGGTTGAGTTGACGGCCGAAGAACGGTGTTTACTGGAAGCGGAAATCATTGAAATCAGGACGGTGGAGGCCCGAAAGACGATCATTGAAGCGGGCGACTGTGTCGATATCAGCACGATTCTCGTCGAGGGCTTGCTGTCGCGCTACATCGATGATCGCAAGGGCATGCGCCAGCTTGTCGCGGTGCATGTGCCGGGTGAGTTTGTCGACCTCCACGCCTATCCAATGCGGCATCTGGATCACAGCGTCGGCACGCTGACCGCCGCCGCAATCGCCATCGTGCCGCATGCCGCGCTCAAGCGCGTTCTCGATCCGCGCCCGGAGCTGGCTTGCAAGCTCTGGTTCTCCACCCTGATCGACGCGGCCATGCACCGCGCCTGGCTGTTCCGGCTCGGCCGGCTCGATGCGGTCGGCCGCGTGGCGCATTTCGTCTGTGAGATGAATGCGCGGCTGACGGCTGCAGGCCTCTCGGACGGGCGCATCTTCCAGCTCTCACTGACCCAGTCCGATCTGGCGGAAATCTGCGGGCTTACGACCGTTCATGTGAACCGCGTGATCCGGCAGTTGCGCGAGGCGGGTCTGTGCCTGTTCCGCCCGCCTTTCGTGGAGATCATCGATCAGCCCGGGCTGGCCCGGCGCGGCGATTTCGATCCCTCTTATCTCTATTTCGACGGACCCGGCCGGCCCTTCACCGCCCCTGTGCCTGTCGCGGCCGAGGATTCACAATTATCATAATGAATTTACGAGACCGCGAGTCGCGATCCGCTACTCTCCGCGTCCATCATCACGGTGGCGCGCGCGGTCCATGCGCAGAATGGGGCATGTCGCTGAACTATGAGATCGGCCGAAACCGATAGGCAGATGCAGGGAGAAGCGAGCGCCTGGCTTGCCGCAGTGGTGCACAATTCATTCGATGCGATCCTGAGCAAGACGCTCGATGGCATCATCACAAGCTGGAACGAGGCGGCTGAGCGGCTGTTCGGCTTTTCCGCCACGGAAGCGATCGGACAAGCGATTACCATCATCGTGCCGCCTGACCGGTATAGCGAGGAAACGGACATTCTCGCCCGGTTGCGGCAGGGAGACAGCATCGAGCGGTTCGAGACCGTCCGGCGGCATCGCAGCGGCCGCCTTATCGACATCGAACTCAGCGTCTCGCCGGTCCGCGATCACACGGGCGCCATCGTCGGTGCCTCGACCATCGCACGGGACATCACGGAACGGAAGCGGCGGCGGGAGGAACAGGCCCTGATCGTGCGCGAGATGCATCACCGCATCGGCAATCTGCTGGCAGTGGTGCAGAGCATCATCAGCTTCAGCAAGCGCCGGAGTGCGGCGGTGGAGGATTTTGCAACCGACCTCTCGGACCGGATCGCCGCGTTGGCGGCGGCGCACCAGCTTGTCCTGCCCGAGCCGGGCGACAGCCCCCGCGCGATGGTCACGACGCTGGGCGAGGCCATGGAGGCCTTGCTCAAGCCCTATTTCCATGTCGGGCGGATCAGCATCAAAGCCCCTGCTCTGACGATCGACGAGTCGGCCCTGACGCCGCTTGCGCTGCTCCTCCACGAACTGGCCACCAATGCGGCGAAATATGGCGCCCTGGCCGTGGCCGGCGGCGCGCTGGATATAGCGGTGGCCGTCGAGGGTGAGCGGGTCCGCATTGTCTGGCGGGAAACCGGCGGGCAGGCGCCCAACGGCAAGCGGGAGGGCTTCGGTTCCGGTCTGCTGAAGGCGGCCGCCCAGTCCCTGGACGCCCAAATCGAACGTTGCTGGGAGGCGCCGACGCTGACCATCGCCATCGACATGCCGCATGAGCGGCTCATGGTGCGTTGAGCGTATCTCCGGGGTGCTTGAGATACAGATAATGCGGGTCGAAATTGCCGCGTCGTTCCAGGGCTGCGCGGTCCAGGATTTCGACTTGCGGCGAGCGGAAGAGGCACAGGCCCATTTCGCGCAACTGCCGGATGACGCGGTTGACGTGAACGCTGGTGAGTCCGCAAACTTCTGCAAGATCGGCCTGGGTGGTGCCCAGCATAAAGCGCTGGCCATCGCTCAGTTCCACGGCCTCCAGCCGCGCATTCATTTCCGAAAGGAAATGCGCGACGCGGCCCACCGAATCCAGCCGGCCAACGCGGAACAGCCAGGCGCGGTGCAGCGAGGCATCGACCAATGTGGAGAACCAGAGCTTGCGCGTCAGCTCCGGGCGCGCGTCGGTCATGAGGGCCAGTCGCTCATGCGGCACCAGCGCCAGCGTGACGGCGGTCAATGTACCGATGCTGTGATCGAGGACGTGCATGGGGAAGGCGTGCAGGTCCACGAACTCGCCGGGCACATGGATTGCCACGAGCTGGCGCAGGCCCCTGCGGTCATCGATGTAACGGGACATGAAGCCGTCCACCAGCAGCGTGCTGGTCCGGATCTCCTCGCCTGCCCGGACGACGGTCGTGCGCGCGTACTGCGTCTTCACTTCTGAAATGGCGGCTTCCAGCAGGCTATGCTCTTCCACCGTCAGGCTGATGCGCCGGTTCTTGAGGAAGCGATCCGTCAGCATGACGCATTGCCGTGCGGCGCGGTGCGGGCCTATCGTGCCCAGAGATGCGCGCGATAGCGCTCAAAGCAGCGCTTACCGCAGATGAGGCGCATCAGCGCGCCCTCGGCAATGGCTGTGGCGCGTCGCGGGTCCTCGCGGACGAGCGGGTAGAGCGCCTCACGATTCCAGGCCTCGCTGTGTTTCACGTCCAGGACGGCGTGCAGGTCGAAATAATGTCGCTGGCGGCCGTTCAGGCCAATGCGGCGCAGACCTTGGGCGACGAGGGCCGAGCGACCCGGCGCCGTTAGCTCGATGACGCCAAGCGCGCCTACCGAATGCCACGCATAGCGCCGCGTTGTGGCAAGGCCGGTCATGGCATTGGCCAGCGCCAGGCTTTCGCCCACGGTCGTTTCGATCCGCGGCGTCACGTCAAGCGCGCGCGCGAGCACATCGAGCATCGGGCCGTGCATGCCCTTTTCGTTGCCCCGGCCCATCTCATCCCAATAGTTGCGCGCCAGTTCGAGTTTCGCGGAGACCGGCAGCTTCACCTGTGTCATGGCGACGAGATCGTCAAATCCCGCTTCACCGGCCGCTTCCTGTTCGAAGAACCATTGTAGGTCGCGCCGCGTCGCCTTCTCCGCCAGCCAGGGAAAGAGAGGGTCGTTCTGCCCGGGGCCGGTCTCTTTGAGCGCTTCGAACCAGGCGACGAAACCGTCCGGATCGCTGGGTGCCTGGGCGGCTTCGTCCCGGATGCTCTCGCGCAGGATTTCCAGAAATTCACCCTCCAGGCGCCGCATATGATAGTCGCTTTCAAGGGCTTCCCGCCATTGGCTGTCTGGCAGGCCGGGCGCGAGGCGCTGCCGGTTCCAGCGCGCCATTCGTCGATGAAAATCCGCGGAAAAATAGTCGTTGTCGTCGAAGTTGGCGGTGCGATCGTCGTCATTGCAGGCGAACAATGTTGCCATGGGAAAAACCCTCTCTGAGTTTGCGCTCGATTGGGAGGGTTAACGTGGCGGCGGTGCTCTCAGTTCCGGACGGTCAATGCGGCCTATAGAAATGGCGATAAAATTATCAAATTAATCCAGATGGTTACCTTATGAATCTACCAATATATTGATCGAAGTTAGCGCAAAGGTCTTCTGCCGAGCCGGAACTTCCCTGTCTTCGCCCCGTTGTCGGAGGTCATGACTCCGGTAGCGACCATGGGCGTTTCCACGCGAGCGACGCGCGTGGGTCAGGAGCGCCTGGCATCCCATGCGGACCACCCGAGCCTCGCCCCATTGCAAGCAGAGGCGCTGCTCGGTCTGCTCGGCCACTTGCGCGATATCGGTTATCAGTTTGTGACTCCGACGCCCGCCACCCACGCGCGTGTCCTCGCGCGCCAGCCCGGACGGACCGGCACCACGCTTTCTGATGTCCTCGGCTGGAGCCTCCCTTTCCATGCGGGAGCTATCGAACCTGCCGTGGCCGCCCTGCTCGGCGCGAGCGGGATGCTGGTGCAGCGCCCCGATGGGCTGCTGCAAAGCGCCATCCGTGTCTCGTCCCTGCACGGCCGCCTGTTCATCCATTCCGCCTATCCGACCGAAGCGGAGGACGCCGTGTTCCTCGGGCCGGATAGCTATCGCTTCGCCGATCTCATCGAGCGGGTGCTTGGCGCCTGGGCAGGGCGGAGCGCGCCGCTCGTGCTGGATATCGGGGCCGGAGCGGGAGTGGGCGCTCTGGTCGCGGCCGATCGGTTGCCAGCGGCCCGCATCGTGATGACCGACATCAATCCGCGCGCGCTCACCTTCGCACAGATCAACGCGCGCCATGCCGGCTACGCCATCGACGCGCGCCTCGGCCGCAATCTCGCCGGCTGGCGCCAGGGCGCCGACATTGTCCTTGCAAACCCGCCTTATGTCATCGATCCTGCCGGCCGGGCCTATCGCGACGGCGGCACCATGCATGGCGGCGCCGTCGCGCTGGAGATGACGGAAACGGCGCTCGACGCGCTGCATCCGGGCGGTCTGTTCATCCTCTATACGGGCAGCGCCATCGTTGCGGGAGAAGACCCGCTGCGGGTGGCGCTTTGCGCGCTGGCCGAGCGCAAGGGCGTGCGCCTCGATTACCGGGAACTGGACCCGGATGTTTTCGGCGAGGAGCTGGAAAACCCCGCTTATGCCGATGTCGAGAGGATCGCGGTCGTCGGCGGCCTGTTCAGCGCAGCGGCGCGCGTCTGATTGCGTCTCGTATGATCTGGCCCGTGAGGGCAGCCGCTAAAGCAGGTTATTTACGCGCCGCTTTTTGCGGAACGCTGCGGGCGAGTCGTGCCTTGCCGGTCCATCGAAGGAAAGGATCGGCAAAGGGCATATGCGACTGGAAAGGGGCTTCTGGACACTCAATCGGCTGGTTGGAGCGGCCGTGGCGGTGAGTGGGGCGGTCATCGCCCTCGTGCGCTGCTGGCTGTGGCTGGCGCAATGGGCGTCACCTTTCATCGCCTCGTTCGCGCTTGCCCTGTTGCTTTGTACGTTCGCCGCGCTCGGCACCGCCTTGTCGCGGGGCTGGAGTATCAACGCGCCGGAAAGAAGCGGCCGATCACGCCCTCGCCGCCGCGGCGCCGCTGCGTCCCGCTCGCATGCCGGTCCGCAATCCCTGCCCAGCTAGCGCCTTTGCCAAGGAGAGAAGACGATGTTCATGCACAATAAGCGGCTTCAATATACGGTCCGCGTCTCGGACCCCAATCCCGCTCTCGCGTCGCTGCTCCTCGAGCAATTCGGCGGACCCGATGGCGAGCTCGCGGCGGCGATGCGCTATTTCACGCAGGGACTGGCGGAGGACGATCCGGGCCGCAAGGACATGCTCCTCGACATCGCGACCGAGGAACTCAGTCATCTCGAAGTGATCGGATCGATCGTTGCCATGCTGAACAAGGGTGTGAAGGCGGCGGTCAGCGAAGGCGCCATGGAGGAAGCCGAGTTGTACCTGGCAATGAATGCCGGCGGGGACAGCCACACCCAGGCGCTGCTCTATGGCGGCGGCCCCTCGCTCACCAACAGCTCGGGCGTGCCGTGGACGGCGGCTTATGTGGACAGCCGGGGCGATCCGACATGCGATCTGCGCTCGAACATCGCGGCGGAAAGCCGGGCCAAGATTATCTACGAACGCCTCATCAACATCACCGACGATCCGGGCATCAAGGATGCGCTGGGTTTCCTGATGACGCGCGAGGTGGCGCACCAGAAGAGCTTCGAAAAGGCGCTCTATTCCATCAAGGATAATTTCCCCTCCGGCAAGCTGCCGGGCCTCGCCGCCTATGCCAACGTCTATGTCAACACCTCGCAGGGCGAGGGCGATGCCACCGGGCCTTGGAACACCGGCGAGCAGTGGGAGCGGATCGACGATGTGGAGGGCAATCTTCCTGTCGATGGCGGCGATGGTCAGGCGACTGTCACCCTCTCCGAAGAAGAACTCGAAACCTCGGCCGCGATGATGGCCCGTCTCCAGTCCAATCCCAGCAACAATCCCACCACGGGCGCCGATCTCGGCGCCGGGCCGGGCGCAGGCAAAACCACGGATGAGGACATGGGCGGTGCCGACGACATGAAACAGGCCAAGGCCATGAGCGACTCGCTCGCTTGAAAGGAGAGGAAGGATGACGACGCAAATGGCTGCGGATGACGCGGCGCTCCGGCATGAATTCGTGGTGGGGCTGCGCAATGCCCATGCGCTGGAACATCAGGCGCTGGCGATCATGGACAGGCAGATCGACCATCTCGCCCAATATGCCGAGGTGGAGCAGCGCCTGCGCAGCCATCGCGGCGAGACCGAACGGCAGATCGAGCGGCTGGAGCGCATTCTTGAGTCGCTCGACGAGAGCCACTCGACCGTGAAGGACATGACGATGAGCATCACCGGGACGTTGGCGGCCCTGGGCCACAGCTTCGCGGCGGATGAGATCCTCAAGAACAGCTTCGCCAATATCGCTTTCGAAAATTTCGAAAAAGCGAGCTACAAGGCGCTCATCATCATGGCGCGGGAAGCGGGCTATCCCGATGCGGTGCCGCTGCTGGAGGAGACTCTGCGGGAGGAGGAAGCGATGATCGTCTTCCTCGACGAGACGCTCCCGCTGATCGTGACGCGCTATCTCTCCCTGCGCGCGGCCGGGGAACAGGCGAGCCACTGATCGCTTCGGTTTTCCGACACGCACACACGCACACACGAAAGGCCGCGCCTCAAATGGGCGCGGCCTTCCTCGTAATGGGATTCTTTCGTCTATGCGGCGGCCGGTGCGATTTCGAGGCCCGGCTTCAGAACGATCTTGGTGACCTCGTTCTGCCGGTCATGGAACATCTTATACCCCTCCGCCGCCTGTTCGAGCGGCAACCGGTGGCTGATGAGGAAGGTCGTGTCGATCTTCCCGTCCAGGATCGCATTAAGCAGGCCGGGCATGTAATGTTGCACATGGGTCTGGCCGGTCCTGAGCGTGAGGCCCTTCTCCATCAGCGCCCCGAGCGGGAACTTGTCGACGTAGCCGCCATAGACTGCCGGCATTGAGACGCGCCCGCCCTTGCGGCAGGCGATGATCGCCTGACGGATGCTGTGGATGCGATCGGTGCCGAGGAAGGTCGACGCCTTGATCTGATCGATCACATTGTCGACGAAGAAGCCGTGCGCCTCCAGGCCGACCGCATCGATGCAGGCGTCCGGCCCGATGCCGCCGGTCATTTCCATGAGCGCCTCGTACGTCTTGCTCTCCTCGAAATCGATGGTTTCGGCGCCGAAGCGCCGGGCCAGCTCCAGCCGATGAGGAAAATGGTCGATGGCGATGACGCGCTCGGCGCCCATCAGGAAGGCGGCCTGGACACAGAACAGGCCCACCGGCCCGCAGCCCCACACCGCGACGGTGTCGCCCTGCTCGATCTGCGCATTTTCCGCCGCCTGCCAGCCGGTCGGCAGAATGTCGGAGAGGAACAGCACGTCGTCGTCCGGCACGTCGTCCGGAACGACGATAGGCCCGACGTCCGAGAAGGGCACGCGCACATATTCGGCCTGACCGCCCGAATAGCCGCCGGTCATGTGGCTATAGCCAAACAGGCCCGCCGTCGGGTGGCCATAGAGCTCGCGCCCAATATCCTGATTGTCCGCGGGCAGGCTGTTTTCGCAGGCCGAATATTGGTGCTTGCCGCAATGGAAGCAGCCGCCGCAGGAAATCGTGAACGGCACGACCACCCGTTGGCCCTTGCGCAGCGTGGAGCCGGGGCCGGTCTCCACCACTTCGCCCATGAATTCATGGCCCAGAATGTCGCCGGCCATCATGGTGGGAATATAGCCGTCATAGAGATGCAGGTCTGACCCGCAAATGGCGGTGGAGGTGACGCGGATGATCGCATCGCGCGGATTGAGAATTTCCGGATCGTCCACTGTCTCCACGCGGACATCATGCTTGCCATGCCAAGTGAGCGCGCGCATCAGTTCTTTCCTTCTTCCAGCAGGCGGCGATTGCGGGCGCCGGTTGCGACCTCGCCGGTTTCCATGAGCTGCTTGAAGCGCCGCAGGTCGCGCCGCGCCTGAATGGCCGGTTCGCGCTGGAACATCTTGGCAATGGCCTTGCCGATGAAGCCGGCCGGCGGATCGTAGAGAATGGTCGCGCTCACCCAGGTGCCGCGCCCCCCGGGTGCATCGCGAAAGTCGACGCGGCCACTATTGGGAACCGGCGCATCCGGCTCGGACGCCCAGGCAATGAAATCGCCTTCGCTCTCCTCGGTGACAATGGAAATCCACTCGACGGTCCTGTTTGCCGGCGCCTTGACCACCCAGCGCGAGCGGCGCGCGTCCAACACTTCGATGTCGATGACATTCTCCATGAAGCGGGCGAGATTGGAAAAGTCCCGCCAGAAGGCGAAGAGGTCGGCACGCGGCCGGTCGATGGTGAGCGTCACGCCGGAAAGGCTGTCGCCCTTGGGCTCGATCAGTTCCTCGCCGGCGATCCTGGCGCGGTCGCCGTGCTTGGACGTGGTCGGCGGCGCTTCGTCTGGCCATTCGGAATTGGGGGTGTCCGCGCTCATGCCGGCTCTCCTTGGATGGCCCTTGGATGGCATGAGAATGTTCCACCCGGGCGCGCTGTTCCCTTCAAAGTCTCCGGAACGCAGGGAATGCGGTGAGCCGAGCGCTGTCGCGGTTCACCGGGAAAGCGCAAGGAGTGCTGTCAGCTCCCGGCGCCGGTGTTGATCGGCGGAGCGAGCGGATTGCCTTTGTCGGCTGACGCGTGGGAAGCAAGCGCGCGGTCGATCATGACTTCCCAGATCCCAGCGTCGCCGGCCTCTGCCATCGCGGCGTCCGGCACCCGCATCGTGCGCAGTACCGCCAGCGCATCGGCAACATGGTCCTCCCATTCCAGATCGACCGAGGGACCCGCGCTTGCCTCCACCCCTTCGGCATTGTCGCTCAGCCGCCAGCCGGCCAGCACACGGGCAATGCGTTCCACAATGGGTGTAGCGGCGGTTGACATGTCTGAACCTCACGGATGGGGTGGTGCCAGATGGCGCGGGCTCAGAACGTGCGGAGAGGGTGGAGCGTTCCCCTCTTGCGATAGTAGCGGAGCAGGGTTGGGCGGGTGCGCCCGGTTCCTCACCGGGCGCCGATGCTCAGTGGCGAGTGCCCTGCCAGCATTCGGCGGACGACGGCCTTGTCCTGGATGAGGTCGGCGATGGTGTAGGCATCGAACACCGCCAGCATCGCGTTCATGCCTTCGACGAGCACGCTTGTCAGCCCACAGGCCGGGGAGAGCAGGCAGCCGGAGCAATAGGCCAGTTCGAAGCCTTCCTCGGTCTTGCGGACCACTTCGCCCACGGTGATCGTCTCGGCCGGGCGGGAGAGGCGCATGCCACCCGATCGGCCCCGGATCGTTTCGACGAAGCCGTCCCGGGCCAGCGCATTCACCACTTTCATCAGGTGGTTGTGCGAGATCTGATAGGTGTGCGCAATCTCGCCGATGGAGCAGAGTCGCTCCTGGTGCAGCGCCAGGTGGATGAGCACCCGCAGCGAATAATCAGTATAGCGCGTCAGTCGCATACAGCCCCATAGCATGTTTCTAAAGCTGTATACATGTATTAGGCTACGCCTGTTTTGCAGGGCCTGGCTCGGATCGAGTCGGGTTCCCCTGCGTTGAATCTCGTGCCACAAGGCGCGACCGGCGCCCGGCGGCGCGCATGGCGTCGCCCATCATGCCGGCCCGGAACAAGCGAGAGGAAGCAGCTATGCTCATCCGCCACGCCCCCGATCTGCGGGAAAGCGACGTCACCGATCACGGCATTTATTTGCGCCGGCGCGAGTTCATCGCGGGCGCGGCGGCGCTGGGCATTGGCGGTGGCGTGCTGCTGGGGGCGGGAGCAGCGCAGGCCGTGCCGCTCAAGCACAGCCCCAACAAGTTCCGCATCGACGAGGACAAGACGCCGTTCGAGGACATCACTCACTATAATAATTTCTATGAGTTCGGCACGGGCAAGGAAGACCCTGCCGCTAATGCCGGCACGCTGAAGACCCGGCCGTGGACCGTGACCATCGATGGCCTGTGCCGCAAGCCGGGCAAATATGGGATCGACGACCTCATGAAGCGCTTTCCGCTGGAAGAGCGCATCTATCGCATGCGCTGCGTGGAGGCGTGGTCCATGGTGATTCCTTGGGTCGGCTTTCCGCTTGCCAAGCTGGTCAATGCGGTCGAGCCGCTGGGAAGCGCGAAATATGTCGCGTTCCAGACTCTCTACGATCCGCGCCAGATGCCGGGCCAGCGCCGTCGTGTGATCGACTGGCCTTATCGCGAAGGCCTGCGACTGGACGAGGCGCGCAATCCGCTGACGTTCCTCTCCGTTGGGCTCTATGGCCAGACGCTGCTCAACCAGAATGGCGCGCCCATCCGGCTGGTGGTGCCGTGGAAATATGGCTTCAAGGGCATCAAGTCGATCGTGCGGATCAGCTTCGTGGAAAAGGCCCCGCAGACGAGTTGGCAGATGCTAGCTCCCAATGAGTACGGCTTCTACGCCAATGTGAACCCGGCCGTGGACCACCCGCGTTGGTCGCAGGCGACCGAGCGGCGGATCGGCGAGTTCTTCCGCCGCAAGACGCTGCCCTTCAACGGTTATGGCGAGCAGGTGGCGGCGATGTATCGCGGGCTCGATCCCAAGAAGCTCTACTGACCGATTGCCGATGTCGAAGCGCTGGAAGGATCGCCTGGTTTCGCTGCTGGTCTGGCTGCTGTGCGCGGCGCCGCTGTTCCTGCTCGTCTGGCAGGGCTTCAACGGCGACCTGACCGCCAACCCCATTGAATATGTGCTGCGTGAGCTTGGCGTGTGGGCGCTGCGGTTCCTGTGCGTCACACTGGCGATCAGCCCGGCGGCCAAGCTGCTCAAGCTACCGGTGCTCATGCGCTACCGGCGGCGGGTGGGCCTGTGGGCCTTCGCCTATGTGTGCCTGCATCTCACCACCTATCTGGGCATCGACCAGATGTTCGACTGGCCCACCATCGGCAAGGACATCGCCAAGCGACCCTATATCACCATCGGCATGGCGGCCTTCGTGCTGCTCATTCCGCTGGCAATCACGTCGATAAATCGGGTGCGCAAGCGCGTCGGCGCGCGGCGCTGGAAGCGGCTGCACCAGCTCGTCTATCTCATCGCGCCGATGGGCGTGATCCATTATTATCTGCTGGTGAAGGCCGATCACCGGCCGCCGCTCATTTATGGCGCGGTGGTCGCGGCGCTGCTGGCCTATCGCGTCATTCAGGCCGGACTGCGCGCCAGGCGTGCCAGGTCGCGTGCCCCAGCCATGGGAATGTGACGATCAGCCCCAGCAGCCCCGTGGCGAGGCTGAGCAGGAACAGCGCCAGCACGATGGCGCCCCAGACGAGCATCACCGGCAGATTGTTCCACACCAACGCCCAGCTCATGCCCATGGCAGTCAGGGCATCGCTCCGCCGCTCCAGCAGCATGGGGATGGAGAAGGCGGAGATGGCGAAGGAGAAGGCCGCGAACAGGCCGCCGACCAGCGATCCCACCACCAGCATCGCGAGCCCCGTGCCGGTCGAGAACAGCATCGGCGCGATATGATCGAGGCCGGGGAAGGGATGGAGGCCGAAGAAGAGCGCGTAGAGGATCACCGCCGCGCGCATCCAGAGCAGCATGAGCCCGCACAGCAGCAGGCCGGTGAAGAGCAGATGCGCACGGCCGGAGGCAGGCGCGGGCCAGACCATCCGCGCCAGGCTCACTCGCTGGCCGGTCTCGATTAGCCGGCTCTTCTCGTAGAGGCCGAGCGCCAGCGTGGGCGCGCAGACGAGAAAGCCGGCAAGCGCGGGGAACATCACATAATCGAGGCCCAGCCCCACCATCAGGAGCGTGATGGCGAGCGAGAGCAGGAAGACGAGCAGCCCATAAACGAGGCTCGGCCCCGGCGCCTGCATGAGATCGCGCCAGCCCGCGCCCAGCCAGTCGAGCGCGGCGGCGGGTGGCAGGCCGCGCGCCAGCGGGCGCGGGCGGGGCAGGGGCGGCACGACCGGGGGCAGGCTCATCATCTGGGGTCTCCTCATGGCGCTCAGCAGGCCGGCTTGGCGGCGGCATAGCGCGCCGGCGCTGTGCCCGGCATGTCCAGGCCGGCGCTCCGATCCGGCGCCACGCAGGCCGGGCTGGAGCGCATCGCGACATAGACGAGATGGGCATTGGCCAGCAGGACCAGCAGCAGCGCGGCGGCGGCCAGCAGCAGATAGAATGTGCGTCCGCGCGGCAGGCTCATGGCGCGAGGCTCCTGACGCTCGCGGGCATGCCGGGGCCAGAGGATCGCGCGGCGGCAGGGCGGCGGGAGCGTGATCGGCCGTCCGTCCGCCGGCCCGCGGGGTAAGGCGACACGCTCATGGCCGCCCGCCCAGATCGAGCACATAGGCAGTCAGGATCTTGCGCTCCACCGGGCTCAGGCGCTCGCCCCAGGCCGGCATCACACCCTGCCGGCCGTCGTGGATGCTGGTATAGACGGATTGCGCATCGCCGCCGTAGAGCCAGTGCCGGTCGGAGAGATTGGGAATGCCCAGCTCCGGGTTGCCGTGGCCCTCCGGGCCGTGGCAGGCGGCGCAATTGTCGGCGAAGATGCGGGCGCCGGCCTTGACGGATGCAGCGCGGCCGCGCGCGGCGGCGGGGTCCGAGAGGGCGAGCACATAATCGGTCACGGCGAGGATCGCGTCATTGTCGAGGATGCCGTCGCGGCCAAAGGCAAGCATCTGGCTCACCCGCGCGTCCGGCGCGCCGCTGTTCACGCCCACCGCGATGGTGTGCGTCACCGCCTGCGCGTCGCCATTGCCCCACAGCCAGTCGGCGTCGGTGAGGTCGGGAAAGCCCTTGCCGCCCTTCGCCGTGACGCCGTGGCAGGCGGCGCAATTGTCGCCGAACAGCCGGTGCCCGTCCTCGCGCACAATGGCCATCAGCGCAGGGTCGGCACGGATTGCCGGCACGTCGAGCGCCGCGATGCGGTCGGCCCAGCCGGCCTTGCGCACCGCCGAGGCATCGAGCTTGCGGGCGACATCGTGCTTCTGGTCCACGTTGAGCAGGCCGCGCGTATAGTGCGTGCCGAGCGGCCAGGCGGGCATCAGGATCCAGAAGAGCACGGCAAAGAGCGCCGTGGCGATGAGGAACAGCCAGGCCACGCGCGGCACCGGCGTGTTGAGTTCCTTGATGCCATTCCATTCATGGCCAGTGGTCATGTGGCCGCTGACGGGATCGCGTTCTCTCACTGCCATGGCGCATCCTCGTCGTCGATGACGTCGCGCGCCGCCTTGTCGAAGCGCGTGCGGTTCGCTGGCCAGCAGCTATAAACGAGCGCCACCGCCGCCATGGCCAGCAGGTAGAACAGCCCCACCGTCTTCGCGAAGGCGACGAGCAGATCATGGTCGATGGTCATGGCGCCGCCCGCTCCGCACTGGCGACGCTGCCGCCACGTTCCGACGAAGCGGCATTGCTGAGCTTGCCCAAAATCTGGAGATAGGCGACCAGCGCGTCCATCTCCGTCACGGTGCCGGGGTCGCCGTCGAAGGCGCGCACCTGCGTCGCCTCGCCGTAGCGCTCGGTCAGGCCGGCGCTGTCCGAACCGGGCAGCGCCTGCGCCCGTGCGTCGGCGGGGGCGTTGGCGATCATCGCCTCGGAATAAGGTACGCCCACGGCCCGCTGGGCGCGCAGATGGTCGCCCAGGTCGCCCGTGCGCAATTCCGTGCTGCTCAGCCACGCATAGCGCGGCATGATCGATTGCGGCACCACCGCGCGCGGGTTGTCGAGATGGGCCTTGTGCCACTGGTCGGAATATTTGCCGCCCACGCGCGCCAAGTCCGGCCCGGTGCGCTTGGAGCCCCACAGCATGGGGTGATCGTAACGGGATTCGACGGCCAACGAATAGGGGCCGTAGCGGTCCACCTCGTCCTGAAGCGTGCGGATCATCTGCGAATGGCAGGCATAGCAGCCCTCGCGGATGTAGATGTTGCGGCCGGCCAGCTCCAGCGGGGTGTAGAGCCGCATCTCCGGGTCGTGCTCGACCGTCCCGTCGATGGTGAACAGTGGAGCGATCTCGATGAAGCCGCCGATGCTGGCGACGACCATGATGGCCACGGCCAGGGCGATGGACTTGCGCTCGATCTTATAGTGGGTCCTGAACATGGCCGGTCATTCCGCGGGCTGGAGATCGGGCACGGCGGCGCGGACGGCCGGCGCGGGGGCCGGAACGGGCCCGCGGATCGTCATCCACATATTGTAGCAGCCGATGAGCGTGCCGATCAGGAACAGCAGGCCGCCGGTCGCCCGCGCCACATAATAAGGGTGCATGGCGGCGACGGAGTCGATGAAGGAGTAAGTGAGCGTACCGCTCTCATTATAGGTGCGCCACATCAGGCCCTGGATGATGCCTGAGTTCCACATCGCGAAGACGTAGATGAGCGCGCCGGCAAGCGCGAGCCAGAAGTGGGCCTCGACCAGTGCCGGGGAATACATGCGCTCGCGCTTCCACAGCCAGGGTACCAGCGCATAGAAAGCGCCGAAGGTGATGAGCGAATCCCAGCCGAGTACGCCGGCATGGACATGGGCAATGGTCCAGTCCGTATAGTGGGAGAGGGCGTTCACCGGGCGGATCGCCATGAACGAGCCCTCGAAGGTGGAGAGGCCGTAGAACACCGCCGCCATCATCATGAAGCGCAGCGTCGCGTCCTCGCGCACGCGGTGCCAGGCGCCGTTGAGCGTCATCAACGCATTGCCCGCCGCGATCCAGGAGGGGACCAGCAGCATGAGCGAGAAGGTCATGCCCAGCGTCTGCACCCAGTGCGGCAGGGCGGTATAGTGAAGGTGGTGCGAGCCGGCCCACATGTAGAAGAAGGTGATGCCCCAAAAGCCCACGATCGACATGCGGTAGGAGTAAATGGGCCGCTCCGCGCGCTTGGGCAGATAATAATACATCATGCCCAGGAATCCGGCGGTGAGGAAGAAGGCGACGGCGTTGTGGCCATACCACCATTGCGTCATCGCATCCTGCACGCCGGAGAAGAGCGAATAGCTCTTGGCGCCCGCGAAGGAGGCCGGGACGGCGAGGTTGTTGACGATGTGGAGTACCGCCACGACCAGAATGAAGGCCAGATAGTACCAGTTCGCGACGTAGATGTGCGGTTCCTTGCGCCGCGCGAGCGTGCGCAGGTAGAGCACGAAATAGCTCACCCACACGATCACCAGCCAGATGTCCGCATACCATTCCGGCTCGGCATATTCCTTGGATTGGGTGACGCCGAGCAGATAGCCGGAGATGCCGAGCAGGCAGAAGAGATTGTAGCCGATCAGCACGAACCAGGGGCTGAGCTGGTCCGGCAGCCGCGCGCGCGAGGTGCGCTGCATGACATGGAAGGAGGTGGCGATGAGCGCATTGCCGCCGAAGCCGAAGATGACCCCCGAGGTGTGCGCCGGGCGAATGCGGCCGAAGCTGGTCCAGGGGCCACTGAAATTCGCATCGGGGAAGGCGAGGAGCCATGCCACCCAGTCGCCGATCGCCATGCCCAGAACGGCCCAGAGCATGGCGATGACGATGCCGGCCTTGATCGGGTCGTCATAATAAGTGGAGAGGCGTGCCGCGTCCGGCTCCGGGGCGAAATAGCCGCGCAGCAGCAGGGCGCCCACGCCCAGTGCACAGGCCAGCACCAGAAAGCCGTGCGCTTCCATCGGATCGCCGCGCCCGCCGCCGGCGGCCGCCATGACGAAGCCCCACAGCGCCACCAGAATGAGGATCACGAACGCGCCTCGCCGCTCGCCGATTGTCAGAGTTGCAACCACCTTCGAGTCCCGCTTGTTTCGAGGGTCATTATCATAATTGATGTATTATCAATACCTCTTTTAAGCGGTGATGTGACGGTAAGAGGGTGATGATTATTCTTTATGAGGGCAAGATTTTTGTTTTCACTGGGATTTTCGCCGAATCCTGAGCGCCAGCCATTCTTGCGCCATGCCAGGGAAAGCTGGGGTCTAGGGAGATGAGATTCCAGCTTTTGCTGGGATGACGGCAGGTGGTTACGCGAGCTTTGGCCCTTGATCGGACTCCTGCCGGTGCAAAACCATAAAAATTATTTATTCAAAATACAAATAATATGCATTTGCTTAATCATGTTGCAATGCGCAAAGGCTGGGGCCTCTCGAAAACTGGCTTTCCGGCCGCCATTTCCGGGCTTTTCGCTCGATGCGGCCGGACCGAGCTGCCGTAAAGGTTGTACACATGAAGGCCATGGACCCGCCGGGTGCCGCCCTGACCCTGGAACAGAGACAGCTCGTGGAAGCCCTCTCGAGCACGCTCGATCCTCGGCAGGCATGGTGGCTGAGCGGCTATTTTGCCGGGTTCGACGCGGGCTTGCGGGCCAGTGGTGACACGGCGGCCGGTGCGGGCGCTCCCGCGAGTACCGCGATTGCGCCGCCGCCCGTGGCCACGCGCACCCTCACCATTCTCTACGGCACGGAGACAGGCAACGCCGCCGAGGTGGCGCGCGCGCTGGACAAGGCAGCCAAAGCCGGAGGCTTGGCGCCCCGGCTGATCGACATGGCGGATTACAAGCCACGCCAACTCGCCGAGGAGCAGGACTTGCTGATCGTGGTGAGTACGGCCGGCGAGGGCGACGCGCCGCAGCCAGCAATCGGCTTCTTCGAACATGTAGAGGGCCGCCGGGCGCCTCGGCTGGAGGGCGCGCGCTTTGCGGTGCTGGCGCTGGGCGACACGACCTACGAATATTTCTGCGGGGCCGGCAAGCGGCTGGACGAACGGCTGGAGGCTCTGGGCGCCCAGCGCCTTGCGCCCCGCGTCGATTGCGACGTGGATTATGAGGAAGCCGCGGAAAACTGGACAGACCAGATGGTGGCGCTCCTGGCGCGCGAGGCGGCGGCCAGCGCGCCGGCATCCGCAACGCCCGCCGCTGTGCCCGTATCCGCTGTTGCGCTCGCACTCGCCACGCACGACAAGCGCAATCCCTTCCCCGCACCTATCGTCGAGAATATTCCCATTGTCGGACGCGGCTCCAGCAAGGAGACACGCCATGTCGAGCTGTCGCTGGCGGGATCGGGCCTTGTCTATCAGCCGGGCGACGCGCTCGGCATCGCCGTTTCCAACGACCCTGCCGTGGTCGAGGCGCTGCTCGACGCACTGGCGCTCTCGCCGGGCCTCGGTTTCGAGCACAAGGGCCAGGCGCTGACGCTGGGTGAGGCGCTCACGCACCGTTTCGAGATCACGACTGCCACGCTGCGGTTTCTCGATTACTGGGCCCTGCTGAGCGAGTCGGCGATGCTGCGCCAGTTGCAGCAGGAGGAGCGGGCCGGTGAGCGTGCCGCGTTCCTGCGCACGCATCATATCGTCGACATCGTCCGGCGCTTCCCGGTCGCCGGCGTGCAGCCGCAGGGCTTCGTCTCGGCGCTGCGGCCCCTGCAGCCGCGCCTTTATTCGCTCGCCTCCAGCCTGGCGGCGGTCCCGGACGAGGCGCATCTCACCATTGCGCCAGTGCGCTATACCCTGCATGACGAAGTGCGCAGCGGCGTCGCCTCCAGCCTCATCGCGGATCGCGTCGCGCTCGACGACACGCTGCCGGTCTATGTCCAGAGCAACCCGCATTTCCGCCTGCCGCAGAATGACGCGCCCATCGTCATGATCGGGGCGGGCACCGGCGTCGCGCCCTATCGCGGCTTCCTCCAGGAGCGCGAGGCGAGCGGCGCCGGGGGCCCAAGCTGGCTGTTCTTTGGCGAGCGTAATTTCCGGACCGATTTCCTTTACCAGACGGAGTGGCAGGGCTGGCTCAAGGCGGGCGCGCTCACGCGCATGGACGTGGCCTTTTCGCGCGACGGATCAGACAAGGTTTATGTCCAGCACCGGATGAAGGAGCAGGCGCGCGATCTCTACGACTGGCTGGAGAAAGGCGCTCACATCTACGTCTGCGGCGACGCCGCGCATCTGGCGCCGGACGTGAATCGCGCGCTCCTCGACATCATCGCAAGCGAGGCCCGCATCGGGCCGGAGGCGGCGGAAGACTATGTCCGCGCGCTCCAGGCCGACCATCGCTACCAGCGCGACGTCTATTGAAGAGACCGATATGACAGCTCCCACCACCATCGATCGTAGCCGCGACCTCTCCCAGCCCCTCGACCGGTTGGGGCCGGACGAGCGGATGAAAGACAAGAGCGATTATCTGCGCGGCACCATCGCGCTGGGCCTGCTCGACCGGATCACTGGCGCCATGCCCTCCGGCGACGACGTGAAGCTCATGAAGTTCCACGGCATCTACCAGCAGGATGACCGCGACGTGCGCGACGAGCGGCGGCGGCAGAAGCTGGAGCCGGCCTATCAGTTCATGATCCGCGTGCGTATCCCCGGCGGGGTGTGCACGCCAGCGCAATGGCTCAAGCTCGATGAGCTGGCCCGCGCCCATGGCGGCGAGACGCTGCGGATCACCACGCGGCAGACCTTCCAGTTCCACTGGGTCCTGAAGGGCAGCCTGCGTCCCCTGATCCAGGGCCTGCACGAAACACTGCTCGATACCGTGGCGGCTTGCGGCGACGACAGCCGGGGCGTCATGTGCACGGTCGATCCGCAAAGCTCCGCCCTCCATGCCGAGGTAGCAGCGCTCGCCAAGCGCGTGAGCGACCATGTCATCCCGAAGACCCGCGCCTATCATGAAATCTGGTATGGCGACACGCGCGTGGCGGGGTCGCCCGGGCAGGAGGAACCCTTTTACGGGCGCACCTACATGCCCCGCAAATTCAAGATCGGTTTCGCACTGCCGCCCTCCAACGACATCGACGTCTATGCGCAGGACCTGGGCTTCATTGCCATTGGCGGGCCCGGCGGGCTGGAGGGCTTCAATGTCGTGATCGGCGGCAGCATGGGCCGTACCGACGGAGCGCCGCATACCTATCCGCGCCTCGCCAGCCTGATCGGCTATGTGCCGGCGGATAGGGTCTTTGCCTGCGCCGACGCGACCATGACGGTGCAGCGCGATTATGGCGACCGCAAGGACCGCCAGCACGCGCGGTTCAAATACACCATCGACGACAAGGGGCTGGACTGGATCAAGAGCGAGATCGAGCGGCACATGGATGCGCCGTTCGAGCCGGCGCGGCCTTTCTCCTTCACGTCAAATGGCGACAGTTTCGGCTGGATCGAGACGCCGGACGGGCGCTGGCATCGCACCTTGTTTATCGAGAACGGCCGGCTGAACGTGACGCGGCTCGACGCGCTGCGGGCTGTCGCGCGCGTCCATCGCGGCACGTTCCGCATGACACCCAACCAGAATGTTATCATTGCCGGCGTGGCGGCGGAGGATCGCGCGGGCATCGATGCGATCCTGGCCGAGCATGGCGTGGCGCAGGGGGAAGTCACGCCATTGCGACGCAACGCCATTGCCTGCGTGGCGCTGCCCACCTGCGGCCTCGCCATGGCGGAGAGCGAGCGCTACCTGCCCTCGCTGCTCGACAAGATCGAGGCAATCATGGAGCGACATGGGATTGCCGACGAGCCGATCACCATTCGCATGAGCGGCTGCCCCAATGGCTGCGCGCGGCCCTATAATGCCGAGATCGGCTTCACCGGCCGCGCGCCGGGCAAGTATAATCTCTATCTGGGCGGCGGCTTCCACGGCCAGCGGCTCAACCGGATGGTGCGCGAGAATGTCAATGAAGCGGTGATCCTGGACGTGCTGGACGATGCGCTCGGCCGCTATGCGCGTGAGCGCGAGCCAGGCGAGCGCTTCGGCGATTTCACCATCCGCGCCGGCATTGTGCGCGAGGTGACGGAAGGGCGGTTCTTCAATGAGCTTTGAGCGATCCCCTGCTGAACCGTCTGCCCGCCATGACGGCCGCGCCCGACGCCGGCTGGCCTGAGCGTGGGCGCGCCCGAGATTCGCGCGAAACGCATCTACGAACAGGCGCACGCCGCCGACGGCACGCGCGTGCTGATCGAGCGGATCTGGCCGCGCGGCGTCAGCGCGGAGTCGGCTGCGCTCAACCAGTGGCTGCCCGACCTTGCCCCCACGGCAGTGCTGCGGACGTGGTTTGGACGCGATCCGGAACGTTTCGAAGCCTATCGCGCCGCCTATGAGCGAGAACTGGCCGGCAAAGGGCCGGCGATTGCTCAGCTCCAGGCGCTCGCCTGCCGGCGTCGCTGTCGCCTGACTCTGCTCTATGCCCCACGCGACCGTGTCCATAATCACGCGGTCATTCTCGCCGATTATCTCCAGCGTCTTCTGTGGCTTGACCCGGAAGGAACGGAGGCCGACACTCCTCTCCTCGCGAAGGCCGGGCATCGTGCCCGGGCGGTGGCGCAGGAGGTAACCCATGTCGGCGGCGCATGAAGACCTGAGCCGGGCGGCACTCCCCCCACAGATCCTGCGCCTGGGTTTTCGTCCCTTCTTCCTTGCCGGAGCGGCCTGGGCGCTCATTGCCCTGGCGCTGTGGATCGCCACGCTCACGGGCGCGCTGAGCCTGCCCACGCGCTTCGATCCCGTCGCGTGGCACCGGCATGAGATGCTGTTCGGCTATCTCGGCGCGGTCATCGCGGGCTTCCTGCTGACGGCTGTGCCGAGCTGGACCGGCCGACCGCCCATTGCCGGCCCGCGTCTCGCCCTGCTGGCCGGCCTCTGGCTGGCGGCGCGGCTCGCCATGCTCGCCTCCGCCCATGTCGGCGCGCTCCTTGCCGCTCTGCTCGATGTCGGCTTCCTCGCGCTGCTCGCCATCATGATTGCGCGCGAGATCATCCTGGCACGCAATCGCAACATTCCCGTCGCCATTGCGCTCAGCCTGCTGACGCTCGCCTGCGCGTTGGACCATGCCGATGCGCTGGGTGCCACGGCGTTCGAGGGTGTGGGCTGGCGCGCCGGTTTTGCCATCGTAATCGGCCTCATTGCACTGATCGGCGGACGCATCATTCCGGCTTTCACGCGCAATTGGCTGATGCGCCAGAGCGATCCCGGACGCCCTCCGGCCCAGGCGGACGGCTTCGACCGGCTGGCCCTGGCGCTGCTGGTGGTGGCGCTGCTGAGCTGGGTAGCGCTGCCGGGCAGCCGGCTCGCCGGTGCGCTGCTGCTCTTCGCCGGCCTTGGTCAGGCCGGCCGGCTGGCGCGCTGGGCGGGGCTGCGCTGCGTACGCGAGCCGTTGCTGTTCGTGCTCCATCTTTCCTTCCTGTGGCTGCCGCTGGGGCTCATCCTTCTGGGCGGTGCGGCTTTCGTCGAAGGCGCAGTCGTCTCGGCGGCGCTGCACCTGTTGAGCGCGGGAGCCATGGCTTCGATGACGCTGGCGGTGATGACCCGCGCGACGCTGGGCCACACCGGCCGCCCGTTGCGCGCCGATGGGCCGACGCTGGGCATCTTCGCGCTCGTGACCATTGGTGCGCTGCTGCGCGTGGCGGCGCCGCTGCTGCCGGATTATCTCCTGGCCATTGAGGGCGCCGCTTTGTTCTGGGGGGCGGCTTTTCTGCTCTTTCTCCTGAACTATGGCCCCATGATGCTGCGGCCGCGCGTGGACGAGCAGCCATGAGAGACGCCGCGCCTGCGGTGATCGAATTTGAACCGACGCCCAACCCGGATGCGATCCGCGTGCGGCCGGGGCGTGTGCTCGCCAGTGGGTCGCCGCGCGAATATGCCGGCGCGCCTGAGAGTGCCGCCGACCCGCTTGCCGCGCTGTTGCTCGGCATCGAGGGCGTGGCGCGCGTCATGATCGGGCGGGACTGGTTCAGTGTCGTGCGCGAGGGCCCCGCATTCGGCTGGGACGAGTTGAAGGCCGACATCGCCTTTGCCGTCACCGATGCCATGGCGCAGCCGCGCGATGCTGGCGCCACTGATGCGGCCGATTCGCACGCTGACGGGTTCAGCGCGATCGAGCGGGAGATCGATCAGGTGCTGGACCGCTGGGTGCGCCCCTTGCTGGCGGCCGATGGCGGGCAAGCGGTGCTGGAGCGGTTCGATCCCGAAGAGGGTGTGGCCTGGGTCCGTATGGAGGGCGCGTGCGGCGGCTGCCCGTCCGCCAGCCTTACGCTCAACCGCGCGATCGAGCAGGCGGTCTGTAAATGGGTGCCCGAGGTGAAGCGCGTGCGTGCCCTCATGGGCCATGAGCGGCCGGCCGGCGATGCCAAGGCCCGCTTTCGCGGCTGGATTGCCCGCAAATGGGGTATGGGCGGCGACGGCTAAACTCGGCGCTTTAGCGAAGGCCGAACCGGAGCGCCGTGAGCGAGACGGCCGCGCTCAATGCAAGCAGGATAAGCAGGCTGGCGACAAGCGACCAGCGGTGCGCGCGGCGCGCCTGCGCGGTGGACGGATGGCGCGCATTCCAGATTTGCGCGGCGACGGCGGCGCGACTGGCTGTCGGGGTCATGATGCCGCAGGCGCGACAGCGACCTGCGAACTCCCCTTGCACACTGCGCACCAGTTCAACTCGCGGCGACCCGCAATTGCGGCAATGATTGAGCATTCGCCCCCCGACCAACTGCGCGGCGACCATAAGGGCGCCCGCGCTGAAGAGGCATGGAAGCTGCGCCGGAATGGCCGCCAAACTGGTCCATTTTGCGCGCAGGGCGGTGGCGGGGAGCCAAGCCGGCGAAGCAGGGCGATGACCAAAGCGCTGGAGATGATTGCGAGTGAGAAACAGTCCGTGCTCCTGCGCAAGAAGCAACCAAGGCCGGCCGAACGCCACGGCCGCCCGTGCTGCTGCTTGCGCAGGAACACGGGATTGGCAATCGGGAACGGAAAAACTCTGGGAATCCGGTTTCGTCTGAACCGGATCGCCTCTACTCCAAGAGCTGCCTTGCCGCGCCCTTACTGGCGCGTTGCGACCAACTCCACTGCGATGGCAATGTCCTTGGAGACGAAGGTGCCGCTCCCATCCGACTCAGTGCCGATCTCATAGGCCAGCCGGTCGACGGTGGTCTTTCCCTGCATCGTGGCGCTGTTGCCGGCGATGGTGAGCGTGAAGGGCAGGCTGGCCGGCAGGGATTTGCCCTTGAGGGTCAGCGTACCCTTGGCGACATAATTGTTGCCGCCGCTGGAGGTGATCTGGGTGCTGGTGAAGGTGGCGCTAGGGAACTTGGCCGGGTTGAGCCATTCTTCCTGACCCAGCGCGTCGTCCTTCGTCGCGTCGCCCGTCTTGGCGCTGGCGGTGGAGAAGGTCACCTTGGCGGAGCTGTTGGCGAGGTCGGCCGGATCGAAGGCGATGACCGCGTCCCACTTCTCGAACTGCCCCTTGAACTCCATGCCGGTGTAGGTGCCGGAGAAACCCACGCTGCTCTTGGCCTTGTCGACCGTCCAGCTTGGCGGCTGGGCCAGTGCGGGAGCCGCGATGGCGAACGCGAGCAGCGCCGCGCAAAGATGGATGGGTTTCATGGGCTTTGCTCTCCTTCGTTGCCGACCTTCCGGTGACGCGGCGACTCTAATCAGGCGGCCGCGGGCGCGTCAATCACGCCGCGTCGGCATCCAGCGAATAGCCGGCGGAGCGAACCGTGCGGATGATGTCGGGCTTGTCGCCGGCGTTGATGGCCTTGCGCAGGCGGCGGATGTGAACGTCAACCGTGCGCAGCTCGATGTCGCTGTCCTGCCCCCAGACGCTGTCCAGCAGCCGCTCGCGCGAAAAGACCCAGCCGGGATGCTCCAGCAAGTGGCGCAGCAGGCGAAATTCGGTGGGGCCGAGCGGTACCAGCTCGCCCCCGCGCCGCACTTTGTGGGCGACCGTGTCCATCTCCAGGTCGGCGAAGGTCAGCACTTCGCCGGCCAGCGCCGGACGTACGCGGCGCAGCACGGCGTTGACGCGGGCAATCAGCTCGCGCGGCGAGAAGGGCTTGGTCACATAATCGTCGGCGCCGGTCTCGAGGCCGCGCACGCGATCTTCTTCCTCGCCGCGCGCGGTGAGCATGATGATCGGCACATTGGCTGTCTCGCTCATGCGGCGTAGGCGGCGGCAGACCTCGATGCCGGAGAGATTTTCCACCATCCAATCCAGCAGAACGATGTCCGGTGTGCGCTCCTGGGCCAGCAGCAGCGCTTCCTCGCCGTCCGGCGTCTGGCGCACGTCGAAATCCTCGCGCTCGAAATGCCAGCTCAGCAGCTCGGCCAGCGCCGCGTCGTCCTCGACCAGCAGCAGGTTTGCCCGTGCCATGTTCAGTCTCCCGATATCGCTTCGATGAGAGTGGCTTTCTCGCGCTCGGCCGGCTTCTCGCCCGTGACGGAATAATGGACCATTTCGGCAATGTTCGTCGCCTGATCGCCGATCCGCTCCAGATTCTTGGCGATGAACATGATGTGCGCGCATTCGGAGATGGTCTTGGGGTTCTCCATCATGAACGTGACCATGGTGCGGAAGATGCTGTTGTAGAAATTGTCCACTGCGCGGTCGCGTTCGATCACCTGGAGCGCGCGGGCCGCATCGCGCGCGACGAAGGCATCCAGCGCCGCCTTGGCCATCTCGCGCGCGAGCTGCGCCATGGAGGGCAGCAGGGTCAGCGGCTCGATGTTGCGGATGGTGGAGACCGTCTCCACGCGCTTGGCAATGCTCTTGGCATAATCCGCCATGCGCTCGACGATGCCGGAAATCTTGAAGGCGGCGATGATCTCGCGCAGGTCGTTGGCCATGGGCGCGCGCAGGGCGATGGTCTGCACCACCAGCTTCTCGACCTGGGCATCCAGCTCGTCGACGCGCTTGTCGCCCTCCACCACGCTGTGCGCCAGCGCGCCGTCATGCGTCACCAGCGCCTTCATGGCGTTGTCTATGGCGTTCTCGGTGAGCCCGCCCATCTCCGCGATGAGCGCGCGCAACGCGTTGAGGTCATCGTCGAAGGCCTTGACGGTATGTTCGCTCATCGCTTCTGCTTCCGTTCAAACAAGAGGGGTCAGCCGTAGCGGCCGGTGATATAGTCCTTGGTGCGGTCTTGCCGGGGGTTGGTGAAGATGTCCGACGTGGCGCCATATTCGACCAGCGTGCCCAGGTGGAAAAAGGCCGTTTTCTGAGAAACGCGCGCGGCCTGCTGCATGTTGTGCGTCACGATCACGATGGCGTAGCGCCCGCGCAGATCGTGGATCAGTTCCTCGATCTTGGCCGTCGCGATGGGGTCGAGCGCCGAGCAGGGCTCGTCCATCAGGATCACCTCGGGATCGACGGCGATGGCCCGGCCGATGCACAGGCGCTGCTGCTGGCCGCCGGAGAGGGCAGTGCCGCTCTCGTTCAGCCGGTCCTTCACCTCGTCCCACAGGCCCGCCTGGCGCAGCGCCCGCTCGACAATGTGGTCCAGCTCCGCCTTGCTGCTGGCGAGGCCGTGAATACGTGGGCCATAGGCCACATTCTCGTAGATGGACTTGGGGAAGGGGTTGGGCTTCTGGAAGACCATGCCCACCCGGGCACGAAGCTGCACAACATCCATGGTGGAGGCGTAGATGTCCTCTCCGTCGAGCGTGATCCGCCCGTCCACGCGGGCATTGGCGACGGTGTCGTTCATGCGGTTCAAGGTGCGCAGGAAGGTCGACTTGCCGCAGCCTGAGGGGCCGATGAAGGCCGTGACCTCGTCCAGACCCACGTCGATCGAGACATTGTTGATGGCCTGCTTGCTGCCGTAGAAGACGTTGACGTCGCGCGCGGACATCTTGGGCGGCGCCTCGGCGGCAGGGGCTTGAGGATCGGACATGAGGACGTTTACCACCGTTTCTCGAACTTGTTGCGCAGGTAGATGGCGAGGCCGTTCATCGTGAGCAGGAAGCCGAGCAGCACGATGATGGCGGCGGAGGTCTTTTCGATGAAGCCCTTGCTCACTTCGTCGGACCACAGGAAGATCTGCACCGGCAGCACGGTCGCCGGGTCGGTGATGCCGTCGGGCGGCGAGCCGGTGAAGGCCCGCATGCCGATCATGATGAGCGGCGCCGTCTCGCCCAGCGCGCGGGCCATGCCGATGATGGTGCCAGTGAGGATGCCGGGCATGGCGAGCGGCAGCACATGGTGGAACACCACCTGCACCGGTGAGGCACCGATGCCGAGCGCGGCGTCGCGAATGGAGGGTGGCACGGCCTTTATGGCATTGCGCCCGGCGATCACGATGACCGGCATCGTCATCAGCGCCAGCGTCATGCCGCCGACAAGGGCGGCCGAGCGCGGCAGGGTCCACATGTTGAGGAAAATAGCGAGGCCGAGCAGGCCGAAGATGATGGAGGGCACTGCCGCCAGATTGTTGATCGACACCTCGATCATGTCGGTCCAGCGGTTGCGGGGCGCATATTCCTCCAGATAGAGCGCCGCGAACACACCGATGGGGAAGCTGAGCAGCAGCGTCACGCCCATGGTGAGCAACGAGCCCTTGAGCGCACCCCAGATGCCGACTTGCGTCGAATCGGTGCTGTCGCTGGCGGTGAGGAAGCGCCAGTTGAAGCTGGTGGACAGCGCGCCCTGACGTTTGAGTGCATCGTGCGCTGTCTGGGCGGCGGCCGTGCCTTTGCCCTTGGCGGCGAGATCGATCGCCTCGGACGCGGGCACGCGGATCACGGTCTTGCCATTGAGCAGCGCGGGATCGGCGATGAGCGCGTCGCGCACCGCGAAGAAGGCACCCGGCGAGAGCAGCGCCGCGCCGTCCGGGCCAAAGGCCGCGCGCGCCGCCTCGTCGATGACGGCGGGGAGGTTGGCGTTCGCCAGCACCTGCTGCGGATTGCCGGCCCTGAGTGCGGCGGGATCGACGATGATCGGCGCGCTGACGAAATCGATCGGTAGCGCGATTTCGGTGCGGGTGAAGCCGCGCACGCCGCTCGACAGCATGGAAACGAGCAGGAAAGCGAGGAAGCCGGCCGAGAGCACGACGGCGGCAAGGCCCATCAGGCGGAAGCGGCGCTCGGCCCGGTAGCGCCGGGCGATGCGGCGGCGCATGGCCTCGCCGGCCCAGTCGGTCGGGGCGCGGCGCGGCGGCGCGGGGGGGCTGCCGGGCAGCGGCGCGGGCGCGGCGGCGGTCATTCGTAGGCCTCCCGATATTTCTTCACCACGCGCAGCGCGACGATGTTGAGCAGCAGCGTCACGACGAAGAGCACGAGGCCGAGCGCGAAGGCAGCGAGTGTCTTGGCACTGTCGAACTCCTGGTCGCCCGTGAGGAGCTGGACCATCTGGGTGGTGACGGTGGTAACGCTGGCGAACGGGTTGAGCGTGAGATTGGCGGCGAGGCCAGCCGCCATGACCACGATCATCGTTTCGCCGATGGCGCGGCTCACCGCGAGCAGCACGCCGCCGACGACGCCGGGCAGGGCGGCGGGGATGAGCACCTTGCGGATGGTTTCGCTGGGTGTCGCGCCCATGGCGAGGCTGCCGTCGCGCATCGCCTGCGGCACGGCGGCGATGCTGTCGTCGGCCATGGACGAGACGAACGGGATAATCATCACGCCCATGACAAGGCCGGCGGCCAGTGCGCTTTCCGAGGAGGCGTTGGAGATGCCGATGGCCACGGCGAATTCGCGCAGCGCCGGCGCCACGGTGAGTGCGGCGAAATAGCCATAGACGACGGTGGGCACGCCGGCGAGCACTTCCAATATGGGTTTCAGCCACTTGCGCACGGTCGGCTTCGCATATTGCGTCAGGTAGATGGCGCACATGAGGCCGAGCGGAATGGCGACGATCATGGCGATGATGGCGCCGATGAAGATGGTGCCCCAGAACAGCGGCACCGCGCCGAACGCATCCTCGCTGCCATAGCCGAGTGCGGCGGATTGCGGGCTCCACTTGAGGCCGAAGAGGAAGTCGAGCGGATTGACCAGCGCGAAGAAGCGCAGCGATTCGAACAGCAGCGACGCGACGATGCCGGCTGTCGTGATGATCGCGATGAGCGAGGCGAGCAACAGCATGAACATCACCAGCCGCTCGATGCGGCGGCGCGCCTTGAAAGCGGGGCTCACGCGCGAGAAGGCATAGGCGCCGCCGGCAAAGGCGAGCAGGGCGGCCAGCGCCGCGCCGATGGCGCCGTAGCGCATCATGGCGGCGCGATAGGGTTCGACCAGGGCGGCGGACTGGGCGTGGAAGCCGCCGCTCTGCGTGCCGCGCGCAATGGCCTGTGCTTCACCCAATATGGCCGAACGCAGGAAGCTTTCACTCGGCAAGGCCTGCGCATCGGGAGAAGCGAGCACCGCGTCCGTCACCAAGGCCGGCGCCACGCTGGCCCAGACCGCGAGGAAGAGCAGCGCGGGGATCGCCGTCCACAGCGCCACATACCAGCCATGCTGGCCGGGGCGGCTGTTGGCGGCGAGCCGGCCAACCTCGGCTTCCAGGCGCATGGCGCGGGCGCGGGCAGCGATCCAGCCGGCCAACGCCACCCCCAGGACGATGAAGATGACGAGCATGCCGTTCATGCGCGAGGGGCTCGGGTGTGCCGCACCAGCAGCGTGGCCGATCTGGAGGCGGTGGCTCTCGAGGGGGTAGCGGAGCGCGGCATGGCCGGTCCTACTTCAGCTCGTCGGCGGTGAGGGAGGGCATGGCGGCAACCTTCTCCAGCGTCGCCTGGCGCACATCCTCGGGCGAGGCGACCATGCCGCGTCGCGCCAGCGCGCCGTCCGGATCCCAGTTCTTCGCGAAGGTTTCCACATAGGCCTTGAGGCCCGGCACGGCCTGGAGATGTGCCTTCTTCACATAGATGTAGAGCGGGCGTGCGCCGGGATAGCGGCCGGTGGCCACTGTCTCATAGGTTGCATCCACGCCGTTCAGCGGAATGTCCTTCAACGTATCGCGATTGGCATCCAGATAGGAGAAGCCGAACACGCCGATGGCATTGGGATTGGCGGCGAGCTTCTGGACGATGAGATTGTCGTTCTCGCCGGCATCGACATAGGCGCCATCCTCGCGGATCTGGGTGCAGAGCTGCTTGTGCCGGCCTTCGTCGGATTTCTTGAGTGCCGCCATGGCGGGATCGCTGTTGCAGCCGACTTCCAGGATCAGTTCGGCGAGCGAATCGCGCGTGCCGGAGGTCGATGGCGGGCCGAAGACGCTGATCGGCGTGGCGGGCAGCGAGGGGTCGACATCCGCCCAGGTCTTGGCGCTATTGGGGCCCTTGCCATAGGGATTGGCGGCGAGCGCCTCATAAGCGAGCTTGGGCGTCAGCTTGAGGCCGGGCCCTTTCACCGACTCCGCGAAGGCGAGGCCGTCGACGCCGATCTGGATTTCCACGATATCCGTCACGCCATTGGCCTGGCACTGCTCGAACTCGCTCTTCTTCATGCGGCGCGACGCGTCCTCGATGTCCGGATGCTGACCGCCTATGCCGGCGCAGAACAGCTTCATGCCCGCGCCGGTGCCGGTCGACTCGATCGTCGGCAGCTTCATGCCCGGATTGGCCTGCACGAACAGCTCGGCGGCGGCGGTGGCGAAGGGATAGACGGTGGACGATCCCACGGCGCGGATCTGGTCGCGCGCGCCGCCGCCGCTGGTGGCCTGGTTCTGGCAAGCGGCGAGCATCAGGACGGATGCTGCCAAGAGCGCGTAGCGCATTTCTTGATCTCCTGCGTCGAACGATCGTTCGGTTCGGGGAGGCTCTAGGCCGTCCTTGCTCGCGCCAATGTGACATTTGCTTTGCAGTTTTGTGACAGCGGTCCCGCCCGGTGCGCGTGCCGCTTACCGCGCGCTGGGGGCGGACTCCTCGGTCCTGCCGGGTGCCGCTACGAAAACCGGCAGTTCCACGCGCACGAGCGTGCCTTCGCCCACCTTGCTTTCGATATGGAGCAGGCCGCGATGGCGCTGCACGATATGCTTCACGATGGCGAGGCCCAGCCCGGTCCCGCCCATGGCCCGGCTGCGACTCGAATCGATTCGGTAGAAGCGCTCGGTGAGGCGAGGCAGGTGATCGGGCGCGATACCTTCTCCCCGGTCGCGCACGGAGAGCTCCACCATGTCGTGCGGCAGCCGCCGCGCGCCGACCTGCACTTCTGTGCCGGGCGTGCCATATTTGAGCGCGTTGCTGACGAGATTGTGCAGCAACTGGGAAATTTGTGCGCGGTCGCCGCAGATCGGCGGCAGATCAGTGTCGAGCGCGAGCACGATGTCCTGCGCGCGCTTGTTGGGACTCTGGCGGAACACCGCGACCACTTCCTGCACCAGCGGTGCCACGGCCAGCGGCTGGCTGGGGAGATGATATTTCTCCGCCTCGATGCGCGAAAGCGACATGAGGTCGTCCACCAGCCGCTGCATGCGCCGCGCTTCGCCATCCATGATGCCGAGGAAGCGTTCGCGCGTTGCGGCGTCCGCGCCGGCCCCCGGGTCGCGCAACGTCTCGACGAAGCCCAAGATGCCGGCCAGCGGCGTCCGCAGCTCATGGCTGGCGTTGGCAACGAAATCCACGCGCATGCGCTCGGCCGCCTGCCGCTCGCTGCGGTCGGCCAGCAGCACCAGCAGCCGCCCGTCCGTCAGCGGGTGCACGGTCAGTTCCCACAGCTGCTCGGGCGCGCCGAGCCCGGCCATTTCGGTGCGCACCGTACCGGTTTCGGTGCGTACACGCTTGAGCAGATCGATGGCGGCCGGGTGGCGGAGCGCCAGCCGCACATCCTCGCCCCGGATATGCGCGCCGAGCAGCACCCGCGCTGGCGCATTGCATTGCTCCACGCGCCCACCTGCGACGAGGAGAAGCGGATCGGGAATGGCATCGATCAACACGGCGAGGCTGTCCGCACCATTGGCTGCGCGCCCGGCGGACCGGCGCGCCTGCTCCGCCTTGATGGTCTCGATTCGTCCGCGCTCAATGGCGTCGTAGAGCAGGGCCAGTGCCAGCACGCCCGCGAGACCGCTCAGCGCCGTCGCCGCACTATTGCCCGTAAGCGCGAAAACCGCCGCCGTGCCGAACAGCAGCGCCAGCAAGGCGATGCCGATGGTCCTGTCGAGCCGGGGCCACATGATAGGCCGCTCGTAAGCCATTTCCGCTGGGATGGCGACGGCCAATCGGCTTATCCTGGCCAGCCCGCCAGCAGCGGCACCAGATCATCGAAATGCGCCAGCGTGGCGTCGGCGCCGAGCGAGTCCGCCTCGTCCACGAAACCGAAGCGCACGGCCACGCAGGCCACGCCCGCCGCGCGCGCCGCCTCCACATCGTTGGAGGTATCGCCCAGGAACACGCAGCGGCCGCCGCCGGCCCGCTCGATCATGGCCTGGAGCGGCTCTGGCCGCGGCTTGAGCATGCCTCCGCCGAGCGTATCGCCGCACACAATCGTATCGAACCAGTGCGTGAGGTTCAGCGTGTCCAGCAGCGGCAGGGTGAAGCGCTCGGTCTTGTTGGTGCAGACCGCCAGCCGCACGCCGCGCGCCTTGAGTGCCGCCAATGCGTCCACCATACCGGGATAGGGCTGCGTATGCACGCAGACATGGCGCGCGTAATAATCGGAGAAAAGCGGCAGTACCCGCGCCAGCGCTTCATCCGTGAGCGCATCGTCCGCCCGCAGCGCCCGTTCAATGAGCACGCGCGTGCCCTTGCCGACAAAGCGCTTCACATCCTCCAGGCTGTGCGGGGGCAGGTTCACTTCGCCGAGCGCATGGTTGACGGCATCGGCGAGATCCTGCGCGCTGTCCACCAGAGTGCCGTCAAGGTCGAAACCGACAAGATCGAAGGGGAGGGCGGACTTGCCGGCAGCGGCGACGGAGGAAGTCTGGGTCATGGATCTGCCATGCCCTCTCGGCAGTGGCGCGATCAAGCCAAACATGGCAGAGGGCCTCGAACCATTTCAGCCGCGCAGGGAACGCCCGCCTTGTCCAACCCGCCGCTCGCTATCGTCATTCTCGCCGCCGGTCAGGGCACGCGCATGAAATCGGCGTTGCACAAGGTGCTTCATCCCATCGCGGGACGGCCCATGCTGCTGCACCTGCTAGCGAGCGCGCAGACGCTGGCGCCGCAGCGGCAGGTGGTGGTGGTCGGCGCCGGGCGCGAACAGGTAGAAGCGGCGGTCGCGGGGCGGGATGTCACGATTGCCGTGCAGGCCCAGCAACTGGGCACCGGCCATGCCGTGGCGCAGGCGCGCGAGGCCCTTGCCGGCTTCGAAGGGGATGTGCTCATTCTCTATGGCGACGTGCCGCTGGTGCGCGCCGAGACGATGCGCGCCATGGTCGATCGGCTGCACGGGGCCGATGCGCCGGCCTGTGTGGTGCTCGGGTTCCGCCCGGATGATCCGGGCGCCTATGGCCGCATCCTTGCCGGCGCGGACGGGCGGATCGACCGCATGGTCGAATATAAGGATGCGAGCGAGACCGAGCGGGCCGTGACCTTGTGCAACAGCGGCCTCATGGCCGTGCGCGCGGCCGATCTCTTCACGCTGCTTGCCCGTGTGCGCAATGAGAATGCAGCCGGCGAATATTATCTGCCGGACATCGTGATGCTCGCCCAGCAGGATAAGCGGGTCAGCGCCGTCATCGAGACCAGCGCGGACGAGGTCGCCGGCGTCAATAGCCGCGTGGAACTGGCGGCGCTCGAAGCGCGTTGGCAGGCTGCGCGGCGCATCGAGGCCATGCGCGAGGGCGCCACACTCATCGCCCCGGAGACGGTGTTCTTCGCGCATGACACGGTGCTGGACCGCGATGTGGTGGTGGAGCCGCATGTCGTCTTCGGGCCCGGAGTGCGGGTGGCGGAGGGCGCGGTCATTCATGCCTTCTCGCATCTGGAGGGCGCGGAGGTGGGCGTCGGCGCGTCGGTCGGGCCTTATGCACGACTACGTCCCGGCGCAGTGATAGGTGATAAGGCAAAGCTTGGTAACTTTGTCGAAATCAAGGCGGCAACACTAGCCAAAGGCGCTAAGGTTAATCACCTTAGCTATATCGGTGATGCGAGCGTTGGCGCGGGGGCCAATATCGGCGCGGGCACGATCACCTGCAACTATGATGGCTTCCTCAAATATCGAACGGAGATTGGGCCGGGCGCGTTCATCGGTTCCAACAGCGCGCTGGTCGCCCCCGTGACGATCGGCGCGGGCGCCATCGTCGGTGCAGGCAGCGTGGTGACGCGCGATGTCGAGGCGGACGCGCTGGCGCTGGTCCGCCCGCTTCAGGAAGAAAAGCCCGGCTGGGCAGCGCGTTTCCGTGCGCGCATGGCCGCGCGAAAGGCGGCGCGCTGACGGTTCTGCAGCAGATGAGAGACGCATGCGCGCCTGATGCGTAGACGTCGATTTCTTCCAATACGGTCCCTCTTCTCCCTGTCATAAGGAGCGTGACACACGGGGAGCGGCGACGGGAGCGCCAATTTGCCGGCAGCATGAATGTAGCCAGCCGCGGGGTGAAGCCATTGGCAAGCCGTCGTTCTCCGGCCTTTGTGGGAAGGCCGATGGTTTGGGCGCGCTGCCGTGGGGGCGGTTGCGTCGAGAGTGCCCCAGTGGGGCGTCGCTTGCGGCGCGGGGCAGTTGTGGGAGAGGATGGAGGCGGTTCGACGGGAGCCGCCTCCATTCTTTCATGGCCTGAGAGTGGGCGCCGAGCTGGAATATCCGGATCGTTATCACCCCCCGCCCGCAGGTCGGGGCCACGGCGCTGTCGGTATGGACCCGGCCTGCGCTGGTGGTTAGGGTCATCCGCCATCGACCATGAAAGCGAAAGGGTGTCCGCCCAAGCCGTCGCCGCGCACGAGGTTTTAACCGCTTTTCAGCCCTTTTTACGCCACTTGCTCTTCGATGATATCATGATATGATATCGCTATATCATGCGTATTCTCGCAGACCTTCCCGATGATGACATCGCTTGGCTCGACGCGCGCGCGGCGGAGCTGGGCACGTCGCGCGCGCAGCTTCTGCGTGAGGCGGTCGCCGCCTACCGGGCGGAGAGCCGGCGGGATGGGCTGGACGCGTTTTTCGGTATCTGGGCCCACCGTGTGAAGCCCCGCTCATGACCGAGGCCTTGTTCGATACCGGCATCCTGCTCGATGCGCTGCGCGGCCTTCCTGCCGCGGCTGCCGAGTTGGAGAATTGCAAGCGCCGCTTCATCAGCCGCGTCACCTGCATCGAATTGATGGCCCAGGCCTTGCCCGATGATGGCGACCGTATCGAGCACTTTCTGCGCCATTTTCAGATTGTCGAACTGAGCGAGGAGATCGCCCGGCGCGCCGCGATGTTGATGAGCCAGCGCCGCGCCTTTCCGCTGGCGAGCGCCATCATCCTTGCCAGTGCTCAGCTTTCCGGACGGATTCTCGTTACACGAAATGCACAGATCTTCCCGGCCAATATGCTGGGAATTCGCGTCCCTTATAAACTCCAGTCAGCAGAGGCTTAGCGTCCATGTGTGGAATTATCGGTATCGTCAGCGCGCAGCCTGTGGCGGATCGCCTGTTGGACGGGCTGCGGCGCCTGGAATATCGCGGCTATGATTCCGCCGGCGTCGCCACGGCAGTGGAGGGGCGGATCGAGCGCCGCCGCGCCGAGGGCAAGCTTGCCAATCTGGCACGCGAGTTGGCCGCCGCGCCGCTTCCCGGCACCACAGGCATTGCCCACACGCGCTGGGCGACGCATGGGGCCCCCACCACCAGCAATGCCCATCCCCACGCCACGGACGAGGTGGCGGTAGTGCACAACGGTATCATCGAGAATTTCAAGCCGCTGCGCGAGGAGTTGATCGCGCGCGGCCGCATTTTCACGAGCGACACCGATACCGAGGTGGTCGCTCATCTGGTGAGCGAGCAGGTCGAGGCCGGCGCGAGCCCGCAGGAAGCCGTGCGCTCCGTCCTGCCGCGCCTGCAGGGAGCCTTCGCGCTCGCCATTCTCTTCCGCCGCCATCCCGATCTGCTGATCGGCGCGCGGCTGGGGTCGCCGCTGGTCGTGGGCTATGGCGAGGGCGAGACCTTCCTGGGCTCCGACGCGTTGGCGCTGGCACCGCTCACGCAGAAAATCGCCTATCTGGACGAGGGCGACTGGGTCGTGATCGACCGCGACGGCGCGCAAGTCTTCGACCAGGCCGGTGATCCGGCAGAGCGGCCGGTGACGCTCTCTGGCGTCTCGGGCGCGATGATCGACAAGGGCAATCACCGCCATTTCATGCAGAAGGAGATCTTCGAGCAGCCCGTGGTGGTGGCGCAGACGCTGCGCGCCTATCTGCGTCGGCTGGAGGACGAGGTGTCGCTGCCCGTGCCCGATTTCGATCTTTCGGCCGTCAGCCGCGTCACTATCGTCGCCTGCGGCACCAGCTTCTATGCCGGCATGGTCGCCAAATACTGGTTCGAGCAGTTCGCCCGCGTGCCGGTGGACCTCGATGTCGCGAGCGAGTTCCGTTACCGCGCACCCGTGATGGAGCCGGGCGGCCTGATGATCGTCATCAGCCAGTCAGGCGAGACCGCGGATACGCTGGCTGCGCTGCGCCATGCCAAGGCCGAGGGGCAGAAGATCGCGGCAGTGGTCAACGTGCCGACCAGCAGCATGGCGCGCGAGGCGGACCTGCTGCTCCCAACCAATGCCGGGCCGGAGATTGGTGTCGCGTCCACCAAGGCCTTCACCTGCCAGCTGGCTGTGCTCGCCGCTTTCGCCGCCAATCTGGCGCGCGCCAAGGGGCGCCTGTCCTCTGCCGAGGAGAAGGAGATCGTCCGTCATCTCGCCGAGGCGCCGGCCGCCATCAACGCCGCGCTTGCCTACGAGGAGTCGGTGGAAGCCATTGCCCCGCTCATCGCGCCGGCGCGCGACGTGCTTTATCTGGGGCGCGGCACCGCCTATCCGCTGGCGCTGGAAGGGGCGCTCAAGCTCAAGGAGATCAGTTATATCCACGCCGAGGGCTATGCCGCCGGTGAGATGAAGCACGGCCCCATCGCGCTCATCGACGAAACCGTGCCCGTCATTGTCATCGCGCCGTCCGGCCCGCTGTTCGAGAAAACCGTCTCTAACATGCAGGAGGTGCAGGCCCGCGGCGGCAAGGTGGTGCTCATCTCGGATTATGATGGGGTGCAGGAGGCCGGCGAAGGCTGCATGGCCACGCTGGTCATGCCCAAGGTTCACCCGCTGATCGCGCCCATGGTCTATGCCATCCCTGCGCAGCTTCTCGCCTACCATGTCGCAGTCCTCAAGGGCACGGACGTGGATCAGCCGCGCAACCTAGCCAAATCGGTTACGGTTGAGTGAATGACAATCCTATTTGGTTGTTCTGTTGCGTGACAATTGAGATTTTCAGATGACAATTAAAACTTGCAGATTCTGAATCTGTGACAATTAAAATTTTCAGCCTGAATTATGCCACTAACCAAGCAAAAACATGCACTTATAAGTTTCAGTTATCCAAATAGGTTGTCGTCAATAAGGCTAACGAAATCCTAAGATGGCATCTTGATGCTTTGCGCGGGCGAAATCTGGATATCTGAAGTCGGAATGAGCGAGGAAAAGCAGCCGAGCGCTCTCGACCTAATTAGACGCTCGGCGATCTAGTCGCGGGCCCTGGTGGCGATCGTCCGGGTTCCGGCAGCTTCCGACCCAGATATTGCCGTTCACGTCTGACGGCGCGAACGTCCGGGTCTGACAGGAGCTGCCGATCGAGCATCATGAAGCCGCCGGTCGGCAGCCGCCCAGACATTGTCGTTTGGCGCGTCGCCATGGCTTCTCGAACCAGCCATTCGGGAAGCCGCTACTAGGACGGATAGCCGGTGCTGCACCATGCGCGAACCCTGGTCGCTTCGGCGTTGTCTCCGTAATCGTAATCCTCGCATTCAATGCACACGTTGACCAGGACGGCGCATCCGCACCTGCCGGCGCCGTTCCCGTTTCCGCTTATCCCGCGCGGCCCTTTCGTCTGGCGCGGGATTTCCCCACCCGAACGGGCCGGAGTTCGGTCGCTATGCGGCCCGACGCGCCAGCCCGTTCTCGATCAACTGCCTCACACCTGCCGACCCCAGCTTGTTGTGCAGACCATTGTAGGTCTGACCACTGCCGTTCCAGACGCTGGCCTTGCCGACCAGCATGAGATCGCCGCGGAGTATCCGGTTCACCAGTCGCGCGGAATCCGGCAGTGGATCCTCGGGATCATACGTGAAGCCACGGTCCCACGCGCCGCGCTCGGCATACTCCCCACCGCCCAGATCGACGAGTTCTTCATGGTCGCGGATCCGCCTCGGCGTGTCATCGTCTTCATCCGTCAGATACACCCCGGACTCCGGCAGTTCCATCTGCTCGATGTAGAGGTAGGATTCCGCCGGCTCCGCCTCGATGCGCTCAAGTCGGAGACGAACGGGTCGCCCGATGTAGACAAGACGGTTGGTGACGCGGAATTCGAGACAGCCGGGCTCAGACCGCGAGAGGCGCACACCGGTGAGGTCATGGCCGCCACCCGTCGGGAAGTGGCAATGATTTTGCCCGGATCCCATAAATGCGTCCAGCACGCGGACCATGTCTGGAAGGCTGTCCCAAGACAGGGAGGCGGAGCCGGAGGCACCCGGCACGCCGTTGATCCTCTCCACCCATTCGGCACGGCTGCGCGCGCGGTATGCTTCGCGCTGGCTGATAGGTTGGCTCTGGACTGTCGCGGACGGAGCCTTTGCCTGATCGATCACGTGATTGGCGTGCGCGAAGTTCTGGAAGCCTGCCTGCATGGATGCAGCATCGAGCGCGGCGCTTCTAGTCAGCGTCGAGTTGGATTGCAGCCGCTTGGCTAACCGCTTGATGCCCGCAATGGTCTTCGGGCGCAGTTCTTTGATATCGGACATGTCATTCTCCCGATCCATACTGCCAAGCGTCGCCCGCCCACCACCTAGCAACGGATCCGAAGAGGACCGTCTTTTCATCAGAACAGTGCCGATGACGGCTTCGCTGCTGGCGGGCGGCAGGCTCCTGTAGAGAGCCTTGCCGGCAATATAGGCGTCGGGTGGAAAGACGAACACCCCCTTTCGTATGACTCACGCGACGACAGCATCTGCTATGCCGGAGACATGGCTCGTGAAGATATGAAATGGAATGCGTGGAGGAGCTTCGGTGCGTTGGCCGCATCTGACGCCACGCTGAGACTGTCCGGCACCTCAGTTCGGCTTTCGGCGCTCACACGTCGACTGAGCCGTTGCTCATTTCACGAGTTGGCGACTGCTGTAGGCGGACTTCTCACGGAACCCGAAAACCAGCCGGCGACCTTCAGGCTCGAGATGCTCTCCTCCCTAGCGGCCGTACATGCGGATGGTGTACGCGCGCCATCAGCAGCGCATCTGCGCGAGTGGCTGAACGATGCTCTGCTGCGTGACGACATTGGTCAGCTTGAGGATCCGGTCGAAGACGTCTTCGTGTCGAACGTGCCCTCTCCCGAAGGCAATCGGCGCCTGTTCGACGGACTGTGGGGTGACAATGATACTGGTGTGAGGGCGCTGCTGCAGGCAGTGCTACGCTTCAGCGACCGCGAATGGGCAGCGGACGCTCTGGTCTCCTGCCTTGCGCTGCTCAAGCTGAGTGACGTCCTCGCCGAGCGGAGCGGCCTGGAACGATATGCTCTGTCAGCGGGACAGCCGAAGCAGAAACTGCGGATCGTCAGCAAAGGCTTGGAGGAGGCGAAGGCTCGGGTGACCTTCTCGGTCAGCGACCTGCATGGCCTCGCCATTCGCGCGCCGTTGCTCCGCCCGTTCGTGCTTTTGGATGAGCATCGCGCGCAGATCGAGGGCGAGACCCTCGGCAACACGACGTTCGAGAGGCGGCCGCTCATATGGAATGGCAAGGCCATCGTCGTGGCGCTTCCGACGGCCATAGGCGCCGCCATCCGCAGGTACATCATCGAGTGCGCGCGCGAAGCGGGAGATCTGCCCGAGGTGGAGGATCTCGTCGCGAACCTCCATCTGGCGGAACTGGCCGGGCCGGGGTTGGCGGGCCTCCGACTCAAGGGCATCCGGTCACCGCAGCCCATGATCGATCGCTGCCGCGACTTCGTGGCTGAATTCGACGATGGCGGCGTGATCCACGTGGTACATGTCCACGAAGACCTATCCGACGCGCTGGACCAAGGGCTTCGCTCCCTTCAGCGTCTTCCCTCGGAACTGACTGCGGCCCTCATCGGGACATCGAGGGAACTGGCCGGCAAGGCCGGCCATCGCCGGGGGCTGACCGTCGTCGTTCACGCGGGCATCGGCCGAGGCTTCGCGACTATGCTGCCGGAATCGATAGACGGCTGGCACTTCACGGGGATCGAGCAGTCCGACCTGGCCCGCATGTGGTGCGAGCATGACTTTGACGCCCTCCGTCTGTGGAAGATCCTCGACCAGGACAGCCACCTGGCCTCCCGGGGCTACGGGATCCATAACGTCAATGGCCTCGTCAACCTATACGGGTTCATGCAGGCCCATTCGATGGCGATCGTGCCGGACGAAGTCGCGCCAGGTCCCTTCGAGATCGCGACGAACTTCATCGCCAACGTCCGCCGGCGTCTTCGGTCCCTGATCGACGCCCATGTCGCCCGAGGACCCGGCGCAGGCCACTGGGTCGAGGTCCAGCGCACCGGCCTCGACGTTTTCTTCAGCGAGGTTGAAAGGCTTCCCCTCTATTCGAGCGTCGCAGAAGCCGTCGGCGGACGCCTACTATCCTGTGTGGAGACGGCGTCACGTCCATGGTGGATAGAACTGGTCGATGCGGCCGTGACTCCGACCGGGAAGTCGGTGGAGTATCAGGTCTGGGACGCGGCTCAGAACTGGCTGGTGCGGGCCGCCCCCCGCTTGGACGCTTGGCTGCCCGACCTCCCGGCCGGCAAGATCAGCATCCGTATCTCCGTCCCTGGTGCGGACGAGATCGGCGGTGCGCCGCCTCCACCGGACGCTGCGTTTGGTCCGCCCAGGGTAGATATCGATGACGGCGCGATCGTGATCGCCTGCGGAGCGGACCATCTCCGAAGTTTTGGCCGGGCCGAGAACATCGGCGAGCGCCTGATAATCGGGGCGATCATCTGCGGAGCCTGCGCTCTGTCAGGCGCGGACATCGACCACGATGGGGTCGAGGCATTGTCTCTTGATATTGCCGGATCGACGCAGGCGCGATTCTTCCACATGCTGCCGCCACGCACACCGAGCGCGTTGGTCTATGCCGCTGCGGGTCTCGGACGGCCTCGCCTGCTCCAGCAGGAGGATCTTTCATGGAGTCGCCTTGGCCTGGCCGGCGTTTCGGGCTGGACCGGTGGTAGCGGCCCCCTGTCTGAAAACGACGCATCCACCGTTCTGAACGCCGCGGTCGAGGCGCTCTGGGGGCGGGTCCGCGCGCTGATGATGACGTACGATCGGGAGAGGCTGGCCACCTTCACGCTGAACAATCACGATCGTGTCGCGTGGGATCGGCAGCAATGGGCGCAGACCGCGTCGGCGCTCCTGGCGCTGTATCGCGACCAGGCGGACATCGTATCGGCGTTCAACCACATGGAGGCGAAGCGCGGCATGGCGTCGCTCGCCAGCCGCGTGATCGCGGAAATGGCGATATGCACATGTCCGGAGACGGGCGGGATGGACGTCACCCAGGCCGACTTCGATGAAATGCTCGCCGATGTCGCACTCATCATCGAGTGTGCCAACCAGAGCGATGCGATCCGCTGGGATCTGGTCGCAAGCATGCCAGTGGTCACCCCTAGTGGTGCGTTGACATTCGACGGCTCGTTCCAGCGGACCCAGCAGCGCCCCTATTACGAGGCCCAGGGAGAGCGCGATTTTCGGGGCTCCGCAAAGGATTACGAAAGCTATTTCAGGACAGTCCCGGCTGCATCCGCCTTGAAGATCGACATACAGTGGAAGGCGGCGATCGAAGCCGAATACGCCATCAGCCTTCCGGGGCTGGTTCGGCTTGCGAGCGGATTGGCCAACGAGGCTGCGGCGGCTGGCAGTAACATGGTCCGTCTCACACGGAGCGAACTGGTCGGGCGCATCGCGGGTCCCGCGGATGACGAGCCCGCGATCGACGCGGACCGCTGCTACGATGCGCTGTCACTTCGTCCGCGGGCCGCGTGGGACGAGGAGAACCCGGCTGGGGCCAAGAAGCGCGACTGGTATCCATGGCGGTTCAATCGGAGGCTTTCACTCCTTCAGCGCCCGTTCCTCCAGGTCGGCGGCGGCGAGGATCCTGTCATTCTGGTCTATCCGACCCTTCTGGACCATTTCGTCCAGCGGCTTCTCGAAACCGGGAAGGGACTGCTGCCGGTTGATCTGTATTCGACGAAGGAGATGCGCAGCTGGATCGGCACCGCCGTCAATCGTGAAGGGCATGCGTTCAACCGCCGGGTGGCCGATCGGATGATTGAGATCGGATGGAAGGCCCGGCCCGATGTGAAGCTGACGGAACTCGGTGGCAGGCAGGAGTTGGGAGATGTCGATGTCCTTGCCTGGCACGAGGAATCCGGACGTGTCCTAGCCGTCGAATGCAAGCGCCTTCAGCGTGCCCGCTCGATCGGTGAGATCGGGGAGAGGCTGCAGGATTATGCGACCCTTGCTTCCCCGGGTGGCAAGCGCACGCCCATCCAGAAGCATCTCGACCGGATCACATTCCTGAAGGCCCAACCGGCTGGGATGGCCAGGGTGACCGGCATACCGGTCGATCACCTCCAGCTGGATTCTGCCCTGGTCACGGATCATCTGGTGCCCATGCAGTTCTCCAAGCGGGCCCAAGCCCTGGTGGATCATATCGTCGACTTCCGCAGCATCGAGGCTGATCTTTCGCCTAACCGAAGATAGAGGATTTCCGATCAACTGCCGACCGCATTTGGCGACAGCTGTCGTTTAGCGGACCGTATCGGAATGACGGCTTCGTCCCACGACCTTCCGGTAGCAGCCGACCAGGCCCGGTCATTCATCGATCGCCAAAAGAACGGCGGGGTTCGCTGCTAGCGGTCATTCGCTTGCCGATCTTTCGCAGGGCCAGTCTGTCCGGTTCCAGGCAAATGCCTTTCGCTCGCGAGAGGCCGACATGGGTAGGAGTTGCCCCTCGTGAGGCCGCCTCTATCTCAGTAGTCCTTGTGGTCATTCACGAGCCTTGACGGACCCGCCATCCCGCTCTGCATCTCACCCCGGCGACGCTGTAACGCGCGTAATGAAATCCTCGAGGTAGTCGAGCTCCCACAGGGTGTCGGGATCGCCGAGCCGCTCGATCTGCGCACGATAGGCTTCCTCGATCTCGCTCTGGTGGTCCCGCCAGGGGCCGAGGCGCACGACCGTATCCAACAGGCGCGGTGCGCCGAAATTCACGCGGCATCTTCCATCCGGCAGTGTATCGGACGTGGTCGGGCGTTCGATCAATGCGAGGAAGCCCCAGTCGCCGACGTCGCATCCGACGTAGTATAGAGCAGAACGTGGCGGTTTGCCGGTGTCGACAGGCTGGTACTCCATGCGGATCGCGGGATTGACCACGAACTCGACGAAGCGCGAGAGGTAGGGATCGGCATCGTCGAGCTCGACGATCGAGATCTCGGGGTGTGCGGCATGCGCAGACTTTGCCAGTGTTTGCAGCGTCTCGGTCCAGCGGAGGAGCACGGGCCAGTTGGCGTCCGGGACCTTGGGATCGATGGTCATCGAACCCAACGGGACGCGCTGGTTGTTGAGGAAGAGCTGGAGCCCGATCGGCCCGGCGCCACGCCAGCTCGCCAGCTTGAGGTAGATGGCGAGATCGAGCAGGGTGCGATGCTCGTCGTAGCGCATCGACACGTTGGTTTGGTACCTTCCGGCGCCGCCGATGATGCGCAGCGGCCCGGCGTCGACCCGCCAGCGGAAGTGGACTTGATCCCCATCGGGCAGCGTGGCGTCGTAGAACACCGCTTCGATCATGAGTTCACCGGTGGGACTGCCGCCTTGCATGCGCAATGTCGCAGGCTTGCCAACGGGCGTCACACTCAAGGTCGCATGCTCGACGTCGTACTCGGGCTGCACCGCGGCGATGCCGAAGCGCTGCGGGATGTAGCGCATTCGGGTGAGCGGCAGCGAGTCGATCAGGCCAAGCTGCAGATCGAGCATCTCCTGCTCGGTGCCGGTGTAGGTGACGTTCATCAGCCCCCAGCCGTCCTCATGGCCCGACCGTGTTGAAGATGTCGCACTTGGCGGCGGCATAGTCCTTCTGGGCTGTGATCGTGCTGCGCATCCAGTCGAGCAGATCGGTACTGTGATCGTCAGCCGCGTCCATGCGGATATCGAAGTGCCGCCGGTTGAACTTGGTATCGCCGACCTTCTCCGCCAGCCTAATCCGCTTCAACGTCCGTTCGATCTCGTCATGCCAGAAGTGCTTGGCGTAGATCGTCTGGACATCGCCGCCTGCGACCACCAGCACCACGAAGAAGGGCTGTCGCGCCTGGGCAGCGTGCAGCGCATTCGATAGCTTCAAGCGGGTGACGAAGGGTGCTGCACGTGTGGACTTGATCTGCACCAGCGCCTCGACGCCTGCGGGCTGACGGTCTGCGGGCCTGGTCGGATCGCGCAGCGCTGGATACTGAACGAAGAAATCCCAGCCGAATTCGTCCTGCTTGGACGCATTGCAGACCACCCCGGCCTCGGCACACAAGGTAGCGAAATGGTTTTCCGCGTAATCGGGGAGGCGCTGAATCACGTTATCAGGTCTACAACGTGGAATGGCGCGGTCAATTCGACCGCGCCATTCCATTTGCGTGTTTATGGATAATACGGGTCCCGGCCTCGCATCCACACCGGTTCTGGAGCATGTCCCAATGCTGCCGACAGAACGGCAGGTCGCGCAGCTCGCGACCACTTTAGGTCGTTCCCCAAGCGAACTCCGAATGTCAGGTCCGTACGAAAGCGGCCAGTCGCCGGTCCTGAGCCGTACAATTCGCCACTGCCGGACCCAACAAATTTCGCTGCCCGCTTTATCGTCCTGATGCCGGTCATGCGATACGCCGTTCGACAGTCCAATTTGTCATCAGCGGTCAGCGATGCAACCAGATAATCGAGGAAAGATTCGGGGAACCCGCCGCGTCCGAGCGAGGCAACGTGGGTTGTACGCAGGCTATCCTTCGATGTTCATTCTCGGAGATGGGGTGCGGCTTAGATCTATGACGCAATGATGTAGGTCCCCATCGCGATCACCACGGCGGCAAATCCGCGTTCGAGCAGTCCCTTACGGGCGCTAAGAACCTTACCTAGAGCGATGCCCGCGGTCGTCCCAACGACTCCGCCTGCGACCAACAGCCCGGTCACGCCCCAATTCACCAGCCCAGACACTGCGTAAGAGGTGGCAGTGGTCAGCCCCAACGCGCTGACGACGACCAGCGACGTGCCGATCGCGAACGGCAGCGGCATTGCGGTTGCGAGGATCAGCCCAGGCACGATCAGGAACCCGCCCCCGATCCCGAAGAAGCCGGCGGCAAGTCCGACCCCCAGCCCTATCGGCACCAGACGCGGCAGCAGCGTCGCGGCGCTGTCGTGGGTTAGGCGCACGTCCGGCGCTTCCGCCGTGCGGCGCTTGCGCAGCATCGACAGGCCGACGCCGATCATCAGTAGTCCGAACAGGACGAGCAGCCGCTTGCCGTCGAACGCCTTGCCCAGCTCGGCACCCAGCGCCGCACCGATCATACCCGAAACCGCGAAGACGCTGGCGCATCGCCATTTCACGCGGCCCGCGCGCGCATAGCCGATCAAGCTGGCTAGTGCGTTGACCGTGACGGCGACAGCCGCTGTTCCAATCGCAGCGTGCGGCGATCCGACGCCGACGACATAGATCAGCAGCGGCACGGCGAGGATCGACCCACCTCCGCCGACGAGGCCGAGGATCAGACCGATCACGCCCCCCGATGCAAGCGCGGCAAGCGTGGCGGCGGTGTCCATGATCGCCTCAGACCGCCGTGCGCCGGTTCCAGGGCATGACGCGTAGCAGGTTTGCCATGCCGCACGACCCCGTCACGCCGGCGAACATCAGCCCCGCCCCCACGAACGCCGACAGCCCGAAGAAGCCGGGAGCGACGAACGTGCCGAGCAGCACGCCGGTCAGCACCAAAACACCGGCGGTGATCTGGACCTGCCGCATGATTTCCAGCGGTTGCGACCGATCGGCGACGACTGGCTGTCCTGCCTGTCGCCACGTGTCGATGCCGCCCTTGAGGATGTAGGCCGGCGCGCTACCCGCTGCCGCGCCGAGCTGCGCTGCATTGGCGGCGGTGCGCATCCCCGATTTGCAGTGAAAGATTACCGGGCGGCCGTCACGCGGCAGATCGCCGATCCGGTCGAGCGGCACATTGATCGCACCGGGGATGCGCTCGCGCGCATGTTCGTCGGCCCCGCGAATGTCGATCAGCCGCGCACCGGCATCGATCGCGGCGCGGGTGTCGGCGGGGGAAAGGGTCGCAAGCGTCATCGTATCAATCCTTGCAATAGAGCTGGTAGAGGGTGGCGAGCAGCGTTTCGACGCGGGTGTCCGCAATGGCGTACCAGAGCGTCTGGCTCTCCCGCCGGTAGGTGACGAGGCCTTCGTCGCGCATCTTGGCGAGATGCTGCGAACAGGCCGACTGCGACAGGCCGACATCGCGCGCCAGATCACCGACTGTCACCTCACCATGCTCGACCAGTTTGCACAGAAGCATCAGCCGCCGCGCATTGCCGATCGCCTTCAGCGTATCGGCGACCTGTCCGGCCTTCGCCTCGAACGTCGCCAAGTCCATCGGCGGTTTAAGCATCATCGCCACTCCATTAGGTATTGCTTATGTAGCATTCTCTAATATATTAGCAAGAGCTAACGGAGGAAATTATGACCCAGCCCTTCATCGAGGCATTCTTCGACGAGCCGACGAACACGATCAGCTATCTCGTCGGCGATCCCGCGACGCGGACAGCGGCGGTGATCGACCCGGTGCTCGACTTCGACATGGCAAGCGGTGTCGCTGATACGCGCTCGGCCGAGCGCATCGTCGCCTTCGCCCTCGAGCAGGACTGGCGGATCGCGATGGTGCTGGAAACGCACGCCCATGCTGACCATCTGTCGGCGGCCCCATTTATCAAGGCGCATACCGGCGCGTGGATCGGGATCGGCGCGCACATCCGCGATGTGCAGAAGATTTTCCGCCCTGTGTTCGCAATGGATGACCTGAAGACGGACGGATCGGACTTCGACCGCCTGTTTGACGATGGCGATCGCTTCGGGATTGGTGCGCTGGAGGTCGAGGTGCTGCACGTTCCCGGCCACACGCCGGCCGATGTCGCATATCGGATCGGCGACGCTGTGTTCGTCGGAGACACGCTATTCATGCCCGACTATGGCACTGCCCGCGCTGACTTCCCCGGTGGTGACGCACGCACGCTGTATCGCTCGATCCGCCGCCTGCTGGCGTTACCGGACGGGACTCGGCTGTTCTTGTGCCACGACTACAAGGCACCGGGCCGCGTCGATTATCGCTGGGAGACGACGGTGGGCGAGCAGCGACGGTCGAGCGTCCACGTCCATGATGGCGTGAGCGAGGATGATTTCGTTGCCATGCGAGAGAAGCGCGATGCCGGGCTGTCCGTGCCCAAGCTCCTGCTGCCAGCTATCCAGGTTAACATCCGCGCGGGCCACTTCGATGAGGCAGAGGCGAATGGCGTCACCTACCTTCGCATTCCGGTAAAATGGAAGACGGGGTGAGTATCGTCCCGGTAGACCATCGTTCTCTGGGCACTGGCGAACGGCAACTTTCGGTTCAACCCGCCGTTCCGCGGAGCCCTCGCACATGACCGATTTGTCCCACAACGCGGCATTCCGCCTAGGGGCTGGATCCGACCACGGCCGGTCGTTCCTATCTACCGCCATGAACGTCGGCTTCTGACAATTCTGGCCGAAAACCCCGGTTAACCGGGCGCGACCCGATTGTGGTCATTCAGCGGCAAGTTTGCATCACAACACGGACAGGAAAGCGTTCTAGTTCGCAGGGATTGCCATCGGCGTTGGACCGCTCAGCGAGTTCCTTGCGTTGCGCCAGCTCGATAGCAGGACAATACCGGGCAGTCCCTCGCTAATGTCGAGGGAGCCGCGCTGTTGGAGTTCGGGCAAAGCGTGGCGCGTCCATCTTGCGCCTTCCTTCCGATAAGCCGCGAAAGGTGAAATGGCCCAAATTGAACCGTCATGTGTCTTGAGTAGCGCGAAGAAAGCCTCGGTGTTCATAGGCCCCCTCGAATCGCTGGTCGCGACGGCGCGTATAGAACGCTCAACGACTTGGCTTGGCCGTTCGAGCGGCCTGGTCAATTCCACTGACACGTCCGCCGGACAGACCCTGAGAACTCGCCCATGCATAAGAATGTGTGAGAGGCCGATACTTGCCAGAACGCAACGATCATCATCTGGATCGGACACGATCCCGGTGACCGGATCGCAGTCGCTGTTCAATGGGCCGTTACAGAGATCTGGACCGCGCTCGTCGAGCTTGCTGACCATTCCAGTGGCTAGATCGACCCTTACCAGCCCACCTCCCCATTCACCCAAATTGATGCCCACAAAGGCAGTCTTGCCATCGCTTGAAATCAGAGCCGTAGCATCGCCGTTCTGAAGTTGATCACTTATTGCCCGTTGGAACTCCAACTTGCGCCATGCGGAACTGTTTTCGCCCTTGAGGAATGCGACCATGCGCCCGATCAGGATCGGCGCACCATCGTGGATTGCAATCATAAGGGGCCGTTCATCGACCGCAAACGCAACTGGCGCGAGCGCCTCAATTTGACCGTTGCGATACCGTGACAATGTTAACGATCCCGGCGGCAAGGCCGCATTGTAATCAAGGTCGTCTGGTAAAGGCGATGCCGACAAGATCCACGCCGAACCATCACCGGCGGCTTCAACGTCGATGACGCCGCTTTCAAAGAGACGCCGCCGCTTTCCATTCGACAGATCATAGGCGAAAAGGCGCCCGCGAAAATCTCTAATCAGAGCTTCGTGGCCAATGACAGCGCCATCCAACGGGGCCGGCTCCATGATTGTCTGCTCACGCTCAGCCGAAGCAATTTGTTCGGCGCGATGTTCAGACCAGAACATGCCAGCGAACGTGATTAAGCCGACGAGCAATGCCAGCCATGCGATCCGGACAGGCGCCGTTCTCGCAGCCTCGTGCCTCCGAGATCGGCGATATGAGAACCACCAAAACGCTCCGGTTATCATTGCAGCGCAGGCGAAAACGAAGACATCTCCTTCGGTCGCTGGCAGGGCTAGAAAAATGAATGGGGGAGCGCCGCATAGCGCGAGATATGCGACAAGGCTTTCACGCTTCAGCAAGATCAGTGGTATTGTCGATATCGCCAGCGAAGCAGTCGTCGCGATGAGCGCGGCGACGACCAGATATCCTAACCCTGCGATTGGCTCTTCAGTTGAAGAAAATGGTAGAGCGAAGTGCCCTGACGCGAACCATGCGTCGACCATGGAAATGAACACAGCGCTTACGAGCAGGCAAGCCGTGCTACCTGTGAGAGCGAGCAAGAAGCGTCCGAAAATTGCGAGCCGCTGTCTGGGTATCGCGATGTTCACCTCCCCCCTTTTACACCGCAACTTGGTGTGCGTTGCAATCAGCAGACTGCGCTTTTCTCCAAAGCAATTCAACCTTGGAGACACCCGCTCACTAACCAATCCGTGCGGTTTAAACTGCCTCGATCATCGTTGGAAATTTGGCCTTTTACCGAAAGTGTGGGGGTCGCAACGGTCATCCCCGCTTTATGGCAGTGACGCTCTCCATTTCTGCGACGCGGTCGACAAGTTCCTCATTGCGGCCAAGTAAGACGGACGGAAATCGCGTCAGATCGACATCGGTTGGGTAGCCTGTTTTTCCCGTTCACTGCCGTTACCTTCTGTCATCTTGAACGTCCGGTGTTCGGCTGAAATCTGCCTTTTTGGCGCCGGCTTGGGAACGACGGCTTTGTCCCAGGCTTGGCGAGAAAGCGCGGACGGTTAGCCATTCACGCGACATGAGCCCATCAAAAATGGCAAGATGGCCCTATGCGTGCCAGATGATAGCGCCGACGACGGCAGGTTGAAGGGCG